>WNFC01000002.1_pt1 | contig 385129 bp, 346 predicted proteins | sample 5400541 | NCBI WGS metagenome assembly WNFC01 (sample SAMN13153342, study PRJNA577476) | soil metagenome | isolation source: 120 cm saprolite under Douglas fir tree site 2 hole 2 replicate 1 | place: USA:California | collected 2015-04-18
GGTGCACCCGCCCGGACCGCACCGCGTCCAGGATCCCCGGCATGCGCCGTGCCGCCCGGGCAACCATGATCCGGTTGTAGGCGACGTCCTCGGAGAACCCCAGCTCGCCCACGCAGAAAGCGAACATCGAAGGGAAGCCTTGGTCGAGGTAGAGCTTCCGCTCGTCGATCTCGCCGAGATGCACGAGCAGCTTTTCTTCCACGCATCGAGAGCTCTGCACGAGCTCTCGCGTGGCGGAGAGGAGATCGGAAGAGCTGAGCGATGCGACGACGCTTCTCGAGTTCATCATGCGCGCAGTCGTAGCACGGCGTTTTCCGGCGCTCTGCGGAGCCCGCGCACGTGCGCTGCGCGGCAAGTCGAACCCGAGAGGAGACCCTGAGGCGAACGATCGCTCTCCGCGCATCAGTGCGCGTTTGGACGCGCTTTCTGACAAGGCCGCCTGGCGCTCTGCAATACGACGCACCAGACCTGTCAATCAGAAACGACTCGCATACGTAAGTTGTCCGATGTTGATTGCACCCGATGACCGTGAACGAGGAACATGGTTCTTGCGGAGCGACCGTCAGCGGGGTCGCCCCGGGGCGGGCCGCACTGCGTCATACAGAGCGGGGCGCAGCAGACACGCTGGCTACTGCTCGCGACGCCTCAGTCGGATGGTCCCACGGCCTGCTGGAAGCTCGCTCCCCGCGGGAGCTAATTCAGCTCGCTGCGGGGCGGAGCTGGCGCTGGTTCGGACCGCGCGGTGGGCCCGGCGTGGTGGTGCACCATGCGGAAGCGGCCGTCCTCCCGGACGAAGCAATTCGTGGCCACGAGCGCGCCTCCCGGCAAGCGCTCCAGGCAAGTCACGAAGGCTGCCTCCCCGAGCAGGTGCGCCACCGCGCCGGTGCAGGTGATGGGCGAAGAGCCGCCGCGCAGGATGCGCCGCCAGCTCTCCATCACGCTGTCGCGGCCGACCAGGGCTTCCCATCCCGGGTGCACGCAGGCGACGGGAGCGCGCCGCGCCCAGACCGCGTCCATCGCCTCCGCGTCGGAAGCGGCAAACGCGGCGTAGAAGGCCGCGTTGGCGGCGAGCACCTCGTCCTCATCCGTCATGCGGGACCCAGCATACAGCGAGTAGAATGTGGTGATGGATCGAAAGAAGCTCGAGGAGCTGCACCGGGCGCACGTCTCGCGGCTCGCCTCCGACACGGCGAATGCGCTGCGGCAGCACGGGTACGACGCGCTGGTGGTGCATTCGGGAGCGCCGCAGAAGCGCACCCAGGCCGACGATCAGTACTGGCCGCTGCGGGTGACTCCCGAGTTCCAGCACTGGCTGCCGCTTTCGGAAGCGGGCTGCGCCCTGGTGGTGGAGCCCGGGCGGACGCCCCGGCTATTGCGCCTGACGGAAACGAGCTTCTGGGAGGCCCCTGCGCCGTCCGAGACCGACCACTTCTGGAGCTCCTTCGAAGTGGCGGAAGCGAGCTCGCCTGCACAGATGCGCGATCTGCTGCCGCGGGGGCGGGTGGCCTTCATCGGGGACGAGGCGGCGGCTGCCGCGGCTTGGGGCATCGCGGACGTCAATCCTCCCCGGCTGGTCGCGGCGCTGGACCAGCTGCGCGTACACAAGACGCTTTACGAAGAAGAGTGCGTCGCCGAGGCGAACCGGCGGGCGGCCCCGGGGCACCAGGAGCTGCGGCGCCTGTTCGCCGCGGGCGACCGTTCCGAGCTGGACTTGCACCTCGCGTTCCTGGCGGCGACGCGGCAGGACGACGCGGAGGCGCCGTACAAGAACATCGTCGCCCTGGGCGCCCACTCCGCCACGCTGCACCACGTGAGCTACTCGAAACGGGCGCAGCCCGCGCAGAGCCTGCTGCTGGACGCGGGCGCCTGCTTCGCCGGGTATTGCTCCGACGTGACCAGGACCTGGGTGAAGGCTGGAGGCGCGGCGGCCTCGGCGTTCGCGGGGCTGGTCTCCCAGGTGGAGGCGATGCAGCAGCGGCTGTGCGCGCAGGCGCGCACCGGGCTGCCCTACGAGGCGTTGCACGACGAGTCGCACCGCCAGGTGGGCGGAATCCTCCGCGAGACCGGCCTCATCAAGACTTCGGGCGAGGAGGCCGTGGCCGCCGGCGTGACGCGCGCCTTCTACCCGCACGGCCTGGGGCATTCGCTGGGGCTGCAGTGCCACGACGTGGGCTGCGCCACGGTGAAGCCGCGGCCGGACAACCCGTTCCTGCGCAACACGACGGTGATCTCCGAGCGGCAGTGCTTCACCATCGAGCCCGGCATCTATTTCATCGAGGCCTTGCTGCGCCCGCTGCGCGAGGGGCCGCTGGCGCGCACGGTCGACTGGAAGGTGGTCGACGCCCTCGCGCCCTTCGGCGGCATCCGCATCGAGGACGACGTCGTGGTCGGCACGAACGGCGTCCGCAACCTCACCCGCGAAGCCCTCCCCCAAGGCGGCGGCATCGCCTAGAACATTTCACGCTGAGGGCGCGGAGGATGGGGAGGGCGCGGAGGAGCTTCGTATAAAAACAGGTTCCTCCGCGCCCTCCCTCTCCTCCCCTCCTCCGCGTGAAACGCTTGTAGCCCAGTCCCTCGGCTTAGTGGACGCCGGACATGAGCTTCTTGATGGGCCGGGTAAGCAGCGCGAGCAGCAGCGCGGAGCCGAAGGCGACGGCGGCCACGGTGAGGAAGAGGCCCGGGAGCGAGCCCTTCGGGTCGAAGTGGCCGGCCACCCAGCCGCCGATCCGGTTGCCGATCGCCAGCGAAGTGAACCAGACGCCCATCATCAGCGAGGCGAAGCGGACCGGCGCCAGCTTGGTGACGGTGGACAGCCCCACCGGCGAGAGGCACAGCTCGCCGATGGTGTGGCAGAGGTAGACGCCAACCAGCCACCAGGGGCTCACCCGCTGCCCGGTGCGCTGCGCGATGGCCGCCGCCGCCGCGACGAGCACGAATCCGGCGCCCACCCAGAACAGGCCCCAGGCGAACTTCGCCGGACTCGACGGCTCGCGCTCGCGGAGCCGGATCCACAGCCAGGCGAACACCGGCGCGAGAGCGATGATGAAAGTGGAGTTGACTGCCTGGTACCAGCTCGAGGGATACGCGTAGCCGAAGACGCGGTTGTCCGTCACCCGGTCGGCGAAGAGGTTGAGGCTGGAGCCGGCCTGCTCGAACGAGCTCCAGAAGATGCAGGAGAAGACGAACAGGACGAAGATGGCCGCTATCCGCATCCAGTCCTGGCGGGTGAGCGGCGCGTGCTCCTTCACCTGCTGTGCCGCCGGCCGTTCGCGCGGACCGTCCGCGGTCGGTCCGAAGTCGCGCTGCCCGAGGGCGTACTGAACCAGGCCGAACACCATGCCGAAGCCGGCCATGGCGAACCCGAAGTGCCACCCGAGCCCGGGATCGATCCCGTGCCGCGCGAGGAATTCGCGGAAGAGCGCGCTCTGCGCCAAGAACCCGCAGACCAGGGGCGCGAGCATCGCGCCGATGTTGATGCCCATGTAGAAGATCGAGAACCCAGCGTCGCGGCGGGGGTCGTTCTCGCCGTACAGCCCGCCCACCATGGTGCTGATGTTCGGCTTGAGGAACCCGACTCCCACGATCACCAGCAATAGGCCCAGGTAGAGGAAGGCGAGCCTGGGCACGGCCAGCGAGAAGTGCCCCAGCGCGATGATGATTCCGCCGAGGAGGACCGACCGGCGCTGCCCCAGGAACCGGTCGGCGATCCAGCCGCCGGGGAGGGCTGCCAGGTAGACGCCCATGGTGTACCAGCCGTAGATCGCGGTCGCCCTCTCGATGGGGAAGCCGGTGCCGCCCTCGGCCACCGCCGCGGTCAGGTACAACACCAGCAGGGCGCGCATCCCGTAGTAGCTGAAGCGCTCCCACATCTCGGTGAAGAAGAGCGTCCGCAGCCCGCGCGGGTGCCCCCCGGACTTCGTCGCCTGCACCGGTTGCTCGGCCCGCAGCGCTTCCGCAGTCATGGCCGCCCAGAGTACGCGACCCGCGGCCTAGTGTGAACGTCGCTTGGCGCGCGGGAGATCCGGCTGGGTGTCGCGGATCTGCGTCACTTCGTCGCCCGCCTCGTCGGCGTAGGCGGTGATGCGCACCGACGCCCTGCGCAGGCGCCGGCACAGCTCGCGGTTGATGTTCTGCAGCACCAGCACGTACGACTTCACGTCCTCCTGGTAGAGCTTGTACAGGTCCGCGTTGGTCAGCTCGAGCAGGCGCGCTTCCTGCTCGACCGCCACGGAGAAGGGCCGAGGCTGCATCTCGATCAGCGTGGTCTCGCCGAAGAAATCCCCCGGCTTCAGGTGCATCAGCCGGATCGCGCGGCCGGAGTCGCCGCTCTTCAGCGCGATCAGCTCGCCCGACTCCACCACGTACATCGAGTGGCCCTGATCGCCCTCGCGGAACACGGTGGCGCCGCGGGGAAAGCTGCGCTCGCTGGTCATGGAGACCATTTGGCGCAGGGCGATGTCGTCGAGTCCCCCGAAGAACGGCGTGCGGGAGAGGAACCTGGCCAGCCCGGCGCGGTCGCGCGGCATCGGGGCCATTGTACTGGACCCGAGGCTCGTCTCCACATTCCCGGCCGTCGGATGCGCTGTAGTCTTGTCGGATGGGTCAGGACAAGGTGGGACTCGGTGCGGCGGCCGTGGCGATGGACGCGGAGCTTCGCCGCGCGCAACAAGCTCAAGCTCTTGCGCGAGAAGGGTCGTTGAGGCAAAGAAGGGCCTGCGGGAGGCAGGATGCGCGGCTTGCGAATCTTGCTAGCCTTGGTCTTGTCCAGCCTGGCATGTGGCGGCGGCGGCACACGCGCCGTCCCGTCCACGGAAAACCTTCATGCCAACTGCTCGAACCAGCCGTGCGCCGCGGGCCAGACCTGCTTGTCCTATTACGGCATTCTTGGTCCGCCTCTGCTCATCAAGAGCTGTGAGATTCAGTGCTCGGCCAACGCGCCGTGTCCACCTCCTACCGTCTGCACGGAGACTGCGGACGGCCCACCGGGGACTACCTGTTGGTGAGCTAGGCTCCATCCACTCGCACGCGCGTGAGGAGCAACACGCAGCCCACTGCTGCGGCGGCGCAGAGCTGGACCAGCGAGACCAGCAGGAGCCAGTTGCCTGCTGCGCGCAGCGCTTCCACCGGTCACTCCGCGCGCAGGGACAGCATGGGGTCCACCCGGGCGGCCCTGCGCGCCGGCGCCCAGCTGGCCACGGCGGCGACGGCGAGGAGCAGCGCCGAGACGCCGAGGAAGGTGAGAGGATCGGTCGCGCTCACCTGGTAGAGCGCGGCCTTCAAGGCTTGCGTGACGAGGAGCGCACCGCCGAGTCCCAGGGCGACGCCGGCGACGGCGAGCCGCAGCCCGCCGCCCACCACCATGCCCAGCACCTGCCCGGCCGGCGCCCCGAGCGCGATGCGGATGCCGATCTCCCGCGCACGCTGGGCCACCGAGTAGGCCATCACGCCGTAGATGCCGAGCGAAGCGAGCACGAGAGCCACCGCTCCGAACACGGTGAGGAGCATCATCTGGAAGCGGCGCTCCCCGACCGACTCGCTGATCACGCGGTCGAGCGTCCGGGCGTTGGCCAGCGGCTGGTCCTTGTCCAGCGACTGCAACTCGGTGCGCAGGAGCGGAGCCAGGTCCATCGGCCGGCCCGAAGTCCGGAGCAGGACGCGCATGAACGGCTGCGGCCACTGCGCCATCGGGACCACGATGAGCGGTTCGGGAGAGCGGTCGAGCGACAGCGTATGGACGTCGCCGATGACCCCGACGATTTCACAGAAGTCGTCCTTCTGCCTCAAGCTCTTCAGCCGGCGGCCGACGACTTCGCCCTCGTTGAGGTACTTGCGCACGAACGCCTGATTCACCAGCACGACCCGCGGTGCGCGGTCGTCGTCCCCCGCGCGCAGATCCCGGCCCTGGAGCAGCGGGATGCCCAGCGTCTCCAGATAACCTGGCGTGGCCCAGACAACCTGCGCGTCGGCCCCCTGCCCGGGGGGCAGCGGCGGCGCGCCCTCCACGTCGAAGCCGAGCGTGGCCTGGAAGTTGTTGTCCAGCGGCACGCTGGTAGTGATCGCCGCGCTCTTCACGCCCGGCAGGGCCGCCACGCGAGAGTAGAGCTGCTGCTGGAAGGCGCGGATGCGGTCTTCCTTCCCGTACTTGTCTCTCGGCAGCACCGTCTCGGCGACGAGGACGCGCGAGGGGTCGCCCATCCCGGTGCGCACGTTCAGCAGCTGCTCCAGCGTGCGGATCATCAGTCCCGCCCCGATCACCAGGACGAGCGCGAGCGCCACTTCGAAGACCACCAGGGCCGCCCGCGCGCGGCTCCGCGAGGTGGCTCCAGCCGCGCCGTTCTTGAGCGCCTCGACCAGGTCGGGACGGCTGGCGTGCAGCGCCGGAACCAACCCGGCGAGGAGGCCGGAAGCCGCCGACACGGCCAGCGCGAAGCCCAGCACCGGTCCGCTCAGGCGCACCTCGTCGAGGCGCGGGATGCTCCTGGGCGCCAGTGCCACCAGACCGTCGAGTCCCCAGGCGGCGAGCAGGACCCCGAGCCCGCCGCCGGCGAGGGCGAGCAGCAGGGACTCCACGAGCAGCTGGCGAACGAGGCGCGCGCGGCCGCTCCCCAGCGCGGCGCGGATGGCGATCTCCCGCTGCCGGGCGGTCCCGCGCGCGAGCAGCATGCTGGCGACGTTCGCGCAGGCGATGAGCAGCACCATCAGCACGGCGCCGAGCAGCGCTTGCAGGATCGGCTTGACCGGACCGACCAGATCGTCGAGCAGCGGCACCGCCCGCTGCGACCAGCCGGTGTGCTCGGCAGTCCGGGAGGCAATGCGTGGACCCACCACGTCCAGGTCCGCCTGGGCGGCCCTCGGCGTGACGCCCGGCCTCGAGCGCGCGAACACAGTCATGTAGTGCATGTCGCGGTCCTTCAGCTCGTTCTCGTCCCATTCGAACGGGACGAGGGCCTCCGCATTGCGCAGGAGGGGAAAGCTGAAGTCCGGCGCCAGCACCCCGACGATGGTGTACGTCCGGCCGTCGAGCGTGGTCGTCTGGCCGAGGATGTGAGAATCCCCGGAGAACTCGCGCTTCCACAGCTGGTGCGTCAGCACCACTTCGTGCGGCGCGCCCTTGCGGTCGGTCTCGGAAGCGAACCCGCGTCCGAGAGCGGGGAAGATCTTGAGGGTGGCGAAGAAGCTCGCCGTCACCTTCGCCGCCGACAACTGTTCGGGACCGGAGCCCAACGTCATCGAGAGGCGCGCGTTCTGGAGGCCGGCGACCGATTCGAACGCGCCGTTCTCCTTGGCCAGGTCGAGATAGTCGAGCGTCGGGTAGGAGATCCGGCTGCGCCCCGCGGAGGCCCCGGCGACTTCACGTGAGCGCGATGCGCCTGGGAGCACCTCGAACAGCCGGACGAGCTGGTCGGGCTGGGGCGCGGCCAGAGGGCGGAGGACGACCCCTTCCAGCACGCTGAAGATGGCGCTGGTCCCGCCTACCCCGAGGGCCAGCGCGACTACCGCCGCGGCCGTGAAGCCGGGCGAGCGCGCGAGCGTACGCAGAGCGTAACGGAGGTCCTGCATCAAGGTGTCCACGCAGCCTGGAGGAGCGAACTTCGTGCCAGCCGCGGGCTTCGGTAACCACGAGGAAATCCCGCAGGTACGCCCTCGTGCGGGCGACCGCTCGCGGGATCGCACAGTCCCACAACCGGACAATGACCGCGGGCGCGCCGCGCGCTATACGTTGCGCGCTTCCAGCCTGGAGGGAACCATGCCCAGCACCGCCCGCGCGATCCGCGTACACAAGACCGGCGGCCCCGAGGTGATGCAGCTCGACGAAGTGCAGCTCCCTGCACCCGACAAGGGCCAGGCGTTGGTTCGCATCGAAGCCGCGGGAGTGAACTTCATCGACATCTACCACCGGAGCGGTCACTACCAGCTGCCGTTGCCGCTCGCGATGGGCGTCGAAGGCGCCGGCGTGGTGGAGCAGGTTGGACCGGGAGTGAGCGATCTGCGCGTCGGACAGCGCGTGGCGTGGACGAACGTGAACGGCACGTACGCGACGCACGCGGTGGTGCCAGCGGATCGCCTGGTGCCCGTCCCGGAGGGTGTCTCCTCCAAGCTCGCCGCCGCGGTGATGCTGCAGGGAATGACCGCGCACTACCTGACCCACGACACGTATCCGCTGAAGCGTGGCGAGTGGTGCCTGATCCACGCGGCGGCCGGCGGAGTGGGGCTCCTCTTCTGCCAGATGGCGAAGAAGATCGGCGCGCGCACGATCGGGACTGTCGGCACGGAGGAGAAGGCGAGGCTCGCGCGCAAGGCGGGCGCCGAGGAAGTGATCGTGTACTCCAAGGCCGATTTCGAGGCCGACGCGAAGAAGCTCGCCGGCGGCGCGGGCGTGAGCGTGGTGTACGACTCGGTCGGGAAGGACACCTTCGACCGCAGCCTGAAGTGCTTGCGCAAGCGCGGGATGATGGTGCTGTTCGGGCAGTCGAGCGGACCGGTGCCGCCGTTCGACGTGCAACGCCTCGCGGCAGGCGGCTCGCTGTACCTCACCCGTCCGACCCTGGGCAGCTACATCACCACCCGCGACGAGCTTCTCTCCCGGGCCGGGGCGGTCCTGGACATGGTGCGCAAGGGCGAGCTGGAGGTCCGCATCGACGCGGAGCTTCCGCTGGCGCAGGCCGCCCAGGCGCACGAGATGCTCGCCTCGCGCAAGACCACCGGGAAGATCGTCCTGGTGCCTTGACTACGCCGCGTAGTCCTCGATCGGCGGGCAGCTGCAGAGCAGTTGCCGGTCGCCCAAGACCGCGTTGAGCCGGCCCACCGGGGGCCAGAACTTTTTCGACCGCATCCACGGCAGCGGGAACGCGGCGTGCTGGCGCGAGTAGGGGCGATCCCACGAGTCCGCGGTGAGCACCTCCGCCGTGTGCGGCGCGCCTTTGAGCACGTTGCGGTCGCGGGGCTGCTTGCCCTGCTCGACCTGGCGGATCTCCTCGCGGATGGCGATCATCGCCTCGCAGAACCTGTCCAGCTCCGCTTTGGCCTCGCTCTCGGTGGGCTCGACCATCAGCGTGCCGATCACCGGGAACGAGGTGGTGGGGGCGTGGAAGCCGTAGTCCATCAGGCGCTTGGCCACGTCCTCCACCTCGACGCCCGCGTCGCGCTTCACCTTGCGCAGGTCGAGGATGCATTCGTGCGCGACGGTGCCGTTCTTGCCCACGTAGAGGACGGGGAAGTGCGGCCCGAGCCGCTTGGCGACGTAGTTCGCGTTGAGGATGGCCACCTTGGTCGCCTGGGTGAGGCCTTCGCCGCCCATCAGCTTGATGTACGCCCAGGAGATCAGCAGGATCGAAGCGCTTCCCCAAGGCGCCGCGGAGATCGGCCCGATGGCCTTCTCGCCTCCCACGCGCACTACCGGGTGGCCCGGAAGGTAGGGCGCCAGGTGCTTGGCCACGCAGATGGGCCCCATCCCGGGTCCGCCGCCGCCGTGCGGGATGCAGAACGTCTTGTGCAGGTTCAGGTGGCACACGTCCGCGCCGAAGTCGCCCGGCCGGCACAGGCCGACCTGCGCGTTCATGTTCGCGCCGTCCATGTACACCTGCCCGCCGTGCTGGTGGACGATCCGGCAGACCTGCTGGATCCCCTCCTCGAACACGCCGTGGGTCGACGGGTAGGTGACCATCAGCGCCCCGAGGTCTTTCGCGTGGTCCCGTGCTTTCGCCTCGAGGTCGGCGAGGTCGATGTTTCCGGCCTCGTCGGTCTTCACCACCACGATCTTGAACCCAGCCATCGCCGCCGACGCGGGGTTGGTGCCGTGCGCCGACTGCGGGATCAGGCACACGGCGCGGTGCCCCTCGCCGCGCGACTCGTGGTAGCGCCGGATGACCAGGAGGCCGGCGTACTCCCCTTGCGCGCCCGCGTTGGGCTGCAGCGAGACGGCGTCGAAGCCGGTGATCTCCCGCAGCATCCCGGACAGCTCGTCGAAGATCTGCGTGTACCCCTGCGCCTGCGACCGGGGCGCGAACGGATGCAGCTTGCCGAATTGCGGCCAGGTGACGGGGACCATCTCGGCAGTCGCGTTCAGCTTCATGGTGCAGGAGCCGAGCGGGATCATCGAGTGCGTCAGCGACAGGTCGCGAGACTCGAGCAGCCGCATGTACCGCAGCATCTCGGTCTCGCTGTGGTGGGTGTTGAAGACGGGATGGGTGAGATAGGGCGAGGTGCGCAAGAGCTGCGGCGGCAGCGCGCTCTCCGGCTGGAGCTGGTCGAGTCCCGCGCCACCCCCGAAGACCGCCAGGATGTTCTCGACGTCCTCGCGCGAGCAGGTCTCGTCCAGCGAGATGCCGACCGTGCGCGCGTCGATGCGGCGCAGGTTGATGCGCCGGGCGGCGGCGGCCGCGACGATCTCGTCCGCCTTGGCCTCCACGGCGATGGTGTCGAAGAAGTGCCGGTGGCGGAGCTCGAGCCCCAGCTTGCGCAGGCCGGCCGCGAGCAGGGTAGTGAGCCCGTGCACGTGCTGCGCGATGGCCTTCAGCCCGCGCGGCCCGTGGTAGACGGCGTACATGCTGGCGATGATCGCGAGCAGCGCCTGCGCGGTGCAGATGTTGCTGGTCGCCTTCTCGCGGCGGATGTGCTGCTCGCGCGTCTGCAAGGCCATGCGCAGCGCCGTGTGCCCCTGCGCGTCCTGCGAGACGCCGATGATGCGCCCCGGCATGTGACGGACGTGCTCCTCCCGGCAGGCGAAGTAGGCCGCGTGCGGCCCGCCATAGCCGAGCGGGACCCCGAAGCGCTGCGAGGAGCCCACCGCGACGTCGGCGCCTGATTCGCCGGGAGGCGCGAGCAGGCACAGCGAGAGCAGGTCGGCCGCAACCACCGCCAGCGCCCCGTGCTGGTGCACGCGATCGATGAACGGCCGCAGGTCCCGAATGCGCCCGTCGGTGGCCGGGTATTGCACCAGCGCGCCGAAGATCCTGGTCTTGAAATCGAACGAATCGGGATCGCCCACCACCACGCGCCATCCCAGCGGGCCGGCCCGCGTGCGCACCACCTCGATGGTCTGCGGGTGGCAGTCGTTGGCCACGAAAAACGCCTGCGCGTCGCCGCCTTTGACGGCGTGCACCAGGCTCATCGCTTCGGCGGCGGCGGTGCCTTCGTCCAGCAGAGAGGCGTTTGCCACCGGCAGGCCGGTCAGATCGATGACCATCGTCTGGAAGTTGAGCAGCGCCTCCAGGCGGCCCTGCGCGATCTCCGGCTGGTAGGGAGTATACTGAGTGTACCAACCGGGGTTCTCCAGGATGTTGCGCTGGATCACAGGCGGCGTGACCGTGTCCGAGTAGCCCATCCCCAGGTAGCTGCGAAAGACCTGGTTCCGGGCGGCGATCTGCTGCAGGTCCTGGAGCAGACCGTGCTCCGAACGGCCGGGCGGCAGGTCGAGCGGGCGCTTCATCCGGATGCCGGCGGGAACCGTGGCGTCGATCAAGGCGTCCAGCGACGCTTTGCCCAGGGCTTGCAGCATCTCCGTCGTGTCCTGGGCGTCGGGCCCGATGTGCCGGTCGACGAACCGATCCGGATGCCGCGGGATGTGCATCGCTTTCCTGCTCCTTCCGAGAGTTGGCGCTCCCTACCACGCCGGACGGCGCAGAGTAACCGCTATCCGCGCCTCGCGCACCGCGGTCAGTCGAGCATCGCGGCTTGCCAGGCGCGTTCCAGGGTGCGGTCGGCGAAGCAGACGGAATCGGGATCGCAGAGGCGCTGCAGCTCGCGGAAGGCTTCCTCAGGCGGTACGTCGGTGATCCGGGCGCAGGGGAGGCCTTGGCCGAGGCGGGGAGCGTCGGCGAGGGCGCGGCGGAAGCCCTGATTGCGGAACACCGGCACGCGCTCGCGAACGGCCTCCACCCAGCCGGGATCCGCCTCGCCGCTCAGGACCACGCAGATCCTACGCTGCAGGTCCTCGCCCCGGTGCGACAGCGCGCGGGAGCCATAGGAGGGCGGGGCGGCCACCAGTCTCGCGCGGACCAGATCGAGCAGGTCGAGCGGGAACTGGCGTGCCGGCGCCAGCACCACGTCCAGCGTCGAGTACGGGTCGACGGCCAGGCGGGCATCGATGGCGGCCAGCGCCACGTCGCGCCGGGCAAGGACGTCGCGCCCGGTCAGCCACAGCGCGACGTGCTGCGCTCCCGGAGATCGCATACGCGACAGGTCCGGATCGTCCACGTCGAGCCGGAAGACGTCGGCTGGATCGACGGCAGTCTCCACCAGGTGCGGCCGCGGCACCTCGTCCAGGCGGCGTCCCAGGCGCGCTTCGGCCTCTTCGATGCAGGCGCGGATGTCCTCCTCCGACATGGTCGCGGTGCGGCGCACGCGGTAGGGCGGAGCCGGATCGAATTCCACTCCGTCGCCGGCAGCCGTGCCGCGCAGCGCGGTGCCGGGCAATAGCGAGAGCGGGAAGACCTGGGCCTCCTCTCCCAGCCCGTTCTCCTGGAGGAAGTCGACGCCGCGCAGGACGTCGTCGCGGCTGTCGCCGGGCAGGCCGACGATCAGATCGACGAGCAGCTCGATCCCGCGCTCGTGCAGCAGGCGCGCCGCATCGGCCACGAGCTGCGGGCTGCCGCCCCGGCGCACGCGCTTCAGCGTGTCGCGGTTCACCGACTGGAGGCCGATCTCCAGCTTGGTGAATCCGGCCCGCGAAAGGAGGGCGGCGTGGCCTTCCGTGAGCCCCTCGGCGCGGACCTCGGCGAAGAGCGACAGGGCGCGGTCCTGGTTGATTTCCGCCAGGGCCTCGAGCAGCGGGACGAACCCCGGCCGATGATTGAACGTCGGGTCGAGGAAGACGACCTCTCGCGCGCCGCGCTCGCGCACCTCGCGCACGAGCCTCGCGGCGTCGTCCACCTCCAGGGCGCGCAGGACGGTGCTCGAGCGCGGGTAGAAGCAGAACGTGCAGTGCGACCGGCAGCCGCGGACGGTCTCCAGGTAAGTGGAGCGCTCCGGCTCCACGGGGACCAACCCTTCCACGTACGGCGAGGGATACCGTGTCAGCGGGAACGCCGCGTCCGCGGGCGGGCCGAACGGAGACAACCCGAGCGGGCGCCGCACCGCGACTCCCGGCAAGCCGGCCGGGTCGCGGCCGCAGAGAAGCGCTTCCATGAGCTGCGCGAAGCTCGCTTCCGCTTCTCCGGTCACCGCGAGGTCGAACCCGGTCTGGCCGAGCAGGAACGGATTGTCGGAGCTGACCTCCGGTCCGCCCACCAGCACGCGGGTCCGCGGCGAGAGCCGCTTCACCTCCCGCGCCAGGTGCAGGCTCCGCTCGACGTTCCACAGGTACAGCGACAGCCCGAGAAACTCCGGCTGGTCTCGCGACACCACCTGGGCGAGGAGGGCGTCACCCAGCGCGTCTGTGACGGACGGGGGCACGACGTCCACCGACAGCCGCGAGGTGAGACCGTGGACGCGCGCCGAGACACCCAGGGATCCCGCGGCGAGCGGCACGTTGCCCGTGGAGGCGAGCGCCGCGGGAGGTGGGACGGGGAGTTGGACCAGTCGAAGCCGCGGCATCGGCGCGGAACAGTAACCGGATTTCGGCAGATCCGGGCGATGTAAGGGCTCAGCGCCGCCCTATCGGCGGCGGCTGGCACGGGGCCTGCTTTAGACCCCGGGCAAGGAGGATGCGATGAAGACGATCAGGGCGACGTTCTACGAGTGGGGCTACCCGGCAGTGGTGCTGATTTCGTGGATGATGGCGACGGCCTACACGCTCTCCAAGATGATCTGACCCTGTCCGGTTCCGGGAATGGACGAGCGAAATCCGGACACGACGGTGTCAGGCACGGTGGGCGCGAATCGCCGGACTTGCCTGCAGCTCGGCGCGCAGCGCGCGTGCCAGCAGCTCGATCTGCCCGCGCGAGTTGTAGAGCTGCGCGGCGATGCGGACCAAGCGGCGGGGGTGCTGCGGGAAGACGAAGATCGGGACTTCGACACGGTGGCGATCGAAAATCGCACGCTGAAGCGGATCGTACAGCGAGTTGGCCGCCGGCGGCGGGCCATCGGCGTCCGGGAGCGGAACGGCGGCGAGGGTGCCGATCATCTCCGCGGGCGCGGGCTCCGGGATGGCCAGCGCGTCGCAGAGCAGGGCGCGGCCAGCCAGGGCGAGCTCGCGGTTGCGCTGCATCAGCGCGGGCCAGCCGCCAGGCAGGAGCGATCCCAGGAAGCGGATCGCTTCTGGGACGCAAAGGAACGGAGTCGGGTCGTCGGTGCCGCCCCAGTCGAAGAGCAGGCGGAACCGCGACCGGTCGGTGCGGGTCGAGTTGAAGCCGTGGCTCACCGCCAGCGGCAGGATCCGGTCCTGGCGATCGCGGCGGACGTGCAGGAAGCCCGACCCCTTGGGCGTGCAGAGCCACTTGTGGCAATTGCCCGTGTAGTACGCCGCGCCGATCCCGCGCAGGTCCAGCGGCAGCACCCCCGGCGCGTGCGCGCCGTCGACCAGGGTATCCACTCCGCGTTCGGCCAGGGCCTGCACCAGCTTCTCCACCGGGAACACGAGGCCGGTGGGGCTGGTCACGTGATCGATGAGCGCCAGCCGCGTGCGCGGCGTCACCGCGCCGAGCACCGCGTCGAAGACGGAGGCCGGCGCAACCCCGGGCCAAGGGACGGCCGCGGTCACCACGCGGACTCCCGAAGGCTCCAGCGCGCGGAGCGCGTTGCGGCAGGCGTTGTAGGCGTGATCGGTGGTGAGCACCTCGTCGCCGGCGCCGAGCCGCAGCGAGCGGACCACGGTGTTGACCCCAGTGGTGGCGTTGGGCACGAACGCCAGGTCGTCGGGGTCGGCACCCACGAACCGGGCCAGCGCGGCCCGCGCCCCGTCGAGCAGCGCCTCCAGCTCGCGCGAGAGGAACAGCACCGGCTCGCGCTCCATCCGGGCGCGCAGCTCCTGCTGCAGGTCGAGCACCGGCCGCGGGCAGGCGCCGAAGGAGCCATGGTTCAAGAACGCGATCTGCGGATCCAGCGTCCAGTGGCGGGCAAGCTCGACGTCCACACGCGCTCCTTCAGAAGGGCAACAGCACCGCCGATCACCGAATCCCGAGACGCCTAGCGGATTGTATCGCAATCGTGAACCGGCGCCCGCCATCAGACGTCAGACGGCCGAGCGCCCGTTGCTGCATCCCTTCGGATCCAGTAAACCGCGGTTCGAGGAGGTTGCCAGGGTGCGCCATCGAAGAATGCTGTTGGCTCTGCTGTCCTGTGCTCTGGTCGGTTGTCCGGTGCGGCCGGAGTGTCCGCAGGAAGCGTGCCCAGCGGGTACTTATCACGATAACAAGGCTACTCAGGAACTTCGTGCAGGCGCTGATGCAGCGATGGTCACAAAGCCAGCCCAGGGCAAGGGTATGGCATCGGTATACGGATCCGGGAGTTGCCGGTACACCTGCCGGCAGCTGTGCCCTCCCGGCACGTCCTACCACGCAACAGAGGGTAAGGATCAGAGCGAATTGAAGTGCGACCCGATTCCCGGCTCGAATACACAAAGACCGAACCTGCGTCAGGACCCGCCTGAGACCGGCTGGATCTTAGAACGCATCCGTAGCGGAGAGCAGGTACTACAACTTCTTGGCGACTGCAAGAATGACTTTCCCCAACAGAAACCAGCCGCTGATAAGTGGTATACGGAGACGTTGGAGCTGATCGTCGATCGCCTCGGCCAGCGAGCCGCGCAGATGTTCGAGGAGAATCCGCCAAGCGCATTAGGGTTGGTTGGCGCCGGCTGCTCCGATGAGAGATCGCGATATTTCTATGCTATCGAGGCACGAATAAGAAACCTCAGGACAATTCTTGCGGGTCTCTAGAGCAGAAGAGGCAGGTCGGTTCGTCGGTGGGCACCTGTCGAGCAGCAGGCGGAGCCGCGACCGTCACTATGGGTCGAATTGATGCCGTGGCTCACCGCCAGCACGGCCTGATGCCGAGCACCGCGGGCGTGCAGGAACCTCTATCCGTTCGGCGTGTGCAGCGACTTGTGGCAGTTTGCGCGGTCGCTCGAAGTTGTATCTAACACCTTAGAAAAAGACGCCGCCGTTTTCGTGTAGACTCCTGTGGCTTCCATCCAGCCGTTCGGCGCCAATGAGGTCGCGCGGAAGCGGCCCCCTCGTACTGGGCTGAATCCCAGATGACTTGGAGTCGCTCGGCGTGGCCTTCTAGCGCTGCTCGCCCTGTGGTGGAGCGAAACCCATCGAATTGGAACCGAGCGCACCGACGCGTAGCCAAGCTGAATTCGCGCGCTCTGCGACGGTCCCAGTGCGAGTGAGGCCACCTAATAATGCGCGCAATCCAAATCATTGGCAGGTGCCATGGTCGGGCGCCGGAGCGCCCAGCATGTATGGGCAGGTTGACGCGTAGTGTGTGTTGTGTATGGTACACACATGGCAGAAAAGAAGAGAAGCGATTTGGGTGATGGGGTCGCAGAAATGTGGAAGATCATGACGCGATTGGCCGAGGAGGATCGACCACTTGCTCTAGCGGCACTGCGCTCGATGCTTGGTGCCCCATCGGAGACGGCGGACACGCCGGATGCCCGCGGGCCTGCCAAGGGTGGGGCTGCTAAATCACCGTCGGGCAATCGCGGCAGCGGCGACGCGCGAGAATTTTTTATTGCGAAAAATCCTCAAAGCAAGCTCGAGTCGCTTGCCGTCGCGGCACGCTTCCGAGAGTCGCATGGTGGTGGGACGACGCACTCCAAAGAAGAGCTGCAGAATGTGTTCGTCCGAGCTCATCGAAACTTCGATACGGCTAATTTCCGGTTCGATATCGCAAACGCCAAAACCAAGGGATTCTTCAACAAGGGGCGCGACAATCAGCTCTCATATGCCGGCCAGAATTTCGTTGACGCTCTTCCGGACCGAGAGAAAGCAGTAGAGCAATTGAGTCGACCGCGACGCAAGCGCGTCTGAAGAGCCGAGGTCTGCGGCAAATATAGCTGGGCGGTGAGAAAGAAATGAGTGATTCCGAACTGTCACAGGAGGAGTTACGCGAGGCAGTGCATCGACCGGGCCTAACGCGCAAGGACCAAGTCTTGCTGCTCTTGTTTGCGCTCGGCAAACCGGCCTCTCAAAGCGAGATCAAGACGGCAGGGCTCCACGCCGGGGTGCGGGACATGCCGAAGTGGAACGTGACTCAGATTCTTCAGTCAATGACGGGCCAAGCCGTGCAGACGCCGGCGGGATGGGAGCTCCTAGGCCAAGCAATGCAGCGAGCGCGAGACCTCGCCGGCGAGCGTGCCGGAACTGTAGTCGGCGGCAAAGCTACGACATCTGTGCGATCGACAGTGAAGGACACGGGCGACGTGGACATCTTCATCAGCCAAGCTGGAAGTGACGCGAACGTGGCAGTTGCCCTCGTCAATCTGCTCGTCGCTGCCTTCGGCTTTCCGAAGAATGCGATTCGCTGTACGAGCGTACCGGGTTGCCGTCTGACGCCAGGTGTCGATGCAAACGTTCAGCTGGCTCACGACATTCGCGTCGCGCGCGTTTTCATAGGCCTTCTGACAGACGCCTCCGTTGAATCGACCTATGTACTTTTTGAACTTGGAGCACGCTGGGGTGCGAGCGGAAGCATGATTCCATTGCTTGGACCGACCGCTGACTTCAAGTTGCTTCCTGCTCCGATTGCGCCGAAGCACGCTCTCCGCACAACCATTCGAACGGATTTACAAGAGATGCTTTCGGAGATTGCAAAGAGCCTTGGAGCTACTCTCCGGCCGGCGCACGAGTACGAGGCGGAACTCGAAGCGCTGGTCGCTGCTCGGGTGCCCTCAAAGCTGGCAGCGACGCCAGCGTCGCTCGCGACGCGTTCTCGCACAACGCACAAGTAACGTGCGCCCCGAACTAGGGAGCGCACCATCCGCGCGATGAGAGCGGTCTGTCAGGCGCGCCGAGACAGTGCAGGGCTGCCGATTGCGAAACGGCAGCTAATCGAGCCGCGCGTAGGTCGCGTCGGTGCCGCTGAAGGCGCGGTGGATGTCGTCGATCCGCGCGCAGAGGTCCGCGCCGAGCGGCTTCGCGCACGCATCGATCCCCGCGTCCAGCTGCCCCACGTCAGCCGGCCCGAGCAGGACCGAGTCGACGCCGGGCCGCGCCGCGAGCCAGCCGTACGCAAGCTGCACCGGGGTCAAGCCGGCCTCGCGGGCCAGCTCGGAGTACGCCTCGACCAGCTCGAAGAACCGATCTGACAGATACCGCCGCTGGTACATCTTGTTGCCGTCGAAGCGCGATCCTTTCGCCGGCTCGACGCGCAGGGCGCGCCCGGCCAGCAGCCCGCCGGCGAGCGGGTTGTAGACGGTGGTGTGGATCGGGTGCTGCCTGGTAAACGCCCACCACTCCACGTCGAGCTGGCGGATGAGGAGGTTGTAGATCTGCTGGGCGGTGGTCGGCCGGGAAAGGCCGGTGCGCGAGCAGATCCGCTCCATGTCGACGAGCTGCCACGAGGCGTAGTTGGAGATGCCCCAGTGCCCGATCTTGCCGGCCTGGACGAGGTTCTGCAGCGCGGAGAGCGTCTCCTCCAGCGGAGTCCGCATGTCGGGCCAATGCAGGTAGTAGAGGTCGATGCGCTCCACCCCCAGACGCTGCAGGGTTTCGTCGCAGGCGCGCAGCACCACGTCCGCCTTCAATCCCTCGCGCCCCTCGCCGGCCGGCCGGCTCCCGACCTTGCTGGCGATGCGCGCGGATCGACGGCCCCGCAGGGCGCGGCCCAGGATCAGCTCGGAGTCGCCGTAGGCATTGGCGGTGTCGAACAGCGTCACCCCGCGCTCGAGGGCCCGCGCGACGATGCGGAGCGCCTCCTCCTCGGGCGTGCGCTTGCCGAAGTTCATCGTGCCGCAGACGATTCCGACGGGAGCGCCCGCGGGCCTCGGTTCGAGCCAGTCGGCCATGGGCACTGTCTACTTCACCAATGGACGGCAGGGAAGGCGCGACCCGGCCGCGCGAAGAGGAAGCCCTGCTGCAGATCGCACCCCAGGCCCTCCAGCGCGTCGCGCTCCTCGCGGGACTCGATTCCCTCCGCCAGCACGGTGATGCCCAGCTCCTTGCACAGCGAGGTGATGGTCCGCACCAGCTTCCGCTTGGTGGGCTCGCGGTGGAGATTTCGGACGAGCGCGATGTCCAGCTTCGCCACCTGGGGGTCGAGCTGGACGAAACTGGAAAGCCCCGAATAGCCGGCGCCCAGGTCGTCGACCGCCACCGAGAACCCCATCCGCTTGAGGCGGTCGATGCGGCTGCGGACGTCGGGCACGCGATCCAGGCCGGCGCGCTCGGTGATCTCCAGCACCGTCCGGCTGGCGATCAGGGACAGCGAGGCCTTGGGATCGTAGAGCGCCTCGTCGAGCAGCTCCTGGGAATGAAGGTTGACGAACAGCCGCATGGCGCTCTTCTGCATCCGCTGAGCGGCGCAGGCGCGGATTGCGCGTCCCAGCTCGTGCACCCTCCCCAGCGTCTCGGCGGCGTGGACCAACTCCTCGGGATGCGGAAAGCTCGGTTCGGTGGTGCGCAGAAGCGCCTCGTAGGCGACCAGCCGCTTCTCCGGCCAGCGGACGATGGGCTGGAAGGCCAGGTCGAGCCCGGCGAGGCCGCGCGAGAAGCGCTCCGACAGGCCGCGGTGGTCCGCGTCCTGCTCCCGCTCGAGGTACTCCTTCGCCTGGCGCTTGACCTGGGCCAGCTTGTGGATGCGGACGGCGCGCTCGACCACCTCGAGGAGCTGCTGCGCGTCGATCGGTTTGAGCAGATAGCGGAAAGCGCCGAATTCGACCGCCTGCATCGCGGTGGAGAGCTGGGGCGTGCCGGTGACGAAGATGACCGGCAGCTCGAGGCCTCGCTCGCGAACGGTCCGGAGCAGGCCCATGCCGTCGATCCCGGGGAGCGCCAGGTCGGTGATGATGCTGTCGAACGGCGCACGTTCGAGCAATGCGAGCGCGTGCCGGCCGTCCGCGGCCGTGTCCACGGCGAATCCGGCTTCGTGCAGCACGTCGGCGAAGATCCGGCTCAGCGTCGGATCGTCGTCGACCACGAGCACACGGCCGCGCTGTCCTGGACGTCCCTCCAACACGTTCTCCCGGCGTCGCAAGATGAGGGTGGGCGACACCTGGCCGCAAGAGGCAGGCGGTCGCTTGCCTGCACCAGCCGGGCGAGCGCCGGCGGTGACCGCGGACATCGGCCGGCCTCAGCGGTACTTGAGGCCGGTACCAGTATTGAACAAGACGACAGTCTCACCCCGTTTGATCCAGCCGTCCCGCCGCAGCCGGCGCAGGGCGGCCCAAGCGGCGCCCCCTTCCGGGCAGACGTCGACGCCGCTGCGGCGCGACAGGTCCGCCGCGGCGGGAGCGATCTCGGCCTCCGGCACCGCGATCGCCGCGCCCGAAGTCTCGCGCAGCGCCCGCAGGCAGAGGAACCCGCCGATGGGCGAGGGGACCCGCAGCCCGTAGGCGCCGGTGCGCGGCACGGGCCATGGCTTCGTGGCCGTTTCGCCGGCGAGGAAACCGGCGACGATCGGCGCGCAGCCCTCCGCCTGCACCGAGACCAGCCGCGGCACCTTCGTCGTCCATCCCAGCTCGCCCATCTCACCGAACGCCTTCCACATGCCGACCAGGCCCGTGCCGCCGCCGGTCGGGTAGACGATGACGTCCGGCAGGTCGCCGAGCTGCTCGAACAGCTCGTAGGCCATCGTCTTCTTGCCTTCGACCCGGTACGGCTCCTTGAGCGTGGACACGTCGAAGGCGTCGCGCGGCCCGTTCGCCTGGAGCCACTTGCCCGCGTCGGCGATGCTGCCCGGGACGAGGTGCACTTCGGCGCCGTATTGCCGGCACTCGTCCGCGAACGGACGGGGGGTATCTTCCGGCATCGCGACCACCACCGGCAGCCCGGCGGCGGCGCCGTACGCCGCCAGCGCTCCGGCTGCGTTCCCGGCCGATGGGGCGGCCAGTGCCCGCGCGCCCAGCGCTCGCGCCATCGACACCGCCAGGGTCATCCCGCGCGCCTTGAACGATCCGGTAGGGTTCCGCGCTTCGTCCTTCACCAGGACGCCGTCCGCCTCCACCAGCGGCGTGAAACCCTCGCAGAGCGTCACGGCATCCAGTGCGCGCAGGGGGAGCACTTCCTCGTACCGCCAGAGCGAGGGCGCCCGACGCCGGACCGCGGCGAGGTCGAGCGCGCCGGGCCTGAGGCGGTAGTCGACGCGGAGCGGAAGCCGGCAGCGGCTGCAGACCGTCTGCAGGACCGCTGCATCGTGCGACACGCCGCAGGAGAAGCAGGTCAGCCCCGCGAAGTTGGGCCCGAAGCGCATCTGCCGCGGTTACCGCGTCGCCGCCGGTTGCGCAAGGCGGATCATGTATGCGCACCGGTGGCTGCCAGCCGCTCGCTCACGCGCCGGGCCCAGCCGGGCTCTATTTCCAGGCACGCCGCGCGACGGCCGAGACGAAGCGCCGCCGCGGGAATCGACCCGCTCCCCGCGAACGGGTCGAGCACGAGCTCTCCGGGGCGCGTCCAGGCCCGCAGCAGCGCCTCCAGCACCGTGAACGGCTTGTGGTTCGGATGGCTGCCCCAGCGCGCCGCCTCCCCGTCGTCGTCGTATCCGGCGGCCACGCACCAGCAGCGCGGAGGGTCGGCTGGGCCGAGTGGCGGGAGCGGCTCGCGCAGGAAGATCAGCGCCGTCTCGTAGACGCGCAGGAGCTGCTCGTTCCCGTCGCGCTCGGCGGTCCGCTTCGCCCAGACGAATTCCCCGGCGGCCTGATAGCCCAATCCTTGCGCGACCGTGGAGATCGGTTCCTTGCCGAGGAAGTTGGTCCACACAGCCAGCGGCGCGCCGGGGCGCAAGTGGGACACTGCGCGGAGGAGCCACGCTTCGGTGAATGCCCGGTAGTCCCTGACCGATTCGAAGCGCAGCACGGGCTCCCGATCGATCTTCCGCCCTGCATGCGGATCGCGCAGGTCTCCTCCTTTGCGGCGCCGCGTGAGCAGGCAGTAGGGCGGGTCGGTGATCAACGCATCGGCGCGCTCGCCGCCGAGCGCAGCGGCGTACGTTTCGTCCCGTCGGGCGTCACCCTGCACGCAGCGAGTCACGGGCGCAGGGTAGCGCAGCAGGACGGGGCTTCCATCCAACCGAGTCGGGGTCGAGGCCGGGTCTCCGTTGCTTTTCAGGGGTGATTGTCGAGCGCAGGGATCGGGCAAATTGCCGGCCGCTCCTTCTAACGCGTTGCGTCCCGCCCCGGGGCGGGACGCGCTGCGTCAGGGCGTTCGGAACGGCGACATGCGTGGGTCATGCGCGGCGACGACTAATGATCCATCGCTCATCGAACTGTGACGGGTGCAGAATCGTTGTTCCTTCGGATTCCAGGTCCACGGTGCGGCGCCGCTCACATGGAGAACGGCCGCCTCGCGACCCGGTACAGCACGATGCCCATCACCGCGAACAGCACGACGCCGAGGATCTGGTATCCCCCCGCGCCCAATCCGCCGGTGAGGGCCGCGCTCAGATCGGCCGGGTCGAGCCACGACGGCTTCCCGGGCTCGTCCGGCCAGTGCAGGAAGGCGACGATGGTCCCGGTGATGGTGCCGCCGGCGACCAGCCCGGTGGCGAACAGGCTGCCTGGTCCGATGTCGTCGGCGTGGCCCGCGCCCGCGGCGCCCGTGCGCCGATCGACCAGGCCCTTGATCACGCCACCGATCCAGATGGGCAGCGTGGTGGAGAGCGGCAGGTAGGCGCCGACCGCGAAGCTCAGCGGCGAGACGCCGCACAGCTCGATGGTCGCGGCCAGGAAGACGCCCACCAGCACGAACTGCCAGTCCAGGTTGTGGGAGAGCAGCCCGCGGATGAGCGTGGCCATCAAGGTTCCCTGCGGAGCCGGGAACGCCTCGCTGCCGATCTGGTGGCGGACGATGCCCGTCGCCGCATCCAGGGTCGGCTTGTCGAGCACCTGGATGGTGAACCCGATCACCAGGGACGCCGCCACCACGCCGATGAGCAGGCCGACCTGCTGCGCCCGCGGCGTGGCCCCGACCAGGAAGCCCGTCTTGAGGTCCTGGCTGGTGGCGCCGGCGTTTGCCGCGGCGATCGCCACCATGCCGCCCACGCACAGCGCCATCGGCTGGTACACGTCGCCGGTCCATCCCAACGCGACGAAGAGGAGCGAAGTGGCGAGCAGCGTCGCGATGGTCATTCCCGAGACCGGGTTCGAGCTGGTGCCGATGATCCCGACGATGCGCGACGACACGGTCACGAAGAAGAAGCCGAAGACGACGATCAGCACGCCGAGCAGGATGCGGCCGCCGAAGGTGCCCGGGAGGAAGGGGAGCAGCGCCAGGATGGCGACCAGGCCGAGGCTCCCGCCGATGACGACGCCGATGGGCAGGTCCTGGTTGGTGCGCGAGGTCGAGCCCGCCCCCGCGCCGCCGCGCAGGCTGGCGATGCTGCCTTTGAACGCGGCCACGATGGTGGGCAGGGTCTTGAGGAGCGTGATGAATCCGCCTGCCGCGACCGCGCCGGCCCCGATCTGCCGGACGTAGGCCCGGTAGATGGCCTGGTTCATGGCGGCGAAGGTGTGCGTGGTCGGGTTCCAGCCGTACGCGCCCGGCCGGTGGATGTCGGCGAGATAGCCGAGCTTCACCAGCTGCTCCGCGATGATGTCCGGCGGCACCAGGGCGGCGATGAGCGGGATGATCCCCAGCCAGCCCAGCACGCCGCCCGCCACCAATACGCCGGCGATGCGCGGGCCGATGATGTAGCCGACGCCCAGGTATTCGGGCGTGATCGCCGCGTTCACGGTGGCGGCCGGGAAGATGCGGCTCGACGCCCGCGTGACGTAGCCGGGGGTTTCCGCGATCACCCGGAAGACCTGCTGCAGGGCGGCGTACGCAAGCGCGAAGGCGAGCCCCAAGTACGCAGTGCGGGCCATTGCGCCGCCCCGCTCGCCGGCGATGAGCACCTGTGCGCAAGCAGTGCCTTCGGGGTAGGGGAGGTTCGCGTGCTCCTTGACGATCAGCGCGCGCCGCAGAGGCACCATCATCAGGACGCCCAGGCACCCGCCGAGGAGCGCCAGGGTGAAGATGGTCCAGTAGCTGAAGTAGCTGGCGCCGACGCTCTGCCGCGTGCTCGGATCGGTGGCGAGGAAGAGGAACCCGGGAAGCGTGAAGACTACCCCGGCCGCGATGCTCTCGCCCGCGGACCCGATGGTCTGGACCAGGTTGTTCTCCAGGATGGTCGAGCCGCCCAGCTTCTTGAGCAGCGAGATGGCGAGCACCGCGATGGGAATCGACGCCGATACGGTGAGACCCGCGCGCAGCGCCAGGTACACCGTCGAGGCGCCGAAGATGAACCCGAAGATGGCCCCGGTGATCACCGCCTTGGGGGTGAACTCCGCGACCCGCGCCTGGTCCGGCACATAAGGCTTGAACCCGGCTGCCGCGTCCGGCGCCTCGATCTCGGCCATGTTCCCCTCCGCTGTCCTGGGCTCAGTACCCGGACCCGGAGATCCCGGTCAAGGCGGGCCGCTTCCACCCTGGCTTCAGTAGTGGCCGACACCCATCCCGAAGAGACCTGCCTCGACGATCAGCAAGGCGAGACTTCCCACGCAGAGTGCCGCGAAATATCCGGAGCGCTTCATCGTCGCTGCCCCGAGCAGGAGGCCGACGTTTGCGCTCTGGTATCGAATCATCGCCTTCAGCGTGCCCGTCCACATCGGAAGAAGCAGGAGGAACCATGCCGTCAGAGTGTCCACGACCGCGGACCGGCGAACCATCTGGACGCAGATGATCAGCGCCACGAACGTAACGAGGTAGTAGTCGGGATCGACATTGAAGGCGAAGATCGCCTTCAAGGGGCCGAGGAGCTTGACGGATCGGTCATTCAGGTAGCGAGACTGGATGTGCACGAAGGCGAGCGCGTCTCCGTACCGCCTCGCGCAAAACATCGCGAATCCGGCCACGCCGGCGAGCGAGACCACCGCGGCTGCCGCCGCCCGTGCAGCGTCGCGAAGGCTTGCGCGCTTGGTCCAGGCCACGTACAGCAGGATGACGAACACGACGACGCCCGCGGAGCGAGTGGCTCCAGCGAATGCTCCGGCAAGGCCTGCCAACGACAATCTGTCTGTACGGATGGCCAGCATCGCAGCCGACAGAAACGTGACGAACATCGCTTCTGGATAGGGCAGCGAAAGAAAATGCGATCCCGGAGCGAGCAGGAGAAGAAGGGCAGCCCGGCTTCCTGCCAGCCGGTAGACGAGGAACGTCGCGATCAGCGCAAACGCGTTCGAAACGATCTCAGCGGCAAGGAAGATGTCTTGCACGAGCGAGTGCACTGCGCGGACCACCAAAGGATAGAGAGGAAAGAATGCCACGTGGTAGCCGGGAAGGTCCGGCGATCTCGGAGGCGGGTACTGGTCCCTGGCGATCGCCAGGTAGAAGTTCGCGTCCCATCGAACGAAGGGCGCCAGAAAGGACGAAGGAGGCGGCCCTCGGAACAGATCCGACTTGTCGGTGATCCACTCCCATTCCGCACGCTTCTCGGGAGTCATGTGGGCGGCGCCGGCGTGCAGCGCACCGACTACCAAACAGCGAGTGACCACGAAGAGCGCGACGATACAGAGCAAGGGGTGCCTTCTTGCCCAGTCGCGGATCGCAGCCACGCGGGAATGATTCATTGCCGCACGCATCTGCCAGACCGGAATTGACCAGGTTCGGCCACCCCGACGACGCTGCGGGCGGGGCCAGCCGATTTCAGGCCTGGCGGAGCTTGAAGCGTTGGATCTTCCCCGTCGCGGTCTTGGGCAGGGCGTCCACGAATTCGACCCAGCGGGGGTACTTGAAGGGGGCGAGGCGCTCCTTGACGAACCGCTGAAGCTCCTCTGAGGAAGCGCGCGCTCCGGGCTTGAGGACCACGAAGGCCTTCGGCTTGTCGAGCTGGTTCTCGTCCTTGTGCGCGACCACCGCGGCCTCCAGCACGGACGGATGCGCCACCAGGGCGGACTCCACCTCGGCCGGGGACACCCACTGGCCGCCTGCCTTGATCATGTCGTCCGAGCGGCCGCAGTAGACGTAATAGCCGTCCGCATCCTGCAGATACTTGTCCCCCGTGTACGTCCAGCGGCCGCGGAAGGCGCGCAGGCTCTTCTCCCGGTTGTTCCAGTACCCGACCGCGCTGGAGGGTCCGCTCACGCGGAGCTCGCCGATCTCGCCTCGCGCCACCGGCCGATCCTGCTCGTCGACGATCTGGATCTCGTAGCCAGGCACGGGCTTGCCCGTGGTGCCGTACCGCACGTCGCCGGGCCGCAGCGAGAGGAAGATGTGGAGCAGCTCGGTCGACCCGATTCCGTCCAGGACGTCTACCCCGTACCGCTCGCGCCAGCGCAGGCCGATGTCCCGCGGGAGCGGCTCGCCGGCGGAGACGCACCACCGCAGGCGGCCGCCCAGATCCGTCGCGGCCGCGTCGGCGAGGATGCCGGCGAACAGCGTGGGCACGCCGAAGAAGAAGGTGGGCTTCTCCTGCTTCAAGAGCGCCACCACCGACTGGGGCGTGGGGCGATCCGCGAGCAGCACCGAGCTCGCTCCCGCCGCGAACGGGAAAGTCATCGCGTTGCCCAGGCCGTAGGCGAAGAACAGCTTGGCGGCCGAGAAGACGACGTCGTCGGGCCGCATGCCGAGGATGCCCTCGCCGTACAGGCGCGCCGTCTCGGCCAGGTCGCCGTGGAGGTGCATGGCTCCCTTGGGCTGCCCGGTGGAGCCGCTGGAGTAGAGCCAGAACGCCACGTCGTCGCGGGTGGTCGGCGCCGGATCCAGCTCCGGGCGGGCTTGCGCCAGCAGCTCGTCGAGCGCGACATGGCCGGGCGCAGCGCCTCCCGAGACGACCACCGAGTGCAGGAACGGCTGCCCCCGCAGCGCGGGCTCGAGCTTCGGCAGCAGCGCCGCGCTGACCACCAGGACGCGCGCGCGGCTGTCGCGCAGCAGGTAATCGTGGTCGGCGGTGGTGAGCAGCGTATTGACCGGCACCGGGACCAGGCCAGCCTTCATCGCTCCCCAGAAGACCGCCGCGAGGTCCGGCGTATCCAGCATGCAGAGCAGCACCCGCTGCTCCAGCTGGACGCCCAACGCCTTGAGCGCGTTCCCGGCCCGGTTGGCCCGCTCGCACAAGGCGCCGTAGGTGGTGATCTTCCCGTCCTGGCGGAATGCCGGCCGGTCCCGATGGGCCAGGTTCCGCTCCAGTAGATCGACGGTCGCGTTGTAGGCGTCCCCCATGCCGGGAGCCTACAGCGAAAGGGTCTACCCCTGCACGACCCGGAGCGGCGGGGCGGGGCGGGAACGAGGGCGGGCCGGGTGCAGGGGATACCCGAGGGCCCGCCAGCCGCTGACGCCGCCGCGGAGCGGCTGGACGTTCCGGAATCCGCGGTCCTTGAGCCGGAGCGCCGCACGGGCGCTCGAGACTTCGTTGGGTCAATCGCAGGTGAGGATGATCTCCCGCTCGCGCGGGATGCCCTCCGCCCACTCCAGCAGCTCGTCCGGTCCGACCACGAGGGCGCCGGGGAGCGAGGTCGGGTTCGCCTCCAGGTCCAGCTCGTGCCGCAGGTCCACGATCAGCGGAGCCGTCTCCGTGTCCAGCCGCGCGAGCACGGCCGCGGGCTCGGCGCGGGGCACTTCGACGCTGCGCAAGAGCGCCCGCCGCTGCGCGATCTTCCAGCCCAGCCAGAGACCCAGCGCGACGCCGACGCCCAAGGCGAACCAGCTGCCCATCCGGAGCGCGGCATTGAAGGCCAAGATGAGCTCGGGTCCGAAGACGAACCCCAAGGTTGCATAGATGGAAGCCCAGATCAGGGCGCCGAGCGCGTCCAGTGCGAGGAAGCGCTTCCAGCTCATGCCCGACAGACCTGCCAGCGGCGCGGCGACGACCGCCAGCCCCGGGACCCAGGGAGCGGCAACCAGGGCGCGCCCGCCGTACCGCGTGAAGAGGTCCTCGGTGCGCCGGACGCAGGAGTCCGGCTCGATGGAGATGCGGCAGATGAGGCGCAGCACCGCCCCCCCGCGCATCCGGCCGGCCCAGAACCACACGGAATGCCCCACCATCGATGCGAGGACGGAGAGCGCGACGATCTGCGGCAAGGCGAGCCGTCCCGACCTGGCCAGCACGCCCGCCCCGACGAGCAGTGGGGCGGCGGGCACCGGCGCGCCCAGTTGGTCGCACAGGGCGGCCGCGAACAGGACGACGTACCCGTGGCGTAGGAGGAACCCGGCCATCCGATTTAAGATGCTCCAGCCGCCGCCGGATTCGGCGGCGCCGCCGGATTCGCGGCTAGTTGTAGCGCCCCAGCATCTTCTCCTTCAAGTCCGAGTCGACCGGATCGTCGCCCAGCCAGACGCGGAACAGCGCGTCAGCGAAGTCCTTTCCCTCGATCCGCGTGCGCGCCTCCGAGTCGCCGACCACCACGGTCGTCCCCTGGCCGGGGACGTACGTGATGGTCAGGCGCTGCCCTTCCTTGAGGTCCGGGATTTGCTCGATGAACCGGTCCAGGCGCTCCTTGAGCTGCGGCATCTGCTCGCGGGAGTTCTTCTCGAAACCCTCCCGCACGGCGTCGGCGATCTTCCCGCGGTCCAGGTCGCGGAGCATCCCCATGTCGACGCGCTTGATCTGGTCCGACCCGACCACGCTGGCCGGGTCGTGATCGGGCGCCTTCTCCAGATAGAGCGAGGCCACGTACACCTTGAAGAACGCCTTCTTGCGCAGTCCCGCGCCGTTCACCGTCAGCGTGCGGCCGCCGACGGTGACGCTCTCGGGCACCTGGACTCCGTAGACGTCGTGGACGACGGGGGCCGCAACGAGCGCAGCGCCGCCGAATACGGCGGCGGCTGGCGCGGCAACGAGAAGCGCTGCGGTGGCCACCGTGGCGATCATGGCTCCCTCCTCAGATGCTGGTCGAAGAAGGCGAACACGCGCTGCCAGTCGCGGGCCTGCAGCGCGGGGTCGGCGATGATGTGCGTCGTTCCAGCGAGCGGCAGGAACTCGAACTTCTTGCCGGCGCGGAACAGCGTGTCGGCCAGCAGCAGCGACTCGCTGAAGTGCACGTTGTCGTCGGCCGTCCCATGGATGATCAGGAGCGGCCGCGACAGGTCCTTGGCGTACGTCACGGCGCTGTTGCGCGCGTAGTCGTCCGCCGTCCCCGCGGGCGGCGGGATGCCGAGGTAGCGCTCGGTGTAGGCCGTGTCGTAGTTCATCCAATCCACCACGGGCGCGCTGGCCACGCCCACCCGGAACACGTCGGGCCGGCGTGCGACCGCCAGCGCGGACATGTAGCCGCCGAAGCTATGGCCGAAGATACCGACGCGCGCCAGGTCGAGCGCCGGTTCCAGCTTGGCGAGCGCCTGGAGCGCGGCCACCTGGTCCTCCAGGGGCACTTCGGCGAACCGGCCCAGGATGGCGCGCTCCCAGGCGTGCCCGCGTCCCGTGGTGCCGCGGTTGTCGATGCGCACCACCAGGTACCCGTGATCCGCGATCCACTGGTCCACCAGGTAGCGGGGAGAGAAGGGGACCACCCCCGGTCCGGTGGGGCCGCCGTAGACCTGCAGCCAGACGGGGTACTTCTTGCGGCCGTCGAACTCGCGCGGCCGCACCACCGAGGCGAAGAATCCCGGAGCGGGCCCCACCTTCTTGATCTCGAGCCGCGGCAGGAACGGATAGGGCTCGTTGATCGCGGGCAGCTCGCCGATGGAGGTGCCGCCGCGGAGCACTTCGTGGCGGACCTGTCCATTGCGCGACGAGGCGATGCGCACCCAGACGGTCGAGTCCCGAGAGAACTCTCCCGAGTACAGGTCCGGGCCGCGGGTGACCGCGTGCGGGGTGCCGCCGGCCAGCGGCACCTCGTAGAGCTGCCGGTCCTGCGGGTCGGGGCTGCGGGCGACGACCGCCACCCCGCTGGTCTCGTCGACGTGCTGGAGGCCCGCGTAGCCGAAGTCGATCGAGGTCAGCGTCCGCAGGACTGCCCCGTCGGCCTTGCGCAGCTCGAGCTGCCACTCGCCGCCCGACTCCGTGCTCCACAGGAATCCCTTGCCGCCGGCCAGCCAGTGGTACTCGCGCACCGACTCGACCCAGGCGTCGTCGTGCTCCCGGAGCAGCTCGCGCGTCCTGCCGCTCTTCGGGTCGGCCGAGACGAGCGCCAGGTCCTTCTGGTCGCGCGAGAGCAGCTCCAGGGTGAGGGGAGCGCCGGCCGGCCATTCCACCCGGGCGACGTACTCCCACTTGTCGTCGATACGGATCCAGGTCGTATCGCCGCCCTGCGCGCTGGTGACGCCGAACCGGGTCACCGCGTTCGCCTTGCCCGGGCGCGGATACGGGCTGGGAACGATCGGCTTCTCGGGGTGCGCAGGGTCGCCGATCCACAGCTTCTCCACCTCCGTGGAGTCCGCCTCCTCCCAGACCAGCCAGCGGCAATCGCCCGACCACCACCAGCCGGTGTAGCGCCGCAGCTCTTCCTGGGCGACGAACTCCGCCTCCGCGTGCGTGACCAGCGCGGTGGCTCCACGCGTGATCTGCACCTCGGGTCCGCCCTCGACCTTGGCGACCCAGAGGTCGCCGCCGCGGACGAACCCGACGCTCTTTCCGTCGGGCGAAAGGCGAGGGTCGAAGACCGGCTCTCCGTTCGGTCCCGGGCCCGCGACCTGGCGCGCGGCGCCTCCGGAGACGGGCACCACGTACGCGCGGCCGGAAAGCGTGACCAGCACCTGCCTGCCGTCCTCCGACAGGTCGTAACTGGTGAATCCGCGCGAGGTGACGCGCATGCGCTCGCGGCGTGCGGCCTCCTCGGGCGACAGCTCCTCGGCCGCTCCGCCCAGCACCTGCTCCGGCGTGATCAGTTCGCGCGCCTGAGCGGTTTTCACGTCGAAGGAGAACAGCCGCATCTCGGGCTTGCGCGGGAGGGCGCGCAGGAACAGCACCGCGCTTCCGTCCGGAGTCACCCGGATGGAGGTCGGCCGGCCCAGCTCCCAGAAGCGGGTCTGGGTGAGGTTCTGCAGGAACTGGAAGTCCGGGTCTTCCTGCGCGGGCGCGGCGAACGGCAGCGCCAGGCAGAGGAGCAAGGCTGTCCTGTGCATGTGGCGTCCACCTTGCCACGGCTCCGCTCGCCGCGCATCCACACGGCGGCGCGTGGTAGGGAAAAGCCTCACTCTTGCAGAGACTTCATGCCTCGGATCGCCGCGCTCGTCCTCGTGTTGGTCATCCCGCAGGCGCTCGCCGGGACGCGGTTCAATACTTTTGACGACGAGGCGATGAAGGCGTTCAGCCTCACCACGGAGAACGTTCGCAAGGCCGCGGCCGTCATGCGCCGCCTCGCCGGTGAAGTGGCGAAGGACCCCGCCCTGGCTCGGACCATCGGGAGGAAAACCCAGCATGCCGCCACGCTGGACGCGAAAGCGAAGGCGTTGGAGAGCGAGCCGCGCATCGCCTCCGCGCTGCGCGCCGAGTCGATCAGCGCCCGCGAGTACGTCATGGTCCAGCTGGCCGTCCTTCAGGCCGGCATGATCGCGGCAGTCAGGGCGCAAGGCGTGGAGATGGACCCCGCGGAGATCGGGGAGGCGATGAACCCCGCCAACGTGGACTTCCTCGAGACGCACCCCAAGGAGATGGAGGAGCTGGGCCGGAGCCAACGGGAGCTGGAGAAAGCGAGCCAGCCGGCGGCCGGGTTGAAGGAAGACGTCCGGCCGCAGGGCAAGAACTAAGCCGACCGCGAATGATCTCCGCGGGTCGAGCACCGCTCGGTGCTACTATTCTAGTACGATGAGCGAGGGTCAGGTCGTCGCTTCCGAGGCGCTCCGCGACCGCACTGGATGGATCGTTACCATCGGCATATTGCAGGCGGCGCTCGCGCTTTTGATGTTGGCGTTCGTCGCGCTGATGCTGATCATTCCAATGCCCCCATCGACCGGCTCCGGGGCCCGTTGGCCGAGCGTGGTGTTTCTTGGCGCCTGCGGAGCCGCCCTGCTGGTGGCAGCAATTGGTTCGATCTTGCGCAAGAACTGGGGTCGCGTCGCATCGCTCGTTTTGAGCTCGCTGTGGCTGTTCGGCGGTCTGTGCGCACTGGTGTTCTTGGCCGTTTTGCTTCCTGGCATCGCGGCGAAGCAGACGTCGTTGTCCGCGGAACAGCGTCGGTTGGTGTTCGGCTTGATGCTCGGGTTTTCGGCCTGCGGATTCGTAGTCCTGCCCGGCCTCTTGCTTCTCTTCTATTCTCGCAGGAGCGTTCGGGCGACGTTCCTGGCTGGATCGCCAACCCCGCGACGTGCACGCCCGCCAGTCGCCATCATCGCTCTGTCGAGTTGGCTGGCGCTCGGTGCGCTCGGCTCGCCGGCAGTTCTCTTGTTCTACAGGCCCACTGCGATGTATTTCGGCGTCGTCTTTCACGGTCCCTTGGCAGTCGTGGTGATCCTGACCAACGCGGCGATCGCAGCGGGCATGGCTTGGGGCATCTGGCGCCAACGGGTGGCGGCGTGGTGGGCGGCGCTCTTCTTCACCGTGTTCTGGTCCGCTTCCGGTGTGATTTCCTTCCGCAGGCTCGACTGGTGGTCGATGACTCGCGAGCTCGGCTACCGCCAGCCCGAATTGGCGGCGCCTTACTTCGACGTCGCGGCCTTCTGGCAGTTCCTACGCGTGTCGATGGCGCTGCTTGGAGTGCTGTTCGTGGCCCTGGTGGTTTATTCGAGGCGCTACTTCGAGCCACAGCTCAATTCGCGAGACCGATCTGTTTCATGAATGTACTTCGTGCTGCTTTCGGCCCAAGTCTCAGCGGGCGACGGCTGCAAGCGCCTCTTGCTCGGCCGTCGCGCCTTGCAAATCGATCCGGAGCACCGCCCCCCGCGAGGGCTCACCCAGGGCCACGCGAATCCGATCGCGACTCTCTGGAAGAGCCAACGTGAGCTTCACCCTGCGCTCGGAGTCGAGCTGGATGGCGGAAGGGACCTCCGACCGTGAATCCAGCAGCACCAGCCGTGATGCCTGCCGGCAAGGCTCGGTCGTGTCCTTACGGGTGGAGAAGGTCGCCCGCAGCTCGAGTTGCCTCCGCCCGACCCCGAGCTGCTCGAGCCAGAGCCTTTCCAAAGTGCCGTGCTCGAGCCTGGCACAGCCTGTTTTGGTCGGAACGTCGACCCTTGCCTTCGGAGCCTCGATGCGCCCGGCCAGCGCGTACCCGACTCGGCGGACCTCGGGCCGGTCCAGATCCAGCCGCCACGCCTCGAGCGGCCGGGTCGGGCCGCCGACCTGGAGCGTGACCGAAGCGACGCCCGCCGGAAGCTCGAAATCGTAGAAGACCTCGCGCCATCCGTCCCGGGGCGCGTCGCCGTGCGCTCCGCGTGGAAGGAGCAAACGGCCGGTGGACGTCGACGCCATGACCTCCAGCGGCATCCAGTCGCAATCAGGGTTCTGCGAATGCAGCACGAGCTTCAGCTGCAGCGCGTTCTGTGCGGGCCAGACTCGGGCCCGGGCGAGCTCGATCCCTGCGTGGCGATAGCAGGACGGCAGATCGCGATCGAGCTCCCACAATTTCTCCCCATTCAAGAGCCGGCCGATGGAGATGTCCCGGTGGTCCGTCTGATCCGAGGGACGAGGCGCGGGGGGAGTCACCACCTTGGGCGGCGAAGTCAGCTCCCCCTCGAGAGTCTCGAGCATGGCACGGCGTGCACGTTCCGCATTCGGTCCGGGTCTCGCCGGCATGGAGTCCCGCACGCTGCTGGTTGCGACCCACACGAATGCCGCCAAAGCGAGCGCGCCCGCCGCCGCGACGACGATTGGCAGCCTGGCGCGAACCGGACGGGCAGGTGGTTCCGGCGAGTCGAGGATCCGGAGCGCCTCGGCCGCGGAGGCGGGGCGAGAGGCACGCTTGCGCGCCGTCAGCCGGCCGAGAAAGGCGCGCAGGCCCGGAGAGACCTGCAGGTGGTCGAGCCTCAGTTCCAGGTCCGGTCCGAGGATGTCCGCAGGGGCCTTGCGACCGAGCAGATGAACCAGGGTGGCGCCCACCGCATACAGGTCGCTCGTCGCGTCGACGGTGCCGCCCAGCTGCTCGGGCGGCATGTACCCGAAGGTGCCGACCAGCGTCGCACCGTGAGTCACCCCTTCCAGCGCGCGAGCCGCGCCGAAGTCCACCAGGGCGAGCGTCCCGTCGGGGCGGCGCAACACGTTGGCCGGCTTGACGTCACGGTGAACGATGCCGTGCTCGTGCAGGTAACCGAGGATCTGCAAGAGCTGCCGCGCGATGGCGCGCGCCTCTGCCTCGTCGATCGCGCCGGCCCGCAAGCGGTCCGAGAGCGGTTCCCCCTCGACCAGCTCCTGGGCGAGGTACAGCCGCAGGGAAGGGCCGTCGCCCTCCCGGAACGACTCGATCATCCGCGGGACTTGAGGGTGCGAGATGGAGCCGAGCAGCTTGGCTTCGCGTTCGAACGCATCGAGCTGCTGCGCCGTCGGGACCAGGGCGAAGACGAGCTCCTTGAGCGCCACCACGCCCGTGGGCCCCTGCGCGCGGTACGTCCTCCCGTGCGGCGACTCCGCAAGGACGCTCAGCATCCGATACGCGCCTGCCCGAGCCGCTGCCCCGCACGCTGCACAGCGAACGCCGCTGAGCGGAGCAGAGCACGATGGACAAGTCGGAAGGGCCGCCATTCTTCACTGAATCATGGCACGCGCGCCCTCTGGCGCGAGTCTGCTGAAGTGGCGCACCATGGAGCACCTCCGCGTCCTCTGACGCGCCGCGTCCCGCCCCGGGGCGAGTCGAGGTGAGAAAGGCAGCGTGCGCGGCTTCCTCGTCGACCTCCGGCAGAGCGTGCGCGGCCTCCTGCGCGACCCCGGGTTCAGCGCCATCGCGGTGGCCGCGCTGGCGGTAGGCGTCGGCAGCAGCACCGCCATGTTCAGCGTGATCGACGCCGCGCTCCTGCGGCCCCTGCCCTACACGGCGCCGGAGCGGCTGATCGAGATCATTTCCGTCGATGGGACGGGTCAGCGCGTGCCAATGGGCGCGGTGGAATTCTTCGAGCTCGAGAAGCGCGCGACGACCGTGGAGGCCATCGGCGCCTTCTATCCACGCTCCGCGACGATCGCCTCGGCCTCCGGACCCCGACAAGCGCGGGTCGCCAACTTGAGCGCCAGCCTCTTTGCCACGCTGGGCATCGTTCCGGTGCGCGGCCGCGCCTTCGAGCCGGCCGAGGATCTTGCCGGCGGCCCGCCGGTAGCGATCGTCAGCGACGCCTTCTGGCGGCACGAGCTCGGCGCCGACCGTGGCGTCCTCGGGCGGACGCTCGAGGTGGACCACACGCCCGTGATCGTAGTTGGCGTGTTGGGAAAATCAGCCTTTCCACGACTCGAGAAGTACGAGATGTTCCTCCCGCTCGGGATCACGCCCGAGCAGGCGGTGCTCAGCGGCGCAAGAAGCGGTCTCTACGGAATCGCGCGTCTCAAGCCTGGAATCACCGCCGCGGTGGCCCGGGCAGAGATCGATTCCATCGTGCACGCCACCAGCGGATATGGCGTCGCGGTCGAGCCGCTCTTGCAGTGGCTGACGGGAGAAGCAGCGCCCGCGCTGAAGGCGGCGTTCGCTGCCGTGCTCCTCTTGCTGGTCATCGCCTGCGCCAACGTGGCCTTGCTCCTCTTGATGCGCGGGACGGCGCGCGGCCGCGATCTGGCGATCCGGGCAGCGCTGGGCGGCGGTCACGGCCGGGTCGCGCTCCAGCAGGTGGCGGAAGGGGTCCTGCTGGCCATTGCGGGCGGCGCGTTCGGACTGGCCCTCGCCGTGTTTGCCGTCCAGGGCGTGATCGCTCTCGCGCCGGCCGGGATCCCGCGGTTGAACGAGTTGCATGTCGACTGGCGCATGGCGGCGTTTGCACTGCTCACCTCGTCGCTCTCAGGCGCGCTCGCCGGCGCCGCGTCCGCCTGGCAGGCACTCCGCTCGGATCTCTTCCTGCTGCTGAAGGAAGGCGGGACCGGCGCGACTCCGAGCGGGAGCCGGCCCCGCGCGCGTGACGGGCTGGTGGTCGCTCAGCTGGCGCTCGCGCTACTGCTGGCCACGGGCGCCGGGCTCCTCCTGCGCAGCCTGGAGCGGCTCTCGGCGGTTCCGCTCGGTCTCGAACCGAGAAACCTCCTGGCGAGCCTCGTGTACCCGCGAGGCGCTTCGTCGGACGCCGCGATGGCGCAGCTTCTCGCAGAAGCCAAGGCGATCCCGGGCGTCCAGAATGCAGCGCTCGTGGCGTACCTGCCGTTCGACAGACGCGGATGGGACGACACCGTCGGCGTCGAGGGAAGGAGCACCCCGCCCACGGAGCCCGACGTCGCTTCGATCAACTGGTTCAGTCCAGGGTACCTCGCGACCGCAGGCATGCGGTTGGTCAGAGGGAGGGACCTCGGCACGGCCGACGGCGCGCAGAGCGCTCCCGTTGCAGTGGTGAACGAGACGTTCGTGTCTCGATATCTCGCCGGCCGGGAACCGATCAGGGCGCTCTTCAAGCTGTACGACTGGGGCGCCGGCACCTCGTTCGCCGTCGTCGGGGTGGTCCAGGATGTGCGCCAATGGGGGCCGGCCTATGCCCCCCTCCCGGAGGTCTATTTGCCGCAGCTTCAGTTTGCACGGAACCAGCTGCCACCGAGAGACGGCGCCATGCTGGTCCTCAGGAGCGGCTTGCCTCCTGGACGGGTCGAAGCTGCGCTGCGAGCGGCGGCCGCACCGCTGAGCTCGCAAATCCGCCTCGGGCCGACGCGGCCCGTGGATGATTATCTAGGCTCCTTCTTCCAGCAGCGGCGATTCCAACTCGGCCTGGCGATCGCCTTTGCCACCGCTGCCTTGGGGCTCGCGGCGCTGGGTGTCTACGGCGCGATGGCGTTTTCGGTGGTCCAACGCCGCCGCGAGCTGGCCGTCCGCGCAGCGCTCGGGGCGCAGCGCCGGCAGCTCTCCGGGCTGGTGCTGGCGCGCGGCGCCCGCCTGGCTCTGCTTGGAATCTGCATCGGTATCGCCGGCGCGCTGGCACTCTCTCGATTCCTCGCCGCGCTGCTCTACGGCGTCGGCGAGCGGGACCCGCTGACCCTCGCCGTTGTAACGGTGACGTTAGCCGCCGTCGCACTCGCGGCGAGCGTCCTCCCTGCGCGCGCCGCAGCTCGCCTCGATCCGATGACTGTGCTCCGAAGCGAGTAGCTCGTCCCAGCCGAGTTCCCCACGGGATCTCACCACTGATCGGTCAGCTGACCGATGCCCGGCTCGTCTCAAATGGATTAGTGCTGAAATCCATGAGGCGAGGAAAGAAGCAGCTTGCGTTCGAGTTGAAGTACCGCGGCCGCGGCGGGTACCGGCCTGGCGCCGGGCGGCCGAAGAAACCAGGGGCGGGTGTGCCGCACTTGCGCAGGCCGGCGCTCGCGGCCAGACACCCGGTCCATGTTACCGCGCGGGTCCGCGACGAGGCTGCCCGGCTCCGCAGCCGCGCCTGCTTCCGCGTCATCGCCTCGTGCATCGGCAAGGGCTGCGAGCGGGACGGGTTCCGGCTCGTCCACTTTTCTGTCCAGTCGAATCATCTCCATCTCATCGTCGAGGCACGGGACGCGATGGCTCTGGCGCGCGGAATCCAGGGCCTCATGATCCGCATCGCCCGGGCGGTCAACGGCGTGCTGGAGCGCAGCGGGAGGGTCTTCGCCGACCGCTACCATGCGCACCAGCTCCGCTCGCCGACCGAAACCGCAAACGCGATCGCCTACGTTCTCGGGAACGCGATGATCCACGCCGCGCGCCGCGGACAGGCCGTAGACCCGGACGCGGTGGACTTCCTCACTTCGTACGCGCACCGGCAGCTGGTCGCGCAACCGCACACGTGGTTGCTCCGGATCGGGTGGACGCTCGGACTGCCCGGGCCGTGAGCGACAGCGCCCACATCAGAGCCGCCATTCAATCATGGCTCCCACCCGCGCCTGGCACGTGAGCCTTGCGCTACGTCATCATCGCGAGCTCTGCGTGCAGAGGATTGGCTCGACGTCCACGGTGATGAAGTCGTGGTACTCGCACCGCGCCTTTTCCCCGAGCCACCGACCAATCAGGCCAGGCTTGATCAATCGATACGGCAGGTACACGAATCGAGAGTAACCAGAACACTCGATGAGCACTCGAATGCCGTCTGGATACTTCGGCTCGAACTCTACCGGGATATTGACGTTGGCGGCGATCGCCGCGGCGCTGATTTCCTTTTTCTCGAACTGCCCCTTGAACGCATCCCGCAGGAGGGTGAAGACCTCCGCGCCGGGGGCGTGCTCGCCCGGATAGCCGCCGACTGCGTTGAATACGCCGTCGGAGAGGATGGCGGCACCGAACGGGTGAAACTCACCATGCGCTTGAAGCATCTGCTTGGCGAAGTCGACGCAGTACGTAAGTAGCTCTTCGAGGCGATGAGGATCAACAGAGAACGTGGGCGCGTTCTCAATCTACCGCGATCGGTGTGGCCGGACTTCAAGCGCGCATCAACGCTGCGCCCCAGTGGAAGCCCGACCCGAGCCCCACGAAGCAGACCAGGCTGCCGGGCTTGATGCGGCCGCTCTTCCTGCACTCGTCCAGTGCGATGGGGATGGTTGCCGCGGTGGTGTTCCCGTAGCGCTGGATGTTGTTGTAGACGCGGTCGTCGGAGAGGCCCAGGGAGCGCTGCACCACCTCGTTGATGCGCAGGTTCGCCTGGTGGGCGATGAGCAGGTCGATCTCGGCCACCGAGACGCCCTGCTTCTTGCACAGCTCGCGCACCACCTCGGGCATGCGGGCCACCGCCATCTTGAAGACGGCGCGGCCGTTCATCTCGGGCACGTGGCGCCACTCGCGCACGTCGCCCTCGCTCACGTACGGGCGACGGGCGAATCCCACGCCGGGGACGTAGAGGTCCCTGAAGTTGGCTCCGTCGGAGTGCACCTGGAAGCCGAGCAGGCCGCTGTCGCCCTCGCCCTGGCGCAGCACCACCGCGCCGCCCGCGTCGCCGAACAGGACCACGCGGTCGCGGAAGCCCGTGAACACCGCCTTCTCCTCGGGCGTGGGGGGCTCGCCGCCCCGGCCGAGCAGGTAGTCCCATTCGGTCCAGGGCATGAAGCCGGTGTGCACCTCGGCACCCACCAGCAGGATCGTGCGCGCCTGGCCGGCCTTGAGCAGCGAGTCGGAGACCTGCAAGCCGTAGATGAAGCCGGTGCACTGTTGCCGGATGTCCAGCGCCGGGATGTGGGTGAGCCCCAGCTTGTCCTGCAGGATGCCGCCGCACCCGGGGAAGTAGTGGTCCGGGGTCATGGTGGCGAAGACGATGTAGTCGATCTCGTCCTTGCCGACGCCGGCGTCCTCGAGCGCCTTCTTGGCGGCTCCGAGGCCCAGGTCGCTGGTGGTAGTGCCCAGCTCGACGAAGTAGCGCGTCTCCACGCCGCTGCGCTCGCGAATCCACGCGTCGGAGGTGTCCATCATCCGGGCGAGCTGGTCGTTGGTGACGAGGTTCTGACCGGTGACGAAGCCGCTGCCGAGTATCTGGGTGCGCATGGGGGCAAACCTCCACTCGCGGGAGGGCGATGCGTTCTAACAGAGGTCCCGCCCGCCGTCGCGCCGCGCTGCGGCAGCCGCCGCCGATAGGGCGGCGCTGAAGTTGTCGCGGTCTAGAGTGGCCAGCCTTCGCCAGCCGCCGCCGATAGGGCGGCGCTGTGCTTTCAGATCGCGGACGCTTTAGCTGCGCAGCGTCACCAGCGCGCAGACCCCGCCCGCCGCGGACACCGCCGCGCAGATCCACAGCGCGCGCGGAAACCCCGCCGCGAGCGACTCCGGGTCCGCAGCCGCCATTCCAGCCAGGAGCGGCAGCACCGCGACCGCCAGCAACCCGGCGAGCCGCGAGACCGCCGTGTTCACCGCCGCGGCGATGCCGGCGCGCTTCTCCTCGACTCCTGCGAGCACCGCCATGGTGAGCGGCGCGACCGTGGCGGCAAGACCCAGACCCAGCACTACGATCCCCGGGAGCGCTCCACGAAAGTAGCTCGAGCCGCGCCCGACGCCGGTGAGCAAGGCCACGCCGGCGGCGACGACCAGCGGACCGGCCGTCATCGGCGCCCGATAGCCGATGCGCGAGGCGAGCTTCCCTGCCACCGGCGACAACGCGAGGAGGAGGACCGTGATCGGCGTAAGCGCGGCGCCGGCGGCGAGCGGCGAGTAGCCGAGCACGCCTTGGAATTGGAGCACGAGCAGGAACGTGGCGCCGACCAGAGAGAAGTAGACCGCGAGCGTCACCGCGTTCGCTCCGGAGAACTGGCGCGCGCGGAACAGGTCGAGCGGCAGCATCGGGTCCGCCCGCCGCGCTTCGATCCAGACGAAGGCGGCGAGCGACGCGACGCCGACGACGGCGGCCACCGCCAGGTAGGGTCCGTGCGCCGGCGCCTCGATCAAAGCGTAGACGGAGCCGCCCAGCCCCAGCGTTGCGGCAGCGGCGCCCGGAAGGTCGAGGCGGGCTGGACCCGGAGTGCGCGACTCGGGGACGCAGCGCACCGCCGCCCACACCGCCGCCGCGACGAGCGGCAGGTTGATGAAGAAGGCCACGCGCCAGGACCACACCGTGATGAGCCACCCGCCGAGCAGCGGACCCAGAGCGGTGGTCACGCCGGAGAGCCCCGCCCAAGCGCCGATCGCCTGGCCTTGCTCGTCCTCGGAGAAGCTCGAGCGCAGGACCGCGAGGCTCCCTGGGATCAGGAGCGCCGCTCCCGCGCCTTGCACCGCGCGAGCGGCCACCAGGACGCCAATCGAGGGCGCCAGCCCGCACGCCGCCGACGCGATCGCGAACCACACGAGGCCGGCGACGAACATCTTCCGTCGCCCGAGCGCATCCCCGAGCGAGCCGCCGCAGAGGAGCAGCGCGGTCAGCGTGAGCAGGTAAGCGTCCATCGTCCACTGCAGCCCGGCCATGCCGGCGTGCAGCTCGCGGCCCAGCACCGGCAGCGCCACGTTGACCACCGTGGAATCGAGGAAGGCGATCCCCGAACCGAGCACCGTCGCGAGCAGGACGCCGCGCCCGCGCGCGCTGCCCAGGCGCACGCTCACAGGCGCAAGCCTCGCGGGACGACCGAGCGGCCCAGCAGCTCGAAGAGCGCCTGCGCCAGGAGGGCCAGAAGCGCTGCCGGAACCGCCCCCTCCAGGATGAGGCCCAGATCGGCGAGCCGGATTCCAGTGAGGATGGGTTGCCCGTACCCGCCCGCGCCGATCAGCGCCCCGAGCGTCGCGGTGCCCACGTCGATGACGGCGGCGGTCTGCACGCCCGCGAGGATCGAGGGCGAGGCCAGGGGCAGCTCGATCAGCCGCAGCCGGGCCAGGCGGGTCAGGCCGAGCGCCTCGGCCGAATCGCGGATCTCCGGTGCGATGCCGGAGAGCCCGGCGGCCGTGTTCCGCACGATGGGGAGCAGGCTGTAGAGGAAGAGCGCCGCGATCGCGGGACGCGCGCCGATGCCCAAGAGAGGAATCATGAAGACGAGCAGGGCCAGCGAGGGGATGGTCTGCACCAGCCCCACGCCCCCCAGGAGCAGCTGCCCGGCGCGCGGCTTGCGCGCGGCGGCGATGCCCAGGGGCACCGCCACCACCAGCGCGGCGGCCAGCGAGATCGCCACCAGCTCCAGGTGCTCGACGGTCCGGGCGGCGATCCGGCGGGCGCGGCTCTCGGCGCGCTCCGGGACGCGCACGCCGAGCGCCCGGGCGAGGAAGTCGGACGCGACGACCGATTCTGGTTCGCGGCGCAACTTGACGCGCGCGTTCAGCTCGATCATGTCGCGCGCGGAAATGCGGCCCTCCAGCCCGCGCAGCACCGCGGCGGCGTCCTCGGGAAGGTCCTTCCTCCAAAGCAGGACGGCCTGGTAGTCGGGGAAGAACCGGCGCACGTCCTCGAGGACGACCAGGTCGTAGGCCGCGATCTCCGCGTCGGTGGTGTAGAGGTCCGTCGCGTCGATGGCGCCGCCCGCGAGGGCGCGCAGGGCCAGGTCGTGCTCAATTCCGCGGACGTCCCGCTGCGGCAGGCGGTAGGCGGCACGCAGCGCCGGCCAGCCGTCCTTGCGGTCCATGAACTCGTTGCTGAAGCCGAGCCGCAGCTCGGGGTGGCGCGCCAGGTCCTGGAGGGTATGGATCCCCAGCCGCTCCGCGGCGCCGCGCTGCATGCCGACGGCGTAGCTGTTGGAGAACCCGAGCGAGCGGGACATCACCACGCCCTTGGCGGCGACGCGGTCGCTCAGCTCGCCCGGCCCGGGCAGGAGCTCCTGCGCCAGCGTCCCCGTGTACTCGGGATAGACGTCGATCTGGCCGCCCAGGAGCGCGTCCCAGAGGATGCGCGAGCCGCCCAGCTCGCGCCGGTGCGTCGCCTCGATGCCCGCGCTGCGCGCGAGCTGCGCGGCCATCTCGGCCACGATCACCGACTCGGTGAACGCCTTGGACCCGATCTGCACCACGGCGAGCAGCGCGAGGATCATCGCAGCCGCTCCAAGGGGGCGCGCTGCGCGTGGATGAAGCGGGCCACGTACGGGTCGGCCGGAGCGCGGGCCAGCTCCTCGAAGGTCCCCTCCTGCGCGATGCGGCCGTCGTGCAGCAGGACGATGCGGTGCGCGAAGAAAGCCGCCTCGCCCAGGTCGTGCGTGACCAGCACCACGGTCTTGCGCAGCTTCTCGAAGGCGGTGCGCAGGTCTCCCTGCAGGTCGAAGCGCGTGACCGGATCCAGCGCGCCGAGCGGCTCGTCGAGGAGGAGCACCTCGGGGTCGAGCATCAGCGCGCGGAGCAGCCCCACCCGCTGCGCCTGCCCTCCCGAGAGCTGCGCCGGGTACTGCTGCAGCGCCGCTTCCGGCAGCTGCGCCAGGTGGAGCAGCTCGTCCAGGCGCCGGGCGATGCGCTCTTCGGGCCAGTCCAGCCAGCGCGCGACCAGCGTCACGTTGCCTTCGGCGGTGAGGTGGGGGAACAGCCCTCCCCCTTGCACGACGTAGCCGATCCGGCGGCGCAGCGAGGCCGGATCCAGGGCGCGGACGTCCTCGCCCCGGAAGCGCACCGTACCCTGCTCCGGGGCGAGCAGCCCGAGCAGGAGGCGGAGGAGCGTCGTCTTCCCCGCCCCGCTGGGCCCCAGGATGGCCAGCGTCTCGCCCTCGGCGACCCGCAGGTCCAGCGGCCCCAGCCGGCCGAAGCGGTGCGCCACTCTTTCGAGCTCGAGCACGCCGGGCACGGCTCCTTGTATTGCACGGAACGAGGGCGCGCACGTTTGCAAAGTGCCCACCGGCGGTGGATGTTGCGCGGCCCGGAGGTGCTGCAGATGAGATCAGCGGCCGTCCTGCTCCTCGCGCTGGGCTGCGTTACCGAGCGCGGAACACCCGCCCCGCCCGCGGGTCCCAGCCCCAACCCGACGGCCGCGGCGAGCACCACCGCCGCCGTCGAGGCTCCCCAGGCGCAGCCGCCCTCGCTGCGGCTTCCAGTCACCGTGCGTCCGGTCCGCTATCGGCCGACCCTCACCATCGTCCCCGACCAGGACGGCTTCAGCGGCACCATCGAGATCGACCTGGACGTGCTGGCTCCGACGCCGGTCTTGTGGCTGAACGCGGAGGAGCTGCAGATCTCGCGCGCGGAGGCAACGGTGCGCGGAGCGACCGTGCCGGGGCACGTGCTCGCGCAGCCGAAGGACTTCGCCGGCATCGCCTTCGACAACGCGCTCCCGCCCGGCGACGCGACGCTGCGCCTCACCTACTCGGGCCGCATCTCGCGCCGCGACAGCTCGGGCGTCTTCCGGACGGAAGAGGGCGGCCGCTGGTACGCGTCGACCCATTTCGAGCCCATCGACGCCCGGCGAGCATATCCCTGTTTCGACGAGCCCTCGTTCAAGGCGCCCTGGCAGCTCACCCTGCGCGTCAAGACCGGGCAGCGCGCGTTCTCCAATGCTCCGGTCGAGTCGCAGGAGGAAGGCGCGGACGGATTCACCGCGGTCCGATTCGCGGCCACCCGGCCACTGCCCAGCTATCTCACCGCCTTCGCGGTGGGCCCCTGGGAGCGCATCGACGCGGGGAAGGCGGGCCAGGGCGGCACGCCGATCGGCGTGATCGTGCCGAGCGGCCTGGTCCCGCAGGCCGGCTGGGCGAAGGAGGTCACGCCGCAGATCGTGCCGCGGCTGGAGGACTACTTCGGCATCGCGTACCCGTTCGGGAAGCTCGACGTGATCGCCGTGCCGCTCGGTCGCGGCGCGATGGAGAACGTGGGGCTCGTCACCTACGGTTCGACGCTCCTTTTGGTCCCTCCCGGCGAGGACACACCCGCCTTCCGCCGGACGCAGGCGAGCGTCTCCACCCACGAATTCGCCCACATGTGGTTCGGCGACCTGGTCACCAACGCCTGGTGGGACGACATCTGGCTCAACGAGGCCTTCGCCACCTGGATGACCTACAAGACGTTGGAATCGTGGCATCCGGATTGGGGCGCGGACCTCGACCGGGTGGGAGCGCGCGGGCGCGCCCTGGCGGCGGACAGCCTGCTCGCGGCGCGCCGGATCCGCCAGCCGATCGCGTCGAACGACGACATGCTCAACGCCTTCGACGCCATCACCTACCTGAAGGGCGCGTCGGTCATCCACATGTTCGAGCAGTTCGTCGGTCCCGAGAAGTTCCGCCGCGGCGTGCAGCGCTACCTGAAGGCGCACGCGTACTCGATCGCGACCGCGGGAGACTTCCTCTCCGACGTGTCCGCCGAGGGCGGCCTCGACATCCAGCAGGCCTTCTCCACCTTCCTCGATCAGCCGGGCGCGCCGCTGCTGACCGCGCAGCTGCGCTGCGAGCCGGGAAAGCAGCCGCGCCTCGATCTGTCGCAGGAGCGCTACACCCCGCTCGGCGCAGAGCCCACCAAGGACGAGCGGGAACAGATCTGGCAGGTCCCGGTCTGCGCGCGCTGGAGCGGCGGCCGCACCTGCGTGCTGCTGGCCGCGAAATCCGGGTTCGCCGAGCTGCCGGCCGGGAGCTGCCCGAAGGACTGATCGCGAACCCGGGCGGCGCCGGGTACTACCTCCTCTCCGCGCACCAGGAGCGCCTGCTCCTGGACGGAGGCCGCAAGCTGGTTCCGGCGGAACGCATCGTCGTCTTGCAGGACCTGGTCGCCTTGTCGCGGGCGGGAAAGCTGGACCACGGCGAGGTGCTGCGGGTGGTCCCGCGCCTCGCGCGCGATCCGGATCGCCGGGTGGTCGAGGCGACGATCTCGGTGGCGAGCGGAGTCCGCGACGACCAGCTGCTCGGCGAGGCGGAGCTGCCGCAGTACCACCGCTGGATCCGCGACCTGTACGCGGCCCGAGCCCGCGAGCTGGGATGGACGCCCCGGCGCGGCGACGGGGACGAAGTGAAGCTGCTCCGCGCCTCGCTCCTCAAGGTGCTGGGCCACGCGGCCGACGACCCGGAAGTGGTGTCGGCGGCCCGCGCGCGGGCGCAGGCGTGGCTCTCGGACCGCCGCTCGGTGGATCCAACCTTGGTCCCGGTCGCGCTGATCGTCGCCGCGGAGCACGGCGACCGGGAATTCTTCGACGCGCTGCACGCCGCCGCGCGCAAGGAAAGCGACCGGCACCACCGGCTCTTGCTCCTCGAGGCGATGGGGAGCTTCCGCGACCCCGCGATCGCCCGCGACGCGATGCGCCTCGCGCTGTCCGACGAGTTCCCCGCGCGCGAATCGATCGCGCTGGTCTACGCCGCCACGCGCTCGGTCGAGACGCGCCAGGCGGCATTCGACTTCGTGCGGGAGAGCTTCGGGGACCTGGCTGGCAGGCTGCCGATCCGCGAGGCCGCCGGCCTGGTAACCACCGGTGCGGCGCTGTGCGACGAATCGAAGCGCGCCGGGATGGAAGCGTTCTTCGGGGAGCGGATGGCGCGGCTGCCAGGAGGCCCGCGCCGGTACGCCCAGGCCGTCGAGCAGCTGCGTACCTGCGCCGCCTTCCGGGCCGCGCAGGCGCCGGCCGTGTCACGATTCTTCGCGGCGGCGCACGCATCGCGGTAGATTCACGGCCGTGGCGACCAGCAAGGAGAAGAGGAAACACGCGCGCGTGCGGCCCCGCGGTGTCGTCGCGCACGTCCGCGGCCCCTCGGCGGCCTTCGCCTGCCCGGTGGAGAACCTCTCCGCGGGAGGGCTCTTCCTGCGCACCGAGCAGCAGCTCCCGCGCGGGACCGAGCTGCACATCGCCCTGGTCAAGCCGGGTGGGCGCAAGCCGCTGCACCTGGCCGGCCTGGTCGCGGGCGTGATCACGCCGGAGGAGGCGGCCAGCGCACGCTTCATCCCGGGGTTGGGCGTGCAGTTCACCGAGATCGATGCCGACGAGGCGAATCGCCTGGAGGAGCTGCTCACGGCCCTCGGTATCGACCGCGTCCAGGCGGTAGTGGGCCCTGAGCTGCGCCGCACGAACCCGGGCGCTAGCGAGGCGGAGCAATTTCCCTGGGCATCTCCCGCGCCGTCGAACGCCGGCGGCCGGGCGGCCCGCTCCCAGGGACGCCAGGGCGACCCCGAGACGATCCTGCGGGACATCAGCGAGGCGCTGGAAGCCGAAGACGCGCCGCTCGCCACCTCCAAGCCCGCGCTCCCGCCCCAGCCCGCCGCGCCGCCTCCCCCGAACGCTGAGCCGCAGCCGTCGGACGCGGCCCGCCTGATGACCCAGGTCCGCGGGCTCCTGTTCCAGCTGGCGGACGCGCAGGCCCGGCTGCGCCAGCGGGAGGCCGAGATCCTGGATCTGCGCGCGCAGCTCGACGATGCCCGGTCCCAGATCGAAGAGCTCGAGCAGGCAGCCGCGCCTCGCCGCCCGAACTGACATCGTACTGACGTGGCCGAAGTCTCCGTTCCTGCTCAGCGGCGCCCGGGCGTGGCCCTCGGGGTGGCGGTCGCCATCCTCTACGTGTTCCTCTGGGCGAGCGCCTTCGTCCCCAGCCGGATCCTCGCCCGGGGGGCGCCGCCGCTGACCATCCTCTGGATCCGGTTCCTCCTCGCGGGCGGGCTGCTCTTCGCCGGCGTGTGGGCTGCCCGCCTGCCGGTCCCCAGGGACGGGCCCACCTGGGTCCGGCTGTTCGCGCTCGGGTTGGGCGGAAACGCCGTGTACCTCGGGCTCAGCTACGAAGCCTTGCGCCGCATGTCGGCCGGAATGGGGTCGATCGTTGCCAGCACGAATCCGCTCATCCTGGCGCTGGTCGCTCCGTGGCTGTTGCAGGAGCCGCTCACCGTCCGGAAGGCGACCGGGCTCATCCTGGGTTTCGCGGGCGTGGTGCTGGCGATGCACACGCGAGCGGGATCGAGCGCGGCGCGGACGGTCGACGTCTTGCTCTCGCTGGCCGGCGTCCTCGCTTTCGTCTTCTCGAACGTCCTCTACAAGCGCATGCGCGCGCGGCCCCATCCAGTGGTGCTGAACGCTGCGCAGCTCTTCTGTGCGGGCCTGGCGCTGGTCCCCGCGGCGCTGCTCCTGGAGGGCCCGCCGCACATCCAGTGGACGGCGCCCATCGCCGCCAGCCTCGCATACCTGGTCGTCGTGCTCAGCGTGGGCGCGTCCATGCTGTGGTTCTGGATCCTGCAGCACGGCGAGGCGAGCCGCGTCAGCGCGTACTTCTTCCTGACTCCGGTGTTCGGGCTCCTGCTGGGCGCGGTTCTGCTCGGGGAGCCCCTCGCCCCGATGGACGGTGTGGCCCTGGTGGTGATCGCGATCGGGCTGTGGCTGGTGTAGTAATTTCAGTGCTCGCTGCCTTACTAATCGCGTAGACCAGATCGTCTAGAAGTCGACAGGGTACTCTCCTCCAACTAATGTCGTAACCAGGAACTATCAATCGATAATCCCGATTGGAAATTCCCGCGTGCCTGAGTTCCGGCCCGAGGGGCTAGATTTCTGGCCTCTTGACGAGCGACCCGAAGGTAACCGTAAGACGCGCGTCTGTACGCAAGAGAACGCTTTGCCGAGCTTCGTCGGACCAGCCCCGTCCGACTACGGCACACGCTCTCCTGCGACGTTCTGTCCGGCAGCGCCCGGCGGGAGGGCACCCGATGAGCCGCTACGTTATCGCAGGCTTTCTGGCAGGATTCCTGCTCTGCCTCGCGCCTCGCGCTGCAGCGATCTTCTGTACGACGGACCCACCGGTGTGCCCGGTGTGTCAGAGTTCAACCTGCAACACCTCGACAGGCCGATGGAACGCCTGTTGATGTCGTAGGTCCATCGCACGGCGGGGTTCCGACCCCTCACACGGTCGATACTGAGAAGCACGTGAATCCGAACGATCCAAGTAAGGTCCGCTACATCGAATCGCGCCCTCGTCCCTCAACACCGGACGAAATTCCAGGGAGGAAGGAGTGAGAGTCCCGACCGATGTTCTCTCAATGTTGAAGGATTACCAGTCATGGGCCGCCGGAAAGTCGGATTTCGATTTACTCGATTATGTTGCTTGCGTCGCGACGCCCGACCTGTTCTTTGGTTTTGGAGAGTTGTTCTTCCCGGAAGTGGTCCTTCACGATGGCAACTACTTTCTTGCGAGCGACTTCCGGGCTTCAACGTACAATGAGTGGCTGGTGCGGCTGAAAGACCCGATAGCGGTTCAGAAAGTCATGAATCACGTACACATTTCGACGCTCATTCAACAGCAAGTCGTACCGGACCTTGTTGCCCTCGAGGTCGCCAAACATCTTGCGGCTTGCTGGTCCGTCAGCCTTGCAGATAAGGGACTCGTCGCGGAGGCTTACGGAGAGACCTTCGAAGATCTCGAGGTCACATTCTTCCGAAGGGCCAAGTAACATGCAGATGGACCGCCCGCGGCTTGGCGCCCGCGGTTTGGCCCAGGTGTTGCTGCCTTATCTCGAACACTGAAACGCGGATTGCTACACGAAAGGCGGGTGTGTTGGCTGGTCGTCAACGTCTGATGATCTGGAATTCGCGAAGCAGGGCGGGCACTTCGGTTCCCAAGCGTCGTTATCCGTTCGCTACATGAACCCGAAAAACCCTCTGGATTCGGGGACACCATACACAACTCAACGTACCACCGAGCGAATTAGGCCTGCCGGAGCCATTCCTGGGTAACCACCCGTCCGGCGCGATGGCGGCAATGTGGTCGACCTGCGCGCTGACGACTTGCCCGGTGGTCCCACTCGCACACTCCGAGTTGGCACACCGAGTTGCGTATGGTGTCCCCGAATTCACAATTATCGATAAGGGACGGCTGCCAAGCGACTAGCACCAATGTCGTCGGAGGGCTAAGATGAGTGCAGAGCAGTGGACTACAGATGGCTTGCGAATTACCGACAGCGAAGTGTTGTCGCGGTTGCGTACAATCATCGATGACGAGTCGCCGCTAATCATAGAGCACCGGTTCTACCGTGGATCTCGCGCCCCAAAGCGTTTCGTTTGTGACGACTTCAAGGATCTGGAGAACTACCTTGGGAAATGCGCGCAGCCCGGGGATTCGTTCTACGTTTGGCGATTCGACGAGTGCTGCAAGGACACTTTGATCGTGGAGCGAGGAAAGGTTCCAGACTCGAGCGGTAGAGTGCCGATTGGAGGTGCCTACTGATCGCCTAGCTAACTGGGTTTCTCGGACACCATGCGCAACTCGGTGTGCCAACTCGTCTCCGTCATGCGATGGACCACCGAACAGGTCACTGCAGGTTGACAGGCGTCAGGCTGCCAACGAGGGCAAGCGACGTATCCGCGGCGTCGATCCACCTTGACGCACTGCGGCCCGCCCCAGGACAAGTTGGGACCTTGCCAGGATCGTCTGCCGGTCAGAACCATTCCGGACGCATCGTTGCGTAGGAGTCGTCCGGAGAGCGGCACAGAGTGCAGAGCTGATCGATGCGCGGCACCTCGGTGGCGAACCAGTAGCGCGCCGCGGCCAGTTTGCCTCGGTAGAAGTCCGACGACGCCGGATCGTGCTTCAATCCCTCGCGGGCGGCGGCGGCCTGGAGCAACCACTGCCAGGCGACCACCGCGATTGAGAACAGCTCCATGTAGTCGGTCGAGTTCCGCATCATCGCGTTGCGATCGCCGAGGGAGCCGAGGTGCATCGTGGTCTCGCCGATCGTCGCCAGCGCGCGCTGGAGCTGCGCGCTCTCTCCCGGGTCGACTCCGGGCCGCTCGCAGTCGGCCAGCAACTGCTCGGCGAGAGCGCGCAGGGACGCGCCGCCGGTGCCCAGGATCTTGCGGCCGAGGAGATCGAGCGCCTGGATGCCGCTGGTGCCCTCGTGCAGCGAGTTCAGCTTCTGATCCCGCATCCAGGACTCGGGGAGGTACTCGCTGGTGTACCCGTAGCCGCCGTGCACTTGCACGGCGAGCACGTTCGCCTCGAATCCTCTCTCCGCCGGGAAGGTCTTCGCCACCGGCGTGAGCAGGTCGAGTAGCGAAGCGCAGCGCGTCCGGTCCGCCTCGCTCTCGGCGTGGGCGGCCAGGTCCGCGAGACGGCCGCAGGCCGCGAGCAAGGAGAGCGCGCCCTCCACGATCGCCTTCTGCCGCAGAAGCATGCGGCGGACGTCCGCGTGCTGGACGATCGGCACCTGCGGTTCGCGCGGGTCGCGGGCGGTCAGGGGCCGCCCTTGCAAGCGCGTGCGCGCGTACTCGAGGGCCTCCTGGTAGGCGACGTAGGCGGTGGTGAGGCCGTTCATGCCCACCATCAGGCGCGCCGAGTTCATCATCTGGAACATGTGCGCGAGCCCCTGGTGCGGCGCGCCGACCAGCCAGCCGCAGCAGTCGCCGCGCTCGCCGAAGTTGAGCGCGATGCTGGGCAGCCCGCGCCAGCCCAGCTTGTGGAAAACGCCGGCTGAATGGCAGTCGTTATCGGCGAGGCCGTCGGGCCCGGGCCGCAGGCGAGGCACGGCGAAGAGCGAGATGCCCTTCACGCCAGCCGGCGCGCCTTCGATGCGCGCCAGCGCGAGGTGCACGATGTTTTCGGTGAAGTCCTGGTCTCCGCCGGAGATGAACACCTTGTTGCCGTCGAGGAGGTAGTGCCCGCTCGCGGTGGGTCTCGCGCGCGTGCGCACGTCGGCCAGGCTGGAGCCCGCTTGCGGCTCGGTCAGAGCCATCGTTCCAGTCCACGAGCCGCCGTACATGCGGGGCAGGAAGGTCTGGCGCACCCACTCATTCCCGAATTCCTCGATCAGGTGGCCCGCCCCCGCGGTGAGCCCGAGGTACCCCATGGCGGCCGCGTTCGCCGCCATCAGGTAGGCCGCTCCCATCTGGGTGACGATGATGGGCATCTGCTGTCCGCCCACTTCGGCCGGACGCGTCGCGCAGGTGAGACCGAGCTCGACGAGGCGAGGCCAGATCTCCCGCATCGCCGGGTGCACGCTGACCCGCCCGTCGACCAGCCGCGGCGGCTCCTGGTCCATGGGGCGGTACGCGGGAAAGAGGACCTCGCGGGCGAGCTTGCGGGCCGAGGCGAGGAAGGGGTCGAACGTCTCGCGGCCGTGGTCGGCGAAGTAGGGCAAGTCGCACAAGTCGAGCGCTCCGTGCACTTCGTAGAGCTGGAAGGTGACGTCGCGGTCGGAGAGCAGGGGATTGGCCATCGCGGGAGTGTACACGGGTCACGGCTACGGTCAGGGTCAGGGTCATGGTCACGGTCACGGTCAGGGTCGCTGGTGGGGGTATGTTGGTGGGGTGGCGCGAGGCATCGGACTGGGGCTGTTGGCGGCGGCGCTGTTCGGGGCCAGCATCCCCGTTACCAAGCTGCTCGCCGCAAATGCGGACCCGCTCGTGCTGGCGGGGCTGCTGTACCTGGGGGCGGGGGCGTCGCTGGCGCTGGTGCGCATCCTGCGGCCCGGCGGGGAAGCGAAGCTGCGCCGATCCGATGCGCCCTGGCTTGCGGGGATCGTCGCTGCGGGGGCCGTCGCTGGTCCGGCTCTTCTGGTCATCGGGCTTCGGCGGCTACCCGGGGTGCCCGCGGCGTTGCTGCTCAACCTCGAGGCGCCGATCACCGCGATACTGGCGGTCGCCGTGTTCGGCGAACATCTTTCGTCGCGAGGGTGGACGGCCGCGGCGCTGTTGGCCGGTGGAGCAGTGGCGCTGGCAGCCGCGCCAGGCGCGCTACGCCTGGACGCTCCCGGGGCGGCTGCGCTCGTGTTCGCGTGCGTTGCATGGGCGCTGGACACGAACCTGACCCAGCGGCTTTCGCTCCGCGACCCGGTCGCGCTGGTGCGCTTCAAAGGGCTGGCTGGCGGAGCGTGTACGCTGCTGCTCGGGCTGGCGCTCGGGAGCAGGCTGCCCGCGCCGCGCGCGGTGGCCGCCGCCTTGATCGTCGGCGCGCTCGGCTACGGGGCGTCCATCGTCTGGCACGTGGAGGCCATGCGAGTGCTCGGCGCGGCCCGCCAGTCCGCCTTGTTCGCCACCGCGCCGTTCGCAGGGGCCGTGCTGTCCGTGCCGCTCCTGCACGAGCGCTTCACCGCGCGCGAAGGCCTGGCCGCGGCGCTGATGGCAGCCGGGGTCGCGCTGCTCGTCCGCGAGAAGCACGCTCACCTCCACGTCCACGAACCGGTCGAGCACGAGCACCTGCACGTGCACGACGAGCACCACCGCCACCCGCACCCCGGGTCCGTCGCCGAGCCGCACAGTCATCCACATCAGCACGACCGGGTCGAGCACGAGCATCCGCACGCTTCCGACCTGCACCACCACCACAAGCACTGATTCTCGACCTCATGGCCGTCGGCGGTCTGGGCGACGTCGATCAGGCATCGTGGTGGCGGGCACGGGGGCCATCCAAGGCGTTGGGGCGCGCGATCAGTTTGAGGCCGCCCGGCGCTCTCGTGTGGATCAGCGAGTCGGGGGGGGAGAGGTCCGCTCCGCGGCTCTGTACAGCTGGTACAGATCGGGTCTGGGGCATCTTCCCCCCGAAGGTCTAGATGTTTTCGCCCGTCAATCCGAGCGTCGAATGATCGGGACAGCCAGCGCACATGTGCGCGCGGGCGGACCTCAGAGGTTCACGCGCTGCATCGCGGCGGCGGGATAGCGCTCGCCCGCGGCGACTCCCTTCGGGGCTACTTCGTCGATGCGGCGCAGGTCCTCCGCAGTGAGCTTCACCCGGAGCGCCCCAACGTTCTCCTCCAGGTACTTGCGCTTCTTGGTGCCCGGGATGGGGACAATGTCGGTCCCGCGCGCGAGCAGCCAGGCCAGCGCGAGCTGCGCGGGTGTGCAGCGTTTCTGCGCCGCGATCTGGCGCACGCGCTCCACCAGGGCCAGGTTCCGGCCGAAGTTCTCGCCCTGGAAGCGCGGGTGGTTTCGCCGGTTGTCGTCCGGGGGGAGATCCTCGAACCTCTGGAACCGCCCGGTGAGGAACCCGCGGCCGAGCGGGCTGTAGGCGACGAAGCCGATGCCCAGCTCGCGCACCACAGGGAGGATCTCGTCCTCGACGTCCCGGCTCCACAGGGAGTACTCCGTCTGCAGCGCAGAGATCGGGTGCACCGCGTGGGCGCGCCGGATGGTGCGCGGTGCCGCCTCCGACAGACCCAGGTAGCGCACCTTGCCGGCCTTCACCAGGTCCGCCATGGCGCCGACCGTCTCCTCGATCGGCACCTCGCTGTCGACCCGGTGCTGGTAGTAGAGGTCGATGTGGTCGACGCCGAGCCGCTGCAGCGACCCGTCGCACGCCTTGCGCACGTAGTCCGGCTTCCCGCTCACGCCCAGGAAGCTGCCGTCCTCCCCGCGCACGTTGCCGAACTTGGTCGCCAGCACCACCTGGTCGCGCTTGCCCCGGATGGCCTTCCCGACCAGCTTCTCGTTGGTGAACGGCCCGTACATGTCGGCGGTGTCGAGGAAGGTGACTCCCAGCTCGAGGGCTCGCTGGATGGTCGCGATCGACTCCGCCTCGTCGCGCCCCCCGTAGAACTCGCTCATCCCCATGCAGCCGAGGCCCAGCGCGGACACGCGCAGCCCTTGCTTGCCCAGCGTCCTTGTTTCCATTCCGACCCCTTACCTACGTCGCCGCGAACTGTCGAGCACCTTCCGTCTGTCCATGGCATCTTGCAAGACAAGGAGGCGTCCATGGCGTTCTCGTCCGACGACATACGGGCCAACCACGACTTCTTCGCGGCCAAGCTGCGGGCCGAGCACCAGAAGCAAAGCGCGATCGATTGGGTGAAGAGGGAGCCGGCAGCGCCCGAGATCGTGCTGATCGACACTCGCGCACGGGAAGCATTCGCCAAGGCCCACATCCAAGGCGCGATCAACGTCCCGCTCGACGAGCTGAAGCAGGTCGCCGGCCAGCTCCCGCGGGACAAGACACTGGTGACGTATTGCTGGAACCATTATTGACACCTCGCCACCAGGGCCGCTCTGCAGTTGGCAGAGCTCGGGTTCTTCTGCAAGGAGCTGAACGTCGGCTGGCAGGAATGGACGGACGCCAAGCTTCCTACGCACGAAGGGCGGGTCGATCGCGGCGCGGTGAAGTGCACCTGCTCCAGGATCTGACCCGAGCTTCGGCCGCGAACGGCCGCGAGCCGAAAAACGCGGCGCCGCCCTGTCGGCGGCGGCCGTGACCGAGCCGGCGATCAGCGCGCCGGCTGTGCCGGACGAGGCGTCGGCGGGCGCGGCCAGGCTGGTCGCGCTTCGGTCGCGCGACTTCCGCCTGCTGCTCGCGGGCCAGCTGGTCTCGCTCACCGGCACCCAGATGCAGCAGGTGGCGGTGGTCTGGCAGCTCTACCTGCTCACCGGATCGCCGCTGGCGCTGGGCATGCTGGGCCTGTTCCGGGTCACCCCCATCGTGCTGTTCGCGCTCGGCGGCGGCGTGCTGGCCGACGCGTTCGACCGCCGCAAGGTGATGGTGATCACCCAGAGCGCCCTGGCGCTCGTCTCGGTGACGCTGGCCCTGCTGGCGCACGCGCAGAAGACCACTCCGGGCGCCATCTACGCGCTCGCCTTCGTCGCCGGCGCGGCGACCGCCTTCGACAGCCCGGCGCGCCAGGCCCTGGTCCCGCGGCTGGTCGACAAGAGCCAGCTCTCCAACGCCCTGAGCCTCTACGTGACCGGCTTCCAGATCGCCGCCATCACCGGGCCCGCGCTGGGCGGGGCACTGCTGGCTGCCACCAGCCCGACCGTCATCTATGCCGTCGACGTCTGTTCCTACGCGGTCGTCATCGCGGCGCTCCTCGCCATGCGACACCGCCACAGCGGACGCGGCGGCGCCCCGATCAGCGCCCGCTCCATCGTCGAAGGCCTGCGCTTCATGCGCGGCGCCCCCCTCATCTGGTCGACGATGCTGCTCGATTTCGCCGCGACCTTCTTCGCCGGGTCGCTCCTGCTCTTGCCCATCTTCGCGGACCAGCTGCTGCACGTGGGGCCTCGCGGGCTGGGCCTCTTGTACGCGGCGCAGCCCGTCGGGGCCGCTCTCACCGGGGCCACCCTCTCCAGCATCCGCACCATCCGGCGGCAGGGTCCAGCGATGCTCTGGGCGGTGGCCGTCTACGGCGCCGCCATCGCCCTGTTCGGCCTCTCGCCGTGGTTCTGGGTCAGCTTCCTCTTGCTCGCCGTCTCCGGAGCGGCCGACATGGTGAGCGCAGTCGTCCGCAACATCGTCCGGCACAGCCTGACGCCGGACGAGCTGCGCGGCCGGATGAGCTCGGTGGTGATGATCTTCTTCATGGGCGGGCCGCAGCTCGGCGAGGTGGAAGCGGGCGCGGTGGCGAGGCTGCTCGGCGCTCGCGTCTCGGTGGCCTCCGGCGGGGCGCTCTGCGTGCTCGCCGCGGCCGCCGCCGCCGTGCTGGTTCCGCAGCTGCGCCGTTACGAGGGCTGATCCAGCATCTCTCGCGCCTTGCGCACCAGCGCCTCCGGCGTGAAGGGCTTGCTCAAGAAGCCCATCCCGCTGTCGAGCGCCCCCTGCCGGATGCCAGCGTCGTCCGTGTACCCCGAGGTGAACAGCACCTTGAGCCGCGGAGCGTCCTCCCGCAGCTTGCTGGCCAGCTCGCGTCCACCCATCTCCGTCGGACACGGGCAAGTACACCTCGAAGGTCGAGCCCTGACCGACTGTGGAGGTGGCGCGGATGTAGCCGCCGCTCTGCTTCACGATCCCGTACACCGTCGCCAGGCCGAGTCCGGTGCCCTTGCCCAGCTCCTTGGTGTGGTGTTTCCATTCAGTCTGGAAATCGGCAGTACCCGGATCGGCTTGAGTCATGTCGCCGCGGTGCGCACATCGGCGCACCGCGAGCACGAGCAAGCGTCTACGCCACGCCTCGCGCGGGCTGTGCTCGCGGGACGCGCAGCGTGAAGCAGGCGCCGTGTCCAGGCGAGCCGTCGATGTCCAGCGTGCCGCCCAGGCTCTGCACCACTCGCCAGGCGATGGTCAGCCCCATGCCCATCCCGCGGCCGGGGCCCTTTGTGGTGAAGAAGGGCGTGAAGAGGCGCGCGCGGTCCTCCGGCTTGATGCCCGGGCCGTTGTCCTTCACGCTCACCACCAGCCGGCCGTCCTCGACCCGGCCGTGCACCTCGACGCGTCCGCTGCCGTCGTCGGGCGCCGCCTCGATCGCGTTCTGCACCAGGTTGGTGAGCGCCTGGTTGAACTCCTCCGGCACGCACTCCACCCGGCCGTCCCCCTCGAGGCGCAGGTCGACCTGCACCTTCCGCCCGGTGGCGGGCAGCACGATCCCGACCACGTCGCGCGCGGCCTCGAAGGCGTCGTGGGGCCGCAGCTGGCGGGCGTAGCCGGCCCTGCTGTAGCTGCCCATCAGCTCGACCGTGCGGGTGATCCGGCGGATGCCCGACTCGGCCACGTCGAACAGCTCGCGCATCCGCTTCTCCAGCCTGCCCATCTGCTCGGCCGACTCCGCGTCCTGCGGCCTGCGGGAGATCTCCATCAGCGCCAGAGTGTCCATGCGCACCCGCGCCAGCGCGTTCTTGACGTAGTTGAGCGGGTTGTTGATCTCGTGGGCGAGCCCGCCCGCGATCGACTCCAGCGAGTCCATCCGCTGGGTGAGCAAGATGTCCGCCTGCGCCGCCTGCGTCTTCACCAGGCCGCGGGCCGCGGAGAGCAGCTCGCGGGGAGAGAAGGGCTTCGCCAGGTACGAATTCACGCCGGTGTCGATGCCGGCCACGCGATCTTCCAGCTCGCCGCGAGCGGTGAGCATCACGATGGGGATGTGCCGGGTGGTCGGGTCGTCGCGCAGCCTGCGGGTCAGCTCCAGGCCGTCCATGCCCGGCATCATCAGATCGGTGACGATCAGGCTGGGCAGCTCCTTGCGCGCAATCTCCAGGCCCTGCAAGCCGTCGGGCGCGGAGAGCATCTTGAAGTCTTGCTGCAGCGCCATCCCCACCATCCGGATGACGTCGGGGGTGTCCTCCACCACCAGGCAGGTGTGGGGCCGGGTGTCCTCCTCCGGATCGCGGGTCAGGGCGCGGCGCTCGGTCGCCTCGTGGATGTCGAGCAGGCGGAACTCCTCGCGCGCCTGCATCTGCGCGGCGAAGTCCATCAGGCCCCGATCGCCCGCGCGGGTGCCGGTGAGCACGTCGCGCCGCTGGCTGCGGCGGTCGAGGACCTCCGGGCGGAAGTGCTCCTGCCCCTTGACCAGCTCGACGGTGAACCGGGCGCCGTGATCGTTTTCCGCCCGGATACGCCCGCCGTGCAGCTCGACGATCTCCCGCGCCAGGGCGAGCCCGATGCCGGTGCCGCCGTGGCGCCGGGTCTCGGCCATGTCGACCTGGAAGAACCGCTCGAACAGCCGTTCGGCCATCGCCGGCGGGAACCCCGGGCCGTCGTCCTTCACCACGATCCAGACCTTGTGGCCGAGGTCGTGCAGCGACACCGTCACGTGCCCGTCGTCATGGGTGAACTTCAGGGCGTTGGAGAGCAGGTTGATGAAGGCGCGCTCCATCCGTTCGAGGTCGCAATGAACCAGGCAGTTGGCCGGCGCGACCAGCTTGAGCTCGATCCGCTTGCGCTGCGCGAGCGGCTGCACCTGATCGCACAGCGCCCGCAGCTGCTCCGCCAGGTCGTGCTCGCCGATCTTCAGGCGCAGCCGGGACTCCTCCAGCTTCGAGAGATCGAGCAGGTCGCCGATCATCTTGAGAAGCTTCATTCCGCTGCGAAACATCATCTCGAAGGTGACGCGCTGGGTGGGCCCGATCTCGCCGCCCTCGCCGTGCAGGAGCAGCTCCAGCGGCGAGAGGATCATCGCCAGCGGCGTCTTGAACTCGTGGGTGATGTTGGCGAAGAACTGCGACTTGAACCGATCCAGCTGCTTGAGCTGCTCGTGCGCTTTTTCCAGATTCGCCTTCGTATCCGCCAGCACGATCTGTGCGACCTGCTGTTCCCGTTGCCAGCGGAAGGTGAAGAACTGCCCCGTGCCCACGATGATGGCGGTCGACATGAGAAAGAAGAGATTCGAGACCGACTGCACCATCCCCGGTGCTTCCCGGACGTAGACCAGGTTGGGAATGACGAACGAGGCGACGATCAGGGCGTGGGTCGAGAGCACTACCTTGGGGGGCCACACGAAGAGTAGGCCCGTTCCGACGATGACCAGCGACAGCCCGGCGTAGTAAGGCGACTCGAGCCCTCCCATGAAGACGGTCATCAGGCTGATGCCGCCGGCGGCGAGGAAGATGAAGGAGGAGGAGATGAGGTTCGAATGACGCTCGAAGAGCGGCCTGCGCACGACCCGCAGCAAGACGAGCGTGAGCAGGGTGACGAAGGCGCGTGTTCCGTAGAGAAGCGGGAGCGCCGTGTGCGGAGCGAGAAGGTAATCGAGGACGCCGAACGTCGGGTAGAGCGCAAGGGTGATCCACAGGACGCGCACGGTCCCCTTGCGGTTCCGCTCCACCAGCCAGGTGAACCAGCGCTCTTGCAGCCTGTGCGGCGTGCGCTGCAGCATCTACTCTCGCGTGATCTGAAGAAAAGGATTGACGCGCGTCTGGTCCTCGACGATCTGCTGGGTGGCGCCGGGCGCCGCTCGCCGGCCGATCTCCAGCATCTCCTCGCGTGAACGATAGATCAGGTACCAGTCGAGGTGGTGCTCCATGATCCAGCGGGTCGGGTTCTCGGGCACCATGTTGCCCATGTAGAGGGAGCCGCCTTCGGCGAGACGCGCGAACAGGCTGCGGCCGAGCATCACCGCCGTGGAGGTTTGCAGGTAGTCGAACAGGCCCACCGAGAAGATGACGTCGAACAGGCCGAACTCCTCGAACAACCGGGGATCGCGCAGGAGGCGCTTGATCGAGTCGTGCAGGTAGAGGACGCTCACGCGCCGGCCCGCCCAGCGCGCGTCCACCACCGGCTTGAGCCGCCGGTAGGCATAGGCAAGAGCGCTCTTGTCCTGATCGAACAGCACGATCTCGAGGGGCGGGCAGGGGCCGCTCAGCTCGGACAGGAACTCGAGCAGCTCCTGCGCCGGTCCCGCGGCGACGGAGAGGAGCCGCATGGGCCGCTCCTCTCCCCGCCGGTCGTCGATCAGCCGGCGGAGTTGCGCTTTCATCAGGTCCTTGCGCGTGCGGACGGCGGTGGGGGCCCCGGTGCGCAGGAAGGAAAGCTGCACCGACTTGGCGAACAGGGTCGCGCCCTCGAACTGCCGCTCGTAGATGAAGCGCATCACCTCGTAGTCGCCAGGGTACCCGAAAGGCTTGTGCAGCGCCCGGTGAAGGCAAGGCGATTGCATCAGATACTCTTGCACCTGGTGCAGTGAAAACTGCTTGAGCCGGGGGACGTCGCCGGGGGGCACCTCGCGCAGGGTCGCATCGATCTGATCGCTGTAGCGCACCACCTCGGAGACGAAGTCGCGCTCGACGCGCTCGATCAGCGCACGCCGCGCCGGCGAGTCTGCGTTCCCATGCACCACGTGCCAGGCGAGGTTGGTCTCCAGCTCGCCCAGCTGAAAGTGCGAGTCCTCCAGGAACAGCGCCAGCTCGCTGACCAGCACCTTGAAGTCGTGGTGTCCGGGAACGGCCCACGGCTTCTGCGCCAGGGAAAGGCCCAGCCTGTTCTGACCCTGCCAACCGCGGATGTCGCGCAGGTGCAGCACCTCGTCGATGTCGAGCAGAACGCCGTCGGCGAAGGAGATGCCGACGATGATCGCGCCTTGCTCGTCGCGGACCGAGCCCACCCGGGCCTCGCCGTTGAAGGCGGGATACTCGTCGAAGACCACCTCGATCCGCTCCAGGTGGTCGCCGGTTTCGACCGCGACTCCGCGCGGCCATTCCACCGCCGCGCCGCTCTGGGAGACGTCGTGAACCGGGCACTCGTAGTTGGCGAGGTCCACGTGAAGGTTGACGTAGGCCCGCAGGGGGGCGAGGTCCTGGGCGCGGTAGCGCTGGGGCCGGAAGAAGACCTCGCGACCCTGCGCACCCTCGAGTTCCTCGTAGGTGCGGGTCGCGGTAACCAGCGTGGGGGGTGGCATCTCGGTCATTTCCTCTCAGGCGGAAGCAGGCGCGAGCCGCACCTCGAATCTCGCCCCCCCGGACGGTCGATTCGAGACGCGGATACGCCCTCGGTGCGACTCGACGATGAGCTTGGCCATGTACAGGCCCATGCCCATGCCGCGGTCGCCCTTGGTGGACATGAACGGTTCGAAGATCTTCTCCTGCAGCTCCCGGGGCACACCCGGTCCCTCATCCTCCACTGCGAGGATTACGTCGTCCGCGTCGCGGGAAGCCTGAATCGAAATCCGCCGCGAGCGCTCCGTTGCCTGCAACGCGTTGCGCACCAGGTTGACGAGCACCTGGATCAGCTTCTGCCGGTCGCCCTGGACGAAGGGCAGATCCTCTTGCACCTGCACGTCGACCTTGCGGGCGCGGAAGTTCAAGTCCATCCGGGCGATGGCGATGGCTCCCTGGATCACCTGGGCGGGGGCCACTTTGTCCATGGCCAGGTGGATGGCGCCCGCCGAGGCGAACTGGTGCATCGCCTCCAGCGTCTCCAGGAGGTTGTGGATCCCCTGGGTCCCCACGTGGACGCTCTCCAGGAGGTCCGGAGAAGCCTTCTGCTGCTGCAGCTCGCGCTCGATGAAGTTCACGCTGATCATCACGTTGCGCAGGTCGTGGGTGATGCCCGCCGCCAGGCGGCCCATGGTGCCGAGCCTCTCCAAGTGGAGCATCTGCCGGTGGGTCGCCTCGATCACGCCCAGCGAGGCCGTCAGCTCCTCCGTCCGGCGGGCGAGCAGCGCGACCAGCCGCTGGATGGTGCGGGTCTGGTAGACGTGCTCGCAGGCCTGCCGGACCGCCTCCAGGATGTCCTCGGGTTGCCAGGGCTTCTTGAGGAAGCGGAAGACCCGGGCGCGGTTGATGGCGCTGATCAGGGCAGGCGGATCGGTGAAGCCCGTCAGCACGATCCCGGCGACGTCGGGCTTGCGGGAGCGCAGCTCCTCGAGCATCTCGACGCCTGTCATCTCCGGCATGCGCTGATCGGCGATGACGACGTCGATCTCCGACTTGTCGGCTACCTCCAGCGCCTGTATGCCGGACTCGGCCTCGTAGACCGTGTAGCCGCTCTCCAAGAACCCGCGCAGGACGAGGAGGTTGGGCCGCTCGTCGTCCACCAGCAGGACGCCGCTCTTGCGCGGGCCTTCGACGCCGTATCGGGCGACGAGCGCTCGCAGTCCTTCGTCCAACATACGCTACAGTGTCCTTGTTTCGAGGTGGACCACGCAAATTCCAAGTGGAGCTATTTTGAACACTCCCAAAGATTGCACAGTTATCGGGGACCTGAATAGAGCAGGATTTGAGTCGTACCGTGTTTTTCGCGCCGGTTCGCGTTACCGCGCCGCACAGGGGTAGGGGATTATCCTACCTGGCAATGTCGTCCCGGCCTCGCTTGGCGGGAGCGCTTTCGCGCCAACCCGCCGGGATCTGACCGGTTCCGGATGAACCGGACGCCGCGGCTCTTTTACCGGCGGCGGGAAAGCGTGGCGAGGTCGGCCCGGCGCAAAGCCCAGGCGGGAAGTGCAGGCGGACCGTCCAGCGTGCCGACCTGCGCCGCCGGAAATCCCTCCAGCACGGCGCGAGCGGGGAACCGCGCGCGCTGCTTCACCACCGTGCCTGCGCGGACCAGGCTCTCCTCGCCGACCACGCTGTTGTCGCAGACGATGGCGGCGGGCTCCACCACCGTGCCGCGCCCGATGCGGCATCCGTGGATCATCGCGGCGGGGCCGATCACCACCCCGTCCTCGAGCACCAGCTCGTTGTCGGGCAGGAGGTGGAGCACGGCGTTTTCGAGGATCTGCACGCCCACGCCGATCCGGACCGGGCCGTGCGAATCGCCGATGATCTTGACGCCCGCGCCGACGATCGAGCCTGCGCCGATGACCACGTCCCCGGTGATCTCCGCGCTGTCGAACAGCACCGCGCTCTGGTCGATGCGCGGCTCTTTGTCGAGGTAGGAGTAGACGCGGCCCATGGCGGCTCCGGCGGGCATGCTGCCCGAGAGAGGTTGCAACAGGTAGGGCGGGAGGGAGACGTCGCCGCCGCGCAGCCGCAGCAGGCGCGCGCGGTCGGCGTCGCCGAGGCGCCGGATGGCCCGGCCGGGGCGGCCGACGACCACCACCTCGTCCGGGAGCGTCACGCCGGCCGGCACCAGCGTGCCTTCGCCCAGGATGCAGCCTCGGCCGAGGCGCGCTCCGGCGAGCAGGATGGATCCGTTTCCGATCTCGCACAGGTCGCCGACCGCGGCGCCGATCACCACGCAGCGGTGGCCGAAGACGGCCTTCTGCCCGATGGTGACGGGCTCCTCCGTGGTGCCCACCGCCACCGAGTTCTCCAGGAGCGCCGACCGGGCGCCCAACTCGACCGACCCGCCGGGAGTGCGGATCACGGCTCCCTGCGCGACCAGGCATCCCGGCCCGGCGCGCAAGAGCCCCAGCACCGCGCCGCTCGGGGCGACCTGGGGCGAATCCGCCTCCGGGCTCCGGTTGAGGCTCATCGGCCCCGGACCATAGACCGGACCCGGGCCCCCGCGGAACCCCGCTCGGCCTTCGTGGCTACAGGGCTGCTTCGGCGGCGGAGGGGAGGGAGAGGGAGTCGACCAGGCGGGTGGCGACGGCCCGGGCCTGGCAGCGCAGCTCGGGGATGGCGGTGGATTCCCACAGCTCGCCGCGCCTCAGGGCGCCGAGGGTGAAGAGCAGGCCGGCGGCGCTTCCCAACAGCGCGCCGTCGCGGTCGGTGGCGAAGCCCATCCCCAGCGCGTCGGCCGAGGCGAGGCCCTTCGCGAACAGCGACTCGAGCAGCGGGTGGCTCGCGTCGGCCAGCGACGACGCCGGGCCGGTGCAGTTCACCACCCGCGCCACGAGCAGATCGCGCAGCCGCCCATCGCCGCGCCGGCGGCAGTGCGCGAGGGCAGACCGGCCCTCCACCGCGAACGCCTGCACCCGGCCAGCATGGACGATCAGCCGGCCGGCGCTGCGCAGCCGCGCGACGGTCGCCCCGACCTCGGGAGCCATGCGGTGCCGATGGACGTCCCAGTGGGCGCGCAGGTGGCGCAAGAACCGGCGCCGCTCCGCCTCCGACAGCCGCGCCCAGATGCGCTGCGTGACCGGCCGGAGCGCGTCGAACACCGGGCGCCAGTCGCCCGCGCGGTACGTCGCTGCGCGCAGCGCGCGGAGCAAGCCGCGCACACCGCTCGCGCCGCTGCAGCGCCAGCGCCGCATCCACCATGGTGAGACCACTTCCGACGAGCATCACCTCGGAGTCGGGAGGGACGCCGTCGAGCGCGCCGCTCTCCCAAGGCGATCGGCGGTAGAGCCCGCTTGCGTACAGGCCGCCGTCGGGAACCGGCGGGTCCGCAGAGGGGAGGTTGCCGAGGGCGAGCACCGCCGCGCGCGCCTGGATTTCCCGGCCGTCCCGCAGCCCGATCCGCGCCGTGCCGCTCTCGACCGCGGCGGACACCGCATCGCCGCAGACGAGCTGCAGTGCGACTCCGGGCGCCGCGCGGGCGTGCGCTTCGGTGAGCAGCGCCTCCAGGTACGCGCCGTACAGAGCGCGTGGGACGAACGCGTCCGGCGCGGCGCCGCTCCAGCGCGCGAAGTGGCCTTCGTCGTCCGGGAGCGCGCTCATGCCCGCCGCCGGCAGTCACGCTCCGGGCAGCGTGTGACCGGGATCACTCCTCCCGTAGGACGGCGGCGCCCGCTCCGGCCGAGCGGGCGCCCTGCCGTGCAGACGGATGCCTGGCCGTTCCGTTGCCGGTCTGATGATCGGCGCGGGGCGGGCATCCTCGCCGGCGTGGGCGTCGGCATCGCCCAGGCGGTGATCGAGGCGAACGACTCGCCGCGCGCGCGCGCCGTCGCCGACCAGGTGCGCCCGGAAGGGGGCCGGTGCCCCGGCCTCACGATTCGTCGCATTCCGCGTGACTCGCTCGAGCGGAGTTTTCAGGAGCAACGCGATCGCACCCTCTCCACGACCAGGGCAAATCGACAGCGGGTTCCCGTTGCTTTTCAGGGGAGGAGTCGCGTGCAGCGGCGGAGCGCCGAACTCGAGTCGCGCGCCAGCGGTGCTTCTTCCATTGCCGCGAGGTTGCTCGAGCAGGACGCGACAAGTGACGCAGCGCGTCCCGTTCCGGGACGGGACGCGGCGCGTCAACGGAGTGGCCGCCGACTGCACCAGCCGTCGATGCTCTTCGGAACCAGGCCGTCTCGCGCAGGACGAGAAGTGATTGATGATGAGTCCCCCGGCGGCACCGCGCTGGCGTTCAGCACGCGCTGGTGAGCTGACGCGGCTCCGGACTTCAGGCGTCCGGCGCGAGCGGCTCGATCCCGGCAGCCGCGAGCAGCGCCATGTCCTGCTCGAGCTCGGGGTTGCCGGTGGTGAGCAGCTTCTCGCCGAAGAAGATCGAGTTGGCGCCGGCAATCATGCACAAGAGCTGCGCCTCCTCGTTCATCTGCAACCTGCCGGCGGAGAGGCGCACCATCGCGCGCGGCATCAGCAGGCGCGCGGTTGCGATCATCCGCACCATCTCCAGCGTGGAGACCGGCGGCCTGCCCGCCAGCGGCGTGCCGGCGACCCGCACCAGCATGTTGACGGGCACCGACTCCGGTTGAGGATCCTGCGCCGCGAGCGTGCGCAGCATCTCGCAGCGGTCGTTCACCGACTCACCCATGCCGATGATCCCGCCCGAGCAGACGGTGATGCCCGCCTCGCGCACGTGCCGGAGCGTGCGGAGCCGGTCGTCGTACTCGCGGGTGGTGATGATGCTCGGGTACGCGGCGCGGCTGGTGTCGAGGTTGTGGTTGTAGGCGGTGCACCCGGCCTGCTTGAGGCGCCGCGCCTGCTCGGGCGTGAGCATGCCCAGCGTGCAGCAGGCTTCCAGACCCAGGGCGCGCACGCCCCGCACCATCTCCAGGACCCGGTCGAACTGGGGCCCGTCCTTCACCTCGCGCCAGGCGGCGCCCATGCAGAAGCGGGTGGCACCCGCGTCGCGCGCCTTCCGCGCCGCGCCGAGCACGTCGTCCGTCTCCATCAGCGGCTCGGCCTGGACTCCCGTGTGATATCGCGCCGCCTGCGGGCAGTAGGCGCAATCCTCCGGGCATCCTCCCGTCTTGATCGACAGCAGCGAACAGAGCTGCACCTTGTTGTCCCGGAACACCTCGCGGTGCACCGCCTGCGCGCGATGGACCAGCTCGAGCAGCGGCAGGTCGTGCAGCGCCCGCACTTCGGGCAGCGTCCAGTCGTGGCGGATCCGCATGGCGGGCTTCCGTATCACAGCCGTGCGCGGGCCGCCGCCAGCGCCTCGTCCAGCCGGGCGGGCTCCCCGCTGCCCTGCGCGAAGTCGGGGCTGCCGCCGCCCTTGCCGCCGAGGATCTGAAGGGACTCCTTGATCAGCTCGTTCATGCCCGGACCGGGCGCGCCGCGCGGGCGCGCGAAGCACAGATGCGCGCGGCCGTCCTCCACGGCGGCGATCAGCGCGATCGCGCCGCGCTCCGCGAGCGCTCCAGCCAGCGCGCGGGCCAGCGACGCCCGCTCCACACGGGCGACCGCCGGCGACCCCTTCGCAGCGAGCTCTGCCGCCTGCATCCGCGCCAGGTCCTTCTCCAGCGCCTCTGCGGCCTTCCGCCGCGCGACCGCCTCGTCGGCGGCGCGCCGCGCCGACTCGGGCAGGTCGCGCACCGCGCACTTGAGCGCCTCGGCCGCCCCGGTTAGCCAGCGGCCCTGCTCCGCGAGCAGCTTGACGATCCGGTTACCGCAGACGAACTCCACCCGCGCCTTGCCCGATCCCCACTTCTGCGCGCCCAGCACCGCGATGGCGCCGACCTCCCCGGTGCGCGAGGGGTGCGTGCCGCCGCAGGGGGAAGCGTCCACGCCTTCCACCAGCACCACGCGGTCTCCTTTGACCGGTTCCTTGCGGAGCGGGAGGCGCGAGCGCTCCTCAGGCCCGAAGTCGCGCGCCACCACCAGCAGGTCGCGCCAGACGGTCTCGTTCGCGGCGGACTCCGCGGAGCGCAGGGCCGCATCGTCGAGGCGCGACACCGGGCAGTCCAGATCGATGGTGCAGGTGCGCTCGCCCAGGTGGAAGGAGGTGGTGGGGGCGCCTTGGACGCGCTCGAAGGCGGCCGAGAGCAAGTGCTGCCCGTGGTGCTGCTGCATGTGATCGAACCTGCGCTGCCAGTCGACCACGCCTTCTACGTCGCCGGCGTCGAGCGGCCGATCCAGCACGTGCAGCACCACGCCCTCCCGCTCCTGCACGTCGAGCACCGCGGCGCCGGACAGGCTTCCGCGGTCTCCAGGCTGTCCTCCTCCCTCGGGGTAGAACGCGCTGCGATCCAGCACCGCGGCTGGACGGCCGCTCACCTCGGCCAGCGAGACGACGCGGGCGGAGAAGCGGGTCAGGTACGGGTCGCGAAGGTACAGGCGGTCGGTCATGGGGACACATTCTATGGAGCGCGGCTACGAAAGATAGAGTCGTCCGAAGCAGCAACGTCGTCGGGAGCCGAAAACGCGAGCATCGACGGGCCCGCTCGCCTGGCACGGAGCGTGGAATGCCCGGCGGCAGGAGACGCCGATGCTCTGGCTCGCCGCCGCCGCTGTCCATCCTGCCGCCGTGGTGCATGCCGCCCCGGCAGAGGCGCTCCACGCGCTACCGCGGAGGAAGGACGAGGCCCTGGACGCGCAGCGAGCCTTGTCGCCAGCGGCGCAGGCGCGGCTGGAGAAGGTGCTGGAGAGGTTCGACGTGATCGATTACGGGGTCGCCTGGAAGATGCGCTGGTAGATCCGGGCACCCATACGGCCGTTCAGTATGCGCCGTCGCGCGGGTCGGGCAACTTCGCCGCATGCCGCGCTTGCAGGTGGAGGGGGCCGAGCTGCACTACGAAGACACCGGGGGAGGGGGAACGCCGGTCGTGTTCGCCCACGGCCTGCTCTGGAGCGGGACGATGTATCGCTTCCAGATCGAGGCGCTTCGCGGAGAGCATCGGTGCATCTCGTTCGACTTCCGCGGCCAGGGCCGCAGCCCGATCGCCGACTCGGGCTACGACATGGACACGCTCGCGCGCGACGCGGCCCGGCTGATCGAGAAGCTGCGCGCCGCGCCCTGCCACTTCGTCGGGCTCTCCATGGGGGGCTTCATCGGCATGCGCCTGGCGCTGCGCCGGCCGGAGCTCTTGCGCACGCTCACTCTCCTGGAGACCGCCGCCGACCCCGAGCCGGCGCTGAACAAGCCGAAGTACGCGCTGATGGGGCTGATCATCCGCGCGCTCGGGACGCGGGCGCTGGTTGCGCCGATCATGAAGATCATGTTCGGCCGGACGTTCCTGCGCGATCCGGCCAAGGCAGCGCTGCGACAATCCTTGCGGCAGGAGCTGCTGGACAACGACGTGCGCGGCAGCCTGCTCGCGCTACGCGGCGTGCTCGATCGGGCGGGTCTGATGGACGAGCTGGGCTCGATCCGCACTCCCACGCTGGTGCTTTCGGGCGAGGAGGACGTGGCGGTCCGGCCGCAGCGCTCGCGCCGCACGGCGGAGCGGATCCCCGGCGCGCGGTTCAAGATGCTGCCCCGCGCGGGACATACTTCGTCCATGGAGCAGCCCGAAGCAGTCACGGCGGCGCTGAAGGAGTTCTTCGGTTCCGCTTAAGCTGGCGCGCGCAGGCGGTCGCCGATGCGAGCGACGGGTTCGTTGCCGGGCACCACGGTGAGCGGCGCCAGCTGCTCTTCGAGGTCCCGCGCCTGGGCCGGGTCGTCGAGGTCCGCGCAGAGCAGCGCCGGCAGGCCCACGCCGCGCCCCCGCAGGGCGCGCAGGATGAGCACGCCCTGCACCTCGGCCAGCCGGCTCCGCTCGCCGGCGGAGAGCCGCGCGCGGGCCGCGCCCGATTCGTCCACCAGGCGCGCCGGATCGGCCCGGCGGAAATCGAGGTCGAGAAGGAGGCCGGCCGCCCCCGGAAGCGCCCGCAGCACTTCCTGCAGATCGCCCGCCGGGACGAACTCGAACTCGTGGCCGAGGAAACGCCGGAACCGGGACAAGTACTCGTCGCCGTCCTCGCACACGATCCAGCGCGGCTTCATGCCGAAGGACCGCCGCCGCCGGCCGGGAAGCAGGCGCCGATCGCCTTGCGCAGCGGAGCCGCCTCGGCGCGCACCACCACCTGCCCATGCCACTCGCGCGTCAGGTCGCGCACGATGGCCAACCCCCGTCCGCTCTCGCGCGACTCGATCGCCTCCAGCGTGAGGTCCCCGTCGGCGGAATCGCCCACCAAAAGCACCCGCATGCGCCGCCCGGCGGGGTCGCGCTCCTCGCCCAGCCGCACCAGCACGCGCCCCTCGGGAGTGGCCGCGGCCTGCGCGTTGCGCAGCAGGTTGGCGAAGATGGTGGCCAAGGCTTCGCGCTCGACCGGGAACTCCACCTCCATCCCCTGGACCAGGATCGACGGGGAGCTCCAGCCCGCGCCGCCGCGGCGGACCTCGGCCTCGACCCCGCGGATCCATCCCTCCAGCTCACGCGCGGAGAGGCGCGTGCGCGGTCCCCTGCGCAAGAGGTCCGCCAGCGCGGGACCGTGCAGCTCGCGCAGACGCCCATCGATCGCGGCGAGCGGCGCGGGGTCCGCGGACGGCTTGCGCAACACGGATTCGGCGGCGGAGAGGTCCCGGACCAGGGGGCCGAACACCGGCTCGCGCGAAAGGGGCCGCAGCGCCACGCCTTGCGCGCGCGCCTCCTGGCGCAGGCGCTGGTAGGCCTGCGCGACCGTCCGGGAGACCGGCTCCGGATCGAGCAGCGCGCGAGCCACCTCTTCGCGCGCGCCGGAATCGAGGGCCGAAGAGAGCACGCTGGCCCGATGCTTGAGCACGTCGTGCCGCAGCGCCGCCACGGTGCGGGCCACGGCCGGGTAGAGGCGCGGCCGGCGCAAAAGGGCCCGCGCCACGGTGCTGCCGTGGACCCAGGCGATCGCCGCCGCGAGCAGGACCAGCGCGGCGGCCCCGGCCAAGGCAGCGCGCTTGCGCCAGCGCGCGCGGGCGGCATCGTCGCTGGCGCGCAGCAGGCCGTCCCGGGCTGCGCGGGCGGCGGCCAGGCCGGGCTCGTCGGGAGATGCAGCGCGCAGGAAGCCGTCCAGCCGCGCCAGCGCTTCGTCCGGGCGGCCGTGGGCGAGATCCAGCCGCGCCAGCGCCCAGTCCGCGGCCGCGGTGCCGGCGGCCGCGGCGCCCCGCAACTCTTCCGCGTAAGGCTCGACGTCGCCGACCGCGGCACGCGCCGCGGCGCGGGCGAATCTCTGCGCGGCCTCCGGCGGGATCGGTCCGGCCGCGAGCGCGGCGCGGTAGCAGGCCAGCGCCTCCGCCAGGTCGCCCGAGTACTCGCGCACCTGGGCGATCGCGAGCAGCAGCCCGGCGGGCCTGCCTGCCTCGCAGCGGCCCCCCAGCGCCACCAGGGCCGCTTCCGGCCGATCCTCCGCCAGCCGCGCGCGCGCCTGGGCTTCGGCCGGATCGACGCGCACGGCCGGCACGAGCTGCGCCCGCAGGCCGCGCGCCTCGTCGAGGTGGACGGGCGGAGGCGCGGAGGCGGCGTACTCGGTCAAGTCGGCGAGCGCCCCCGGGCGGTCGGCGGCGGCGAGCCGGAGCAGCGCGCGCTGGTACCGCGCCTCGGGAGCGCCCAGCTCGACGGCCCGATCGATCCAGGGAACCACCAGCATCTTCCCGTCCGCCGGTCGCGCACGTTGCACCTGGGAGGACAGGTCGAGCAGCGCCGCCGCGTCTCCCCAGAGCGCCTCGCGGGTGCGCTCCGGCAGCTCGCCGCGGAGCGCGACCCAGGCGGCCGCCGCGTCGACGAAGCCGGGCGACGCTTCCAGCGCCCGCGCGAGGAGGGCCTGGGCGGATTCGCCGGCCGGCGCCGCGGCCAGCGCTTCCTGCGCCTGCCTCAAGAGATCTCGGGCCTCGGGAGACGGCTCCGGTGCGCGCGACGGAACGCCAGCCGGAGCGGGAGCGAGGTCGGCCTGCGCCCGGGCGACGTCGAGGAGGCGCTTCACCTCGGTCTCGTCGGCGGAATGGTCGCGGAGGAGCCGCGTCAGCGCGCGCACGGCTTCCGAGGGGCGCCCGCGGCGCAGCGCCAGCCGCGCGCGCACGAGCCCCAGGTCCGTCCAGGAGGGTTCGAGCGCCAGGGCCTGACGCAGGGCCTGGTCGGCGCGCTCGGCCTCCAGCAAGCCGCCGTGGGCGGCGAGCAGCTCGCCCAGCTTGCGCCACGCCCCAGCCTGCGAAGGCGCCAGCTGGACCAGGACGCCCAGCTCGCGCGCCGCTTCGTCGACGCGGCCCAGCTCCTCCAGCGCCCGGGCGCGGACCCAGCGCGGGGCGCGCCAGCCGCCGCGGGCGGCGCAGAGCCTCTCGGCGATGGCCAGCGCCGCGCGAGAATCGCCGCGGCGGAGGTCCGCCTCGGCGCGCGCCAGATCGGCGCGGTCCGGGGCGGTCACCTCGGGCTCGGGCCAGTCCTCGGCGGCCCGGAGGCGCTCGTCGGCAGCCACCCGGTCGAGCAGATCGGCGATCCGGCGCTGCCTGGCCGGGGCGGTCTCTCCGCGAAGCAGAGATTCCATCTCGGAGCGGGCCTCGGAGGTCCGCCCGACGGAGCGGAGGAAATCCGCGCGCGCGAGGCGCAGCTCCAGCAAGGCCGCCTCGCCTTTGACCAGGCCCAGCCCGCGGTCGAGCAGCGCGATCGTCTCGTCCGCCCGGTCCAGGCGGCCGGGATCCTCGGACAAGAGCGAGGCGAGCGTGGCGTACGGACTCCAGCGCTTCGGATCGCCTTCGATCGCGGCGCGGAGCTGCTGCTCCGCCTCGGCCCGGCGGCCGACCCGCAGCAGGGCGGTTCCCAGGTCGGCGGCCACCGCCGCGTTCTTCGGATCGCGCCGCTGCGCCTGCTCGAGCAGGGGCAGCGCCTCTGCCGGGCGCCCCGCGCGGAGGAGCCCACGCCCCGCGGCGTAGGGCCCCGACGCGGCGAGCAGCGCGCACAGGAGCGCGATCACGCCTGGGCCCCCCGGAGCTCGCGGAGCCGCAGCCCCAGCTGGTTCATGCGCAGGTGCACCTTGCGCCGGGTGGCCGCGGGTCCGAACAGCTCGCGGGCCATGCGGTCCAGGTCTCCGTCGAGCGCCTGGAACAGGGCGACGAGGTACTGCCGCTCGACGTCCGCGGAGATCTCCGCGAAGCTGTGTCCGGACTTGACCGTCACTTCGATGCGGCGGCCCAGCTCGGTGACCGCGGATGCCAGCCGGCGATCGGCACGGGACCGCGGCCCGCCCTCGGACCCCAGGAGCTGGTCGACGAGCTGGTCGGGCACCGAGAGCACCGCCGGCGCCCGATCGCGCGCGGCGGCCGCGGCATCGAGGTGCTGCGCCAGCGCGAACACCAGCGCGTTCGAGGCGAAGAGCTTGAGCTCGCGCTGGTTGCCGGGCCAGTCGTGCGCGGACAGGCGCTGCAGCGCGGCGGAGGAGAGGAACACGGTGAACGCGTCCCGCCGCGCGCGGGAGGCCTGCGGCTTGCCCACCACCACCGCGCTCATGTCCTCGCGGAAGTCGTCGGGCGTGGGGAAGCGGGCGAGGTAGGCCCGCACCAGCGGCCGCAGAGCTTCCGAGCGGAGCGCGTCCAGCAGGGCGAAGCGGACCAGGTCGGGCAGGTCCTCGCGGCGCTCGCGCAGCGGGGGCACGCGCAGCCGGGTGGCCGGGTTCAGGCGCATGTAGAGGTCGTGGCGGAAGCGGCCGTCGCGCACCAGCTGGGCGATGTCGAGGTTGGTGGCCGCGATCAGGCGCGGCGCCGCGGGGCGCTGGCGCACGTCGCCCAGGCGGGTCACGGTGCCGCGCTCCAGGACCAGGAGCAGCTGCCTCTGCAGCTCCAGGTCGAGGTTGGCGATCTCGTCCAGGAACAGCGTGCCCCCGTGCGCCTGCTCGAAGACTCCGGCCTGGTCCTCCACCGCGCCGGTGTACGACCCGCGCCGCGCGCCGAACAGGTGGGCGGGCAGCAGGGTGGAGGGGATGGTGCTCAAGTCGGTGATCACCAGAGGCCCCTTGGCGCCGGACCGCGGGTGCAGCACGTGCTCGGCGAGGTAGCTCTTTCCGGTCCCGGTCTCGCCCTCGATCAGCACCGGAAGCGGCGAGCGCGACAGCACCCCGATCTGCCGGCGCAGCGCCGCCATCGCCGCCCCCCGGCCCCAGAACACCGGGCCCTCCTGGGAGGCGTGCTGCAGATCCAGCGCCCGGGTGATCTCCGCCGCCAGCGTCCGGCTGTCCACCACCTCGTTCTCGCAGAAGTAGACGAGCTGTCCCTGGGGCTTCTCGAAGTCGGCGTCGGTGGTGGTGAGCAGCACCACGGGCAGCGTGGGGTAGTCGCGCCGGAGCCGCTCCAGGATGTAGAGCCCCTGCTTGCGCCGCAGCTCCTCCAGGCCCCGCCGCCCCTGATGCTGCGATTTGTCCTCGGGCAAGAGCCGCTCCTCGGGCAGCGCGAAGTGCAGGTCGAGCACCACCAGGTCGGGGAGCTGCGCCTGGCGCGAGAGCGCCTCGGCCGCCTCGCGGTAGTCGTGGGCGCACTTGAGCGTGCAGCCGCGGTCGCGTTCTTCGCACACCTGGCAGGGGATGCTGCGCCCGCAGCGGGTCACGGTCTCGAACTGCGGCAGGTGGCGGTGGACCATCTCCACCGTCTGGTCGCGGTCGTCGATGACGAGGAGCCTTGCCACTTTAGGTCACTCCTGTTCCAGGGTTCGTGCCAGATCGGCAAAAGCGGTCTCGATCCGGAGCATCGCGTCGACGGCGGCCGGCCAGCTCCGCGGATCCCTTGCCAGCCGGGTCATCGCGAGCTGCGCCCGCGCCACGGCGCCGCCGAACGCGTCGAGGGCGCTGGCCGGGAAGCCGGGCGCCTCGGCGCGCAGGCGCTCCCAGAGATCCGCGGCCGTCAGCGCCCGGCCGTCGTCGTCCCGCAAATCGAGCAGCCCGCCTTGGAGGTGCAAGAGATCGGCCGGGCCTGGCTCGCGCGATGCATCCCGCAGATCGCGCGCGGGCCACACGGCGCGCTTGACCAGGTCGTGGCGCAGGCGGGACAGCCAGGGGTGCACGTCTACATTCTATAGAATGAAGCCCGCCGGGCAAGCGGGCGTCCCCCGCCCCCCGCCGGTGCGCTCCCGGCACGGGTCTTGTAAGGGCCGCTCGGCCATGGGCCAACTCATCGAGGTGTTCGCGGAGGGCCTGGAGCGGCTCGGTCTTCCGCTCCTGGGCATGGTGCTCTGGTCGCTGCGCTCGGTGCTGTTCGCGCTGCTCGTGCTCGGCGCCTTCGGGGTGGGATTCCGCCTCGGGTTCGCCGCGCACTGACTCAATAGAGGCAGAGGCCACGGGCCATTGCCGCGGCGGCGAACGGAAGCAAGTACCGGCCCCGCATGAAGACGGCGCCGAGTCCGATCCCCAGCGCGAGCACGTGCAAGGCCGAAAGGACTGGCGCAACGATCATGGCGCTTCTGATGCCACAGAGGCGCGCTAGTTGTTGCAGACGCCGCCGTCCGGGCCGGGCAGACGCACACCGTACTTCGGCGCTCCGAAGTTGCCGGTCGCGCGCGAGTCGCGCCGGTAGGTCGGCCAGGGTGCATCGGCCAGGCCGCGGTCGTCGGTGATGAGGGCGTAGATGGTCTCGCCGCTCGCGACGTACAGCCGGCCGGCGCAGTCCATCGTGGCGGCGCGGAAGATGGTGCCGCTGGGGTCGAACGTCCACGAGGTGAGCCCGTTGCGGAAGGCGAGCAGGAATCCCATGCTGCGCGGCAGGTAGATCGTTCCGTCGGAGCCCTGCAGCGGGATCTTCCCATCGCCCATCGTGCTCTCGAGGTCGAGGCCGACGTCCACCAGCCCGCCGTCCGCGGTGTCGATGCTGACCAGCCGCGAAGTCGTGGTAGAGGCGATCACGCGCCCGTTCATGTCCACGATGAGGTCCTGGTTCACTCCGCCGGCGACGGGTACGGTGCGCACCGGCGTGAGCGACTGCTGGTAGGTGGTCAGTGGCGCCGCCGCCGCCAATTTCCTCGCGGTGTAGACGACTCCGCCGTCCGTGATCGGGCTCCAGGTCTCGCCCCCGGCGCTCACGTGGGCCAGGCCCCCGTCCGGCAGGTTCAGCCGGTAGAAGCTGGTCTTCGTCCCGAAGTAGACGCCGCCGTCCAGGACGAGCGGCGCGGAGTTCAGATCGATGTCGTCGACGCCGCCGTCGAGCACGAACACGGAACCATTCGACGAGCCGACGGTGAACACCTTCGACTGGTTGGCAGGCGTGGCTGCCGACGGGATGACGACCGCCTCTCCGGCCGGGAGGTTGACCACGGCCGGCGCCGTCCACAGCTCCTGCAGATCCACGGCGTTCCACAGCATCGCTCCCGAGGGGGAGAGGGCGAACACTCCGCCATCAGTGGTCGCGACGTAGATCGGTGCGTTGGTGCCGTCCCCCGCGCCGATCGCGGGCATGTCGACGATGTCCCCCAAGCCGCCGGTGCCGAAACCCGCGTCGAGGCCGAAGGTCCAGTGCAAGGGGAACCCGCCGTCGGGGAGCGGACCGCTCGAGGGAACGGCGAATACCTCGTCCGCGAGCCCGGTGCCCGCGCCTTCGGTGGTGGCGATCACGTCGCCGTTGGGGTGGATCGCCAGGCCGCTTACGATGCTCCCGGTGGGCAGGCTGGCGAGCCAGAGAAAGCGAGTCGTGCGCACCGCAGTGGTCGGCGCGGAGACGTTCGAGAGCGTGTGTCCGGCGGCCGTGCGAGCTCGATCGGCGGCGGTCAGCACCACCTGGAGATCGCCGACGGGGATGCTGGTGTCGCCGCCGTTGGCCACTTGCAAGTTCCCCGGGATGGCGCGCCCGTCGCCCGTGTGGAACTCTCCATTCGTGGGCGCGTTCAGGGCAACCTGGACGTCGAAGGAACAGTTGCTCCCGCCGTCGCAGATCGGGTGGGAGGCTCCGGTGCTGACGCCGCCGTCGATGGCGATGCCGTCGATGCGCCAGCTCACGTCCCCGATGCCGCCGTCGTCGGCGACCGTTCCCTTGATGTGCACCACGTCGGAGTAGAGGAACGTCTGCCCGTCGTGTCCGGTGTTCAAGGCAATCGGGGGAGGGCCGACGCCGCTAGGTGGCTCCGCATCGCCGTCGCGAAACACCTTCAGGGTGACGGCGGGCGCCTTGTCGTCGATGAACCGGGAGCCGCTCGCGATGGCCTGGTGGCCCAGCGAGTCCTGGGCGGTCACGGTGAAGGCCAGGGGCCCCTCCTGACCGGCGGCCGCGCGGGTCGGGTCGAGGTCGAAGGAGAATACCTTGCCCTCTTGCAGGGCGAAGAAGGAGCTGGTCGAGCCGACCGTCAGCTTCGGCCTGCAGGCGCCCGACTGGCAGACGCCCGAGGGATCGGTGATGGTGACCGGCAGCCGGATCAGATCGACTCCGCCGTCGGCGAGCAAGCGCGCGTACGGCTGCGGGTCGGCGGCGATCTGGATGTCCGGGCCCGACAGGTCCACGCACGCCGCGCTCTGGCAGGTGAGGCCGGCGCCGCAGGCCGGGAAGCAGTCGTTCGCGCCCACCGTGCAGACGTTCTCGGTGGGATCGCAAGTGGCGCCGGCCGGGCAATCGGAATTCGAGTTGCAGTGGCCCAGACTGCCGGTGCTGCAGCCGGCGGCGAGCAGGAGGGTGGCGAGGATGAGGGTGCGCATGGTCAGAAGGCGAAGGCGAGCACGGCGCCCGACGCGAGCAGGACGCCGCTGGCGACGAACAGCACGTTCGCCGTGCGCGCCGCCGAGTTCCCGGATTGAAGGGTCGAAAGATCGGCTGGGCGATAGACGTTCCCGTTGGCTCGGTAGTTGCTCTCCGCCTGGTCGATCTGGGACTTGCCGTGCAGGCCTTCCGCCACCGCGATCCCCGCGGCGACGATCCCGACCCCCGCAGCGACGTAGCCGGCGGTGCGCGTCCAGCGGCGTCCAGGCGCGGCGGGCGGCTCCGCGTAGACGACCGCCTGTTGGGCCACCTCGTCGGGCGTGAGGAGCGCGAGCTGTCCTCCGCTGCGCCGTAGCGCCAGCGCGAAAGGCTTCTCGTGGAGCACCGGTATCGATCGCCGCACGGCCGAGTCGCCCGACCGGACGATCAGCGAGTGCACTCCGACGGGCAGGGTGAGCCGGGGCCCGCCGGGCTTGCCGTCGACCTCGATCGTCGAGCCGACCGCGTCGATGTTCGCCTCGCCGGTGCATCCTGCCGGGACCACCAGCTTGCAGGCCAGCGCTTCGGCCGTCGCGCGCAGCTCGGCGGGATCGGCAGGCGCGGGTTGCCGCGTCTCGCCAGGCGGCTTGGCGCCGGTCAGATCCAGCGCGCGGACGGACAGTGCGCCGCCGGAGACCCGGGCGAAGAGGACCTGGTCTACCTGCTGCGCGGCGCCGAGCGTAGAGAGGCAAGCGTCGGCGTCGCACTGCTCGGCCGGGATCGCGACGGCTTCTTTCGCCAGCGGCGCCAACGCGGCGATCGATCTCAGCGAGGCGGCCAGACGGGTGGCGGCTGCCGGATCGAGATCGCCCGCGACGCCCACACCGATGCGCACCGGTTTCGCCAACGGCGGCAACGCATCCGGCGGCTTCGTGGCAGGGGCGGGCTTCTCCTGCGGCACGGCCGGCAGCGGCAACTGCTCGACGGGCGGCAGCGGCACTTCGGGCGGTGGAGCGGGCTTCTTCTTCTCGGCGCCGAGCGCGCTGAAGGCGAACAGGGCCAGCGCGGCGCCTGCCAGGAACCGGGTCATCTGTGGGAACCCCCGTGTCAGGATCGCTCAGCTTTTGCGCGCAGCCAAGCGCTTCTTCCACACCTCTCCCTACATCCCGGGCGGAGGATGCCGTTCGAGCGGAGCGATCTCGCGCTTCGAGAGCCGCAGGAACCGCGAAAGCAGGGCGACGGCCACCGCGGTGAGGCCCGCGCACAACCCCCACCACAGTCCGATGACGCCCCGTGCCCAGAGGAGACCCAGGAGCACCGCTGTCGGCAGTCCCACCGCGTAATGGCCGACCAGGTTGGCGAGGAAGGCGAACCGCGTGTCGCCGGCGCCCCGCAGGACTCCCGCTCCGACGGCCTGCACGCCGTCCGAGATCTGGAAGAAAGCCGCGACGGCGAGCAGCGGCGCCGAGGCGGCGATGACGTCGGCGCGGTCGCTGAGGAGCGAGGCAACCTGTTGCGGGAAGAGCCAGAAGGCGAGCGCCGAGAGCGCCATGATGCTCGCGCCGGCCGCGAACGCGGTCAGCCCGGAGCGCCGGGCAGCCCGCGAGTCGCGCGCGCCGATCGCCCAACCCACCCGGACGGAGGCGGCGTTTCCGACGCCCACCGCGGCGCAGAAGGTGAAGCTGGCCAGCGAGATGGCGACCTGGTGCGCTGCGATGCTCATCTGTCCGAGCCGTCCTGCCAGCACTCCGACCAGGGCGAAGATGCCGACTTCGGCCCCCATCTGCAGCCCGACGGGGATCCCGATGCGGGCGGCGGCGCGCACGTCGTGGAGATCGGGCGAGCGCCGGGGGTGTTCGCGCTCGCGCAGTCCGAAAACCGCCAGGAGCAGCGCCGCCGCCTGCAGCACGCTGCAGAACGTGGTGGCCAGCCCGGAGCCCGCGGGCCCCAATGCAGGGACGTCCCGCAGAGGGCCGGCCCACCAGGGAAGGCGCGCTCCGCCGAAGACGAGCAAGAGGTCGAGGGCGAAGTTGGCCACGTTCGCCAGCACCGTGGACAGCACCAGGGGCCACACCACCGCGGCGGCCTGCAAGTAAGCGCGCAGCCCGATGAAGAGGAGCAAGGGGAAGAGGCCGGGCAGGCGCGCCCAGAGGAACTGCTTCGCGCCCCGGGCCACTTCGGGCTCGATCCCCGCCAGGTCGATGAGCCCCGGCGCGAACCCGAGCGGCACCGCCAGGACCGCCGAGACGATCAGCGCCAGCCACGCTCCCTGCCACATCAGCGCGCGGGTGCGCGGGCGATCCTGCGCGCCGAACGCCTGCGCGATCAGGGGATCGAGCCCCATCACGGTGCCGATCCCGATCACCGCGACCGCGAAGAAGATGCCGTTCGCCAGACCCACCGCGCCGAGGGCGGCTGCACCCAGCCGGCCGACCACCGCGGTGTCCACCAGGCCCATGAGCGCGATGCCGGCCTGGGCCGCGGCAACGGGCACCGCGAGCCGCAGCAGCTCGCGCAGCTCGCCCAGGAGGCGCGGGGCCTCCGCGCGTGTGGTGGCAGGAGTGAACACGGCCCGGCGCGCATACCTCAGCGCACTCGGAGGAGCAATCCGCTCCGACGCGTTCGACGCGTCGCAAATTGGATCGGGTTTCCCATCGGGATACGATCAAGCCACCCCGAGGAGGTTCCTTGAGACTCGATTCAGCAACCCTGATCACGCTCGGCGTCTGCGCCTCGAGCCTTGCGGTCCGCGCGCAGGAGCCGGGACCTGGATCGACCTGCACCTGTCGCTGACGTCCGTGCGCTCGAGCGCTGAATCACGCGCCACCCTGTTGGCGCTGCTCAATACCGTCCTGGTGAAGCAGAAGAACTGAGTCGGGGCAGTCCCGCCACGGCGCCCATCCGGGTGCAGACGCGGCTGCCCACTTCGCAGGCCAGGTCGAGCGCGCTCTGCAGCGCGTCGTCCGTCGGGTTCGGGTTGCGCGCCAGGCGCGAGAGCAGGCCCGCCACGAAGCCATCGCCTGCGCCGGTCGTGTCCATCACCTCGACACGCGGGGCCTCGGCACGAAACCACCGCGCATCCCGCAGCGCGATGGCGCCCCGCTCGCCCAGCGTGATGCAGGCGATGGGGACGCCGAGGTCGCGGAGCCGTTCGGCGGCACGCTCGGGCGCACGCTCGCCCACGCACGCCTCGCACTCGTCCTCGGACAGCTTCACCAGGGTACAGGAGGGAAAGACGGACTCGCACAGGGCGCGGAGCGCGCCCAGGTTGCGCCAGAGGTGGACGCGCACGTTGGGGTCGAACGAGACGCGCACCGACGCCTCCTTCGCGCGCGCAACGGCGGTCTTCAGCGCGCGCTGCCCTTCGGGCCGGACGTGGCAGGACGAACCGCAGTGCAGCCAGCGCGCCTGCGGGATGGGTGCGGCGAGCGCGTCCTGGCGGCTGATCAGCTTGTCCGCGCTGTCCAGGCCGCCGGGGCTGAAGAAGGTGCGGTCGCCGCGCTCGTCGAGCGCGACGAACCACAGGCCGGTGCGCGCTTCCGCGGCGAAACGGAGGCGCAAGTCGACTCCTTCGTCGCGCAGCTTGCGGGCGAGCAGATGTCCGAACTCGTCGTCGCCGACCACCCCGCAGAATGCGGTGGGCACGCCGAGCCGGGCGAGGCCGACCGCCACGTTCGCCGGGGCGCCGCCGGAGTGGACGTCGAACCGTTCGCAGTCGCGCAGCTTGCCGCGGCGGTCGGGCAGAAGGTCGACCAGCGCCTCGCCGAAGCAGAGGACGTCCGGTGCGGTCATGCGCCGTCGATCTCGAAGCGGCCGATCAGCGGCACGTGGTCGCTTTTGCCGTGGAACGGGTTGCGCCGGTCGCCGAACGGCAAGGTCCCGTCGAGGTCGAGCCAACGGACCTTGGCATTGCAGAACAGGTGGTCGAGGTGCATGCGCAGGGAGAGGAAGCCTGCGGTGGGGAACTCGCGGGGCCGGCCGCGGATCTGGCCGAGGGCATTCTGCACGCCCGTCAGGCCCGCTTCCTCGGTGAGGAACTTGTAGACCGGCGAGCCTGGCGGCGAGTTGAAGTCGCCGCAGACCACCAGCGGGTCGCCGTTCGACTGGCGGCGGACGAACTCGGCCAGGGTGCGCGCCTCGTGCAGCTGGTTGACGCCGTAGCCCATCCGATCGGTGCCGGTCCAGAATTGCTTGGCGAACGGGGTGGGAAGGCTCAGGTGCGTGTTGAAGACGTGCAGCCCGCACCCGTTGCGATCGACGACGCGCAGGTGGGCGCAGATGCGCGCCTGCTTGCGGTCCTTGAAGCGCTGCACGTGATGGTGGGTGATCGGGTGGGGCTCGAGCGCGTTGTGGTGCTCGACCCGCAGCCTGGTGGTGTCCACGACCACCGCCAGGCCCATGGTGGAGATGGCGCGGGTCCCGATGCGGTTCGCATGCGCGCGGAAGTAGAAGGCCGCGTAGGGAAAGGGGCGATCCAGCTCCTGGAAGGCGCGCTCCAACTCGGCCATGAACGACTCGAGCTGCGTCTCCTCGGGACTCTTCGGGCGGAAGGCGAGCGTCGATCGCAGCGAGGAGGTCTCTACCTCCTGCAGGCAGATGATGTGCGGCAGGGGCGTCAGCGACGCGATCCCGCGGGCGATGGAACGCTTCCCCTGCCGCGTCGAGGCCAGGCCGCGCAGCGAGTGTCCGAAGTAGCGGACGTTGTAGCTGAGGATGCGAAGTGGCTCGACCATCGGGGCCGCACGATCTTAACGCAGGCGGCGCGGGCAATGCCTGGCCGCCTGACAGCTTGCCCTCCGTGCGGTAGAGACAGGTGCGTGCCGCGGATCCGCGCTGCCACACCCGCCGACGTGCCGGTCATCCTGCGGCTGGTGCGCGACCTGGCCGGATACGAGCGCGCTCCGGACGCGGTGGTCGCGACGGAGGAGGACTTCCTCCGGCACGGGTTCGGGCCCCAGCCGCGGTTCTCGGTGCTCATCGCCGAGGAGGACGGACAGGTGGCGGGGTTCGCGCTGTGGTTCTTCACCTTCTCCACCTGGCTCGGCAGGCCGGGCCTGTACCTGGAGGACCTGTTCGTGCGGCCCGAACTGCGCGGCCGGGGCATCGGAAAGGCGATGATGATCGAGCTGGCGCGCATCGCGATCCGGGAAGGTTGCGGGCGGTTCGAATGGAGCGTTCTGGACTGGAACCAGCCGTCGATCGACTTCTACCGCGGGCTGGGCGCGCGGCTGATGGAAGAATGGGTGGTGTGTCGCCTGGAAGGCGAAGCGCTCCGGTCGCTCGCCGGGCGCGGCGATCAGGTGCGGTGATGGACGACAAACAATTCGAGCGGCTCGCGTTCGACGAATTGGAGCGCATCGAGGAGGCGCTGGGAGGCGTGGATGGCGTCGATGTCGACCTGGCGGACGGCATCCTCACCCTGGAGTTCGACGAGGGACCCAAGGTGGTCGTGAACAGCCACTCGGCGGCGCGGCAGATCTGGCTGGCGGCAAACCTCGCCGCGGCGCACTTCTCCCCGGACCCGAAGACGGGCCGCTGGTTCGACTCCAAGACGGGGGAAGAGCTCTGGGACCGGCTCCGGGCGATCCTCACCGAACGCCTGGGTCACCCCGTCGAGCTGGCCCGTTAGCTATCCGAAGGGCGCACGGCTCACCGAGGCGAAGAGTTTTTCCCAGGGCTGACGTTTTCGCGACCCCGTCGGCCGCGGCCCCGAGAAGGTCCGCTCGAGAAGCTCGAACCCCGAGGCGTCGGCGACCGTCACCAAACGCCAGTCGGGAAGCCGGCCCGACCGGCTTTCACCTCCCACCTGAAAGACGAACAGGCGGAGCGTCCCGTTCATGATCCCATAATCATGAGGCTCGGCGATGCGGAGCAGGCCATCGAGCTGGAACCGGATCAGGCGCAGCTGCGCGATCGCAGTCCGGATGAGTCGATCGGTATCGGAGTCCATGTGTACCCTTTCGCCGCGCGCCACGGCAGCGCGACGAGCGGGGCGGGCCCGCCGGTGGCAATCTACGCTGAGCAGCCAGGTTTGCGCGGAACAAGTCGCGGCAGATCGGGCTGGCGGCAAACCTCGCCGCGGCGCCCTTCTCCCCGGACGCGAACACGGGGCCGTCAAGCTGTCGCGCTGACGCTGCGCGCCACCGACAGCAGCGGTCAGGGGGGTGTTCCGCCCCCGAAAAAAAATAAAAAATAATTTTTTTCGGGCCCGATGTCAGACCCCTATGTCAGGCTCGGGACATGGACGAACTTTGCGTATCGGCGAGCGATCTTCGCGTGCACTTCAAGGACCTCGCCAACACAGTGGCCGCAGGCAGGCAGCGCGTCCTCGTGTCCCGCCACGGCTATCCGATGATTGCCTTGGTGAGCCAGGAGGACCTGGCCCTCCTCCGGAAACACCGCCCGGGTATGGACGCCGCTGAGCGGAAAGCCTCCGGAATCCCTGAGGTTCTAGAGCATCCGGAGAGCATGCCCTTCGAAGAGGTCGAACGCCTCTACCGCATGACGAAGGGCAACACGGAGAGCCGTGTCGCGCGTTGGCGAGAAAAGGCGTGGCTGCACATCAAACTGAGGACGGGAAAATTCCCGGACGAGCCGCCCTGGCCGCTCCCGACCTAGACGCGATCACCATCGACGTCACTCCGCGGCCGTGTCGACGATCTGTTCCGATTCCTGGCACATGTAGCGGACGGCCGCTGCGCCGCGGATCGGATCGTCGCACCGCCCCTGGTAGCGGCGGGTGAGCACGTGGCCACCCCACTCCTCGAGCGTCTCGCCGGCGGTGTCGAGCCCGAGCTGGTGCAAGGCGTGAGTGACGCGTGCGTCGAGGAGAGAGCGCGCTTGCTCCGCTCCTTGAGCGCCATGCTCGCGGACCTGGTAGTCGCCGAGCACCACTCGATCGACGGGGCGGAGCCAGACCTGCATCGGGTTGAAGCGGGTCCGGGCGGTGCGGCGGAGCACCTGCGCCCCGTCGGGGCCGTCGCTGCCCAGGCGGTAACGGTCGCCCAGCTGGGCGAAGAGCTTCGCGAGCCACGGGTCGGCGGCCACGCGCGGGTCTACCGGCGCCCGCGGCGGCGGCTTGGGCGCTGGGCGGAGCAGGCGCAGGAGACGGCGGATCATCCCGGCACCGATTGCGCCTTCCAGATCTGCTCCGCGTATTCGCGGATGGTCCGGTCGGAGGAGAACTTCCCCATCCGCGCGACGTTCAGGATGGCCATCCGCGTCCAGCGATCCTTGTCGACGAATGCCTGATCGACGCGCTGCTGGCACTCCGCGTACGAGGCGAAATCGGCGAGGAGCAGGTACGGGTCGTGGTCGAGCAGCGACTGCACCAACGGGCGGAACAGCTCCGGGTGCTCGGGCTCGAAGAAGCCGCCGTTGATGAGGTCCAGCACCGCGTGCAGCTCTGGATTCTTCTCGTAGTAGTCGCGGGGACGGTAGCCGCTCCGGAGCAGGTCCTGGACCTGCTGCGCGGTGAGGCCGAAGAGGAAGAAGTTCTCGTGACCGACCTCGTCGCGGATTTCGATGTTCGCGCCGTCGAGCGTGCCGATGGTCAGGGCGCCGTTGAGGGCGAACTTCATGTTCCCGGTGCCGGACGCCTCCTTGCCCGCGGTGGAGATCTGCTCGGACACGTCCGAGCCGGGGAAGATGCGCTCGGCCAGCGAGACCCGGTAGTTGGCGAGGAACACCACCTTGAGCTTGTCCTTGACCTGCGGGTCCGCGTTGACCACCGCGGCCACCGAGTTGATCAGCTTGATGATCAGCTTGGCCGTGGCGTACGCCGGCGCCGCCTTGCCGCCGAAGATGAACGTGCGCGGGACCACGGGCAGGTCGGGCTGCTTCTTCAGGCGCAGGTAGAGCGCGACGATGTGGAGCAGGTTGAGCAGCTGGCGCTTGTACTCGTGCAGCCGCTTCACCTGCACGTCGAAGATCGAGCCGCGGTCGATGGAGATGCCGTGCTCGCGCTCGATGTAGGTCGCCAGCTGCTCCTTGTTGCGCTGCTTGATGTCGCGGAAGGCGGCGCGGAAGGTCTCGTCGTCGGCGAGCGGCTCCAGCTTGCGCAGCTCGCCCAGGTCGATCGTCCATCCGTCGCCGATCCGGGCTGAGATCGCCTCGGAGAGGAGCGGGTTCGCCTCGAGCAGCCACCGGCGCGGCGTCACGCCGTTGGTCTTGTTGTTGAACCGGTCCGGCCACATCTCGTGGAAGTCGCGCAGCAGATCCTGCTGCAGCAGCTGGGTGTGCAGGGCGGCCACGCCGTTCACCGAGTGCGAGCCCACCACCGCCAGGTACGCCATCCGGATCCGCTTGGAAGAGAGCTGCCCGTCCCCCTCGTCGATCAGCGACATGCGGGAGATGCGCGGCTCGTCGTACGGGAACCGGTTCATCACCTGCCGCAGGAAGCGGCGGTTGATCTCGAAGATGATCGCCAGATGGCGGGGCAGGAGCATGCCGAAGATCTCTACCGGCCAGGTCTCCAGCGCTTCCGCCAGCAGGGTGTGGTTGGTGTACCCGAAGGTCGCGACGGTGAGGTCCCAGGCCTTCTCCCAGGGCATCTGGTGCTCGTCGACGAAGATGCGCATCAGCTCCGGGATGGCGACGGCGGGGTGCGTGTCGTTGAGCTGGATCGCGACCTTGTCGGCGAAATCGTCCAGCGACTTGTGCGCCACCAGGTGGCGGCGCACCATGTCGTGCAGCGAGCAGGCGACGAAGAAGTACTGCTGCTTCAGGCGCAGCTCCCTCCCGAACATCTTCACGTCGCTGGGGTAGAGCACCTTGGAGATCGTCTCCGAGCGGTTCTTCTCCAGGACGGCGCGCTCGTAGTCGCCGTCGTTGAACAGGGTGAGGTCGAACTCCTCGCTGGCCCGGGCGCGCCACAGCCGCAGGGTGTTGACGGTCGCGTTTCCATAGCCCGCGATGGGCGTGTCGTAGGCGACCCCGATGACCTGTTCTTCCGGCGCCCAGTGGACCCTCAGGCGCCCGTGGTCGAAGTGCTCCTCCGTGCGGCCGCCGAACGCCACCGGCACCCAGTATTCGGGCCGGGGCATCTCCCAGGGGTTGCCGAACCGGAGCCACTCGTCCGGCTTCTCGATCTGCCAGCCGGCCTTGATCTCCTGGTCGAACATCCCGAACTCGTAGCGGATGCCGTACCCGTAACCGGGGATGTCCAGCGTGGCCATCGAGTCCAGGAAACAGGCGGCGAGACGCCCCAGGCCGCCGTTGCCCAGGCCGGCGTCCACTTCCTGCTCGAGGAGGTCGGAGATCTCCAGGCCCATCATCCGCATCGCTTCGCGCGCGGTGTCGTACAGCCCCAGGTTGAGCAGGTTGTTGGCCAGCGCGCGGCCCATGAGGAACTCGGCCGACAGGTAATAGACGCGCTTGGCGTCGCGCCGGTAGTAGCGCTGCTGGGTGGAGATCCAGCGCTCGATCAACCGATCGCGCACCGTCAGCGCGAGCGACATGAAGCGGTCTCGGGCAGTGGCCGAGTACTGGTCCTTCGCCAGCGAGTAGAGCAGGTGATTGGTGAAGGAGTGGAGGACCGCCGCGGCTTCGTTCGGAGCCGGGGCCCGGAGGATGCGAGAAGCCATCCGCAGATCCTACCAAGATTCGAGAGGCGCGCTACCGGCCGAACGGGAGCAGATACCCCGTCTGGAAGGCGACCCCGCTGAGCGGGTTCTCCAGTCCGCCCAGCGCCGGCGTCAGCGACGTCTGCGCCTGGAACAGAAGGCGTCCCGGGCCGAGCGGCCACGACGCGCCGAGGGCCGCGGCCGCGCGGACTCCCATCTCCGAGGAGGAACGGGAGAGGGACGGCGTGCCCGGGGAACTGGCCGAGACCCAGGTCTGCTGGAGGCCCACGAGCAGCGTGGCGTGGAGATCCACGCCGCGAAACGTCCGCGTCGCGCGAGTTCCGACCTCTGCCAGCAGGCCGGTGGCGGTGGCCCGCTCGGGACGGCCGAGGAACGGGCTGGGCGCGGGCTCGATGGTGGAAAGCCACCCGACGGCTCCCACGTCGAGCAGCGCCTCGAAGGGGGTGCCCAGGAGCGGAACCGCCAGCTCCGCCGCCCCCCCGAAGGAGGGCACCCCGCTGAAGGTGGTGCCTCCCGTGGCGATCAGCCCCACCGAGGGACGTCCCAGGGCGGAGAGCCACGTGCCGCGCGAGCGGGGGGCGCCGGTGCCGCCCGGAATGATGGAGGCGCGCACTTCGGCGCGCTCGTCCAAGGCCTGCACCTCGATGGCGGTCTGGCCCGAACCGCCGCGCGGCGGCTGCCAGGAGACGGCGACGATCCCGCGCCGATTGCGCGAGACGTCGATCTCGCCGCGGTCGGCGCTGGCGGTGACGCGCGCGTCGGAGTCGGGCGAGCCGTCGCGGCGGACGACGAACGCCTGCAGCTCCACCGAGTCGCCGGAGGCGGCCTGGGGCGGCCCGACGGGCAGGACGCGCATGCGCGAGAACCGCGGAGGCTCGAGATCGAGCTGGCGGTCCGCCGTGTTCCCCAGCGGATCCTCCACGTGCATGGTCGCCTTGTCCACGCCGGGGGGGACCACGACCTGGATTTGCACCTCGCCCTTCGCGTTGGCCACCTCGGGGCCGAAATCGCGGTCGGCGATTTTTAGATTTACGGAGGCGCGGGGCTTGGTCTCCAAGGTCATCGAGTCCCTGCCGGACATCGGCAGCGCCAGCCAGCCGAGCGCGTAGTCTCCCTCCGCTTCGGCGATCGCCGCGATCAGCGCCACCACGGGCGCGCGAGACCTGGGCGCCGTGAACGCGGCGGTGAACGTGCCATCGCCCGCCGGCTGCAGCTCGCCCACCGCGCCCACGTTGGTGCTGAGCGTGACCTTCGCCGCGGACAACGGGCGCCCGAAGAGGCCCCGGACCCGGACCTCGAGGCGCGCGCTGGAGTCCTTGCCGAGGGTGAGCGTGCCGGGGTCAGCCGACAGCGTCACCGAGATCGCCAGGAGCGTGCTCAGCGCGATTGCCAAAGCTTCCTCTTCACCCGCACAGTCGGGGTCGACTGATCGCGCACGATGGTGGTGTCCACCTGCTTGCGCCGGCCCATGGCATCGATGGCGACCACCGCCACGGTCTGCTTGCCGTCGCGCAGCGGGACGTCGGCGCGGAACGAGCCGCCCGGCTCGACCGGGATCGGTTGGCCCTGGATGAACACGCGGCTGCCCGCTTCCACCTTGCCGCTGACCGGAACGGTGTCCTTGCTGGTGGCGCGCTCCTGCGGCCAGCGGACCGAGAGCAGCACCCGCCGCAGCGCCGGCGAGGCGTCTTCGGGCCCTACGCCGGCCACCCGGCTCACGGTGCCCGGCCTCACCTCGACCTGCCTGCCGTGGGAGGTGAGGTTCACCGAGCCGGTCACCGCGGCGACCGCCACCACGCCGCGGCCGTCGGCGGTGACGAAGAAATGGCCGCCCTGGCTGTGCGCCCGCGTGTCGCTGCCTTCCACCTCCACGTCCACGCTGCCCTTGCCCGGCTCCACCTCGGACTCCACCGCGCCGCGCACCTGCGCGCGCAGCCAGCGCGAGTTCGCGTCTTTCAGCCGCAGAGCGGAGGCTTCGTGCACGCGCATCTTCACGCCGTCCACGCCCACTTCCGCCTCGCCCTCGTGGGTGCGCAGCGCGTCGCTCGGGGCCAGGCGATCGCCGACCTCGGCGTCGGACCAGCCGCCGAGCATGCCGCGCTGCAGCTCGACCTTGCCCTTGCGCGAGATGACGACCGCGGTGGCGCGCACTTGCGGCTCGCCTGGGGGAAGCGGCCTCGCGATCTTCACGGGGATGGCGGTGCCCGCCGGCGCGCGCCGGCAGGCGGACAGCACGGCGGCGCAGATCAGCGCCCGCCCCGCGCACGAGAGGCCCCGCATCATCTCTGGAGAGTACGAGCCGGATCGCGACCGCCGCAAATTCCACTCTATCGCAGGTCGGACCGACATCGGCGACTTCCTCCCACTGGAACCGACCCCCGTGCGCACATGCGGATCCTTGTGTTTGCGCGCTCCCCCGGCCAAGCATCTTCCGATGCGTCTGGGAGTGAAGCTCGCGTTGCTTCTCTCGTGCGCGAGCGCCGCCCCGCTGGCGCTCGCGACGGTGGTGACGCTGCCTTCGGGCAGCCGCGAGCTGCGCTCGCAAGTCGCGCGCATCCACGCCCAGGCCGCGTCCGCCCTCGCCGACCAGGTGCAGCGCGTGCTGCTCGACAAGCTCGACGCCCTGACGCTGGCCACCCGGTCGCTGCGCCTCGCCGAGCTGGATCAGGAAGCGCGGCAGCAGGCGCTGCTCCTCATCTACCAGCAGACCAAGGGCGCCGACGTCGTCGGGCTGTTCGACGAGAAGGGCGACCCGGTGGTGACGCCGGTGCGCTTCAGCCAGGTGGTGCCGGAGGCGCAGGCCGACCACGAAGAGATCGACCAGGAGGCGCTCAGGGCGTACGCCGCGGCGGTGCCGTTGCGCGAGGCGCTCCGATCGAAGGGCCTGACGCTTGGCCCGCCCTACGTGCTGCCGGGGCGTGGCGGGCTGCCCGTCGCGCGGCTGGTGCTCGCGCTTCCGGTGCAGGGGGCGCGAGGCGCCCGCTGGGTGCTCGCCGTCGAGCTGTCGCTCCGCTCGCTGCAGGAGAGGTTCGAGAAGCTCCGCCCCTCGGAAGGCAGCGCCTTCCTGGTGGACGGGGCCTTCCGCGCGGTGATCCATCCCGACCCGAACGTGGCGCTCTCCCGCGCCGATCTTTCGCAGCACCCGCTGCTCTCGGGGACGGATCAGGAGGACGTGCTCGGCGCCAGCGCCGACGTGCCGGTCTCCGGATGGAGGGTGGTGGTGCAAGAGGACGCGGACGCGGCGCTCGGGCCCATCCGGCGGCTCGCCCGCGGGGCAGCGTTCTGGATCGGCATCGCGCTGGTGGCTGCGCTGGTGCTCGCGGTGACCACCGTGCGCCAGGTGACCCGGCCGGTGGAGCGGTTGCGCGCCGCGGCCGCGGCGGTCGCCGGCGGACAGCTGGAGACCGAAGTCGCCGTCCGGGGACACGACGAGCTGGCGCAGCTGGCCCAGGCGTTCAACGAGATGGTCGCGGGCTTGCGCGAGCGCGTGCGTCTGGAAGCGACGCTGGCCATCTCCAGCACGCTGGAGCTGAAGGAGGTGCTCGGGCGGCTCCTCGACGGCCTCTCCCGGCTGGTGCCCTACCAGCGCGCGGCGGTGCTGATGAAGCGCGGCGAGCGCTACCGGGTCGCCGCCCAGAAAGGCTATCCGGAGGCCGAGCACGCGGGTGTGCTGGAGCAGGTGTTGCCTGGCGGCCCGGTCGAGCGCGCGCTGAAGGCGGAGCAGCCCGCCTTGGGATGGGGCGGGGCCGCCCTGGTCATCCCGCTCGTCTCCCGCGGCGAGGTCGTCGGCCTGGTCACCCTGGAGAGCAACAAGACCGGCGCCTACGACGAGGAGAAGGCCCGGCTGGCGATGAGCTTCACCCAGCCGGCCGTGATCGCGGTGGAAAACGCGCGCCTGTTCGACGAGGTGCAGCGGCTCGCCACCATCGACGGGCTGACCGGCACCCACAACCGCCGGCACTTCATGGAGCTGGCGCAGCTGCAGTTCGAGAGCGCCCGCCGCTTCGCGCAGCCGCTCACCGCCATCATGATCGACGTGGACCGCTTCAAGCAGGTCAACGACACCCTGGGGCACGCGGTGGGCGACGAGGTGCTGCGCGCCGTGGCGGAGCGGGTGCGCAATACGCTGCGCACGGTGGACATCCTGGGGCGGACCGGCGGCGAGGAGTTCGCGGTCCTGCTGCCGGGCACCGGGCGAAAAGCGGCGTCCTCCGTGCTCGCCGAGCGGATCCGGCGCGCCGTGGGCGACGGAGCGGTGCACACGCGGTCCGGGCCGGTGCACGTCACCATCAGCCTCGGCGTCGCCAGCGCGAACGCGGACTGCCCGGACCTCGCGGCGCTGCTGCGGGCCGCGGACACCGCGCTCTACGAGGCGAAGCAAGCCGGGCGTAACCGGGTCGCGTCGTAGCCTTGGGTTCTACAGCAGCGGCAGCTGTCTTCCCGGGCGGTCGGGCCGGCGGAAGGTGGTGGTGTCGTCGCCTCCCATGCATCCGGTCGCGAGGCCGACGCGGCGGGCGGTGGACTCGAACAGCGCCCGGGCGGCCTCGGCATACCGGCCCTCCCCGCGCCCGCGCACTCCCCAGCGGGAGTCGTACAGCTTGCCGCCGCGCGCTTCCCGTACTCGCGCCAGGACGTGCTCGGCGCGGAGCGGCAGCGCTTCGCGCAGGCGCTGCTCGAAGACGGTCGCGACGCTTCCCGGCAGCCGCAGGAAGACGAACCCCGCCCGGCGCGCGCCGGCGGCCGCGGCGGCCTCCAGGATGCGCGCGATGTCCTCGTCGCCGAGGCCGGGGATCATCGGCGCGACGTTCACGCCCACGTCCAGCCCGGCCGCGGCCAGCCTCTCGATGATCTGCATGCGCCGCTGCGGCGAGGCGACGTGCGGCTCGATGGCGTGCGCGTGCTCGCGGTCCCAGAGCGGGATGCTCACCGTGACCGAGACGTCGGCCACCCGGGCGAGCGCCTGCAGCACGTCGAGGTCGCGCTCGACCAGCGGCGACTTGGTGATGATGCCCACCGGGTTTCCGTACTCGGCGCAGACTTCCAGGCATCCGCGAGTGAGCCGGTAGCTTGCCTCGAGCGGCTGGTAGCAGTCGGTCACGCCGGAGAAGACGATCAGCTCGCCCTTCCAAGCCGGCCGCTCGAACGCCTCGCGCAACAGCCGCGGCGCCTCTGGCTTCACGGTGATCTTGCGATCGAAATCCGTGCCGGCGCCGAGCCCCAGATATTCATGCGAAGGACGGGCGTAGCAGTTGTGGCTCACGACACCGTTCGCGATGAAGTCGCCCGTGCCGGTGGTGAGATCGTACATGGTCATCTCGCCGTCGAGCGCGTCGATCGAGGCAACGCGCAGCCCGGCGGACGACTCCACCACGCCCACCGACGCGGTGCGGGAGGTGGTGCCCGTGCCGAAGAGAAAATCTCCGATTCCGAGGTGAGTCTTTCGGGCCGGGGCAGCGCGGCTGGCGATGGTTCTCCAACCCCGTTTCGTGAGGAACCGATGATCGGCGCTCGCGACGAGCCCGGTTCCATCGTCTAGCCGGATCCGGAATGCCTGGACGATGCTCCGCCAATGTGCGAGCACGCGGGTTCGCGCGTACCAGCGGTCACGTCCGCGCCGCACCGTGCCATGGATCTCGTCCCCGACGCGGATCTCCGCGAGCGGCCGGGTCGTCCCGTCGCCCATCAGGATCGCCGTATCGCCGGACAGGCAGTAGGCGCAGGCGTGGAAGCAACCTCGGTACGGGTTGACGCTCCAGGAGAAGCCGACGTCGGGGCTGTCGTTGTGCGCCAGGATCTCGCGGGTGTGGTCCTCGTACACCTCGAGCCGCGCCGGCGGGGCATCCTCGAAGTACTCGACTTCGGCGGTGGCCCAGGGATTGGGCGGGTTGGAGACCTGCTTCAGCACGCCCGATCTACTGCACGGAACATGCGTTCAGGTCAACAACGCGAAGCTGTCCGTCCGGGCGCAGCTCGGCTGATTCCACGAGCAGTCACGAAATTGTGCGTTGCGTCGTACTGCTCTGGCGCGTAGCGTCATGGGCCATGCCAGAAGACCACGCGAAGGCGGCTGCCGAGACGGCGGCCACAAGCCGATCCGGTACCGAAGCACATCTCGACGAGTGGGTCGCTCCGGACATCGCCGACGAGCGCGGCTACCTGCGCGCCGGGAAGATTCTGGAGTGGATGGACGTGGTCGGCGTGCTCGCGGCCAGCCGGCACTGCCGGAGGCCGGTGGCCACCGCGTCGGTGGACGGTCTGGAGCTGCTCCACCCGATCAGCGTGGGCGAGCGGGTCACGATGACGGCGGCGGTCGGATACACCTCGGAGCGCTCGCTGGGCGTGTCGGTCACGATGCGGCACGGGATGCCAGCCGCGAAGCAGCACTCGCTCAGCGGCTACATGACGTTCGTGGCGCTGGACGAGCAAGGGAAGCCGGCGCTCGTCCCGCAGCTGCGTCCGGAGACGCCGGTCGAGATGGCCCGGTTCCGGGAGGGCAGCCTGCGCCGCGAGTTCCGCAGCAAGCTCCGCGCGGGCCAGCTCCCGGCGCCGCCCCCGCCGCCCGCGGGCCCCGAGCGCGCGCTCTTCACGCGGGAGCTGCTGAAACTGATCCCGCGATCCCTCCCGCTGCCGATCGACCGGTGGGACCTGCCCGAGCCACGTCGCCGGGCGGCGTCCTACGTGCACAAGATCGAGCCGGTGCGCGCGAGCCGGCTGAACTTCCAAGGAACGCTGTACGGCGGCACGCTGATGCGATGGATCGAGGCGACCGCGAGTCTCTCCGCCCGCGCCTACCTCGACGGCGTTCCAGCGCGCCTCTGCGGGCTGCACGGCCTCACCTTCATCCGCCCCGTGCGGGAACAGGTGTTCGTGCACGTGCGGTCCGTGGTCGCGCACGCCACCTCCGATTCGTTCACGGTGCTCGTCAACGTGGATTCGGAGCAGCCGCTGGAGGGCGTACAGCAAGAGACACTGCGCGCGTTCCTCACCTACGTGCCGGTGGATGCGCGGGTGCGGATCCCGCCGCTCGAGTGCGTCGGCGACGCGGAGCGCGCCACGTTCGAGGAGGTCGAGCACCGCCTCGCCCTGCAGCGGTCGTTGGACGGCCCAGAAGATGGGGGTCAGTAACGGGCGGCGGTGTCTCGATCCCGACGGTGTCCGCCGCGCGAGCGCTTGCCGGGCGGTGCGGCTCAGACGCTGAGGTATGCCTCGCGGACCTTCGGGTCGCGCAGCAGCTGCGCTCCCGTCCCCGCTCCCACGGTCTTGCCGTCGGAGAGGATGAACGCCCGGTCGGCGACCTCGAGCGCTTGCGCCACGTGCTGCTCGACCAGCAGCACGGTCACGCCGGCCTCGCGAATCTCCGCGATGATCCTGAACATCTCGTCCACGAGGATGGGAGCGAGGCCGAGCGACGGCTCGTCGAGCATGAGCAAGGAAGGCTCGCTCATCAGCCCGCGGCCGATCGCGCACATCTGCTGCTCGCCGCCGGAAAGCGTGCCCGCGATCTGCTCTTCGCGCTCGTTCAGCCTGGGGAACAGCGAGAAGACGCGCTCCAGGTTGCGGCCGCGCCGTCGCCGTGCGCGGGGGGTGTACGCTCCCAGCTCGAGATTGTCGCGAACGCTCATCTGCGGAAACAGAGCGCGACCTTCCGGTACGTGCCCGATCCCCATTTCCACGATCCGCCGGGAGGACGCTCCGCGGATCGACTCCCCCTTGAACTCGATGACGCCGCCGGCGGCGCGGAGCATCCCGGAGATGGCGCGCAGCGTGGTCGTCTTACCGGCCCCGTTCGCGCCCACCATCACCGCCAGCTCGCCGACCGAGGCGTCGAGGGTCACGTCCCAGAGGGCCTGCGCGTCGCCGTAGCACGCTGCAAGATGGCTCACGTGCAGGAGCGGGGTTGCCATCTTCAGCCCTGCGCCGCTGCGCCGGCGTAACGCGACCCGAGGTACGCCTTCACCACTTCCTGATGGTGCATGACCTCGGCGGGACGGCCTTCTGCGAGCTTGCGCCCGAAGTTGAGGACGATGATCCAGTCTGAGATCTTCTGCACTGCCTGCATGACGTGCTCGACCCCCGCCACCGCAGCGATTCCGAGCGACCGCAGCGCCTTCACCAGCTCGATCGTCTGGTCCACCTCGGCAGGCGTGAGCCCCGCCATCACCTCATCGAGCAGGATCAGGCGAGGCCGCAGCGCGATCGCGCGCGCGACCTCGAGCCGCTTCCGCCGGGCGAGGGTCAAGTTTCGCGCCTCGGTCCGGGCGAACGGAGCGAGGTGCGTCAGCTCCAGGATCTCGTGCGCGCGCCGCGTCGCCGCGCGCCGGGTGCTTTCTCTTGCGAGCGCCGCCACCGCCACGTTCTCCAGCGTCGTCAAGCCGGGAAACGGGCGGACGATCTGGAAGGTTCGACCGATCCCGAGGTGCGCCGTCTGGTTGGGCCGCAGCCCTTTGATCGATCTGCCTTCGAACAGCACGTCTCCGCCGGTCGGAGCAAGCGCTCCGGTGATCACGTTGAAGAGCGTCGTCTTTCCCGCGCCGTTCGGGCCGATGACGCTGACGATCGTCCCCTCCCGCACCTCGAACGAGACGCGGTCGAGGGCCCGCAGCCCCTCGAACGACCGGGAGACCTCGCGCACCTCGAGGAGCGGGTTCATCCCGCGGCCTCCTTCGGCAGGGCCGGACCACTCGTTCTCGCCGCGCGCTGGCGCAAGAGCGGAACCAGGCCTTCCGGCATGTACCGCAGGACGATCACGATGATGAGCCCGAAGAGGAACAGGTGCATCTCGGCGAACCGGGCCCAGAGAACTTCCGCGATGCCGGTGAGAAGCACGCCGCCGACGAGCGGTCCCCAGACGGTGCCGGCGCCGCCGAAAATCACCATCAGGATCACCTGGACTTCGTACGAAGCCGGAAACGCCGAGGACGGATCGACGTAGCTGAGGCGGTAGGCGTAGAGGCCTCCGGCCATCGCGGGGAAGATCGAGGCGAGGACGAACGCGGCGAGCTTGGCGCGCGTCGTGTCCACGCCCATTGCCTCGGCCGCAATCTCGTCCTCTCCGATCGAGCGTAGCCGAAGCCCGAACGCAGACCGGTCGATCATCGAGGTCACCCCGAGACCCGCTGCGACCATCAGCAGCGAGGCGAGATAGACCGGGCGCAGGCTGCGAACCGGAGGCAGGTAGATTCCCTCGCCTCCGTTGGTCAAACCCGACCAGGCCGACGCGACCATGTACAGCACCTGCATGAAGCCGAGCATGCCGAGCGCAAAGTACGGTCCGCGCAGCCGCAGCATGGCCCAGCCGAGCGGCGCCGCCAGCAGCGCGGCGGCGGCCACGCCAGCCAGGGCAGCGAAGGGCCAGGGCCAGGAGAGCTTCGCGACCAGGATGGCCATCGTGTAGGCGCCGATCCCGAAGAACGAGATCTGGCCGAAGGAGACGTACGCGGTGTAGCCCGAGATGAGGTTCCAGCCGTACGCCATCCCGACGAAGAGGAAGGTCGTGAAGGTGAAGCTGATCAGGTATTCGGATCCGAACAGCGGGACGAGGATCAGCGCCGCGATTGCGAGAGCGGCGACGATTCGCAGCGCCGTCGCCATCAGAGGACCGCTCGTCCGAACAGACCCCGCGGGCGGGCGAGCAGGACGGCGAGGAAGAGGAGGAATGCGATCCCGTTCGCGATCTGCGCGCTGGCCAGGTATCCGGTGAAGACCTCGGACAAGCCCAGGATCAATGCTCCCAGCAGTGCGCCCGGAAACGACCCGAGACCACCGATCACGGTCACCGCGAACGAGCGGACCGTGTACCCGGTCCCCATGGCCGGCGAGATGGCGAAGATCATCACCAGCAGGGCGCCCGCCGCCGCGGCGAGCGCGGAGCCGAGGCCGAAGCTGACGACGCGCGTCCGGTCGATGTCGATGCCGCACACCGACGCTCCTTCGGGGTTCTGCGACACGGCGCGAATGGCCCGGCCGATGAACGTGAAGCGCAGGAAGGCCCAAAGGAGCAGCGAGATGGCGGCGGCCACCAGAAACGCGAGCGCGCGCGATTTCGCGAAATCGAGCCCGAGCATCCGCCAGGATCCGGGCAGGAACATCACCGTCTGGAACTCGTTGCCGAAGAGCAGCTGGGCGGCGTTGATGAGCATGTACGAAACACCGAACGTCATCAGGAGCGACGTCTTCACCGCCCCCCGATCCTGGGGCACGCGCCCGAGCAGGAACTTCTGCGTCAGGACCCCGATCGCGAACCCCATCGCGACGCCGGCCGGGAATGCGAGCAGCGGGTTCACCTGGAAGCGCGTGAAGAGCCAGAAGGTGAGGAACCCGGCCGCGACGATGAAATCTCCGTGGGCGAGATTGACGACGCCCATCACGCCCCAGACCAGGTTGATGCCGAGCGACATGAGCCCGTACACGCCGCCCACCATGATCCCGTTCACGATGAGTTGCAGGAAGATGTGGGGCGTCACGTCGCTCTCGCCGCTTGCTTACCGCCGCTGCGACCAGGGCAGCGTGGGAAGGATCGCCTTGCCCTGCGCCATCTTGTCCGGCCAGACGATCACCTGTTTGCCTTTCTGCCACTGTAGTAGCGCCGAGGTGAATCCCAGCTGGACTCCGCGCGAATCGACCTCGAACCTGCCGTAGACGGTGTCGAGCTTGAGCTTCGCGATGGCCGCGGCGAGCTTGTCCTGATCGAGCGACCCGACCTGCTTTACCGCCGCCTCGAGGACCTGCATCGAGGCATAGTTGGAGGCGCTGTGGTAGTCGGGCGCGCGATTGAACTTCTGCTGGTACGCCTGGATGAACTCGGGATTTCCGGGCCAGGGCATGGTGGGCGCCCACTGCGTCGCGCCGAAGACGTACTCGGCGGTCGTCCCGAGATTGCCGAACTGGGGCTCGGCCGCGCCCACCGCGACGGCGAACATCTTGGCGTCGACTCCGAGCTCCTGGCATTGCCGGAGGATCCCCTGGGAGTCGGGCAGGTAGGAGTTGGCGAAGACGACGTCGGGGCCGATCTGCTTCACCTTGGTGAGCAGCGCGCTGAAGTCGGAGCTCCCCTTGGGGTACGTCTCGTCGAAGACGACCTTGAGCCCGTATTCCCCCGCCATCTTCGCCACCTCGGCCGAGACGGCCTTCGGGAAGGCCGTGTCCTCGGCGAGCATCGCGAGCGTCTTGTACCCGTTGGCCTTGGCGAGCGTGAGCGCGCCCAGCATATAGCGGCCCGCCTGCGTCTGCGCCTGGAAGTTGTATCTGTAGCCGCGCGTGTAGATCTTCACGTCCGCGGCCTCGGGTCCGAGCATCACCATGTGGTGCTTCTCGGCGACGGTGCTGACGGCGCTCGTCACCCCGCTGGAGTAGGGGCCGACGATGATGTCGACCTTGTCCGCCGTGATCAGCTTCTCGTACAGCTGGACGCCCGTGTTCGCGTCGCTCTTGTCGTCGTAGTAGACGAGTCGGACCGGGCGGCCGAGCAGACCGCCGCGTTTGTTGACGTCGTCCACCCAGAGTTGCGTCCCCTCGATGCTGTACCTGCCGCTCGCCGCGTACGTGCCGCTCAGCGACACCGATGCCCCGATCACGATCGGGTTCGCTTCTCCCCTCGCGGCGGTCGCCGTCGTGAACGCCGCCATTGCAAACAGCAGTATCGGCCGCATCGACCCCTCCATCGTGCGCGTTCGCGCCGCCAGCTCATTTCCCCGTGAGCAGCGGCGCGCGCTTCTCGAAGAACGCGCGCACGCATTCTTCGTGATCTTCGGAAATCCAGACCGGTCCGAACAGCTCCGTCTCGAACGCGATCGCCTCGTCGAGAGGAAGCCTGGCAGTCTCGTTCGCCAGGCGCTTGTACGCGCGCACCGCGAGGGAAGCACCCTGCGCGATCGCCCTGCCTGACTCCAGGGCGCGCTCCACGACCCGCTCGGGCGGGACCACCTCGTCGACCAGGCCGATGGCGAGCGCCTCCTTCGCCTCGAGCAGCTCGCCCGTGAGCATCAGGCGCAGCGCGCGGCTCCGGCCCACCAGATGGATGAGGCGCGGGCCTCCGCCCCATCCGCTGATGACGCCGAGCTTGATCTGCCTCATCCCCAGCTTCGCCGTCTCGCTGGCGATGCGGAAATCGCACGCGATGGCCGTCTCGCAACCGCCCCCCACGGCGAGCCCGTTGACGGCGGCGATCACAGGCCAGGGGAAATCGGCGAGCATGTCGGTGACCTCCTTCATCGTCGAGGTCATCGCCAGCGCCTCCTCCGCCGTCTTCAGCTGCTGGAACTCCCTCAAGTCACCGCCGGAGAGGAAGCTCGCGTGCCCGCTGCCGGTCAACACCAGCGCCCGGAGCCGATCTTCCGCGCGAAGCCGCAGGCACAGCTCGCGCAGCTCGCCGATCATCGCCAGGCTCAGCGCGTTGTGGACCTCGGGCCGGTTCACGGTGATGAGGCCGACCGCGTCGCGCTCCTCGTACAGCATGGTCCGTGTCACGCCTTCCTCCATCCTGCCGCCCCCGGCCAGAGATCTCGCGAGACGCGCTCCAGCGCGCGAGCGGCCCGCTCGGCCAGCTCCCATGGACTGTTCACGATCTCAACCCCTGCCTGTCGCAGGCGGTCGAGCTTGTCGTCGAAGCCAGTGCCGCCGCCCTGGCGCAGGAACACCGTCCCGGGGTGTCCGATCCGCACCGACGGCGGGGCGCTCCTGCCGACGAGGTACGCGATCACGGGCTTGCGGATACGATGGGTCGAAAGCCACTCCGCCGCGAGCTGCTCGTCCTCGCCGCCGATCTCGCCGAGCAGCACGATGAGCCGCGTCTCGGGATCCTCCGCAAACAGAGGGAGCAGCTCGGTGTATCCCACGCCTTTCACCGCATCTCCTCCGATCCCGACTACGGTCGATTGTCCGATTCCGGCGCGGGTGAGCTCCCAGGCGGCCTCGTAGGAGAGCGAGCCGCTCTTGGAGAGGATGCCCACGGGCCCGGCAGCGTGGACATGGCTGGGCATGAACCCGAGTTTGCTCTTTCCCGGGCTGATCAGCCCGGGGCAATTCGGTCCGACGACCGTGCAGCCGGCCTCCTTCGCAATCGCCCGGACGAGGAGCATGTCGTGGGCGGGGATGCCATCCGCGGTGCAGACCACGAGCCGCAGCCCTGCCCGGATCGCCTCGACCAGCGAATCCGCCGCCCGCACGCGCGGCACGAAGACGATTCCCGCCTCCGCACCCGTGGCGGCGCGCGCCTGAGCGACGGTATCGAAGACGGGAATCGACTCATGGTCGCGCCCGCCCTTTCCGGGCGTGACTCCCGCGACGATCCGGGTCCCGTAGTCGCGCATGATGCGCGCGTGGAAGGACCCTTCACGCCCCGTGAGACCCTGGACGACGACGCGCGTCTCGCGATCGAGCAGGATGCTCACGCGGCGCTCCCGCGGGCGGCAGCGACCGCCGCGGCGACGGCGCCGCGCAGGGTGGGCTCGCTGCGCAATCCCTTTGCAGCGATCAGCGAACGGCCGCGCTCTGCGTCCGTTCCCTCGAGGCGGATGATGAGAGGAGCGCGCAGGCCAGGTAGCCGCTCGAGCGCGGCGAGGATGGATTCGGCGACCTGATCGACGCGCGTCACTCCACCGAACACGTTCACCAATACCGCGCGGACGCCCGGCAACGAGCCGATCTGCCGCAGCGCAGCCGTGACCGGCTCCACGCCGAACCCGCCGCTGAAGTCCAAGAAGCACGCGGCGGGGCATCCGCCCGCATCGAGGAGGTCCATCGCCGCCATCGTCTCGCCGGCGCCCACCGAGAGCAGACCGACCGGTCCTTCAAGCTTCACGTAGTCGATGCCGAGCGCCTTCAGTTGGCGGGTCGCCTCGGGCTGCGCCGACGCCACGAGCTCGTCGACCCGGGGATTGCGGAAGGCCGCGTTCTCGTCGCAGAGGGCGCGTACGCCCGCGACCGCGAGCCCGGAAGCGCCGGCGACGAGGTCCAGATGCAGGCTCAGGAGCTCGTACCGGCAGAACGCCTCGAAAACTCGGACCACGACGTGGGCGGACGGCAGCCACGATGCGAGCCCCACGCTGACGAACAACGCCCGCACGTCCGATTCCCAGAGCCGCGCCCCGGCGGGCACGTCGAGGGCCGAGTTGCGCCCGACGGCCGCCTGTGCTCCGGTCGCCGCCGGCGGCCACTTGGAAGCCTCCTCGGCTGAAGCGGGGCCGGACAGCTCGACGCGGATGGCGGCGGCGACCGGCTCGATCCGCATCTCGAGACGATGGCCGCCGTGCGTGCCGCCGGGTGCGGAGGCGAGGCCGCACGGCTCGACGATCGCGCGACCCTGCTCTGGAGACAGCCACATCGGCCTCCACCCTCCCGTTCCCTCAGATGCTGACCGTCTCCTTGAACCGGCCGAAGACGTCCAGGAACACGGCGTTCATCTCGCCGACCGTGCAGTACGCCTTCACGCACGTCATCAGCCGCGGCACCACGTTCTCCGTCCCCGCCGCCGCTCGCTTGAGCTGGTCGAGCGCTGCCCGGACGGCGGCGCCGTCGCGGCGCCGCTTCACCTCGCCCAAGCGGGCCAGCTGCCGCTCGCGGATGCGGGCATCCGGCTGGAACAGCGTGAGCTTAGGCTTCTCCTCCTTCGTGAAGCGGTTGACGCCCACTACGATCTTCTCCCCGGATTCGAGGCGCCGCTGCTGCCGGTAGGCCTGCTCCGCGATCTCCCGCTGGATGGCGCCGCGCTCGATGGCAGCAACCATGCCGCCCAGGCCGTCGATCCGCTCGATCAGCGCCGCGATCTCCGCCTCCATCCGGTCGGTGAGGGACTCGACGTACCAGGAGCCCCCGAGCGGATCGGCGACCGCGGGCACGCCGGTTTCGTACGCGAGGATCTGCTGGGTGCGCAGCGCGAGCTCCGCCGTCTGCGGCGTCGGCAGCGCGAACGCCTCGTCGTAGGCGGCGGTGAAGACCGATTGCACTCCACCCAGGACCGCGGCCATCAGCTCGTAGGCGACCCGCACGACGTTGTTCATCGGCTGCTGGGCGGTCAGCGTCACGCCGCCGCAGACGCATCCGAAGCGGAACATCCACGAGCGCGGGTCGGTAGAGCCGAATCGCTCGCGCATGATCCGCGCCCACAGCCGCCGGCCCGCGCGGTACTTGGCGACCTCCTCGAAGAAGTCCATGTGCGTGTAGAAGAAGAAGCTGACTTGACGCGCGATGGCGTCGATCGAAAGGCCGCGATCCTTGCACGCCTGCAGGTAGGCGATGGCATCGGCAAGCGTGTAGCCCATCTCCTGAACGGCGGTGCACCCGGCATCCCGGAAGTGCGCCCCTGCCACGCTGATCGCGTTGAAGTTCGGGGCGTGCGCAGCGCAGTGCTCGATGGTGTCGACGATGAGCCTGATCGACGGACGCGCGGGATAGATCCAGGTGCCGCGGGACACGTACTCCTTGAGGATGTCGTTCTGGATCGTCCCGTTGATCTTCTCCTTGGGAACGCCCCTCTTCTCGCAAACGGCGAGGTACATCGCGAGCAGGATGGCGGCGGTGCCATTGATGGTGAACGACGTGCTGATCCGGTCGAGCGGAAGTCCGGCGAAGATCACCTCCATGTCGGCGAGCGTGTCGATCGCGACGCCGACGCGTCCGACGTCCTCTTCGACGCGCGGGTCGTCCGAGTCGAATCCCATCTGGGTGGGCAGGTCGAGCGCGACGCTGAGGCCCGTCTGGCCGTGCTCGAGCAGGAACTTGTAGCGCTCGTTGGTATCCTCGGCGGTGCCGAAACCGGCGTATTGCCGGAACGTCCAGGGCTTGCCCCGGTACCCGGACGCGTGGATGCCGCGCGTGTACGGGTACTGGCCTGGATAACCGATTCGGGAAAGGTCGCGTCCGTCGGCGGACTCGGGCCCGTAGAGCGGCTCGAGAGGGATTCCCGACGCGGTGGCCGCTTCGCCCGGCGGCCGCTCGGCGATCTGCGCCTCCCAGGCGCGGAGCTGCTCTCGCCAGTCGCTCACGTCGCCTCCGCTTCCTTCCCTCTGGATGATACGCCTTCGGGAACCCCGGTGGCGGTCAGTACGAGCGCGGCAGCCCGAGCACGTGTTCCGCGACGTAGGCCAGGATCAGGTTCGTGGAGATCGGCGCCACCTGATAGAGGCGGGTTTCGCGGAACTTGCGCTCCACGTCGTACTCGGCGGCGAAGCCGAATCCGCCGTGGGTCTGCAGGCACACGTTGGCCGCTTCCCACGACGCCTTCGCGGCGAGGTACTTCGCCATGTTCGCTTCCGCGCCGCAGGGCCTGCGGCGGTCGAACAGATCGCAGGCCTTCCAGCGCATCAGATCGGCCGCCTGGATCTCGATGTAGCTCTCGGCGATGGGGAACTGCACTCCCTGGTTCCTCCCGATCGGCCGATCGAAGACCACCCGGTCGCGCGCGTAGCGCGCCGCCTTGTCGACGAACCAGTAGCCGTCGCCGATGCACTCCGCGGCGATGAGCGCGCGCTCGGCGTTCAGGCCGTCGAGGATGTACTTGAACCCTTTCCCCTCCTCACCGATCAGGTCCTCCGCCGGGATCTCGAGGTTCTCGAAGAACACTTCGTTCGTCTCGTGATTCACCATGTTCCGGATGGGCCGCACGGTGAGGCCGCGGCCGATCGCGGCGCGGAGATCGACGATGAAGATGGAGAGGCCGTCCGACTTGCGCTCGACCTGGGAGAGCGGCGTCGTGCGCGCCAGCAGGATCATCAGATCCGAATGTTGCAGCCGCGAGACCCAGACCTTCTGGCCGTTGACGACGTAACGGTCGCCCTGGCGAACCGCGACCGTCTTCAGCTTCGTCGTGTCCGTACCGGTGGTGGGCTCGGTCACCGCCATCGACTGGAGGCGCAGCTCGCCGCTGGCGATCTTCGGCAGGTACCCGCGCTTCTGCGCTTCGGACCCGTGCCGGAGCAGCGTCTCCATGTTGTACATCTGGCCGTGACAGGCGCCGGAGTTGCCGCCGCAGCGATTGATCTCTTCCAGGATTACCGACGCCTCGGAGAGGCCGAGCCCGGCTCCTCCGTATTCCTGCGGAATCGACGCGGCGAGCCAGCCTGCCTCGGTCAGCGTGCGAACGAACTCCTCGGGATATGCGTTCTCGCAATCGAGCTTCTGCCAGTATGCCGGCTCGAAGCGGCGGCAGAGCGCCCGCACCGATTCACGGATTTCCTCGAAGGAGCGCTCTAGCACCGGGTCCTCGCGGCCGTTGACAAGCGCAAACGCGTTGCCCTAACTGCGCACCGTGCAGTCCCGACGTCAACGGGCGGGCAGGTGAGCGGACCCGACGAGCTGGCGCGCTGGATCGGACGGCGCGAGGTGCGGACCGATGTCCTCCGCGCGCGCGACCTCGCCGCCTGGAACGCAATGCTCGATCGCGACGACCCGTTCCCCGGCGACGGAGATCCCGTGCCCCCGGGCTTCCACTGGACGCTCTTTCCTCCCATAGCGCGCCAGTCGGAGCTGGGCCGGGACGGTCATCCCCGGCGCGGGGGGTTCTTGCCCCCAGTGGATCTGCCGCAGCGTATGTGGGCAGGGAGCCGGATCCGATTCGGCGCGCCTCTGCGCGTGGGTCAACGCGTCGAGCAATCCTCGGTCGTCGAGCGCATCGAGGAGAAGAGCGGGCGCGCGGGCGCGCTGGTCTTCGTCACGGTCCGCCATGCGGTGACGGCGCCCGCGGGGATCGCCGTCGACGAAGAGCAGGACCTCGTCTATCGCGAGCCACAGAAGGGCGCTGCCCTCGAAGCTCCAGCGCAGCCGGCCCCGTCGAGCCCATGGCATCGCGCGATCGCGCCCGATGACGTGCTTCTCTTCCGCTATTCCGCCTTGACCTTCAACGGCCATCGCATCCACTACGATCGGAAGTACGCAACCGTCGAAGAAGGATACCCGGGCCTGGTGGTCCACGGTCCGCTGCTCGCGACGCTGCTCCTCGACCTGCTTCGCCGGCACCTTCCCGCCGCCGCGCCGGAGCGGTTCTCCTTCAAGGCCTTGCGGCCCACCTTCGACGTGTCTCCGTTCTCGGTCGAGGGCGAGCCGGACGCAGACGGCCGCCGCGTCCGGCTCTGGTCGACCGACAACCGGGGCGCAGTCTCCGTCGAGGCGGAGGCGTTCCTGCGGTGACGGACCCGGCGGGCGAGGATCCGCCGCGCCGGGCGGTGCTGCTCGTCGCCGCGGCGGCGCTGTTGTGGTCGAGCGGCGGGCTCTTCATCAAGGTCGCGCCGATGCCGGGGCTGGCCGTGGCCTGCGGCCGCGCGGTCATCGCCACGCTCTTCTACCTGGCGGTCCTGCGGCCGGACCTGCGCAAGGCTCGCTTCACCACGGCGCTCGCGTACGCCGGGTGCGTGGTCACCTTCGTCACCGCGACCAAGCTCACCACCGCGGCGAACGCCATCTTCCTGCAGTACACCGGTCCGGCGTACGTCCTGCTGCTCTCGCCGTTCGTGCTGGGCGAGCCTTTTCGCCCCGTCGACGCGGTCTGCGTTGCGCTCTCGCTCGCCGGGATGTCGCTCTTCTTCGTCGACAAGCTCGAGGCCGGACAGCTGGCCGGAAATCTGCTGGCCACGCTGAGCGGGGTGTTCTTCGCGTTCACCGTGCTGCTCATCCGCCGTGACGCGAAGGACGGCTCCGGCGACGCGATCCCCTCCACCACGCTGGGCAACGTCCTCGCGGCGCTGGGCACCGCCCCGTTCGCGGGCGCGCTCCTCCACGTGTCGACCGCCGGTGCGCTGGTGCTGGTCTACCTGGGCGTGATGCAGCTCGGCGTGGCGTACTGGATGTTTGCCCGCGGCGTCCGCCGCGTGCCGGCCGCGGAGGCAAGCCTCATCTCGATGCTGGAGCCGGTGTGCAACCCGCTCTGGGTCCTGATCGGCACCGGCGAGCGCCCCGGTCCGTGGTCCATCGCCGGCGGGGCGGTGGTGCTCGGGGCGGTCGCGCTCCGGACGCTCATCGTTTCTCCTCGACCGTGAGCGCATAGAGCGTGCCGGTTCCCTCGTCGAGGTACCAGTCGAGGGGCGTCGCGCCCTGCGGCGAGGCAAGCGCATCCTGCAGCGAGACGAGCCGCGCCGCTGCCTCGGGCAGCTTCGCCGACCCTACGCCCAGGTAGAGGCGCCGGGGGCCGTCGTCGATCCGGAACGCGGTGCGCGAGACCCACGCCGGCTTCGTTCCCTGGCGCGCGCGGTGCAGCTTGTCGTTTCCGACCGCGGCGGCGTCCTTTCCCGCCCAGTCCGCCTTCAGCCCCTGGATGCGGGCGTCGATCGAGGCCGCATCGGTCGGGTCCCAGGCCCGCGCGGCGCCCGAGGCCAGGATGAGCAGGACGGCGAGCCGCATGGCGCCAGTCTGACGGAGCCCTCGCCGACCGTCGAATATTCTGCGGCGCACGTCGGGCGGCGCCGGACCGCCGGGCGGTCTAGAATCCGTCCATGGCGGTGCCGCGCGTGGCGATCCTGGGGGGCGGATTCGGCGGCCTCAACGCCGCCAAGGCGCTGCGCCGTGCGCCCGTCCGGGTCACGCTCGTCGATCGGCGCAACCATCACCTCTTCCAGCCGCTGCTCTACCAGGTAGCGACGGCGGCGCTGAACCCGAGCGACATCGCGACGCCCATCCGGCGCGTGCTCCGCCATCAGGAGAACGCGGAGGTGATCCTGGGCGAGGCGACGGCGATCGACGTGCCGGGCAAGCGCGTGCTGCTGCGCGACGGCGCGGTGCCGTACGACTTCCTGGTGATCGCGACCGGCGCCACCCACGCCTATTTCGGCCACCCGGAATGGGAGAAGGACGCTCCCGGCCTCAAGACGCTGGAAGATGCGATCGCCATCCGCCGGCGCGTCCTGGTCGCCTACGAGGCGGCCGAGCGCGAGGACGATCCGGTCCGGCGCGAGGACTGGCTCACCTTCGTGGTGGTGGGCGGCGGGCCCACCGGCGTGGAGCTGGCCGGCGCCCTGGCGGAGATCGCACGGCACGTGCTGGCGCGGGACTTCCGGCGCATCGACCCGCGCACGGCCCGGGTGGTGCTCCTCGAGGCGGGCCCGAGGATCCTGCCGGCGTACGTGCCCGAGCTGTCGGAGAAGGCCGCGTCGCGGCTGCGGCGGATGGGCTGCGAGGTCCTGGTCGGGACCGCCGTGACCCAGGTGGACGACGGCGGAGTGATCGCCGGCGGACGCCGGATCCGCTCCCGCTGCGTCCTCTGGGCGGCCGGCGTCGCGCCTTCGCCCATTGCGCGCTCTCTCGGCGTACCCCTCGATCGGGCCGGGAGGGTGAAGGTCGAACGGGACCTCTCCATCCCGGGCGCGCCCGAGGTCTTCGTCATCGGCGATCTCGCGGCCGTCGAGGACGAGCAGGGCAGGCTGGTTCCGGGCCTGGCGCAGCCGGCCATCCAAGGGGGGCGCCACGCCGCCCGGCAGATCCTCCGCACGCTCCGCGGCGAGGCGCGCGAACCGTTCCACTACTTCGACAAAGGGACCCTCGCGACCATCGGGCGCAACGCCGCGGTGGCGCAGATCGGCCGGCTGCGCAGCGAAGGCTTCTTCGCCTGGCTCCTCTGGCTCCTGGTGCACATCGTGATGCTGATCGGCTTCCGCAACCGGGTGCTGGTCCTGGCGCAGTGGGCCTGGACGTACCTGCGGTACGAGCGCGGCGCCCGGCTCATCACCGGCGAAGTGCCGGAGCTGCTCTGTCAGGAGAGCGCCCGCCCCGCGGAGTAGCGGTTCTTGCCGGCGCGCTTGGCGCCGTAGAGCGCCTCGTCCGCGGCGTGGATCAGCCCCTCGGCAATGGTGATGCCCTCCGCCGGGTAGTCGGCGGCCCCGAGGGTTGCGGTGACCGAGACCGGCGCGTCGCCCGCGTTGAGCGCAAGCTGCTCCACCGCCTTGCGGATCCGCTCGCACACCCGCAGCGCTCCCTCGGGCTGGGTCTGCGGGAGGATGACGGCGAACTCGTCTCCGCCGTAGCGGGCGGCCACGTCCGGCGTGCGCAACGAGCGCGAGATCTCCGAGGCCACCGCCCGCAACAGGCGATCGCCGAACACGTGGCCGTACTTGTCGTTGACCGGCTTGAACCCGTCGAGGTCGATCATCGCGAAGGCGAGCTTGCCGCCGTAGCGGTCGACGCGATTCATCTCCTGCCCGAGCCGCTCGACCAGGTAGCGGCGGTTGTACAGTCCCGTGAGCGGATCGGAAACCACCAGCCGCTCCAGCTCGCGCTGGATGGAGAGCACGCGGTCGTGCATCTCCTTGACCCGCAGGAGGGCGCGCACACGCGCCAGCAGCTCGTCGGGATCGCAGGGGAGCGGCAGGTAGTCGTCCGCGCCCTTCTGCAACCCCAGGACCCGCTCGGCCGTCGCGCTGCGATGGCTGGCGATCAGCACCGGGGTGAACTGGTCGTGCGTTCCCTTCAACTGCGGGAGGAGGTCGAGCCCGTCCATGTCCGGCAGCGAGCGTCCCAGCACCACCAGGTCCGGAGGGCCTTCGCGCAGCTTCTCGAGCGCCTCGGCACCGCTTCCGGCGTCGGCGACGGTCAACTCGGCGCCCGAGAGCAAGGCGCGCTGCGACGCGCGAGCGCTCTCGTCGGCCTGCACCACGAGCACGCGCATCGTCCCTCCCCGCGAACGCGATGCCGATCTTCGATAGCAGAGAGGCAGGGGTGAAGGGAAGGCTGCCAGTCGCCGCCGTATTCGGCGGCGCTGTGTTTCGAGAGCGGACAGAATTGTAATCTGCTTTAGTGCTCCGAGTATGAAGCTGGTGACCGTGTTCGACTCGCCGGGCGAGAAGGTGCGGCTGGACAAGATCTCCACCCGGCCGCCGCCCAAGATGCAGAAGGCAGAGGCCCAGGCGCGCTTCGAGGAGCTCGACCAGGAGCTGTTCGCGCTGCAGGACCTGATGTGGGGCGCCAAGACCCACAGCCTGCTGGTCGTGTTGCAAGGCCGCGACGCGGCAGGCAAGGACGGGACGATCAAGCACGTGGTCGGGGGGCTGAACCCGCGCGGCGTCCGCGTGGTGTCCTTCCGCCAGCCTACCGAGGAGGAGCTGCGGCACGATTTCCTCTGGAGGGTGCACCTGCGTACGCCGCAGCTCGGCGAGGTGGGCATCTTCAACCGCTCGCATTACGAGGACGTGCTGGTGGTCCGCGTCCACCACCTGGTCAAGAAGTCGCTCTGGAAGCCGCGGTACGGGCACATCAACGACTTCGAGGCGATGCTCGCCGAGCAGGGCTGCATCCTGCTGAAGTTCTTCCTGCACATCAGCCCGGAGGAGCAGGAGCAGCGACTCCTGGCGCGCGAGAAGGACCCGCTCGACGCCTGGAAGCTGAGCCTGCAGGACTGGAAGGACCGCGAGAGGTGGGACGAGTTCACCGAGGCGTACGAGGACGCGATCTCCCGCTGCGCCGCTCCCCACGCTCCCTGGATGGTCGTGCCCTCGGACGCGAAGTGGTTCCGCAACCTGGCCGTCGCGGAGACCCTGGTCGCGGCGCTGCGGCCGTACCGGAAGGAATGGCGCGAGAGGCTGGAGGAGATTGGGAAGGTGGCGCGCGCGGAGCTGGAAGCGTTCCGCAAGGAGGAGATGGAAAAGGAGACGGGAGCGAAGAAGCGTCGGCTGGTGGCGAAAGGGGCGTGACCCGAGTCAGCCGACCGTGACCCGCCGGACGCCGCGCTCTTCCAGCAGGGTGCGGACGCGGCTCCGGTGGTCGCCCTGCAGGACCAGCGCGTCTCCTTCCACCGCACCGCCGCACCCCAATGCGCCCTTGAGATCCTTGAGCCAATCCCGCAGCGCGGCGGCGGGGAGGCCCAGCTGCTCGACCAGCGTGACTTCCTTGCCGCCGCGTCCTTTGCGCTCGAGGCGGACCACTGCCCGCGCCGGACCCTTGACCGGTTTCTGCGCCCGCTCGGCCTCACGCGGAGCTTCCGGCGCGCGGGGCAGGTCGCCCAGCTTGTCCTTCAGCGCCGCGAACGGATTGTGGAAGGGCTTCTTCTCGTCCACTGGCTCAAAGCTTATTCCAGACAGCTCCGAAGAACCCATCCGTGTCGTGCAAGTGGGGCCAGGTCCGGAAAAACCCGTCGCGGACCAGCTCCGAGGGAAGATCGGGCGGAAGCCGGCGCAGCTCCGGGTGGGCCCGTTCCAGCGCCAGCGCGACCTCCTCGTTCTCCTCGCTACGGATCGTGCAGGTCGCGTAGACGAGCCGGCCTCCGGGACGGACGCGACCCAGCGCCGCTTCCAGCAGGTCCCGCTGCAGCGCCGGCAAGCAGACCGCGTCCTCCTCGCGCAGGCGGAAGCGCAGGTCGGGACCGCGCCGCAGCGTGCCCAGCTCGGAGCAGGGAACGTCCGCGAGCACGGCGTCCGCCTCGACGTCCTGACCGATCTCCACCGCCGCGCCCGCTCGCCGGGCCCGCTCGCCCAACCGGCGCAACCGGTCCGCGTCCGGGTCCCACGCGACGATCCGGCCCCGGCCGCCCAGCGCGGAGGCCAGCGCCAGCGTCTTCCCGCCGGCGCCCGCACAGAAGTCGAGCACGGTCTCCCCGGGCTGGGGCCGCAACAGGTCCGCGACCAGCTGGCTCGCCTCGTCCTGCACCTCGAAGAGGCCGTCCCGATACGCGCGCAGCCCGAGCAGGTTCGGTCGCGGGCTCGTCACCACCAGGGCGCCGCGCGCCAGGCGGCCCGGCCGGGTAGTCACACCATCCTCCTCCAGCAGCCGCGCCAGCGCTTCGCGATCGATCCTCGATGCGTTGGCGCGCAGGCAGACCGGGCCCGGCGCGCACATCGCGGAGGCGAGGGCTTCGGCATCTGCGCCGAGCTCGCGCAGGAACACCGCCTCGATCCAGTCGGGATACGACCATCGCTCGGCTATCCTGGACGGCGCAGGCGAGCGGGGAGGCAGCGGCGGCGCCAGCGCCGTCAGCTCGGCCGCCCGCTGCTCCGGAACGAGGGACAGGTCGCGCAGCAGGGCGAAGAGGAGCGCGCGGGGGTCGCTCGCTCCCGCGTGGGCGCGGAGCCGCCTGCGCCACAGGCCCACCCCGAAGACGGCCTCGACCACCGCCGTGCGCTGAAGAGGTCCGAGCGCGCGATGCCTCCGCAGGAACCAGTCGATCTCGCGCTCCGCGGCGGCTCCGTCCAGCACGCGACCGATTGCGGGAAGCACCGCTTCCACCAGGCCATCCAGCGCGTCCCATGGCACGGCTTGCAGGCGCTTCAGGGCGGGTTCGGACACGAACCATGGGATAACGCGCTCGTCTGCTGCTCGACAATGCGGGGGTCAGGCGCGTGCCCGGGCGCCGTTTCAGCTCAGGTAGCCGGACGCCTGCAGGCGGAACAGGTGCGCGTACCGGCCGTCCTCGGCGAGCAGCGCCTCGTGGCTGCCCAGCTCGGCGATGCGGCCGCCCTGTAGCACCGCGATGCGGTCCGCGGTCCGCACCGTGGAGAAGCGGTGCGAGATGAGGATCGCGCTGCGGTCCGCGGCCAGCGCCTTGAGTCGCAGGAACAGGTCGTGCTCGGCCTCCGCGTCGAGCGACGCGGTGGGCTCGTCCAGGACCAGCAGCTCGGCCCGATCGCGCATGAAGGCGCGCGCCAGGGCGATCTTCTGCCACTGGCCGCCGGACAGCTCGTGGCCTTCCTCGAACCAGCCGCCCAGCATGGTGTCGAGCTTCTGCGGCAGCTCGTCGACGACGGTGCGCGCGCCGGCGCGGTCGACCGCCGCGTCGATCCGGGGCCGGTCGGAGATGGCCCGCACCTCGCCCAGGCCGACGTTCTCCAGGGCGGTGAACTGGTACTTCACGTAGTCCTGGAAGAGGACCCCGATGCGGTCGCGCAGATCGCGGGGATCGAAGTCCCGCAAGTCGACCCCTCCGTAGAGGATGGCCCCCTGGGTCGGATCGTAGAGGCGCAAGAGCAGCTTGATCAGGGTGGACTTGCCGGCGCCGTTGTCCCCGACCAGCGCCAGCTTCTCGCCGGGCTCGATGCGCAGGTTCACTCCGTGCAGCGCCTCGCGGTCGCTCCCGGGGTAGCGGAAAGCCACCTCGCGAAACTCGATCAGCTGGGAGCGGCCCTTCGCCGCGCTCGAGGGCCGCGCGCGCGGCAACTCGCCGGCCGTCGGGATGTCGAGATAGCTGAACAGGTTGGAGACGAAGAGCCCGTCCTCGTAGAGGCTGCCGATGGAGGCGAGCGCCGACTGGATGGCGGCCTGTCCCTGCCGGAACGCGGCCAGGTACAAGGTCAGATCGCCCAAGGTGATGCGGGCCCTCGCCGCGCGGTCGGCCATGAACAGGTACGAGGCGTAGAAGGCGAGCAGCGACAGCGCGCCCAGGAGGAGGCCCGCCGCGCTCTTGCGCAGCGCGAGCCGCCGGTCCTCCGAGTAGAACTTGTCGAACAGCGCGCGGTAGCGCCCGAGCACCAGCGGCGCCAGCCCGAAGATCTTCACTTCCTTCACGTGCGAGTCGCGGGTGAGGATCCACTCCAGGTAGTTCTGCCGCCGGCCCTCCGGGGCCCGCCAGGAGTTGAGCCGGAACGACTCGCCCGAGAAGCGTGCCTCGGCGAAGAAGGCGGGCAGCGAGGCGGCCACGATCACCAGCGTGCTCCACCACGACAGCCGCGCCAGCAGCGCCGCGTACGAGATCAGGATGAGCAGCTGCTGGCCCAGCGAGGCCAGCTCCAGGACCAGCGAGAGCGGCCGCACGCTGGCCTCCCGCCGCGCGTTCTGCATCTTGTCGTAGGTGTCCGCGTCCTCGAAGTGGCGCAGCTCCAGCGTGGCGGCCTTCTCCAGGATCATCGTGTTGACGTGGTTGCCGAGGGAGGCGCGCATCAGGTCCCGCAGCAGCGCCTGGCCGCGCGAGAGCACGGTGGACACCACCATCAGGCCGAATTCGATCAGCACGTACTCGACCACCCGGCGCTCGTCGGCCCGGGCGCCGGTGCGGGCGGCCTGCACCACCGCGTCGACGATCAACTTCCCCACCCAGGCCATCGATGCGGGGATCACCGCCTGCCCGATCAGCAGGGCGACGATTCCCGCGGCGAAGCCGCGCGAGGAGTCCTTCACCAGCTGGAAGACGCGGGGCAGGGCGCGCAGGTAGCCCAGGGTGAGCCGCGCGCGCTCGCGGAGCGACTGCGGCGGCGGCAGCGCAGCCCTCAATGCTCGAGCATCTCCTGCACCTTCATCTTGTCCTCGCGGTAGGTGAAGTGCTGGTAGAGCTGCCAGGCATTCTGCTTGTCGAGGATGCGGTCCTTGAGGATGGGGACCGCGGCGAGCTTGTCGTCGCGGTAGACCAGCTTGTCGATGAGCTGCCCCGCCTGCTCGGTGGTGAAGAAGGCATTGGCCGCGGCGGTCCGCAGCACGGCGAGCTTGGCCGTCTCGCCCCCTTCGCGGTCGAGGGCGGTGCGCAGCATGCGGAAGTCCTTGTCGTTCATCGGCTGCGGGCCCCTGCCCTCGGCGACGCGCACGTTGAGCAGCTCGCCGGCGCGCGCTTGCACCTTCTTCTCGCGAACGCCTCCGCTGGGGAGCTGGAAGACCATCCGGTAGTAGTGATCGGGCTGGGCGTCGAACGCGACGGGCGCGGTATCGGCGGCGACCAGCGCCGGGCCGTCGAAGGCTTGCACCTGGGTGCCCTCGGGTTCGGTCACCTCGATGACGGTGCGCCCGTGCGCCCGGTACTCGAGCCGCATCCCGTCCTCGATGATGACGGTCGGCTGCGGCGGGCGCTCGGGCCTCTCGGAGGGCGGCTGCGTCTCGGAGGGCTTCTCCGGCGGCCTGACCTCCGGCGCGGCGCAGGCGGCGAGCAGCAAGATGGCGAGGAGGGAGCGCCTCATTCGTTGGTTGTAAACCGGGTCGGCGATCAGCGCTCGTTCTTGAAGACTTGCCCGCCCTTCATCACGAAGCGGACTCGCTCGAGGCGGGCTACGTCTTGCAGCGGATCGCCGTCGACGGCGACCAGATCGGCGAAGCGGCCGGGGGCGACTTCGCCGAGGTTCTTGGACTCTCCCAGGAGCGCCGCGGCCACCGTGGTGGCGCTCTGGATGGCCTGCATCGGTGTCATCCCATAGCGGACCATGTACCCGAACTCCTTCGCCTGGTTCTCCGTCCAGGCGAAGCCCCCCGCGTCCGTCCCGAAGGAGATGCGCGCGCGCTTGCGCACGGCCTTGGCGAAGGCCTGCTTCTCCAGCTCGACCATCCTGGGCCACACGCCGCCTCGCCCTTCGGCGACATACACCCCGACGTAGATGGTGGGACACCAGAACACCTCCTGCTTCACCATGCGGTCGATCAAGTCGTCGGTGAGCCCGTCGCCGTGCTCGATGGTGTCCACCCCCGCGCGCAGCGCGGCGTCGATGCCGTCCCAGCCGATCGCGTGCGCGGCGACCTTGCGGCCGATGCGGTGCGCCTCGCCGACCAGGGCCTTCGCCTCGTCGTCGGTGAAGTTCACCCAGCTCGCCAGGCGGGCTTTCTTCTCGTCCCAGTAGTACTTGCGATCCGCGTAGAACTTGATCCAGTCCGCGCCGTACTTGGCCTCCTCGCGGACGGCCTTGCGGACTCCGTCGGGCCCGTCGACGATCTGCACGCCTTCCGGCATGCGCAGCTCCCACGAGTAGCCGAGCAGCGGGTACATGCCGGTCGGTGCCATTGCGCGGGTGGCGACGTACATGCGGGGCCCCGGGATGACGCCGCGCTGGATGGCGACCTTCACGTCGACGTCCGCGTACATCGCGCCCTCGGTCTCCAGGTCGCGGATGGTGGTGAACCCGTTCATCAGCGCGGTGCGCGCCGCCACGGTGGCGCGGATGGCGCGGTACGGCGTCGACTCCTTGAGGAGCTGCTCGTCGTAGTCGGCTGCCGTGATGTCCCCCTGGAGCAGGACGTGGGTATGGTTGTCGATCAGGCCCGGCAGCAGGGTCGCGTCGCCCAGGTCGATGACCTGCGCCTGCCCGGCCTTGCGGGCGAGCTCGTCCGCCGGCCCGACCTCCTGGATCCGCTCCCCCACCACCAGCACGGCCAGTCCCTGCCGCGCCCGGTCGGAGCGGCCGTCGATGAGCCGCGCCGACTTGACCAGCACGGTCTTCTGGGGCGCCTTGGCCGGCGGAGCTTCGCGGGGCGCTTGTGCGTGGGCCAGGAACGGGAACGCGATGGCGACGCAGATCGGTCGAAAGCGCATCAGTGCTCCGCGGCGCCCGCTCGAACAGTGGCTCGGTACGCGCCGGCGAGGTTGCCGAAGAAGTCCCGGGCGGTGAGCGTCACCTCCCGTCCGTTTTCCTCCAGCGCGACGTCGAAGTGGGTGGCGGGGCCGGCGCGGAACGTCACCGAAGGCCGGTCGTAGAGCCATACCTCCGCGGCGCCCGGATCCGCGACGACGCTGATCGTCTTCGTCTCCGCCGTGGTGGTGGTCAGATTGGCGATGAACAGGCCGTTCGCGTCAGTGAAGCTGGTCGCGGCCGGCGTGACGATGTTCCGGCTGCCCGTCACTTCGATGCGCACCGGCACGTCCCCGAGGGGCCGGCCCGAGGCGTCGCGAATGGCGACGGCGATCGTGACGCTGTCCACCGCGTCGGCGACCAGGGTTCCCATGGCACCGTCCGCGTCCAGGTTCCGGACCGGACCGTTCTGCACGATCACGATGCTGGACGTCGTGGCGCTCGGCCGTCCGCGAGTGCCCTGCGCGCTCGCGGAGAGCGACAGAAGGGCAATGCAAAGCGGCAGGGCGCGCATCCGTGCTCCAGGGACCCAGGTTACGGGGCGCATACACTCGCATAGGCCTGCGGAGTGGCGCAATGCGGGCCGCTCCCCCCGTCTACGAGGAGAGCGGCCAACTTGTTCCAGAACAAGTCGACGGACGTGCTGCTACGGGGCGCCGAAGGTGCGCTTGAAGAATCCGGACGACTGGCCCAGCACGTAGAGCGTGGTTCCGTCCGTCGGATGAGGCGTCACGAAGAAGTAATCGGAGGTGTCGATCGCCGGTGTCGCAGTGGTCACATTGAGGAAGGATGCTCCTAGATTGCTCGACCGGAACACCCGTTTGCCGTCCGCCGTTGCCCCGGCGGTCACGGCGTAGATGGATCCGGTGACCACGCCCGCGGAACTCGCGCCATCGACCGCGAACGCGACACCGCCCACGCTGGTGCCAGATGCGAATGCGTCGATGATACTGAATGTAAAGGAGGGCCCGGTTGCGGACTCGAGCACCCCGTCCGTGTGCCCCGCGACGACGATGTTCCCCTCCGGATCCACTGCGATCGCGTTGACCTGGGTCGCCGGCGCCGGGTCCGCCGTGGTGAGCGGGGTCATCGAAATCCCGGAGACGCGGAACAGGTTTCCACCATTGGTTCCGACGAACAGCGTTCCGTTCGATGCGATGGCCAGCGCGGTCGGCTGATTATCCGGGGTGGAGTTGGCAAGGATGAGAGGAATGTTCGACCAGGTCGTTCCATCGTCGATCGAGCGGAACAGGCCTCCCTGGCTGAAGCCGACGTAGAGCGTCTTATGTGTCGAATCCGAGGGATCGAGCACGATGGCGCTCCGCGGAATCGGGCAGGCTTTGGCGGGAAGGCCATTCGCAGTCCCGTCGACTTCGGTCCAGGTCGTGCCGTTCGTCGAATGCTGCAGCTTCCCTGCGCAGTTCACGGAGACCCAGATCGACAGGCCCGTGATCGGGTGCCCGACGCTGACGCCGAGCGCCTGATCGCCGGCCGGGAAGTTCGTGCTGGCCCACGGCGGTCCGCCGGTCGACGTCGTCAGCACGCCCTTGCTCAGCGTCGCTGCGTAGATGATTGAGGAATTCGCCGGATCGAACGTCAACGAGAACGGTTGCGCCGCGCGGGTGTCCAGAGGGTTGATCGATGGGTTGTTCAGGTCGAGCCAGCCCGTCGGCGTAGTCAGGGTGGCCGTCGCGGTCGCCGACGTCGTCGTTCCCGCCGCGTTCGTCACGGTCAGCGTGAACGTCGTCGTGGTCGTGATGTTCGCGACGACCAGCGTGCCGGACGCGGAGACCGAATGCGCGCCCGGATTGATCGACCCAGTCCCGCCTGAGAAGACGAAGCTCAGCTGGGTCGCTCCGCCGCTGAAGATGTTCGCCGGCGCCGCGAGGAAGCTGGTGATGGAGGGCGGGACGACCACGTTGAACGACGCGCTGTCCTGGACGACGTTCGCCGGCGTGCTGGTGACGGTGGTTTGCAGCGTGTACCCCGTACCAGCCTTGTCGATGCTCAAGTTCGCGAAGCTGGCTACGCCGCTCAAGTTGGTGGTTTGGAGCAGCGTGCCGGACAGGATCCCGCCCGCGGGATTGGTTCCGATCGCCATCGCCGCGGACGCGCCGGGCACCAGGTTCAGGAACTGGTCCTTCACTGTCACGTCGACGGCCGGCGTGATGTGTTGGCCCGTCGTGGTGGTCGTCGGTTGGACCGTGAACGCCGCAGTAGCGGGCGCTGCCGCCCTGATGTCGAATGCCGTGCTGTCATCGCCCGGAGTGCCTGTCACTGCAGCGTGCAGCTTGTAGCCGGTACCCGCCTTCTGGATGCTGAGGTTCGCGAAGCCGGCGACGCCATTCGTACCCGTCGACTCCGTCTTCGTGCCGAAGAGCGTCGCCACCGGACCGGATCCGATCGACACGGTGACCGATGCGTTCGGCACCAGGTTCGCGAACGTATCCTTGACGGTCGTTTCCACGGCCGGACTGATGGAGATGCCTGCCGTCGCCGTACTCGGCTGAACCGTGAACGCCACCGTTGCCGGAGCCGCCGGGCTGACGACGGCGGTCTGCGTATCGGTGAGCGCGAGCTTGACGGTATCTGTCACGGTGACCGTGCGCGAACCGGCGGTGATCAACCTGACGCCGTTCGTGAACGTGTGCGTTCCATCGTCGCCGGCCACAAACGGGAAATTCGCTGGCAGCGTGGCGCCGGAATCGGTGGAACTGAACTGGACTGTCCCGGCGTACGCGTTCGGTCCTTTCGCGACGTTCGCGAACTTGTCGAACGCCGTGACCGTCACGGTACTGAAGTCGCCCGCTGTCACGTTCGCCGGAAGGCCGGTCAGCTTGATGCTGGCTGTGGGGCCCGCGACGAAGTCGACTGACGGATGACTACTGAGCGTCACGGGCGCCAGGACCTGATTGGCGATCGCAGTGAAGGTCTTCGTCTCCGCTTTGGTGCTCGTCATCGTCACGGTGAGAACGCCGTTCGTGTCGCTGGATCCGATCGAGGCAGGACTGAACGCGTTGCCCGTGCCGTTGGCCGCGATGCTGACGGGAAGGGCTGCGACCGGCTGTCCGAGCCGGTTGTGCAGGGTCACCCTGACGGTTGCGCTGTCCACATTGTCGGCGACCACAAATGCGGCCCCACTGGTCGCGACCGCGGTGAGGGTCGACGCCGTCGGATCGGGGTCCAGCACCGTCACGTTCAGGATGGCCGCGTCGGACCGCAGGCCCGTCCCGCTCTCGGTGGCCACTACGCGGAACGAGTAGGTTCCCTCAACGTCTCCCTGGAAGGTGGTCGCGCCGGCCGGGAACGTCAGCGCGCTGCCCTGCGGGATCGAGACCAGCTCGAAGGCGATGCTCGAGGGGCGCCCGGCGCCGCAGGCCGTGTCCGGATCGACGGCGGTCGCCGAGAGCGCAACCGTCTGCAGGCGCGCGGGGAAGGTGGGCGAGTTGTTCGTGGTGACGACGACCGGTGGGTGCGAACCGCAGGCGTCCACGTGGACGGAGGCGGTTCCGACCGGCCCTTCCTGGCCGCTGGTGTTGATCGCGACCGCCGAGACGACGTAATCGCCCGGCCCGGAAGCGCGGAAGCTCACGGCCGTGCCGGAGCTGCTGCTCAGCTGCGCCGGAGCGCCGACCCCCGAGACCGCCCAGGCGATCGTCGGTGCGAATCGCGCGGGGCAGGTGGTCGCCGCGGGCGTCGCGGTGAGCGGGAGGGAATCGAAGCTGTTCACGGTGCTCGAGGCGGGATTCACCTGCACCGCGATGGGGGCCACGCCGCAGGTAGTGGTCGAGATCGACGTCGAGGCATCCGAGGAGTGGCCCTGCGCGTCGACCGCGCGGACGGTCACGTCGTAGGTGCCGACGACGTCGGGAGTGAAGCTGAACTGCGTTCCCGCCTGGGTGGCGAACGAGACCGCGGTGCTGCCCGAAGGGCCGGCCAGCGTCCACCGGTACTGCACCGTGCCGGCAGGCACGCCGCAGGCCACGCCGGGATCGATCGGGTGCGCCGTCAGCATCACCGCCGCCCCGACGTTCGGCCGGGTCTCGGCGAAGACCGCCGTGATCGGCGGCCCGTCGAACGTGACGGCGGCCGCGCCACAAGCCGCCACTTTGAACGTGACGAACTTCGGCGCCGATTGGAGGCCGGTCGAGTCCGTCGCGACCACCGAGAACTGATAGGCGCCGACCACGTCGGGGGTGATGGTCGGGTTCTTGGCGGTGGGATCCGACAGCGCGGTGCTGCTGGTGCCCGGACGCGAGACCGTGGTCCAGAGCAGGGTGAAGGTCTGGTTCAAACCGCATGCCGTACTGTTGTCGGCGTCGGTGACGGCCGCGTCGAGCTGGACCTGGGTTCCCGCATTCGGATTCGCGGGGGTGGCCGTGACCGCCGTGACGACCGGCGCGGCCTCACCGCACTTGCGCACAGTGACGGTCACGTTGCTGGGCGGGCTGGAGAGCACGCCGTTCGAGACCACCAGCGCGACCACGTATTGCCCGTCCAGATCAGGTACGAAGCTCGGCTTGGCGATGTGCGCATCGTTGAACGACGCGCGGCTGGCCGGCGGCCGATTTGCGAACGACCAGTCGTACAACAGCGCGCGACCCTGCGGGTCGGTCGAGGCCGTTCCGTCGAGCAACACGGAGCCGCCCATGTCGGCGGTGACTGACGTCCCAGCGTTTGCCAGGGGAGGCGCGATCTTGTCCGCGCACCGGGCAGTGGCGATCGCGAGCGCAAGACAACCAGCGACTCGTCCGAGTCGTCTGTTCATGGTGTCCCCCTCAGAATGACGAGCCGAAACCGAGCGTCGCTCCGTGAGCTACCCGGTCGGTATGAGTGAAGGCGAGAACGTCGTTGCGATAGTCGAGCGACATCGCGAAACGACCCAGCGGCAGCACTACGCCGAAGCGGCCGCTGAAGTGGTTCCGCAGCGTGCCCAGCGCCGAATTCGTGTCCTGGCTGAGGAAGTTGTGGGCAAAAGCGGCGGCTGCCTGCCCATCCAGTCGCCAGAACAGAGGGAATTGAGCACGGAGGCCGAAGTCCGCGCCGAACAGGTCGGACGGGAACGTGCCGTTGCGGATGCCGACGTACTGGACGCCGAGGGTGGGCACCAGCGAGAAGCTCCCGTTCCAGAGACCGGCGCCGACGTCGTATCCGATGCCGGCCGAGGCGTCGTACCGCTGCTCGTCGAAGGTGATCCGCTGGTCCGCGTTCGCCCCCGGGTCGGGAACGTAGGGCTGCTTGGAGCTGCGCCAGTCGAAATGGGCGACGCCCAGCACACGCGCCCCCAAGGCGCGAGTCGCATCGATGCCGAATCGCGACTGAATCACGGGGTTCGTGTCGCCCTCGCTGCTGCTCTCGGCGCCTCCGTAGGCGGCCACCTTCCAGGCGCGCTCCGCGGGTTGGGCCGTGATCAGGCTCCCCGCCGGCCGTTGCAGGTCGAACTGCGCTGGACCGGCCTGGCTGAACCCCGCCTGTACCGGTCCGCCCGCCGGCACCGGCTTGATCGCTTCCGCCACGGCCTGGCGCAGCAGGGTGTCGGCCTGGTCGACGGCGACCGAGTGGGGAAGCTTCGGCGTCCCGCTCTGCGCGGGCCCGTTGCCCAGCGAGTCGTACGCCTCGAGGTAGTAGGCGAATCCGTCGGCCACGGCGGTGCCGGGGATCATCGCGAAGTACTCGTCGTCGGCGCCGAAGGTGAGCTGGATGCACTCGTACTCGATGTGGAGCAGGTTGCGCCAGCAGGCCTGCGCGTCGCCCACCGTGGAACGCTCGTCGACGATTCGCGCGGTCAGCCGGAGCCCGGTTCCTGCCACCGCCTTGCGCACCGGTTCGTGCGTCAAGGTCGGCGGGCTCGTGTCCTCCTCCGCGATGGCCGGCAATGGGATCGCCGCCGAAGGCGCGGGCGCCGCCCCTGCCACAGGCGGAAGCGGCGGCACGGGCTCGGGCAGGGGGAGCGCGGCCCCCGGCGGCGCGCCCGCTGCGGGCGCCGTCTTCAGATCGGTCTTCTGCGCCAGCGCCGCTCCCGGCGCCTTGATCTCGCCCGGCTGGACCACCAGCTGGCAGAACGCGATGTACTGCTCTGCCTGCGACTTGATCTTCGGATTCGGATCGCGCTTCTCGCGGAGGAACGCCTGGTACGAGCCGAGCGCCTCTTTGAGATTTCCCATGTGCCGCTGGGACTGCGCCAGGTTGAAGAGCAGCTCCGGCCGGCGCGTGTAGTCGTACGCCGCCTGGTAGCCGGCGGCGGCGCAGGCCCAGTTCTGGGCGGCGTAGCAGGCGTCGGCGCGCTTGTACTGGGCGCGCGCCAGCTCCAGCGCCGCGGGCGCCTCGTAGGCCTCGGCCTCGCGGACGGGCTTCAGCGCCACCGCGACGCGCAGCTCGAAGCCGGGCTTGTCGGGCAGCCGGGTGGGGGCCGACCAGACCTTGTAGCCCTCCAGCACCAGCCGCAGCTCGTGCTGTCCGGGAGTGGTGGGCGCCTTCTTCGGGGTGGGGCCGATCAGCTTTCCATCCAGGAACAGCAGCGCTCCTTCCGGCGCGGAGTTCACGCCCACGATCGGAGGCGCGTTGCTTCCGCCGGCCGGCGAAAGGGCGATCCGCAGGGAGATCTGCTGCCCGGGCACCAGCGTGATCTGCTGGGCGACGGTCCGGTAGCCCACGCTCGAGACCTCGACGTTATGGTCGCCGGAGGTCAGCTCTCCGGAGAAGGGCGCGGGTCGGGCCGGCTGACCGTCGATGCTCACTTCGGCGTCGGGCGGCTCGGCCTCCACTCTCAAGAGACCGGGACCGGGGATGCGCTCCAGCGCGAAGGAGAGGTCCGCGTCCCGGTTGGACTGCATCGTCACCGTGCGCACGGAGTTGAGGTACCCGGCGCGGACCACCTGCACGGTGTGGGCGCCGAGCTTGACCTCGCCGTTCCAGGGACTCAGGCCCACGTCCGTGCCGTCGACGAGGACGGTCGCGCCATCCGGAGCGGAGGCGACGGTCAAGCGCGGGGCCCCCGAGGCCCGGAGCAAGTCCAGGCGCAACGACAGGTCTTTCTCCGCGGGCATGGCGAAATCGGTAGCCAGGTCGCGGCGCCCGGTCAGGCGCAGGACCAGCTCGTGCTTGCCCGGCGAGACGGGGGCGATGAACGGCGTGCGTCCACGCTCCTTGCCGTCGATGAGGACGGTCGCGGCGGCGGGTTCCGACTCCACCGTCAGCGCCGGGTCCTTCGGCATCGCGGGCAGGACGAAGGCGAGTTGGATGTCCCGGCCCTGCCGGGCGGTGATCTGCCGTTCCTGGCGGAGGCGCCCCGCCAGCTGCACGGCCACGGCGTGCGCGCCGGGCGTGAGCTCGACCGCGTACGGTGTAACGCCGGCCGCCGACCCGTCGACGAATACCCGCGCTCCCGTCGGATCCGAGGTCACGCCCAGTGCTGCGGGGCCGCCGCTCCGCGCGGGCAGCGGGACCGTCATGTTGATGCTCCGGCCTGGCTTGACGTCGAGCTGCTGCTCGGTGACCCGCCCGTCCGGCGCGATCACCTGGATGACGTGGAGACCCGGACCGAGCGCTACGGTGACCGGCGTCGTCCCGGCGTCGTTGTCGTCGACTTTCAGCGTCGCTCCCGGCTCGTCGGTGCGGAAGGTGGCCTTCACCGGGCGCGCCGGCGGGTCGAATGCGACGCAGACGATCGGCTTGTTGGGCGACCCGAATCGGGTCGGCTCGCCTTCGTCGTGGCGTGCCTCGATGAAGTACTCGAACGAGCCCTCCTCGAGGATCGACGAGGGGAGGCGAGCCGCGAATCCGCGGCCGGCGCGGTCGATCATCGTGTACGCCGAGTAGCGCTGCGAGTTGGCTGGCCGGGCGAAGACCAGCGGCGCGAACAGGCGCGCCGGGTCCTTCACCCGCGCGCGGATGATGATGGCCGACCCGCGCGCGATGCGTTCCAGCGGCTTGTGGTCGATCTTTCCTTGGCTCGCGGACGGAGCGGGCTCGACGCCGGGCTGCTCCGCGGCCTGGGCGAGAAGAATTCTTCCGGAGGCGATCGAAGGTCCAGCCGTGGCCGCAAGGGCTGCGGCGAGAACGAGTGCAAGCTGCATGGTCCGATCCCCCCTACTGATCGACCACGGCCCCGCGCGAGCCGGGATCGAGCAAGAACGAGCTTGGATGTCCACGCGCGGAGCAGGCGCCCCGCGTTCCCCCAAGGACAAGCGTTTTACCGCCTGCTTACCAGTACACACAAGCCCCCCGCCCGGTGCACCTCGGGCCCTGGCGCGTCATTTTTGACGACGCGTTGCGAAAGCGCGCTTTGCCGCGCAAGCTCCGGCGCTTGTGAAGGACGGGATCCAGGTCCTGGGTGGTCTCGCGGGCGTTCCGCGCAAGGATTGGGATGCGCTGCTGGATCCAGCCGCCACGCCTTTCGTCCGCTGGGACTGGATCGACGCGATGGAGCGGTCCCGGTGCGCTTCGGACCGCTCGGGCTGGTCTCCGCGCCACCTGGCGCTGTTCCGCGGCGGACGCCTGATCGCCGCCGCTCCGGCCTGGGTGAAGGACGACTCGGACGGAGATTTCGCGCGGGACTGGGACTGGGCGGGGTCCGCGGCTCGCGCGGGTCTGGCCTACTACCCGAAGCTCTGCATCACGGTCCCCTTCACTCCGTGCACGGGGCGCCGGATCCTGGTTGCGCCCGGCGAGGATCGCGCCCAGGCAGTGCGCCGGATCGTCGAGGGCGCGCGCTCACTCTGCCGGCGCGAAGGAATCCCCAGCCTGCAGATCCTCTTTCCCCTGGCCGAGGAAGCGCGCGAGCTGGGGGAGGCGGGGCTCTCGCTGCGGATGGGTTTCCAATTCCACTGGCGGAACGAGGGCTACCGGGCGCCGGAGGAATTCCTGGCGCGCTTCCGCAGCAAGGACCGTAACGCCATCAAGCGCGAGCGCCGCGCGCCGCAGGAGCAGGGCATCGCGATTCGCACCGTCCGCGGCGACGAATTGTCGAGGTCGCCTGGGGAATGGGCGAAGGCGGTGTACGAGCTGCACAGCTCGACCGTGCGCAAGCTGATGTGGGGGCGCAGCTGGCTGAACCGCGCCTTCTACGATCTCGTCTTCGAGCGGATGCCCGGCGCGCTGGAGGTGGTCGAGGCGCGGCGGGAGGGCCGGCTGGTGGCGGGCGCCTTCAACGTGGCCGGGGGGAATCGCCTGTACGGCCGGTACTGGGGCACCTTCGAGGAGCACCCGTTCCTGCACTTCAACGTCTGCCTGTACCACTCGATCGACGAGTGCATCCACCGGGGAGTGGCGGCGTTCGAGGGCGGCGCGGGGGGCGACCACAAGCTGTCGAGGGGCTTCTTGCCCAGCGAGACCTGGAGCGCGCACGTCTTCCTGGACAGAAAGCTGGACGAGGCCATGCGCCGTTCCTTGAGCGCGGAGACCGAGGAGCGCAGGCACGCGCTGCGGCGCTGGTCCGCGCAATCGCCTATCCTCAAGCCGGCATGAGCCCCAAGCGCCAGGAAGAGAGCGAGCCCGGCGTCGTCACCAAGACGCGGCCGAAGACCAAGCCGAAGATCGAGCGGCCCAAGCTCTACAAGGTGGTGCTGCACAACGACGACTACACGCCGATGGAGTTCGTGGTGCTGGTGCTGGTGCAGGTGTTCTCCAAGTCGGAGAGCGACGCTCACAGCATCATGCTGCACGCGCATACGCATGGATGGGCGGTGGCGGGCGTCTACACTTTCGAAATAGCCGAGACGAAGGTCAACGAGACCACCTCGCTCGCCAGCAAGGCGCAGTTCCCGCTGCTCTGCACGCTGGAGCCGGAGTGAGAGGCCCGCTCCGGGGCGTCTACTTCCTTTATTACGGCTACGTCGGAGCGATCCTCGGGTACCTCGCCCCGTACCTGCGCGGGCTCGGATTCACGGGCGAACAGATCGGCGCCGTTTCGACGGCTGCGCAGCTGGTCGCCGCGCCGGCGGCGCTCCTTTGGGGCCATCTGGCGGATTCGGGGACACCATACGCAACTCAGCGCGCCAGCCCACTCTCGGCAGAGCGAGTTGCGTATGGTGTCGCCGAATCCCGCGCGGCGGTGCTGCGGATCTGCGCGCTGGGCGCCCTGGCGGCGATGAGCGCCCTGCCGTGGGCGCGGACCCCGCTGGCGGTCGGCGCAGTGCTGGTGGCGCACTCGGCGTTCGGGGGGGCCGTGGTGCCGCTGCTCGATTCGCTCACCATGGAATGGGCGCGGGGGGAACCCGGCCGGACCTACGCGCGAACGCGCCTGTTCGGTTCCCTGGGGTTCGTGGTGGTCGCGCAGGGGCTCGGCGTCGGGCTGGCCTGGCGCGGAGACCGGCCAGCGGATCCGCTGGTCCCGCTCGCGGCGGTCGCGTGCGTCGCGGGATATGCCCTCCTCCTGCACGCGGCACCGATGCCGGCGGCGAGCGGCTCCGCCAGGGCCGCTCCATTGCACGGCCGCGACGCGCTGGCCTTGCTCCGCGACCGCGCCGTGCTGCTCCTTCTGGCGCTCTGCGCGATCCACTGGGCGTCGTGCGCGCCCTACCACCTCCTCTTCGGGGTCCTGGTGCGCGACCGGGGCTTGCCGTCCACGGTCACCGGCGCGGGGCTCGCGCTCGGGGTGCTGGCCGAGGTGGCGGCCCTGTGGGCGTTTCCCGCGCTGCGCCGGCGGTTCGACTTGCCGGCGCTTCTCGCCGCCGCCTGTCTGTGCACCGCGCTGCGGTGGTGGCTGGTCTCGCGGGCGAACGGGGCGGCCGCGCTCATCCTCCTGCAGCTGTTCCACGCCTTGACGTTCGGCCTGTGGTGGGCATGCGCGGTGGAAGCCATGGGTCTATTGGTGCCGGTCGGCCTGCGCGCCACCGGGCAGGCGCTCTTCTCCGCGCTGGTCTTCGGCGCCGGCAACGCCGCCGGCTATTTTCTCTCGGGTGCGGGGTACCAGGAGTTCGGTGGCGCCTCGCGCCTGTTCGCCGTCGCCGCGGCGGTCGAGGTGTGCGCCCTGCCGCTGTGCGCGGTGGCCGGCCGACGCCTCGCCAGCGCGCAGGCCGCGCGGGCCGGCCCGGTCGAAGGTGGCGCCCCGCCGGGCAGTGCCTAGCTTTTTCCCCCTGGCGCCCCGGTGAGGCGCGGAGGAAACGGATGCCTGGCTCCTGGAGCAACAAGCGCGAACGCCAGTACGAGCACATCAAGCGCAGCGCGAAGCGCCGCGGCCGCAGCGCCCGGGTCGCGAAGCGCATCGCGGCGGCAACGACGAACAAGACCCGCCGCATGAAGGGTGAGACCAAGGGTCGCGGCAGGGCGCGCGGCCGCACGTCCACCAGCCGCCGGACGATGCACCGCAAGCGGGCCGCCGCGGGCCGCAGGGGCGGGCGGGCCCGCCGCCGGAGCTGATGACGCGGTAGAAGGAAGCATGGCCGGGTACTCTGGGACGCCGCTGCCGAAGAAGCTCGGCATCTCCCCGGGCGCGCGGCTCCGGTTCGTCGCCGCTCCCGGCGAGTTCGCGGCGGCGCTCGGCCCGTTGCCGTCGGGCGTCCGCTTCGCCTCGCGCGGCCCGGCCGACGTGGTGGTGTTCTTCACCGAACGGCGGGCGGAGCTCGATCGGCGCTTCCGCCTGCTGGCGCGCGGCCTCGACCGCGCCGGCGGGCTGTGGATCGCGTGGCCCAAGAGAGCGTCGGGCGTGCCGACCGACCTGGACGAGAACGCCGTCCGCGAGATCGGGCTCGCCGCCGGGCTCGTCGACAACAAGGTGTGCGCCATCGACGAGACATGGTCCGGCCTGCGGTTCGTGATCCGCCTCGCCGATCGGTAGCTGCGAATCGGCCCGCTCAGCTCCAACTCGTCCCGGGACTCATCATCAATCACTTCTCGTCTCACGCGAGACCTGTCTGGTTCGAAGATGATCGGTGCGCATTCGGCGTCGGAGCACGAACGACCATCGACCGCGCAGTTGGCGGCTACTCCGTTGACGCGCCGCGTCCCGTCCCGGGACGGGACGCGCTGCGTTACATCTCGCGTGCTGCTCGAACGACCCCGCGGCATTCGAAGAAGCACCGCTCGCGCGCGAGTCCGAGTTCCGCGCCCGCTGCTGCGCCCGACCCTTCCCCTGAAAAGCAACGGAGACCGTCCGTCGATTTGTCGTCGCCGTGGAGTCGCTGCTGAAAACTCGGCTCGAGCGAGTTACGCGGAATGTGACGAATCGTGAGTCCCGGGACGAGCTGGTCAACCTACGGCCCGGACCAGGAGGGAGAACCAGCGGGGATGGCGCTGCAGAAGGGACAAGGCGCGATGCCGCAGGGCCGGGCGGCGGGCGAGCGCCAGAAGGCCGCGGGCGGGAAGCGCGTAGCGGAGCCAGTCCGCGCGGAGGGAGCGGTCGTAGCGGTGCAGGGCGCGCGTGAGTGCCGGTTCGCGCAGGTCGCGCGGCAGGATGCGCACCAGCCGTTCCGCGGAAGTGAAGGCCAGCGACAGACCCTGCCCGGTGATCGCGTCGACGTATCCGGCTGCGTCGCCGATCAGCGCCAGCCCCGCGGCGGCGCGCGACTTCACCCGCCGCGAGAGCGGTCCCGCGCCTCGCGCTTCGGACTCGACCGCCGCTCCGCGCACGCGCTCGCCCAGGGCAGGAAAGCGTTCCAGAAGCGACTCGAAAGATGCCTTCTCCGCCAGCGCATCCTCCTGCCAGAGGAAGGCGAGATTCACCCGGCGCGGCCCCACCGGAGTGACGTACGCTTCGGCCCCGGCCGACCAGTGCACCTCGACCAGGTCGCTCCAGGGAGGCATGCGGAGGTGCCGGCGCAGCCCGAACCGCCGCGGGCCGCGCACCGGCAGCTCCAAGCCGGCCGCGCGGCGGAGCGCCGAATTGAGCCCGTCGGCGGCCACGACCAACCGCGCCTCGACCGTTCCCGCGTCGGTGTCCAGCCGGCCTCCCGACAGGGCGCGCACTCCGGCGTTCCGGATCTCCGCGCCCGCCTCGCGGGCCCTCCTCTGCACCGCTTCGGACAGGGCCGTCCGCCGCACTCCCATTCCGCTGCCGCCGCGGAAGCGGGCCTCCACGCTCGACCCGTCCTCCTGCACGTACCGGATGCCGCGGAACGGCGCCCGATCGTCGGCCGGGACGTCGGCCAGCACCGAGAGCCTCTCGGCGGCCTCCAATCCGCGAGGCATCAGCCCTTCGCCGCACGCCTTGTCGGCAGCGCCCGGCGTCCGCTCCAGCACCAAGGTGGAGAACCCGGCCCGGGCGGCGTGCACGGCGGCGGCGAGCCCTGCGGGACCGCCGCCGCAGATCGCGACGTCCCAGATCATCTGAGCAGGCGCAGCCGCGCCAGCGCCGCCGCGGAGAGCGCCGCCTCGCGGACCATCCGGAAGAGCGTCACCTTGCGCGGAGGCCTCAGGTCGCCGTCGATCAGTTGGCGCAGCGCCTCCGCGCGGCGCAGCTTCCCGCTGGAGGTCCGCGGGAGCGTGCCGGGCTGCAGCAGCCGCACGGTGTGCGGCCTGATGCCGGTGCGCTCCACCACGCGCGCGCGAACGGCATCCTCGGTGAGCGCGCCTTCGCGCTCCACTTCCACGAGCAGCGCGAGCTCTTCGCCGTCCGCGCCGTCGGGGACCAGCCCGACGGCCACGGCGCAGCCGGGGCGGGCCCCGAGGAGCCCGTCCAGCGCGTCCTCGAATTCCTGCGGCGCGTGGTTCGCCCCGCGCAGGATCAAGACGTCCTTGGCGCGCCCGGACACGACCAGCTCTCCCGCATCCACGAATCCCAGGTCGCCGGTGTCCAGCCAGCCGTCGCGCACGGTCTCCGCAGTCGCACTGGCGTCCTGGAAGTAACCTCGCATCACCGACGGGCCGCGGACGTGGATGGAGCCGATCGCGCCGTCGGGCAGCTCGCGTCCGTCCACTCCCCGGATGCTCACCTCGACGCCCGCCACCGGCAGCCCGACCGAGGCGAGCTCCCGCCCGGCGCGGCGCACGGTGCGCGGCCCGCGCCGCGGCGGCGAGAAGGTCACCGCCAGGGACGCCTCCGAGAGGCCGTAGACCGGCATCAACACGGCAGGGTCGAATCCGAATCGGGCAAACCGTTCGCAGAAGCGCCGCAGCGCCGCGGGCGCGATCGGCTCCGCTCCGTTCAGCGCCAGGCGCAGGCACGAGAGGTCGCAGCCTTCCAGCTCCTCGTCGCGGACGCGCTTGGCGCTCAGGCCAAAGGCGAAATTCGGCGCCACCGTCAGCGTTGCCCGCGTCCGCGCGATCGCGCGGAGCCACAACGCGGGCCGGGCCAGGAAGGCCTCGGGCGGGAGCAGCGCGAGCGGTCCGGGATGGTAGACGGCCAGTAGCAGGCAACCGATGAGCCCCATGTCGTGGTACAGCGGGAGCCACGAGACGCCGCGCTGCCGAAGCGGGCCCTCCTCCGGGATGTAGGCGTCGATCGCTGCAAGGTTCGCCAGTACGTTGGCGTGGGTGAGCGCGACCGGTTTGGGCTCCACCGTGGTCCCCGAAGAGAACTGGATGAGCGCCAGGTCGCCCGGCGCGGCGGGCAACTCCAGCTCGCCCGCCGCGGGGAGATCGGACACCGTCCGCACACCCAGCTCGGGCCGGGCGCGCATGGCGGCCTGTCCGAGCAACCGCCCGACGCGCGCGTCGGTGAGGAGCAGCCGGGCTCCGCAGGCGTGGAGCAGGCGCGCGGTGCGCGCGTGGAACTCGTCGAGGCGGCCCAGCCGGACGGGCGGATAGAGGGGCACCGGGATCGCCCCTGCGAGCAGCGAGCCGAAGAAGCCGTCCATGAAATCGACGCCGGTGGGGAGGACCAGGGCGACGCGGTCGCCGCGACGGATGCCGAGCGCGGCCAGGCCGGCGGCGGCCCGGCGGGCGCGGAGGCGGAGGTCTACGAAGGAGACGTGGCGCTCGTGCTCGAGGGGGTCGAGGAAGGTCAGACCGAGGGAAGTCGAGGTCGAGGTCGAAGCTTGCGCTGCTGCCGCGAGGGCCTCGCCGAGCGTGGTGTACTTGACGGGGGGTAGGGGTGGGCCGCGGAGCATCAGTGACCCTCCGCCCGGGCGGTGACCAGTCCGGCCAGATCGCCGACGGTGCGCACCTGGGCGGCGTCCTGCTCGGCGAGGGCGATGCGGAAGTGGTCTTCCAGGCCTACCACCAGGGTCAGGATGCCCACCGAGTCCAGCTGCAGGTCCGCGAGCAGGTCGTCGTCGGCGCGCACTTCGCGCTCCATGCCCAGCTCGTCTCGCAGGACGCGGCCGATCACGGCGAGCGCCTCTCCTCGATCAGCCACGGCCTCCTCCTCCGGGCAAGAACCGCGGCCTTGCCGAGAACGCGCTCTGCCAGGCGGCGCCGAGCGCCGCCTCTTCCGCGCGGATCCGGACGCGCAGCACGAGGGCGTTCAGCGCGGAGAACGCCGCCGCGGTCCACCAGCAGCCGTGGATCAGGGGGACGGCGACCATCTCCAGCACCACGGCGGCGTAGTTCGGATGGCGCACGAACCGGTACGGCCCGCGCTGCACGGGCGCCTCGCCGGGGACGACGATGACTCGCACGTTCCACCGATCTCCCAGGGAGAGGACGGCCCAGTATCGCAGCGCTTGCGCGAGCAGCGCGGCGCCCAGGGCTGCCCATCCGAGCGCCCCCGGGAACGTCCGGAAGGAGGACTCGACCGCGCACGAGATCAGGAAAGCGGTCTGCAGGGCGACCATGGCGGGCAGGTGCGCGCGCCCCGATTCCCGCCCTCCGCGCGCCCTCGCCCGGGCCGCGTTGCGGCGCGACAGCGCCACCTCGAACAGGCGTTCTGCCCCGAGCAGCCCGAGGAAGACGAGGTACAGCGCGCGGGAGGTCACCATCGCAGCAGCACCAGCTCGGAGCAGAACCCGGGCCCCATCGCGATCAAGAGGCCCAGGTCGCCCGGGCGCGCCTCCCCGGAGTCGATCAGGTCGCGCAGGACGAAGAGCACCGAGGCGCTGGAGAGATTTCCCACCTCCTGCAGCGAATCCCAGGTGCGCCGCAGGGCCGAGCGGGGAAGCTCCAGCGCCTCCTCGAACGCTTCCAGCACGCGCGGACCGCCGGTATGGCAGATCCAGTGCCGGACCGCTGCGCGCGAAAGGCCATGCGCCCCGAGGAAGGCATCGACGTCGCCGCGCACGCGCTCGCGCACCAGCTGCGGAACCTGGGGCGAAAGCACCACCTTGAAACCGGTCTCGACGATGTCCCAACCCATCACCCGCTCGGTGTCGGGATAGAAGATCGATTGCGTGGCGAGCACCCGGGGTCCGCGCCCGGGCCGATCCGCGCCGCCGATCAGCATCGCCGCCGCCCCGTCGCCGAACAGCCCGCTGGCGATGATGTTCGCCACCGACAGGTCCTCGCGCTGCAGCGTCAGCGAGCACAGCTCGACCGAAAGGAGCGCGGCGATCTGGCCGGGAAAGGCCCGCACCGCGTCGGAGGCGCGGGCCAGCCCCGCGGCGCCGGCCACGCACCCCAACCCGAAGATCGGCACCCGCTTCAAGTCGGCGCGCAGGCCCATCCGGTTCACCAGCCGCGCGTCGATCGAGGGCGTCGACAGGCCCGTCACGGTGACGAAGTAGAGGTGGTCCAGGTCCTGCGGGCGCAGGTCCGCGCGCAGCAGCGCCTCCTTCAGCGCTTTCTCGCCCAGGTCGACGGCCGAGGCGATCCAGGCGTCGTTGCGGCCGGCGAACGAATCCAGCTGCGCGTAGCGCTCGAGCGGAAGGGCCAGGTGGCGGCCGCCCACGCGCACCGAGCGGTGCAGCTGCTCCAGCCGGTCCAGGTTGAAGTGCTTCTGGCCCCAGTGCGCGCGGAAGGCGGCGAGCAGCGTCTCCTGGTCGACGTAGTTCTCCGGCAGCGCGGCGGCAGCGGAGAGGATGTGCGGCTCGTCCACCCGGACCTCCTACTTGCGCACCTCGAGCGGCAAGGTCACCCGCACCTCGCGCTGCCCGGCGTCGCGAAGGAGGCGCAGCGGAACGCGGAACGAGTTCTTCACCGGATAGCAGGCGGCGTGGTCCCTCGCGTCGCAGGCGACCGCGCGCAGCTCGACCAGCAGCTCCGAGTCCACGTCGTACGGGTGCTGCGCCTCCACGCGCAGCTCGATCTCCTCGCTCCTCCCCCCTCGCGCCTCCCCGCGGGTGAATTCCGGCGCGACGTGCAGCAGGTCGCTGCGGCGCGATACCTCCAGCGCCGCCGACCAGGGGCCGCCCGGCGGCAGCTCCAGCCCCTCCGGCGCAAGGGCGGTCAGCACCAGCTTGCCCGGACCCGGCGCGAATCCCCGGTCGCGCGGCGCCGGAAGGATGGCGGTGAACCATCCCGCCGCGCTCCCGCCGGCCGGGGGCCGCGCCTGCGCGTCCACCGTGACGCCGTACCGCGGAGTGGGAGCGCCGCGCACGACCAGCTCGTACGCGCGTTTTCCGTCCGCGCTCACTTTCACCATGCGGTGGTGGTTGGTGTCGGCGACCAGCACCTCGCCCGAGGGCAGCACGGACAGGCCGGCGGGCTGCGAGAGCCCCGAGTCCGCCGCTCCTTCGAAGAACGGCTCCAGCCGCAGGCCGTCGGGAGAGAACCGCTTCAGCTTGTCGTTGTAGGTGTCGGCGACGATCAAGCCGCTCGACGGCGTGGCCGCCACCGCCAGCGGATGTTGCAGCATGCCGGTCTCGATCTTCCCCACCCGATCGCCGAAGTCGAACAGCCCCGGCCCTCCCGCCAGCGTGTAGACGCGCCGGGCGCTCAGGTCGATGGCGCGCACGCCGCTCGACTCGCTGTCGGCCACGTAGAGCACGTCGTTCTGTAGCGAGAGCCCGGAGGGCTGGGCCAGCGCGGCCTGCGGACCCGGACCGTCGATGAGCGCTTCGCGGCCGTTGCCGGCGACCGGCTCGATGGTTCCCTCGTCGAGCGCGATCACCGCGACCTGGTGCGAGCCGGCCAGGGCGACGTACAGCTCGCGGCCGCGCAGCGCCAGGTCCCAGGGCGAGCGCAAGGCCGTGTCCAGGGCGCGGGTGCGCTGCGAGAGCGGCGCCCGCCCCAGCTCGTACGTTCCAGCCAGGCGGTGCAAGATCCGGTCGCTCAAGCTGGCCCGGAACACCGCGTGCGCGCGCGCGTCGGCGATGTACAGCGAGTCGCCGTCGAGAGCGAGCCCCTGCGGATCGTCGAGCGCAGCCTCCGCGAACGGCCCCTCGCGGTGCCCGCGAAGGCCGCTGCCGACGGTGTCCTGGACGGCGCCGTCCGCGCCGAGGATCAGGACGCGATGGTGTCCGGAGTCGGAGACGACGATGCGTCCGTGGGAGGTGGAGGCGACCTTGCCTGGGAAGGAGAGGGTCTGTTCGCCCTGCCGCTCCTCGCTCGCCAGGTGGAGCGGAGCTGGTGCGAGCGTCCCCTCGGCGCGGGCCCGGGCCAGCTCCTCCGAGACGAGCGCCTCCAGCGCCGAAGGATCCGGCTCGCCGGGGGCGACGGCCGCCAGTGTCCCGTCGGGTGCGATCATCACCAGCGTGGGCCAGCTGCGCACGGTGTACTCGGACCACAGCCGCATCTCGCCGTCGACCGCGACCGGGTGCGAGACGCCGTAGCGCTGCATCGCCTGGAGGATGTGCTCGGCGTCCTTCTCCGCGTCGAACTTGGCCGAGTGCACGCCGATCACCACCAGCGGATCGCCGCGGTGCCGCTCCTCCAGATCGCGCAGGATCGGGAGCACGTGCATGCAGTTGATGCAGCAGTAGGTCCAGAAATCGAGGATGACCAGCTGCCCGCGCAGCTCGCGGATCGACGGGGGATGGTCGACGTTCAGCCAGGCCGTCGCTCCGCCCAGGTCCGGCGCGTGGATCCGCTGACGCATGGCGCCCCTTGTAAATCGCCTGTTCGACGGTCTGGCAAGCAATTCCGCGGGGAGACTGCGATTCGCCGCCGCTTATTCCGTTCGGCCCATCTCGGGGCGGCTAGATCATCTCCTTGCCGGCCCGGCCGTTGACCGCGCTGCGCAGCGCCTGGAGGTCGGACTCCTCGGGGCGCCACTCGGCCAGGTGCGCGAGTCGCCGCTCGGCGAAGCGGTGCGCGGCCTGCACCACCGACCCGTGGCCGTGTCGATGGGTGCCGGCCTCGCGCACCACCCTCGGGCGATGCTCCGGATCGACGCGTCCATCTCCGCCCACCCGGATCTTCGAGAACCACACCCTGCGCACGGCGCACGGCTTGCGGTTGCGCACCTCCAGCGCCATACCGATGCAGCGAACGTAGCCGTCGCCGTCGTGCGGCAAGCCGCGCTCGCCGGCGAGGAAACGCTGCATCGACGGCAGCGGGATGCGCCGGAGGTCGCCTGGAGCGGTCCGCTGGAAGAACCAGAGGGCCATCCGTCCTCCTTTAACCTGCGTATCACGAATGCGCTCCACGCCTTCGGGCAGGGAGCTGGCGCTGTCGCTCGATGAACGGTCTGCCGCCGGCAGGCGGGCGTCGATCAGGTTTTTCAACAGGGTGCGGTGGCACCGCGCGAGATCGGTGCAGGCTGATGAGCACAGCAGCGTGATCGTCTCACCCCCGGCTACCCTGCGAGCCAGCTCGTCGATCCCGGAGGTCCGCGCGCGCATCTCCCCCAGGTACCGCTTCCGGTACTCGGGCCACGAGAGCGGCCTCGCGCCCCGCTTGCCGTGGAACGCGGCCAGGAGCTCCGGGCTGGGCCCCAGCTCCTTGCGCCACTCGTCCCACGTTTCCTTTCCTTTCGGCAACCCGCGGGGGCGGTAGCGGCAGACCAGGATGCGCAGTCCGTCGTCAGCCTGTCCGGGGTCGTTCCAGCGGCGGGTACGGAGAGGCATGTGTGGGATGTTCTCCCTCTGAATCCATTCTTTTGCACTCCCAACACCCTACGGTAGGCTTCCGACCATCGTGCCGGCCACTCGCCTTCTGGTTCTCGCCGACCCCAAGATGCTCCCCGCGCTGGCCAGCGGTCTGCGCGAAGGCGGCAGGTTCGACGTGCTCACGCTCCCTTTCGGCGACGCCGGGGCGGGGGCCGCCGCCCAGCGCGCCGACGCCTTGGCCGTATTCTACGGCGCCGCTGACCTGACGGTGCAGGCCGCGTTGCAGGGGCTCGCTCCGGCGGTCCGCGGACGCGGCGGGCGCGTGGTGGCGGTCCTGCAGCGCGAGCAGGCGGCGGAACGGGACGACTGCTTCATGGCGGGCGCCAGCGATCTGCTGTTCATGCCGATGCCGAAGGAGCAGTTCGTCGCGCGCCTCGCGGACGCGGTCTTGCTGTCCTACGCGGTCGAGCGCGGGGCGGCTGCCGCGGCGCAAGTCGGCGCGCGGGGAAACCTGGTGCCGCTCGCCCAGGCCACGGTGACGCCGTCGGGCGTGCACGCAGCCGCGGCGCTGCCCTTCCAGCCGGGCGAGACGGTCCGCCTGTCGTGGGGCGCCTTCGAGACCTGGGGGCTGGTCGTTCGCGCCTCTCCCGACGCGCAGATCCGATTCGCCGGCGTGACGCCGGACGAGGACGCCCGCATCCGCGAGTGGCTGCGCCAGGCGATCGGCGGTGGAGCCGCGAAGCCCGCCGTCGTTCCGGCGGCCCCGGCGGCGTCGAGGGCAGCGGCGGCGCCGGCCCCCGGCCGTCCCCCGGGGATGCCCGCCGCCTCCGCCGCCCGTCCATCTTCGCCTGCCGCGCCGCGCCCGCCGCCGGTCGTCTCGCCGCGCGCCGCTCCGGCCGCCGCGGGAGCAGGACCACAGGCCGGTCCGCCCCCCGGATTCGCGGAGCGCCGGCGCATCAAGGAGACGACTCCGGTCCGCCCCGCGGGACCGGCCGCGCGGTCCGCGCCGGCCAGCCCGCCTCCCGCTCGGGTCCCGCAGGCTCCGCCGCGGACCGCTCCGGCCGCCGCGCAGCGGCAGGCGGCGGGACTCTCCGATCTCTTCGACGACGGCGCCCCGGCTGCCGAAGCGCCGGAGCCCGCGGTCGATACGCCTCTCTGGCCCCAGGTCCCGGCGGTGGAGGCGTGCCTGCTGGCTGGCGTCGCCCTGGTGCGGGACAAGAAGGCAGCCTCCGACGTCGCGCCCGAGATCGGCGCCGCAGCCAAGAAGATCGCCGGCGTCCAGAGCATCGGCGAGCGCACGGCCATGGAAAAGGCGGGGACTGAATCCCATTTCGCGGATGCGATGGCTGCCCGCATCGCGCTCGAGGTGGTCCGCGTCGAAGCAGGGCGGTTGTTGACCAGCCAGACGCCGGTCGTCGTGGACGACGAGTCGGCCAAGGCGGTGATCCAGATCGCGGACGCTGCCGCCGCGCGCCTGCAGAAGGAGGCCGACGGCGCCATCAGCCGCGGCGAGGTCGAGAGCCTGCAGCTGATCACCGCCTCGAGCGCGGCGCTGTCGCGCGACCTGCACTCCTTCAAGGAGGCCGCCGATCGGCTGCGCGGCGTGGGCTCGGCTCCCCGCCTCGGGGCCGGATCGCTCGACCCGGAAGTGGTGCTGCCCGGGCAGATGTACCGCCCCCCGCCGAAGGCCGCCGAGCCGGCGAAGGTCAGGGCCGAGCTGCGCGATTTCCAGGGATTGGGAGAAGGTTCGCCGGAGTCCCGCGGGAGGACCGCGCTGTTCGTCTGCATGCTGGCGCTGGGTGGCGCGCTGATCAACGTGCTCTTCTTCGCCTATCCCCGCATCAAGGATCTGCAGCCCATCGCCGGCATCGCGCGCATCGAGGTGTCCGGGGAAACGGCGCGCGTCACGGTGGCGTCCGACTTCCCCGAGAAGCAGGAAGCGGCAATCGCCGCCCTGACGCAGGTGCTGCGCGACCGCGGGGTGCAGCGCGCGATGCTCCTCACGCAGAACGGCGTCGGAACAGGACAGCTCCTGGTCAGCGAGGGAAAGGTCTTCGGCGTGACCGCTCCGTCGAAGCGCGACGACGTCCGGCTTCCCGTCGTGCCTCCCCAGGCGACCCCCGTCCCCCCACCGGCCCCGGCTGCCCGGGCGCCGGAGCGTGCGCCGGCCCCGCAGCCGGCCCCCAGCCACGCATCGAAAGCGCGCTGAAACCCTCGAGCGCAGTTTCAGGAGCAACGAGATCGAGCAGCACCCGAGACGTGACGCAGTGCGTCCCGTCCCGGGACGGGACGCGGCGCGTCAACTCATTTGGGCAGCGAAAGCGCCGGCGGTCAGAACGACGGGAATTCGATCGGCTGGCCGAGCGGGTCGGAGCCTTGCCAGGACTCGGTGTAGCTGTAGGCGCCGATTCCCTGGAAGTTACCCTGCGACGTGAGCGTCAGGTACTTCCCGGAGTTGGTCACGCTGTACTGGTAGCGCATGCGGACCGCGCCATCCATGGCAGGAAGAGCCGCCCAGTCCTGGTCGGCCACGTTCCACTCGGCGGCCTGCCCGATGGCCGGCAGCGCGGTCGGATCGCACGGGTTCCAGGTGCTGTTCGTGCCGCCGGCGGGCGGCGGAAAAGAGCCCTGCGTGTTGTAGATGTTGATGAAGGTCATCCGCAGCTTGCTGATGGTCATCTCCATCTCGGACCGGCGCGCACGGGCGGTGAACTTCTGGTAATAAGGGATCGCGATCGTCGACAAGATGCCGACGATCGAGACCACGATCATCAGCTCGATCATGGTGAACCCGCGCTTCCCGCAGCGGTGCGCTATTTTCCGTTCCATGTGAACGATTGTCGTCGCCCGGATCGAGGGCCGCAAGTCTGCGCACGTGAGCGCGGGTGCTACTTCTTGCGGTCGAGTAGGTCGGCCGGCACCACCGCGCCCGGACCGAAGCGATCGGCGATGCGGTCCAGCGACGCGTTGAGGCGCGCCCGCTTCTGCGCGGCGGGCCGGGCCTGGTCGAACAGCCCCATCTGCGGCGGTTCGGCGAGCTCGCCGGCGTGCACTCCGGTGAGCCGCACCGGGCGGTCGTCGACCTTCTCCAGGAGCCGCCGCGCCACCGCGTAGATCTCCGCTCCGTCGTCGGTGGGACCAGCGAGCGTCTCCTGCCGGGTGACGATGCGGAAGTCGGCGAACTTCACCTTGAGGTGCACCGACCGCGCCCGCAGCCCCGCCCTGCGCAGCCGCGAGGCAACCCGCAGCGCCTGCTCGTGGATGAAGGGCAAGAGGTCCTCGCCGCGCAGGTCCTCCTCGAACGTCTCCTCCGCGCCCACGCTCTTCGCCTGCCGGTCCGGCTCGACCGCGCGATCGTCCACGCCGTTCGCCAGGTCGTGCAGCCAGGGACCCAGGCTGCCCAGCTCGCGCTCGAGCTGCCCGCGGTCGGCGGCGGCCACGTCGCCGATCCGCCGCAGGCCGCGCCGCAGCAGCACCTCTTCGGTCCGGGGGCCGACGCCCCACAGGCGCGAGACCGGCAGCGGCGCGAGGAAAGCCGGGACTCCTCCGTCGGGAACCACCACCAGCCCGTCGGGCTTGCGCAGGTCCGAGGCGATCTTCGCCGCGAATTTCACCTCCGCGACGCCCACCGAAGCGGTGAGGCCCAGCTCGGCGCGGATGCGGTCCTTGATCCGGCGGGCCTGCTCGACGGGAGCGCCGTGCAGCGCGACCGAGTGCGTGACGTCGAGGAACGCCTCGTCCAGCGAGAGGCCCTCCACCTCGGGAGTGAACGAGTGGAAGACGCGGAAGACCTCCTCGCTGACCTCCGAGTAGCGGTCGAACCGGGGAGGGACGACCAGCAGATCCGGGCACAGGCGCAGCGCGCGGGCCATCGGCATGGCGCTGCGGATGCCGAACGGCCGGACCGCGTAGCTGGCCGCGAGCACCACGCCTCGCCGGGCGCTGCCCCCCACCACCAGCGGCTTGCCGCGCAGCTCCGGGTCGTCGCGCTGCTCGACGGACGCATAGAAGGCGTCCATGTCGACGTGGAGGATCGCGCGGGGCACGCCGGGCATCATACCTTCCCGGAACCAAGTGGAGCCGCTCGGAGCCATCGAGAACCGGGTGCGACGCTGGCTGTTCGGCCGCGACTTCGTCCTGTGGCACGACCCGCGCTACCGGCTGCCGCTGCCCGGCCTGGAGGCGCGCACCGGCGTGGACGCGCGCCGGCCGGACTTCGCCGCCTGGTTCCTGCTCGAGCGCGGCGCGCTCGCGCCGGGGCGGGTGCGCAAGCCCGCGCGCATCGCCTACGAGGACATGGCGCGGGTGCACACGCCCGAGCTGCTCGAGTCGCTCGACCGGCCGGAGACGCTGGCCCGCATCTTTTCGGTCGACCCGGGCGACATCCGCCCCGACGAGGTGCTCACCGCGGTCCGCCTCGCCTGCGGCGGAACGCTGCAGGCGGCGCGGTCGTGCTTGCGCCCGCGGGCGCGCGGCGTGGCGCGCCGCGAGCTGAACCTCTCCGGAGGCTTCCACCACGCCGGCCGGGCCCGCAACGGCGGCTTTTCCCCGGTGAACGACGTGGCGATCGCGGTCGCGGCGCTGCGGCACGAGGGATTCCGCGGGCAGGTGGCGGTGCTGGACCTCGACGCGCATCCGCCGGACGGGACGGCGGACTGCCTGCGCGGGGACGGGCAGGTGTGGATCGGATCGATCTCGGGCGCGGACTGGGGACCGCTGCCCGGAGTGGACGAGACGGTCTTGCCGGAAGGCGCCAGCGACGCGGAGTACCTGGGCGCGCTGGATGCGCTGCTCGGGCGCATGCCCGAAGCGGGGCTCGCCTTCGTGCTGGCCGGCGGCGACGTGCTGGCGGGGGACGCGCTGGGCCGGCTGGCCCTCTCCCTGGACGGGGCGCGCGAGCGCGACCTGCGGGTGGCCGACGCGCTCTTCCGGGTGCCCAGCGTGTGGCTCCCTGCCGGCGGCTACGGTCCGGACGCGTGGAAGCTCCTGGCGGGGACCGGGCTCGCCCTGGCGACACGCTCGCGGGCGAAGGTGCCGGCGGGGTACGACCCTCTTGCCCGGCGATACTCGCGGATCGCGGCGCGGCTCACGCCCGCCGAGCTGGGGCCTCCCGCGGGCGAGGACGAGCTGCTGCTCGCCGAGCTGGGGCAGCGGAGCGCGCGGCCGTTGCTGCTCGGCTTCTACAGCGCGGAAGGGCTGGAGCTGGCCCTTTCGCGGTACGGCCTCCTCGGCGAGCTGCGCCGGCTGGGCTACGGCCCGTTCCGCGTGACCGTCAGCAACGAGGCCGTCGGAGATCGCGCCCGGCTCTACGGGAGCGACGAGAGCGGCGCGGAGCACTTGCTCATCGAGTGTGTGCTGGAGAAGCGGGAGGTGGCTGGCGAGCCCGTGCTCTACGTGCACTGGCTCACGCTGCGCCATCCACTGGCGCGGTTCTCGGCTCAGCGGCCGCCGCTGCCGGATCAGCAGGTCCCGGGACTGGGGCTGGCGCGGGAGATGGCCACCCTCTTCGCGCTGATGGCCGAGCGGCTGGGGCTCGCGGGCGTCGCCTTCCGGCCGGCGGCGTTCCACACCGCGTATGCAGGCCGGGCGCAACTTCGCTTCGTGGATCCCGTGAGGCAGGGGCGGTTCGAGGCGTTGGTGCGCGATCTGGCGGGCGTTCCGCTGGCGGCCGCGACGGCGGCGGTGGCGTCGGGGCAGGTGCTGATGGGCGGGCAGCCCTATCGGTGGGAACCGGACGAGATGGTGCTGTGGCGATCGCCGCACGCCCAGGACGCGGAGGCCGTCGCCGCCGCGCGCGAAGCCGCCCACTTCACGGTCCGCGGCTGAGCAAACCCAGAGCTCCGTTGAGTTGACCGTGATCTGTTTGGGGGGTCGAGGGGGGAGCGAGCTCCCCCTTGTAGAGGCGCCACAGGCGCCGGATCGAAGAGCGTGGGGAGCGGAGGTAAAGCGGTCAACCCAGGCGAGCCGTGGTGCTTACGGTACTGCGGTCGGGCGGCGGCCGGTCAGGAAGTTCAGGACGATGAGCACCAGCCCGACGATGAGCGCCAGGTGGATCGCCCACACGGTCACCTTGAACGCGAGACCGATCAGCCACAGCACGATCAGGATGACGCCGATGATGGCGAGCATGCGCGCACCTCCTCGGTCCTCAAGATGCGTCGCGCTTCCCCGCCCGGCCTGGCCGGCTGCCCGGCCAGCCGCGCCGTCAGCGGCCGTCGATGTACGTCTGCAGCTGCTCGATCAGGAACTGCTTCTCGTCGAGCATCAGCTGGATCACGTCGCGCATGGACACGATCCCCACCACCTTTCCTGCGTCCTCGACCAGCAGATGCCGGGTGAAGTGGTCGCGCATGGTGTTCGCGCACTCTCCCTCGCTGCACTTCGCCGGGATGGTGGGAAGGTCGGTCCGCATGGCTTCGCCGATGGGCATCGAGCCCGAGTCGCCCCGGGCCAGGACGCGCCCGACCAGGTCGCGCTCGGTGATCAGGCCGATGATCCGTCCGCCCTCGCGGACGGCGACCGACCCGACCTTGCGGTCCGCCATCAGCCGCGCCGCTTCCCGGCAGGGCGTCATGGAATCGAGCGCGATCACTTCGCGCGTGACGTGCCTCTCGATGCTGGCCATCGCATCCTCCGTCGACGAGAGAATGTAGCGACGGCGGGCGCCTCCGAGTCAAGACCGGCCCGTCGGGCGTGCGGTCGCGGCGACCCCGAGGCCGCGGCTCCCGGAATCAGTGCTAAGGTGCCCAGCCCCATGCTGGTGGAGGCGACCGGGCAAGACTCGGGAGAGCTGTGGGCTGAAGCGCTGGAGCGCGGGCGCATCGTCCGGTTCGCGCGCCCTCCCATCGAGCTGCCCTCGCCGGAAGACCTCCAGTTCCTGCGCGAAGGCCTGGCCCCGTTCCTCGAGCGCAAGAACGTCAGCTACTACCTGGAAGCGAACAGACTGACGGGCCTGCGTGGGCCGTCCGGCGTGCGGGAGCGGGTTGAAGGCATCCTCCGGCGGCACTCGAGCCGCGTGCGCGGCTTCTTGGAGCGCGCCATGCCGGACTTCACCCGCGGATGGCAGCCGGGCACTTCCAGCTTTCGCCCTTTGGAGGAGCAGGGACGCAACCTGTCCCCCCACGCGAGCAACGAGCTGGTGCACGTGGACGCGGGTGCCTACGGGGCGACGCGCGGCGACCGCATCCTGCGCTTCTTCGTCAACGTGAACCCGGAACGCGAGCGCGTCTGGCTCAGCAGGGGCACCTTCGCCGAGCTCTACCGGCGGCACGCGAAAGAGGCGGGTGTGGACGCGGTCGAGGTCGCTCCCAGCCTGGCCGAGCGGGCCTTGTCGGGCTTCCTCCGCGCGGGCCGGCGGGCCCTTCCCATGCTGCGCGTCATCGAGACCTCGCCCTATGACCGCGCCATGCGCCGCTTCCACAACTGGATGAAGGACGCGCCTGCCTTCCGGCGGAGCGAGGAGGGCCTGAGGGAAATCTCCTTCGCCCCGTTCCAGGCCTGGATGGTCCTGAGCGACGGCGTGTCGCACGCCTGCATCCGCGGCCAGCACGCGCTGGTGGACACGTTCCTGGTTCCGCTCGCCAACTGCCGGCTCCCGGCCGAGACGCCCTACCGGATTCTGGCCGGCAAGCGCCCATGAATCCACCTGGCAGCGTCGTGGTGCTGCGCTTCAGCGCGGTCGGCGACGTGGTGCTCACCGCACCCGCGCTGGAGGCGCTCCGCCTCGCCTGGCCGGGGACGCGCATCGTGGTGGCGGTGAAGGAGCGCCTCGCGCACCTGCTCAAGCACAACCCGAACGTCGACGAAGTGCTGGAGCTGCGGGGTGGCGAAGGGCCGTTCTCCTTCGCACGGCGGATCCGCCAGATGCGGCCGGGTGCGGTGCTCGATCTGCACAACAAGATCCGCAGCAAGCTGCTGCGCTGGCAGCTCCCTGGCGTGCCGGCCGTGGTCTGGCGGAAGCGCGACTTCCGCGACACGCTGCCGGTCAAGCTCGCGCTGCGCCCCTACCGCGCCTCGATGCGGTTCAGCGACCGGTACCACGCCGCGGTGGAGGAGCTGGTCGGCCGCCCGCTCGCCCACGGCAAGCTGCGCTATTTCCTGGGCCCCCACGATCTCGAGGCGGCGGACGCGATCCTGCGGGGGCGGGGTCTGGATCCGCGGCAGCCGCTCCTGGGCATCTCACCCGGAGCAAACTGGGAGACCAAGCGCTGGCCCGCGGAGCGTTTCGCCGGGCTGGCGCGCCGGGCCCTCTCGGCGGGGGTGCAGGTGGCGGTCCAGGGGAGCCGCTCCGAGGCGCGGCTGGGCCAGCTGATCGCCCGCGAGGCGCCGGGCGCCGCCGATCTGACCGGCCAGCTCGATCTGCCGGGCCTGGGCGGGTTCATCTCGCGGTGCAGCGCGTTCGCGGCGAACGACAGCGGCCCGATGCACATGGCGCGCGCGTTGGGCGTGCCGACGCTGGCCATCTTCGGTTCCACCGACCCGGGCATGTTCGACTTCGCCGGGCACGCGATGCTCTTCGCGGGAGTCGCCTGCGCGCCGTGCTCGTTCTTCGGGCGATCGTTCTGCCCGCGCGGGCACTTCCGCTGCATGCTGGAGCTGAGCGAGGAGCGAGCGTGGGACGAGCTGGCGCCCCTCCTGCGCGCCGGCCGGAGGCTGCCGCTGTCGGCATGAGCTGGCCCCGCTCGGCGCTGCTGCTGCTTTCGAGCTCGTCGCGCACCGGGCCCGCCGAGGGGCTGATCTCGCTGGGACGCGAGGCGCGGGCGCGGGGAATCGATGCGCGCTTCGCTGGCGACGCCGTGCGGCCCGGGGAGAACCTGGGCGACTACCTCGGCGAGGCGGACGTACCCTGGGAGAAGGAGCTGCGGCTGTCGCGCAAGGTCCGCCCGGGCGATCTGCTGCACGACGCGCGGCTGCTCGCGGACTGGGCCCGTTCGGGGCGTTTCGACGTGCTCCACGCGGCGTTCGCCCACGACCACCACCTCTGCCTGTGGGCGGCATCGCGGGCGCGCAGGGAGGAGCTGCGCGTGGTCAGGGCGGCGCAGCGGAGCGCCGATGTGACTCCCGGCGCGCTGGGGCAGCGGAGGTGGGCGCTGCGGCGCAGCGACGGAGTGGTCGTCCACTGCGCCGCGTACCGCGACCGGCTCCGCGCGCAAGGGCTGGACCCGGCGCGGGTGGCGGTGGTCGCGGCGGGCGTGGACGCGCAGCGGTTCGCGCCGGGACGCGCTCCGGCGCTGCGAGCGAAGTGGAGAGTGCCGGAGGAGGCGCCGCTGCTAGGAATCGTCGCGCGGATGAAGCCGGAGCGGGGGCATCGCGCGCTCTTGCAGGCGTTCGCCCGGGTCTTGCGGGAGGTCCCTGGCGCGCACCTCGCGCTGGTGGGGCGCGGGGAGGACGAGCCCGCGCTGCGGGAGCTGGCCGCCCTGGTCGCGCCGTCTCGCATCCATTTTGGCGGTTACGTCCGCGGGCCGGAGCTGGTCGAGGCGTATCGCGCGCTCGACGTGGCGGTGTGGCTGCGGGAGGGAAACGACGGCGCGTGCCGCGGCGTGCTGGAGGCCATGGCGTGCGGCGTGCCCGTGGTCGCGGGAAGCGAGGGGGCGCCAGCGGAGCTGGTACGGGATGGGGAGGATGGGCGCGTGGTAGATGCCGCGGATCCGGTGGGCATCGCGCGGGCGCTGTGTGAGCTGCTGGGCGAGCCCCGGGTGGCGCGGCGGATGGGTAGCGCGGCCAGGGCTCGGGCAGTGACGTTCACTCCGGCGCGGGCGGCGGAGGAGACGCTGGCGTTCTGGCGGAGGCTGCGGGAGATGCCTCGCGCGTCTTAAGCGGGGTCACGGTCAGAGTCAGCGCTGGCGTTTCAGGACCTCGAGCAGCGCCACTCCAAACGCCGGCAGGTCCTTGGGGACCCGCGAGGAGACCAGGTTGCCGTCGATCACCGAGGGCTGGTCGACCCACTCGGCGCCCGCGTTCAGCACGTCGTCGCGGATCCCCACCGTGCTGGTCATCCGGCGGCCGCGCACGATGCCGGCGGAGATGAGGACCCACGGGCCGTGGCAGATGGTGCCGACCAGCTTGCCGGCCGCGTGGACCTGGCGCACGCGTTCCAGCGCCTCCGGATCGCGGCGGATCTTGTCCGGTGCCCAGCCTCCGGGCGCGATGATCCCGGTGAGCGCGGCGGCGGGGAAGTCGCGGACGGCTCCGTCCACCTTGCATGGGTATCCGTGCTTGCCGCGGTACTCCTTCTCACCCAAGCCAGCCAGCTTCACCTCGTAGCCCGCCTCCTCCAGGCGGAGCTTCGGGTACCAGACCTCCAGATCTTCGTATTCAGGTCCGACGAGCATCAAGACGGTTCCAATGGCCATGGCGTGCGCTCCGATCGAGTGTTAAGCCGGTGGGCCTCTTTGGCGGAGGTCCCGATGTCGGACGAGAAGCTGAAGATCACCCGGCGCGGTTTCGTCAAGGGCGCGGGCGTGCTCACCGGAGCTGCCGCGCTGTTGGGAGATGCGATGGAAGTCTCCGGGGCCGCCGGGCAGTCGAGAAAGCTCGGGCCTGGCGCCGTGCCGATCGAGCTGACGGTGAACGGCGAGCGGCACCGACTGCAGGTCGAGCCGCGCACCACCCTGGTCAGCGCGCTGCGCGACGACCTTGGTCTCACCGGCACCAAGATCGGCTGCGACCGCGGAGCCTGCGGTGCGTGCACCGTGATGCTGGGCGACCAGAGCGTGCCGTCGTGCACCGTGTTCGCGCTGGATGCGGTGGGGCAGCCGATCACCACCATCGAAGGCCTTTCCCGCGGCGAGCAGCTCGCCCCCATCCAGGCGGCCTTCGTGGCCCACGACGCGCTCCAGTGCGGCTTCTGCACGCCCGGCATGGTGATGAGCTGCCACGCGCTCCTCCAGCGGAACCCACATCCCTCCGAGGCGGACGTCCGCCAGGCCGTCTCCGGAAACCTGTGCCGCTGCGGGACGTATCCGAAGGTATTCGAGGCTGCTCTCGCCGCGGCGTCCGGCAAGGTCGCTTCGGCCCCGCAGCCGCAAGGGTCCGGCAGCGATCCAGCGAGCCCGGGCCAGAAGTCCGCGGAGGAGGAGCAGCGCACCTTCGCGGTGGGCGTCCCGGGCGCCGCGGTCCGCCGCGAGGAGCGGAAGGTGCCGGCGGACGAGCCCCGCGCGTGGGACGCCGACGCGCGCCTCTCAGTGGTCGGGCAGCCGGCTCCGCGCATCGAGGGCCCCGAGAAGGTCACCGGGCGGGCGCGGTACTGCTACGACGTGCGGCTTCCGGGCATGCTGCACGCCGCGGTGGCCTGGTCGCCGCACGCGCATGCGCGGATCCGCAGCATCGACGTGAGCACCGCGGAGAAGATGCCGGGAGTCAAGGCGGCCTACGTCGTCGAGCGCATCCTGGGTCCCGCCGAGCTGCGCATCAAGCCGAAGACGTCCGGCAAGTATCCTCTGGTCCGCTACGAGGGCCAGCCGGTCGCGGCGGTGGCGGCGACCACCCGCGCGCAGGCGGAGGACGCGGCGCGCAAGATCAAGGTGGACTACGAGGTGCTGCCGCACGCCTCCGACATCGAGACGGCGCAGCGGCCCGACGCTCCGCTCGTGTTCGAGGGGCCCGTCGAGCAGCCTTCGACCGCGGGCGGCGGCGGAGCGCCCAAGGGCCTGGCGCAGCGGGGCAACGTGCGTGGCCCCAACGTGCAGACCATCCCGAAGGAAGGGAACGTGGACGAAGCGCTGGCGGCGAGCGCCGTGACGGTCGACGAGCGCTTCTCCACCGAGGTGCAGACGCACTCCGCCATCGAGACCCACGGCGCGGTCGCCGACTGGAAGCCGGACGGGCTCACTATCTACGAGAGCACCCAGGGCATCCACTCGGTGCAGGAGGAGCTGGCCACGCTCTTCGACCTGCCGAAGAGCAAGGTGCGGGTGATCTGCGAATTCACCGGCGGCGGGTTCGGGGCCAAGTTCGGCGCCGGCAACCACGGCGTGATCGCCGCCCATCTCTCGCGCAAGGCGCGGGCGCCGGTGCGGCTCTTCCTCGATCGCCGCGGCGAGCACCTCTCTGTCGGGAACCGCCCCAGCTCGATCCAGCGGCTGCGCATCGGGGCCGGCCAGGACGGCAAGCTCACCGCGCTGCGCCTGGACGCCTTCGGGAGCGCCGGCTGCGCGGCCGGCGCGGGCTGCTCCGGCCCGGTCAAGAACATCTATCCCGCCAAGGTCGTGCACATCGAGGAGTCCGACGTGTTCCTGCACGCCGGACCGGCGGCGGCGTTCCGCGCGCCCGGGCACCCGCAAGGCGCCTTCGGCCTGGAGCAGGCCATCGACGCGCTCGCGCTGCAGCTGGGGATCGATCCGCTGGAGCTGCGGGACAGGAACGATCCTCATCCCGCGCGGCGCGAGGAGCGGCGCATCGGCGCGCAGAAGATCGGCTGGGCCGAGGCGCGCAAGGTGAAGCCGGGAGCACAGCCGGGTCCCGTGAAGCGGGGCGTCGGGTTCGCCCAGGGCGTCTGGTACAACTTCGACGGCCCCCCGTCGACCGCCGAGGTGCTCATCCACGACGACGGCAGCGTGGAATGCCGCTCCGGCGTGGCGGACATCGGCGGAGGCATCCGGACCGCCACCGCGCAGGTGGTGGCGGAGGTGCTGGGCATCCGGCCCTCCGAGGTGCTGGTGCGCATCGGCGACACCAGCTTCCCCGTCGGACCGCCCTCCGGCGGCAGCATGACCACCCAGATGCTGACGCCGGCGGTGCGCCTCGCCGCCGAACGCGCCCGCGACGAGCTCCGGCGGCTGGTCCCCGACGAGCGGGAGCTGCGCTCCGCCGCGCGGCGGCTCAAGGGGCGCACGGTCCGCGGCACCGGCGAGCGGGCGAAGGACTACGCCGGTTGGAAGGAGGACCGGTACGCCACCACCATCGGCGGCGCGCAGTTCGCGGAAGTGGAGGTGGACACGGAAACCGGCGTCGTGCACGTGCTCCGGGTGGTGGCGGTGCACGACTGCGGGCGCCCGGTGAACCGGCTGGCGCTCGAGTCGCAGATCAACGGCGGCATCATCCAGGGCATCTCCTTCGCGCTCTTCGAGCGGCGCGCGCTCGACCAGGCCACCGGCCGGATGATGAACGCCGACCTGGAGCGCTACCGCATCGCCGGCAGCAAGGACGTGCCCAGGATCGAATCGGTGATCGTCGAGAGCTACCTGGGCCGCACCAACACCGACGTCAGCGGCATCGGCGAGCCGGCGACGGTGCCGACCGCGGCGGCCGTGGCGAACGCGATCTTCCACGCCACCGGCAAGCGCATCCGCCACACGCCCATGACGCCCGCCGTGGTGCTCGCCGCTCTCGGAGGTGCCGCATGAACTCCTTCACCTGGATCGAGGCTGCGGACTTGAGCTCGGCAGTCGCCGCCGGCGCCCGGCAGGGAGCGCTGTTCAAGGCGGGCGGGGTGGACGTGACCGATCTGATGAAGGAGGGAGTGGCCCGTCCGACGGCGCTGGTGAACCTGCGCCGCGTCGGCGAGCTGGACTTCCTCCGGGAGGAGGACGGCGCGCTGGCGATCGGCCCGCTGGTGACGCTCGCACGTCTTTCGGAGGACCCCCTGATCGTCAAGGGCGCCGGCGCCTTGGCGCTGGCGGCTGGCTGGGCGGGTACGCCGCAGATCCGCAATCTCGCCACGCTGGGCGGCAACCTCGCTCAGCGGCCGCGGTGCCCGTACTTCCGCAGCGAGCTGTTCCACTGCCGCAAGAAAGGCGGCAGCGAGTGCTTCGCCATCCCCGGCGAGAACCAGGACCACGCGGTCTTCGACAACGGCCTGTGCGCCATCGTGCATCCCAGCGGGACGGCGACCGCGCTGGTCGCGCTGGGAGCTTCGCTCAAGCTGAAGGGGCCGCGGGGGGAGCGGACGATCCCGATCGAGCAGTTCTTCGTCCGGCCCGGGCAGGACATCCTGCGCGAGAACGTGCTGCAGGCGGGTGAGCTGATCGCCGAGGTCCGGGTCCCGACCGGGCGCCGAGGCGGGTACGTGAAGCTGATGCAGAAGCAGACCTTCGACTGGCCGCTGGCGGACGCGGCCTCGGTGCTCGAGATGGACGGAGGCACCGTGCGCGAGGCGCGCGTGGTGCTCGGCGCGGCGGCGCCCGTCCCCTGGCGGGCCTTCGCGGTGGAGAAGGCGCTGGTGGGGAAGAAGCTCGACGAGTCCTCGGCGCGGGCCGCGGCGCTCCTCGCGACGGAAGGGGCGACGCCGCTGGACAAGAACCGTCACAAGCTGCCGGCGTTGCAGGCGGCGGTGCTGCGATCGCTCCTCGCGGCGGGAGGCCTGGCATGAGCTCCGAAGAGACGCCGCGGCTCTGCAAGTTCCTGCGCGCCAAGACCCACGGCGTGCACGGCGACCCGCGGACGCTGTGGACGATGCGGAACGAATCCACCGCGATCTACTGGTGTCTGCTCACCATGTCCCCGGCCGGCCCCGACGACCGGCTGGTGCACGCTTGCGACTGCGGCGAGCACCGCGGCTGCTGCGTCCCGGTGGGCGAGCCGCCCTCCGTTTGAATTCCGGCTGGGCGGGCCGAGTCGATCCGTCGGTACATCACGAGGGAGGACAACGTGCTCGCTCTGCTCGCGCAGCTCTTTGCCTTCCACGCCGCCTGGGGCGCTCCGCCTCGCCTGGTCCCGCCACCTCCGCCCGCGATGCTCTCGCCGGGGCAGGCGGTCTCCGAAGCGCTCTGGTACTGCCGGGACCGCGGCTTCGCCTGCCGGGCAGACGGGGTTCGCCTCGCGCGCGGCGATGTCTGGCGCGTGCGGCTCGACGTGGCGCGGAAGCACCACCGCGGTGCCTGGGTAGTGGATCTCGACGCTTGGTCCGGCCGCGTCCTCGCCGTCTACGGGAAGCCGGGCTGGGGCTGGAAGCACAGGGGCTGGAAGGGCAGGGGATGGGATTGGGACTGAGCAGCGGCTAAGCTCGACCCGATGGACCTCCTCCACCGGACCGTGGACATCGGAGAGGTACGGCTTCACTGCGCCGAGATGGGGCAGGGGCCGCTGGTGTTGCTCCTGCACGGCTTCCCGGAGTGCTGGGTCTCGTGGCGCAACCAGTTGCCCGCGCTCGCGCAGGCCGGGTTCCGCGCCGTCGCGCCCGACCTGCGTGGGTACGGGAAGTCGGACAAGCCGCCGGGCCTCGATGCGTACCGGATCGAAGTGCTCGCCCGCGACATCGCGCGACTGGTCGAGGCGCTCGGCGCCGATCGGGCGCACGTGGTGGGTCACGACTGGGGCGGCGCGGTGGCGTGGTTCTTCGCCATGTGGCATCCGGAGCGGCTCGATCGCCTCGCGATCCTCAACGCGCCGCACCCGTCGCGCTACTCGCGCGCCCGCAAGCTGCCGCGCCAATGGTTGCGCAGCTCGTACATCCTGTTCTTCCAGCTCCCCTGGCTGCCCGAGGCGCTCCTGCGCGCGGGAGATTCTCTCGCGCTGCGCCAGCTGTTCCGCTACGACCCCGAGCGGCCCGGCGCGTACACCGACGAGGACATCGATGAGATCGTGGCCGCCGCGCGCGAGCCTGGCGCTCTGACCGGAATGCTCGCCTGGTATCGCGCGATGATCCAGCGGCCGACGCACACTCGCTGGAAGCCGATTTCCAGGCCGGTGCAAGTCGTCTGGGGCGAGAAGGATCGCTACCTCTTGCGGGACATCGCCGAACCGGAGCGAGACTGGGTGCCCGACCTGCGCTTCGCGCCCATTCCCGAAGCGAGCCACTGGGTCCAGGCCGACGCGCCGGAGAAGGTCAACGGGCTATTGATCGACTTCCTCCGTGCGTAACGTATGCCGGTGCCCGTCCGCGGTAAGAAGGGGAAGCGAGCGCCCGCCCGGCCTGTCGCGGGGAGGAGAGCTCGCAAGGACGGGGCCGCCTTGCGCACGCGACTGCCGGAATACGAGGCGAAGCGCGATTTCAAGATCACCCCCGAGCCCGCGCCGGGCACGGCGAAGCCGTCCGAGAAGCTGCCGTCGTTCGTGGTGCACAAGCACGATGCGACCCGCCTGCACTACGACGTGCGGCTGGAGATCGACGGGGCGCTCGCCTCCTGGTCGGTTCCGAAGGGACCCTCGTACGACCCGAGCCAGAAGCGGCTCGCCATCCAGACGGAGGACCACCCGCTCGAGTACGGCAACTTCGAGGGGCGCATCCCCGACGGTGAGTATGGCGCGGGCGACTCGCTCATCTGGGACAAGGGAACCTACGAGGTGGTCCCGCCCGGAACGCCGACCGAGCAGCGCAAGAAGGGTCACCTGCGGGTGGTTTTCCACGGCAACAAGTTGAACGGCGAGTGGCACCTGGTGCGCACCGGAGGCAGCCAGGGTGGCACCAAGTCACAGTGGCTGATGTTCAAGGCGAAGGACGGCAAGGAGAACCCGAGCTACGACGTGATCGCGGAGCGCCCCGAGTCCGTGGTGAGCGGGCGGGTCGCCACGCGCGGTCCGGAGCGGGCGGGCACGCTGCGCGCGCCGCGACCGCCGCCGGAGAAGCTCCTCGAAGGTCTCTTGCCGCCGATGCTCGCCACGCTGGTCGACGAGCCTCCGCCCGACGAGGAGAACTGGATCAAGGAGCGCAAGTACGACGGCTACCGCGCCCTCTGCGCTCTCTCGAATGGCCGCGTGGCGATGTGGACCCGCAACGGGCTGGACCTCGTCGGGCGCTTCCCTGCCATCGCGCGCTCCCTGTCGCAGATCGTGGTGGGCGACGCGGTGGTGGACGGCGAGATCGCTGTCCTCGACGGGAAGGGAGTGCCGCGCTTCGAGCTCATCCAGCAGGGGAAGAACGACGAGGCGCTGCTCTTCGCGTTCGACCTGTTGCGCCTCGACGGCGAGGACCTGCGGCCGCGGCCGATCGAGCATCGGCGCGACCTGCTGCGCAGCTTGCTCTCCAACCCGGCCGCGAACCTGCGCATCAGCGAGGAGCTGCAGGGACGCGTGACCGACCTGCTGAAGGAGGCGGGGCGCGACGGATGGGAAGGCGTGATGCTCAAGCGCCGCGGCTCTCCTTACCAGAAGGGGCGCAGCAGGGAGTGGCTGAAGCTCAAGGCGCACCTCTCGCAGGAGCTGGCCATCGTGGGTTGGACGCCCGGAGAGGGCACCGCCTCCAGCGGGATCGGCGCGCTGCTGCTCGCTGTCGCCGAAAAGGGGTCGCTGGAGTTCGCCGGGAAGGTGGGAACGGGGTTCTCTGCCAAGCAGCGCAAGGAGCTGTTGCAGGAACTGAAAAAGGACGAGGTGAAGGAGCCCCAGGTTCGCGGCGCGCCGCGGATGCGCGATGCGCACTGGGTGAAGCCACGGCTCGTGGCGCAGGTGAGCTTCACGGAGTGGACCAGCGACGGGAAGCTGCGGCACCCCAGCTTTCAGGGACTGAGGCCGGACAAGACGCCGATGGAGACGGTGAGGGAGGTGCCTGCCGCGCCTCCCAAGGGGTCGAGGTCGAGGTCGGGGTCGAGTTCGGGGTCGAGTGCGAGGTCGGGGTCGAGTTCGAGGTCGGAGGCCGTTCCGCCAGCTGCCAGCCGCCGGCCGCCAGCCGAAGTGAAGCTCACGAATCCGGACCGGGTTCTGTATCCGAAGGACGGAATCACCAAGAAGGACGTCGCCGAGTACTACGAGGCCGTCTCTGGGCCGCTGCTGGCGGCGCTCGCCGACCGGCCGTTGGTGGTCATTCATTGGAACCAGGGCGTGGGAAAGCCGGGTTGGTTCGAGCAGAACACGGGGCAGAAGGCGGAGCCGTGGATGAAGGTGGTGGACACTCCCTCGCCCAAAGGTCCGGTGCGCCATCTGGTCGCCGACCGGCCGGAGACGCTGCGGTGGCTGGCGCAGCACGCCGCGCTCGAGCTGCACATGTGGCATTCCCGGGCGCAGAGCCTGACCATGCCGGACTGGGTGGTCTTCGACCTCGATCCCGCCGAGGGAAAAGGGATCGAGCAGGCGATCGAGGTCGCCCAGATCCTCCACGGGATGTTCGACCGCCTCGGGCTTCCCAGCGTGCCGAAGACCACCGGGAAGCGCGGGATCCACGTCTTCGTTCCCCTCGCGCCAGGACACACCTACGACGACGCGCAGGCGTTCGCGCTCTCCGTGGGCGAGACGGTCGTGCAGAAGCTCCCGCAGGTGACGCTCGAGCGCGCCAAGGAGAAGCGAAAAGGGCGGCTCTACTTCGATTGCCTGCAGAACGGGTACGGCAAGACCGTGATCGCGCCGTACTCGCTGCGGGGCGTGGATGGGGCTCCAGCGTCCACTCCGCTCAAGTGGAGCGAGGTGGAGCCAAAGCTGGACCCGAAGCGGTTCACCCTGCGCACCCTCCCGGGCCGCTTGAAGGAGGTCGGCGACCTCTTCACGCTTGCGCTGCGGCAGGGCGTCCGGCTACCTAGATTCAACCGGTGATGCGCGATCTCTACGAGGTCCTGGGGTTGCCCGTCGACGCGGGCGAGGAGGCGATCAAGACCGTCTACCGCCAGCTCGCCCGGGCATTCCACCCAGACGTGAACTCCGACCCTTCCGCCGCCGCGCACTTCCGTGAGATCACCGACGCGTACGTGGTGCTCTCCCACCCGGAGCTGCGCGAGCAGTACGATCGGCAGCGCGCCGGCGTCGCGAGCCAGGCGGCGCCTGCGATCGCGCCGCGGCTGACCGTCACCCGCCCGGCGGATGCACTCCCACGATGGCCTTGACGATGAACGAGTCGGACCCCGAGCCCCCGCCGACGGCGAAGTTCAGGTCCAGCCAGCGGGTCGCGACGTCGATCACTCCGAATCCCCGGTGGACCTGCTGGTTCAGCGGCAGCAGCGAATCGACGGGTCCGAGCGCCGTGTAGTACTCCGCTCCCAGGGAGAGCACGTCGGTCAAGTACCAGGCCGCCTTCGCGCAGGGCTCCAGCTCGGGATGGAAGCCTCCGCTGAACTCGAACGAGACGATCGGATTGAGCCACAGTCCGATCGGCCCCTGCCGGGTCTCCAGGATCGGGCGCAGCTCGCCGCCGTGCCGGGCGGCCTCGTACCCGGCCGGGATCCAGGACAGCTCGCCGTTCAGCGCCAGCTTCAGCCATCCGAACGCGGGGTCGCGCAGCCGGGCCTTGAGCCGCAGCTTCGTCCCCGCGTAGTCGTACGTCCCGTCAGGCCGCAGCGCCGACTGGAGATAAGCGCCCGCCTCGAGCCAGTCCGTCAGGCCCAGGTGCGGCTCGAGGGTGGCGTGCGCGACGTGGTTGGTGGGCAGCTCGCCCGCCGGGGAAGGCTGCTCGGATCCATGAAGAACGCCGTTCAGATGGATTTCCAGCCCGGGTGTCAGCGGAGGCGCGGTGCTCGCGTCGTAGACCTGGATTTCGAAGGCGTCCTGTGCGCGGGCGGACGCGGCGCAGAGCAGGAGCAGGACCAGGCCGCGCATCGGAGTACTCTACGGCGAAACGTCCGGGTCTGCCCGTGATCTGGATTGGTACGACGGGGAGACAAACTGGAGGTCGGCATGGCAGCGAAGCGCTATGTGATCGTAGGCGGGAGCATGACGGCGCACGCGGCGGCGCAAGGCATCCGCGAGCTGGACTCGCAGGGTTCCATCACGATGATCGGCGCGGAACCGCACGCGCCCTACGCGCGGCCGCCCCTGTCCAAGGCGCTGTGGAAAGGCCAGCCGGAGGACTCCGTCTGGTTTCCGGAGGTCAAAGGCATCCAGTTGCTCACCGCTCGCCGGGTCATCAAGCTGGACCGGAAGGCGCGCCGCGCAACGGACGATCGGGGGGACTCGCACCCGTACGACAAGCTCCTCCTCGCCACCGGGGGCACGCCGAAGCGGCTGCCGTTCGGTGGAGATTCGGTGGTGTACTTCCGGACGCTCGACGATTACCGGCGCCTGCGCAGGGGCGGGAAACGAGCGGTGGTGATCGGCGGCGGGTTCATCGGGAGCGAGATCGCCGCAGCCCTCTCCATGGACGGGCGGCAGGTGTCGATGCTCTTCCCCGAGGACGGCATCTGCGCTCGCGCGTTCCCCAAGGACCTGGCCGCATTCGTCACCGGGTACTACCGGGAGAAGGGCGTCGAGGTCCTGACTGGAGACGTGCCCACCGCTATCTCCGAGAGCGGCGCGGTGCGCTCGAAGTCCGGGCGCGATCTGCCGGCGGACTTGATCGTGGCGGGCCTCGGCATCGCGCCGGAGGCCAGGCTGGCCGAAGAGGCGGGGCTCACGGTGCGCGACGGGATCGTGGTGGACGCCCAGCTGCGCACCAGCGACCCGGACATCCTCGCCGCCGGAGACGTCGCCCGGTTCCGCAGCGAGGTGCTGGAGACGGAGACGCGGGTCGAGCACGAGGACAACGCGAACACGATGGGCCGCCTCGCCGGGCAATCCATGGCTGGAGCGTCCGTCGCCTGGCGGCACGTGCCGATGTTCTATTCGGACCTGTTCGACCTCGGGTACGAGGCGGTCGGGGAGATCGACTCGCGGCTTCAGACGGTCGCCGACTGGAAGGTCCCGTTCCGCGAAGGGGTGGTCTACTACCTGCGCGACGGCCGGGTGCGGGGCGTCCTGCTCTGGAACACCTGGGGCCAGGTGGACAACGCGCGCGCGCTCCTCGCCGAGCGCGAGCCGCAGCGCGACCTGAAGGGTCGCCTGCCGCGCTGATTTCTCCGCCGCCGCCGCCGCCGCCGGTGTTACCCTGCCGCCGTGGCAGACGAGATCGTCATCCCGGCATTTCGCAGCGTCCCGCGCACCGGCGTGATCTACGTCACTTCCGAGGCGCAGCGCCGCGGGTACCGGTCGCGCGATCCGAGCTGGTCCAACCTCGGCCAGGGGCAGCCGGAGACGGGCGAGCTGCCGGGCGCGCCGCCGCGGGTGCACCAGCTGGCGATCGACGTCGACGATCAAGAGTACGCCCCGATCCCCGGCGTCTGGGAGCTGCGGGAAGCGGTCGCCTCGCTCTACAACCGGCTCTACCGGCGAGGGATGCCTTCCCAGTACAGCGCCGAGAACGTTTCCATCTCGGGCGGCGGCCGCGCCTCGCTCACCCGCGCGGCGGCTTCGCTGGGCCACGTCAACCTCGGCCACTTCCTCCCCGACTACACCGCGTACGAGGAGCTGCTCGACATCTTCCGCGCCTTCACCGCCATCCCCATCCTGCTGGAGGGGGAGAGCGGCTACGCGTTCACCGTCGACGACCTGCGCCGCGAGGTGCAGGGGCGCGGCCTGTCGGCCCTGCTCGTCTCCAACCCCTGCAACCCGACCGGAAAGCTGGTGCAGGGAGAGGAGCTGTCCCGCTGGGTGCGGCTGGCGCGCGAGCTGGAGTGCACGCTGCTCATCGACGAGTTCTACAGCCACTACGTGTGGAGCTCGCGCCCCGGGCAGCTGCCCATCGAGAGCGCCGCCCGGTACGTCGAGGACGTCGATCGCGATCCGGTGGTGCTCTTCGACGGGTTCACCAAGAACTGGCGCTACCCGGGCTGGCGGGTGACCTGGACCGTCGCACCCAAGGTGGTCATCGAGGCGGTGTCCAGCGCCGGCTCGTTCCTCGACGGCGGCGGCAGCAAGCCCCTGCAGCGCGCGGCCATCCCGCTGCTCAGCGACGAGCACGTGCGCGCGGAGACCCTGGCGACCCACGCGGCCTTCCGCGACAAGCGCGACCGCATGCTCTCGCGGCTGGAGAGGATGGGCATCCGGGCCGATCGCGCTCCCGACGGCACCTTCTACGTCTGGGGAAACCTGTCGGGTCTTCCGCCGCCGCTCAACGACGGCATGGGCTTCTTCCGCGCCGCGCTCGAGCGCAAGGTGATCACCGTCCCGGGCGACTTCTTCGACGTGAACCCGGGCAAGCGCCGCAGCCACCGCGCCTCGCGGTTCCGCAGCTATACGCGGTTCTCTTTCGGCCCGCCGCAGGCGGAGATCGAACGAGCTCTGGGCAGCATCGAGGAGATGATCGCCGGCGCTGCCCGGTGAGGCAGGCCGCTCAGAGGACGCGGCCCGCCGCCGCCGTCACTGCTGCTTCGGCTGCGAAGCGTCGCTCGAGCTGTTCGTGCTCGACTTGTTCGAGGTGACCTCGATCTTCACCGCGGTCGGCTGGCCGTCGATCACCTGGTACGAGGCTCGCACGTCTTCGCCGAGCTGGATCTGGTCCGTCGTTCCCATCTGGCCGTCGACCGTGACCGCCGTCGAGTCGTTCACCTTGAGGCGCACGTCGCCCTGGTCGCTGGAGCGCAGGAGCAGCTGATCCTTGGTCGCCGATACGGCCTGGCCGCGGACGATCTTCGTCTGCATGAAGGTCTGCTGGTTCTGCTGTGTGAGCTGCTGGTTCTGCTGAGCTTCCTGCCGCTGGAGCTGCATGGCCTGCTGCTGCTGGGTCTGCGCTTCCCGCTGCGCCTCGGTGTTCAGCCGCTGCGCATCGCTTTGAGCTTGCTGCGCCTTCGCCCTCTGCGCGCTCAGCCTCGCCTGCGCGTCGGCCAGGTCCTTCTGCTTCTGCGTCGCTTCCTGCTGCAGCTGCTCCGCCTTCTGCTGCTCCGCCAGCGCTTGCTTCTGCGCGTCGGCCGCCTTCTGCAGCGCCTGCTGCGCCTGCGTCTGGGTCTTGGTCGACTCGCTCATCTTCTGGTTGTTCGAGGAGCCCATGGCGCACCCGAGCGCCAGGGCCGGGATCGTCGCCAGCCACCACATCCGTCGCATGTTGCCGTCCTCCAAGAGGTTTTCCCCCTCGCTATCTGTAAAGGTGCGACATGTGCGATAGTTCTGCACCGCGCGGGGCTGGGGGGCCCAGCGGTCCACCACCGGACCAATGCGTTGCGGCGCGGCCGTGACTACCTCCTGCCGCAGGGGAGGGGCGTGCATGCGCTTCGTTCGCTGGTTCTCGGACGTCGGCCTGCCGGACGTGGGCCTGGTCGGCGGGAAGAACGCTTCCTTGGGCGAGCTGATCCGCTCGCTCTCGCCGCTGGGCGTCCGCGTTCCGGACGGCTTCGCGATCACCGCCGAGGCGTACCGCCACTTCTTGCGCGAGGCGGGGGTGGAGGAGCCGGTCCGGCAGCTGATCGGCGGCCTGCGGCGCGACGACGTGCAGGACCTGGTGGAGCGCAGCGCCAGGATCCGCGCCCTGATCGTTTCGGCGGACCTGCCGGGGGAGCTGCGCGAGGAGGCGCGCGCCGCCTACCGCCAGCTGTCCGGAAGATACTCAGTGGACGAGGCCGACGTCGCGGTCCGCTCCTCGGCCACGGCGGAGGACCTGCCGGGCGCCAGCTTCGCCGGACAGCAAGACACGTACCTCAACGTGCGGGGCGAGGAGGCCGTTCTCGACGCCGTGCGGCGCTGCTTCGCCAGCCTCTTCACCGCCCGCGCCATCGGGTACCGCGAGGACATGGGGTTCGACCATCTGGAGGTCGCGCTCTCCGTCGGCGTGCAGAAGATGGTCCGGTCGGACCTGGCGGCCTCCGGCGTGATCTTCACCCTCGACCCGGAATCCGGTCATCGGGGCGTGGCGCTGATCACGGGCAGCTGGGGGCTGGGCGAGGCCGTGGTGCAGGGGCAGGTCGTGCCCGACCAGTTCTACGTGCACAAGCCGACGCTGCGCGAGGGCTACCGCTCCCTGGTGTGGAAGACCATCGGCAGCAAGGAGCGGCGGATGGTCTACGCCGCTCCGGGCGCGGGCAAGCTCGTCGAGCTGCAGCCGGTCCCGGAGGAGATGCGCTGCCGCCACTGCCTGAGCGACGCCGAGGTGCTCCAGCTCGCGCGCTGGGCGCTGCAGATCGAGGACCACTACGCACGGGCGCGCGGCGCGGACTCGCCCATGGACATCGAGTGGGGCAAGGACGGGCAGACCGGCGAGCTGTTCATCCTGCAGGCGCGTCCGGAGACCGTGCACTCGAATCGGAAGAGCGCCGCGCTTCGTATCTATCGCCTGACTGGAAAGGGCGAGCAGCTCGTGCAGGGGCTGGCGGTGGGCGAGGGAGTCGCGGTGGGCTGCGCGCGGGTGATCCGGAGCCCGTCCCAGTTCGAGGAGTTCCGGCGTGGCGAGATCCTGATCACCGAGAGCACCGACCCCGATTGGGAGCCGATCATGAAGATGGCCGCCGGCATCGTGACCGAGCGGGGCGGCCGGACCTCCCACGCGGCCATCGTCGCCCGGGAGCTGGGCATCCCCGCGGTGCTCGGCGCCGCCGAGGCGATGAGCAAGGTCCCCAGCGGCGAGACGGTGACCCTCTCCTGCGCCGAGGGCGAGCAGGGCCGCATCTATCGAGGGTCGCTCGAGTACGAGGTGGAAGAGCTGGACCCCTCGCAGTTCCCCCGCCCGCGCACGCAGATGATGCTGAACGTGGGCAGTCCCGAGCAGGCGTTCTCCGCGGCGATGCTGCCCAACGATGGCGTGGGGCTGGCGCGTATGGAGTTCATCTTCGCCAGCTGGGTGAAGGTCCACCCGCTGGCGCTGACCCGGTACGCGGAGCTCGAGGCCGTGGCGAAGGCCGAGGTGGACGCCGTGACCCGCGGCTACGCCGACAAGACGGAGTACTTCGTCGACAAGCTCTCGCAGGGCATCGGCGTGATCGCGGCGGCCTTCCACCCCAAGCCGGTCATCTTGAGGCTCTCCGACTTCAAGTCGAACGAGTATGCGACGCTCCTGGGCGGGCGCCGGTTCGAACCGGTGGAAGAGAACCCGATGATCGGGTGGCGCGGCGCCTCGCGCTACTACCACCCGCAGTACAAGGAGGGGTTCGTGCTCGAGGCGCGGGCCATCCGCCGCGCGCGCGAGGAGTTCGGCCTGAAGAACCTCCTCGTCATGGTGCCCTTCTGCCGCACTCCCGACGAGGGGCGCAGGGTGCTCGAGGTGCTGCGCGAGTGCGGGCTCGCGCAAGGCGAGGACGGGCTCGAGGTGTACGTGATGGCCGAGCTGCCCTCCAACGTGTTCCTGGCAGAGGAGTACGCCCGGATCTTCGACGGGTTCTCCATCGGGTCGAACGACCTGACGCAGCTGTGCCTGGGCGTCGATCGCGATTCCGCGCTGGTGGCGCCGCTCTTCGACGAGCGCAACGCGGCGGTCAAGCAGGCGTGCGCGCGCATCATCGCGGCAGCCCAGAAGGCAGGGCGAAAAGTGGGCATCTGCGGGCAAGCCCCGAGCGACTTCCCGGATTTCGCCGAATTCCTGGTGGAGCAGGGGATCGACTCGATCAGCCTCACCCCGGACTCGCTGCTGAAGACCTCCGAGCGGGTCGCCCAGGCGGAGCAGCGCCCCCGCCGTACCGCTCCCTCCCGCCGCGCCGGCGATCTGCTCATCGCGCCCCACTCCCCGCGTCAGGTCGTCGCCAAGCCCGTCGCCGCCTACGCCGACACCGAACCCTTCTTCCCCGACAAACCCGAGTAAGGGACTTCAAGCGTTTCACGCAGAGAGCGCGGAGGAAGGGGAGAGCGCAGAGGAACGCTTTTCTTGGGGAAGCAATTTTTCCTCCGCGCCCTCGCCTTTTCTCCTCCGCGCTCTCCGCGTGAGCGGGGGCGGAGCTGAGCGGCGGCAGGTGATCACTCGCCGATCACCTTGATCAGCACCCGCTTCTCGCGCCGGCCGTCGAACTCGCCGTAGAAGATCTGCTCCCAGGGGCCGAAGTCGAGCTTGCCGGCGGTGACGGCGACGACCACTTCGCGGCCCATCACCTGCCGTTTGTGGTGCGCGTCGCCGTTGTCCTCCCCTGTCCGGTTGTGGTGGTACCGCTGCGGGCTCGGATCGTACGGCGCCAGCTGCTCCAGCCAGCGCTTGTAGTCCTCGTGCAGGCCGGGCTCGTCGTCGTTGATGAAGACGCTGGCGGTGATGTGCATGGCGTTCACCAGGCAGAGCCCTTCGCGGACGCCGCTGTCGCGCACCGCCTCGGCGACGCGCCCGGTGATGTTGACGAAGTCCATCCGGGCCGGGACGTTCATCTTCAAGTAGGTGGTGTGCGACTTCATGGGCGCACCTCGTTCACGGGATGCAGGGGCCGCTCGCCGCGGAGCACGCGCGCCGCGTCGGTCAGCGCCATGGTGGCCATCTGCGCGCGGGTGGCGTGCGTCGCGCTCCCGAGGTGGGGGAGCAGCACCACGTCTTCGCGCCCGAGCAAGCCCGGGTGCACCGACGGTTCGTTCTCGTAGACGTCCAACCCGGCGCCTCCGAGGTGCCCCGCTTCGAGCGACGCGACCAGCGCCGCCTCGTCGACCACCGGTCCGCGCGAAGTGTTGACGAGGAGGGCGCCGCGCTTCATCTGCGCGAGCCTCCGGGCGTCGATCAGGTGCCGGGTGGCGGCCGTGAGCGGGCAGTGCAGCGTGACCACGTCGGAGCGGGCCAGCAGCTCCTCCAGAGGCACCCCGCCGCGCGAGGTGGTGTGCAGGACATGCATGCCGAACCCGCGCGCGCGGCGCGCGACGGCCTCTCCGATGCGGCCGAGCCCCACGATCCCCAGGGTCGCGCCGCGCAGCTCGAGGCCCAGGAGCATGGTGGGCGCCCACGCCTTGAAGCGGCCCGCGCGGACCAGGCGCTCGCCCTCGCCGATCCGGCGCGCGACGGCGAGGATCAGCGCCCAGGTCAGGTCCGCGGTGGACTCGGTGACGGCGTCGGGAGTGTTGGTGACCCAGACGCCGCGCGCGGTGCAAGCGCGCACGTCCACGTTGTCGACCCCCACGGCATGGTTCGCCACCACCCGTAGCGAGGGCGCCGCCGCCAACAGCTCGGCGTCGACTCGCTCGGTGAGCAGGGCGAGGAGCCCATCCGCGCTCGCCACCCGCGCCAGCAGCTCTTCCCGCGAAGGCGGCATCTCGTCGTCCCAGAGGTCGATGTCCACCTCTGCACCGAGCAAGCGGCGCGGGTCCACCGACAGCTTTCGCGCGACGAAGAGGCGGGGCATGATTCCGCAACGCTGGACCAGGCAAAGGCGGCGTCAAGTTCCGGACGAACGGTCTGTCCGGCGGTGCGGGGGAAGGAGAACGGCCGTGGCCCTCATCATCAGCTCACCCGCGTTCGAGAACGGCGGCGAGATTCCCAGGCGGTACACCTGCGACGGCGAGGACGTCTCGCCGGAGCTGCGCTTCGGCGGCGTCCCGCAGGGGGCGAAGAGCCTCGCCCTGATCGTCCACGATCCTGATGCGCCGGACCCCAAGGCTCCCCGCATGGACTGGGTCCACTGGGTGCTCTACAACCTTCCGCCGACGACCACGGTGCTTCCGGAAGGCGTGCGCGAGTCCGACTTGCCGCCCGGCACGCTGCAGGGTCTCAACGACTGGAAGCGCCCCGTCTGGGGCGGCCCGTGTCCGCCCATCGGCCGGCATCGCTACTTCTTCCGGCTGCATGCGCTGAACGTCGTGCTGTCCGACCTCGACAAGCCGGCCCGGCAGCGCCTGCAGCGGGAGATGCAGGGGCACCTGCTGGGCAGCGCGGAGCTGATGGGCACTTATCAGCGGCGGTGACCGCTCGTCGAGCCTCGCAGCCGATCGAGGTCGCTGCGCGCGGAGTCGGCGGCCGCGCGGGCGTGTTTGGCCGTGCGCGCCGCTGCCTCGGCCCGCGCTTCGAGCTTGCCTAGCCGGCGCTCGAGCTGCAGGGCATCGCGGGCGCGCTTGCGCTCCTCGCGCGCATCTTGCTGGGCACGGCGCTTTGCCTCCCGCTCCTCGGCGCGCTGCGCGGCAGCGGCCGCGCGAGAGGTCGAGGTCGAGGTCGAGGTCGAGTGAGAGGTGGAGGTTGAGGTCGAGGTCGAGGCCAAGGTCGAGGTCGAGGGCCGGTGACGCGCTGGCCCGGGGTGCGCGCCCAGCAACGCCTCGAATCCCATCGGCTCCAGCGCCTCGCGCACCGTCCCGCTGCGCAGCGCCTCGCGCTGGTCGCGCGAGCCCGTGGCGGCGGCCTGCAGCGTGGACTGCACGGTCCGCAGGGCCCCCGGCGATGCCTGCAGCCCGGCGCCCCGCAGGATCTGCTCCGCGCCTCGCTCCAGCTTCGCCAGCGCCGCCCGCTGCGCCGTCATCGCGGCGCGCAGCTCGTCTCCCGCCGCGCCTCGCAGCTGGGCCTTCTGCACCCGCTCGGAAGAGTCGAGCAGCTCCTCGACCTCGGCTAGCGAGCGACGCGCCAGCTGGTTCACCGCCCAGATCGGCGCGGTCGGCCGCCGGAGCGACGCAACTTCCCCTGCTTCGGCCTCGCGGCGGCCCGCCCGCAGCTCCTTCGCCAGCGCGTCGCGCGCAGCGACGAATTCCTCGGGTGGGACCGCGAACAGGTCGCGCAGCCGGTCGCTCATGCGGGCCGGCAGTCTATGCTCACTCGGAGCCGATCGTCTCGCCGATCGCCGGCACGCGCAGCGCCTGCTCCGGCAAACCGCGCCTCCGCCACTCGGCGCGGAGCCGCCGGGGCGGCTCGTCGAGCGGCTCGTCGGTCAGCTTGAACGTGCCCCAGTGCATGGCCACCATCCGGCGCGCGCCCAGGTCCACGAAGGCTTGGACGGCCTGTTCGGGATTCATGTGCTGCTTCTCCATGAACCACGGTGGATCGTAGGCGCCGATGGGGAGGAGCGCGGCGTCAAGCCCCGGAAACCGCCGCCCGATCTCCGCGAATCCGTCGAAGTACGCGGTGTCGCCCGTGTGGTAGACGCGCCCGCTGGGCCCTTCGACGACGAATCCGCCCCACAGCGCCCGGTTCGTGTCGCTGACCCCGCGGCGGCTCCAATGCTGGGAGGGGACGAAGATGGCGCGCACGCGGTCGGTCACCGGCGACGCCTGCCACCAGTCCAGCTCTTCGCATGGCAGGAGGCGCGACATCCCCAGCCCGGCCAACGCGCGCGCCCCGGCCGCCCGGACCGAAGGCATGTCCAGGTGATCGTAGTGGTTGTGCGTCACCAGCGTCGCGTCGATGGGCGGGAGGTCCCCGGCGGAGAGCGGGGCGGGGACGTTGCGGCCGATCAGACCGCCGATGCGGTCCGAGAACACGGGATCGATGAGCAGCGAAGCGCCGTCCAGCTGCACCAGGAAGCTCGCGTGGCCCAGCCAGGTGATCCGCGGCCGCGACGCGGGAGTCGCCAGCAGCGCGCGGTCCGGAGCGACGGAGGGCACTTCCGCACGGGACGGGGAGCGGCGCCGTCGCCCGGCCAGCTGATCGAGCACTGCCCAGCGGAAAATGTCCCCGAAGGGCTTGGGTCCGCTGCCGTCGAGGTTGCGGAACCGGCCACGAGAATCCCGGGGAGCCATCACCGCTTGTCCTTTCCACCCTGGATCTGGACGACCGTCATCGAGGAGGAGCGGCACAGGATATACGAGCCGCGGGGCTACTCGAACCGCAGCGCCTCGATCGGATCGAGCCGCGAGGCGCGCAAGGCCGGATAGAAGCCCGCCACCACGCCCGCCAGGCCCGCGAGCAGCATGGTGGCCCCCATCACCGGCGCGGAGAGGAGCGTCGGCCACTGCGCCTGGACGGCCATGTACTTGGCCACGCCGGTGCCCAGCCCCAACCCGAGAAAGCCGCCCACCACGGCCAGCACCACCGCTTCGGTGAGGAACTGGAAGAGCACGTCCCGCGCGCGCGCCCCGACGGCCATCCGGATGCCGATCTCGCGGGTCCGCTCGGTCACCGAGACGAGCATCACGTTGGCGATCCCGATCGCGCCCACCAGGAGCGAGATCAGCGCCACCGACCCGAGCAGCAGCGCGATGGTCTTGGTCTGCTCCTGCGCCGCGTTCTGCATCTCCGCCAGGTTGCGCACCTGGAAGTCAGGCTCTGCGGTCTCCGCCTGGTGGTGCCGCTGCTTGAGCAGCGCGGTGACCTCGCGCTGCGCCGGCGCGACCGCCTGCGGCGAGCGGGCGGAGACCATCAGCGAGCCGACCGCGTCGCTCTGCGATCCGTTGATGCGGCGGACCAGCGTCGCCCAGGGCATCAGGATGATGTCGTCCTGGTCCTGGCCCCAGCTGCTCTGGCCTTTCTGCGCCAGGATGCCCACCACCTTGCAAGGCACGTGCTTGACGCGGATCTGCTCGCCCAAGACCGGCTGGTCGCCGAAGAGCTTGTCGACCACGGTCTGACCCAATATGCACACCTTGGCCGCCGCCGCGTCCTCCTCACGCCCGTACATCTCGCCCGCGGCGAGCGGCCAGTCCCGGACCTCCAGGTAGGCCTGCGTGGTGCCGATCACCTGCGTGAACCAGTTCGCGTCGCCGTAGATCACCTGCGCACCGGTCCGGTTCATCGGCGCGATGGCGGCGACGGTGGAGGTCAGCTCCTTCTCGATCGCCTGCGCGTCGTCGCGGGTGAGGTTCTGCGTGGCTCCGCTGCCGGTGGCGGCGCCATGCTGCGAGATCGAGCCGGGCAGGATCATCAGCAGATTCGAGCCCAGCGAAGCCATCTGGGCGGCCACCTTGGCCTGGGCGCCCTGACCGATGGCCACCGTGGCGACTACCGCGGCGACGGCGATCACGATGCCGAGGGCGGCCAGGAACGAGCGCAGCTTGTTCTTGCGCAACGCGCGCAGGGCGGTGCGGGTGGCGGCGAAGAGGTTCACGCCGCGCCCTCATGCAGGAGGAGGGTGCGCGCCAGGCGCCGATCCGTGACCCGGCGATCGCCCTGCACGTGGCCGTCCTTGAAGACTACCACCCGCCTGGCGTGGAGGGCGATGTCCGTCTCGTGCGTGACGACCAGGATGGTGAGGCCGCGGTCGTTCAAGTCCTGGAAGATCTCCATCACTTCCAGGCTGGTCCGGGAGTCGAGGTTCCCGGTCGGCTCGTCCGCGAGCACCAGGGTGGGCCGGTTGACCAGCGCCCGGGCGATGGCGACGCGTTGCTGCTGGCCGCCGGAAAGCTGCGCTGGAGCGTGGTCCAGGCGGTCGCCCAGCCCGACTCGTCCCAAGGCCTCGGCGGCGCGGGCGTGGCGCTCCTTGGCGGGGATGCCCTGGTACAGCATGGGCAGCTCGACGTTCTCCAGAGCGGTCGTGCGGGGAAGCAGGTTGAAGCCCTGGAAGACGAAGCCGATCTGTTGGCCGCGCACCCGCGCGAGCTGGTCGCGGGAGAAGCGGCTCACGTCCTGCCCCCGGAGCAGGTAGCGCCCGGCGCTGGGGCGATCGAGGCACCCGACCAGGTTCATGAAGGTGCTCTTGCCCGAGCCCGAGGCGCCCATCACCGCGACGAACTCGCCGGGCTCGATGCGCAGCGAGATGCCGCGCAGGGCGTGCACCTTGACGTCGCCCATCGTGTAGACCTTCTCCAGGCCGGAAGTCTCGACGACCGCGGCCGCTTGCACCGCGCCGGCGGCCTCAGAACGGTCCACGGCGGGTCCCCTGCGGCCGCGCGCCCGTGCCGGAGTCGCCCACGATCACCGCGTCGTTCTCGGAGAGGCCGCTCACGAGCTCGGTGCGCTGGCCGTCCGAGATGCCGATGCGGATGTCCACGGGGGCCGGCTTGCCGTCCACCAGCTTGTACACGCGGGCCGGTTTTCCGGGCGACGGCACGTCCGCGCCGCCCGGGCTCACGCGCCTGTCGGTCCGGGCCAGGGTGCGGTCGCCCCGGGCGCCCGGCGGTTGCGCAGGCGTTTCCGGCCCCGGGGCGTTGTCCGGCTTCCAGCGCAAGGCCGCGTTGGAGATGCGCAGCACGCCGTCGCGGTGGTTGGTCAGCACCTTGACCGCGGCGGTCATCCCCTGCCGCAGCTTGCGGTCCGGATTCGCCGCGTCGATGACGGCGTCGTAGGTGACCACGTTCTGGATGGTGTTGGGCGCCTGCCGGACCTCGCGGATCGAGCCCACGAACTCGTCGCCGGGGTACGCGTCGACCGTGAACCTCGCATCGGCGCCTTCGTGGACCTTGCCGACGTCGGCCTCGTCGATATGGGCGAGCACTTGCATCTTGGTGAGGTCGTTGGCGATGGTGAACATGGTCGGCGTCTGGAACGAGGCGGCCACCGTCTGCCCGACGTCGACCGCCCGCGAGACGACGATCCCGTCGATGGGGCTGGTGATGCGCGCGAACTCCAGATTCGTGGCGGCCTGGTCGCGGTCGGCGCGCGCCTGCAGCACCATGGCCTTGGTGCTGGAGAGGCTGGCGGCCATCTGCTCCCGGTTGGCCACCGCGCTGTCCACGTCCTGCTGGGAGACGAGCCTCTGCTCGAGCAGCTCCTTCGTGCGGGTCTCCACCCGGACGGCGTCGTTCAGCTGGGCCTGGGCCTTCTCCACGTTCGCCTGGGCGCTGGCGAGGCCCGCCTGCGCCTTTTCCAGGGCGGCGCGGAAGAGACGCGGGTCGAGGTCGGCGAGCGGCTGCCCCTTCTTCACCAGCGAGTTGAAGTCGACGTACAGCTTCGAGACGGTGCCCGAGACCTGGCTGCCGACGTTGACCGTGACGATGGCGCTGACGTCACCGGTGGCCGAGACCACCTCGGTGATCGGACCGCGCGTCACCGCATCGGTGCGGAAACCGGTCGTGGCGCCGCGGTTGCAACCCGCCGCTGCCAGGCAGGCGAGCGAGAGCACGGCGGCGATGCGCAGACACACGTTGCGCCAGAGGCTAACGGCCGTTTTCACACGGCGTCAACCCACCGAGCCTGTACGAAACACGACCGAAACAACTCGCTCTCCGGACCGCGCTTCCGGAGAGGCGCCGATCGGGCGCGGACGAGGACCAAAGGCAGCGATTGCGCATCGAAAGGCACCATGAACCAACTCTGGAAACTGGCCGCGTCCCTCTCGCTCGCAACCGCCGCCGCGGGAGCGCAGCCCGAGCGCATCACGTTTCCCGACGCCGTCCAGCGGGCGGTCGCTCGCAACCCGTCGGTCCTGATCGCGATGCAGGAGATCGCGCGCACCCACGGGATCATGCGCGAAGTGCGCTCCGCGGCGATTCCCACCTTGACCGCCGGCGGGGCCTACACGCGGCTCGACGGGGACCGGACGACGGTCGTCGCCACCCTGGACGCGAACAACGTGGTGACGAACCAGACCCGCGTCGTTCAGCCGCGCGACAGCTGGACCGGGAACCTCCAGCTGGCGGTCCCACTGATTGCGCCGCAGCGCTGGGTCCAGTGGTCGCACGCCGCGGAGCAGGTCGACGTGGCCCGGCTGTCGGCGGAGGACGTGCGGCGGCAGGTCGGGGTCATCACCGCGCGCACGTACGTCTCGGTGCTCTCGCAGCACCGGCTGGTCGAGGCGAACCAGCAAGCGGCCGACAACGCGCGCGATCACCTCGAGGACGCCAAGGCCCGGCTCTCGGCGGGCACAGGCAACCAGCTGGACCTGGTCCGCGCCGCGCAGGAGCTGGCGACCTCCGAGTCGCAGCTGCAGGCGGCGCTGACCGGGCTGGTCCGGACTCAAGAAGCGCTGGGCGTCCTGGTCGGCGCCGACGCGCCGCTCGACAGCACCGAGGACATGCAGTTCCCCCCCATGCCGGCGCCCGCCGAAGCGATCCAGGACGCCGAAGGGCTGCGCGCGGACATCCAGGCGCAGCGCAAGCGGGTGGAGGCGGCCCAGCACGTGGTGCGGGACAGCTACGCCGATTTCCTCCCCTTCCTGACGGGCGTGGCGGAGCCGTTCACCTCGAGCTACGCCTCGCTCACTTCGCCCATGAGCGGCTGGCAGGCGCAGCTGGTGCTCACGGTCCCGCTCTACGACGGCGGGTTCCGCTACGGAGCGTTGGAGCAGCGGCGCGCCGAGCGCGACCAGGCGAGCGAGCAGCTCGTCGCCGCCCTGCGCGAGGCGCGCTCGGAGGTGCGTTCGGGTTTCGAGTCGATGGAGCGGGCCGACCTGTCGCTGGTGCAGGCACGCGAGGCGAGCCGGCTGGCCGGCGAGGCGCTGGACATCACCACGCTCGCCTACCACGCCGGCGCCACCAACGACCTGGACGTGATCGACGCGCAGCGCCGGGCCCGCGACGCGGCCAACGCGGCGGCGGTGGCCGAGGATGCCGCCCGCCAGGCGCGCATCGATGTGCTGGCGGCGACCGGCCGGTTTCCCTGATTGGGGTTTGCGCCTGCAGCGCACGAGCGTCACCGGTGCGCCTCGAGGAAAGACAGAAGGGCGGCCCGCTTCGGCAGCGAGGCCTGCGCGCCGAGCACGGTGGTGGCCAGCGCCGCGGCGGCGCTGGCGAACGGGCCTGCCTCCGGCAAGGAGCGGCCTTCGGCCAGTGCGACGGCGAATGCGCTCGCGAACGCGTCGCCCGCCCCGGTCGCGTCCAGGCGCGCCACCTCGAACCGGGGCAGCCACAGCTCGCCCTCGTTCCAGGAGAGCAAATCGCCCGCCTCGCCCGCCTGGACGGCCACCGCGCCCACCCCGCGCCGCAGCAGCGCGGCCGCGGCGTCGCGCGCCGACTCGCGCCCCGTGACCTCCACGCCGGTCAGGGCGAGCGCCTCGCTGCTGTTCGGACGGATCACGTCGATCTGCGCCAGCAGATCGTCGGTGATCGGCGCCGGCGGACCGGGATCGAGCACCACCCGCCCGCCGGCGGCGCGTCCGATGCGGACGGCCTCCGCCACGGCCGGAAGCGGCACGCCGAGCTGCAACAGGACGACGCGAGCCGAGCGGAGGGCGTCGGCAGCGGTGCGGACGTCCTCTGCGGTCAGGCGGGCATTGGCGCCCGCGGCGGAGAGGATCTGCTTCTCGCCGTTCCCCCCGACCTGGCAGAGCGCCACTCCTGTGAACGCCGACGGATCCCGGACGAGGTAGTCGATCTCCACGCCCTCGGTGATGAGCGCCTCCACCACCGAGTCGCCTCGCACGTCGTTCCCCACCCGCGCGATCAGCGCCACCCGCGCGCCGAGCCGGGCGGCGCCCACGGCCTGGTTCGCTCCCTTTCCCCCCGGCGCCACCTGGAACTGCTCGCCGTCGACCGACTGGCCCGGCCGCGGCAGCCGCGGGCCGCGCACCAGGTAGTCGACGTTCGCTTTGCCGACCACGACAACGTCGTAGCGCCCGTTCACCCCGGCAATGTAGTCGCCGGGGACGGCGGAAACTACAGGCGGGCGAGGACTTCGTCCGCGAACGTCTTCGGGGTCGCTTTGGGCCAGACGTGCTTGATGCGGCCGTCGGGGCCGATCAGGTACGCGACGCGCACCGCGGTCGCCTGCGTCGGCGCGTCCGCCGCCCCGTACTTGACGCCCAGCTCGCGCTTGGTGTCCGACAGCAGCGGGTAGGTGAACCCGAACTTCTCGGCGAATTTCTTGTTGTCCTGGACGCTGTCGAAGCTCGCGCCCAGGATGGCGGCGTTCTTCGCCTCGATCTCTTTCGCCCTGTCACGCAGGACGTTGCCCTGGATGGTTCAACCGGGTGTGTCCGCCTTCGGGTAGAACCAGAGGACGACGTTCTTGCCGCGGTAGTCGGAGAGGCGCACGGTGCGGCCATCGTGCGCGGTGGCGGTGAAATCCGGCGCGGCGGCGCCGACGTCGAGGAGCGGCATGGCGGCCCACGTACCAGACTCGCCCGCGAAGGTCCACCTCCTCGACGGCGCGCTCGGGACCGAGCTGGGCCGGCGGGGCGTGGACACGCGCGGCGCGCTTTTCTCGGCGGCGGCGCTGCTCGACGAGCGCGGCCGGCACGCGCTGCGCGAGGTCCACCGCGCCTACGTGGACGCGGGAGCGGACTTGATCACCGCGGCCACCTTCCGCACCAGCCGCCGCTCGCTCGCGGCGGCGGGCCTCGGAGCGCGCTTCCCCGAGCTGGCCCGGCTCGCCGTGCACGAGGCGCGGGCCGCGGCCGCCGGCCGAGCGCGCGTCGCCGGATCGCTGGCGCCGTTGGAGGATTGCTACCGCCCGGATCTGCGCCCGCCGCCCGCGCAGGCCTCGCGGGAGCACCTCGAGCACGCCCGGGCGCTGGCGGAGGCCGGCTCCGATCTGCTCCTGGTCGAGACGGTCGCGGCGGCGGACGAGGGCCTCGCGGCCGTGGCCGCCGCCGCGGCGACGGGGTTGCCGGTGTGGGTAGCCGCCATGGCGACGCCTGGCGGAACGCTGCTCGACGGCGGCAACCTGGCCGAGTTCTTCCGGCGGGCCGCCGCCGCCGGAGCGAGCGCCGCGCTGATCAACTGCACGCCTCCCGACGGCGTGGACCTGGCGCTCCACGCGGCGGCGGCGAGCGGCCTCGCCTTCGGCGCCTACGCTCACCTGGGCGAAATCGATCCGGCCGTCCCCTGGGGCAATGCGCCGCGGCTCGCGCCGGACGAGTACGCGCGGCGCGCGCTCCAGTGGGTCGAGCGCGGCGCGTCGATCGTGGGAGGATGCTGCGGCACCGGTCCGGAGCACATCCGCGCCCTGGCCCGGGCGCTGCAGAGGGGAGGACCGCGGTGAGCCCGGCCGTTACGCTCTGGGCAGTTGCGCTGGCCGCGGCGGGGGCGCAGAACGTGGCCGCGATGGACGTCGAGAAGCTGCTCGCAGAGCGGGCGGAGACGCTGGCGGCTTTCAAGGACCCGCATCGCAGCCCGTATGCCGCGGTCGACCGGCGCGACTTCCAGGGAGCGCCGCTCGTGCTGGGGAGCGCCGAGGACGTCGATCTACGTCTCGAGGGCACCCGGCCGCACCACGCCCGCATCGCGGTGGAGGGCGGCGGGTTTCGCGTCGAGGCGCTCGACGAAGGTGCCACGGTCGAGGTGCAGGGAAAGCCGGTGCGCGAGGCGCGCCTGGATGCCGGCGCGACGTTCGGCGTCGGCCGCTACACGGTCCGGCTCTCGCACCAGAACTTCCCCGCGCTGGTGCTGCTCGACCCGCAGTCGCCCCGCCTGCGGGACGGCCCGCCCCCGCGCTGGTTCCCGCCCGACGCCAGCTTCCGGGTGGTGGCCCGGCTCGAGCGGGATCCGTCGCCTCGCGACGAGGTGGTGCTCTCGACGCGCGGAAACGCGCGCCGCGCCCGGCGGCTGGGGCGGTTCTCGTTCGAGCTGGGCGGCCGGAAGCAACAGCTCACGGCGTTGCGGCTGCTGGAGCCGGGGGTGGGAGAGGCCGCGGTGTCCATCTTCTTCCGCGACTCGACCACGGGGCACGAGACGTATCCGGTGGGGCGGTACCTCGAGCCGGAGCCGGTGCCCGGGGAGCCGGACCGGTTCGTGCTGGACTTCAACCGCGCGTACAACCCGACGTGTGCGTTCTCCGTCCACTACAACTGCCCCATTCCGCCGCGGGAGAACGTGCTGCAGGTCGCGGTGCGCGCCGGGGAGATGGATCCGGGCGGGCATTGACGCGGCGCGTCTTGGGCGGCCGGAATAGGGTTGCTGGTAGGGCGTAGGATTGCGGGATGGCGGAGCGACGGGCAGGGACGGGGACGGGGACAGGGGCACGGCCAGGGACGGGGTCACGGTCAGGGTCACGGTCACGGGCAGGGCAAGGGTCAGGGGCGCAGGCTGCTTCCGCTGCGCCTGCCTGGTTCGGCGAACTCCTCGACGTCGCGCGCCGGCGGGCGGCCGCCAAAGTGGCTGCTCTCCGCATCCGGTTTCCGGATGCGACCAGACGGGAGTTGGGGGAGCGGTTGGTGCGGACCAGCGCAGTGCGGGCGGGGCTGCTCGGGGCGGCGACAGGGACGCTCGCGTTGATTGCGCTGCCGATCGGGCTTCCCGCGGGCGTGGCGGTGACGCTGTTGATCGAGGCCGAGCTGCTGTTCTCGCTGATTGCGCTCTACGGAATGTCCTCGCGCGGGCCGGCCGGCCGGTTGCGCCTGTATGCCTTGTGGGCTGGCGCTGGATTCGCGGACGCGGCGAAGGGGGCCGGTTTGCGGATAGGAGCGGACGCGTTCGGACGCGTGCTGGCTGGTTCGCTCCCCGCACGCATCATTGCGCGACTCGATCCGGTCCTGATCCGCGCCATCCTGCGCCGCCTCGGCCTGGGCTGGTTGCCCCGCGCGCTGAAGATGTGGCCGCTGCTCGGCGCTCCGGTGGGGTTCGCCCTCGATCGAGCCGCCGTACGCGCGCTCGGGCGGGACGCGTTGGAAACCCTGGAAACGCGAGCGTAGGGCGGCCCGCCGGCGCCGCCCTGCGGTTCCAGCCGCCTGCGCTGAACCATCCTTTCAGAGCGCGAAGAACACCGTCAGCCACTCCGGCAGCCGGGCGATGTCGGTCGCGCGCGTGTTGGCGCAGAGCCAATGGAGCGCGCCCTGGTGGAACCCGCCGCCCCCGTAGACGATCACGCCCGGCAAGGGCAGCGTCTGCAAGTTGAGCACGGCGTAGGGAAGCTTCTCGTCGGCGGTGCCGGCGACCCGCTGGTACTTGGCCTCCACCGCCAGGCGGTTCCCGTTGCGCGCATCGCGGAACAGGACATCCACCTCGCGATCGCGGCCGTACACCGTCTTCCCGACGGTCAGCTTGCGCCGGAAGTCGAGGCCCAGCGTCAGCCCCACCAGCGCGATCAGCCGCTCGAACTCCGCCGCGGTCAGCTCGAACGCGTCGATCCCCTGCGCCAGGGCGGCGCATTCGGCAGCGCTGAGCGGAGTCGTGGATTCGCCCGCCAGCACCCACCGCCCCATGCCTCCCGGCTCCCAGGCGCGCAGCCGGGCCAGCAGCTCGGGCGGCTCGGCCACGGGCGGCGCGACCCCTTCCAGGTAGAGCTGCGGTCTCATGGCATCCTCCTCCCCGACAGCGCCCAGGCGCGCCAGGCGCGGAGCAGCGGCGGCTCCTCCGGCCCGGGCGGCGCCCGGAGCGATCTGCGCACCGCGGCCTCGCGCTCGCGGGGCCGGATGCGCAACAGATCGGCCAGCTCCGGCGTCCCGGCGTCGCCTTCCAGCCAGCCGGCGGCCTCGGCGGCCTCGCGGACCTCCTCCGCCGCGGACCGGAGCTCGTCCAGGTCTGGCGGAGCGATCGGCTCCACGCCGTCCGGGACCGCCCTGAGAAGCCCTGGCGGGGCGACGTCCCCGAGCGATTGGTCCAGGTAGGCGAGATCGATGTCGCCCAACAGGAACCTGCGCCCGTGCGCGCGGGCCTCTACTCCCACCACGCCCGTCCCGCAGAACGGGTCGACGACCAGCTCGCCAGGGACGCTGCTTTGCAAGAGGAACGCGCGCACCACCGCATTCGGCTTCACCGCCGGGCCCGGCACGCTGGACCGGGCGGCGAGCAGCACGTCGGGGATGCCGAGGTCGGCCAGGGTCCGCTTCCCCTTCTCGAAGAAGAGGATGCGCTCGGATGCCGCCCGGTAGTGGTACCCGGTGCCGCCGCGGATCCGGGTGCCGTCGAGGGTGGTCTTCGCCCAGAGGATCTCCTTCCAATAGACGAACCCGGCCTCGCACCTGCGCGCCCCGTTGGGCAGCCGGTCGGCCCCGATGCCCTGCTGCTGCTTGATCACGTCGGCCGTGACCTCGTCGCAGAACAGGTAGAAGTGCCGATCGCGCCGCAGCACCCGGTAGACCGCAGCCAAGAGCTCGGGTAGCCGCCCGTTGGGCACCGTGCTGAACCAGTTCGTGGTCAGTCGCGTGGTCGTGCCGCGCGACCGGTGCAATTGGAGCGATTCGTAAGGAGGGTCGGTCACCACCAGGTCGACCGACTCGTCGGCCAGGGTGCCGAGCAGCTCGAAGGCGTCGGAGACGACCACCCGGTCGCCGGGCGGGCGCGGCTCGAGGCGCAGCTGGGCGTTGAGGTCCACGAAACGACCGTAGCACGGGGGTCCGACAGCCCTCTCAGGTATGCCGGAGCACGACGGCCTGGATGACGTTCGCGACGTCCTCGCAGCGGTCGACCGCGCTCTCCAGCTTCTCGTAGATCTCCTTCAGCTTGATGACCTCCAAGACGTCGTTCTGCCGCTCGAAGAGCCGCTTGAGGGCGAGGCGCAGGATGTCGTCGCTTTCGTTCTCCAACCGGTTGATCTCCACGCTGGTGCGCGACAGCTGCGCAGGGTCTTTCAGATTCCGCAGCCCGGCAACCGCTTTCTGCACCTCGATGCAGGTGCGGGTCAGCACCTGGGAGAGGAGCCTCGCTTCGTCGGTCGGCTTCTTCACTCCGTAGATGACCAGCCGGCTGGCCGTGGAATCGATGTGATCGACGATGTCGTCCAGCCTGGAGACGAGCTCGTGGATGTCCTCCCGCTCGAGAGGCGTGATGAAGGTCATGTTCAGCTTGTCGAAGGTCCGATGGGTGATCGCGTCGCACTCGTGCTCGAGGTCCTTCATCTCGCGCGCCCGCGCCTCGAGCCTGTCCCACCGCTCGAGCATGTCCTCCAGCGCGCGGGCGGCGTCCAGCACCTTGGCCGCGAGCTGGTCGAACAGGTCGAAGAAGCTGGTGTCCTTGGGAAGCAGGGTGAACGCCATGTCCGCGCAGGCTACTTGAAAACGAGGTGGGCGACCTTGGATTCGACGTCCCAGTAGATCATCGCCACCGCGGTGACGTCGAACGCTGCGTGAGCGAACATCGGCATCCACAAGCGGCCCGTCGCCGCGAAGATGGCGCCGAAGACGAGGCCCGTGATCGCGGCCTGCTCGACGCCGGTGACCCCCTGGCCGCTGTAATGGGCGAGAGCGAACACCGCGGAGGTGATCGCCACGATCGCCGTCTTCGCGCCGCTCCCGGTGCCGAAGAGCTTCCCCAGGCGCTCGAACAGGTATCCCCGGAAGAACGTCTCTTCGCCGAAGCCCGCTCCGACGGTCACGGCGAGCAGCATTCCCGCAAGCGCTGCGCGGTTCCCCGCCAGGTAATGGTACGCGCGGTTCACCGGGTCGGCTCCCAGAAGCGGCATCACGACGGCTTTCATCACCAGCTTGAACGCCGCCCCGAAGGCGAGGCCGAAAGCCAGGGTCCCGATCCAGCTCTTCGGGCGGACGTAGCCGATCTCGCGCCAGGGCGTGCGCGACCAGCGGGCCCATGCAAGGACGAGGACTGCTGCAACCGCGCTGTTCAGGGTCGCTCCGGCGATGATGATCGCGATCGCCAGCAGACCGAGGGGTCCGAATCCTCGCAGAGTCGCGGCGAGACGGTCGGTTTGCTCAGAAGAGGGCAATGACCTTGTAGACCACGGCCGCGATGGCCGCCGCCATGGGGAGGGTGAGCAGCCAGGCCACGAGGATGTTGAAGGTGACCCCCCACTTCACTGCCGAGAGGCGCTTGGTCGCCCCCACCCCCATGATGGAGCTGGTGATGACGTGCGTGGTGGAGACGGGGAACCCCATGTGCGCGGTGCCGAGCAGGACGGCCGAGGCGGCGGTCTCGGCGGCGAACCCGTCGATGGGCTGGAGCTTGACCAGCTTCATGCCCAGCGTCCGGATGATCCGCTTGCCGCCCGAGAATGTGCCCAGGCCGATGGTCAGGGCCGAGGCGAGCTTCACCCAGAGCGGCACGTAGAAGTGGTCGATGCGCCCCGCCGCGAGGAGGGCCAACGCCATGACGCCCATCGTCTTCTGCGCGTCGTTCGAGCCGTGGCTGAAGGCCATCAAGGCAGCGGACACGGTCTGCGCGCGGCGGAAGCCGCTGCTGGCGGTGGCGGGGCGGGCGCGCCGGAAGGTCCAGTAGAGCGCGGTGGCGAGGAGCGCCCCCACCACCAGCCCGATCAGAGGAGACGAGACGGTGGGGATCACCACCTTCTCCAGGATGCCGCGCCACTTCACTTCCCGGGCGCTCGCCGCCGAAAGGACCGCGCCGACCAGCCCGCCGATGAGCGCGTGCGACGAGCTGGAGGGGATGCCGTAGTACCAGGTGATGAAGTTCCAGGCGACCGCTCCGACGAGCGCGGCCAGCACCACCAGCTGGGTCACGGCGCCCGTCTCGATGATGCCCTTGCCCAGCGTGGAGGCCACCTCGGTCGAGATGAGCGCCCCCAGCACATTGGCCACCGCGGCCATTCCCAGCGCGACCCCCGGCCGGAGCGCGCGGGTGGAGATGGACGTCGCGATGGCGTTCGCGGAATCGTGGAAGCCGTTGGTGAAGTCGAACAGGAGGGCGGTGGCGACGACGACCAGGAGCAGGTTGCCGGTCAAGCATGTCTCCGGGGGTCCTTCAAGGCGCGCGGAAGATGGCACAAAGCCGTCACATCCGCGACGCTGGACCGCCCGGACGCGCCCTCAGATGAGGGCGGCGACCGCGGTGGCTGCGAAGGCGAACAGGGCGCCCGCGCAAACCAGGCTGATGGTCTTGAACACGCTCATGCCCCTTTGACGTGCAACGCGCGCGCCACGTTTCAAAAAAAATCGCATTTCGTGATTCCGCGGAGTTGCATACCAGCGTTCGCCGACGAACTGCAAGTTGTCCGGTTCTTCCCCGGCGCAGTGTCCGTCAATCTGACAGCCGTGTCAGCATTTCATCAACCTTTGACGCAGAGCACCTGGCGCAGCTCCGCGACCACCTCCACCAAGTCGCGCTGCTGCTCCATCACCTGGCCGATGTCCTTGTAAGCAGCGGGGATCTCGTCCAGGACGCCCCCGTCCTTGCGGCACTCGACGCCCTGCGTCTGCTCCCGCAGGTCCTTCACGGTGAAGCGCCGCTTGGCCTCGCTCCGGCTCATCCGACGCCCCGCGCCATGGGAGGCGCTCTCGAAGCTCTGCGGGTTCCCCAGCCCGCGGACGACGTACGAGCGGGTCCCCATCGAGCCGGGGACGATGCCCAGCTCGCCCTTGCCGGCGCGGATCGCGCCCTTGCGGGTGACCAGCACCTCCTCGCCGAAGTGCACTTCCTCGGCCACGTAGTTGTGGTGGCAGTGCACTGGGTCCGCGAACCGGACGTCCGGCCGGAAGCGCCGGAGCACGTCTTGATAGAGTTGCAGCATCGCCTCCCGGTTGGCCCGGGCGTAGCGCTGGGCCCAGAACAGGTCGCAACGGTAGTCCCGCATCTCGGGGGTCCCGGCCAGGAAGACCGCCAGGTCGCGGTCGGGCAGGCGCTGGTTGTGGGCCAGCTTCTTCGCCCGGCCGATGTGGATCTCGGCCAGCGTCTTCCCGATGTTCCGCGAGCCAGAATGGAGCATCAGCCAGACCCTGTCCTCGGTATCCAGGCACAGCTCCAGGAAGTGGTTGCCCCCGCCCAGCGTCCCGAGCTGGTGGCGCGCCTTGGACTCCAGGTCCCGCACTGCCGAGGTCAAGTCCTGGAAATCGCGCCACAGTGCCGGGTCTCCCTCCACCGGCCGCTTGTGCTTCTCGAACCCGACCGGGATCGCGCGCTCGATTTCGCTGCGCAGACCCGCCAGCGAGTCCGGCAGGTCGCTCGCAGTCAGGCTGCTGCGCACGGCGGCGAGACCGCAGCCGATGTCGACGCCGACCGCCGCAGGAGAGAGGGCCCCCTTCATCGCGATCACGGAGCCGACGGTGGCTCCCTTGCCGTAGTGCACGTCCGGCATCGCGGCGACGTGGTGGAACACCCAGGGCAGCTTCGCGATGTTGCGTAGCTGGTCCAGCGCGACCGACTCGATCTGCGCCGGGTCTGCCCAGGCCAGCACGTCGACCTTGTCTCCGCGGATGCGCTGCACCCCGCTTACATGGACCTTCTCTGCACGTCCTGCAACGCAAGCCGGCCTAAAAAAAATTATTTTTTTTTCGGGCTCAGCCAAGAGCCTCGCGGATCCGCCGTGCGTAGCCCTCCCGCTCCTCGTCCGACTCGTACTTCGTCCGCGGCCAGAAGAACCCGCGCAGCCCGTCGCCCTTGCGCCGCGGGACGACGTGCACGTGCAGATGCGGCACGCTCTGCGAGATCTTCGTGTTCACCGCGGTGAAGCTGCCGTCGGCGGAGAGCCCCGCCTCCATCGCGCGGGCGATGCGCTGCACCGCGAAGAGCAGCGGCTCCATCAGCGGGCGCGGCAGCTCGAGCAGGTCCGGCACGTGCTCGCGCGGCGCGACCAGGACGTGCCCCTTGAACACCGGCCTCGCGTCGAGGAAGGCCACTACTTGCTCGTCGCGGAGCACCACCGACGCAGCGAGTTCCCCGCGTCCGATCGCGCAGAACGGACATTCCATGCCGCGCACTCAAAGCACGAACCGCCAAGCGGGTCGACCGAAGTGCTCCGACGTGCGCGGGTGTGCGCGGACGGAACCCCGCGGAATCAGAAGGCGATCGGTCTCGGTTTCCTTTCGGGCGGGCGGTCTGTGTCCATGGCATAGAAGCGGGCAACCAGACCGCCCGCATGACAAGGAGCAGTCCGATGCGCAAGCTACTCGCTCTCTCGTGTGCTCTTGCCGCGGCCTGCGGTGGAGGCGTCGCCTTCAAGGACCAGGCCAGCGCCGCGTTGCCCGACAGCGCGGGCGTCGCGGTGGGTCCGCAGCAGGCGCAGTCGTCCCAGTCCAATGCGCTCTCCGCACAAGGCTCTTCGCAGGATTTGATCGGCGCCGACCCCTGGTACAACGCCACCGTCGCCTTCTCGGTGTCCATCAACCTCGGCACGGCGTTCACTCTTGGCGCGGTCGCGTCGGTCACCGCCAGCGACCCGACCAGCTGCACCGCCAACAGCTGCACCTGGGGCCCCGGCTCCGCGCCGCTGGACCCGAACGAGTACGAGCTGGTCGTGACGCAGGCCGCGGACGGTTCCTTCGACTGGACCCTGAGCGGGCGCTCGAAGGCGAACGCCAGCGCCGCCTTCGTGACCCTGATCTCCGGCAACGCCAAGCCGAGCGGCCAGCGTCACCGGGGCAGCGGCACGTTCACCATCAATCTGGACAACGCGAAGCAGCTGGCCGGGCAGCCCACCACGGAGCAGGGCACAATCGACATCACCTACAGCAACGTGGGGCCGGCGCACGTGCAGGCGAACTTCCACAACATGATCAGCCAGGACGCGCAGCACCTGGGTGACCTGGGCAACGCCTACTACAACTACCAGGCGGACATCACGGGCGGCGGCGACATGGAGATCGCCTGGCACGACGTGACCCACGAGGAGCGCGACGACATCCACTCGCGCTGGAAGGCCGACGGCTCGGGCCGCGCGGACGTGATGGTGGTCAAGCCGGCCTCGTCGGTGCAGATCTCGAACTGCTGGAGCGCCGCCGTGAGCGGGTTCGTCACGGTGTTCTCGCCCACCAGCGGATCGGTCAGCGCCTGCAGCTACGCCGACGCTTCGTTCGGCGCGAACATCAATACTCCGCAGTAGCTCGAGAGGGGACCGTGAGCGCACTTCGCGTCATCGCGGGCGGGCGGGCCGGGGACAAGAGCCCCGGCCCGCTCCGCGTCAAGGCCGACGCGGGGCTCCTCGCCGAGCTGTACGGAACGCACGCGGCGGCGGTCTACGGCCGCTGCCGCTTCCTCTTGCGGGACGACGAAGCCGCCAAGGACGCCTTGCAGGAAGTGTTCGCCAAGGCCCTGCGCGCGCTGCCGGAGTTCCGCGCCGCCGCGTCGCCGGCCACCTGGATCCTGCGGATCGCGACGCACTACTGCTTGAACGAGCTGCGCGCGCGGAGGGCGGCGTGGCGGGAGCAGCTCGTTCAGCTTTCCAAGGATCGGCGCGACGAGGTCGAGCCGCCGGAGCGGCGCGCCCTGGTCCGGGCGCTGCTCTCCGCGGCTCCGGCCGAAGCGCAGGAGGTGGCGGTGCTCTACTTCGTGGACGAGATGACGCAGGCGGAGATCGCGGAGGCGACCGCCCGCAGCCTGCCCACGGTGCGCAAGCGGCTGCGCGACTTCCTCGCCTCCGCCCGCGCCGCCCTGGCCGAGGCGCTGCCCGGCATCTCGCTGCCGGAAGGAGACGAGCCATGATGGTCGATCTGGGAGGCCCCGGGACGGCCTGCTCGGCCATGCGCGTCCGGCGGCTGGTGGCGGGCGAGCTGCAAGGCACCGACCGCGAGCGCACGCAGCAGCACGTCGACGGCTGCGCGCGCTGCCAGTCGGTCCTGACCGAGCTCGCGGACGAGCGCGCCCGGCTGGCCCGCGACGTCCCCTTCGAGGCGTTCGCCGCGGGGGTCGCGGAGAAATTGGCGCAGGCGCACCAGCCGCCCCGGTTCGTGCGGTGGGCGCCGCTAGCGGCCGCGGCGGCGCTGCTGCTGGTGGTGGGGACCGCGTTGACGCTGAGGCCGCCTTCCGACGACGACGGCGTGCGCAGCAAGGGCGGGGTGGCCGTGGCGCTGTTCCAGCGCAGCGGTGCGGAAGTGCACCCGGTGCAGCGGGCAGTAGGCCCGGGACCGATCATGGTCCACCTCGAGCCGGCGGGCCGGCGTTACGCAGCGGTGCTGCTGGTCGAGCCGAAGGAGTCCTCGCTGCTCTACACGGGCGCTGCGCGAGCCGACCTGCCCGAGGCCTTCGAATGGACCGGCTCGGCTCGCCGGGCGATGCTCCTGGCCGTGTTCGCCGACAAGCCGCTCGACGGAGAAGCGCTGCGGCGCGACGGCGCCAAGGGCGCTCCCAAGGGAGCCGACGTGGTGCAGGTCCCGCTAGAGCGCGTTCCGTGAAGCGGATCGTGCCGGTCGCGCTGCTTCTGGCAGCCGGCGCGGCAGGCGCCGAGCCGCACCGCTTCGCGCTGGTGGTGGGGGACTCGGAAGGCGGGGCGGGGACGCGGCAGCTCCGGTACGCCGAGCGCGACGCCCGCCGCATGCACTCCATCCTCACCCGGCTGGGCGGGGTGCGGGAGGAGGACGCCCGCCTGCTCACCGGCGCGGATGCCGACGACGTCCGGCGCGCGCTGCTCGAGCTGGAGACGCGGGCGCGTTCGGCGCGCGAGCGCGGCGACGAGACGCTGCTGCTCGTCTACTACTCGGGACACGCCAAGGACGGCGATCTCCGGTTGCGCGACACGCGCCTGCCGCTCAGCGAGCTGCGCCAGCGCTTGCAGGAGGCGCCGGCCGACGTGCGCATCGGGCTGCTCGACTCGTGCCAGTCGGGCGCCATCACCCGCATGAAGGGCGTGCGGGCGATGCCCGCCTTCGACGTGCAGCGCGCCCACGAGGCCGGCCCGCGCGGCCTGGTGCTGATCGCCTCCTCGGCCGCCGACGAGGAGTCGCAGGAGTCGGACGAGATCTCCGGCAGCTTCTTCACCCACTACCTGGCGTCGGGTCTGTTGGGCGACGCCGACGCGAGCGGCGACGGCAAGGTGACCCTCGCCGAAGCCTACGCATACGCCTACGGGCGCACGGTCGGCTCGACCACCGAGACCCGCGCCGGCGCGCAGCACCCCGTGTACCTGTACGACCTGGGCGGGGCGGGCGACGTGGTGCTGACCGAGCTGAATCCCGCCCGCGGAGGCCTGCTCTTCGGCGCCGCCGACGAGGGCGTCTACGTCGTGCTCGACGGACAGCGGCGCGCGGTCGCGGAAGTGGCCAAGGCCTCCGGCTCGTCGCGGCGCCTGGCGCTCGCGCCCGGCAGCTACATCGTCAAGAAGCGGATCGAGAACGCGGTGCTGGTCGGAGACGTGCAGGTCGGCGACGGGGTGATCGAGGTGGCCGACGCACAGCTCTCGCGCCGCAAGCTCGAGGACGATCCGCAGAAGGGCGCCTCGGGGCCCCGCTGGAGCGTGCTGGGCACGGGCGGCTACCAGTTCTTCTTCGATTCGGCCGCGCGCAACGGGCTCTTCCCGCCCGCCATCCTGGCAGGGGTCGAGGCTTCGGCGCGCGACTACCTCGGCCACCAGCTGGCCTGGGGCGTCGACGTGGCGGTGGGCGGGGGGACTTCCACTCTCCGGCTCTCCGGCGTGCCCGACATCCCGGTGCGATTCGGCGAGCTGTCCGGCGGCGTGTCGCTATGGCGCGATTTCGACGTGACCGAAAGGCTCACCGCCTCGGTCGGCGCCCGCCTCGCTTTCCTCTACCTGTTCCGCAGCTTCGACGGCCGCCCCGACCTGCCCTCGCAGAACTTCTTCACGCTCACGCCGGGCGTGGAGCTGTCGTTCGGATGGCGGTTCAGCTCCCGCTGGACGGCGGTCGCGCGCGGCCGCGCGAACTACCTCTTCTACAACGTGGACCAGAACCAATCCCTCGGCTACGCCGAGATCGCTCTGGGGGTCGAATATGCGTTCGGCTTCTAAAGCACTCGCGGCGCTCCTGCTCCTCACGGCCTGCGGCAACCTCTCCAACGAGGACATCGCCTTCGCCGAGGCATTGCCTCGGACGAGCGACCTGCAAGTCAGCTTGCCGGCTCAGTCCACGCAGCCGGCGTGCGCGCTGGGCCAGGCTTCGCAATGGGTGACGGGCGCGCGCGACACCGGCAACAAGATCAACGCCGCCGTCGTCGCGGTCCTCGGGATCGTCGACGCCATCCGCATGGCGACTCCGACCAGCCGCCAGCCCAACTTGCGCGTCTGGGACTTCCCCGACCAGAACCACCCCGGAGTGCAGTTCGAGGCGAGCCTCTTGCGCGTGCCTCAGCCGGCGGGGAGCGATCCGGCGGCGCAGCCCTGGTCCTTCGCCATCGACGCCCGGCGCGACGGCGGCCCGTTCCTGGAGGTCCTGTACGCCTACTTCGTCGGCGCCAACGCGAGAGGCGGGCTGGGCGAGATCGCGATCAACTTCGACAGCTCACGCGCGCTGCAGATCAACAATCCGAACGACCCGGCCGGCGTGATGATGATCCACTACGACCTGAGCGGAGTCGCCCGTGCCCTGCCCCGTACCCTGCGCGTCGAGCTGGGCGCGACGGGCCTGGGCCTGTCCCAGTTCAGCTACTTCTTCTCCGGAAACTCGGACGGCAGCGGTCACTTCGACTACTTGTTCTTCGACGCGTCCAGCAACCGCTTCTCCCTGCAGACCGCATTCACGGCCGCGGGCGCGGGGACCGCGCACATGTCCGTTCAGATCGCGAACAATGGTCCGACGGGCACCCTGGACGAATGCTGGGACCCCACAGGCTGCCTGACCTACGTCCTCGATCCGTTGAGCATCACGCCGATCTGCAGTCTGGTCCCGCCGCCGCTCTGCCCGGTCCAAGGCAGTCAGTCCTCCTGTCCGGTCGTGCCCTGACCGCCTACGGGTTGGCAGAGCCCAGGTCGCGCAGCACGCGGGCGGCCGCATTGTGGCCCGCTGCGCCGATCACCGAGCCGGCGGGGTGGCATCCGGCGCTGGCCGAGTAGAGCCCCTGCACGGGCGTCGCGTAAGGGAGGCGGTCCGAGAAGCCGAACGAATTGTCCACGTGGTGGATGTGCCCGCGCGAGATGCCGAAGTGCCGCTCGATCTTCGGCGGCGTCAGGGTGAAGGCGTCGACCACCAAATCGCTCGTGCCCGGCGCGAAGCGATCGCAGAGCGACAGGAGGTGCCGCACGTACCGCTCCTCCTCGACCTCCCAGGTGGTGCCCCGCAAGGAGTACGGGACCCATTGCACGAACAGCGCCGAGTTGTGCCGGCCCGCTTCGTCCTGCAGCGACGGGTCGACCGTGGTGTGGACGTACCACTCGATCGTCGGGAACTCCGGCAGCCGCCCGGCCTTCACGTCGGCGAACGCGGCGCGCATCGCCGCCATGACCTGCGGCTCGTCGGGGAGCAGGTGCATGGTCGATCCGAGCTGCCCGCGATCCTCGGGCAGGCAGGAGAAACGCGGCAGCCCCCGAAGCGCGAGGTTGACCTTGAGCGTGGTGCCGTCGCGCAGGTATCCGTCGATGCGGGCGTTGTAGGCCGCGGGCAGGCGCTCGCGACCGACCAGGTCCCGCATCCGGAAGGGATCGGCGTTCACCACCACGGCACGCGCGCCGATCTCGCCGCCGTCCTCGAGCTGGACGCCCGCGGCCGCGCCCCGCTCGATGGCGATCCGCCGCACCGCGCGGCCCGTGTCGATCCGGGCTCCGGCCTCGCGCGCCGCGTCGGCGAGCGTGCGGGTCACGGTGCCCATGCCGCCCTTGACGATCATCCAGGTGCCGTCCGCTCCGGGCAGGCGGCACAGGTTGTGGATCAGGAAGTTCATCCCGGTGCCGGGGGTGTCCCAGTCCCCGTTGAGGCCGGAGAAGCCGTCGGTGACGGCATACATGGCCTTGAGCAGGTCGCTCTTGAACCCGAACCGATCCAGGTACCGACCCACCGGCTTGCGGCAGAGATCGACGAAGGTCCGCCGCAGCGGCGCGCGCACGAACCTCTCGGCCGTCTCCTCGATGGTGAGCGGCTCTTGCAACCAGGTGGGAGCGACGTCCCCGCGGAGCTGCGCGATCTCCTCCTGCAGGGCCTCGTGGGCGCGAAGGTCCTGCTCGGAGAAGAAGGCGAGCATCTGCTCGCGGACGGCGCGCGCGTCGGACCCGAGCAGCAGGTACCGTCGCCCCGTGGTGGGCAGGAAGTAGTGCGGATCGCGCCGCAAGAGCGGCAGCTCGATCCGCAGCTTGCGCAGCAGCTCGGGAGGCATCAGGCCCAGCAGGTAGGCCCCCGTCGAGGTGCCCAGCCGCGGCGCCTTCGCGAACGGCCGCTCGGTCCGGGCGGCGCCGCCCACCACGGCGTATTGCTCCAGCACGCGGACCGACAGCCCGGACCGGGCAAGGAGCAGAGCGGCGACCAGGCCGTTGTGTCCCGCCCCCACCACCACGACGTCCGCCCGCTCCTCCGCCATGCGCGCAACCATACTCCGTCCCGCGCCGGGCGCGTGCGTACATTCACGGGCGGCCGCGAATCTGACTAGAGACGTTTCACGCAAAGGGCGCGGAGGAAAAGGGAGGACGCGGAGGAGATACGTTTTTCAAAAACCGGATCCTCCGCGCTCTCCCTTTCCTCCGCGCCCTCCGCGTGAAACGCTCTAGGCCTCTTTCGCGGACATAGCGGACGGTTGCGGGGTGTTTGACAAGGGGAGCGGGGCGTGGTTTCCCCGGCGGCCCGAGGAGAGAGTGGCGGAGACGAGCTTACCGAGCACACCCGGACGTCTGAGGCTGTCGCCTGCGTGGCTGTTGTTCGCGGCGTTGGCGCTGGCCATTCCGGTCGCGCCCCTCTTGGTGAAGAGGAGGCCGCCGGCGCTGCCGGAGTTGGGGCAGCTGCCGGCGTTCTCGCTGACGGATGAGCGGGGGCGGCCGTTCGGGAGGGACGACTTGCTCGGGAAGGTCTGGGTGGCCGACTTCGTCTTCACCAGCTGCTCCGACGCGTGCCCGCGGCTGACGCAGAGGATGCGCTCGCTCCAGGACCGGCTCGATCCACACGGCCGGGTGGGGCTCCTCTCCATCAGCGTGGATCCCGAGCGGGACACTCCCGAGAAGCTGCGCGCCTACGGCGAGGCCTACGGAGCCCGCGGCGACTTGTGGCGCTTCCTCACCGGCTCCCCTACGGAGGTGCAGCGCACCGTGGTCAAGGGGTTCAAGATGGCCATGGCCAAGGTGCCGGCGCAGGACCAGGCGCGGGAGAGCGACGACGAGCTGCGGGCGCAGGCGTTCGACATCCTGCACGGCGACCGGATGGTCCTGGTCGACTCGGACGCGCACATTCGCGGCTATTACGTGGCAGACGATGCCGGGCTCGCCTCGGTTCTGCGCGCCGCGCGCGGGCTCGCCGAGCGATGACCCTCGCCGAGGCGCTTCCCTCCTGGAACGCGGCGATGAACGCCGTCTCCGCCACCGCCCTGTTCAGCGGCTGGGTGGCGATCCGGCGCGGGAACTGGCAGCTGCACTGGAAGCTGATGGCCGCGGCCTTCGCTGCCTCGACGCTGTTCCTGGCCGGCTACCTGACCCGCTTCGCCCTGACCGGCGTGCACCGTTTCCCGCTGCAAGGGCCGGTGCGCACGTTCTACTACCTCCTGCTGGGCACCCATACGGTGCTCGCGGTCGTGGCGCTCCCGTTGGTCTTGCGCACCATCTGGCTGTCGGCGGTGAAGCGCTCGTTCGACCGGCACAAGCGGATCGCCGTGGTGACGTTCCCGATCTGGGCGTACGTGTCGGTGACGGGCGTGATCGTGTACGTCATGCTCTACCACCTGCCTCGCTGGGTGGCCTGACTGCGACCGATCGCCGCAGGTTGCCTGCCGCGGGGCGCGCCGGCATGCTAGAGGTGAGCGGATGGCGTACCGGATCATCGAGACGTGCATCGGGTGCACGGCCTGCGTGAAGCGGTGCCCGACCGACGCGATCAGCGGCGAGCGAAAGGCGCTGCACATCATCTTGCCGGACCTGTGCATCGATTGCGGCGCCTGCGGGCCCGTGTGCCCCGTCGACGCCATCCTCGATCAGTACGGCAACGTGCAGCGGCTCTTGAAGAAGCACGAGCGCCCCATCGCCTTCGTCTACGAGCAGAGCTGCACCGGCTGCGAGAAGTGCGTGGAGCGCTGCCCGTTCGAGGCCCTGGAGATGGTCCCGGTGAGCGACCCCTCCAGCTTCCTCGGCATCGTCTCCGTGATCGAGAAGAACTGCACCGGGTGCCGGGAATGCGAGAAGGCGTGCCCATACGACGCCATCTTCATCTACCGCAAGGACCAGGTACCGGAGTGGCTGAAGAGCTCGCGCGTCGAACGCGCAGCCTGACGCCTGCTCGCGAAGCGTCTCAAGTAGGCTCAGTCCTCGTCCGATTCGGCCGCCTCGTCTTCGTCCTCGGCCTCGGCTTCGTCCTCGTCGCCGGCCGCGACCTCCTCGGGCTCGACCTCTTTCGGAGGGGCGGCGCGCGCGCGGGAGCCGGAAGGCTTGGCGGACGGCGTCGCGCGCTGGTCCGCGCCGCACTTCGGGCACGCCGGCACCGGCTTCTTCAGGTCGTAGAACTTCGTGCTGCACTTGAAGCAGACGTACTTGGTGCCCAGGTCGCGCGCCATCGTCCCCCTCAGAGATCGAAGCGGGGCGGCACATAGTCCACGGATTCGCGGAAGTCAACGCCGCGCCCCAGTCCGTCCCCGGCGCCATCTGGTAGGCTGGCTCCCTACATCGACGGGAGTCCGCATGGCGCTGAACCTGGTCCTCGTCCCGCAGCGGCAGAGCAGCAAGGGAATGGCCCTGGCCTGGGCGGAGATGGAAGGGGTCCAAGCGTACGAGGTTTTCGTCGCCCACAAGCGCCTTTCGCCCGAGGAGCTGGAGGCGGCCGAGACGCTGGGCGGTACGGACGATTGCCTGTTCGCCAAGGTGGGGCCCGAGGTCAGGTCGGTAGTCGACGACGTCACGCCGGCCGGCGAGCCGCGCTTCTACGCGGTCGCGGTGATCTTCGCCGACGGCACGGTGAAGCCGGCCCGCTTCCGCGCGATGCCCGACGGGGCGACCACCGCCTCGCTCGCCCTCTCCAGCGCCCAGGGCCCCGCTCAGCCGGCCGCCCCGCCGCGCAGGGCGCCGGCTCCACCCGTCCCCGTTTCCCAGGCCCCCGCGGCGGCGGCAGACCCGTTGGAGGAACGCAAGCGCGCCCAGCGCGAAGCCCGCGACCGCGTCACGGCGGAATCGCTGACCGAGCCGCCCGGCCCCGCCGAGGTGTTCGGCCGGGGGCAGCCGTTCATCCGGGTCGCACCACCTGCACAACCGGCGCGTCCGGCCCAGGAGCAGAGAGCGGACGAGCCGCCTGCAGCCCCGTCGAGCGTCCCGCTCGAGCACGAGCTGGAAGTGCGGATGATCGGCGCCACCCAGACCTGGGACGGGCTGCGCATCACCTGGGAGCGCGAGCCCCGCGCCGCGGCGTACGAAGTGATCGTCTCGGACCACCAGATCTTCGAGGAGGAGCTGAAGGACGCCCTGGCCGGCCGCGCCGACTTCACCACCGCGGTGGCCATCGCTCCCGCCGTCACCGCCGTGATCGACAACGTCACCCCCCGGGACGCGCGGGGCTGGTACGCGGTGCTCGTCCGGGCCCGCGACGGCAAGCGCGCGGCCCATCCCCTCCGGGTGGGCGACGCCGCGGCGACCGGAAAGGCCGTCGCGCCCTTCCTCAACCCCAATCGCACCGCCGAGGTCCGTGCCGAGGCGGAAGGCATGGTCGAGGAGGCGCGCCAAGAGTGGCAGCGGTGGAAGTCGGAGCAGGACCGCGGCGCCCGCGCCGAAGCCAAGCGGCTGGTGCAGGACGCCTTGCTCGTGTTCCCAGGGCTCCCCTTGGCCAGGGCGCTGGCCGCCGAGATGGGGTAGCCCATCCGGCTCGACCTGCCGCGGCTGTTGCCCGTGGTCTGCCGGGGGTGCCGCAAGCGCTCCGAGCGCGGCCTGGCGAAGCGGCATCACCGAGGAATCCGAACGCCTCGGCGGTTCCGACCCCGCGGCGGCCCTCCGTTCCGAAGCCACCCAACTCGGCTGGTCATTGGTGGACGAAGCCGAAGTGCCCTGGTCCCTCCGCCGCGACTCCCGCTCCGCCACCCTCTACTCCGTCCACTGGCTCCACACCCGCAAGACCTAGCCGCCTCGATTCAGTCAGGCGGGCGATTCGGGTCGGGGTCGTCTTCGGGGTCGGCGGGAGCGTCGGGATCCTGGTCGGTCGGGAAGGCCTTGGGGCCGCGGGCGAGTTGGGCCCATTCGGGATCTTCGTCGGCCTCGGTGTCGACGTCGGTGGCGACCTCGGTCGCGAGCGCCAGATCGTCTCCGCCGACCGCCTCCGGGACAGGCCGGGCGGCCGCCGCGACGTCGCGGTCCAGCTCGCTCAACTCTTCCGCGGGCGGCGCAGGCTCTGCAATGTACGACGGCCGATACGCGCGCGCCGGCCGGCGCTCTGCATCGCGGGGTTCGCGTCCGGGCAGGACGAAGGGCGGTCCGGGAACGCGCTCCGGCTGCTTTGCCGCGGCATCGGGCCTGCCCGCGTCCGGCGGGGGATTCGCCTGGGAATCGGTCATCAGCGGCGGCGGCACTACTTCGTCGATCGGCCCGGCGGCCTGCGACGGAGGGACCGCGAGGCGCTTCATCCGCTCCGGTTCGCGCGGCGTCGCCGGCCGCTTGATCGGGTCCGGCTGCGGTGGCGCCGCTGCTTCGACGGCCGCCGGAAGTCCCTGGGCGGGAGTCCGCTCGTCGATGGGCGGCGGCGTGTCGTCGGTGCGCCCGGGAGCGGCCTCCACCACGTCCTCTTCGGCGAGCAGCTCGACTTCTTCCGCGTCCGCCGGCGGCGCCGCCGCTTCCGCCGCGCGCGCCTCGGGAGACACTTCCACCCGCGCGCGGCAGAGGACCGAACCGTCCTTCCGCTGCACTCCCGGCGCGGCCACCCGGGCGACCCGGTCGCCGCCCGAATCCACCGCGACGTGCAGCTGAGGCGAGAGCGGCTCGCCCGCCGGCGGATCGATCAGCTCCCACCCGCACAGCGCGGCCGCGCGCACGAGCCAGGCGCGCAGCTCGGCGTTCTCGCCTCGCGCGGCTCGCACCATCGACTGCGCCTGCCGCTCCAAGGGGCCCGCCGGATCCGGCACCGCCGGCCCCTCCAGGAGGCGCACGACCAGCCGTTCGGCGAGCGGAAGGTCGGCAGCGGCGTACAGGTCCACCTCCGCGTACACACGCTGGAGGGCCTGCTCGCGCGCGGCGACCTGCGCCGAGGTGGCGCGCAACTGATCCGAGATCCCTTCCTGCGGCGCGCGAAGGGCGCGCTCCGCCTCCATCGCCAACGCGGCGGCCTTGTCGCACCGCGCCGCGGCCTGCTCGGCCTGGGACCGCTGCGAGGCGACCCGCTCGCGCAGCTCGACCCGCATGCCGTCCGCGAAAGCCTCGATGGCGGTGCCGCGCCCCTTGAGCACGCCGCGCGGCGGCTCGCCCACGCCGGGCGCTTGCGGCCGCGCCTCCAGCGCCGCGAGGCGCTTCTCCAGATTTCCGACCCGGTCTCCGCCCTCACCCACGGGCGCGACGCGCCCCTCGATCTGGTCCACCCGGCGCTCCAGGGCGGCCAGCCGATCGGCGAGGGTGGCGCTCGTCGGCCGCGGTCCTTCCTGCCGCGTGGCCGGGGTGGGCGCAGGTGGGAGCGACTCGCTCACGTCGATCTTCCCCCGGCCGTTCGACTCGACCGTCAGGGTGGCCCCGTCCTGCCGGCGCTCCCGCACCGAGCGGACGAAGTTCCGCGCCGCGATCTGCACCTTCTCCACGTCGATGGGCGAGCCCCGCAGGACGGTCCTCACCAGGTCCGCCAGGAGCTGGTCGGCGCGATACGCCGTGGAGAGCTTGAGCGCGTCGCGCTGCGCCTTGATCCGCACCTTGCGCGGCAGCCCGCTCGAGGAAAGCAGGGCCGCGCCCTCGAAATCGCGCGGCAGCTCCGCCTCGATCTCGAGCGGCACCTCCACCATGCGCGCGTCGGGGCGCGCCACCATCTTCACGCTGAACACCCTGCAATCTTACGACGATGGATGGGCCCTAGGACAGTGACTCGCCCCTCGGGCATGTGCTACCTCTGCCCACTTCATGTCGAGGCCGGCCACCGCACCCGAGTCCAAGCATCCGCACACCGCCACCCTCGATCGCGCGCCCGTCGCCGAGGCTGAAGACTCTCACCAACCGTTCATCCCGGCCTCCCAGGACATCCCCGAGCTGACCCCGGTGCCGCTGATCGTCGGGGCGCTGCTCGGCATCCTCTTCGGCGCCAGCTCGATGTACCTGGTCCTCAAGGTCGGGCTCACGGTGAGCGCCAGCATCCCGGTGGCGGTGCTCTCCATCACCATCTTCCGTGCCTTCAGCAAGTTCTTCCGCGTGCGCCGCGCCACCATCCTGGAGAACAACATCACCCAGACGACGGGCAGCGCGGGCGAGAGCATCGCCTTCGGCCTGGGCGTCACCATGCCGGCGCTCTTGATCCTCGGCTACAACATGGAGATCACCCAGCTGATCGTGGTCGCCGTCCTGGGCGGCCTGCTCGGGATCCTCCTGATGATCCCGCTGCGCCGGGCGCTGATCGTCAAGGAAGCGAAGACCCTGGTGTACCCGGAAGGGACCGCCTGCGCCGAGGTGCTCATCTCGGGAGAGAAGGGCGGCACCACCGCCAAGACCGTGTTCGCCGGCCTGGGCGTGGGCTCCCTCTTCGCCCTCTGCTACAAGGCGTTCGGGTTCTTCAAGGACATCCCCGAGAAGATCTTCGGCAAGACGTACGAGGGCGGGAACATCTCGCTCGAGGTGGGCCCCGAGCTCCTGGGCGTCGGATACATCATCGGCACGCGGATCGCGCTCACCATGGGCGCGGGCGGGATCTTGAGCGCGCTGGTACTGATGCCGGCGATCAAGCTGTTCGGCAACTCCGCCACGCAGCCGATCTACCCGGCCACCAAGCTGATCCGCGACATGACGCCGGACGACGTCTGGCACCAGTACATCCTGTACATCGGCGCGGGCGCGGTGGCGGCCGGCGGCATCATCTCCCTCTTCAAGTCGCTCCCCACCATCGTGGGCGGCGCGATGCGCGGGATGAAGAGCCTGTCCGGCGGCGTGGGCGGCAAGCGGGTGCAGATCCCCCGCACCGACCGCGACATCCCGCTCTGGGTGGTGGGGGTCGGGTCGCTCGCGCTGGTGGTGATCTGCTCGCTGGTGCCTTCGCTCAAGATCAACATCCTGGGGTCGGTGCTGATCCTGGTGCTCGGCTTCCTCTTCGTCACCGTCAGCTCCCGCCTGACCGGCGAGGTGGGCAGCTCGTCGAATCCCATCTCGGGCATGACGGTGGCCACGCTGCTCATCACCTCGCTGATCTTCTTCTCGCTGGGATGGGTGAGCGCGCCCTACAAGATCGCTGCCCTCTCCATCGCCGCCATCGCCTGCATCGCCATCTCCAACGGCGGCACCACCTCGCAGGACCTCAAGACCGGGTACATCGTCGGCGCCACCCCTTCGCGGCAGCAGATCGCCATCCTGGTCGGAGCGCTCTCCAGCGCGCTCTTGCTCGGGTTCGTCATCCTCAAGTTGAACGACGCGGGCACGGTGTTCGCCCGCCGGGACTATCCCCAGGTCAGGTTCGCCCCTTTCGAGTACGACGGGCGCGAGCGCTTGCGCGGGCCCGACGCGGACCGGGACGGCGCCGAGTACAACGTGGTCCGCCTGCGCGAGCCGCGCGGGCCGATGCCGCCCGGGAAGTACCTGGTCGACGACACGGGCCGCGTCAAGTACCTCGAGGATCCGGGCATCAACGGGCAGCTCACCCAGCGCGACAACGGAGAGAAGGTCACCTCCAAGTTCTCCGCGCCCAAGCCGGTGCTGATGTCCTTCATCATCGAGGGCATCATGACCCAGCAGCTCCCCTGGGGGCTGGTGCTGATCGGGGTCTTCATCAGCATCGTCCTCGAGCTGTGCGGGCTGTCTTCGCTGGCCTTCGCCGTGGGCGTGTACCTGCCGGTCTCCACCTCCACGCCGATCATGGTGGGAGGCATCGTGCGCTGGCTGATCGACCGCCGCCAGAAGCGCGCGGTCAGCGAGGCCGAGGCGGAGAGCGGCCCCGGCGTTCTCTTCAGCTCGGGCCTGATCGCGGGAGCCTCGGTCACGGGCACCGTCCTCGCCATGCTCCAGCTCTCCGAGCCCACCCGGAACTTCCTCCGCGGCATCAACGTGACGGACAAGCTGGGCAGCTTCGCCGCGAGCGACGTGGTCGCTTTCCTCCTGTTCCTGGGGCTGGCAGTGGTCCTGTTCCTGGTCGCCAGCGAGCGCCTGCTGCGGAGCCCGCGCGATGGTCCAAGTCCGTCTGGCTGAGGACCAGGCCGGGCTGCGCGCTTGCCTGCGCCTGCGCTGGACGGTGTTCGTCGGGGAGCAGAAGGTGCCGCCCTCCCTGGAGGTGGACGAGCACGACTCGTCCGGCGCGGTGCACGCGCTGGCCATGCTCGACGGGGTGCCCGCGGGCACGGGTCGATTCGTGCTGATCGGACCGGGCCTGGCGCAAATCGGCCGCATGGCGGTGATCGACCGCGCCCGCGGCAAAGGCATCGGAATCGCGCTGCTCAGGTTCCTCGAGGACGAGGCGCTCGGGCGAGGCGCCCGGCGCTTCACCCTCAACGCCCAGGTATCCGCGCGCCGCTTCTACGAGAAGGCCGGCTACCAGGCCGTCGGCGAAGTCTTCGACGACGCCGGCATCCCCCACGTCCGGATGGACCGGACGGCCTGAAATACAGGAATGGCCGGGCGCGTCGGCCGTTGTGCTTGACCGGGGGAGCGCCAGCGGTTACTTGCGCAACCACTTGCCGGGAGGTCCGATGGTTCGCACGTGCATGACACTCGCGTTGGGCGCGCTGCTGTTCGGCGCCGCCGCGCGGGCCGACGACAAAGAGGAGTTCGGCCGCTTGACCGTCGATCAGGTCGCCGAGCATGTCGCCAAGGGCGACGCGTCCATCTTCGACAACAACGACAAGGAGACGTGGCAGAAGGGCCACGTTCCCACGGCGAAGTGGGTCGACTTCAAGAACGTGCAGGCCTCCGACCTTCCCAAGGACAAGGACCGCACGCTGATCTTCTATTGCGCCAACGAGAAGTGACACGCATGTCACCAGGGCGCCCGTGCGGCGCTCCAGCTTGGTTACAAGCAGGTGAACGTCATGCCGGCCGGCATCCATGGTTGGGAGAAAGCCGGCAAACCGGTCGAGAAAGGCTAGATAAGGAGGACGTCATGGCCGTCAAACCGATCCCCGAGGGTTACCGCACCTTCACTCCCTACTTCGTGGTCGAGGGGGCCTCGGATTTCATCGACTTCCTCAAGAAGGCGTTCGCCGCCGAGGAGATCTTTCGCTTCCCGTCGCCGGGCGGAAAGATCGGCCATGCCGAGGTCCGCGTCGGAGACTCGGTGCTGATGCTCGCCGACAAGAGCCCCGAGTACCCCCCGACGCGGATCGGGTCCTATCTCTACGTCACCGACGTGGACGCGACCTACCGGAAGGCGGTGGGGGCGGGCGGCCAGTCGAAGCGCGAGCCGGCGAACCAGTTCTACGGCGACCGGGTCGCGACCGTGGCCGATCGCTGGGGCAACACCTGGTCGATCGGGACCCACATCGAGGACGTCCCGCCGGACGAGATGGAGCGGCGGATGAAGGCGCAGAAGAAGTAGCCGTCAGCCGGCCGGACCGACCTGGAAGACCCGGTCGGTCCGGTTCAGCGCGCCGGGCACTTTGACCGCCATGCGGTCCAGCAGGTCGATGGTGATGTGGTGCCTGCCGTGCCTCAGACGCGGCAGGCGCCGCGGGTGCCACGTCTTGACGAGCTGCAGCTCGGCCCGATCCAGCACCACCCGCACCTTGTACGAGCGCCGGCCCAGCTTCGCTCGCGACAAGTAGAAGTCGAGCGCGGGCGGCCGGAGGCGTTGCGCCCGCGGCGGAGCGGGCGCAGGCGGAGGCGGAAGTGGAGGCGGAGGAGGCGGGGGAGCGACGCCGTTGCTGCCGCCCAGGTTGGGATCGTTGCTAGCCGCCGTAGCCGCCGTAGCCGCCGTAGCCGGCGTAGCCACCGACGCAGTCGGCATGGGCGCGGCCGCCTCCCTGACGAACCGCGCATCGTCGGGACGCGGCGCCGCCAGGGGCAGGACGTACGTGAGCAGCGGCCGGCGCGGGTCGGGCCAGACCTGCCATTCCGCGATCCGTCCCTCCCGGCCAGGGACCCGGGGACCCGACCAGAAGCGGACCAGGGCGAACGCGCGGGGCGCCTTCACCACCTCGTGCCACGGCCGGCACAGCACCGCGCGGAGCAGGTGGGGACCCGGCGCCAGGTTCTCCAGCACCAGCGGGCGCGAGACGTCGTCGACCTGCAGCGCCGGCTGGTTGTCCACGATCAAATGCGCATGGGCGCGGCCCACCAGGGCGTAGCCGGAGATCGACAAGCGCACGGTGACCTGGCCGAGCGCCAGCTCGACGCGCTCGCCGGGCGCCTCGAAGCGGATCCGCGCCTTGGCGAATGCCCGCGCGGCCCCGCCCAGCCTCGGGTTCTCCTCGGGTAGAAGCTTCTTGGGCGCCGGCTTCTTCGCCGCCGCGCGGCGCGACTTCGCCGCTCCGCTCGGGGCGGCCAGGGCGAGCGAAGGCAGGAGCAGGGCGACCGCGAGCGCCTTCAACCGCGCTCCTTGGTCTCGGCGAGGAGCCGCTCGCGCTTCACCCGGGCATGCTCCAGGCGGACGGCGCGCCGGCGCTTCGCGTCCTGATCGCGGCGCCGATCCTCCTCGGTCTCCAGCACCAGCGGCGGCACCTCGACGGGCCGGCCGTGCTCGTCCTGCGCCACGAAGGTCAAGTAGGCGCTGCAGACGTGCGCGCGCTCGCCGGTGAGCGGGCTCTCGCTCTCGATCCGGACCCCTGCTTCCATCGAGGTGCGGAAGGTCGCGTTCACCTGCGCGCGCAGCTCGACGATCATCCCCACCCGGATCGGCTTCAGGAAGTGCAGGTCGTCCATCGAGGCCGTCACCACCCGCCGCCGGCAGTGGCGCTGGCAGGCGATCGCCGCGGCCACGTCGATCCACTGCGCGATTCGCCCGCCGAACGCACTCCCCAGCGCATTGCCGTCCCCGGGCAGGACCGTCTCGGTCATCACTACCCGCGAGGCGCGCGGGGTCTTGGCTGCGGTCTTGCCCGCTTCCGTCATGCCCTCACCTCGAACCGCTGCAGCAGACGCGACTGGTTGGACAGATCCCGCAGCGTCGCGATCACCTTGCCACGATCCGGGGCGTCCAGGCGGAAGACCGGCAGGATCGCCTCCACCGGACCTGCTGCGTCGGAGGCGCGCGCCGCCCATGTACCCAGGTTGACGTACAGGCGCTGTACGCCCGGTCGCCCTTCCTGCACCGCCCAATCGATCACGTGCGTGTGCCCGAGGACCAGGATGTCCGGGGGAGGCGGCTTGCCGGGCAGCTTGCGCGTCCCCATCAGGGCTCCGAGCGCGGCATGCCCGGCCCGCTCCCACAGATCGTCGTCGTCCTTGAGGCGGCCCCGGATGCGCTCGGCCGTGGCCAGCCAGGAGACCGCCCGCGACATGTAGCCGTTCTCCACCAGGATCTCGACGAAGGCGTCGATGAAACGATCGAACATGCCGGGCTTGAGCCAGCGCTCCAGCACCGGGACGACCCGCTCCTCCGGCCGCAGGGCGATGACGCGATCGGGGTCGATGGACACGTTGCTGCGCGGGAGCTGGTGCCGGAGGAACGGGACGATGGCATGGTGGAGGATGGAGGTCATCACCTCGCCGCCTCCGGTGGGCGTTGCGTTCGACGGGTCCCAGCCGTGGCCGTGCTGCAGGACCACCACGCGCTCGCCCGCCCTTCGCACCGCCATCTCCTCGACCTTCAGGTCAGGCAGCCCGGCGAACTCGAGCGCGGCGCGCCCCTCGGGCGTCGCCAGGTGTCGATCGTGGTTGCCGGTCACCAGCGTGACGGCGGCCTCGCCGCAGAGCGCCTCCAGGGCATCGAGGGCGACCGGGTTGTTCTGGCGGATCGACGCGCAGATGTCGCCGAGCGGCCGGGCGGGGCGATCCTCCAGCGGCAGCTCCAGGGCCCGGCCGAACGCGGCCAGCCCCCGGCGGGGCGGCAGCGAGGCGGTCACGTCGAAGATGTCGCCGAGGAGGAGCAACTCGCTGTCCGGCGTGCGAGCCACGAACGAGCAGAGCTCGGCGAAGCGCATGCCCTGCGAGTGATCGTGGAACATCCGCGCGAGGCCGGTCTCGCCCAGGTGCAGGTCGCTGGCGACGAAGAGGGTCCCCATGGCGCGGTGCTCCCTCAAGTCTACCGCGCCCGCCGCCGCGCGCGCCTTCCCGCCCGCGCCTTCACGCCTTCCGCGGCGAGAAGCTGGGCTTGCTCCCAGGCGACCTCGGGGGCGAGCGTGCCTCCCTTGCGCACCACTCTCCACCAGGGCACGTCCTCCAGCTGGTGTAGCGCCCGCACCACCGCCCGCGCTCCGCCCGGCTTTCCCGCCCGCAGCGCCACTTCGCCGTACGAGAGCACCCTCCCTCGCGGGATGCCTCGCACGATCCGCCGCACCGCGCGCGCAAACGGACCAAGGTGATGCGTGGGACGCATGTCTCCAGTCTAGCCGCGGGAAGGACTACAAGCCGTTTCACGCGGAGGAGGGGAGGAAGAAGGAGAGCGCGGAGGAACTTGGTTTTTCCAAGAAGCAAGCTCCTCCGCGCCCTCCCTCTCCTCCGCGCCCTCTGCGTGAAATGTTGGCGGCCCGGATAACCGGCGGAAGGTGCTACGGCAGGGCGCGGACCCGGCGGCGCATGTTACAAGGCGCGGATGGACGTCGTGCTCATCGACATCGCGACCGATCCGCTCACCAAGCTCTATGGCGCCTACCGCACCTGCTACACGCCCAAGACGCCGCGCGAGGTGTGGGAGGAAATCGCCAAGGGGGAGGTCAGCCGCGAGAAGATCGCCCAGTTCGTCGAAGAGCGGCTCAAGACCGGGCACGTCTCTCCGCTCGAGCAGGTGGTCTTCTGGTTCGGCATCGGCGGCGTCTCCCGCGCGCTGTCGCACCAGTTCGTGCGCCACCGGATCGGCATCTCCTTCGAGCAGCAGTCCCAGCGCTACGTCCGCTTCACCGGGAAGAACGAGGAGCGGCTGGAGTTCGTGATGCCCGACTCCTGGCGCGACGCCGGCCGCGAGAAGGAGTTCGAGGCGCTGATGACGGAGATCACCCGCGTCTACCGCGAGGCGGTGGCCGCCGGCATCCCCGCCGAGGACGCCCGGTTCGTCCTGCCCAACGCGGCGCCGACCAACTTCCAGATCATGGTGAACTTCGCCGAGCTGCTGCACATCGCCGATCTCCGCCTCTGCACCCGGGCGCAGTGGGAGATCCGGCAGATGGTCGCGAAGATGCGCGCGGAGCTGATGCGCCGGGTGCCCGAGCTCGCCCGCTACCTGCAGCCCAAGTGCGGCGAGCGCCGGATGGGATACTGCGACGAGGACATGAAGGCCTACGAGGCGTGCCCGCTCTCCGCCGCGCGGCCCCATAAGCTGCATGTGCTGGAGGTCTTCAAGAAGCACCGCACCGAAGCCGGCAGCCCGATGAAAGATCTGAGCGAGAACGACCTGAAGGCGGCCGAACAGTTCCGCGAGCCGGCGCCCGGGACCTGACCGGTGTCAGGACCCGGTTCCCTGAAATCGCGCCCGGCTCTCCTCATCGGTCTCTGTCTCCTTTGCGCAGCGGCGGTCTCGTGGGCGCGCGATCGGGTGGCCGGCACCATCGGACTCGACGTTCCGGATCTCGCTTCGGCGCACAAGATCTGGCCGTTCCTGCTCTTCGGGTGCTTCGCCGCCCTGGCCGGCCACCTTTATCTCAAGATATTGCGGCGGACGGACCAGCCCCGCCGGTCCCACTTGCTGGCCGGAGCGATCGCCATCCAGCTCCTCGCTGCGCCGGCGCTGCCCCTCACTTCGAGCGACCTGTTCGCCTACGTCTCGTATGCGCGCCTCATGCACGTGGGCCGAAACCCATACCGCGTAGGTCCCGCGGAGCTCGGCGACGGCGACCCCCGCGTCGCCCTGGTCGCCCCGCGCTGGCGCCACACGTCCATGGTCTACGGTCCGCTCACCGCGTGGGCGACGGTCGCCGTCGCGCCCGTCGAGAGCCTGTGGGGCGAAATCCTCGCCTTCAAGCTCGAGATGCTGCTCGCGTCGCTCGCGGCCGTGCTGCTCGCCTACGGCTTCTGCCGCTCTTGCCTGCCGCCCGGTCAGGACGAGGCTGCGTTCGTCTTCTTCGGCTGGAATCCGCTCCTGGCGTGGGAGGTCGGCGGGCAGGCCCACACCGAGGGCCTTGTGCTCATCGGCATGGTGGCTTTCGTCTGGGCGGCGATGCGCGGACGGGAGTGGCTGGCGGCGCTCGGGCTGGCCTGCGCCGTCTACGCGAAGATGGTGCTTGCGCCGCTCTTCTTCCTCTACCTCTGCTTCGTCCTGCGGCGCAGGCCGCTGCGGGCGATCGCCATGGCGGCGATGGTCGCCGCGCTGGGCGTTCTGCTCATGGTGCCCTTCTGGCAAGGGGCGGGAACGGTGCAGCGTCCGATGGCCACGCTGGTGGCGGATTCCACGCTGACCGCGCGCTCGCTCACCGATCTGGTCGTCTGGTTCGTCCGGCCGCTGGGGGAGCAGGTCCGGCGAGACGTCTATTGGGTCGCGCTCGCCATCGGGACCCTGCTGCTCGGCTCTTTCGGGATCCGGGCCGCGCTGCGCGCCCGGTCCTTGAAGCAAGTGCTGCGCGACGGGCTCGTCTTCTTCCTCCTGTACGACCTGATCGCCGCCCCTTGGTTCCAGTCCTGGTACATGCTCTGGCTGCTTCCGCTCGGGCTGGCCGAGGAGGATGCCCGCTGGCGGTGGTTGATCGCCGTCTACTCGGTGCTGTCGCTGGTGCAGTACGGGCTGCCCCTCGACCCCGTGACATACCTGGTGATCAACGCCGTGGTGTTGCGGATGCTCTACCCGCTGCTCCGCTCCACGCCGGCTCCCGCGGCGGGCGCGGTGGAAGCCACTCCGGTCACGGGTGCGTGATTCACCGCGCCGTCGGCGAGCTGCCGCCTCGCCGCCGGGCGCCGGGCGGGAGCGTCGCCGCGAGGAGGCTTGCGGAGGGCGAGGACGAGCTCGCTGCGCAGGACGTAGGCGTGGTCGATCAGCTCGAACCCGTAACTCTGGGCGCGGGCCGTCAAGCTCGCCTTCGTGTAGTGGGTGATGTGCTCGTCCTTGTAGCCGCCGGGAGCGAAGAACCCGTAGAGCGGCTCGATCACCCTCCATCCGATGGTCGCATAGTCGGGCGTCCCGAGCACGAGCAGGCCGCCCGGCCGGAGCACCCGGACGAACTCGGTGAAGATGGCCGGGTCCTCCGGAACGTGCTCGATCACCTGCGAGCAGACCACGCAGTCGAACGTCGCGTCGCCGAAGGGGAGCGCGGTGAGGGAGGCGCGGACCAGCGGGACGTCGTAGCGGCGCATGTAGCGGAGCTTGTTCTGCTGGATGTCCAGCCCCACCGCGTTGTTGAGGCTCTGGAGGATGACGCTGGAGCCGCATCCGATGTCGAGCGTCCGTCCGCCGCCTCGCGCGAGGTTGGTGATGATGCGATGCCGCCGCCGCTGCCAGTACCGCTGGAGGGGAATCTTGCTGTAGAAGGCCCGCTCGTCGTAGTCGGCCGAATCGACCGAGTTCCTCAGCGGCCAGAGGCGGGCGAACGCACGGAGCAGCGCCAGCCCGAAGCGGAAGATCCTGGCGTGCGAGGAGCCGTGGTCCCGCGGATAGTACGTGAACGGGATCTCCACCACGTGCCACCCGGCCGCGTACGCCTTGACCAGGATCTCCTCCAGCACGTCGAAGTTCCGCCCCCGGGCGTCGAGCTCCGCGAGCAGCGACGCGCGGTAGAGGCGGAAGCCGCTGGACAGGTCTCGCACCGGCAAGCCGAGCCCGATGGCGAAGAAACGGTTGAGGACGCGGCTGAGGAGCTTGCGGTGCAGCGGCATGTAGGCCACGCCCGCCTTCACGTACCGCGAGGCGATCACGACGTCGGCGCGGCTGCGGGCCCGCCAGAGCTTCGCGATGAAGTCGGGATCGTGGGAGAGATCGGCGTCGAGCGTGATGATGTACTCGCCGCCGGCCGCCGCGAATCCCTCGCGCAGGGCGCCGCCATACCCCGGCGTGTTCTGCAAGAGCACTCGCGCACCGAGGCTTCGCGCCAGCTCCGCCGTGCCGTCGCTCGATCCGCCGTCGACGACCAGCACCTCGCTGGCGCACTCGAGCTGCTCCAGCACCACGTCCAGCCGGGGAAGGAGCGCGGCCACGTTCTCGCGCTCGTTCAAGACAGGAATGACGACCGTGAGATCCAGGGTTGAAGACGTCGGCATGGTGGGGAGCGCGCGGAAACTACCCCGAACCTCTCCACCCGACAAGCTTCCGGCAGTCCGTGGCCGGGAGCCGGTCTCGCGGGTCTACCAAGGTCCGGGTGTGGCCGGTCGCCGGTGTCGCCGGTCTTGCGACGTCAGGAACTTCTACCCCTCGCCCTTCGCATGCTATAGCGCCGATTCCAGGTACTTGCGTTGAGCTACTCGACCATCGTCATTCCTTGCTTCAACGAGGCCCATCGGCTGCCGGCCGAGCGCGTCCAGGCACTGGGGCACCTGCCTGGAATCCGCCTGCTCCTGGTCGATGACGGGTCCACCGACGGCACGGCCCTCCTGCTGGAGCGCATCTGCCGCGCGGTGCCGGGCAGGGCTCGGCTCCTGGTGCTCGATCGGAACGTGGGCAAGGCCGAAGCGGTGCGTCAGGGCCTGTTGGAAGCGCTCGAGGCCGGCAGCGATTTCGTCGCCTACCTCGACGCGGATTTCGCCACCCCCGGCGAGGAGATGGTCCGCGTCTTGAGCCTGCTGCAGGGCGGCCGCGCCCAGGTGGCGATGGGTTCGCGGGTGGCGCTGCTCGGCACCCAGATCGAGCGGAAGGCCTCGCGGCACTACCTGGGGCGGTTCTTCGCCACCTTCGCCTCGCTCATCCTCAAGCTGCCGGTCTACGACACCCAGTGTGGCGCCAAGGCGTTCCGCGCCTCTCGGGTGCTGGCCCGTGCGCTGGAAGAGCCGTTCCACGCTCGCTGGGCCTTCGACGTGGAGCTGATCGGGCGGCTGCTCGCGGGCGGTCTCACCTGCGACGACTTCATCGAAGTCCCGCTGCGGCGCTGGGCGGACGTGGAAGGGTCGCGGCTGCGGCCGCTCCATTTCCCCATCCTGGGCTGGGAGCTGCTGCGCATCCACTTCGCCCTGAACCGGCTGCGCTGGAGCGCCGAGACCACGCCCCTTCTGGAGGCGCCCGCGTCCGCCGTTCCCGACATCCAGAAGGACGTGGGGTAGTGAGGCGGTTCCTGCGGTCCGCCGCGGGTCTCTTCGTGGCGGCGCTGGTCCTGCGCAGCGCCTCGCTCCTGTTCGACATCGTCAACATCGACGAGGTCCACTTCGGGCTGCTCGGGCGCAGCATCCTGAACGGCGGGCTGCCGTACGTCGACGCGGTCGACATCAAGCCGCCGCTCACCTACCTCGCGTTCACCGCCGGGGGGCTCTTCGGCGGCGTGTCGCTCCTGCCCGTGCACCTGCTCGGCGTGCCTTGGCTGGTCGCCACCTGCCTGGTGCTGCGCGAGGCGACCCGGCGCTGGACGGGCAGCGAGGGCGCGGGCTGGGCGGCCGCCTGGATCGCGCTGCTCGCCAACCTGTGCGAAGTGCCGTCGGTCAGCGCCGAGCTCTTGATGAACCTTCCGGTCGCCCTGGCGCTCCTCTGCGCGGTGCGCGCCGAGGAGGATCGGCCGCGGTTCGACCTGCTCTGCGGCGCGTGCGTCGGGGTCGCCTCGCTCTTCAAGCACCAGGCGGCGATGCTGGGCGTGGGCCTGGGGATCGCCTTGCTGTGGCGGGGCCGGAACAAGGCGGTCCGCGCGACGCTCCTCGCCGCCGGATTCCTGCTGCCGTGGGCGGGGACCGTCGCTTTCTACGCCGCGGCCGGGCACCTGCACGAGTTCGCCAACTGGGTCTTCCTCCGCAACCTGCTCTACGCGGAGAAATCCGGCGCCGGGCCTGCGTTCGCGCGCTTCGCGCAGGGCACGCTGGCCGGCGTGGGCATGGCGCTCTTGCCCTGGGTGCTGGCCGCGCAGGAGACGCTGCGGCCCAGCGAGACCGCGCGCGAGCCGATCCGCACCGCGGTGCTGATCTCGCTCTGGCTCACCTGGCTGCCGGTCAGCGTGGGAGGCCGGTTCTACGAGCACTACTACCTCCAGTTCGCCCCGCTGCTCGCGCTGGCCGCCGCGCCGCGGCTGGCCGCGCTCCTCGGGCGCTGGAGGGAGCTCCCCCGCCTCGGGCGGGCGGCGGTCTGGGTGACTTGCGGCATCCCCGCGGCGGGGTACCTCGCTTTCACCCTGGCGAGGGGCGTCTCGGGTGGGTTCCCCGGGCAGGACAAGAAGGTGGTGGGCGTGTCCCGTTGGCTGGCCGCGAACTCCAGCCCCGATCAGCGCATCTTCGTCTGGGGCGACGCCACCTCGGTCTACTACCTCGCCCAGCGAACGCCCGGCACGCGCTACCTGAACTGCGCCGTCCAGGTGGGGAACTACGACCCCTCGCACCTGCCGCGCGGATTCGACGTCGCCTCGCACGTCTCGGCGCCCGACGTGCAAGCGACCATCGCCGACCTGGAGCACAACCGCGTCGGCCTGGTGGTCGACACCTCGTCCGCCGCCATCCACCACTGGGACCGCCTGCCCCTCTCGGGTGTGGCGGCCCTCGCCTCGTACGTCGACGCGCACTACCGCCTCGTCGCCTCGCCCGGCGGCGTCCGCGTCTACGCGCGGCGATGAGCGAAGCCGCCGAAACGCTCTCGGCGGAGGAGCTGCGCGAGGCGTGGCCCATCCTCTCGCGCTCGGACCGGATCGAGGGGCTGCGGCTCCTCCCCCGCGACGCCGCCGAGGACCTGTTCTTCGAGCTGACCTCCCCGGAGCAGGCCGACCTGGTGCTGGGGCTGCCGCCGTCGGAGCGCCGCTCCTGGATCCGCCTGCTCCCGCCCGACGACGCGGCCGACCTGGTCCAGGCCGCGCCGCCCGAGGAGCGGGAAGGCTTGCTGCAGCTCTTGGACGACGCCACTCGGAAGGACGTGAGCGCGCTCCTCGCCTACGAGGAGGACCGCGCGGGCGGGCTGATGCACCCGCGCTTCGCGCGCCTGCGGCCGGACATGACGGTCGACGAGGCGATCACCTACCTGCGGGCGCAGCCCCGCTCGAGCCTCGCCACGCTGTACTACGCCTACGTCCTTGATCAGGAGCAGCGCCTCCTCGGGGTGGTCGCGGTCCACGAGCTGCTCGCCGCGCCCAGCGGGGCGCGGGTGCGCGAGGTGATGAAGACCGACGTGCTCACGGTCGGCGAGGAGCTGGACCAGGAAGCGGTCTCGCGGGTCTTCCGGCGCAGCGGCCTCATCGCCATCCCGGTGGTCGACGCGCAGCGCAGGATGAAGGGCGTCGTCACCGTCGACGACGTGGTCGAGGTCGTCAGCGAGGAAGCGACCGAGGACATCCAGAAGCTGGGCGGCACCGAGGCGCTGGGCGAGCCTTACTTGAGCATCGCCTTCTCCCGGATGCTGAAGAAGCGCGCCGGATGGCTCTCCGCCCTCTTCCTGGGCGAGATGCTCACCGCCACCGCGATGGGGTTCTTCGAGCACGAGATCGACAAGGCCGTGGTGCTGGCCCTGTTCGTCCCGCTGATCATCTCCAGCGGCGGCAACTCGGGCTCGCAGGCGACCTCGCTGGTCATCCGCGCCATGGCGCTGGGCGAGGTGCGGCTGCGCGACTGGTTCCGGGTCATCCGGCGGGAGCTGGCCAGCGGGCTCGCCCTGGGCTCCATCCTGGGCACGATCGGCTTCGCGCGGATCGAGATCTGGCAGAAGTTCCTGCACACCTACGGCGAGCACCACCTGCTGGTGGCCAGCACGGTGGCGGCCGCGCTGATCGGCGTGGTGACCTTCGGCACCCTGGCCGGCTCGCTCCTGCCCTTCCTGCTGCGCCGGATGGGGTTCGACCCAGCCAGCGCCTCGGCCCCGTTCGTCGCCACGCTGGTCGACGTGACGGGGCTGATCATCTACTTCACCACGGCGAGCCTGATCCTGCGCGGTACGCTCCTCTGAGCGCATCCCGCAACGTCCGCGCCATGAAAAGCGTAGCGCCGCCGAATACGGCGGCGGCTAACCCTCGAGCCCGCTGCCCTTGCGGAGGATCTCCTTGAGGAACCAGCGCTGCTTCTGCTGGACCTGGACGAGGCGGGTGTAGAGGTCGGCGGTGCCGATGTCGCCGGCCTCGCCCGCCCTCTCGGCGTCCTGGTGCAGCTCAGCGATGATCTTGTCGTGCGTCGCCAGGGCCTCCTCCACCATCTGGCGCACGCTGAGCTGCCCCTCGGAGGCACGCACCGTCGCGGAAGCTAGATAGCGCTGCGGGTCGGTCACCGGCGCGGCGTCGATCATCAGCGCGCGCTCGGCGTACTCGTCCACCGCCTCCAAGGCCGCGGCGGCGTGCTCGTCGAGGAGCAGGTGCAGATCGCGGAAGTGGGGGCCGAAGGTGAGCCAATGGTATTTCTTCGTGTTCAAGAACTGCACCAGCGAATTTGCCTGCTGCCGCTGTAGCGACTCGATCACCGACGCGTGCTTTTCCATGCCCGTACGGATGCCGCGGGCCTCGCCCCGATTCAGGCGTCGGGCGGTTTCACGTACTCGTAGTCGACCGGCATCCCGTTGATGCCCTTGCCGGGCGGCGCGATCCAGCTGGCCACCTTGCCCCGCGCGTAGACGGCGTTCATCAGCGGCTTCACGTAAGCGCGGTCCGCGTCCGTGGTCAGCCACTCGCCCAGGCGGGCCTGGTAGCCGGCCTCGGAGATCAACCGGCCCTCGGGGTCGAACTTCGCCGTGGCGCAGGGGCCCACGCCGCGATGGAAACGCCGACTGGGCAGCCGCAGCGACACGCCGTTCACTCCGCTGCGCTGCAGCGTCTTGTTCCAGCGGTCGACAGCGCGCTGGCAGTCCTTGACGTACTCGTCGCGGAGCACCTCGTTCATCGCATTGCGCAGCGGGACCTCCTGCTCGACCAGCGCCCCACTCGAAGGCACCTCCATCCGGTAGCTCTGGGAGAGCGCCTTGTGCTCCTGCTGGTCGTCCTCGCGGAACCGCCCCTTGAGCCCGGCGGCGAAGAAGTCCGCCGCATTGCTGGACACCTCGCCGCCGAACAGGTCGAGGGAGACGGTGAACCACTGGTTCAGGTACCGCTGGATCATGTCCAGCGGGACGGCGCGCTCCTTGCGCGGGTCCTTCCCCTGCGCCATCAGCTCCGCGGTACGCTGCACGACCCGGTCGACGCCCATCTCGCCGACGAACAGGTGGTGCGCCTCCTCGGTGAGCATGAACCGGGTGGTGCGCGCCAGCGGATCGAACCCGCTCTCGGCCAGGGCGGAGAGCTGGTACTTGCCGTCGCGGTCGGTGAACATCGCGAACATGAAGAAGCTGAGCCAGTCGTCGATGGGCTCGTTGAAGGCGTTCAGGATCCGCGGCTTGTCGGAGGAGCCGCTTCGCCGCGCCAGGAGCTCGTCGGCTTCCTCGCGTCCGTCGCGGCCGAAGTGCCGGTGGAGCAGGTAGACCATCGCCCACAGATGGCGGCCTTCCTCGACGTTCACCTGGAAGAGATTGCGCAGGTCGTAGAGCGACGGAGCCACCTTGCCCAGAAGGCGCTGCTGCTCCACCGAGGCGGGCTCGGTGTCGGCCTGGGTGACGATGATGCGGCGGAGCGCGTTGCGGTGCTCGCCGGGCACCTCGTCCCAGGCAGGCTCGCCCAGGTTGTCGCCGAACCCGATCTTCCGCTCGCCCGCCTTGGGCGCGAGGAAGATCCCCCAGCGGTACTCGGGCATGCGCACGTAGTCGAAGGTGGCCCACCCGTCGGGCTCCACGCTCACCGCGGTGCGCAGGTAGATCTGGTGCGCCTGGAAGCCTTCCGGCCCGACCTCGCGCCACCAGGAGAGGAAGCTCGGCTGCCATTGCTCGAGCGCCCGCTGCAGGCGGCGGTCGCTCGAGAGATCGACGTTGTTGGGGATCGATTCCAGCGACTGCGCCACCTAGGTCCTCCTCCAGTCGAAGCGGGGCCGCTCGGGCTTGCCGTACAAGGTGAGCGCGCCGGTCTCGCCGGTCGCGTTGGGGCGGATGAAGATCCAGTTCTGCCAGGCGGAAAGCCGGCCGAAAATCTTGGTGGCCAGCGTCTCGGGGCCGGCGAAGCGGTAGCTCGCTTCCATGCCGGTGAGCGCGTCGGGGCTCAGGGAGGCCCGCTCCTCGACGGCGACCCGCAGCTCCTCCTCGAAGTCGATGTCGTCGGCGAGCACGGTGGCGAGCCCCAGCTGGCTGGCGCGCCCGGCGTCGATCGGCCCTTCGCGGCCGGCGGCCAGGACCGCCCGGGCGCGGGCGGGGTCGGCGAGGAAGCGAGTCTCGAGGCGCGACAGGCCGTTCCAGCCGGGCAGCGCGCCGTCGGAGAGCGCTCCGGGCCGGACCTCCACCCCGTCGGCGTCGAGCACGTATGCCCGGTCCGCGGCCGCCAGAAGCTCGAACAGGGGGCCAGCGAAGCACGATTTCTGGTCCACCACGGCGAAGAAGCTGCGGGCGGTGGCGTCGAGCCGGCGCAGCACCCGCTGCCAGAGCAGGCGCGTCTCCCGGAGGATCCATTCGTTGCGGTCGGGGCCGGAGAGCAGCTCGCCGACTGCGTGCGCCTTGGCGCGATCGCCTTCGGTGCGCAGCAGCAAGAGGCCGATCGATTCGTGGTGGAAGCGCAGGCGGAGCAGGGCGTCGTCCAGCTCGCGCGCCGCGCGGATGCCCCATCCGTCGGCGCCCCGGGAGAGCGCCTGGGCGGCGTTCTTCGGCACCTCGCCCTCGGGGGCGCGCACGGTGAGCGTGCCCACGCGAGCGCCTTGGTCCAGCTCGAGCGTGACGTGGCGGTACTCGATGCGGTCGCTCGAGACGCGAGGCTCGAGCGGGCCCAACTCGATCCCGGGCCCCCGCGCGACTTGGGGCGCGGCCGCGGCCAGCGCCTTGGCTCGCTGCTGGATCGCCTCGGCGAACTTGCTGCGCGGCACCACCGCGTCGACCAGGCCCCACTCGACGGCGCGCTTGCCCTTGACGCCCTCCGCCAGGGTGGAGAAGGCGTCCGCCAGGTCGCGCCGCACCTTGCGCTTGTCCACCACCCGGGTGAGCCCGCCCGTTCCGGGCAACACCGCGAGCAGGGGCACCTCGGGCAGCGACACAGTCGACGATCCGTCGTCGCTCAGCACGATCTCGTCGCACGCCAGCGCCAGCTCGTACCCGCCTCCGGCCGTGGCGCCGTTGCAGGCGGCCAGGGACTTGAGGCCGCTCTGCGCGCTCGCCTCCTCCAGGTAGAGGCGCGTCTCGTTGGTGTACTTGCAGAAGTTGACCTTGAAGGGGTGCGTCGCGGAGGCGAGCATGTAGATGTTCGCACCCGCGCAGAAGATGCGGTCGTGTCCCGAGGTGATCACCACCGTCTTCACCGAAGGATGGGTGAAGCGCAGCCTCTGCACCGCGTCGGCCAGCTCGATGTCGACCGAGAGGTCGTACGAGTTGCTTTTCAATTCGTATGCCTTCGCCTGCGGCTCCGGCCCGTCGCCGGCGGAGCCGGCTCCTCCGAGCTCGACCTCGCCGTCCTGGCCGCCGAAGGGCTGCACCTTCATGGTGAGCCGGGCGATCTCGCCGTCGACGGCCAGCGTCCAATGCCGGTAGCGGCTCGGGTGCGTCTCGAACGACACCTGCGGGGCGGCGGCGGCGGCGGGCTTGTCCATGCTTCCCGCGACGGTAACCCATCCGCCTCCGGACTGCAAGCAGTATAATGCCTATCCGCTCCTTGCACGCGGCTTGGTGCTGCATTATACTGCATCGACGATGGACGGCGCGAGCGAGCTGTTGGGCGGAGTGGGAAGCGCGGTGCGCAGGCTGCGCGAGGAGCGGGGCCTCTCCCGGCGCGCGCTCTCCGAGAAGAGCGGCGTTTCGGAGCGGTTCCTCGCGGACCTCGAAGGCGGATCGGGCAACATCTCGGTGGGCCGCCTGGCCGACGTGGCCCGCGCGCTGGGCACCAGCGCTGGGACGCTCTTGCGCGAGGCGGAAGGCGCGCTCGCCGAAGCCGAGTCCGGCGAGGGCCCGCGCGTCGCGCTGGTCGGGCTGCGCGGGGCGGGCAAGAGCACCATCGGGCGCGCCCTGGCGGCGAAGCTGTCGGTCCCGTTCTTCGAGCTGGACGCGCTGGTCGAGCAGGCAGCCGGCCTCTCCCTGGCGGGGATCTTCTCCCTGCACGGCGAGGCGTATTACCGGCGGCTGGCTCGCGAGGTGTTGACGCGGTTCCTGGCCGAGACCGACGTATTCGTCCTCGCCACCGGCGGAGGGTTGGTCACGGACCGCGAGGCCTGGCGCCTGCTCCAGCGGCGCTGCCGCACCGTGTGGCTGCAGGCCAGGCCGGACGATCACTGGCAGCGCGTGCTCGCCCAGGGCGACGAACGCCCTTCCGCCGCCAGCCCCCACGCCCGCGACGAGCTGCGCGCGCTGCTCAAGGTGCGCGAGCCGCTCTATGCACAGGCCGAGATTTCGGTCGACACCTCCCGCCTGGGCGTGCCCGGGGCCGTCCGGGAAGTGGTCCAGCGGCTCACCGGGCAGCACAGGCCCTCCGCGGCGCGGAGGAAGGCGCACACCGGGCAAAATTGACGAGCACGGATCCTCGCGCGACCGTTCCCGACGCAGTTGGGGGAGGGAATGGTGGATCGAGAGACTCGACGGAATTCCGCCTGCACTTCGCTGTCGGCCATGGCGGCGACGCTGCTCGCTTGCGGCGGCGCCGCGCTGATCGCCGGCGCGCCGGACTGGTTGAATCACATGGCGCTCGCGCAGACGCCGTTGACCGGCTCGCCGGACCCGACTTTTTCTCAGGACCTCTCCGGCCTGGGGCACAAGTTCGAGCTGATCGGCACGGCGGCGGACGCGGCGGATCCGCGGAACCCGACCAACGACGTGATCGCGACGACCATCGCGGAAGGCGGGTCGTCCTCGGACCCCCAATTCGCGGGAGCGATCCGGCCGCTACCTCCGGGCGTGGACATCGCCACCCTCACCGATCAGTTGGATCTCAAATATTTTTTCGTCGATCGGACCTGCGGCGGTGGAGCGCCGCGGTTCCAGCTGGCGCTCGATCTCGACGGCGACGGCGTCTCGGACGGGAACGCGTTCGGTTACGTCGGCAATCCGCCGAACTTCACCGGGTGCGACCTGGGCAGGTGGAGGTTCGAAGACCTCACCGACGACCTACCCCGCTGGGACCTGTCGCAGTTTTTCGCGCGCGGGCTGACGGTGCCGCCGGGGTCGGGGTTCGTGGTGCCTTGGAGCGTCGCGGTGGCCGCGGTGGAAGCCTTCCCGAACCACAGGGTGCTCAGCGGCGCGCTGGTCGACGACACGTTTCCCCATTCGCCCAGCACCGCCGGGTCACCGGGCGGCGTGGGGCACGCCTTCTACGATCTGGTGACCGTCGACAACCGGACTCTGGAGAACCGCCAGGACTCGGTGCACTGAAGCGCCACCCCTCCGGAGGGGCGAGCGCATGATCGAGAATTGTTCTCCAACCCTGGAGATCGGATGGGCAACGGCGGTAGGATGTGTTTCGTGCCCATCCAACCCACCGGAACGCGCCAGAGCATCCTCGAGGCCGTGAAGCGCGAGGGTCCTCTCGCCATCGCGCAGCTTGCGGAGCGCCTGGGGATGTCCGGCGAGGCGGTGCGCCAGCAGCTGGTGCAGCTGCAGCGGGAAGGGTGGATCGAGGCGCTCCACGAGCGCGCCGCCGCCCGCCACAGCGGCCGCCCCGCCGCGCGGTACCGCCTCACCCCGGCCGGCGACCACGTGTTCCCCAAGCACTACGATGCCCTGACCGTCGCCGTGCTCGACGCGATTGCGAGCGAGCTGGGGCCGCAGTCGCTGGACCGCATCCTGGGGGGACTCAACGAGTCGCGGGCGCGCCAGTGGGAGACGCGGCTGGCCGGCAAGTCCCTGCGCGAGCGCGTGGAGGCGCTGCGCGGAGTGTACGAGGGAGAGGACCCGTTCATGGACGCCGAGGAGGTGTCCGGCGGGTTCCGGCTGGTGGAGCACAACTGCCCCTATCTGAACGTCGCGATGGAGCGACCGGTGCTGTGCAGCATGACCGTCTCGCTGCTCTCGCGCCTGCTCGGCGTCGAGGTGGTCCGCGAGGAGCGGTTCCAGACCGGAGACGGGCGGTGCGCGTTCCGCGTCCTGACAGATCGGCCCCGGCGCCCCAACGCGCCCTCTTTCGAGCGGGAACGGGAGAACTAGGTTCCGCTAAAGTTCGGCGTGCGGCGCGCGTTGTAGGCCGCGATCCCCTCGGCCGCGTCCTTCCCTTCGAAGAGCCGCTGCTGCAGCTCGCGCTCGAGCGCCAGGCCTTGCTCCAGGCCGACCTCGAGTCCGGTGGTGACGGCGCGCTTGATGAAACCGACAGCGCGAGACGCCTTGGCCGGCGGCACGAATCTCCTGGCGTACTCCAGCGCGGCCTCCCGGAAGCCGTCGGCGGGCACGTCGAGCACCGCGTTGACCAACCCCAGCGCCTTCGCCTCGTCCACCTCGACCGTGGCGCCCTCGGCCATCATCTCGATCGCCTTGGCGCGCCCCAGCGCGCGGGCCAGCCGCTGCGTGCCGCCGGTGCCGGGCAGCACGCCCAGCGACACCTCGGGCAGGCCGATCTTCCCGGCCTGCCGGCGGGCGATCCGCAGGTCGCAGGCGAGCGCGATCTCCAGGCCTCCTCCGACGCAGTGCCCGTTCAGGGCCGCGATCACCAGCTTCGGCGTCTGCTCCAGCCGGCAGAGCGTCTCGTTCGCGTGCAGGCAGAAGTTGTACTTGAAGTACGGGTCGGCCTTCTGGAGCATCTCGATGTCTGCCCCGGCGCAGAAGAACTCGGTGCGCTTCTTCGCGTCGGGTGCAGGAGGCGCGCCGGTCAGCATCAGGACGTGGACGGACTCGTCTATGCGCGCATCGAGGATGTGCGCGTCGAGCTCCCGCATCATGTCGTAGCTGTACGTGTTGGCGGGCGGGTTCCGCAATTCGAGGACGATCACGCCGCCCTGCTTCAAGGCGTTCACCAGGGGAGTGGTCATGCGGCGCCTTCTACACCACATGGGGGTCGAAGTTCGACGTGAGCTCCTAGGGAGACGACCTGTTCGGATGCGGTAGGATTCGACCGTGGGCTACGACGTGATCGTGGTGAAGCCGCAATTCCAGCAGGCGAGGAAGCGTGGCGAGCGCTGGATTCGATCCTTGCGGAGAGCGGCGCGACGGATCCGGATCTGCTCGGCTTCTACGAGCGCTTGACGGCGAGGTTTCCTTGCATCTGCGACATTCCCGGGGATCGCGCCGACCAAGGAGTCTGGAAAGATGGCCGCACCTCTCGCAGGGGCACGAAGCGGCCCTGCTCCGGATGGCGCCGAACTTCAGCGAATTCGCGGCGAGCGCCGAACTCAGGCGCCCCGAGGCCTGCGCCGGACGAGCCGATTCACCGCCGCAGCAGTCCCAGGTCCTTCTCCAGGGACAACGACATCTCCATCGAGTCGGCCCATTCGCCGGCGTCTTGGGTGACCAGGGCGGCGGCCGGATCGAGGATCCAGGCGCCCAGCGCCGAGGAGAAAAGGGCGACCAGGTTCTGGAAAGGATGCACCCGGTTCTGGTCGTCGAGCTTGCCGCTGGCGATGGTGAGGAAGGTCTGCGACGACTGAAGCGCGTTCCTCGCTTCCATCCCCAGCGCGTCGTCCATGTTGGCCAGGTGGTCGATCAGGGCCGGGTGGGTGCTGGAGGGATCGTCGAGCGAGAAGAGCTGCACCAGGCAGTCGTGGGGCTCCGAATCGGTGTACTCCCTCACGGTCACCCGCCAGGTGCGCTGCAGCTCCAGCTCCGCGGGGGAAGGGTTGCCCAGCGGGTAGAGGGTGAGCGAGGCTCCCTGGTCCTCCTCGCGCATCGCCGTCAGGCACACGCCCACCAGCCGCTCCAGCTCGTGCGGCCGCATCTGGCGCGGGGTGAGCATGCCCACCATGCGGGCGGGTTGCTCGGTGTTCGCGAGCGTTTGCAGATAAATGTTTCCGGCCACGTAGGCTCCCCCGCCTGGGGCAGCATCCGCACGCGCGAATCGGGAAGTCAACCGTGTCAGACCGCCTCGATGACGACCGACAGTCCCTGACCGACGCCCACGCAGAGGGTGGCGAGCCCGTACCGCCCGTTGCGAGCGCGAAGGGCGTGCACCAGGTGGGTGAGGAGCCGCGCGCCGCTCATTCCCAGCGGATGGCCGATGGCGATGGCGCCGCCGTCCACGTTGACCCGTTCCGGGTCGAGCTGCAGCTCCTGGATCACGGCCAGCGCCTGCGCCGCGAAGGCCTCGTTCAGCTCGACCAGGTCGAGGTCGCGCACCGACAGCTCCGCCCGGGCCAGCGCCTTGCGAGTCGCCGGCACAGGGCCCATGCCCATCTCCCGCGGATCCACGCCTGCGGAAGCCGAAGCGACGATCCGCGCCAGGGGCAGAAGACCCAGCTCCCGCGCCTTCGCCCCGGAGGCGACCAGCACCGCCGCCGCGCCGTCGTTCAGCGAAGACGAGTTCCCCGCCGTGACCGAGCCGCCCTCGCGGAACACCGCGCGCAGGCCGGCGAGCTTCTCCAGCGACGTATCCGTGCGTGGTCCCTCGTCGCGCTCGACGGCGCCGTCGCCCTTCCGCTTCTCCATGGACAGCTCGCCGAGAGGCACCGGCACGAGCTCCGCGGCGAGCGCTCCCGACTCGGCCGCCCCCACGGCCCGCCGGTGGGAGCGGAGCGCGAACTCGTCCTGCGCGCGCCGGGAGATCTGGTAGTGGGCGGCCACGTTCTCGGCCGTCTCGCCCATGCTCTCCAGCGGGATCCGCTCGGCCATGCGCGGGTTGGGGAACCGCCAGCCCAGCGAAGTGTCCCAGCTCTGCAGCGGCCCGCCCGCATAGCCGTCGGGCGGCTTGGCGACCGCCCAGGGGGCGCGGGTCATGCTCTCGACGCCGCCCGCCGCGACCAGGTCGGCCTCGCCCGTCTTGATCAGGCGCGCCGCCTGCGCCGCCGCCTCCAGGCCGCTGGCGCACAGCCGGTTGACGGTCACGCCCGGCACCCGATCGGGCAGCCCGGCCAGGAGCACGGCCATCCGCGCCACGTTCCGGTTGTCCTCTCCTGCCTGGTTGGCGCAGCCGAGGATCACTTCGTCGAGCTGCTCCCCCACGCCACGCCCGACGCGATCGAGCAGGGAGCGCAGGGCGAATCCCGCCAGGTCGTCCGGCCGCACCGAAGCGAGCGCTCCCCGCAGCTTGCCCACGGGAGTGCGCAACGCGTCGACGATCACTGCGTCCCGAGGTCCGATTCCCGCCACGTGGCCTCCCCGCGCTCCGCGCGCTACCATCCGCGCATGGTTCCGCGCGAGGGCGATCCCGCACCCGACTTTACCCTGGAGGGCGTCCCCGAGGGCCGGTACCACCTCGCCGAACAACGCGGCAAGGTGGTCGTTCTAGCCTTCTACCCAGGAGATTTCACGCCCGTTTGCCTGCGCCAGCTCACGCACTACGAAGAGGAGCGGCAGAAGCTGGTGGCCACCGGGGCCACGCTGTGGGCCGTCTCCACCGACAACCTGGAGAAGCACGAGCGGATGGCGAAGAGCTATGCGCTGAGCTTTCCCCTGCTCGCCGATCCCGACGGCAAGGTGACGGAGTCCTACGGGGTGCGGTCGCTCCTCGGTACGGCCCGGCGCTCGGTGTTCCTCATCGACCCGGGCGGAACCGTGCGCTACCGGCACGAAGATCCGCTGTCGCTGTCCTACCGCAGCGTCGACGACATCCTGCAGGCGCTGGAGCAAAGCGGCCTTCTGGAGAAGACCGCTTAGTCGCTGCCGGATAGAGCGGCGCTACGCCTTTCACACCACGGACGCAACGCCGCAAGCTCTTACTTCGTCACTTCGTCCTTCGCCTTCTCGGTCTTGGTCTTCACGTCGTTCTTGGTGTGACGGGCCTTGGCCTTGGCGTTCCGCGCCGCTTTCTTCGCGTGGCGCTTTGCCTTCGCCGTGCCCGAGTCGGTGCCGAGCTTGTCCTTCGCGTCGTCGACCTTGTTCTTGACCGCGTCGTCCACGTCCTTCGCCTTGTCGCTCTGGGCCAGCGCCGGAGCCGCCAGGGCGATCGCCAACGCGCCGATGATTGCCTTCAGCATAGGGGTCCCTCCTGAAGAGGAACCTGGGCATCGGCTGTCCGTTCGGCAACACTCCCGGGCGGCGCACCGGCGAAGCGGCACTCGCGTAGACCGGCCCACCGCTCATCCGGAAATCAGTTCAGCCGGCTGAACCGCCAGCACGGGCGGTGACGCAGCGCGTCCCGCCCCGGGGCGAGTCCTTTGCTCCTGGGGGTCGGTAGGTAGGCCGCGTCGGGTGGAATGCCTGGCGAGCTCTTCTGTACAACTCGTACAGTTCAGGTCCGGAGGCATCCCCTCCCCCACGCCGACGGATTCCTCGCCGTTGGGCGCACGACCAAAGAGGTTATGGGATGCACTCTAGGCGGAGAAGCTCGATCCGCAGCCGCAGGTGTGCTTGGCGTTCGGGTTCTTGAAGGAGAACCCGCTCTGTCCAAACTGGCCTTCGACGTAATCGATCTCGACGCCCATCAGGTACATCGAGCTCATCGGATCGACGAAGCACCGCACTCCCTTCACCTCGAAGATGAGGTCGCCGGAGCGCTGCTCCTTTTCCAGGTCCAGGCTGTACTGGAAGCCCGAGCACCCGCCGCCTACCACCGCGACGCGCAGGCCGGAGCCCTGCAGGTTCTCGCGCTCGATCGTCTCCTTCACCATCGCGGCGGCCCTGTCGCTGAGGCGCACCGGCGGCGGTGGCTCGCTGGTGGAGGTGGTCTGCGGCGCGACGTTCTGCGTGGTCTCCATCGTGATCCGTCCTTTCGGGTACCGTCCGAAGGGTTGAATATAACGTCCTGCGCCAACACCGCAAATGGGCGGTGCGACGGAAGCTTAGGGGGCCAGCGACCTCCCGCCGTCCACGGCCAGGACCTGCCCCGTGACGAACGGTTCCGTGGCGAGGAACAGGACCGCCTGGGCCACTTCCTCCGGGGTCCCGATCCGGCCGGCAGGGATGCGGGAGAGGATCCGCTCGCGGCGGCCCTGGGGAAGGGACTCGGAGAAGAGTATCGCGCCTGGGGCGACGGCGTTGACCCGGACGTCGGGCGCCCACTCGAGCGCGAGCTGGCGCGTCAGCGCGGCCAGGCCCGCTTTCGACGCCGCGTAGTGTGCGGTCTTTTCCCACACCTGGACCGTCCCGCACAGATCCAAGAGGTTCACGATGCTGCCCTGGCGTTCGCGCAAGTGCGGCCAGGCAGCGCGGGCCAGCTGGAACGGGCCGGACAGGTTCGCGGCGAGCAGGGCGTCGAAGCGCGCACGCGTCAGCTCCGCTGCAGGCGCCTCCTCGAACTGGGCCGCGTTGCAGACCAGCGCGTCGAGCCGGCCGTGCGCGTGCACGGCCTGCGCGACGATGCGCTCCGGATCGCCCTCCCGCGCCTGATCCCCCTGTACCAGCGCGGCCCGCACGCCCAGCGCCCGGATCTCGTCGGCGGTCTCGCGCGCCTGCACCTCCGAGCTGCGGTAGTGCACCACGACGTCCGCCCCCACTTCGGCGAACGCCCGCGCAATGGCCCGGCCGATCCGCACCGCGCCGCCGGTGACCAGCACCGATCGCCCCTTCCAACTGTCCCGCCGCTGCTCCACGTCACTCAGCGTACCATGTTGACAGCGGCGTTCGCCCCTAGCACGGTGCCCATCCGCAATGGGGAAGAAGAACAAGAAGCGCGAGGCCCCCCAGACTTCTCCCTCACCCTCGACCTCTCCCTCCTCCTCTCCCTCTCCCTCTCCCTCGCCCTCCTCCTCGACCTCGACCTCCCCCTCTCCCTCAGACTCACCACCGTCGCCTCCCCCAATTTCCTCCGCCCGGCTCCCCCTCCTCGATCTCTCCCCCGGCGACCTGGGCGCATTCTTCGAGCTCTGCTTCCCCGACAAGCGCCTGGTGGCGCTGTGCCACGAGCTGCAACTGCACACGCCCGGATACCGGCTCGAGGCCCTTCCTCCCGATCAGGTCGCCCGCGTCCTGGCCGACGAGTACCTCGCGGCCAAGGACGTCCGACCCCTCCTGGACGGCGCCGTCCGCGAGGTCCTGCGCGACCCGGTGCTGGAATCGCGCGAGGTGAGCGCAGCCGATCTGGGCCAGCTCCTCGATCTGGTGGTCGCCGGCGATCCTTTGCAGCACCTGGCCCGCATCGCCTGGCGGGCGCTCCTGACCCCAGGGGAGCCCGAGCGGCGCATGGCGCTCGAGGCCATCGACGAGGGGGTGCGCGCCCTGGACGCGCCGGCGCAGCAGAAGAAGCCGCCTCGCAAGGCCCCGCCGCCGGGTCAGAAGGAGGCGGAGGAGGCGGTGAAGCGCGCCGAGCGCGCCGAGCGCGAGCGCGAAGCCATGAAGCAGCAGCTGGCGCAGGTGCGGGGGGAGATCTCCACGCGCGAGCAGCGCCTGGCGGAGCAGAAGGCGGAGCTGACCCAGGCGCGCAGCGAGGTCTCGCGCCTCTCCGCGGAGGTGGCCCGGCTCTCCGCCGCCGGCGAGGGCAGGGCGCTGGCCGACGCGCGCCGCTACGCCGACGAGGCCCGCGCCCTGGCAGAGAAGCTGCGCGGGGCCGACGAGGCGCGCGGCGCGGCGCAAGAGCGGGTCTCCCAGCTCGAGCGGCGGCTGGCCCAGGCCGCGCAGCCGGCCGTCCCGCAGCCTTCGGGCGAGGCCGACCTCCCCAGCGAGGAGGAGGCCGCGACCTTCCTGGTCCCCGTCCTGACCAAGGAGTTCTACGATTCGATCGAGCGCTGGGACCGGCGCATGCAGCGGGCCGCGTTCGACAAGATCCACCGCCTCGCCAACGACTGGCGCCACGGCTCGCTCCGCGCGCTGGCGCTGGAAGGCGTGCCCGGCTACTACCGGATCCGCGTCGCAACCGACGTCCGGCTCATCTATCGCCGCGACGGCAACCGGTTGGAGGTCCTCTCCCTGATCGACCGCGAGGACTTGGATCGCTACATCCGCCAGGCGCGCACGCGCCCGGCGTAGCCGCCGCCAGATAGGGCGGCGCTGTGCTTGCCCGCGGGAGGTCGTGCGATGTGGCAAGATAGGAGATCGTCATGCAGCCGCCCCAGATCGAGCCGCAGGAGCTGTCCAGCAAGCTGTCCGGCGGTGCCAAGCCTTTGGTGCTCGACGTCCGCCAGCCCCAGGAAGTGCAGGCGGAAGGGATCATCGCCGGCTCCCTGCACATTCCGATGAACGAGATCCCCGCGCGCCTTTCCGAGGTCCCGCGCGAAGGAGAGCTGGTCGCGGTCTGCAAGCGCGGCCAGCGCTCCTGGAACGTGGCCCAGTGGCTGCGCCAGCAGGGCTACGACGCCTCCAGCCTGTCCGGAGGCCTCGACGCCTGGCGCGCCGCGGGACTCCCGATCGCTCGCTGATCGCCGCCGGTGATCCGCTCTCCGGTCCGCGAAGCGCTAACGGTGTGGGCCGCGGTGATGGGCGTGCTGGCCGCGGTGCGCATCGCGGGGCTCGCCCTCCCGGCGCTGCACCAGGTGGTCGGAGCGCTGGCGGTGGCCGCGTTCCTCTACGCTCCCGTGAAGCTGCTGGAGCGGCGCGGGCAGGATGCGCACGATGCGGGGTGGCGGTTCGACCGGATCGGCGCCGACGCGGGATGGGCGCTGCTCGCTTGCGCCGCGATCCTTCCGCCGTTCACCCTCGGGTTCTGGTGGTTCGTGCGCGAATTGCCCCGGCTTCCCCCGCACCTCGCCGCCTTGCTCGCGCCCTACGTCGGGGCGGCGCACCCGCTGCGCTTCCGGCTGGGGCCGCAGCCGTGGGACCTGGCGGGCCGCATCGCGGGAAACGCCGCGGTCGCTTTCTCCGAGGAATTCTTCTATCGCGGGTACGTGACCCTGCGGCTCGAGGAGCGCTGGCCGCCGTCCATGCGCATTCTCGGGGCGCCGGTGGGGCGCGCTGCCGTGCTCGCGGCGGCGCTCTTCGCAGCGGGCCACCTGCTCGAGCCCGCGCCGTGGCGGCTGGCGGTCTTCTTCCCCGCCCTGGTCTTTGCCTGGTTGCGCGCGCGCACCGGGACCATCGTCGGTGCGGCGATTTGCCACTTCGTCTTCAACGTCTGGCTGCTGCTGCTCGAGCGCGCAGCGTTCGGCTAGACCTTCTGCGGCTGCAGCGTGCGCGGGATGGCCAGGACCTCGCCTTCGGCCAGCTCGCGGGCTCCGGCGGGAGGTTGCGGCTGGGCCCCGCTGGCCAGGACCACCGCGCGCAGTGCCCGGTGGGCGCGGACCTTGGGGTCGAGCTCCTTGCTGCTCGCTCCGACTTCGTGGACGGCGCACTCCCGCAAGCCCTCGATGGTGGCGAACCAAAGCTGGTGCCCGCGCCGGAGCGCGCCCAGCACGCGGCCGTTGGAGACGATCGCCGCCAGGGGAGGGAGCTTCGCGCCGGCCTGCTCGAAGGCCCGCTCCGCTTCGCCGACCGCGGCGGCGAGCGACCGCGCCGCCGTCTGGGCGTCCACGTCGGCGTCGTCGAGCCGTCCGGCGTCGCGCAAGCGGGAGAGGAAGGTGAAGAACAGCGCCTCGGCGGCCGACTCGCTCCGCGCGGCGCGACGCAGCGACTGGGGCAGCGCCGCGGTGAGCGCGTCCCGGGCGGGAGCGAGCGCCTCCGGCTGCCCGGCGACCGCGAACAGCCACCGCTTGAAGCGGATGGGAAGGGTCGCCTCTTCTTTGAAAGTGCGGGTCAACGAGCCGGTGGCGAGCAGCACGGCCTCGCTCTCCACCCCTTCGGCGAGCCGTTCGAGGAAGTGCGGCGGCTGGCTGGCGAGCGGGCGCTTGCGCACCAGGACATCATCGCTCTGGAAGTATCCGACACCCGCTGCGGTCTCGGGCGGCCCGAGCGAAAGGCTCCCTTTCAATTTGCGCAGGACGCAGGGGAGCAGGCTGGCGTCGGTCTGATGGATGCAGATGAACTCCGCCACTTCGCGAACCCTCCCGCGTGCAACTTGCGGCCTCTAGGAGCGTAACGCACCTCTCCCCACAATGCCATCCACCGGATTGCGCAAGGTCTTTGACCCTCCCAGACCCGGCTCGTACAGTTGCCTTGCCCGAACGGAGGGGCTGACCGGAATGGCCGACGGCGAGATCGCGATCGGGATCGATCTGGGCACGAGCTACAGCTGCGTCTCGATCATCGAGAACGGCCAGCCCGTGGTGATCCCGAACGAATGGGGCGAGCGGACCCATGCCTCGGTGGTGAGCTTCCTCGAAGACGGCACGGTCCTGGTGGGCAACAGCGCCAAGCGCAACATCATCACCAACGCCGACAATACCGTCTACAGCGCCAAGCGCCTCATCGGCCGCTTCTTCTTCTCCGACGAGGTGAAGAAGGCCCAGGCGGTGATGCCGTACAAGATCATCGAGGGCGACAACAACTCGGTCCGCATCCAGATCCGGGAGAACGTCTACTCGCTGCCGGAAATCTCCGCGCTGGTGCTCAAGGAGATGAAGTCGATCGTCGAGAACTACCTCGGGCACGAGGTGAAGAAGGCGGTGGTCACCGTCCCCGCCTACTTCAACGACAACCAGCGGCAGGCCACCAAGGACGCCGGGCGGATCGCCGGGCTCGAGGTGCTGCGCATCTTGAACGAGCCGACCGCCGCGGCGCTGGCCTACGGATTCGGCAAAGAGATCACCCAGAAGCTCGCCGTGTACGACCTGGGCGGCGGCACCTTCGACATCTCCATCCTGGAGATCGGCAAGGACGTGTTCGAGGTGCTCTCCACCGCCGGCGACACCTACCTGGGCGGCGACGACTTCGACGACCGCATCATGACCTGGCTGGCGGCGGACTTCCTCAAGAAGCACGGCATCGACCTGCGCCTCAACAAGTACTGCCTGCAGATGCTCAAGGAGGCCTCCGAGCGGGCCAAGATCGACGTGGGGCGCGACGCGGCGGCGAAGATCAAGGTGGAGGGCATCTGCCAGGATCCCACTGGCAAGGTGATGGACCTGGGGGCGACCCTCACCGAGGCCGAGTTCAACCGCATGGTGATGGACCTGGTGCAGCGCACCTTCAAGGTGTGCGACGAGGCGCTCCAGTCGGCGCGCATGACCGCCGCCGACCTCGACGCCATCATCCTGGTGGGCGGGCCGACGCGGCTGCCCATCATCCGCACCAGCGTGAAGCACTACTTCCAGACGGACCCGATGGCCGGCATCGACCCCGACGAGGTGGTCGCGATGGGCGCCGCCATCCAGGCCGGCTCGCTGATGGAGTCGAAGAGCGACCACTACCTGCTCGACGTCACGCCGCTCACGCTGCGCGTGGGAACGGTGGGCGGGTACACCGACAAGATCATCGACAAGAACACGCCCATCCCGATCGAGCGCTCCAAGTCGTACACCACCAACCGGGATGGCCAGGACAAGGTCAAGATCCGCATCTACCAGGGGGAGTCGAACAAGGCCTCCGAGTGCGAGCTCTTGGGCGAGTTCGAGTTCAGCGGCTTCCGCATCGCCTACCGCGGGGAGGTGCGCATCGAGGTGACCTTCGAGATCGACACCAACGGCATCGTCCACGTCACCGCGGCCGACGTGGAGACCGGCCAGAAGACCACCACCACCATCCGCCTCTCTTCGGGCCTCACCGAGGAGATGATCCGCGCGGCGCAGGCGAAGACGGCGGCCACCCAGCTCGCCCGCGGCGCGGCGGCCTGACCTCGAGATGGACGACACGTTCGAGATCGAGGCCGCGGCGCTCGCCCAGGTGCTCGACGAGCTGGACTACTTCCAGATCCTGAAGATCGGCCAGGGCGTGAGCCCGATGGAGATCAAGTCCGCCTACTACCGCGAGTCGCGCGGCTACCACCCCGACCGCTTCTACCAGCTCAAGAACCTCGGTCTCAAAGAATCGATCGGGCGCATCTACAAGCGCATCAACGAGGCGTACGTCTGCCTGCGCGACGACGTGAAGCGGGCCAAGTACCTGGCCGACATCAGCGGGCCCGAGCGGCAGAAGAAGCTGCGCTTCGTCGAGGCGAGCGAGCAGGAGCTGAAGAAGGACAAGGAGCAGGAGATCGGCACCACCCCGCAAGGCCGCAAGTTCTTCATGGCGGGGCTGGCGGACATGGCGGCGCAGCGGTTCGCCGCGGCCGAGCGGAATTTCAAGATGGCGCTCACCTACGAGCCCAACAACGCGAATTACAAGTCCAAACGGGACGAAGCGGGCAAGTTGATCAAGAACGACATGACTATCCGCTAGGATTCCGGGATGCCTTTCGACGTCTTCTGCTTGGCGCTCCTGATCGGCTTCGCCGTCTGGGGCGCATTCCGCGGATTCGTCAGGCAGTTCTTCGGCTTGCTGGGCTTCGCCGGCGGCATCCTCCTGGCTCGCCTGGCCGCCCCCTCCCTCGGCGAGGCCTTCGGCGACGATCTGCACGTCTCGCCGGCGGTCGCCACCGCCGCGCTGGCGTTCCTCTTCTTCGTGCTCACGGAGATCATCGCCAAGGTCACCGGCAAGGTCGTCCACCGGCAGCTCGGCGGGGGTGTCACCGGCGGGCTGAACCGCGTGGGCGGCGCGCTGCTCGGCGCCTCGAAGGGATTCCTGGTGGTCTGGGCCCTGGCCAGCCTGATTGCGTTGGTGCGACCGCACCTCAAGCGGGTGGAGCGCGATACGCCCGTGGCGAAGCTCCAGCTGAAGGACTCGTACGCGGTGCAATTCGCCAGCGACACGAACCTGATCACCCGCCTGCGCGAGGGGGGCCTGCAGGACGAGGCGGAGACGGTCCGCAAGCGGCTGGGCCGGAGGTAATCGACCGCGGCCGCGCCGGGCTGCTACTCTTCCCGCAAAGCTGTTCCGTCCAGCTTGGAGAGGCGCGCCTCGCAGAAGGCGCGGTCGATCACCACGGTCTGGCCGCGCCGCTCCGGCGCTTCGAAGAGCACGTCGGCGAGGACTTCCTCGAGGATGCTGCGCAGCCCGCGGGCGCCGAGCCGCTTCTCGATCGCGTATTGCACCACGGCCCGCAGGGCGCCCTCGCGTAGATCGAGCTCCACCCCGTCCAGCTTGAGCGCCTCGCGGTATTCCTTCACCAGCGAGTCGGGCGGCGCCGTGAGCACCTGGTACAGCTCCTCTGGGGACAGCTCGCGGAGCTGGACCTGCACCGGAAGACGGCCGAGCAGCTCGGCCAGCATGCCGTACTCGACCAGCTCCTTGACCCGCAGCCGGCTGCCGCCCTGCCGCCGTCCCTCGGCGCCGAACCCGACCCGCCTGTCCACCTGGGCCTGGTGCAGGTCGGTGAAGGTGCCGGCGCAGATGAACAGGATGTCGCTGGTGTCCACTTGCACGAAGTCGTGCTTGTTCCAGTGCTGGGTCACGTTGAGCGGCACGAAGATCTCGCGCCCCTCCAGCAGCTTGAGCAGCGCCTGCTGCACGCCTTCCCCGCCGATGTCGCGGCTGCCCGCTCCGGTCCGGGAAGAGCCGCCGCGCCGGGCGATCTTGTCGATCTCGTCGATGAAGATGATCCCCCGCTCGGTGGCGTCGATGGAGTGGCCGCTCTTGAAGAGCAGCTCCGCCACCATCACCTCCACGTCCTTCCCGTAGTAGCCCGCTTCGGTATATTCAGTGGCGTCCACCACGGTGAACGGCACCTCGAGCAGCTCGGCCAGGTTCCGCGCGATGTGCGTCTTGCCCGAGCCGGTGGGTCCCATCAGCAGGAGGTTGGTCTTGCGCAGGAGCGTCTTGGCGCCCTGCCGGCGCTGCTCGATGCGCTTGAGGTGCTGGTGCGCCGCGGTCGCCACCGCCCGCTTCGCGGCCTCCTGGCCGATCACGTAGCGGTCGAGGTGCTCGTAGATCTGCCGCGGCGTGAGGACGTGGAAGTCCTCCTGGCGCGGAACGCGGCGCGCGCCTCCTCCCGACATCCCCAGGCCCTTGCGCTCCGGCGCATCCTTCGGCATGCCGTCAGGATAACGCGACCGGAGGGAGTCGCGGGAAGGGGGGCCCGGCGGAGAAGCAAAAAAGGGGCGCGGCGCCCGGATTGCGGCGCCGCGCCCGCGATGAAGGCCGCCGAATACGGCGGCCAGTGGCTCAGTGTTGGGTCGAGTCGTCGACGCCGTTGTGGTCGTTGTCCTCGAACACCTTCATCGAGGCCTGGATGTTGTTCTCGATGGCCGACTTGTTGCTCACCGAGCGCGGGTCAAGCCTGGCCGCGCCCGTGCCGCCGAACCAGCCCGACGGATCGACGTTGAACGTCAGGTTCTGCGGACCCGAGGAGAAGTTGAAGGTGCCCTCGAACTTCTCGTCCGCGTCCAGGGCCGACAGGAACGTGTAGGGCTGTCCGTCGATCTGGCCTTCCACGATGATCGACGCGCCGCCCGCCTGCACGGTGGCCATCGCCACCACTGCCGGGTCGGTCGAGTCGCTCATGGCGGGCGGGTGCACCTTGAACTTGATCTCGCGGTACGCGCCCGCCGGCACGTCCTGCACGGTGACCTGCTGCACGGTGCCGTTCAACGCGGCTCCGGACAGGTCGACCACCAGCGGACCGGTCTCGAACTCTTGCAGGTCCGCCACGTCGTTCGGCGTCGCGCTAGCCCGCTCCAGCTCGACTTCGCGCAGCGCGATGCGCACGTGGTCGACGGTAATGCCGTTCGAGAGCGTCAGCGCCGCCGGCGCCGCGGCGGCCGTGCTGCCCGCGCGGCCGCTCAGCGAGAGCTGTGCACCGCCGCCGCTGCACGCGGCGAGCGCCAGGATCGCGATCAGGGAAAGTGCGCGGTTCATCGTTTGCCTCCGGTAGAGGGTCCGATGGGTTTCCACACCCGACCCCGACCGTATGTGACAGGTCACCCGCGCGGAATTCCTGCGGAAAAGAGCGCGGATGTAGCCTCTTGTACGGCGGGAGCGGTGTATCCCTACGGGCGGCGGCTGGTGGCCTTGCGCAGGGCAGCTTCGACGCGGGGCAGGGCCTCGTCGATGTCGCGCAGCGAGACCGCTCCCACGCTGAGCCGGAACCAGCCCGTCTCCCCCTCCAGGCCGAACGCCTGGAAAGGCACGACGGCGAAGCCGGCCTCGCTCAAGAGGTAGCTGCGGACGTCGTCGTTGGTGCGGAAACCGGGCCTTCCGATCAGGTCGAACTGGACCGACAGGTAGATGGCGCCTTGAGGAGAGATGTCGCGCACCGGAAGCCCTTTGGCGTGCATCGCGGAGAAGCCCTGGTGCAGGCGATCCAGGCGCGCCTCGAGCTGCGCACGGAACTCGCGCCCGTAGGCGTCCACCGTCGCCGCGTCGCGCAGCACTTCGGCGGTCGCGACCTGCTCGGCGCGCGGCGCCCACGCCCCGACGTGCCCGAGGAAGTCGCGCATCGCGGCGATGACCGCCGGCGGGCCCACGCCCCACCCGACGCGCAGCCCGGTGGCGGCGAAAGCCTTCGAGATCCCGTCGATGAAGATGACGTAGGGCGCCGACTCGGGAACCAGGTGCACCGGCGTCTCGTGCCGGGCCTTCCCGAACGTGAGCATCCAATACACCTGGTCGTAGAGCACGTAGAGCGGCTTCTCGCCGGCCTGTGCGCGGCGGCGGTTTTCGGCCACCACTGCCTCGGTGATGCGCCTCAGCTCGGTCTCGCGCAGCACGGTCCCCGCGGGGTTCAACGGAGTGTTGAGCGCCAGGAGGCGCGCAGTGCGCAGGTGGGGCTTCAGCGCGGCCGCGGTGGGCAGGAACCCCTCCTCGGCGCGGGTGGTCAGCGGGACGCCACGCGCGCCGACCAGATGGCAGTAGTGATTGTTGTTCCAGCTCGGCACGGGGTAGACGACCACGTCGCCCGGCTCGACCAGCGCCGTGTAGGTGGCGAAGATGACCGGCCGGGAGCCTCCCGCGATCAGCGTCGCCTCGAGCGGCACGTCGAGGTGCAGGCGCGTCCGGTAGAACTCGCGCACCGCCTCGCGCAGCCGCAGCACTCCGTCCGAGGGAGGGTAGTTGGTTTCGCCCGCCGCCAGCGCCCGCAGGACGCCTTCGCGCAGCGCCTCCGGGATGGGGAACTCCTTCGGGGAGAAATCTCCCACCGTCAGGTTGCAGATCTTGTCGCCCCGCGCCTGCGCGGCGCGGATCTCCGAGCCGATGCGGAGGATCTCGGAGCCGATCAACTCGCGGGCCATCGTGCAGAGGCCGAGGCGAGGGTCGTCCCCGGGCAGGTCGAGCTGCAGCGTTTCCATCCGATCTCCGTCCTCGGAGCGCGCGAAAAGCGCGGCATCCTTACCACGGGTAAGGCTAAGATGGCGTGACGTGCCGCGCCTCCGTTCGAAAGCGCTGGTGTGGGTCGTCCGACAGGGCGCGTCGGGCCCGGAGGTGCTGCTGCTGCAGCGGCCCCCCAGGCGGGGCGGCGGCATGCACCCGGTCACCGGCAAAGTGGAGGAGGGCGAGGAAGTCGCCGCCGCCGCCGCGCGCGAGGCCGACGAGGAGACGGGCCTCAGCGGCGACCTGTTCGACCTGGGCTACTTCCACGACTACGACTCGAAGCGCGGGAAGCGTTTTCGCGAGCACGCCTTCCTGCTCCGCGTGCCCGACCGCGGCACGGTCCAGCTCTCCGACGAACACGAGAAGTTCGCCTGGGTCCCCCCGGACGCTGCCCGATCCGCGCTCTCCTGGCCGGCCCACCGCGAGGCGCTGGAGCTCGCGCTCGCGCGCCTCGCGGAGAGCTGAGCCGGTTCAGCGCGCGGAGACGCCTAGGACCACCGGCTTGGCCTCGGCAGGCGAGACCAGCTCCGCGAGCGTGGTCCCGCGGTACACCTCGAGCATGCGGTCCTGGCCCGCCTTCCACACGTGGTACATGGTGCAGCTGCTGCTCACGTCGCAGCGCTCCTTGTGGTCCAGGCACACGTTGAGTTGGACCGGCCCCTCGGCGGCCTCGATGACCTCCAGGAAGGAGATGTCGCCGGGCCGGCGAGCCAGCTGGTACCCCCCGTGCGCTCCGCGGACGCTGCGGACGAGCCCCCGACCGGCCAGCACCTTGAGGATCTTGGCCAGGAATTCGCGCGGCAGGTGCAAGGTCGAGGAGAGGTCCTGCAGCGACGCGATCCGTCCTTCCGGCAGGCCGGCGAGGTGGATCATCGCCCGGAGCGCATAGTCGATCTTGCGGCTGATCTGCAGGACGTGCTGCATCTTGATAAGAGTTAAATCCCGCATTTCCGGGCAGTCAAGGAGAGGCCGCACGTGATCGACCTCCACTCACACACCCTGCACAGCGACGGACAGCGCTCGCCCGAAGAGCTGCTCGGCGAGGCCGCCGCGGCGAACGTGACGGTCCTTTCCCTGACCGATCACGACACGGTGAGCGGGATCGCCCAGGCGACCGAGGCCGCGACGCGCCGCGGCATCCGCCTGGTGCCCGGGATCGAGCTGTCCTGCGAGCTGCACGGACGCGAGGTGCACATCCTGGGGCACTTCCTCGATCCGTGCTCCGAAGCGTTGTTGAGGCTGGCGGCGGACATGCTGCAGGAGAGGCGCGAGCGCATGGAGCGCATGGTCGCTTCGGCCCAGGCGGCCGGCTTCAAGCAGGTGACGCTGGAGCGCGTGATCGCCGCGAGCGGAGGAGAGAACCTGGGCCGTCCTCACCTGGCACGCGCGCTGGTCGAGTGCGGGCACGCGAAGAACGTGAAGGACGCCTTCGATCGGTTCCTGCATTCGCGCGGGCCGCTCTGGGTGGACCGGCGCAGGCTGTCGGTGGTCCAGGCGGTGGAGCTGGTGCGCGTCGCCGGTGGCACCTCGAGCATCGCCCATCCGGGCGCGAACGCGGTGTCGCGGCAGGAGCTTCGGGTCTGCGCCGATGCAGGGCTCGATGCGGTCGAAGCGCTGCACCCGGACCACGTTGCCACGCAGGTGGAGGCCTACGAGCGCTGGGCCGCGGAGCTCGACCTGCTGGTCACGGCGGGCAGCGACTACCACGGCCCGGCGGTGCAGCCGGGCCGCAAGCTGGGGGACAGGACTCTCTCGGCCGAGCGATTCGCCGCCCTGGAGGAGCGCGCTCGCCGCCACTGAACGCAGATAGTGGAGGGGACACCATGTTCTTATGGTGTCCCCCAATTGCTGCTGTCCCCCAACTCCTACCCAGCGCGCTCGCCCGGGGTCACGACGTGGTCGACGACGATCGCCACCTTGTGCGCATCGAGCGAATAACGAACGGTAGTCCGGCCCAGCGTGAGGTACAGAGGGACGCGTGGCCACGAGCGGGGCTGTGAAGCGTCGGCGATGTCGAACAGCATCTGCTGCAGCCGTTGCTGGGTCTCGTCGGCGAGGAGCAAGAGGCTCATCATCGCGGAAGGGGCAACCTCGAGGCGAACGCCGCCCGGCGAACGCGCCCACCCCCAACGGGTAGCTCCTTGTGCGTCCATCGAGGTTCTACACCGAGCAAGTCGCATGCCGGGCCGCGGGGCGCTTGCTTGCGAACAAAGACCCGTACTTCCGGGACATTGCTACAGCGCCTCCGCCCGAGGAGGCTTTCGTTTCCGCCGTCCTGGGGCTGACAACCGGAAAGATCTCCAGTTCGGTGTGATGCGGATCACGCGCCCGAAGCGCCAGCGAAGGCGGTCGCCGCCCAGCGGACGAGCGGACCCCAGTAGACACCGAACACGAGCAGCGGAATGGAGAGAGCGACCAGCACCCCGGTGTAGAGCGCCGGCACCGGCAGCGGCTCCGCCGCGGGAGCGTCCTCCAGGTACATCGCCTTGATGATCCGCGCGTAATAGAAGAGCGACACCGCGCTGTTGAGCACCCCGATCACCGCCAGCACCACGTTCCAGAACCCGCCCTGCTGCACCAGCGCGGCGAAGATGAGGTACTTGCCGGTGAACCCCGCCAAGGGGGGGAGCCCGGTCAGGCTGAAGAGGAAGACGGTGAGGGCCAGCGCCGCGATCGGCGCCCGGGAGCCGAGGCCGCGGAAATCGGAGATGGTCTCGCCGCCGGTCGCCCGGGAGACGGCGATCACCACCAGGAAGGCGCCCACGTTCATGAACACGTAGATGACGAGGTAGACGAGGATCGACTGCACGCCCGCGGCGCTCGCCGCCGCCAGGCCCATCAAGAGGTAGCCGGCGTGCGCGATGGAGCTGTAGGCAAGCATCCGCTTCAGGTTGTCCTGCACCAGCGCGGTGACGTTCCCCAGCGTCATGGTGGCGGCGCTGATGATGCCGATGATGGCCGGCCAGGGCAGGTCGCTCACCCGCACGTAGCCGCCGCCGGCCTGCCTCTCGAAGATGGCGAAGAAGAACCGGATGGCGACGGCGAACCCGGCGGCCTTGGGCCCCACGCTCAGGAAGGCCGTGAACGGCGTGGGCGCCCCCTCGTACACGTCGGGGCACCACATGTGGAACGGGACGCTGGCGATCTTGTACCCAACTCCGGCGAGGACGAAGACCACGGCCACCACCAGCGCGAGCTGCGCGGCGGGCTGGCCCCCGAAGGCGTGGGCGAGGAAGAGCCGGCTGGTCACGTCCGAGAGCTGCGCGGAGATGCCGCCCTCGCCCAGCACGCGGGTGGTGCCGAACAGCCCGTAGAGCAGGCTGATGCCGTAGAGCATCACGCCGCTGGCCACGCCCCCGTAGATGACGTACTTGAGCGCCGCCTCGTTCGCCTTGCGGTCCGCGCGCCGGAAGCCCGTGAGCACGTAGCTGATCAGCGACACCATTTCGATGGAGAGGTAGATGGTGAGGAGGTCGGTGGCGCTCGCCATCAGGTACAGGCCCAGCACCAGCGCGAAGAGCAGGGCGAGGAACTCGCCCAGCCGCGCGGGCGAGATCTGCTTGCTGGAGGGGACGATGACGATGGTGAGCAGCGTCGCGCCGAGGAAGACCCAGGCGAAGAAGATCCGCATCGGGTCGTGCATCAAGAGCCCGCCGAAGAGCGGGACGGTGCCGCCGGGGGTCTTCCAGGTGGCGTACGCCGCCAGCGCGACCCAGAACAGGGCGCCCGCGGTGAGCGCCTGGACGCGCCGGGGGCTCTTGCGGGTGAAGAGGTCCTGGATGAACAGGCTCAAGGTGGCGAGCGTCAGCACGCTCTCGGGCCAGAAGAAGCGCAGCGACGCGATGTTGTCCACGGCGCCTCCTTACTGGAACGGCTGGATCAACACGCCCAGCGAATGCTGGAACAGGTTGATGATCGCCGCCGGATAGAAGCCGAAGACGACGATCAGGATCCCGAGCGGGTAGAGGGTGAGCCGCTCCCGCCAGTTCACGTCGGGCAGGGCGCGGTACTTCTCGTTGAGGGGCCCCAGCATCATGCGCTGGATGGCCCACAGGTAGTACGCCGCGGTGATGATCACGGCCGTGGCGCTGATGATGGTCAGCGTCAGGTGCACGGGCAGCGCGCCCAGGAACACGGTGAACTCGCTGACGAACCCGCACAGGCCCGGCAGGCCGAGCGAGGCGAAGAAGGCGAGCCCCAACAGGCCCGCGTACTCGGGCACCTGCTGGGCGAGGCCGCCGAAGCCCTCGATGTTGCGGTGGTGGGCGCGGTCGTAGATGACGCCGGCGATGAGGAAGAGCATCGGGCTGATCAGCCCGTGCGTCCACAGGTTCAGCACCGCCCCGTCGATGCCCTGCTGGGTGAAGCTGCTCATTCCCAGGAGGCAAAAGCCCATGTGCGAGACGGAGGAGTACGCGATCATCCGCTTCAAGTCCTTCTGCGCCAGGCAGACGAAGGCAGCGTACACGATATTGATGGTGCCGAAGACGGCCATACCAGTCCCAGCCCACTTCGTCGCTTCCGGGAGGACCCCGTAGTTGACGCGCAGGATGCCGTAGATGCCCATCTTCAGGAGGATGCCCGCCAGGATCACGGAGATGGGCGTGGGCGCCTCGACGTGCGCGTCCGGCAGCCAGGTGTGGAAGGGGAACATCGGGATCTTCACCGCGAACCCGATGAACAGGGCCACCCAGGCGACCCGCATGAAGTTGAGGCCCATCACCAGGGGTGCGGCCGCGTAGCCGCCGGCGCGCCCCCACTCGGCCATCTTGATTAGATCAAAGGTGTATACCAGCTGGCCGTCGACGGGCACCTTGGGGCCGTTGAAGTACAGGCCGATGATGGCGAGCAGCATCAGGACCGAGCCGGCCAGGGTGTAGAGGAAGAACTTGATCGCCGCATACTCCTTGCGCGGCCCGCCCCAGATGCCGATGAGGAAATACATCGGCAGGAGCATCACTTCCCAGAAGACGTAGAAGAGGAACAGGTCGAGCGAGACGAACACGCCGGTCATGCCGGTCTGCAAGAGCAGCAGCAGCGCCATGTAGCCGGGCACGGCGCGCTGGGTGAAGTGGTGCTCGTCGAGGTGGGCGTTGCCCGGCCACCAGGGCATCGAGGCGATGGTGGCGATGAAGCTGATCAGCGCGGTGAGGATGACCAGCGTGATGGAGATGCCGTCGGCGCCGACGAAGTAGCGGATGTTGTAGGCGGGGATCCAGCGCGCGTGCTGGACGAACTGCACGCCGGCGCTGGTGGGGTCGAAGGCGTTCCACAGGTAGGCGGCCATGACCAGCACCGCCCCGCTGGCGACCAGCGCGATCACCCGCGAGGCCTGGTCTGCGGCGGCCTTCGCCAGGGCGCCCGCGCTCCGCAGCCCGACCACGGCGAGGATCAGGAGCGCGCCCGCCACAGGTGTGAAGGTCATCCAGGTGAGCAGCGTACTGGTGGTGGGATGGTCCATGGCGCTCCCGATCAGCGGATCACGTACTGGATGATGACGAAGGCGATGGCGCCGGCCAGCGCGCCGAACAAGTAGGCCTGGATGCGGCCGGTCTGCAGGCGCCGCAATTTCGCGCCGCCGTACAGGAAGGTGTCGGCCAGGAGGTTCACCGCGCCGTCGACGACCTTCTCGTCGAAGGCGGCGTCGGCGTAGGCGACCGCGCGGCCGGCCGCGGCCACGGCGTTGACGATGCCGTCGATGACGTTCTGGTCGAACCAGTACAAGGCGCGGCTCAGCCAGAGCGAGAAGCGGACCACCGTCGCCTGGTACAGCTCGTCGACGTAGTACTTGTTGTAGACGAGCGCCCAGGTGCGGGGGAACACGGCTTTGAGCCGCTCCGGGACCGTGCTCCTGGCGTCGAGGTACAGGGCGCGGGCGGTGATCCAGCCGAACCCGGCGATGCCGACGCCGATCGCCTGGAAGAGCCACTCGGTCGCGTGCGAGGTCTCGCGGAAAGGCACGTTCTCCGCGGCGGGCAGGCTGGGCGAGAGGAACCGCTCCAAGAGCGGCTCGTGGCCGGACCACAGCTGGGGCAGGCCGAAGATGACACCGCTCACCACCGCAGCGAAGGCCAACGCGATGAGCACCCAGGTCATCGAGCGCGGCGACTCGTGCGGCAGGCCGCCGTGCTCGTGCGCCTCCGCCGCGTGAGCGTCGTGCCCGTGTGGATGGGGGAGCGAGGCGGCCATGGCCTGGACCTCCGCCTCGTGGTGGTCCTTCGCCTTCAGGGCCGCCGCGGCGTGCACGTGGGCGGCCACCGCCTCCGGATCCTCCGCGGTCTCCTTGGGGGCGTGTCCATGTCCTCCCCGGTACTCGCCCGTGAAGGTCATGTAGTACGAGCGGAACATGTAGAAGGAGGTGCCCAGCGCGGCGACGGCGCCGACCAGGTAGATCGCGTGCCCCATCCAGGGCGTCGCCAGGCCCTCCGCCGTCCACGCCTTCCAGAGGATCTCGTCCTTCGAATAGAAGCCGGCGGCGAACGGGAAGCCGGCGATGGCGCAGCAGGCGGCGAGGTAGGTCCAGCGCGTGATGGGCGTGTACTTCGAAAGGCCTCCCATCTTGCGCATGTCCTGCTCGTGGTGGCAGGCGAGGATCACCGAGCCCGATCCGAGGAAGAGGCAGGCCTTGAAGAAGGCGTGGGTCATCAGGTGGAAGATGCCGGCCCAGTAGGCGCCCACGCCCACGCCGATGAACATGAACCCCAGCTGCGAGACGGTGCTGTAGGCGAGCACCTTCTTGATGTCGTATTGGAAGAAACCGATCGAGGCGGCGAAGATCGCCGTCAGGGCGCCGACCGCCGCCACCACAGTCATGGCCACGGGGCTCAGCGCGAAGAGGAAATTCAGCCGGGCCACCATGTACACGCCTGCCGTGACCATGGTGGCCGCGTGGATCAGCGCGGACACCGGCGTGGGTCCGGCCATCGCGTCCGGGAGCCAGACGTAGAGGGGGATCTGCGCGCTCTTGCCGGTGGCGCCGACGAAGAGACAAAGGGCGATGAGCGCGAGCACCGGCAGGCCGAAGAGCGTCATTGCCCCCAGCCGGCCGGCCATGCCGCTCGACTCGTCGGCGATCTGGTTGCGCAGCTCGCGGAATTCGATCGTCGCGCCCAGCGGCACTCCCGCGGGGGAGACGCGCGGATGATCGACGGCCGCCCCCAGCGCCGGGGCGGCCAGGCCGGGCTCGGGCACGTAGCGCGCCTGGGCGTTCCAGACGCCGGAGAGGGACCAGAACAGGATGAAGAGGCCGATGACGAAGCCGAAGTCGCCGATCCGGTTCACCACGAAGGCCTTCAGCGCCGCCTTTGCCTTGTCCAGGTCGGTGTACCAGAAGCCGATCAGTCCGTAGCTGCAGAGGCCCACTCCCTCCCAGCCGAAGAACATCACCGCGAAGTTGCTGCCCATCACCAGGAGCAGCATCGAGAACACGAACAGGTTCATCCAGAAGAAGAAGCGCCAGTACGCCGGCTCGTCCGCCATGTACCCGACGGAATAGACGTGGATGACGGTCGCGACGTGGGTCACGATCAGCGTCATCACCATGCCGAGCGGGTCGAGCGCGAAGGAGAGGTCCACCTTCAAGGAGCCGCTCTGCCACATCGTCCAGAGATGGTTTTCGAAGAAGCGCTCGTGCGCGGGGCGCGCGAACATGGTCCAGAAGGCGACCTCGGCCACGACGCAGGACGCGATCATCGCTCCGATGGCGATGGCGTGGTTGGCCCGCTTGCCGTACCGCTTCTGCAGCCGCGCGCCGAAAGCGAGGTTGAGCGCGGCGCCCAGCAGCGGCAAGAAGGGGATGAGCCACAGCCAGGAGATCTCGATCGCGTGCGCGACGGCTTCGGAGCTCATGTCCTCACTCGCGCAAGAGGTCGGTCTCTTCCACGTCGATGGTGTGGAACGTCTGGTAGATGGCGAGCACGATGGCGAGCCCCACCGCCGCCTCGGCCGCCGCCAGCACGATCACGAAGATGCTGAAGACCTGCCCGGTCAGCTTCGCCGGCCCCTCGACGAAGTGGTTGAAGGCGATGAAGTTCACGTTCGCGGCGTTCAGGATCAGCTCCACGCCCATCAGGATGCCGACCGCGTTCCGCCGGGTGACCACCGTGACCATGCCGAGCGCGAAGAGGACGGCGCCCACGATGAGGAAATGGGGCAGCCCGATGGAGGTCATGACGACACGTCCGAAGTCTCCTTGATCTCCTTGCGGGCGATCACCACCGCGCCGATCAGCGCCGCGAGCAGCACCACCGAGGCGATCTCGAACGGAAGCAGGTAGTCGGTGAGGAAGGCGATGCCCAGGCGACTCGTGGTCGGCTGCCAGGAGCGCTCCGCCACGACTTTCCAGGGAGTCATGATCGCCGTGTAGCTGAGCGTAGCGGTGGTGACGATCGCGAGCGCGATCCCCGCTGGGAACCCCACGTGGGTGTTGGTCAGCTTGGGGTCCTCGCCGATCTGCTTGGTGAGCATGATGGCGAAGAGGATGAGCACCAACACGCCGCCCACGTAGACGAGCACCTGCACGACTGCGGGGAAATCGGCGCCGAGGAACACGTACAGCCCGGCCGCGCCGAGCAGCGCGAAGAGGAGGCTCCAGGCGCTGTAGATGATATTGCGCGAGAAGGCGCAGCCGGCGGCCCCGCCGCAGGTCATCACCGCGAACAGGTAGAAGACGGCATCGGTGAGCTTGACGTACGGGATCAGGCGGTTCGCCGCGTCGATCACGAACGGACCGGCCACGCCGCCCAGCAGGTAGCCGAGGAGGAAGAGCACGCCGAACAACGCCGCCGAGAAGAGGAACAGCGCCGGTCCGAACCCGAGCGGCAGGCGGCGGAAGGCGAAGCCGTTCAGCCCGTAGAGGAATGCGGTCACGGCGAGGTACAGGGCGACGAGCGCGATGGCGCCGAGCGGCCGACCGGAGAGGAGCCGCGCGCCGAGCACGCCCACGCCAACCATCAGCCCGGCCAGCATGAAGAAGACGCGGATCAGCCCTTCGACGATCGCCCGGCGCGGCTCGCGCGGGCGCTGCGTTGATCGGCGCGGGTCAGAGGGTCTGATCTCCGGAACGTCAGCCAAGTTGGGACCCCTCGCGCGGGCGCCGGACTCTACTTCGGAGGAGGCTTGGTGCCTAGCATGATCTGGAAGAGCTTCGCGCGCGTGTCCTCGCCGCCGGGAGCGCAGCGGTCGAGATCGGCCTGGCCCTCGTAGACGATGCCCTTCGCGTACCCTTCGCAGTCGGGATATTCGCAGTCGCCGCAATCGGTGCCGGCCATCGCGTCCAGGACGTGCTTGAACAGCTCTTCTTTGGGAAGCGTCTTCGACAGCGGCGGCCCGGATGGCGCGGCGTCGGGAGCGGGGGCGGGAGCCTCGGGCCCCTTCGCCTCCGCGGGAGCGGGCGCCGCGGCGGGCGCGTCGGGCAGCTTGCCCGTCTTGAGCGACACCAGGATGGTCTCCAGCATCGCCTTGGTGTCGGCCCCGCCCGGCGCGCACTTCTCGGTGCTGGTGTCCTTCCCGTAGGCCAGCGCCGTCGAGTAGCCCTTGCAGTCCGGGTACCCGCAGTCGCCGCAGTCGGTGCCGGCCATCGCTTCCTCGAGCACCTTCTGCAGCGCGGGCTTGTCTTCCTTGACCTGCAGCGCCTTGGCGGCCAGCTGGCGGCCCATCGCGGTCGGGTCGAGGCCGGCCGGCTTGGGCTTCCCGTGCGCCGCGCCTTTGTCGCCTTCGAGCTGCTCCTTGGTGGGGAACGGCGGAGGCGGCGCGTCCCAGGCCGCGAGCAGGCTGCGGGTGATCTCGCCCAGCGGCTTGCGAGGAAACGCGTCTGCCCCTTTGGGCGGCTTGTACGGCACCGCCGGCACCAGCGGGTCGGGCACGAAGCGCAGGGTGAGGTTGTTGAAGTGCATCACCGCGCCCTCGAACTCGCGCGTGTGCTGGATGGCGCCGGTCGGGCAGGGCTCCACGCAGAGGCCGCAGTACATGCACTTGCCGATGTCGATGTCGAACCGCTCCATGCGGAGCTTGGGCGTCGTCTTCCCGTCGCCCTTCAAGATGTCGATGTTGATCACGGCGATGGGGCAGGCGCGCTCGCACGCCTGGCACGCCGTGCAGATGTCCATGTCCACTTCGAGGAAGCCCCGGTAGCGCGGCGGGATGGTGTCGCGCACCGGCACCGGCACCCGGTCGGGGTACTGGGTGGTGATGGGCTTCCTGAACATGTAGCTGAGCGTGACGCTCATGCCTTCCCAGAAGCTCTTCGCCGTGGTGTGCACGTTCTTCACGTACGCGCCCAGCGCTCCTGGAGTCCGGCGAGCTGTCGGGACGTTCTCGGCCACTCGGGTCCCCTACCAGTTGGAAGTGAAGTCGAACCGGTCGCCCGTGTCGCGGAGGTTGCGCGCGACGCGGTTGACGAACAGCGCCGCGGGCAAGACGCCCGCAGCGAGGAACATGACCCAGTGGGTGACCGTGCCGACGGCCGGCGCGGCGCGGACCAGGAGCATCCACGCGGCCACGAAGAGCACCGCGGCGAAGCTCACCGGCACCAGGTACTTCCAGCACACGTTCATCATCTGATCGACGCGGATGCGCGGCAGCGTCCAGCGCAGCCACATCACCACGAAGACCCAGAACAGGGTCTTGCCGGCGAAGATCGCCAGCGAGAGCAGCTCGAACAAGACCGCCCGGCCGCCGGTCATGGCGTCGAGCTGCGCGGCGGACACGCCCGGGATCTGCCAGCCGCCCAGGAACATCGTGGTGGCCAGCGCGCTCATCACCCACATGTTCCCCCACTCCACCAGGAAGAAGTAGGAGAAGCGCATCCCGCTGTACTCGGTGTTGTAGCCGCTCACCAGCTCGCTCTCCGCCTCGGGGAGGTCGAACGGGGTGCGGTTGCCCTCGGCGAGCGCGCTGATGAAGTAGATGAAGAAGGCCGCGAACGCGGCAGGGTTGTCGAAGACGAACCATTGCCAGGGCCACCCGCCCTGCGCGCGGATGATGCCCTGCGTGCTCAAGGTGCCGGCGAGCAACACCGGGATCATCAACGCCATGCCACCGGGGATCTCGTACGAGATGATCTGCGCGGCGCTGCGGATGGCGCCGAACAGCGACCACTTCGAGTTGGAGGACCAGCCGGACATGATGATGCCGACCACGATCAGCGCGGTCACCGCGATGATGAAGAAGATGCCTACGTTCATGTCCGCGATGATCAGCCGGTGACTGAACGGCAGCGTGACGAAGACGCAGGCGAACCCCACCATCATGAAGTAGGGCGCGGCGCGGAAGAGCACCTTGTCCGCCTCGGCGGGGACCAGGTCCTCCTTGGTCAAGAGCTTCACCGCGTCGGCGACCCACTGGAGGAAACCGCCGGGGCCCACCCGGTTGGGGCCCACCCGCGACTGCATGCGGGCGGCGACGCGGCGCTCGGCCCAGGAGAAGATCCCGGCGGTGATGGCGGCGAAATTGATGACGACGAAGGCGAACGCTCCCATGAACGCGAGGTAGACGAGCTGCGTCCACGGCCAGGTCCCCGGGTCCTGACCCCATCCGCGGATCAGGCTGTCGATCCATCCCTGCATCAGCGGTCGATCTCCGGCGCCACCACGTCGAGCGACGCGATCAGCGCCACCAGGTCGGCGATCATCAGCCCGCGCGAGAGCTGGTCGATGATGCCCATCGCGGTGAAGCTGCCCGTGCGCACCTTCACCCGGTAGGCGTTCTCGCCGCCGCCCGCGACCACGTAGTACTGCATGTCGCCGCGCGCGCTCTCGATGCGGCTGTAGGCCTCGAGCCCTTCGGTGAACTTGATCTTGCGCGGCACCTTCGCCATGGTCTCGCCCTTGGGGATCTGCGCAATGCACTGGCGCAGGATGCGGCAGCTCTGCTTCATCTCCTCCACCCGGACCCAGAACCGGTCCCAGGCGTCTCCCAGGACGCCCATCCCGCCATGGCCGATCGGCACCTCGAACTGCAGCTCCGGATAGATCGAATAGGGCAGGTCCTTGCGGACGTCGAACTGGAGGCCCGAGGCGCGCAAGTTGGGGCCCACCAGGCAGTAGTCGATGGCCATCTCCCGGGAGATGGGCGCGAGCCCCGCCAGGCGCTGCACGAAGATCTCGTTGTTGGTGATCAGCCGGTTGAACTCGACCAGGATCTTCTCGAAGTGGTCGACGAAGGTGATCACCTTGTCGGCATAGCCTTCCGGCAGGTCGAAGCCGACGCCCCCGATGCGCAGGTAGTTGTAGGTCAGGCGCGCGCCGCACAGCTCCTCCAGCAGGTCGTTGATGAACTCGCGCTCCCGCAGCGCGTAGGGGAAGGGCGTCACGGCGCCGACGTCCATCGCCATGGTGCCCACCGAGATGAGGTGGCTGGAGATGCGGTTCAGCTCGCAGGCGATCACCCGGCAGTACTCGGCCCGCTTGGGGACCTCCACGCCCAGAAGCCGCTCCACCGCCATCGCCCAGCCCTGGTTGGCGAACATCGCCGCGATGTAGTCGACGCGGTCGGTGTACGGCATGAAGCCGTTGTAGGTGCACTTCTCGCCGATCTTCTCGATGCTGCGGTGCAGGTACCCCACCTCGGGGATGGCCCGCTTCATCACCTCGCCGTCGGTCTGCACCAGGAAGTTGATCACCCCGTGAGTCGATGGGTGCTGCGGGCCCATGTTGAGCAGCATGTCGCCCGTGTACTCGATGCGGCGGAGGATCTCCTTGTTGGAGGTCATCTCCATCGTCGGATTCTCGGGCGCGCGGCGCGGCTCGGTCACGACAGGATCTCCTTCTTCGGAGCGGGCGTCTCCGAGCCGGTGGCCGCCGCCGCGTCCGCCGAGGCGGCTGCGGCGCGCTTCTTCATCTCGTCGAGGCGGACGAACCCGTCCAGCGGGCTCTCGCGCGTGGTGGAGATCTGGTGGTACTGCGCCTCTTCCACGTAGTCCTTGCGCAGCGGGTGCCCCACCCAGTCGTCCGGCAGCATGATGCGGCGCAGGTCGGGGTGGCCCTCGAAGGTGACGCCGAGCAGATCGTACTGCTCGCGCTCCAGCCAGTCGGCGCTCCTCCACACCGGCTCCACGCTGGGCACGCTGGGGGCGGCGCGGTCGAGCTTCACCTTGAGGATGAACGCGTGCCGCTTCTCGTACGAGAACAGGTGGTAGACGACGTGGATCTGGTTCTGCTTGGGCCAGTCCACCGCCGAGAGGTTCATCAGGCAGTCGAAGCGGAGCTTCGGGTCGGACTTGAGGAACGCGCAGACCTCGACCACCGAGGCAGGCTTCACCTCCACCCAGGGGTCCTTGTTGGCCGGCTGCAAGGGACCCACCGCGTCGCCGAACTTCGCGGCGAGCGATTGCTGGATCTCTTCGGGCGTCATCCTCAGGCGCTCACTTTGTAGTCGATGCCGAGGCCTGGAGCGCGCCGGCCGATGTCGCGCCGCCCGGCGAACCAGCGCTCGCGCACGATCTTGTCCTGCACCCGGAGCAGGCCCTCGGTGAGCGCTTCGGGCCGCGGCGGGCAGCCGGGCACGTAGATGTCCACCGGCACGATCTTGTCCACGCCCTTGCACACCGAGTACGCCAGCTGGAAGAGGCCGCCGCAGCTCGCGCAGGACCCCATCGAGATGACGTACTTCGGCTCCGCCATTTGCTCGTACAGCAGCTTGCAGCGCTCGGCCATCTTGTAGGTGAGCGTCCCCGCCACGATCATCAGGTCGCTCTGGCGCGGCGTGGCGCGGGGAACGCTGCCGAAGCGGTCGATGTCCGCGCGCGGGCCGCCCGTCTGCATCAGCTCGATGCCGCAGCAGGCGAGGCCGAAGAGCAGGTAGAAGATGCTGCTCTTGCGGGCCAGGTTGATGATGTCGTCGATGAAGGAGGTCTGGGTGGTGACCACCTGCCCGACGTCCTGCGCGTAGTGCTTCGACATTCCGCAGTCTCCAATCCGTCGTTTCGCAGCGCCCGCTCCGCGGGCCTGCGGCCTAGGCCGCCTTCCGCGCCGCGTCCGCCTTCTCGCGCGCCGCCTTGAGCACGTCCTGCTGGAGCTTCTTCACCCACTCGAGGTCGCCCATCGCCCAGACGTAGGCGAGCCCCACCGCCAGGATGGCGACGAAGACGAAGATCTCGGCGAACGCGAGCAGGCCCTGCCCCTGGTCGAGGAACCACTTGTAGACCGAGGCGACCGGGAACATGAACGCGATCTCCACCTCGAAGATCACGAACACCAGCGCGATGAGATAGAAGCGCGGATTGAAGTTGTACCAGGCGTGCCCGATCGGCTTCTCGCCGCACTCGTAGATCATCGACTTTTCGGCCGTCGGGTAATCCGGGCGGAGCAGGCGCCCGGCGACCAGCGATCCCAGCACGAAGAAGATCGCCAACCCGCTGAAGATCAGCACATTTGCAAAATGGAAGGGCACGGGTGGGCGAGCCTCCTCGGTGGCGAGGCAGAGTCTACGGGGGTGGGGATCCAAGTCAAGCAGCGGCTTGACGCACCTATCCAGGGAAGATAAGCGGCAAAAATGGGCAATCGGGGCTCGCTCAACGCAGCGCGGTGGAACGGTTCCGGGCCGTGGTCGGAGGCCTGGTACGTCACCTGCGCCGATCCGCGCCGGGGAATCGGCCTCTGGCTGCGCTATGCGCTGGACGTGGACCGCCAAGGTGCAGCCACCCCGTCCATCTGGGGCAGCTTCATGGACCGCGGCTGCGCATTCGCGCTGCGGAACGTCCATCCATCCGCGGCATTCCGCCGCAGCGCCCCGGTGGCGATCGGCGCGGGCGAGCTTTCGCACGTCGGCTGCTCGGGCGAGGTGACGGCGGGTGGGCGATCGCTCCGGTGGAGGTTGTCCTTCGAGTCCGGCGCCGAGGCGGAAGACGTCCTCCCCGCGCCGCTGCGGCCCATCGCCGCCTTGCGGGGCAGCGGGATGTCGCTGCCCCACCCGTCGATGCGGGTGACCGGCGCGCTGGAGATCGACGGCCGGGCGATCGACCTGGAGGGGGTGCCCGGCGCACAGGGACACCTCTGGGCACGTGAGCGGTGGCTCTCCTACACCTGGGCGCGGTGCAACGCGTTCGCCGAGGATCCTTCGGCGTCGGTCGATCTCACCGCGGTGAAGATGCCGGGAGGGATCCAGATCCCGCTCTATACGTTCCGTTCGACCGGCCAGGTCCACCGCTTCCAGGACCCGCCCTGGATCGTCCTCTCCCGCTCGAGCCCGGCGGCTCCGACCTGGCACTTCTCGGCGGCGGGCGCGCGCATCGCGATCGACGGAGTGGTGCGAGGGCGGCCGGCCTCGAGCGTGCTGGTCTCGTACCCGGACTCGCGCGGCGAGCGGCACCACTGCAGCAACACCGAGCTCGCGGAGATGGAGCTGCGGGTCCGGGTCCGCGCGTTCCCCGGCGCGCCGTGGCGGCCGCACGCGACGCTCTCCTCGGACGCCGCCTGCCTCGAGTTCTGCGGCGACGGCGTCGAGCAGGACCTCCCCAACCGCCTGATCACCGCGGCGGCCCCGGAGGAGCAGGCAAGCGGGCGGGGGCGCGGAGCCGATGCTCCGCCGGACGGGCTGCCTCGCGTCGCACCCGGGGCCTAGTTTTGGCCACGTGGCGATCCTTCAGGCCCTGATCGTCTATCGCGAGCTGCTCGAGCTCGACCGCGCTCTGCGCGGCGAGCCGCCGCTGCTCGCGCAGGAGGAAGAGATGGCGGAGGAGAAGCGCCTGGAAGGGACGTCCGAGCGGATCGCGCTGCCGCCGGCCTCGGTGCCGGTGCGGCTCGAGTCGATGTCCAACAAGGAGCTGCTGCAGCACGTCGCCCAGAGCGCCTTGCTCCTGGCGAAGAAAGAGGTCGAGCTGGCCAAGGCGGAGCTGAAGGCCGACCTCAAGAGTGAAGTGGCCATGGCGAAGGGGCTCACCGTCGCCGGCCTGTGCGCCATCTGGACGGTTGCGATGATGCTCGTCGCCACCGCGATGGCCCTGGGCACCGCGATTCCGGAGTGGGCTGCCGCGCTGATCGTGGCCGCGGCGGTGTTGCTGGTGGGAACGGTGGCGGGGCTGGTCGGCTGGGGCAAGAGGGTGAAGGAGCCGCTGGAGACGACGCGCCGGACGATCAAGGAGGACGTGCAATGGGCGAAGGAACGGGTCGCGTGAGCCAGCGCCGCGCCAACGGAGAGCCGCGCAAGGCGGCGCGGGAACTGGAGACGGAGATCACGGAGATCCGGTCGCGCCTGGATCGTTCGCTGGCCGAGCTGGACCGCCGCCGGCACGAGCTGACCGACGTCCGGCTTCAAGTAGCGCGCCATCCGATGGTGGCCGCGGCCGCGGGCGCGACGCTGCTGGCGATCGTGGGCGGGGTGGCGTACGCAGTCTGGGCTTCGCGCCAGCGCAACAAGCCCATCTCGAAGGCGCGGCGTCTGAAGCACGCCCTGTCGCGGATGATCGACGAGCCGCACAAGGTGGCCAAGTCCGAGCCCACCGTCCCGGAGAAGATCCTCGCCGCCGCCGGCACCGCCGCCGCCAGCATCCTGGTGAAGAAGCTGATGGAGCGGGCGTTCACGCTTTCCAGCGAGACACGTCGATCCGCAGATCGGTGATCTTCTTCGCCACGGTGGGGTACGACACGCCCATCCAGCGGGCGACCTGGCTCCGATTCCCTGCCGCGCGCTCCAGCAGATGCTCGAGGTACTTGCGCTCGACGTCCTCGAGCGAAGGAGGCGGGTCCCGGTCCAGCCAATCGGGTGGCTCGGGACCGCGGACGGAGGCGGGAAGCGAGAGCGATTCCGCGGTCAGCGCGGAGCCGTTTTCGAGGATCACCGCGCGCTCGATCAAGTTGCGCAGCTCCCGGACGTTGCCGGGAAAGTCGTACTTGCGCAGCAGCGCCTCCGCCTCGGGCTCGAGCGTCCGTATCGCCTTGCCCGCGCGGGCCGCGAACTCCTCCAGGAACGCGATCGCCAGCGGCAAGATGTCGTCCCGGCGGTTCCGCAGCGGCGGAACCTCGATGCGAAAGACGTCGAGCCGGTGAAACAGGTCGAGCCGGAAGCCGCCGGCGCGCACGGCCTCCTGCAGCTCGCGGTGGGTGGCGGCGATGAATCGGACCGACGCCGTCCGGTCGCGCGAACCGCCCAGGCGCCGGAAGGTCTGGGTCTCCAGCACCTTGAGGAGCTTCGCTTGCGTGGCCGGCGGCATGTCGCCGACCTCGTCGAGGAAGAGCGTGCCGCCTTCCGCCTGCTCGAGCAGGCCCGTCCGTGCGCGCTTCGCATCGGTGAACGCGCCGGGCTCGTGTCCGAACAGCTCGCTTTCCAGCAGCTGCTCGGGCACCGCCGCGCAATTGAGCTCGACGAAGGGCTCCGCGGCACGCCGCGGGGTGCGCAGGTGGATGAGCTGCGCGATCACCTGCTTGCCGGTGCCGCTCTCCCCGGTGACGAGCACCGTGGTGTCCGGCGAGGCGGCGACCTTCTCCGCCAGCTCCACGGTGCGGCGCGCCGCCTCCGATCCTCCCAGGAATCCTCGCTGCGAGAGCCGTCGCTGGGCGACGCCCGCGAAGCTCTCCGCCCGCCGTTCCAACCGGCGCGTGTCGAACGCGCGCTGCACGGTCACCACCAGGTCCGGCAGCTGCAACGGCTTGGTGAGGTAGTCGAATGCCCCGGCCTTGAGCGCCTGGACGGCGTTTTCCACCTCCCCGTACGCCGTCGCCACGATGATGCTCGGCGCGTCGGGCCCGCCTTCGCTTCGAAGCGCTTGGAGGACGCTCAGCCCGTCGGTATCGGGGAGGTTGCGGTCGAGCACGACGACGTCCGGCCGCACCGCCCGGGCGCTTTCCAGCCCCTGCCCGCCGCTGGAGGCGACCAGCACCTCGTAGCCCTCTGCCGAAAGCGCCGCTTGCGCGACGAGGCGGAAGGTTTTTTCGTCGTCGATGACGAGGACCTTGCCGGGAGGCACCTCGGCAGGATAGCCCGGTTCACGTGGCGGCAGCGGGCTCGACCGATCCGCTGGCATGCGCGTACCGACGGTCGCCGCGGTGCGCGATGACGAGCAGCGCGGGCTGGAGAAGACGGGGCAGGACGGCCAGCGCGAACGCGCCGCCGATCACCACGATCGCCAAGGGTTTTTGCGTCTCCGAGCCGATGCCGTGCGACAGGGCCGCGGGCAACAGGCCGATCAGGGCGACCGAGGCCGTCATGAGGACGGGGCGAAGCCGCCTCTCCGCCGCGATCCGCGCGCCGTCGAGGAGGCCATGCCCGTCGCGCCACAGACGCTGCGCATACGTCACCACCAGCAGAGCGTCCTGCACGGCGATCCCGAAGATCGAGACGAAGCCCATGGCCGCGGAGACGGACAGGTGCGTCCGCGTGGCGAGCAGCGCGAGCACGCCCCCAGCGCAGGCGACGGGAATTCCCAAGAGCACGATGGCCAGGTCGCGCCAGCTGTTCACCGACGAGTAGACCAGGAAGGTGATCAGGAGCAGCGTGATCGGGACCACGAACTTCAGCCGCGCCACCGCTTCCTTGAGCTCGTTGATCTCGCCCGCCCACTCGAGGTGCGTGTCGTAAGGAAGCTGCACGGAAGAAGCGATGCGCAGCTGGGCTTCTTCGATCGTGGACCCCAGGTCCCGGCCGCGCACCGAGAACTTGACCGGGGCGTAGCGGAACCCGTCTTCGCGCCAGACGTCGGCCGGCCCCTCGATGGTCTCGATGCGCGCGATCTGCGCCAGCGGGATCTGGGCCCCGTCCGGCGTCGACACCAGGACCTCGCGGATCGACTTGAGGTCCTTGCGATAGGGCGCAGCCCAGCGGACGACGAGATCGAAATGCTTCTCGCCCTGGTACACCTGGGTGACCGCCTGCCCGCCGATGGCCGCCTGGACGATGGACCCGACGTCGCCCACGTTGAGCCCGTAGCGCGCGCAGAGCAGCCGATCGGGCACGATGCGCACCGCCGGCTGCCCCAGCGAGCGGAACAGCCCCAGGTCCTCGACGCCGCGGACCCTGGAGAGGATGGCGAGCACCTCCCCGGCCTTGGACTCGTTGACGTGCAGGTCGGGTCCCACCACCTTGATGGTGTTCTCGCCCTTCACGCCCGACATGGCTTCCTCCACGTTGTCGGCGATGTATTGGGAGAAGTTGAAGGTGACGCCGGGAAATGCATCCGCCAGCTCACGGGACAATTCGTCCGTGATTGAGTCCTTGGTGACGCCGTGCCGCCATTTCCCCTGGGCCTTGAGCGGCGCGAAGATCTCGATGTTGAAGAACCCCGCGGTATCCGTGCCGTCGTCCGGGCGCCCCAGCTGGGACACGACCGTCGAGATCTCCGGCCGGTTGCGATGCTTCTCGTCGCAGGGCACCGCCGGGTCCTTCGGGCAACCGAGCACGATGCTCCGCATCCGGCCGACCAGCTTTGCCGAGCGGTCCAGCGAGATCGAGATCGGCAGCGTCGCCCGGATCCAGAAGTTCCCTTCCTCGAGGTGCGGCATGAACTCCCGGCCCAGCAGCGGGAAGAGCGCCGCGGCCAGCACCACCGGCACGAGGGCGAGCGCGACGGCGGCGCGCCGCTTCTCGACGGCGAAGCGGAGCAGCGGATCGTAGAGGCGCCGCAGGACGCGCATCGCGCGGCTGTCGTGATGCTCTTCCGTCGTGCTTCCCGCGTCGATCGAGAGCAGGCGGGAAGCGAGCACCGGCGTCAGCGTGAGGGCCAGCAAGATGGCCCCGCCGATGGCAAAGGCATAGGTCCGCGCCAGCGGCGAGAAGATCACCCCGGAGACGCCGGTCATGGTGAAGAGCGGAATGAACGCGACCACGATGACCAGGGTCGAGAAGAACATGGGCGAGCCGATCTCCTCGGCGGCGACCAGGATTCGGTCTTTCAATTCGCCGCGTCCGTGGGCACCCAGGTGCCGGAACACGTTCTCGACCACGATCACGGTCGAGTCGACGATGATCCCGAAGTCGACCGCGCCGAGGGAGATCAGGTTCGCCGGCGTTCCCGTGGCGACCATGCCGACGAAGGCGGCGAGCAGCGCCAGCGGGATGTTCAGCGCGGAGAGCAGGGCCGCGCGCGTCTCGCCGAGAAAGACCCACAACACCACCGAGACCAGCAACATGCCGACGATCAGGTTCTCCAGCACCGTATGCGTGGTGAGCCGCGTCAACGTGCCCCTGTCGTAGTAGGGCTCGATGTACATTCCGGGCGGAAGCAGGTTGTACTTGCGGATGTGCTCCAGCCGCTGATGGATCCCTTTCAGGGTCCGGAGGGCGTTCCCGCCGTAGCGCATGAGCACAATGCCTTGCACGACGTCGGGGTCGAAGTCCCTGCCGACCACGCCCAACCGCGGCGCGGCTCCGTCGGTGACCTGGGCCACTTCCCGGACGCGCACCGGGGTGCCCTTCGACGCGGCGATGACGATGTTGCCCACGTCTTCGAGATTGCGGATGAGGCCGACGCCGCGGACGTCGTAGGACTGCTCGCCGAGGGTGAGCCGCTGGCCGCCGACGTTCTGGTTCGCATTCGAGATGGCCGCGGTCAGCTGTCCGACCGCGAGGCCGTGACCGCGGAGCCGGTAGGGGTCGACGTCGACGTGGATCTCGCGCGTCTCGCCTCCGAATCCGACCACGTCGATGACGCCGGGGACCTGCCGGAATTGCTTCTCCAGGATCCAGTCCTGCGCAGTCTTGAGATCGGCCAGCGAGTAGCCCGGGCCCCGGAGCACGTACCGGAAGACTTCGCCCACCGCGTTGGTGGGCGAGAGCTGCGGAGTGACGTTCGCGGGCAGCTGGATGAACGGGAGCCGGTTCAGCACCCGCTGCCGGGCCGCGTCGTAGCTGGGCGTCCAGTTGAAGTAGCACTTGACGTCGGAGAGCCCGAACAGCGACTGCGAGCGGATGTGGACCGTGTCCTCCATCCCCGCCAGCCCGTTCTCGATCGGGATCGTCACGTACCGCTCGACCTCCTCGGCGCTCATTCCGGAGGGCTGCGCGATGACCTCGATCATCGGCGCGACCGGATTCGGATAGGCCTCGATGTCGAGTTGCGTATAGGCCCACAGCCCCAGCGCGATCAGCGCCGCCCCGAGCACCAGCACGATGATCGGGGCCCTCAGCGCGAGAGCGACGATCCGCTGCATCAGGTCATTCCCAAGAGCTGGATGGCGCCCTCGACCACGACCGAGTCGCCGGCGGACGCGCCCGAGAAGAGCGGCACCAGGTCCCCCGACACGGTCTCGTCGATGTGGACGGGGCGCCGGGCGAACCGGAGCAGCCCGTTCTCCGTGACCCCGGTCTCGACGAAGACGACGTTCTGCTCGCCGACCCGCAGCACCGCCGAGCGCGGGACGGCGAGCGTTTCCCTGCCAGAAACGCCGATGTTCGCGGTGGCGTACATCTCCGGCTTGAGCTCGTGCTCGCGATTGTCGATCACGCATCTCGCCTTCACCGTGTGCTGCACGGGATCGAGCGAGCCCGAGATCCAGTCGATGCGCCCTTCGTACTTCTTCTCCGGGTACGCCACCACGGTGGCGGTCACCGGAGCGCCCAGCTTGACCCGCGCCATGTCCGCCTCGAAGACGTCGGCGACGACCCACACCTGGTCGATCGAGCCGATGGTGAACAGCTCGACGGCGCTGCCGCTCGAGTATTGGCCGGTGAGGTCCGTGCCGGGGTTCACGTTGCGCGCGATCACCTCTCCCGCGATCGGCGAGCGCAGGGTGATCTGCTGCGTGACGCCGTCCGCGCCGTAGCCCCGGAACAACCTTGCGCGCTCCCGCGCCCGGGCCCGTTCGGCACGGGCGTGGTCGGCCGCGTTCTGCGCCTGTTCGAGGTCCCTCTGCGCGCCGGCGCGGGCCTCGTACATCTCGCTCTGGCGCTTCAGCTCCCGGTCCGCCGCCGCCAGGTCGGCTTCGGCCTTCACCACGTCGGAAAGGGCGGAGCCCACGTCCGGCGATTCGAGGGTCAGCAGGGGCGCTCCCTTTTCCACGCGGTCGCCGGGCTGGGCCAGGATTCGCACCACGCGTCCGGTGACCGGCGTGAACACGTGCGCGACGCGAAGGTCGTCGAAGGCCACGCGCCCGCTGGTGGTGATCTCGTTTTCGATCCGCTGCTCGCCGACCGGGGCGACGGCGATCTGGCCCACTTTCATCTGCTCGGGCGAAAGCCAGACCTCTCCCGAAGGCGCCTGGCCGGCGCCGGTAGGCCTCACCCCTCGCTGGCAGGCGAGGAGGAGGGCGAGAACGGCGAGATGCACGGACCGCAGGCTCATGCTGGTAGCGACACAGCAAGGTTCGCGCCATGCCGTCGCCCAGCTTCGGTGCGCGAAACGGCGCGTGGTGGCCAGATCGGAGTGCAAGAAGCTTTCTAAAGAAAGCTACGGCGACGCGATCGCGGTACGCGCCTCCGTATGTACCGAGGGGTAGGCAGCCGGGGCGCGCAGCGGTATCCGAAGCCGCAAGATGGTGCCGCCCTCGGGGTTCGCCAGGGCCTCGATCCGCCCTCCGTGGGCTTCGATGACACGCCGGGCGATCGCCAGCCCCAGACCCGTGCCAGTCCTCTTGGTGGTGACGAACGGTTGGAAGAGGCGATCGCGGACCGCTCTGTCGATGCCCGCGCCCGTGTCGACGACGTTCACCTCGACGGCACGACCTGTCTCGGCGGTGGAGATCGCGAGTCGCCGGACGTGCTTCACGGGCGGGTCGCCCAGCTTCTCGCCGTAGGCCCCGGGACCCATCGCTTCCACGGCATTGCGAGCCAGGTTGTGCAGCACGCCGAGGAGCTTCTGCGCATCGACGCTGACGGGGAGGGCGTCTCCGCCGCGGCAGAGCTGCAATTCGATCTCGACGCCGGAGTCGTGGGCAAGGTCGGAGACGAGCCCGCTTGCACGCCGGCAGAGGTCGTTCAAGTCCGCCTCCGCCAGCTGGAGCGCCGGCCGGCTGGCGAACAGGGTCAGATCGTCGGCGACGCCGCGGAGGCGCGCGATCTCCTCGCGGGCCTGGGCGTGCACCTCGCGGGCGGTCTGCGCGGTGGCGCCGGAAGCGAGCAAGTCCAGCGTCACCGAAATGCCGTTCAGCGAGTTCTTGACCTCGTGCGCGATGGCGGCGGCCGTCACGCCCATCGTGGCCAGGTGGCGCGCCTCCGCCAGCTCTTCGCGGGCGGCTTCGAGCCGCGCGATGACCAGCGCCAGCACCCCGCCGGCGAGCACGGCGAGCAGCAAGGCCACCCCGGAGGTGGCGAGCATCCGGTCGAAAGCCGGATCCAGCTCAGCCTCCAGCTCGTTCGCCGCTTGCACGACTCGCAGGGCGACGCCGTCCATCACCGGCTCTTCCGACACGATCCAGAGCTGGCCCCGGGCGTCTTCCACCTTGCCGGTCGATCCACGCGGCAGAGGAGGCTCCGCGCTTCCCGCCGAGGCGAGGAGGTCCTCGCCGTCGCGGCCCACCAGCGACGCGACGCCGCTCTTTCCCAGCGTCTTGCGGATGGCGTCGCCGAAGAGGTCGCGCGCCCGCAGGTCGATGAACCCGACCATCGTGCCCGTGCTCGGAATCGGAGTGGCCACGTCCAGCTCGCCGGGCCGCGCGACCACGATCGGCGCGCGGCGCTCGCGCGCGAGACGCGCCAGGGTGGAACCGTCGACGATCGGCTGCCGATTGCGCGGCTCGGTCCAGCTCACGCTTCCCTCGCCGTCGAGGATCGCGATCCCGGCCGAGAAGGTGATCGAGTCCTTCCGGGCGATCCGGAGCACCCGCTTTTCCGGCTCCATGTTCTGGTCGGTGAGGTCGATGTCGGCCAGGCGGGCGAGGCGCTCCAGCTCGGTTTCCAGCCCGCGCAGCTCGTCGGACAGCAGATGCGCGCGAGAGCGCACCAGCAGGGCCTGCCGCTCGATGAGGCCTTCGAGCAGGGCGGCCCGCGACCGCGTGAGCAGGATGCCGCCCGTCAGCCCGACCACGATCGCGGCGAACAGCGTCATCGCGACGACCAGCTTCGACTTCGCGTTCCGCAGCAACATCTTTTCTAAGGTACTCCGAAAGCTTCTTTCAGGCCGTGATCCGGAGCCGGCGTGGCCCCCTCGGACACACGTCCGGCATGGGCTTTGCTCACCCGAGCAAGCAAGAAGACTGCCGGTCGAGGCTTGACGCCCATGAAAGGCTTCTGGGAATTCTGGCTCGTCGCCGCCCTCGCGATCGCGGTCTCGCTCGTCGCCCTGATCGCCTGGACCCTGAGGTGAGTCGGAGCGCAGGTTCGAAGCTCCGCCTGTTTTGACCAGACCACCGGCATCGTGTATAGCTACTGTATGGCGCGCAAGCTAATCACGACCGTCCGGCTCGACCCCGAGGACGCCGAAGCGCTCGCGCGTGCCCGAAGGGACGGTCTGGCGGCGTCGGACCTGATCAGGAAGGGCCTGCGCGTCGTGGCTGCGCGCTATTACCGGCGACGCCGCCCGCCATCCACCGGACTGTTCGTCTCCACCGATGCGAAGCTGGGCGAAGAATCCGAGATTTTCCGGGATCTGGAACGGTGAGGCCGCTGGTCGCGGACACCGGCGGACTTCTTCGAGCGCTCGCGCAAACCCCCGAGGGCCGCCCCTCCTGGCCGGAGTATCGGGATGCGCTTGTCGAGGCTTCTGCAGTGATCGTTCCCGCGCTGATCCTTGCGGAGGTGGATTACTTCCTGCGCGAGCATCGGCCCGCGATGGTGAGGCTAGTTGCCGACATTCTGGATCCCAAGAGTCGATACGAGCTGGAGCTGCCCACGCCAGCCGACCTCGCCCGAGCCATCGAGCTCGATGCCCGTTTCGAACAGCTCCGGCTCGGGCTGGTGGACGGAACGGTTGCGGCGGTCGCCGAGCGCCGGCGCGTATGGCGCATCCTCACCAATGACCGGACGGACTTCTCGACCATCCGGGTGGGCAGGAGACTCGATCGGGCATTCGACCTCCTGCCTTGAGCCAAGCGCGGTCGGTTGACGCGTTCCGCCGCGACGCCAGTCACTCGCGTTCAGTTGCTCCCTCCAGATGGTCGACGCTGCCGGACAACGTGACTACCCATGCCTTCCTCTGGAGCGACGGCACCATCGAGGATCTCGGTTCGCTCGGCGGACCTGGCAGCATCGGCAACGCGATCGACGAGCACGGACGCGTGGTCGGCCAGTCCAGCACTTCGTCGAACGAGAAGCACGCCTTCCTCTTCCGGAAGGGCCGTCTCCTCGACCTGAACGACGTGGCGCCCGCCGCCGACGGTTTCGTCTACGTCAAGGCCTTCGGCATCAACAAGGCAGGCACCATCATCGGCTTCGCCGTGAACGCTTTCACGGCCAGACCCTTCGTCCTCGTCCGCGACTCCGCCGACGAAAACGACGACTGACCGAGCTCGAGCTCGCGCGGCCAGCTTCTGTACAGACCGGGTTGGGGATCGGCCAGGCCCGATCTGTACAGCTCGTACATGTTCGGTTCGGGGGTTTCCCGCTCCGGTTCTGTACAGGACCGGCAGCGCGTGACCCTTTCAATCGCCTCACTCGACTGCGCCACCGAAGGCCAGCCACCCTACCCCGACCAGCCAAGCGCCGAACGCCCGCCGCGTCGCTCACATATAGAGCCCGCCGTTCACCCGGAGCACTTCGCCCGTGATGAACGAGGCTCGGTCGGACGCGAGGAAGGCGATCGCCTCCGCCACCTCGCGTGGAGTGCCCGCCCGGCCCAGCGCCGCCCCTTCGATCATCGACTTCTTCGCTTGCTCGGACAAGTCGCGGGTCATGTCCGTCTCGATCCAGCCAGGGCTCACCGCGTTGACGCGGATGTTGCGGCTGCCCACCTCGCGCGCGAGCGCCTTGGTCAATCCGATCAGCCCCGCCTTGGCCGAGGCGTACGCGGTCTGCCCCGCGTTGCCCTGCTCGCCGACCACGCTGGTCAGGTTCACGATGCTGCCGCCCCGCTGCTTCATCATCGGGCGCACCGCGGCCTTCGAGATGTGGAATGCGGAGGCCAGGTCCACGTCGAGCACCCGGCGCAGGTCGTCGGCCTTGTAGCGCAGGATGAGCCCGTCGATGCTGATGCCCGCGTTGTTGACCAGGACATGCAGGCCGCCCAGCTCCTTGGCCACCTCGTCCACCGCCTTGGCGCACGCTTCCGGGTCGGCCACGTCGAACTTGGTCAAGTAGATCCGCGGCGCGCCCGCCGACTGGCAGGCGGCCTTCGCTTCGTTGGCCGCGGCGTCGTTGCCGGCGTAAGCGAGGGCGATCGCGCATCCCCCCTCGGCCAACCGCACCGCCACCGCGCGCCCGATGCCGCGCGACCCGCCGGTGACCAGCGCGACCTTTCCGTCGAATTCACGCGCCATGCTCGATCTCCCAGCCGCCGCCGGACGGGGCGGCGCTGCGCCTTCCCCTGGAGGCGGCTGTCATACCCCATCCTTGCGCTAGGCGGGTGCGGTTTGGTACCTGCGCCGCGCATGAGCATCGGGGTGATCGGCCTGGGAGCGATCGGCGGCGTGCTCGCTGCCCGGCTCCTCCGTACCCGAGCTCCCGGCGAGGTCATCGCGCTGGCGGCGGGAAGCGACCGCGCCGTCGAGGCCATCCGCCGCGGCGGGCTGCGGGTGCGAGGCGAAGCGCCCGTCGCCGCGCCGGAGCTCTTCGGACCCACGCTGCCCGCCCAGGCGGCGCCCTACGATCTGATGCTGCTCTGCACCCGCACCGACGCGAGCGACGGTGCGCTCGACGCCGCCGTCCCGCTGCTCGCGCCCGAAGGCGCCCTGGTCTGCGTCCAGAACGGCCTTCCCGAGGAGCGCGCCGCCGTGCGCCTGGGCTCGAAGCGCACGCTGGGCGCCGTGATCGGCTGGTCGGCCAGCGCGGAGGCGTACGGCGAGTACACGATCACCGGAGGCGGCCGGTTCATCCTCGGCGCGGTGGACGGATCGATGGGCAAGGTGCTGCCCGCGAAGGCGGTGCTCGAGCGCGCCTTCCCGGTGCGAGTGACCTCGAACCTCCGCGGCGCTCGCTGGACGAAGCTCGCGTTCAACTGCGCGCTCTCCACCCTGTGCGCGATCTCGGGACTCGACTTCGGCGGACTGGCCGCCCGGCGCGACGCGCGCCGGCTGGCGCTGCACATCGTCGGCGAGGCCATCGCGGTGGCGAAGAAGCGCCGGGTGAATCTGGAGAAGGTCGTCGGCCTCGACCCGCGGTGGTTCGTTCCCGGCGCGATGCCCGCCGCCATCCAGCATGCGCTCATCTGGCTCGCCGCCCGCCGCCGCCCGCGGCAGCGCAGCGGCATGCTGCAGCGGCTCCTTTCCGGCAGGCTGGCAGGTCAGGTGGACGATCTGAATGGCACCGTGGCGGAGGCGGCGCGCCAGGCCGGTCTGCCGGCTCCGCTCAATTCGCGCCTTCGCGACCTCGTGCACGCCATCGAGCGTCGGGAAGAGCAAATCGGCCCCCACCAGCTCGAGCGCCTCGAGGGCGGCTTGCTGACACCTGGCTCACGATCGGCACCCGGGGTTTGAAGACGGATACTGAGGGGCCGGCTGCCGCGGCCCGCATTTCCGGGAGGGCGGCGGGCCAGGTGGACGCTTTGAACGACCCGTTGCACGTTGACTAAGGGCCGTTGGTCCGGGTACGCAGTCCGACGGGAGGGGAACCCATGGCCAGAAGAATAGCGGCAGTCGTCCTCGCGGTCTGCGCTGCGTGCGGAGGTGGTGGAAGCCCGACATTCGCCACGGGGTCCGCCAGCGTCACCGGAACCATCGGTGGTCGGTCAATGACTCCGCGGGACGCGATCTCCGCCGTGCTGCAAAACGGCTCCAATACCGTGGGCGGGGTCGTGATCACCAACGTCGACACCACCTGCGCGAAGATCAACGCCCGCCAGGTGCCCAGGAACTTGCAAACCGTGCAACTCGGGATCGGCACGCGGAGCAGTTCGACCATCATCGTCGGGCCCGCCGGGCCGGACGTTTTCCCGGTGCACGCGTTGACCGAGAGCTTCAACGTCGTGGGCAAGGTCGCGATCGTCGCGTTCACCTCGCTCGACGCGAACTGCGTGCAGAACGCCAGCTTCGATGTGGTGACCGGCGGCAACGTCACGCTCACCAAAGTCGACAGCAGCGGATACACGGGCACCTTCGACGTGACGTTCGCCACCAGCCCGACCAGCCACGTCACCGGGAGCTTCACCGCCGCGAACTGCCCGCCGCTGGCTTCGAACCCGAGCGGAATCTGCACCTGACGGTGGGCCTTCCGTAGCCCGACGACGCGCTGCGAAATGCCGCGTTGACACCCTCTATGGGCGCGGCTATTTTCCGCGGCCCTCCGAGGGAGTTCCGCGCCTGTGGACAGCTACCTCACGCCGTACATCCCGGTCCTCATCTTGCTCGTCCTGGCAGGTGCGCTGTGCGCCGCGATCAGCGCGCTCGCAGGCTTTTTGGGCCCCAAGCGCATCTTCGCGATCAAGGAGAGCCCCTTCGAGTGCGGCTCCCCCACGACCGGGGACTCGCACGCCCGCCACTCGGTCAAGTTCTACCTGGTGGCACTGCTCTTCATCGTCTTCGACGTGGAGAGCGTCTTCATCTACCCGTGGGGCTCGCTGCTGCGCGACTTCCACGCCGAGGGGCTGGGCTGGTTCGCCTACCTGGAGATGATCTCCTTCATGGCCACCCTGGCGATCGGCCTCGTCTACGTGTGGCGCAAGGGCGCGCTGGAGTGGTCGTGAGCAGGCTCCCCGTCCTGAAGCCCGAGGGAAACGTCCCGGAGAGCCTCCACCTCCCTCCCGAGGACTCGCTGCCGGTGCTGCTCACCCGCAGCGACGAGGCGCTGGGGTTCTTCGAGCGCAAGATCTCCGGCGCGCTAGGCTGGGCGCGCGCCAACTCGCTCTTCCAGTACCCGTTCGTCACCGCCTGCTGCGGCATGGAGTACATGAGCGTCATGGCGGGCCGCTACGATCTGGCCCGCTTCGGCGCCGAGTTCCCCCGCTTCACCCCGCGCCAGGCGGATCTCCTGATGATCGTCGGCACCATCAACGTGAAGCAGACGCCCGTCCTCAAGCGGGTCTACGACCAGATGACCGAGCCGAAGTGGGTGATGGCCTTCGGCGTCTGTGCCTCCTCGGGCGGTTTCTACGACAACTACGCCACCGCGCAGGGCGCCGACCGGGTGATCCCGGTGGACGTGTACGTGCCCGGCTGCCCGCCCCGCCCGGAGCAGGTGCTCGACGGGCTGAAGATCCTGCAGGAGAAGATCCAGTCGCAGCGCCACCGGCTGCACAGCGTGGAGAAGTCGCCCGAGCTGGACGACGACGGCGCGGAAAAGAAAAAGAGGTTCCTCTCCAAGTGGCTCAATCGCTGATCGATCTCCTCCGCGAGACCCACCCCGACGCCATCGTCTCCTTGCCGGGACACCGCGGCGACGAGGTGGCGGTCCTGCGCCGCGAGCGGCTGGCCGAGGTGTGCCGCTTCCTCAAGGAGGACCCGCGCGCGGACCTGAAGCTGCTCGCGCAGATCGCCTGCGTGGACCTGCTCACCTTCGCGAAGGAGGCGACCGGCGGCGGGGCGCTCGCGTCCATCGAGGTGCCGGCCTACGACCTCGAGCGCAAGCCCTCGGTCGAGCCGCGCTACCAAGTGGCGTACAACCTGGGCAGCGTCACCAAGAAGCACCGGCTGCGCCTGCGCGTGGAGCTGCGCTCCGACGACGTGAAGGTGCCCACCGTGACTTCCGTGTGGCGCACCGCCGACTGGTGGGAGCGCTACGTCTACGACATGTTCGGCGTGGAGTTCGTCGGCCACCCGAACCTGACGCGCATCCTGATGTATCCCGAGTTCCAGGGCTTCCCGCTGCGCAAGGACTACCCGGTGCGCAAGCGGCAGCCGCTGGTGCCCGAGCTGGACTTCCCTGACCTGGTGCGCGGTCCCGGCCCCGGTCCGGGCGGGGCGGGCGTGCCCATGAGCCAAACGCACGTCGGCCGCGCCAACGTCGACCCGGACGCCTATGACTGAGCACGCCCGACAGGACCACGACCCGCTCGCGCTGGAATCGGAGCTGCCGTCCAGCCTGACGACGGTCAACCTGGGGCCCTCGCACCCGGCCATGCACGGCACGCTGCGCCTGGTGGTCACGCTGGACGGCGAGACCATCGTGGAGGCGGTGCCGGAGATCGGCTTCCTCCACCGCGGCTTCAGCAAGTCGTCCGAGAACTCCACCTGGACACAGGTGCTGCCGTACACCGACCGGCTCAACTACGTCTCGCCCTTCCTGAACAACATCGGCTACGTGATGGCCGTCGAAAAGCTGATTGGCCTTCAGGTGCCGGAGCGCGCCGAGTACATCCGCGTGCTGACCGGCGAGATCAGCCGCATCACTGACCACCTCACCTGCATCGGCGCCATCGGACTCGAGCTGGGCGCTTTCACCGTTTTCCTCTACGCCATCGAGGCGCGCGAGCTGCTCTGGGACCGCATCGCCGAGCTGTCCGGCGCGCGCGTCACCGTGAGCTGGATGCGCGTCGGCGGCTGCGCCAACGACATGCCGCCCGGCTGGGTGGAGAAGCTGCGCGAGTGCTTGCCGCGCGTCCTGGAGCTGACCAACGAGATCGACGTGCTCCTCACCCGCAACCGCATCTTCGTCGACCGCACCCGCGGCGTCGGGGCGATCTCCGGCGAGGAGGCGCTCGACTGGGGCTTCACTGGCCCCTGCCTGCGCGCCTGCGGCGTGAACTACGACGTGCGCAAGGCGCATCCGTACTCGGTGTACCCCCGGATGGAGTTCGAGATCCCGCTCGGCTCGCGCGGCGACACATACGATCGGTACGTCCTGCGGCTGGAGGAGATCCGCCAGTCGCACCGGATCGTCCTGCAGTGCCTGGAGCAGATGCCGCCGGGGCCGATCATCGTCGACGACTGGCGCTACGCCCTGCCGCCCAAGAGGGACGTGTTCAGCTCCATCGAGGGCGTGATGGCGCACTTCAAGCTGATCATGGAGGGCATCCAGGTCCCCGCCGGAGAGGTCTACGCCTACTGCGAAGGAGCCAACGGCGAGCTGGGCTTCCACGTCGTCTCGAACGGGAAGGGGAAGCCGTACGCGATCCAGGTGCGCGCGCCGGGGTTCCCGATCCTCTCCGCGCTTCCGCGGCTCATCAAGGGCCACATGGTGGCGGACATCATCCCCATCTTCGACTCGATCAACATGATCGGCGGCGAGGTCGAGCAATGAGCGACGGCGCCGCCAAGGTGGTGCACCTGGAGATCGACGGCCGGCCCGTCGAGGCCGATCAGCGCGACAACCTGATCGAGGCGGCCCGCCGTATCGGCGTGCACATCCCGTACTTCTGCTACCACCCGCGCCTGTCCATCGCCGGCCAGTGCCGGATGTGCCTGGTGGAGACGAGCGACGCGCCCGGCCGGCTGGTGCCGGGCTGCCAGGTGCGGGCCAAGGAAGGCTTGAAGGTCGTCACCACCTCGCCGGCGGTGAAGGAGAACCAGCGCGGGTGCATGGAGTTCCACCTCATCAACCACCCGGTGGACTGCGCCATCTGCGATCAGTCGGGCGAGTGCAAGCTCCAGGACTACTACATGGAGTACGACCACCAGCCCACGCGCATCCGCACGCACAAGCTGATCAAGCCCAAGCGCGAGATCTTCGGGCCGCTGGTCGTCTACGACGCCGAGCGCTGCATCATGTGCACCCGCTGCGTGCGCTTCATGGACGAGATTGCCCAGGAACCGCAGCTCGCGGTGGTCGAGCGCGGGACCCACTCGCTGATCGCCATATTCCCGGGGCAGCCGCTCGACTCCAAGTACTCGGGCAACACGGTGGACATCTGCCCGGTGGGCGCGCTCTTGAACCGGGACTTCCGTTTCCAGAGCCGGGTCTGGTTCCTGAACAAGTCGCCCACCGTCTGCACCGGCTGCTCGAACGGCTGCAACGTCTACCTCGAGTCGCGCGGCACCGTCGCGTACCGTGTGCTGCCCCGGCGCAACGAAGAAGTGAACCAGGTCTGGATGTGCGACGAGGGGCGGCTCACGCACCACCCGGTGGACGAGAACCGGGTGGAATGGGCGCGCCAGGGACGCGGCGACGCGGCCGAGAGCATCGGCCCGCGGCTGGCGGTGGAGCGGGCGGTCGAGCTGCTCAGGCCCGTGGCGGGGAAGGGCGGGATCGGGATCTACATCTCGGCGCAGAGCACGCTGGAGGAGGCCGGCGCCGCGCTGCTGCTCGGCAAGGAGCTGGGCGCGGAGCGGTACTTCCTGGGCGGCAAGCCGTCGGGCGACTCCGACGACTTCCTCATCCGGGCCGACAAGAACCCGAACGCGCGCGGCGTGAAGCTCGCCGCGGAGGCGTTCGGCGTGCGCATCGAGGAGCGTCTGCCAGAGGGCGTCAAGGCGCTCTTCGCCCTGCGCACGGACGGCCTGCCGGCCCAGGTCGCGCACCGGGTGGAGCTCTTCATCGCCGCGGCGCAGAACGAGGACGAGGCGACCCGCTCCGCGGACGTCGCGTTCCCCTGCATGAGCGTCTACGAGCAGGACGGCTCGGTGGTGAACTGGTACGGCCGCTTGCAGCGCGTCTGGCCGTCGGTGCCCGCCCAGCGCGGCGACGCGGCGCCGGGATGGCTCTGGGTGGAGCGCATCCTGGCCGGCCTCGGCTACACGCACGGGGTGAAGACCGCGGCCGCGGCGTTCCAGCTCGTGGCGGGCCGCAGCGCCGACCTGGCCGAGCTGACGCTGGAGCGGATCCCCGAGCAGGGAGTGGTGCTGCCGCGCCTGCTTCCCTCCGAGTGGCCGAAGCGCGCTCCGCGGCCGCCGGCCCCGCCGCCGCCGCGGGTGCCGTCGCCGACGCCGCCGGGCACGAAGGTGGGGGACGAGGCGTCCGGAGGGTCGCGGTAATGGCCCACCACCCTCCGCACCCGTATCCCGACCACATTTCTCCGGACAGCCGGCTGCACCCCGAGCCGGCGCCTCCGCCGCCGGGCGTGAAGCTGCCCATCCCGGAGGTGGCGACGCCCCTTTCGCGCCTGGCCGCGAAGGACTTCGGCAGCGGCGTGTCGCCCAAGCCGGAGTTCTGGCGGTGGCTCGCGGGCACCACGGTCGGTTGGGTCGTCTTCGCGGGGGTCCTGCTGTTCGTGTCGTGGCTGCTGTACTTCCTGGTCTGGCTCTTCAAGGTGATCTTCCAGGATCGACCCGCAATCTCCGGCGGCTTGGGAGAGGGCATCGGCAACATCGTCGCGCTCATCCTGGTGCTGATCATGGTGACCGCGACGCTCCTCACCATGGCCGAGCGCAAGTGGAGCGCGCTGATGCAGGACCGCGTCGGACCCAACCGAGCGCGCCTGCCGCTGCCCCTTCTCTCCGAGCGGCCGCTCAAGGGCATCCCGCACATCCTCGCGGACGTCCTCAAGATGCTCTTCAAGGAGGACTTCATCCCGCAGGGCGCCACCGGCAACAAGTTCCTCTTCAACCTGGCCCCGCTGCTCGCCTTCGCCCCCGCCTTCTGCCTGTTCGCGGTGGTCCCGGTGGGGCCGGAGATCACCCTCTGGGGCAGGCGCATCGCGCTGCAGGTGGCGCGGGTGGACTGGGGCATCCTCTACGTGTTGGCGCTGGCCTCGCTGGCGGTGTTCGGCACGGCGCTGGCGGGCTGGTCCTCGAACAACAAGCTGGCGCTCCTGGGCGGCCTGCGCGCCTCCGCGCAGCTGGTCTCGTACGAGGTGACGCTGGGGCTCACGCTGGTGGGCACGTTCGTCGTGTTCGGCACGCTGCGCCTGGACTCGATGGTGGCGCAGCAGGGCCCTTCCGAGGCGCTGCTCAGGTCGGCGATGGCCACCGGCAGCTCCGTGGACGGCACGCTGGTGTTCGGCTGGCTGCCCGGATGGGGCGCGCTCTTCCAGCCCCTCGGGATGGTGCTGTTCCTGGTGGCCGCGATGGCCGAGATCAAGCGGGCGCCATTCGACACGCCCGAAGGCGAAAGCGAGATCATCGGCTACTTCCTCGAATATTCCGGGTTGAAGAGCGGCCTGTTCCTCATCGCCGAGTTCGCGGAAGTGGTGGTGATCGCCGGGATCGTGACGGCGATCTTCCTGGGCGGCTACCACATCCCCTGGTTCGAGCCGCAGCTCGCGCGCGCGTTCGGTCTGACCGGGCTGGCCGTCCTGCAGGTCTTCGCCTTCTTGGTGAAGATGCTGCTGCTCATCTGGGTGCAGATGCTGGCGCGCTGGGCGTTCCCGCGCTTCCGCTACGATCAGATCATGCGGCTCGGCTGGAAGATGATGCTGCCCATCTCGCTGGTGAACGTGGCGCTGAGCGCGGGCATCTGGCTGTGGGCCGGCCGCGAGGGCCTGGCCTGGATGGGCATCCTCGAATGGGCGGCGCTGCTCTTCTTCCTGGCGCTGAGCGCGGGAACGAAGGAGAGCGCGGAGCCCGGCTCGCACTCCACCACCGCGGCGGCACACTGACGGAGACCTCGCCACACTGACGGAGACCTGGGCGCGAGCGTACACTCCCCCGAATACACGATGGCACAGCCCCCCGACACGACCCCGCAGGACGAGCGCCGCAGCCCCAGGCCCGCCTGGGAAGACGACCTCTCCTTCGGCGAGCGCCTCTACCTGCGCGAGGCCATCAAGGGCATGGGCGTCATCGCCCGGCACTTCTGGCGCAACCTGTTCGGCTACCGCGACCCGAACCCCGAGGTGCTCGACCGCCGCGGCCCGGGCGTGAACCTCGTCTCCACCATCAGCTATCCCGAGGAGCGCAAGGCGTACCCGCCGGGCTACCGCGGCATGCACCGCCTCACCGTGCGCCCCGACGGCCGCCCCCGCTGCGTGGCCTGCTACATGTGCGCCACGGCCTGCCCGGCCCAGTGCATCTACATCGAGGCGGGCGAATACGAAGACCAGGCGATCGAGAAGTACCCGGTCCGCTTCGAGATCGACGAGCTACGCTGCATCGTCTGCGGCTTCTGCGTGGAGGCCTGCCCGAAGGACGCGATCCGGATGGACACCGGCACCCACGCGCCCTCAGTGCTGTCGCGTCCGCTCGCCGTGTTCGACAAGGAGGCCCTGCTGAGGGGGCCCCCCATCGAACATTCCTCGGACGTCCTGACGTACCGCGTCCCGCTGCGCACCGTGGCGCCGCCCGACGAGAATCGCGGCACAGGCGAGTGACTTTCCCCTACGGAACCAGGGCTGCCGCGACCAGCTCGAGAGGTAGGAACATTGGCGTCGGCTTTGGGCGCGCCTCGATTTCTCCCTCGCTGATCTTCAGCGGCGAGAAGCCGAACCGAGCATAGAACTCCACTGCGTCGCGCTTGGCGTCGACCACGATGCCGACGCATCCGTATTCCTGCGACATCTGGAGGGCCAGCACGAAGACGTGCCGCAGGAGGGTGGCGCCCACGCCGCGCCGCCGAGCGGTCGTATCGACGGCGAGTCGGGCGAGTCGGAGCACAGGAAGCGGATAGCGCGGCAGCGTGCGGCGGACGGTGATTGGGAGCGCGTCGGCTTCCAGGTTTCCCGCTGCCACGGTCGCATAGCCCAGGGCGCGGTCGGCTTCCACCGCCACGTAGGTCGTGCCGATGTGATGACGAAATTGGTTCTGCCCGGCGTATCTGACGAAGAAACGGTCGAGCTCGGGATCGCCCGATCGGAAGGCCGTCCGATCGTCGCTCTCTCGCAGGGCCCTAATCTCGATTGCCACGCATCAGGCCCCGGAGCTCCTCGGAGGGTTCACCGGGCGAACGGAGTCGCTCGACCACCTGCTGGAAGGAGCGGCGCGTTAGCACGATCCGAGGCGGGACGAGCGCGTCGGCCGGCAGCTCCTGGAGGGCGCGAAGATGGTACCGAAGCGCTGACTCGATGAGGTGGCCCTTCTTGACGCCCGTCGCCTTGGACTGCCTTTCGAGCAGTTCCTTGGTTTCCTTGGAAATCGGGGCAGAGACTTGCTTCGGGCGTGCCATTGTTATTCTTCCTTTTCACAGAAAAATCTAGATCAAGAGCCACCCGTGGTCAAGGGGCTTGGAACCCGGGCCCAGAGTGGTGTTCCGGAGCCCGGCGGAGTAAAGCCGCCTGCCCGGCACTTGGTGCCGGCCGGATGAAGACGCGCCTCGGCGCTCCTCCTTCGCCCACCCCCAGTTCCCACCGGAGCCGCCCCGGCGATTCGCGCCGTATCCGCACCCGCCCCATGTGAACGCCGCGCAAGTGGTGCGGCGGGCAAAGCCCGATCCGGTTCGCCTCATCATCCGAGCCCCCCGCCGACCGATACTGCACGTGGTGGGCATGCCCTGCGGGCTTGCTGCAGACCGGCACCTGACATTTCCCCCGGTCGCGCTTCAACACCCGCTTCGAGACGGTATTCTTTCCGCCCCGGAGGACCGGTTTCCACACCTCGATGAAGTGCGCGCAGGCCTTCGCATAGCATTCTCCAGGCGATAGCCGGCGTCCCTCGGCCTTCCGGACCGCCGCGATGGTCAGCAAGAGAAGCCCGGCCACGCTGGCAGGCAGCCAGGCCCGGTACTCCCTCCGCGCGCACATCTGCGCCTCGTCCTTCCCCTGGAGGACGTCCCGCAGCTCGACGCAGGTGAGGCCCTCGGCGCGCTCGATCCAGTCGCGCACCGACCCCTGGTCGGCATGCCGCGCGATGAGCCGCGCCTTCTCGTAGGAGATCCGCCCCTCGCGCATGGCCTCCCTGAGCGGGGGCAGCTCGTACAGCTTCCGTTCCAGCGCGGCCCGCTGCGAAACGGTCCGCTCCCCCATGCCCAGCCGCTCCTCGCAGTAATGCGCGAACGAGGCGAATCCCAGGTACTCCCAGCCCCTCATGGCCTTGAACCCCATCGCGAGATGCCCGAACACGTCGTTCCACTCTTCCCGCATGCGCGCGAGGCGCACGAGCTCCTCCCAGAGCGCGCGCACATCTGCGGGGTCGGAAATCACCTCGGACGCGGCGACGGGTGCGGGCCGCCCGAGGGACGCCCACTGTTCGTACTGCTCCTCGAGGCATTCCTTGAGAGGCTCGTCGGACCCCTGGGCGGGTGAGAACAGGGCATCCGCCACGCCGTCGTCGGCGTCCGCCGCATGCGTGCTGTAATGCTCGCTGCAGATCGCCCGCACCCGCTCCCACCGGGGCGAGGTTGCCCCCACCATATCGCCGGCCAGATCCTCCGCCTCGTCCACCACTGGCCGTAGCTCCGCCGGCATGTCTTCGTGGAACAGCATCCATTTCTCCTCCGCGTCGGGATCGTCGGGGTCCGCGCCGGCAGCGTCCTTCACCGCCTTCTTCAACGCGCGGACCGTTCCGACGCGCGCCCGCTCCACCCAGAGCGCCTCGGCATCCCCCCGCGCGACAGGCAGCACGGCCTCGGCATGGCGAGGCGTCACCTCGCCCGCGTGGACGGCAGCGCGAAGCAGGGGCCGGCTGCTCAGCTCCCGCGCGAGACGCTCCCTCTTCTGGGCGGTGCTGGCAGCGATTCCGAGCTCCTCCCGAGCGAAGTCGCCGTTCCCGGAATGGCCGGCCTTGAGCGCGCCCTCGCAGGCCGCGAGCTTATGCAACCCCTCGCCGAGCGCGACGTCGAGCGCGCCGGTACCTCGCCCCACCATCGCGAGCACCTTGTCTATCAGGCCGGCATACTCGGCGCAGGCGCGCGGGTCGCGCTCGCGGGGCAGCGGCCACTCGATGAGCGACGCAACTCCCGCGAGCGCCTCGAGCCGCTTGTCGAGTGAAGCGGCACCGTTGAGGAACGCTTCGGTCACGCAAGAACCGTAGCAGACCCCTCCGACATCGCTGGCGGACGGGGCGCAGCCCCAGTCGAGGCGCCGTGCACGATCCGGGGAGGTTGAGGTCCACTCAAAGGAGAGAGGTGGTGAGAGGCCTGTCGTGGAGCATTCCTCGGGCGTGCTGACGTACTGCGTCCCGCTTCGCACGGTATCCCGCCGGCGAAAGGATCGCGGCGCCTCTGCGACCGCGACAAACTTGTCGGTTGCTTTGGCCGCTTATCCACCGGCCGATCACAGGATGCTCACAGGCCGAACCTGAACCGCTCGAAGATGCCCGGGCCGCCGCAAAAGATTTTTCGGACGCGGACGTTTTGCTCGGATCACATAAGTCACCACGCTGCATGGCGATTACTGCAAGTGGCCAGAATTCTGGCCCTATAGGCCAATTCTCTGGCTCTTGACGGTAGTGGCCGGCGTGTATGGAGTGTAAGTCTTCAGGGGGGGAAAGACACACACCGTCGGAAGTCTCGCATCAAGGGGGGGCGTCACAGTGAGGTCCAATCGAACCGGGACGGGACGATGATCCCGTCGCTCCCGAAAACCGCCGTTGCCGCGTTCGTACTCGCTCTCGTCATCGCGGCGTTGCTGACACCGAACCTGCGCCGCTTCGCAGAGGCGCGCGGTCTCCTCGATCAGCCAAACGATTCGCGCAGGCTGCATCGCCGCGCGGTCCCCAGGATCGGAGGAGTGGGAGTGGTCGCGGCATTCTACGCGCCGCTGGTTGGGTTGCTCTTCTACGAGACCGGGCTCGGCAGGCTCTTCTACGAGAAGGCCCTCTGGGGGTTCTCGTTGCTCGTCGGTGGGCTGGTCATCGCGGCTCTCGGCTTTTATGACGACCTACGCGGCGCGAATGCCTGGCAGAAGTTCACCATCCAGTTCGCGGTCGCAGCGGGGCTTTACTTCTGCGGCTACCGCATCGAGCAGATCTCACTCCCAGGCGGCGCCATCGAACTAGGCCTTTTCGCGCTTCCCCTCACGCTCCTGTGGATCGTCGGTGTCATCAACGCGATGAACCTCATCGACGGGCTGGATGGCCTGGCGGGCGGCGTGGCGCTGTGCGCCGTCCTGACCAACCTGGTCGTCGCCATGGTCCGCAGCGAGTCGATCATGACCCTGTGCATGGCAGCACTGGCGGGCGCGCTGATCGGTTTCGAATAGGTCGAGCTGCGCCCGCGCGCCGGTCAGCAGGGTGCCGTGGTAGCGCTGCGGATCGCGGAGCCGCGCGACGAAGTACCGCAAGTTGAGCCGCAGAATCGACCCGTTGTCGCCGATCAGATCCAGCGGCCGGGCCGTGGAGATCCGCACGTGGTCGAGCGGAGCCGCGTTGTCGCTCACCATCAGGGCCGAGCGTGCCGCGGGACCCAGGACCTGCACGTCCCTCCCGACCTCGAGCGCGATGGGCCCCAGCTCGAAATTCACGTACGCGCGGTCCAGATCGATCCCAGGTTCGTAATCATGGTTCCCCGCGTTGACGCGAACGCGCGTGAACGCCGAGACCCAGCCGCCATACCCGGCCGACGAGTCCATCTCCAGGCCGAGGCCGGCGCCCGGGCCGCACGGGCGGCCTTCCTGGTGCTCGCACGACAAAGCGACCACGCCCGCGATGTCGCGAGGGCGCACGTCCGTCGAATAGGGACGGTCGTGCTCGTCGACGAGGCTGCCCCTGAGCGTCGCCAGCGTCAGCGGCCGGAGCCAGGCGCCGGCCGCCTCGGACGACAGAAACTTCGGCTCTGGAGGCACCCCGGCTGTTGCCAGCAGGCGCAGCACTTCCGCCTCCGTCAGCGGCCGCGCCCCGCCCAGATAGGCGGGCAGCTTCCCCTCCGCCCGGAGCTTGGCCAACTCCGGATACACCGGATCCTCGAGCGGAACGGTGGGAGTGGCCCGCGCCGCCGCGGCGGAGCCCGCGAGGAGCACGCCCGCGAGCCGCGCCATGGAACGGCGGATCACGGCTCGCTGCGCTCGCCCGCCAGCAGGGCGCGGTCGTACCTCCGCACGAACGGCCACCACATCGCCAGCGCGATGCCCAGGTTGACCAACTGAAGCACGACGGCGCGCGCGTCGCCCCCCGAGCTCAGGTACGCGCCGATCGGGGCCGGCAGCGTCCACACCACCTCGATGTACGGAGGCCGGACCAGGCCGAAGCGCATGCAGAGCCAGGTCAGGGTCGCCAGGATTACCGGAACGACGACGAAGGGCGGAGCGAGCTTGCCGTTCATCACCACAGGCGTCCCGAAGAGGAGGGGCTCGTTGATGTTGAAGATCGCCGGCACCACACCGGCGCGGCCGACCAGCCGGAGCTGCTTCGATCGGGCGAAGAGCAGCATCAGCGCCAGCGCCAGGGTGGTGCCCGAGCCGCCCTGCCAGATGAACCAGACGAAGAATTCCTGGGTGAACACGTGCGGAGGCGGGTGCCCGGCGCTGACGGCGGCCATGTTCTCGGCCAGCGCGGAGAGCCACAGCGGCTTCACTGCGGCGAGCACCGACAGCCCGTGCACGCCCACCATCCACAGCGCGCTGTCGATGAGCACCACCAGCAGGACGGCGGCGAGCGAGTCGCCGCCATGCACCAAGGGACGGAACAGGGCCGAGATGCCGCCCACCAGGTCGACGCCGGCGACGTGCACCAGAAACCACACGACGCCGATGCAAATCGAAGTCGGCAGCAGCGCCGCGAAGCTGCGGACCACCACGTCGGGCGCCCCGCCGCTCAGCCGGATCCCCCAGCGCCGCTGCGCGAAGAAGTGGATCACCTCCACCGCGAAGATCGCCGCGGCGAAAGAGGGAAACAGGCCGGCGGCGCCCAGCGTGGATAATCCGATCGCGACACCGCCCCCCTGCAGCACTCCAGTCTTCTGCGCAACCAGGAACACCGCGAGCGCCGTGGTCACGCTCGCCGCCAGGTCCGCTTCGCGCCGCCGCGCCAGCGACAGCGCCGTCGCCGCGCACGCATAGATGGAGACCAGCCCCGCGCACGCCAGATACCCGGCGCGCAGCGCGGCCTGCGACGGCAGGAACCGCGACAGCCCCGGCCAGGGCGGCTGCCACAGCAGCAGGAACGCGCTCCCCACCAGGATGATCGGCAGCGCGCCCACCACTCCGTCCCGGATGGCCTGCAGGTGCGGCTGCTGCGACAGCGCGTGCCCGATGGCGTGCGCCCGGTGCCGGAACGAGCCAGGCGGGGCAGGGGGCGGCGCGTGCGCGGCGTGGACCGGAGCTGACGCCGGAGCCGGAGTTGGCGCGCGAACGTGTTTCGGCTCGGCCACGGCCGCATTCTGGAGGAGGACCCTCGCAGGCGCTAGGAACAAGCCGGATGTTTCCTCTAGGGCACCTGGGGATCGGCACGCGCATCCTCCCGGCGCGGATCCGCGATCGGCTGCCCTGGGCCTGGTTCGCGCTCGGGTGCCTGCTCCCGGACTTGCTCGACAAGCCGGTCTTCCTGGCCGCCAGGATCGCGCGCCACTTGGGCCCCGAGCACCTGGACGCGCTGCGTGGCTCGCGTCTCCTCGGGCACAGCCTCTTCCTGCTCGCCTTGCTGACCGTCGCCGCCCTCTGGCTGCGCTCCAAACCGCTCGTCGCCGTGAGCTGGGGTGTCGGCACGCACCTTTTGCTCGATCTCCTGCCAGACCTGTTTTCCGGCTCGCGCATCCAATGGCCGACGTGGCTCTTGTGGCCCATCTTCGGTGTGGGTTTCCCCTTCGACCATCCGCGTACCGTCGTGCGGGGGCTCGACTTCGAAGGCATCGTGTATCGCGCCGGCGAGCTGGTGGGTGCCTCGCTGCTCGTCCTCGAATATGCCCGCCGCCGTCGCGCGCGCGCCTGACGTCCCGCCCTGCGCGTCGCGCCCTGCCTTTCGTTGACACACCGCTTCCACGGCGCTAGACGAGCCTTCCCATGGCCGCGACGACCGTCACGATGCCCGCGCTGGGTGAATCCGTCGTCGAGGGCACCGTGGTGAAGTGGCTGGCGCAGCCGGGCCAGCGCGTCGAGCGCGATCAGCCGTTGGTCGAGATCGCCACCGACAAGGCGAACACGGAAATCCCGGCGCCGTCCGCCGGGGTGCTGGTCGAGGTGATCGCGCACGAAGGCGCGGTCGTGCCGGTGGGCGGTCCGCTCGCGCGCCTCGACGATGCGAGCCAGGCAACGGCCGCGCAGCCGCCAGCCCCAGCCGCCGCGAGCAAGCCGGCCGCGCAGCCACCGCCGCCAAGCGCTCCGCAGGCCGCCCCGCCGCCCCCGCCGCAGGCCTACGCTGCCGCCCCGGCGGCGCAGCAGCAGCCTCAGGGCGGCAACGGTCACCAGCGCGCCAGCCCCGTGGTGCGCAACGTGGCGCAGGAGCACGGCGTCGACCTGGAGCGCGTCCACGGCTCGGGCCCGCAGGGGCGCATCACCAAGGCCGACGTGATGACCTACCTGGACACCGGCGGCGCGGGGCCGGCGGCGGTGGGCATCGTCAACGTCGACGGCTCGGCGGACTCGCCCGAGCCGGCAGTGCCGGCGGGCGCGGTCTCGCAACCTCCGCCGGCGCAGACGTTCCCCGGAGCGCCGCGCACCGGCGGACCCGCGACCATTCCGCCTCCAGCCAGCTCCGTGCCGTATTCGATCGGTCCGGTGCCGCTGCAGCTGCGCGCCTACAAGCCGCCGCGCTACACGCCCAAGGAAGGCGACCAGGTCATCCCCTTCGACCACCGCCGCCGGCTCATCGCCGAGCACATGGTCTACTCCAAGGTCACCAGCGCGCACGTGCCCTGCGCGGCGGAAGTGGACATTACTCCCTTCTCGCGCCTGCGCGAGGAGTGGAAGAAGGCGAAGGAGACGGGCGGACGCGCTCCCAGCTTCCTGGTCGGCCTGTGCCGCGCCACCATCCAGGCGCTCGCCGAGTTCCCGCGGATGAACGCCGTGGTGCAGGACGAGAGCCTGATCGTCCGCAAGGACATCAACCTCGGCGTCGCGGTGGACACCGACAAGGGCCTCCTGGTCCCCGTGATCCGCCGCGCGAACGAGAAGAGCGTTCTCGGCCTGGCTCGCGCGCTCGACGATCTCGCCGCCCGCGCGCGCACCGGCAAGGTCACCGCCGACGAGCTGTCCGGTGGGTCCTTCACCGTTTCCAACCCGGGCCTCAAGGGCAACCTGTTCGGCGCTTCCATCATCAACCAGCCGCAGGTGGGCATCCTGCGCATGGGCGAGATCGTCAAGCGCCCCGTGGTCCGCGAGATCAACGGCGAGGACGCCATCGTCATCCGGCAGATGATGTACCTGATGCTCTCCTACGATCACCGCGTGATCGACGGCGTCACCGGCAACGCCTTCCTGCACCGCGTGCGCGAGCTGTTGGAAGAAGCAAAGTTCTCGCTCTGAGCGCCGGGGCCTCCGGCGGCGCTGCGAGCTTATTCGAGCCCGACCGGGGGTAAGGGGGAACCGCCATGAAGAGCGCCGTTTCGCTCTGTGCGCTGGCCGCGGGCCTGGCTGGCTGCGCGTTCGGGAATCGCACCGCCAAGCTGACCTACCCTCCCGAGGAGGCCGGTGCCCCGCCGGCCGCGACTGCCACGGTGGTGCTGCTTGCGCCCGAGGACAAGCGTCCCGAGCCGCGCAAGGTGGTCGGGATCGTGCGCAACGGTCTCTACATGCACACGGCCGACGTCGAGACGCAGGACGACGTCGCTGCCTGGGTGAGAGAGGCGCTCAAGCGCGAGCTGGTGCGCGCAGGAATCGCGGTCGTCGAGGATCCGGCCGCGGCTGCCCGGCTGGCGACGGTGGTCACCGAAGTGCACTCCGAGGCTTACATGACGTACAGCGGGAAGGTGTCGCTGGACCTCGCCATCGAGCGCCAGGGAGGGCCGCCGGTCCGGGAGACGATCGTCGGCGAAAGCGGGGGCAGCGTGAACTGGGCCTCGACCGGGGACAGTCACGCCGACGTGCTCGCCGAGGCGGTCCGGGACGCAGCGCGCAAGGCGGCCGCCTTGGTGCGCAAGGCGCTGGCCGAGGTTCCTCCGAAGGCCTGACCGGCCAACGTGCTGGGCGGCGCTTGACCGTACCCTGGGGGGGCACCTATGGTGCCGCTCCCTACGTTTTCGTAGGGCCACTCAACCCAAACCACCTGCTCTTCTCTCCGGGGGTACCCCGTGTCTCAGAGTCGTCTACTCCTCGTCCAGGCCGCCTTGCTTGCGGGCCTCGTCTCGGCCGGTGCGCACGCTGCCAGGCCGGCCGAATCCGCTGCCCTTTCCAGCGCGCCGGACTTCAAGTCAGCCATCCCGCTCGGCTCCGCCCGCGCCACGGTCGTCCTGAAATTGGCCGGTGACCCGGTCGCCGTGGTCCGGAGCCAGGCGCCAGGCAAGAAGATCTCGGACTCCCAGCGCCGCGCCATCGAGCAGTCTCTGCGCGCGCAGCAGGACGGCCTCCGCTCGATGATCGAGGCGAACGGCGGCAGGGTGATCGCGCAGTTCCAGAATGCGATCAACGGCATCAAGGTGCAGGTCCCGGCGAATCGTCTCGCCGACATGGCCCTGCTGCCGGGCGTGGTCGACGTGAAGCCGGTCGCCGTCTACAAGATGGACAACATCCGCGGCGTGCCGTTCATCGGCGCGCCCGCCGTCTGGCAGGGCCCTCCCGGCTTCCACGGCGAGGGGGTCAAGGTCGCGGTCATCGATACCGGCATCGACTTCACGCACGCCAACTTCGGCGGGCCGGGCACCGTTGCCGCGTTCGACGCCGCCTTCGCGCACAACACGCAGCCGGCCGATCCCGCCCTGTTCGGGCCGGATGCGCCGAAGGTGAAGGGCGGCACGGACCTGGTCGGCGACAACTACGACGCCTCGGCGTCGCCGCTCGCGGACGGAAGCCCCAATCCGAAGACGATCCCGCAGCCCGATCCGAACCCGCTCGACTGCAATGGTCACGGCAGCCACGTCGCCGGCACCGCAGTCGGCTTTGGCGTCAAGGCCGACGGCACCACCTTCCAAGGCTCGTACGATGCGAACACGGATGGCAGCGCCGCCTTTGCCAGCTCGTCCGCCATCGGGCCCGGCGTAGCTCCGCTGGCCGATCTCTACTCGGTGCGCGTGTTCGGCTGCTCGGGCTCCACGGACGTTGTGGTCGAGGCCCTCGACTGGGCGGTGCAGCACGACATGGACGTCGTGAACATGTCGCTCGGGTCCCCGTTCGGCACCGGGAACACCGCGGACGCCGAAGCATCGAACAACGCGGTCGACGCGGGCATCATCGTCGTCGCGTCCGCCGGCAACAGCGGCACGAACCCCTACATCACGGGCTCGCCTGCATCGGGCGACAAGGCGATCAGCGTCGCGGCGGTGGATTCCACGGCGACGTTCCCGGGCGTCAACCTGGCGCTGTCGACCGGAACGAACGTGACCGCGATCGATGCGAACGGCATTGCACCGGCCAACAACAGCAGCCTGCAGATCGTCGTTCTGCGGAATCCCAACGGTACGATCTCTTTGGGCTGCAACAAGGCGGAGTACACCGCCGCAGGCGTGACCGGCAAGCTCGTCGTGACGGTCCGCGGCACCTGCGCTCGCGTGGCGCGCGCGGTGTTCGGACAGCAGGCTGGCGCCGCGGCCGTGCTGGTGATCAACAACGCCGCCGGGCTGCCCCCGTTCGAGGGACCCATCACCGGGAACCCGGATACGGGCGAGCGGTTCAACGTGACGATCCCGTTCCTCGGCGTCTCCTCGACGGCAGCGGCGGCGGTGACCGCGGCAGCCGCCTCGCCGGCCACGCTCACGAACAAGACCATCGCCAACCCCACCTTCAGGGCATTCGCCAGCTTCACTTCGGGCGGCCCGCGTTTCGGCGACGGCAACCTGAAGCCCGACCTCAGCGCCCCGGGCGTCAGCATCTTCTCCACCGCCGTGGGAACCGGAAACGGCGGCGAGTTCCTCTCCGGCACCTCGATGGCCGCACCCCACACGACCGGCGCCGCGGCGTTGGTCGTCCAGTCGCACCCGGGCTGGGACGCCGGCGACATCCGCGCGGCGATCGTGAACACGGCTGACGCATCGAAGCTGACGGGGTTCTCCGTCCGCGTGGGCGGCGGCGGCCTGGTGCAGCCGCAGCCCGCCACCCAGACGAGCGTCGTCGCCACGACGCACGTTCCGGGCAGGGACGGCAAGGACACCGACGCGGAGACGAACCTGAGCTTCGGAGTCGACGAGTTCACGCAGGACCTGCAGCAGTCCGGCGACATCTCGGTGCGCAACCTGGGGACGCGTACGGCCACGTTCAACGTATCGTCGACCTCGATGGTCGCCACGCCGCACTCCGTCAGCATCAATCAGCCGACGATTACGCTGAAGGGCGGTCAGAGCCGCACCGTGCACGTGGACCTGCAGGTCCCCGCGGCGACGGCCGGTGACTCGAGCGCCTTCCGCAACGTGGCGGGGTTCATCTCCCTGACCCCGGCCAGCCCCAGCGACAACGCCGGCGTTGCGCTGCGCGTGCCGTATTTCGCCGTCACGCGGGCGCGGTCGCAGGTGGAGGGACTGCTCGCCACCGACAGCACGGGAGCGGCGAGCGTGCAGGTGCAGAACAACTCGACCCAGGTGGCGGGCTCGGCCGACTTCTACGCTTGGGGGCTGTCCGGCAAGAACAAGAAGGCCGGTTCGGTCGGGCTCCGCGCGGTCGGCGTCCAGTCGTTCCCCTTCTCGTCGTCCAGGCTGCTGGTGTTCGCCATCAACACGTTCGCCCCGACTTCGAACGCGTCGGTGAACGAGTACGACATCGTCGTCGACTCGAACGGTGACGGAACGCCGGACTTCCTCGTCTTCGGAGCCGATCTCGGTGCCGTGCAGACCGGAAGCTTCAGCGGGCGGATGGCTTCGGGCGTGGTGAACCTGGCGACCGGCGCCGTCCGTCTCGAGTTCCTTGCCACGGCGCCCACCGATGGAACGACGATCGAGCTTGCCGTCGTCGCCAGCGACATCGGCGTGACGGCGGCGAACCCTCGCTTCTCCTACCAGGCGCAGGCGATCGACGGGTTCACGGGGAACGCCGACGTGCTCGCGGGGACGGCGAAGTTCAACGCCTTCTCGAGCGCGATCAGCCAAGGCGATTTCGAGGACCTTGCTCCTGGCGCTCGCGCATCCGTCCCCGTGACCGTCAACGCGACGGAGTTCGCGCAGACGCCGGCGCTGGGCCAGATGGTCGTGTCGATCGATAACTCGTCCGGGAAGAAGCAGGCCATCCTGCTGAAGCTGGACGGTTCTTCCGACGACACGTAAGACGCTGGCCCAATGCGATGAGCTCGAAGCGGCGCGGGGTCGTCCACCCGCGCCGCTTCTGTTTTTCCCTTCGCTTATCGCTCATTTCGATGGAGTGAGCAGACCGGCGCCGGGCCGCTTGACTGGCTTTCGAGCAAGCGTATTCTGCGCGCCGCACATCCACCCACATTCGCTGGTCAGCCCAAAAGGGGGGTTCGCCCATGCGTAAGCTGCACGTCTCCTTCGCCGCTGCGGTCTTGAGCGCGGCTTTTTCCCCGACTTCACTTGCTCAAACGAATTCGAGTCAGCGCTTCGAGCTGGCCTCGCCCGACGAGCAGCCGGTGCGCAGCTCGATCCTCGGGACGGAACCGCTCACCGTCGTGTTGAAGATGGCGGGCGATCCGGTCGCCGTGGTTCGCAGCCGCGCGCCCGGGAAGCGGATCTCGGAGTCCGAGCGCCGCTCGGTGGCCGACGGCCTGCGCCGGCAGCAGGACGCGATCGAGCCCAGCATCGAGGCGATGGGCGGCACCGTGCTCGCCAAGATGCAGCACGCCGTCAACGGGATCAAAGTGCGCGCGACCCCAGCGCAGCTCGCCTCGATGGCGATGCTGCCGGGCGTCGTCGGCATCAAGCCCGTGCTGACCTACAACCCCGTCAACGCCGTGAGCGTGCCGTTCATCGGCGCGCCCGCCGTGTGGGGCGGCTCGCCCGCCTTCCGCGGGGAGGGCATCAAGATCGCCATCATCGATACCGGCGCGGACTTCACGCACGCGAACTTCGGAGGGCCGGGGACAGTCGCGGCGTTCAACACCGCCTTCGCCAACAGCACCAAGCCGGCCGATCCGGCGCTGTTCGGGCCGAACGCGCCCAAGATCAAGGGAGGCACCGACCTGGTCGGCGACGCCTACAACGCGAGCGCGCGCCTCCCCAATGGCCGGCCGGACGTGGCCGCGCGAACGCCGCACCCCGATCCGAACCCCCTCGACTGCAACGGCCACGGGAGCCACGTGGCGGGCACCGCGGCAGGCTTTGGCGAGACCGCCGACGGCAAGACGTTCCACGGTCCCTACGACGCGAATACTCCCAAGCTGAGCTTCAAGATCGGGCCCGGCGTCGCCCCGCTGGCCGACGTGTTCGCCGTCCGCGTCTTCGGTTGCGCCGGGTCGACCAACGTGGTCACCGAGGCGATCGACTGGGCGGTGGAGCACGGGATGGACGTGATCAGCATGTCCCTCGGCGCGGACTTCGGCCCCGAGAGCACCGCCGATGCCGAGGCGTCGGAGCAGGCCGCCGAGGCAGGGCTGATCGTGGTCGCCGCGGCCGGCAATGCGGGCCCGGCCCCCTACTTCCTCGGCTCTCCGGCAGCGGGCGACAAGACGCTCGCGGCGGCCGCGATGGATTCGACCCCGAATTTCCCTGGCGCCACTCTCACGCTGAACAAGGGCGGCCCGCTGACCGCGCAGAACAACAACAACCAGACGCTGCCCAGCGGCTCGCTCACCATCTTCGTCCTCCCGGACACCGCCGGGACGGGAACGGAGGGAGTGTCCCTGGGCTGCGACGAGACGGAGTACAACCCGGCAAAGATCACCGGCAAGGTCGTGGTCGCCCTGCGCGGCACCTGCGCCCGCGTCGATCGCGCGGTGTTCGGGTTCCGGCACGGAGCCGCGGCCGTGGTGCTGCTCAACAACGACCCGACGTTTGGCGTCTTCGAGGGAGACATCTTCGATCCGGTGAGCGGCAAGCTCGTCACCATCCCGTTCCTCGGGGTGCGCGGCAACTCGCAGACGGTGCTCAGCGCGGACGCGAGGACCCTGATCGCGGCGACCAGCCTCACGCTCGCGGCCACCAACATCGCGAACCCCGGCTTCAAGCGGTTCGCGGGCTTCACTTCCGGCGGTCCGCGGAACCTGGACAGCTTCCTCAAGCCGGACACCACGGCGCCCGGGGTGAGCATCCTCTCCACCGCGATCGGCACCGGCAACCAGGGCGTGCGCCTCTCGGGCACCTCGATGGCCACGCCGCACGTCAGCGGAGTCGCCGCGCTTGCCCTGCAGTCGCACCCTGACTGGGATGCGGAGAACGTCCGGCTCGCCATCGCCAACACCTCGGATGCGTCGCAGTTGGGCGGCTTCCAGGCGAAGCTGGGCGGCTCGGGCCTGGTCCAGCCGTTCCCCGCCACCCGCACCTCGGTGGTGGCGCGCGGCACCAGGGACGCCGGGAACGTCAGCTTCGGCCTCCAGGAGTTCTCCCGCGACTTCAGCGGCGAGAAGCAGATCCGGGTGCGGAACCTGGGGTCCTCCACGCAGTCGTTCTCGACGGGCTCCATCGCCGGGGCGGCCACGCTGAACTCGCCGCACTCGGTGTCCGTGTCGCCCTCGACCTTGACCTTGAAGCGAGGCGAGAGCGCGGAGGTCAAGGTCCGGCTGAACGTGCCGGCCGCGACCAGTGGCAGCGCCGTGGGGAATCCAGCTTCGGGGACGGGCGGCCTCCGCCAGGCCTCCGGGCTCGTCACGCTCACCCCGACCACCGCGAGCGGCAACGGCGGCGCGTCGCTGTCGTTGCCGTACTTCCTCATCGCGCGGGCGCGGTCCGAGGTGCAGGCGAGGTTCGCCTCGGACAACTTCGGTCCGGCTAGTCCGAACGGGGCGGCCGAGGTGCGGAACGGCTCGCCGGCGGTGACCGGGACGGCCGACTTCTACGCCTGGGGCCTGCGCGGCAAGAACAAGAAGGCGTCCACCGCCGGACTGCGCGCGGTGGGCGTGCAGTCGTTCGACGTTCCGAATAGTGCGTTGAACTTGCCCGGTACAGGCACAACCAAGCTCCTCGTCTTCGCGGTGAACGTCTTCAATCCGTGGACCACGCCGGTACTCAACGAGTACGACATCCTGCTCGACGTGAACGGCAACGGGACCTTCGACTTCGCGGTCGCGAGCGTGGGCCTGACCAGCGGGCGCGTGCGGGTCAACATCTTCGACATCACGAAGAACCCCGCGGTCCAGGTCGCGCAGACCGTGGTCTTCGCGGCCACGGCTCCCACGAACGAATCGACGATCCTGATGCCGATCGTGGCCAAGGATGCCGGCGTCACCTCGGCGAACCCGCGGTTCGCTTACGGCGCGCAGGGGTCCGACGGGTTCACCGGGGACTTCGACTTCATCGGTGAGAATCCGGACGGGACGGTCGCGGCGAATGCCGGCAGGTTCAACGCCTTCACCAACGCCGTCAGCACGGGCGCGTTCGCGGTCCTGCCACCCGGGGCCCGCGCGTCGGTGCCACTCACCATCAACGCGGCGGAGTTCGCCGCCACGCCCGCGCTGGGCGTGATGGTGGTCGGGATCGACAACTTCTCCGGCAAGGCCGAGGCGAACCTGCTCCGGTTCGACCGAGAAGACGAGGACGACTAAGTAGTAGCTAGTGGTACGTCGCAAGGGCGGCGCGGGCGGTGATTCCTCCCCCGCGCCGCCTTTTTCTTACCTCACAGCAGCGACCCGGAACGGCGCTTGCAACGACCTCCCCGACGTGCGGCGAAATGTCGGCCAGCCCCGGGCGTATCCCAGGGTGTCCGCCACACGAGGAGGACGCCATGAAGGCCTTGCGTCAGAACATCGTTCCGGTCGCGTTCCTCGCCCTGTGGGTGGCGGCTTCGGGTTACACGATCCACTCCCTCGGGGGTTTGCGCTCGCTCCGCGTGGTCCGCGCCACGATGGACATGACCGTCACGGCGCCGGCACAAAGCCCGCCGAGCGCGAGCTGCCCCGAGGCCCGGAACGCGCTGACGCCAGGCATGGGGTAGGGTCGCACTGTCCGATTCCGGGACCCAGCATCCCATCCTCGGGCGGGGCGCCCGGAGGAACCGCCGGGCGCTCGGCTTGCTCCTGGCGCTCGGGCTCTCGCGCGTGCTCTCCGGCATGCTGTACGCAGTGAGCGCCGCGGACCCGCTCACGTACGGCGGCATCGCGCTCCTGCTCGCGTCCGTGGCGCTGTTCGCGTCCTGGCTGCCAGGGCGCAGAGCCGCTCGAGTCGATCCGGCGGTCGCGCTCAGGGCCGACTGACGCACAGGCGCCCATACGCGCTCACGCCGGCTGCGCGCGCCGGGTCCGAAATTCTAGCTTTCGTGCGCCGTACCGATAGTGTCGGCCAGCCCGAGGAGGCAGCGATGAGAACGTTGCGCGAAAACGTAGTACCGGTCGCCTTCCTCGCCCTTTGGTTGGCGGTGTCGGGATACACGCTCTACGCCCTCAAGGGATTGCGGGCACTGAGCGCGGTCCAGGGGACGGTCGAGATCACCGTCACGCCGAGCGAGCCCCACCACGCATCGTTCTCCGCCGAGGGCGACCCCCGCTGACCGGCTCCGCCCGCCCGGCGGGGAGCCGAGGCTCCCGACGAGATCGCGGTCAGTCGAGCTGCGGGTAGTCGACGATCTCGTTGCTTTGAGCTTCCCCCGTCTGCGGCTGCTGCGCGGCCTCCGGCAGGCTGATGACCGGCGCGGCCCGGGCGGGCGCCTCGAGCTCGCGCCAGGCGCCGGCGAGCAGCATCGCAAGGGTTCCCACCAGGAACAGCGTGGCCGGAAGCCGCCAGACGTTCTCGTTTTTCATGGACGCACCCTCCGGCGCGGCTCCCAGCAGGCGGCGTGCCACCGCGGCGGCGCTCGAAACGGGCGCCTGGTGCCGATCCATCTCGTCTTGTAGATGTGGCGCCTCCGGGGCGCCACCGATCATGCCCGCAGCCGGGCGAGGAACTCGTCGGGGCCCCGGGCGTTCACTACCCGGTCGCGCTCGGTCCAGCCGCGGCGGGCGGTGCCGATCGAGTAGTGCAGGTTCCCCAGCTCCGCCACCGAGTGCGCGTCCACCGAGCAGGACACCTTGCAGCCGTGGCGCCGGGCGATGCGAAGCAGCTCGGCGCCGAAATCGAGGCGGCGGGGCGACCCGTTGCACTCCACCGCGACGCCCTTCTCGGAGGCCAGCTCGATCAGCTCCTCCCAGCGCGCGGCGATCTCCGGCCGCTGCAGGATCTGCCGGCCGGTCGGGTGACCCCAGATGCGGCAGAGCGGATGCGAGAGCGCCCGGCGGATGCGCGCGGTCTGCGACCCTTCGTCCAGCTTGAACCGCTGGTGCACGGAGCAGATCACCACGTCGAGCTTCTCCAGCACCGAGTCGGGCAGGTCGAGCCGGCCGTCCTCCAGGATGTCCACCTCGCTGCCGCGCAGGATGCGGATGCCCGGCACCCGTTCCTGCACCGCGGCGATCTCGTCCCACTGCGCCTTGAGGCGCTCCGCCGTGAGCCCCCCCGCGTAGTGCGCCGCCTGGGAGTGATCGCTGATGGTGATGTACTTCGCGCCCAGCGCCTGCGCGGCGCGGGCCATGTCCTCCACCGAGGCGTTCCCGTCCGACCATGTGGTGTGGCAGTGCACGAAACCCTGGATGTCCTCTTGCGCGATCAGCTCGGGCAGCTCGGACTTTGCGGCCAGCTCGATCTCTCCCCAGTCCTCCCGCATCTCCGGCGGCACCGGGGCGAGCCCCAGGATGCGGTACAGCTCGGACTCGTCGCGCACTTCCGGCGCCGCGCCCTGCGCGGGATCGAGGCGCGCCAGGCCGTACTCGGAGATGGAGAGTCCCTTGGCCCGGGCGATCCCGCGCAGCTTCACGTGGTGCTGCTTGCTGCCGGTGAAGTGGTGGAGGGCGCTGGCAAATTGCGCCTCGGTGACCACCCGCAGGTCGGCCTGCAAGCCGTCGCGCAGCTTGATGGAGCACTTGGTGGGGCCGCGCGCCAGCACTTCGACGGTCTCGGAGGTCTCGGCGAACCGGTCCATCACCGGCGCGGGATCGGCGGCCGCCGCCACCAGGTCCACGTCCGCGTTCGTCTCCTTGTAGCGGCGGACGCTGCCGGCGATCTCCGCGCGCGTCACTCCCGGCGCCGAGCGGACGCGCTCGAGCAGCTTCTCGGCCACCCGCCGCGTCTCGTACAGCGGCTGGCGGGCCTGGGTCGCCTGGAGCGCCTCGAGGGCCTGCAGGATCTGCTGCTCGGTTTTCTCGCCGAATCCCCTCAGGCCGCGCACGAGGTGCTCGCGGCAGGCGCGCTCCAGGTCGGCGAGATTGCCGACGTCCAGCTCCTTGATGAGCACCGCCGCCTTGCGCGGACCCAGGCCCGGGATGCGCATCAGGTCGAGCGCGCCGAGCGGGAACTCCTTGCGGAGCTCGTCCAGGTAGCCCAGCCGGCCGGTGTTGACCAGCTCGGTCACCTTCTCGGAGATCGCCTTGCCGATGCCGCCCAGCTCGGTCAGCGTGCCGTTCTTCACCCGCTCGTAGAGACCGCCGGGGGCAGCCGGGTCGCCGGGGAGCGCGTCGAAGGCGTCGGCGCCCAGATCGTAAGCGCGCACCTTGAAGGCGTTTTCGCCCTTGATCTGCAGGAGCTGCGAGATTTCCCGCAGCGTCTGGGCCACCTCCCGGGGTGTCATGGAAGTCCTAGTGTAGACTTCTCGTAACCGCGGCGCAGCAGTTGCTGTTGCTGCCGCTCGGCCGGCGACCTAGCTTGGGGCGCATGTCCGAGGTCAAGCTGAGGCGGTTCTTCGAGACCAGCGAGGCCGCGCGCCGCGCCGCCTCGTCGCTGAAGAAAGCCGCCGAGGTGGGCGTCCGGTTCAGCGACCAGCCGGGAGAGTTCCGCTTCCACTCCGTGGACGGCAAGCCGGCGTTCGAGATGGGCAAGGCGATGGACCCGGATTTCGAGCTGACGCTCGCGCCTGGCGCCGTGGAGGCGATCACGGCGAGGCCGCAGGCGGACGTGGGCGAGCTGGGCGTGCTGTTCTTCCAGCACATCTTGGCGAAGGACGAGAACGAGAAGATCCGCGTCAAGCTGCACAGCGGGCTGGTGCGGCTCACCATGCGCGGCTGGCTCGGAGTGCTCGCGGCGGGCGGGCCCAAGGTGATCGGCTGGATGGCGCACAAGGGGCTGAAGGGGCCCGGCGCGGTCGCCTCCGCGCTGTCGCGCCTGAAGAAGGGCTGAGGTCTCCGCGTGAACCTCGCGTGTGCCCGCTCCGCCCGGCGTGCTAGGACTGCCGGCATGACCGACGCGCTGCTGGTCTTCACCACGCTGCCCAGCGCCGACAAGGCGGCCGAGGTGGCCAAGTTGCTGGTCGAGGAGCGGCTGGCGGCCTGCGCGAACCTCCTGCCCGCCGTCCGATCCATCTATCACTGGCAGGGGAAGCTCCACGACGAGAACGAGGTGCTGGTCCTCCTCAAGACCCGGGCCGAGCACCTGGAGCGGCTCAAGCTGCGCATCCTGGAGCTGCACCCCTACGAGCTGCCCGAGTTGCTCGCGGTTCCGGTCGAGGCGGGCTACCAGCCCTACCTGGAGTGGCTGGCGGGCGAGACGAAGTAGCGCTCACTTCTTCTTGAACAAGGCGTCGAGCGCGGCCAACGCCTTGGCCCGCGGATCCTCTTCTTTCGGGGCGGTCGGACCTTTGCGGAAGACAAAGAAATCGCAGTAGTTGGCGGCGTCCTTGTCGTGGGGCGGCTCGGCCTGCGGCTCGCGGCAGCCGTAGCGGGCGGCGTCGTCGTAGGCGGCGCAGTTGCGGCACGCGTGCAAGGGGGCCCGGCAGTGCGGGCACTCGTCGCGGCGGCCCGGCGAGCCGCCCAGGCCGAGGTCGATCTCCTTGCCGCACGCGTGGCAGACCTGCATCGGTTCTCCGCCGGAGACGCCTTGCCCGCTCCGGCGCAATGAGACTACCCTCGTTTCTCTTCCATGCGACAGCCCGTCCAGTTCGGAAAGTACTTGCTATTGGACCGGATCGCCGTGGGCGGGATGGCCGAGGTGTTCGCGGCCAAAGCGTTCGGGGCCGAGGGGTTCGAGCGGATCCTCGCCATCAAGAAGATCCTGCCCACCATGGGAGAGGACCCCGAGCTCGTCTCCATGTTCGTGGACGAGGCGCGCATCGCGGTGCAGCTCTCGCACCCGAACATCGTCCAGGTGCTCGAGCTGGGCAAGCACGACGAGACGCTCTACATCGCCATGGAATACATCTCCGGCCGCGACCTGCGGCAGCTGCTCGACCGCTTCCGCCGCCGCGGCCAGCCGATGCCCGTCCCGCACGCCTGCGCCATCGCGGCCGGCGTGTGCGACGCCCTCGACTACGCGCACCGCAAGGGGGACGCCTCGGGCACGCCGCTGGGGATCGTCCACCGGGACGTCTCCCCGCAGAACGTGCTGGTGAGCTTCGACGGCGGGGTGAAGCTCATCGATTTCGGCATCGCCAAGGCGGAGCGGCGGCTGCAGAAGACGCAGTCGGGGATCTTGAAGGGCAAGTTCAGCTACATGAGCCCCGAGCAGGTGCGCGGAGAGCCCCTCGACCGCCGCAGCGACGTCTTCGCCGCCGGGGTGCTGCTCTGGGAGCTGATCTGCGGGCGCAAGCTCTTCACCGGCGACAGCGACTACGCCGTGCTGGAGAAGGTGCGCAGGGTCGAAGTGCCGCCGCCCGCCAGCGTGAACCCGGAGGTGCCGAAGGAGCTCTCCCGAGTGGTGCTGGCGGCGCTCGCCCCCGACCCGCGCGACCGGTACCAGTGGTGCGGCGACCTTCACGACGATCTGCAGCAGTTCGCTCAGCTCGCCGGCGCGCCGCTGGGGTCGCGCCAGCTGGCTGGGTTCCTTCGCGAAGAGCTCCCGGCCGAGCACGAGAAGGAGCGGGCGCGCCTGCAGCGCTGGATGCGCGCCTCTGGCCTCGAGCGGACTTCGCCGGACGCGGCCCGCGAGTGGCATGTCGCGCCGGACGCCGACACGCTGGTTCCCTCGCCGGCTCCGGCGGCGCGGACGCAGCCGGACGGCGGGCCGGGACGAGCCTGGGCCGCGGAATCCCCGACGGTCGAGGTGGACAGCGCGATCCTCGAGGAGCAGCACGGCGCGACCCAGCCGACGCACGTGCTCGGGCCCGGGGAAGGAACGGTGCCGCAGTTCGACAGCTCGGGGGAACCGACCGCCGCGCGCCGCGCCGAGCGGAGGGGCGCGCTGACCAGGCCCCGGAAGGCGCGCGCCGGTTCGCACGTCCGGTGGCTCGGCGCGGGTGCGGCGGTCGGGCTGATCGCGCTGATCGGATTCGCGTACCTCGGCCTGCGCCGCGGACCCGGCAAGGTCGTCGTGACGGTCACACCCGCGGTGGCGGCCGAGCTCATGGTGGACGGCAGGTCCTCGGGGCCGCTGCCGCCGTTCGCACGGCTGCTCCAGCCTGGGCGCCATCGCCTCGAGGTCCGGGCCTCGGGGTACAAGCCGTTCACCGCGATCGTCGAGCTCGGCCGGCGTCCGGTGGAAGTCGAGGCGGCGCTCGCCCGGGAGGAGCCCCCCGAACCGGTTCCGGCTCCGGCCGGGACGCCCGTGCCTGAAACGCGCACGGAGACGGTCGCGTCGGTGCCGGCCGAACAGCGCGGGACGACGCGCGGGACGCAGCGGCGCCGTCCGCACCAAGGCGGGCGTCTGTTGGCGGCGAGTACTCCCATGGTCGTCCCGACCGAGTCCGCCGGGGCCGACTCGCCCGAGTCCGACGAGACAGCGGCAGTTGCCGTGGCACCGCAACCGGCACCGGCCGAGGGCGCCGGCACCGGCGGCGACGACGGAGCAGCCCGCTTGCACGTCATCAGCGAGCCCATCGGGGCGGAGATCCGGCTCGCCGGAAGATCGATCGGCCGCGCGCCCCTGACGACCGACGTCCTCGAGCCCGGCCGCGACTACGACTTGAGCGCCAGCCTCGAGGGGTACGTGAGCGTGCGCCGGCTGGTGCGGACGGGCAGCGGCGTGACCGACGTGACGCTGGCGCTGCCGCTCCAGCCGATCGCGGGCGCCTCCCCCGCGGTCGCGCGCGCGGAGGCGCAGGCGCACCCTGCCGCGGCGCTGATCGGCTACCTGGTCACCAACACGCGTCCCGCCGCGCGGGTGAGCATCGACGGACGCGAGACGGGCCGCTGGACCCCGGTGCCGGAGGCGAACCCGATCGCGTTGCCCGCCGGGGCGCACACCATCCTGTTCGAGACGGCCGACGGGAAGCGGCTCGAGGAGACCCTGCAGATCGAGCCGGGCAAGACGGCCCGTCTGGTCCGCGAGCTCGCAAAATAAAAAAAAATTTATTTTTTGTCCAATGTCTGGTCACCCCAGAGCGTTGGCGGCGGATCGGCGTGGCCGTACTCCCAGCGGGCGCGCCCCTCGGCCACGTTCCAGTCCACGTACTTCTGCGGCGACTGCTTGCGTACCACGGTGAGGTTGCTGCCTTCCGGGTTCAGCTGCACCGAGGCGACTTCCAGGAAGACCCGCTCGACCTGCCGGAGCGCCAGCCGCGCGTCGCGCGGACGCCGCGTGTCGTGGAAGAGCATGCAGCCGCCCACCGCGAGCATCGGCCAGGCCCGTTCCGCGAACCCGGCGCGCAGGCGGTTGGCGCCGTCGTCGAAGATCAGCTCGAAAGGCCCCTCCACCGCGCGCCAGAAGCCGCGGTAGGGAACGAAACGGACTTCGCGCGGGATGCCCAGGCGCCGGAGGTTCTCGCGGGTGCGCTCCACCCACTGCGGCTTGGTCTCCACCGTGACGATCTCGGCGCCCTCGGGAGCCGATTGGGCCAGCACCTGCGTCGACGCGCCCGCCCCGAACTCCAGGATGCGACGCGCCCCGGCCGCCGAGCGCGCGAGCAGCGCAGCGTCCTCGCGCGAGATGTCGCCGACGTAGCGGAGCGGGGTGCCGCTCATCCGAGCGGTTTCAGGCGGCGGACGTAGAGCGCCTCTCCGCCCAGCGCGAATCCGTGCTCCTCGAAGAACTCGTGGCGGTGGTCGCGCGCCGCGGGCAGCCTGAGCTCGACGCGCTTGCACCCCAGCGCCTCCGCGCGCCGCATGGCCTGCTCGAGCAGGTCGCTCCCCACGCCCTTGCCCCGCTGCCCCGCCTCGACCGCGAACAGATCGATGCAGGCGACCCGGCCGCCCAGCCGCAGCTGCGGCCGGTGCGAGAGGGTCAGGACGGCGAACACGCTCCCGTAGGAGACGGCGTGGTGCGCGACGAACGATTCCATCTCCGGGTGCTGGACGACCCAGGAGAGCACGGTCTCCTGCTCGCCCAAGGGAACCACCCATCCGTCGGCGGCGAGCAGCCGGAACAGCACGTCTTTGTCGCTCCGCTTGAGCGGGCGGATGCGATACTCCTTCGCAGGAACGGCGGGCGGCCGCGACACGACAGGCAACGGCATGAAAATACTCGACCACAAAACGGGCGCTTGGGTCCAGCCCCCGGCTATTTCCGGGCCACCGCCGACGCCAGCTCGGCGTCGATCATCTGCTTGAACGCGTCGATCGGCTGCGCTCCGACCAGCTTCTTTCCGTTGATGAAGAAGGTGGGCGTCCCCTGGGCGCCGACCGCGTTACCGGCGGCCATGTCCGCCTCGATCTGCGCCGTGTTCTTCCGGCCCTCGATGGACGCGTGGAACCGGTCCATGTCCAGGCCCAGCTGCCTGGCCACCTCGTTGTAGAGCGCGGGGCTCAACTGCCCTTGCTTCTTGAACAAAGCGTCGTGGAACTCCCAGAACCTGCCCTGCTCGTGCGCGGCCATGGCTGCCTCGGCGGCGGGCATGGCGTTGGGGTGGAACGACAGCGGCTGGTTCTTCCAGGCAAACCGGATCTTTCCTTTGTATTCATCCCGCAGCTGCTGCAGGGTCGGCTCCACCCGGCCGCAGAACGGGCACTGGAAATCCGACCACTCGACGATCGTCACGGGCGCGCCCTTCGGGCCCAGGACCGGCGCGTCGCCGATCTCGATCTTCACCGCCGCCTGCTGCTCGGGCTGCGGCTGCGCCTGCCCCAGGGACTGGACGTTCTGCGCCATGAGCACCTCGTAGAGTTTCTCCGGCTTGACCCCCTTCTTCTCCGCCGCGTTGGCCTTCTCGATCTGCTCGTCGATCACCGGCTTGAACGCCTCGAAAGGTTGCGCTCCGGAGATGAACCGGCCGTTGATGAAGAACGCCGGCGTGCCGTCGGCGCCCACCTGGTTCGCGTACTTCGAGTCGCCCTCGATCGCGGAAGCGATCTCCGGGGACTCCTTGTCCTTGCGCCAGCGCGACAAGTCGAGGCCGATCTGCTTCGCCCACTCCTCGTACTTCGCCTCGGACAGCTCGGTCTGGTGCTGGAACATCAGCTCGTGCATCTGCCAGAACTTGCCCTGCTTGTGCGCCGCCATGGCCGCCTTCGCCGCGGGGAGCGCGTTGGGGTGGAAGGAGAGCGGCTCGTTGCGCCAGACCAGCTTCACCTCGCCCTTGTACGTCTCGAGGATCTTCTTCAGCGTCGGCTCGGCGCGCGAGCAGAAGGGGCACTGGAAATCGGAGAACTCGACGATGGTCACCTTGGCGTGCTTGGCGCCGGTCCAGGGAGAATCGGTCCCCAGGTCGACGTTGCGCGCTAGCGCGGCGGGCGGCGGTTGCGGAGGCGGCGCGGGCGGCGCGGTCTGCCCGTCCTTCACCAGCGCCTCGTAGAGGTCGCCGCGGGAGACGCCCTTCGCCAGCGCGGCGTCTGCGCGCTTCATCGCCGCGTCGATCACCACCTTGAACTGCTCGAACGGCTGGGCGCCCGCGACGCGCTGCCCGTTCACGTAGAAGTAAGGCGTCCCGTTGGCTCCCAGCGCCCGCGCCTGCGTCTGGTCCGCTTCGACCTGGTCCTTGGTCTCCTGGGAATCCGCGTCGCGGTGGAAGCGGTCCAGGTCGAGCCCCAGGTCGCGCGCCATCTGGTCGATGCGGTCGGGCTTCAGCCCGTTCGGCGTGCGCGCGATGTTCGCTTCGAACAGCTTGTCGTGCATCTGCCAGAACTTGCCCTGCTTGCCGGCGGCGATCGCCGCGTGCGCGGCATACGGTGCGTCCGGATGGATGGGGAGCGGATTGTGCTTGAAGGCGAAGCGGACGTCCTTGCCGTAGCGGCCCTCGACCTGCTTCAACACGTCGATGGCGCGGCCGCAGAACGGGCACTCGAAGTCGGAGAACTCGACGATGGTGACCTTGGCCTCGGCGTCGCCCTTCGCGGGCGCGGCGCCGACCGGCACCTTGTAGACGATCTCGGAACCGGGAGGGAGCGGGACCGGCGGCGCGCGGTTGTCGGCCCGGAGCGGGATGCCCACCGAGCCGCCGGAATGCATCTGCACGCCGACGAAGTAGCCGATCGCTCCGCTCACGCACGCAGCCACCGCGACGTTCCAAGCGTTCTTCACGGTTCAATCTCCTCGGACCTACAAAAACAGCCGGACTTGGTCATGCATTTCCGTGCTTTCCGACCTGCCGGCACCCGCCAGCCCCGAATCATACCTGGATCCCGTAGACCACTTGCGCCGCCTTGGCCAGCAGGGCCTGCGTCAGCCGCGCCGCCGAGGCCTCGTCCGCGCAGGTCGCCGTGAGGCGCAGCAAGGCGCCGGCCGCGTCCACCTTGAGGAACTCGACCCGCGGGGGAGGAGCGGAGCGCTCCAGCCCGGGCTCCGCCCCGGCCACGCCGAGCAGCGCCTCCATGGCGGAGCGGGCATCGCCTCTGGGCGGAACCAGCACCTCGGTCCGCACCAGGCGCGATACGGAGCCGAGAGTCAGGTTCTTGACCACTTCGGTGGAAAGCGTCTCGTTGGGGACGATCATCCGCTTTCCGTCCCAGAGCCGGATCACGGTGAAGAGCAGGGTGATGTCCTCGACCGTCCCCCGCTCGCCGCGCAGCTCGATCTCGTCGCCGATGCGGACCGGCTGCGCGAAGGCGATCGTCACGCCCGCGACGGCGTTGCCCAGCGTGCTCCGCGCCGCGAACCCGACGATCAGGCCCGAGATGCCCGCCGAGGCGAGGAGTCCGGCGGAGAAGCCCCGCAGCTCGGGGAACTGGCCCAGACCGATGGCGATCGCCACCACCCAGATGACGGCGTGGACGATGCGCCGGATGATCTGCAGCCGGGTGACCGATTCCGGCTGCAGCGTGCCGCTCAGGCGGTGCTTCTCCAGATTGCGGTGGACTGCGGAGTTGACGAAGCGGCTGAGCAGGGCCGCCGCGACCAGCATGACCAGCACGACCACGATTCCGCGCGGATTCAAATCGCCCAGGACGTCGCGCAAGAGCGAGGTCGTCCCGCCGGCGCCGGGTGGCGGTCCTTCGAGCACGGTGGGGGAAGCTCGCAACGGCCAGCGCCGCCGTCAAGCCGGAGGCAGGGAGGTATGGGAGTGTGGGGGGAAGGGGCGGGAGGAATCCGGCACGGCCGGCGGTTGCTGAAGTACAGTAAAAGGAACAGTGGACCAACCCCACGCACCACCTGGATCCGGCGCCGGCAAGGGCGCCGTCGTGGCAGCCCTGCTGCTGCTCGGCGGCGGTCTGGCTGCGCGCGCCCAAGAAGCCCCGGCCCCGGCCGCGGACGCCGGGCAGCCGCAGGCTGCAAGCGCCCCTGCGGCAGACGCGGGGCAGACGAAAGCGGAGCCTCAGACGAAAGCGCAGGCGCAGACCCAGCAAGACCTGACGCCGCCGGGCGAGTCGGGCGACAGCCAGGACTCCGCCGACGACGAGCGCGCGGTCGAGCGGGCGATCGAGAACGTGGTGACCGAGGACGCCGGGCCCGACGCGGGCTCGCCCGACCACCCGGCCGAGGTGAACGCGGTGCCCGCCACCGCGGCCAACGCCGTGGCGCAGCACGCGAGCCACCTGGAAGGGCTGGCGCTGTGGAGGAAGGCCAAGCTCACCGGCACCGGCGACGCCCTGGGCTATTTCGCCGACTCCCCGGACGGAAAGCGCGTGCGCATCTCGGTCGAGCCGGCGCTGCAGAAGCAGATGGCCAAGCTGATGCGGACGTACCAGCCGATGCAGAGCGCGCTGGTGGCGATCGATCCGAAGACGGGCAAGGTGTTGGCGCTGGTCGAGTACGCCAAGGACGGCAAGTCCGACGGGCTGGCCATCAAGCCGCTATACCCGGCGGCCTCGGTCTTCAAGATCATCACCGGAGCCGCGCTGCTCGAGGCGGGCGTCTCGCCGGACGCCGAGACCTGCTACCACGGCGGGCTGCGCGGGATCGTCGGCAGGCTGCTCGAGGACAAGCCGCACAGGGACCGGCGCTGCATGTCGCTCTCCATGGCGCTGGCCAAGAGCGCCAACGTGGTGTTCGCCAAGATGGCGGTGAAGCACCTCGACGGCGAGTCCCTGCGCAAGGCGGCGGAGCGGTTCCTCTTCAACCGGCCCATCTGGGACGTTCCGGTGGAGGCCTCCCCGGCCGACATCCCCGACGGAAAGCTCGACCTGGCGAAGAGCGCCGCCGGCTTCGGCAAGGTGAAGCTCTCCCCCTTGCATGCCGCGCTGATCGCCGCCGCCGTGGGGAACGGCGGCATCGCCTACGAGCCCAGCCTGATCGAAGAGGTGGACGGCGTTGCGTTCAAGGCCACCGAATCGTCGCGCCTGCTCAAGGAAGAGACCGCCGCCGCGCTGCGCGACATGATGAAGTCCACGGTGACTGACGGCACCGCGACCTCCTCGTTCCGCGAGCGGGGCCGCTCGGTGCTGGGCGACATCTCGGTGGCCGGGAAGACGGGCTCGCTCTCCAACCACCGGCGGCCGTTCATGGACTACTCCTGGTTCGTCGGCTTCGCCCCGGCCGACGATCCCAAGATCGCGGTGGCCGCCGTGGTGGTGAACGGGCTCAAGTGGCGCATCCACGCTCCCTACGTTGCGCGGGAGGCGTTTCGCGCGTATCTGGTCGGAGGCGCCCTCGGGCAGCCGCCCGTGGCGCGCGTCCACCGGCGGCATCGCCGGCACAGGTAGCGAATGCGCGAGGTCGTCCTCTACACCCGGTCCGGCTGCTGCCTCTGCGACGAGGCGAAGCACGCTCTCCAGGTGGCCCGCGCGCAAGTGCGCTTCATCCTGCGCGAGGTGGACATCGACTCGGACCCCGCGCTCCAGGCTGCGCACCGGTTCGACGTCCCGGTGATCGAGATCGACGGCCGCCGCGCGTTCAAGCACCGGGTGACGCCTCGCGAGCTGGTGGAAAGGCTGTCCCGGTGACCGAGCAATCGCGCAGCTATTCGAGCATGCCCAAGGCGGCCCGGCGCACCTGGGTGGTGCCGCGCTGGCTGAAGGAGGCGTTCGTCGCCTTCGCGCTGGTCGCCATCGCGGCGGTGGCGGTGAGCAAGGCGGTGCAGCACTTCGGCGGCAAGGTGGACCGCGCGGCGGGCGCGATGGACGCGGACGAGCTGCGCGCAACCCCGGCGCCCGCCTTCTCTCTGCCCGATCGGGACGGCAAGCCCGTCGATCTCTCCGCGTACCGGGGGAAGGTGGTCTTGCTGAACTTCTGGGCCACCTGGTGCCCGCCCTGCCGGGACGAGGAGCCCTCGCTGCGGAAGCTGACCGGCGCGATGGACCCGGGGACCTTCCAGCTGGTGGCGGTCAGCGTCGACGAAGGCGGGTGGCCGGCGATCGACAAGTTCTTCGGCAGCAACCGTCCGCCGTACGCGGTCGCCCTCGACCACGAGGCCCGCATCTCGCAGATCTACGGCACCACCAAGTTCCCGGAGAGCTACCTGATCGACTCCTCCGGGACCCTGCGCCTGAAGTTCATCGGCCCCCGCAACTGGACCGACCCCGCCGTCTTCACCCTCCTCTCCAGCTACGGCGCCTCGAAGCGCGGCTAGGTACTGAGGAGGCGGCGGATCAGGTCGCGGAGTTGGCCCGGATCGAAGGGTTTTTCGATCTGGGGGTTCGGGACGCGGCGGAGGAAGTCTCGGGCGGCCTCGGTGAAGGCGCCGCCCGAGAGGAAGACCATCCGTTCGGCGAGTTGCGGGCGGGTGCGCAACAGCTCCGCGTGCAGCTCCATGCCGGTCATCTCGGGCATCATCAGATCGGAGATCACCAGGTCGAACTGCTCCCGGGCCAGCACCTCCAGCGCCGCGCGCCCTCCTTCCACGAAGACCACTTCGTGATCGCGCGAGAGCGTGCGGCGGACCGCGCGCGCCACCAAGGCATCGTCCTCCACCAGCAGGATCCGGCTTCGCGAGGCGGCCGGAGCGTTCTTCGGCGGTGCCGCCGTGTCGGATTGCCAGGCCGGGAGCGTCACGCGAAAGGCGCTGCCGAGCCCCGGTTTGCTCTCCGCCTCGATCCGGCCGCCCAGCGAGTCCACGATCCCGTGGCAGATGGATAGACCGAGCCCGGAGCCGGACCCGACCGGCCGGGTGGTGAAGAAGGGATCGAAGACCCGAGCGAGCACCTCGGGGGACATGCCCGCCCCGGTGTCGCGCACTTCGAGCACCATCTCGCCGCCGCCGCCCGTCCACACCGAGACGCGCACTTCGTTGCGGTCCGCGTCGCCCTCCGGGATCGATTGCGCCGCGTTGAGGATCAGGTTCACGAGCACCTGCCCGAGGTGCGCCTCGCTCGCCTCGACCTGGGGAGCGGGTTGGAAGTCGCGCACCACCCTCGCGCGGTGGCGCAGCTCGTTGGAGAGGAGGTTCAGGACCCGCTCGGCCACCAGCGGCACGTCGAGCGGCTGGCGGCGCTCGTCGAGCCCGCGGGAGAAGACCTTCAGGCCGCGGACGATCTCGGCCACCCGGTCCGCGCCCCGGTGCGCCTCGGCGACCGCCTCGAGCAGGTCGCGCGTGTGCGGCGTATCGGGGAGCATCTTGGCCAGCTCCTGCTCGAGGAGCGCCAGGTTCGCCAGCACCGAGGCGAGCGGGTTGTTGATCTCGTGCGCCAGCCCGCCGGAGAGGGTGCCCATCGAGGCCATCCGCTCGGAGAAGACCAGCTGCGCCTGGCGCCGGGCCCGCTCCTCCTCCGCGGCGCGCTCCGGACCGGTGTCGCGCATCACCAGGAGCGCCCCCGCGATGATCCCCGAGCCGTCGCGGAGCGGGACGGCCGTGTCGACGATGGCCCGCTCCATCCCTCCCTTGGCCACCAGGAGCCCGAGGGCGCCGGGGCTGCGGGCCACGGCCTCGCCGCGGAGGGCGCGCTCGACCAGGTCGTCGAGCGTCCCGCGATCCTCCGCCTCGACGATCCGCACCACCTCGGAGAGCTTCTTTCCCCGGGCCTCGTCGGCGGGCATCCCGGTCAGCGTCTCCGCGCGGCGGCTCATCCGGGTGACGCAGCCGCTGCGGTCGACCGCGACCAGGGCGTCGCCGATGCTGTCGACGAGGGCCTCCAGAACCTCCTGCGGGTCCTTCATGGAACCGGCGCCCGAGTTGGTGTAGGTTTAAACCACACCTTCAACCACATAGAGCCATCCGTGTGTCGGGAGGCCGGTCGCAAGTGTCGCAGGCGGCAGGCCCTTTGCGGGTTGCCGCGCCGCAGCGGGGGCCGCGCATCTGGTCGGGCAGCCTACCGGGCGGTCTCAGCCCCGGCAAGTTGTCGACAGTTCCTAGGACTTGGGTTTACCTGTCCAGAAACTGGACGGCGCCTTTTCGGGCTGTACGGCCAGTCGAACGTCGGGCTATAAGCGGGCCAACGAGCGTCTTGGGACGTTCACGTACGGAGGACGGGCGCGTGGCGACGCAGGTCGTGCTGATGGGGCTCGGCGCCATCGGGCGACTGATCGCCCGGGCCGTCCTCACCCGGACCGACCTGGAGATCGTCGCCGCCGTGGACCTCGATCCACAGCGCGTCGGGCGCAAGCTGTCCGACGTGATCGACGCGCCTTCTCCCGAGGTGATCATCACCTCGGACGCCGGGGCGGCGCTGAAGAAGGCGCAGCGCGGGGTGCTCTTGCACGCCACCGGCAGCCGGCTGGACCGCGTCGAGGGCGAGCTGGCGCAGGCGCTCTCGGCCGGGCTCGCGGTGGTGTCCACCTGCGAGGAGCTTTCGTATCCCTGGCTGCGCCACCCAGAGATCGCCGAGCGGCTCGACCGGATCGCCGAGCGCCGGAAGGTCGCCCTGCTGGGCACGGGCGTGAACCCGGGATTCGTGCTCGACCGGCTGCCGGCCACCTTGGGCAACGTGGTCGGACGGGTCGACCGCGTGCAGGCCCGGCGGGTGGTGGACGCCCGCACCCGGCGGCTGCAGCTGCAGCGCAAGGTCGGCGCGGGCTTGAACGAAGAAGAGTTCGACCGCGGGGTCGACGACGGCACCGTCGGCCACGTGGGGCTGATGGAGTCGGCGGCGCTGGCGGCGCTCGGGGTCGGCCTGGAGGTGGACGAGGTCGACGAGGACATCGACCCGGTCGAGGCCGACGACGACGTGCAGGGAGAAGGCTTCACGGTTCCCCGGGGAGGCATCGTGGGGGTGCACCAGGTCGCGCGGGCGTTCCACGAAGGCAAGGAAGTCGCGCACCTGGAGCTGACCATCGCGCTCGGGGCGCCGGACCCCCGGGACGAGATCGAGCTGATCGGGGATCCGGGGCTCAAGTGCATCATCCCCGGCGGAGTGCCGGGCGACAAGGCGACCGCCTGGTCGGTCGCCCACGCCGCCCCGCTGGTGGCCGGTGCCGAGCCTGGACTGATCACTGTATTGGACCTGCCTGCGGGCAGATGAGGAGCGTAGCGCCGTGGATCGCAATGCCATCGGTCGCGAGTCGAAGGCGGCCCTCAACGAGGTGGAGAAGGGCGCGATCCGCCGCTTCGCCGAGGCGGTCGGCGAGACGAACCCGATCTACTTCGAGGAAGCCGCGGCGCGTGCCGCCGGGTACCGCAGCGTGGTCGCTCCGCCGACGTTTCCCACCACCCTCCGCGCCGGCAGCGACCTGCGCGAGGGCCTGCTCCTTTCGCCCGGAAAGCACCTCCTCCAGGCGGAGCAGAGCTTCGAATACGCCCGGCCGATCGTGGCCGGAGACAAGCTGACCGTCCGCAGCAAGGTGGCCGAGGTGTCGCAGCGCAATACCCCCAGCGGTCTCACCGACGTCGTGGTGATCGAGGACGAGGGGAAGGACGAGACGGGCGCGGTCGTCTACCGGTCGCGCCAGCTGTGGGTGGTGCGCACCGCGCCCAAGCACGCGCCGGGAGAGCTCCATGAGTAGCCGAAGCGCCGCCAAGAAGATGCGGCCGCCTCCCAAGGCAGCCGCCAAGGTCGCCAAGGCGCCGGCGAAGCCGAAGGCGCGCAAGCTGGCCAAGGTGACCCGGTTCCCCAAGGTGGGGAAACACGCGGAGAAGAAGCGACCGCGAAAGGCCACGCCGCCCGCCCGCTCCTCCGCCAAGGCTCCGCCGCCCAAGGCAGCGCTGAAGAAGCCGCTTCCGCCCTTGCCCCCGCTCACTCCGCCCAAGCAGGTGCAGCCGCCCAAGCAGAGCCTGGCGCGGTCGTTCTATTGGAGCGAGCTGCGGGTGGGCGACGACCTGCCGCCGCTCTCGAAGCCGGCCATCGACCGGGTGCAGATCGCCCGCTATGCGGCGGCCTCGAACGACTTCAACCGGCTGCACCTCGACGAGCCCTTCGCGCACGCGCTGGGGTTCCCGGGCTTGTTCGCGCCGGGAATGCTGGCGATGGGGTTCGTCGGCCAGCTGCTCACCGCCTGGCTCCGGCGCGGGCACGTCCGCAGGCTGGCGGCCCGGTTCGTGAAGATCGTCTGGCCGGGCGACGAGCTGACCTGCCGGGGACGCATCGCGGAGCTGCGCAAGGAGAACGGCGCCTGCTACGCGGACGTGGAGCTGTGGGCGGAGAACCAGAAGGGAGAGCTGGTGCTGCGCGGGCAGGCGACGTGCGAGCTGTACGAGTCGCCGGCGATGGGAGGGGGAGGGGACGCAGGAGGGCTCCTGTTCGCGTTGCAGGGGCAGGCGGCTGGCGCGATCGGGCAGGCGCAGCCGAAGGGCGGCAAGGCGCCGCCGCGGAAGCGGTGACGATCAGGCTTGGGGCCGCGGTGGTGGGGGCGATCTGCGCCGCGGCGTGCGCGTCGGGGAAGGCGGCGTCGACGGCGACCGCGACACCGACAGCGACGGCGACGGCGACACCGACGGCGAGATCGACAGCGACAGCCAGTTTGACGGGGGTGGGGGGGAAGGCGCTGTCGCAGCGGGAGCTGCTTTCGCGTGCTGCGGCGGCGTGGGCGAGGAGGGATGAACCGGGGTTGATGGAGGATGCGATCCGGTATTGGGAAGAGGCAGCCTTGCAGCCACCGGTGCCGGTGGAGGCGCTGACCTCGGCGGCCAGGGCGCGCAGGATGCGGATCGAGCGGCTGGGGATGACGGCGGATGGGCTGCACGAGACGGCCCGCGATGCCGGGGCTTGTGCGGACGATGCGCGGAGGGCGTGGGCGGCGTTGGAGCCCGATGCGGCGGCGATGGCGGCAGCGGGACGGCCGCTGGCGGAGGTGCTGGGACGGATCGGGGCGCGGGCGGCCGAGCCGCTCTACCTCGAGGCGGCGTGCACGGCGGCGTGGGCCAGGGCGCAGGGTTTCACGCCGTTGATCGAGCGGCGGGGAGAGCTGAGGCAGATGCTCGGCCGGGTGGGGGAGCTGTCGCCGGATCTCGACGAGGCGGGCGCGGAGCGCGAGCTGGGGAAGCTGTACGCGGCGCTGCCCGCGTACGCGGGGGGCGACCTGCGCGAGTCGCGCGCGCACTTCGAGGCGGCGTTGGCCCGGGCGCCGTCTTCGGCGCGCACCCGGATCGTCTTCGCCCGGACCGTCGGGGTGAAGGCGCAGGACCGCGCCTTGTTCGAAGCCCAGCTGCAGGCCGCCTCGGGCGCGGAGGACGAGGCGCTCGCGTCGGAGGCGAAAGAGCTCCTGGCCCGGGAAGACGAGCTGTTCGGCCCGGCCGAGGCGGCGCAGCCGATCCCGGGCGGACCGACGCGCTGAAGCCCCGAAAAAAAAATTTATTTTTTTTTCTGGGGTAGGGGAGTACCCCCCACACCTGGGCGCACCCGCCAGCTTTGCACTCTAGCGGCTGCGCACCAGGGCGGTGGCGGGATCCAGCTGGGCGGCCGCGCTTCCGCCCGGGCCGCCAGCGCCGGCGCGCGCAGCTCGGGCGTCAGATCCTGGTCGGGCGATTGGAGCACGGAATCGAGCAGCGCGCGCGCTCCACTGGCGTCGCCCTGGCCCTGCCGGGTCAGGGCCACCTGCGCGCGTGCCTTCCCGATCATGGAGCGCAGCGCGGTCAAACTCGCCGGACCCGATGCGTCCTCCGCGGGACGGTTCGGCCGCGCGACCCGTTCGCTACTGGAAACGGGACCGCTCCGCCTAGAAACGGGAGCGCTTCGCCTCCCAGGATCCGGGCAGGTCCGGCCGCCCGCCGAAGAACGAGCCGGTCCAGGACCCGTCGCGTGAGCCGGGGCGCTGGCGCAGGTCGCCGTCGAAATCGTCGTTCCCCAGCTGCCCCGCGCAGCTCGTGCCGCTGCGGCAGACCGAGTCGTCGTCGCCTACTCCTCCGATCGAGGCGCGGCCCCCGAACACGAGCAGATCCGTGTCGAACTTCAGCGACGCGAGCAGGCCGATCGCCGCCTGGCCCGCCATGCCGACGGCGCCGGCGCAGGCGCTCTCGATCGCCCCTGCGGGAATGACTCCGTCGGTGAAGTCCGAGACCCACTGGCCGATCCCGGAGCAGTCGACCATGCACTGCTGGCCGCCCCGGCAGTCGGTGGCTTCGGCGAGGCACTGCCAGGGCGTCGAGAGCGACAGGGCCGCGCCGACGGCGGTGACGGCGGCCCTCCCGATCTCGACCTGGACCTGCCTCTGCGACACCGCGAGCTGCCAGCGCGCAGGAGTAGAACCGGGGACCGGCTCGACGGCGGCCGTGAACGGCGCCGCGCGCACCGCCACCGCCGGCAGGATCTCCCCTCTGCAGCGAGGGTGAGCGGACGAGTCGAGCGTGAAGGTGGTCGCCACGTCGAGCCGCGCGCACTCCGGCGGCACCTGGGGGTCGCCCTCGATGTCTTCTCCGCACAGGGGCAACCAGTAGAAGACCAGGCTGGTCCAGACCTCCGAGGCTTGTGGATGGGCCGCGTCCGGGCCGGGCGACAGCCTCATCCTTCCTTCCGCCCGCAGGAAGCTGAGCAGAGTTCCCAGATCGTCTCCCACCCGCACCACCGCGTAGAACCAGCCCGGCAGGAACTGCTCGAGCAGCGAGTCGATCACCGCCTGCAGCCAGGCGGGAAGGCCCAGCCTGCCCGAGAGGAGCTGGTCGAGCGCGCGGATTCCCCCGAACACGAGCTGCAGTCCGCCCGGCAGAGAAGCGCGCAGATCGAAGGCGTGCTTGGTGTGCCAGACGCCGGTGACGTCCGGCAGGACGGGATCCCCGGGGACGCCGGGCTCGCACAGGCCGTCGGCGCAGAAGTACCCGGCAGGGCAGTCGCAGGTCGGCGCCGGCAGTCCGCGCACGGTGACTGAGAAAGTGACGCCCTCGCTCCCGCTGAAGGCGGAAGCCTCGAATTCCGGCTCCTCTCCTTGGCCCATCAAGAGGGCCTGCGCCTCGCCCGCGGGGTTGGTGGTGGCCCGCGCGGACCTGGCTCCGCTGCTCCCGAAGGTGGCCCGTGCCGAGGGCGGGACGGAGAAGAAGACGATCTCGCCCGCGGCGGGCTCGCCCGTGTCGGCGTCGATCGCGCGCACCCTCAGCGGCGTCGAGCCCGACTCGGAGAGCGTCACCGACGCGGTCTTCCCGCCCGGGTCGACCAGCGTGCCGGGCCCGCCGACGACCTGGAGGATCCTGCGGACCGGCGCGATCTCGACCCCGAACCGCACCTGGGGCACGTCGAACGCCGGCGCGCTGGCGATCACTTCGGCCGATCCGGTCTGCCCGTGCGCGGTGACCGAAACGCCCGCCACGCCGCCCTCGCCGGTGGCCACGTCCGGCGAGCCGATCGCCAGGGCGCCCGGGTCGCCCGCGACCTCGAAGTGGACGAGCGCATCCGGGACGCCGCCGACCTCGTCGCGCGCCAGCACCACCCGCAGGGTGCGGGTCTCCCCGGGGTGAAGAACGAGGTCGGTCTCCGAGACCGCGGCGAACCGGTAAGCCGCGTCGTCGATTTTACCGGCTCCGGAGGGGTCGTCGCAGGCCGCCAACGTGAGGCAAAGGACGGCGGCGAGGAGGCGTGCCACGGATCACATCGTTGCGGATCGCATCGATTCCGCCCATCGGTCGACCGGATGACGCGCGGACGGTGGTCCCTCTTCCGGGCCCGGTCCGCGAAATGTTAAGGCGGTTGCCATGGCCTCCCCGTCCACGCTGCGGGCACAGGCGCTGCTCGAGTTCGAGCTGCCTGCCGCCCCCCAGCGGGTGGACGAGCTGCCTTCCGGGCCCGGAGTGTGGGTCTACCGGCTGCAGGCTCCCGACGGACGCTTCCAGCTCGTCTGCGCCGAGGGCGCCCTCGCCGTGGCATTCGAAGCGACGCTCTTCGACCTGTTGGCGGAGAGCCGCTACCCCGCTCCGCGACCCCGGCGGGCCAAGGGAGGAGGCCTGATCGCCCGGCTCGACCGGGAGCGCGGCCACGCCGGGGCCGCCTGCTACGCAGTGGGCGCCGGGGAGCAGCTCGATCCGGCCAGCGCCACCACTCCACAGCTCCTCGAGATCGGCAGGCTCCTGGCCAGGCTGCACCAGATCGGGGAAGCGCATCCGGCCTCGGTGCCGGCCGCCTTGAGCTGCGCGGAGCTGGCCTCCCGGTTGCCGCTGAACGCGGAGGGGGAGCGTCTGGCGCCCGCGCTGCGGGCCGACCTGTCTTCCATGCCGGCGGGAGCCGCGCACGGCGGGTTCGGGCCGAGGCAGGCCCTCTACATCGGCGACCGCTGCTCGGCGGTGCTCCCTTCGGGGGAAGCGCACAGCGGCCCGCTGGTCCTCGACCTGGCCCGCGCCGCCTGCGCCTGGGCGGTGACCGCGGCGGAGCCGCTCCCCGCAGTGCGCGCGGTGATCTCGGGGTACCAGGCGCTGCGGCGGCTCGATCCCGAAGAGCGCGACGCGCTGTACCCGGCGCTGCTCTGCGCCGCGGCGCGCGAAGGGGCGGTCGCCTTGGTGTCGGGGCGGCCCGAGGCGCTGGCCGCGCTCGGCGCCATCGAGGCGATGGGCGAGAAGGATCTGCGTGCGGCGGCGGGCTGACTACATCCCCGAGCTGATCTTCCAGTCGCCGTCGATCTTGACGAACTTCATCCGCTGGTCGTCCGACTCGGTGAACCACTTCTCGCCGGTGGGCAGGGCCACCGCGTAGCGCATCACGGCGAAGTAGTCGACCTGAGCGCGGTCGCCGTCGATTTTCAGATTTCGGGGGTCGATGTCGATCTTCAAGGCGCGCACGCCGTTGAAATCCTTGGGCACCGACTTGCGCAGCCCGGCCAGATCGCGCGGATCGGCGGGGCGGTTGGGGTCTCCCTTGTCGAAGTACCCGGGCGCGGCGAGCGAGAGCAGGGCGTCGGCGTCGCGCGCTTCCATCGCCTGCTTGTAGTTCACCAGCACTTGCAGGACGGCACGGTTTTCGGGCTCGTCGGGGATCTGGGTGCCGGGGATCACTCTGTGGGTGCACGCCGCGAGCGCGGCCAGCGCGAGCAGGGGGGCAGTGCGCATGGCTTGCATCTAGTTTGAAAGGGCGCGCCGGTCAAACGAGTTCATGGTAGGCGATGCCCGTGGCGAACTGGACGGACGTCGGGCCGGCGGACCTGGTGGAGGGCGAGCTGCGCGGCCTGGAGATCGGCGAGCGGCTGGTTCTGCTCGCCTGTCACGAGGGGCGGGTGACCGCGATGGACGACTCGTGCAACCACGCCGGGTGCCTCTTGTCGGGAGGCTGGCTCGACCTGCGCAAGCGCGCGGTGGTGTGCCCCTGCCACGAGTATTGCTTCGAGCTGGGCACCGGGCGCAACGTGACGTTCCCGCGGCTGTGCGGCGATCAGCGGGCCTTCCCCGTGCGGGTGGAGGGCGGGCGAGTGCTGCTGCGGCTGGAGGAGTAGGTGGCGCACAAACACGGACACGATCACGCGAAGGTGCCTGGAGAGCACAAGGCGCGGGCGCCCCGCAGCGCCAAGGTGTACGTCGTGACCTGCTCGGACTCGCGTACCGAGGCCACCGACGAGGGAGGGCGCATCCTGCGCGAGAAGCTGCTCGAGGCGGGCCACGAAGTGAGCGGCTCGGCCATCGTGCCCGACGATCCGCAGCGGATCGCGGCGGAGCTGGACCGCGCGCGCTCCGCCGGAGCGCAATTCGCCTTGATCACCGGTGGCACCGGCCTGTCGAGCCGGGACTCGACCTTCGAGGCGCTTTCGCGGTCGGTGGTCCGGCCGCTGCCCGGGTTCGGCGAGCTGTTCCGCATGCTCTCGTACGAAGAGATCGGCAGCGCCGCCATGCTGTCGCGGGCCCTGGCGGGACAACTGGGGAGCGGGCTGTTCGTGTTCGCCATGCCGGGCAGCCCCGCCGCGGTGAGGCTCGCCTGCGAGAAGCTGATCCTGCCCGAGCTGACCCACGTCCTGGAGGAGCTGTCGCGGTGACGGCCGCCGTGCAATGGAAGCGCGCCGCGGTGGTCGGTCCCGCGCTCCGCGACCTGCTCGTGCGCACGGACGCGGCGGCGCGGCTGCGGGGCGATCCGGTCGAGCTGGTGCACCTCTACTCGGACCCGCTCGACGTCGAGGTGGCGGGACTGCTCTGCGCCGCGCTCGCCTACGGCCGCGTCGACCTGTTCAAGCCGCGGCTCGCCGCGCTGCTCCGGTCGTTGGGGGCTTCGCCCGGAGCGACCGCGCGGGACGCCGCGCCGCCCGAGCTGCTCCGGCGGTGCGCGGCCTTCTCCTACCGCATGACAGGCCCCCGCGACGTGGCTTGCCTCTTGTACGGCGCCGGCCGGATCGTGCGCGCTCACGGGTCGCTGGGCGCGTTCTTCGCCGCGCGCTGGCGCTCGACCGGCTCGCTGCGGGAGGCCCTGGGAGGGTTCGTCGACGAGCTGTGCGCGGCGGACTTCACCCCCTTGCTCGGGCAGCGCGGCCCGACCCGGCGGCTCAAGCACCTCCTTCCGCACCCGTCCCGGGGCAGCGCCTGCAAGCGGCTCAACCTGTTCCTCCGTTGGATGGTGCGGGGCCCCGACGGAGTGGACTTCGGCCTCTGGGACGTGCCCCGCAGCGCCCTGCTGGTGCCGCTCGACACCCACGTGCACCGCATCGGGCGCTTCATCGGGCTCACCCGGCGCAAGGACCTCTCCTGGCGCACGGCCGAGGAGGTGACGCGGCGGCTCCGCGCGCTCGACGCGGACGACCCGGTCCGGTTCGACTTCGCCTTGAGCCACCTCGGCATCAGCGGCCGCTGCGCCTCCCGCCGGGACGCCCGCCGCTGCGCGGACTGCTCCCTCAAGCCGATCTGCAGATTCTGGACTTGATGGACCTCGTAGACGCTTGTGCCCGGCAGGGCGATCGCCTAAACCCGGCGCGTGTCCACCGGGCATTTCCGCAAGACGCTCATCCGATTGCTGGTGAACGGGGAGGAGCACACCCTCGCCGTCCCGGTGCAGCGTACGCTTCTCGAAGCCCTGCGCTACGAGCTGGGGCTCACCGGAAGCAAGCAGGGCTGCGACAAGGGCGACTGCGGAGCGTGCACCGTGCTGGGCCGGCCCCGCGACGGGAGCGGCCGGGGAGAGCCGATCCTCTCCTGCATCACGCTCGCGCAGGATGCCCAGGACCTGGCAGTGACGACCATCGAAGGGCTGGCCGGGCCCGCGGGGCTCGATCCGGTGCAGCGCGCTTTCGCCGACTGCGGCGCGCTCCAATGCGGCTTCTGCCAGCCCGGGATGATGCTCTCGGCGCGCGCGCTCCTCGACCAGTGCCCGCGGCCGAGGCGCGAGCAGATCCAGGAGGCCCTCTCCGGCAACCTGTGCCGCTGCACCGGCTACACCAAGATCTACGAGGCGGTGGAGGTCGCCGCCGGCTTGCGGGAGCCGACTTCCACCCCTCCGGTGCGCAGCGAGCGCGCGGCGCCCTCCGACCAGGTGGCGCACGCGCCGAAGGAAATCGCTCCATGACCCACCCGGTGCACCGGCCCGGGCACGTGGGCGCGCGCTTTCCCAAGGTGGACGGCGCGGGCAAGGCGGACGGCAGCGGAATCTACACGGACGACATCCGGCTGCCGCGCATGCTGCACGCGAAGATGCTCCGCTCGCCGCACGCGAACGCGCGGATCCGCGGCATCGACCTGAGAGAGGCCGAGAAGTACCCCGGGGTGGTGGCGACCCTGGTGGGCGCCGAGATGCCGGCCAAGTACGGGGTCATCCCCTGGACGCACGACGAGCAGGCCCTCGCCACCGATCACGCGCGCTTCGTCGGCGACGAGGTGGCGTGCGTCGCCGCCGTGGACGAGCGCACCGCGGACGAGGCGCTCCAGCTCATCCGGGTGGATTACGAACCGCTGCCGGCCGTGCTCAGCGTCGAGGAGGCGCTGGCGCACCCGGAGATCAAGGTCAACGAACGCGCCAAGGTGGGCAACGTCACCAAGCACGTCGAGCTGGAGTTCGGACCGGTGGACGACGCTCTCGCCGGCGCGGCGGCGATCTGCCACCAGGTGTACGAATACGCCGGCTCGACGCACGCTCCGATCGAGCCGCATTGCGCGGTCGCCCGGGTGGACGGGGACGGCAACCTGACCGTCTGGTCCTCCACGCAGATCCCGCACTACGTGCAGCGCGAGCTGTCCCGGGTGCTGGGGCTTCCGCAGAGCAAGGTGCGGGTGATCCAGCCGCTCCTGGGGGGCGCTTTCGGCGGGAAGAGCGATCCGTTCTCGCTCGAGTTCTGCGCGGCGAAGCTGGCCATGAAGACCGGCCGCCCGGTGAAGATCCTCTTCACCCGCGAGGAGGTCTTCTACGCGCACCGCGGCCGCCATCCGATGCGCATGGACCTCAAGGTGGCGCTGGACCGCGACGGGCGGATCAGCGCGGTCGACAACACCATCCACATCGATGGCGGCGCGTACGCCTCGTTCGGCCTGGTGACCGCGTACTACGCCGGGCAGCTGCTCACCGGGCCGTACCGGTTCGGCACCTACCGGTTCGACTCCACCCGGGTCTACACCAACAAGCCGCCCTGCGGCCCCAAGCGCGGGCACGGATCGGTGCAGCCGCGCTTCGCCTTCGAAGTGGCGCTCGACGAGGCGGCCGAGCAGCTGGGGATCGATCCCATCGAGGTGCGCCGGCGCAACTTCATCGGCGAGAACGTCGAGACGGTGAACGGGCAGCGGATCACCTCCAACGGGTTCCTCAAGTGCCTGGAGATCGTCGAGGAGGCCTCGGGTTGGAAGGATCGCCGCGGAAAGCTCGGCCCGGGCCGGGGCCTGGGCGTGGCCGGCTCGATGTACATCAGCGGCACCGCCTACCCGGTGTACCCGAACGAGATGCCGCAGAGCGGGGTGCTCTTGAAGCTCGACCGTTCGGGCCGGGTGACGGTGTACAGCGGGGCGAGCGACATCGGCCAGGGCGTCAACACGCTGCTCTGCCAGATCTGCGCGGAAGAGATGGGCTGCGATCCGCGCGACGTCACCGTGGTGGCGGCCGACACCGACTTGACGCCCGTCGACCTGGGCGCCTACTCGAGCCGGGTCACGTTCATGGTCGGGCTGGCGGCCCGGGAGGCGTGCGAGAAGCTGGCGGACAAGCTGCGCGCCGCCGCGGCGGCGAAGCTGGGCTGCGCGCCGGCCGACGTGCGCCTCGAGCTGGGCACCGCCGCGGGGCCGCAGGGCGCGATGAGCTTCGCGGAAGCGTGCCAGCTCGCCGAGGCCGCGGAAGGCGCGACCCTGGCCGCGACCGGCGGATATCGCACCAAGAAGCTGGGCGGCGACTACCGGGGCGGGACCATCGGCGCCTCCCCGGCGTACTCCTTCACGGCCCACGTGGCGGAAGTCCAGGTCGACGAGGAGACCGGCATCTGGCAGGTGCGCAAGCTCTGGGCCGCGCACGACTGCGGCAAGGCGCTCAACCCGACCCTGGTGGAAGGGCAGATCGAAGGCTCGGTGTACATGGGCGCCGCCGAAGCGCAGATGGAGGAGATGATCTACGACCGCCGGGGCCTGCTCTTCGGTCCCTCGCTGCTCGACTACCGCATCCCCACCTCGATGGATACGCCGGAGCTGGACGCGCGCATCGTCGAGAGCGAGGACCCCAACGGCCCGTACGGCGCCAAGGAGGCCGGCGAAGGTCCCCTGCACCCGGCCATCCCCGCCATCGCCAACGCCATCCACGACGCGTGCGGGATCCGGATCCGGCAGCTCCCCTTCTATCCGAACCGCATCTTGCAGCTCTTGCGCGAGCGCGGCGCCCGGCGCCCCGGCAAGGAGCGCGTGGCATGATGACCTTGCCCGCCGTCGACGTGCTCCGCCCGGGGAGCGTAGCCGAGGCGGTGGCGCAGCTCGCCGCCCATCCCGGAGCGCGCCTCCTGGCCGGGGGCACCGACATCGTCCCCAATCTCAAGTACGGCATGTACGAGGCGCGGCACCTGGTCGCCCTGCGTGGCCTCTCCCGCGAGCTGCGCTACGTGCGCATAGGTGAGCCGGACCGCGAGATCCGGCTGGGCGCCCTCTGCACCATCGACGAGCTGGCGCGCGACCCGATCGTCTTGGCGCGGCTGCCCGCGCTGGCGGATGCGTGCGCGCAGATCGCCGGGCCCCAGCTGCGCCGGATGGGGACGCTGGGCGGGAACCTCTGCCTCGACACGCGCTGCGTCTACATCAACCAGACCTACTTCTGGCGCAGCGCGCTCGGCTTCTGCCTGAAGAAGGACGGCACCGCCTGCCACGTGGTGGCGGGCGGCCAGCGCTGCGTGGCGGCCGCCTCGAACGACACCGCGCCGGTCCTGCTCGCGCTGGGCGCGAGCGTCCGGACCGTCTCGCCCCGCGGCGAGCGCCTCTTGCCCCTCGAGCACTTCTACCTGGCCGACGGCGTGCACAACACCGTGCTGGCCTCCGACGAGCTCCTGGTCGAGGTGCGCGTCCCGGGGGAAGCGGCCTCGCTGCGCCAGGCGTTCCACAAGCTGCGCACGCGCGCGGCGATCGATTTCCCCGCGCTCAACCTGGCCGTGGCGCTGGGGGTCGAGCAGGGCGCGCTGCGCTCGGTGCGCCTGTGCGTGAGCGCGCTGGCCGCGCGGCCCGCGCTGGTGAAGGGGCTGGGCGATCTGGTGGGGCGGCCCGCGGATCGGCGTCTCGCCGACGAGCTGGGGCGTCGCGCGCACAAGCAGTGCAAGCCGCTGACGAACATCGGAATCGATCCGGAGTGGCGCCGCGAAGTGCTGCCCGTCCTGGTCCGCAGGACAGTCCTCCGCGCTCTCGCGGCGTAAACGGCGGCTACCGCACGACGTGCAGTGGGCTGTCGCTGGGCGGCTGATCCCCGGCCGGCCTCGCCACGGCAGGATCGCGCAAGTACGTGTCGGTGAGCCGGCGGCGGGGAAGGAGGCGCAGCGGGAGCGCGGCGAGGCCGGCGCCGTAGGCGAGGGCGACGGCCCCGGCCTTGCGGAGGGCGGACAAGTCCGCCGCCGGGCCCTCGACGATCCCCATGCGGCGAAGGCGCAGCTCTCCGCAGTCGACGGCGAATTCGAGGAATTCGGGAAGCCGGGCGAGCACGGGATGATCGGGAGGCAGCTTCCGCTGCAGGAAGCGCCCCAGCCGCCGGACCGCCCAGGTGGAGACGAGGGAGAGGCCGAGCAGCCTCCGCCGGAGCCCCGCGCGCCGGCGCACGGCCAGCACTGTCCGGCGCTCGCCGAAGTCGACGTGTCGCTCCTCCTGCCGCACGGCGCGCACCAGGATCTCGCGGATCTCGGGGTGGTCGACGGTGTCGATCACGCCGTAGAGGGCGAGAAGGACGAATCCCTCGCCCATCGCCATCTCCAGGCAGACGTGCTCCTCGAAGCTGCCGGGCATCATGCCGCTCGAGAGGAACCGCACCAGGGGGTGGGGCGGCGCGGGCTTCTCGCCGAGCAGATCGAGGATCCGGAGGAAGTTGTCGACGTGCTGGAACTCCTCCACGGCTTGACGGGCGAAAAAGCGGGCGGAGTCGAGGTCGGGCGCGGCGTAGAGCCAGTGCCCGCACTGGATGCCGGTCACCTCGCCGTACAGGAACTGGTTCATCATCCAGCCCAGCACCGCGCGGTCGCGCACCGGATCGAGCCGGGCGCCATTCCAGCCGAAGGTCATCTCCTCGCGCGACAGCAGCATGTCGCCGGGAAGCCTACCTCCAAAAACGCGCCGCCGCCGAATACTGCGGCGATCCGGACCGGTCTGAAAGCACAGCGCCGCCGAATACGGCGGCGACTGGCGGAGGATCTCCGAACCTGTACAATCCGCCCCGGACTTTCGGCGGGGGCGCCATGGGATGGTGTCCCCAATGGCTGGAGGGCGTGGAGTGAGGCGGCCGGTCGACGACACGCGCGAAGTGCGGGCTCCCCCCGAGCTGCTCGCTCGCTGGGCGCTCGAGACGCCGGCGCAGGCGCAGGAAGCGACCTGGTCCGCTCTCTGCTTCCTGGTCGAGGTGGAGCACGCCGCCGCCACCCAGCTGCCGGTGCCCAGCGTGCTGCGCAACGAGAAGGCCGCGCTGGACCCGGACGGCTTCTTGCGGGTACCCCGCGGCGCGCTCGAGCAGTTCAGGGTGCGGTCGACGCGGGCGATGGGCTGGATGGAGCAGCTGCTCTTCTTCCGGGAGCGCTTCCCTACAGCCGCGCAGCGAAACCCACCCGACGCACTGTACGCGCTGGCGCGTCTCTTCGGCGGCTATACCGCGCCAGCCGACGCGGCCGTGGACGTGCTGGTTCGCGAATCGGTGTTGCCGGAGATCGAGGACCTCCTGCACCGCACCGTGACGTATCCGGGACTCAAGCTCATGCAGGAGCGGCAGCGGGAGAGCGAGCCGCAGCGGAGCGCCGAGGCGCGCCGCCTGGCGGGGGCGGTGCTGGGCGAGCTGACCAGCTCGTCGGTCTGGAGCGTGCGCAAGCGGCTGGTCTCGACGGCCACCCGGGCCGTCCTGGGTTCCCGGCCGCTGCTCGAGGAGCTGGAGCGGGGCGGCATGAAGGTCGACCGCGGCCGGGCTGCTCGCGGCTTCGCGCGGAGGCTGGAGGAGGCGGTCTCGGCGCTCAAAGGCGTGCGCGTGCTCCCGGAGGCCCTGATCGCCCGCCTGGCGGGCAAGGTGCAGGAGGAACCCGGGGAGGAAGCGGACCAGGCGGCCGAGCCCCAGAGGGCGCAGGCCGATTCCCGGAAGTAACCGGAAGAACGAAGTGTTAGAAAGCGCGCCGCGGGCGGTCTAGCGGTGGTCCTGCTGCAACGCCGCGTAGGTGTGCCCGCGTTTCGGCCCGTACTTCGCCATGGTGGCGACGCCCGCGGCCATCAGGCAGAGGAGCCCGGCCACGAGGAGCCCGACGACGTGCTGAGGCGGCAGGAGGCGGCGCATCGCGAGGCATCCTAACTCTGCGGCTGCGCAGAAGCCAGTCGCCGCCAGATAGGGCGGCGCTGTGCCTGTTCGCGGCGTGGAATGGCGCGGGACGCGTTGTGGCTGAGCGGTGTGGGCGAAATAGGCCCCGGTTTGCATCGTAGATGGCCCGTCCCTGCCATCTTCCAGGAGTGCTCGTGAGCGAAGCACAGACGGCGGAGGTGCAGACGCAGCGCTGGTCCGTTCCTGCCGCCGCCCTTGCGCTGGTCGCCCCCGACGCGGGGATGGAGCGCGTCGCGCGCAAGGGTCGCGTGCGCGGACCGCTGCTGGTGGCGCTCGCGTGCGCGCTGCTCTCCGCCGGGGCAGGGGTCCTGCGCGTCGATGCCAAGGACGCGACGCTGCAGGCGATGGACAAGGCGGGAGAGCTGCAGACCTCCAGCGACCGCCAGGTCGAGGACAACACCAAGAGCGCCGAGCGCGTATATCTCGTGACGCGCTTTGCCGGCGCGCTGGTCCAGCCGCCGCTCCAGCTGGGCCTGCTCTGCGTGGCGATCTTCGGGCTGGCCTGGTTCCTGCGGGGCAGATCGGAAGGCCGCGCCGTGCCCGCCGTCGCCGCCGCCGCCTTGCTGCCCAACGCGCTCGCCAACCTGCTCGAGGCGGGCGCCACCTTCCAGCACGCCGCCATCGCGCCCGACGGACCGCCCGCGCTGCCGCGCACGCTGGCGGACTTCTGGACGCTCCTCGCCGGACATCCCGCCGCGGCGCCGGCGATGAAGCTGCTCTCGGTTTTCGATATCTTCTCGTTCTGGACGGCGCTGCTGGTCGGATTCGGGCTGGTCGCGGCGGGCCACGTGCCGCAGCGCCGCGCCCTGGCCGGGACCCTGATCGCCTGGCTCTGCTTGCGTCTCATCACGCAGGTCGCCGCGGGAGGACACTGACGTGTTTCGCGCAGCTCTCCTTTGCTCGTCGATCGCTTTCGCCGCCGCGGCCCAGGGCGGATCGGTTCCTGCGCAGCAGCCCGGGGCTTCCGCGCAACCGCCCGGGCCGCCGGCGGCAAACTCGCTCACGCTGGAACGCGCCGTCCAGGTCGCGCTCGAGCGGAACTACGATCTGAGGAAGGCGATGTACGTCGCGCAGTCGTCCGAGCAGGACCTGATCATCGCGCGCTCCAACGTCCTCCCTCAACTCAACTTCAATGCCTCGGTGACCAAGGTCCGGCAGGGGCAGGGCGTGACGGTCGTCGGCGGGGTCCCATTCGAGCGGCCCGTCGACATCTTCACCCAGTTCAGCGGAACCCTGGGCTTGCGGCAGCTCGTCTTCGACGGTGGGGCGTGGTGGAACAACCTGGCGGCCGCGGACTTCACCCTCCGCTCCACCCAGGCCAGCATCGACGAGCAGCGGTTGACGACCGTCTACACGGTGGAGCAGCGCTTCTATGAGCTGGTCCGGCAGCAGCGGCAGCTCAAGGTGCTGGGCGACGCCGCGCAGCGCAGCCGCGATCAGGCCGACTTCACCCAGCGCCTCTTCGACGGCGGCCGCGCCACGCAGGCCGACGTGTACGCGGCGCGCGCGAATCGGGACAACGACGAGATCAACCGGCTGGGGCAGGAGGCTCGGGTCGAGCTGGCCCGCCAGGACCTGGCCCTGACGCTGGGGGTCGACCCGGCCGAGCCGCTCACGATCGCCGAGCCGGCGGCCATGCAGCAGGACCCGTCGGCGCCCCCGCCCGCGAGGAACGCGGTGGAAAAGGCGCTGTCGCAGCGGCCCAGCCTCAAGGCCTTCGCGCTGGCCGCGGAGGCGCAGCGGAAGAACGAGTCGGCCGCCAAGGGCGGCTATTGGCCGCAGATCTTCCTGAACGCGAACTACGGGCGCAGCACGAGCGACCTCCCCTCCTTCGATGATCCGGACCTGAGCCAGAACAGCCAGCTGACCGGGGGAGTCTCCCTGTCCTGGAACCTGTTCGCGGGCCTCTCCACCAAGGCCAACGTGGAGAAGGCGCAGCTCGCCGTTCTGTCGGCGGTCAACGATCTGGAGAACGGGCGCCGCGGCGTCGCCTCCGACGTGGAGCGCGCGGTCGCGCAGTTGGCGGTGGCCGGGCAGCAGGCGCGCATCGCCGCGCAGACGCTGCAGAACGCGAGCGAGAACTTGCGGCTGGCGCGCACCCGCCAGCTAGTGGGCGTGGGGACGCAGCTCGAGGTGCGCGACGCGGAGCTGAAGCTGACGCAGTCGGAGCTGGCGCGCGCCAACGCGCTGGTGGACGGACACGAAGCGGAGTCGGCGCTGCGCCGGGCGACCGGCGGTTAGGGGAAGGTCAATGACGACGGGACGCTGGATCATCGCAGGGATCGTCGTGGCGGGGGTGTTGGCCGCGACCGTGCTGGGGCTGAGGCCCCGGCCGCCTCCGCCCGTCGAGATCACCACCTCGGTGGCCAAACGCGGCCCCATCACCCGCCTGGTGACCGCCGCCGGACACCTGCAGGCGCACCAGACGGTCAAGGTGAGCTCGAACATCTCCGGCGATCTGCTCTCGCTGGCGGTCAAGGAAGGCGACCGCGTGGCCCAAGGCCAGGTGCTCGGGCAGATCGACCGCCGGCTGCAGGAATCGCAGGTGGCGCAGTTCCGCGCCGGCGTGTCCAACGCGCGCGCCACCATCGATCAGATCGTCGCCAGCATCGCCCAGGACAAGAGCGAGCTGGGGCGCACCAAGACCCTGGTCGACCACAAGCTGGCCAGCCAGTCCGACCTGGAGAAGGCGGTGACGCTCCTCAAGGTCGACGAGGGCCGCCTGGCCGCGCAGAAGGAGATGGTGGCGCAGAACCAGGGGCAGCTGGAGACGGCGCTCTACAACCTCTCCCGCGCCACGCTGACCGCGCCGATCGCGGGAACCATCCTGGAGATCCAGCACAAGGTGGGCGAGCGCATCCGCGGGTCGGATCTGTCCGAGGACGTGGTGCTGATCATGGGCGGCCTCTCCGACATGGAGGTGAAGGCCGAGGTGGGCGAGCACGAAGTGGTCGGCATCCACGAAGGCGACGAGGCGACCATCGAGATCGACGCCATGCCCGACAAGCAGTTCAAGGGCTACGTCTCGGGCATGGTGAAGAACGCCCAGATCAAGAACCCGGGCACCGACCAGGAAGTGACCACCTTCTTCGTCCGCGTGGCCTTCGCCGAGGCACCCGAGTCGGCGCTGCCCGGCATGTCGTCAGCGGTGTCCATCGCGGTGGCCACCCATGACAACGTGGTGAGCATCCCCATCCAGGCGGTCACCAGCCGCGAGCCGAAGAAGAAGGAGCAGAAGTCGGCTCCCCGCGAGGGCACGCTGGTCGCCGCCGCCCCCGGCGCCGCCACCGCGACCGCCTCTTCCTCCGACGCCCCGCCGGCGGCCGCCGCGACCGGGAAGCCGAAGCCGGTGAAGGTCGTGTTCGTGGTCAAGGACGGCAAGGCGGAGATGCGGGAAGTGCGCACCGGCATCGCCAGCCGGACGGACATCGAGATCCTCGAGGGCATCAAGGACGGGGAGACGGTGGTCGACGGCCCCTACCGCACGCTCGCCCGCGAGCTGCAGGACGGGCAGGGCGTGAAGCTCCAGGCGCCGGCCAAGGCGGGAGACCAGAAGGGCCCTCAGGGCGGCCGTAGCTAGCGCGCCAGGTAGCCGCGGCCCTCTCCGGAGAAGACATGGCGCTCATCGAATTGGAGAACATCGTCAAGACGTACGACCTGGGGCACCAGAAGGTCCCGGCGCTCCGGAGCATCGACGTGCGCATCGAGCGCAACGAGTTCGTCGCCATCGTCGGGCAGTCGGGCTCGGGCAAGTCGACGCTGATGAACATCGTCGGCTGCCTGGACGTGCCCACCTCGGGGCGCTACCGGCTCTCGGGGCGCGACGTGAACGACCTCTCCGACGACGAGCTGGCGGACGTGCGGAACCTCGAGATCGGGTTCGTCTTCCAGAGCTTCCAGCTCCTCCCCCGGGCCACCGCCCTGGAGAACGTCGAGCTGCCGCTCATCTACCGCGGCGTCTCGCGCAAGCAGCGGCGGCAGGAGGCGGAGCGGGCGCTTTCCATGGTGCAGCTCTCCGACCGCATGACGCACCGGCCGGCCGAGCTGTCCGGCGGCCAGCGGCAGCGCGTGGCCATCGCCCGGGCGCTGGTCACCCAGCCGTCGCTCCTGCTCGCGGACGAGCCCACCGGCAACCTGGACAGCAAGACCGGCGAGGAGATCGTGCGCCTCTTCCACGAGCTGCACCAGAAGGGCAACACCATCTTGCTGGTCACGCACGAGCCGAAGCTCGCGGCGCGCTGCCCGCGCGCCGTGCGGCTGGTGGACGGCACGGTCGTCGCCGATGGCGTAGGACGCGACGTGGCGCTGGCCAACGCAGAGGCGCTGGGCGCCGAGACCCTGGCCGCCTTCCACGCCTCGCAGGCGGCGCAAGCCAATCGGAGGGTGCCATGAGCGAAGCCGCGCTCCCGTCGAGGCAGATGGGGGACACCATCAAGATGGTGTCCCCTCCACAGGGGAAGGCCGGCCAGATCGGGTTCCGCCGCAAGGCGGTGCGCACCTTCAGCGAGTTTGGCGAGGCGTTGGCGCAGGCGGCGTACGCCCTGCGCGCGCACCGGCTGCGCGCGACCCTGACCATCTCCGGGATCGGGCTGGGGATCGCCATGCTGATCGGCATCCTTACCGTCCTGTCCGGCTTCCAGGTGAGCTTCTTGCGCCAGCTGAGCACCCTGGGGCCGAACACGCTGTTCGTGCACAAGTGGAAGTGGGGCGTCGACGGCAACGACTGGTGGAAGTACAAGAACCGGCCCTACGTCAACCAGCTCGACTGGCGCGCGCTGGAGGCCAACGCGAACCTGCCCGAGGCGATCGCGCCCATCGTCCGCACCGACGCGTCGGTCACCTACGGCGGCAAGGAGCTCAAGCAGGTCGACGTCCGCGGCAGCACCTCCAAGTACCTGCAGGCGACGGGCTGGCAGATCCGCCGCGGCCGCTTCCTCACCGACCTCGACCACGAGCTGGGCACCGACGCCTGCGTGATCGGCGCCGATCTGGAGGACGGCTTCTTCAAGGGACAGGACCCGCTCGGGCAGCGGCTCCGCGTCGGGCCCCTGACCCGCTGCACCATCGTCGGGACCTTCGTACGCAAGGGGAATGCCTTCGGCCAGACGCAGGACTTGCGGGTGCTCATCCCGCTCTCCGCCTTCACCCGCTCGTTCGGCTTGAAGCGCGGGCTGGTGCTGGCGGTGGTCGCGCCCGCCGGCAAGGTGACGCAGACCGAGGACGAGGTGATCTCGGTGATGCGCAACGCGCGCAGGTTGCGGCCCGACCAGGAGGACAACTTCTCCGTCAACCGCCAGGACAAGCTGCTGCAGGGCTTCAACCAGATGACGATGGCGCTCAACGTGGTGGGCGCGCTGATCGGTCTCATCACCGCCATCGTGGGCGGCATCGGAATCATGAACATCCTGCTCGTCTCGGTGAAGGAGCGCACCCGCGAGATCGGCGTGCGGCGAGCGCTGGGAGCGCGGAGGACCACCATCCTGCTGCAGTTCCTCTGCGAGGCGGTGATGGTGTCGGCGATGGGCGGTTTCGTGGGGGTGGCACTCGGCACCTTCGCGGGCAAGCTGGTCGACGTGCTGACGCCGTTCCCTGCGAGCATCGATCCCAGGGTGGTGATCGGTGGTTGCGTGGGCTCCCTCCTGCTGGGGGCGATCTTCGGCATCTGGCCGGCGCTCTCCGCGGCGTTCCTGCAACCAGTCGAGGCGCTGCGCTATGAGTGAAGCGGTCCTCCCGGCGGCGCGGCCCTCGGCCCTGCGCGCTGGATGGCGCGAGCGGGCCCTCCGCGGTTGGCAGGCGCGCCGGGACGACATGCGCCTGGCGCTCGCCACGCTCTCCTCCCACAAGCTGCGCTCGTTCCTGACGCTCCTGGGCATCGTCATCGGCGTGTTCACCGTGGTTGCGATGATGGCGCTGCTCGACGGCCTGCAGCGCTCGCTGAACAAGACCATGGGTCAGCTCGGCGCCGGCGTGTTCCAGATCCAGAAGTGGCCCAACTTCAACTTCGGCCCGCTCTCGGCGGAAGTCCTGGCGCGCAAGAAGATCACGGTGGCCCAGGCCCTGGCGCTGCGCGACGCGGTGCCCGAGGTGAAGCAGGTGGGGCCCGAGCTGTGGGAGTACGGCAAGGAGCTCAGCGCCCACGGGCTCGTCGACCAGGGCGTGCAGGTGGCGGGCGGGACTCCGGAGTTCTTCACCAACACGAACCTGTCCATCGCGACGGGGCGCACGTACAACGACGGCGAGGCCCTCGACGGCGCGCGGGTGGTGGTGATCGGGGCGGCGGCCGCCGACGCGCTGTTCCCGGGGCAGGACCCGATCGGGCAGCGCGTGCGGCTGGGGCGGCTGGACCTCTCGGTCATCGGGACGCTGGAGCGGCAGGGCGGCCTGCCGCTGGACGGGAATCCGGACAACGTCGCCGCCATCCCCATCTCGCTGTTCGGGGAGATCTACGGCACCTCGCGGTCGGTCAACATCAGCGTGATGGCCAGGGACCAGCGGGAGATGGCCAAGGCGCAGGACCTGACCATCGCCGCCTTCCGCCGCATCCGCGGCCTCTCGGCGCAGCAGGAGAACGACTTCGAGGTGTTCTCCAACGACTCGGCCCGCGCCCTGTTCGACGACCTGGCAGGGAAGGTGAATCTCGTCATGTTCGTCATCTGCGGCTTCTCGCTGCTGGTCGGCGGGATCGGCGTGATGAACATCATGCTGGTGGCGGTGGCGGAGCGGACCCGCGAGATCGGCCTGCGCAAGGCGCTGGGCGCGCGGCGCTCGCGCATCCTCTCCCAGTTCGTCATCGAGGCGGTGGTGCTGGCGTTCTGCGGTGGACTGATCGGCGTCCTCCTCGGGTACGGAATGGCTTCGGTGGGGCGCTTCGCCATGGACGTGGAGGCGAAGGTCCCTCCCTGGGCGGTGGCGATCTCCCTGGGTGTTTCGGGCGGTATCGGGCTCCTTTTCGGCATCTATCCCGCTGCCCGCGCTTCCCGCCTGGATCCGGCCGTCGCGCTGCGCGACGAATGACGCACGCGGTCCGGCCGATCCATGGGTAGAATCGGTGCCCATGAAGGAATGCTTCGGATGGCGGAGAGGCGCGGCCGCCCGACTGATCGCGGGCGTTTCGGGCATCGTCCTGGCGTCGTGCTCGGATGATGGCGTCAGCCAGGCCTTGGTTCGCTCGGCGGTCTTCGCCGGGCACTGCGCGTCGCCGCGGCCTGGCATCGACGACCAAGGCAGCTTCGCCGACGAGAAAGCCTGGCTGCGGCTTTGGACCGACGAGCTGTACCTCTGGTACTCCGAAGTACCGAACTACGATCCCGCCGCGTACGCGACTCCCCTGGACTACTTCGCGGTGCTGAAGACCCCCCTGCTGAGTCCTTCCGGCAATCCGAAGGACCGGTTCCATTTCACCATCCCGACTGCCCAGTGGCTCCAGCTCTCCCAGAGCGGGGTTTCGGCTGGATACGGCGTCGAGTGGGACGTGATCCAGCCCAAGCCGCCGCGCCTGGTGCGCGTGGCGTTCACCGATCCAAACACGCCCGCGACGACCGCGAACGCGAACATCTTGCGCGGTGCGACGGTGCTCAACGTCGACGGGGCGGACGTGGGCGCCGGCTCCGCCGCCACTCTCAACGCCGGCTTGTTCCCCGCCAAAGCGAACGAAACGCACATGTTCACCATCCAGGACCCCGCCAGTGCCGGAGGCGCCACGCGCACGTTCCAGATGGTGTCGGCCAACGTGACGAGCACCCCGGTCCAGCACGTCCAGACCATCGGGACGGTCGGCTACATGCTCTTCAACGACCACATCGCGACCGCCCAGGATCTGCTGATCGCAGCGGTGAACCAGCTCAAGCAAGCCAACGTGACCGATCTGGTGCTCGACATCCGCTACAACGGAGGAGGGTTCCTCGACATCGCCAGCGAGCTGGCGTTCATGATCGCGGGCCCGGCCCGCACTGCGGGAAAGACGTTCGAACAGCTGACCTTCAACGAAAAGTACCCGGGCTTCAATCCGGTCACCGGGCAGCCGATCTCGCCCGAGCCGTTCATCAGGGTCGGGGAGAGTTTCTCGTCCGTCACCCAGGGCCAGCCGCTGCCCTCGCTGGGCCTCTCGCGCGTGTTCGTGCTGACCGGCCCCGGCACCTGCTCCGCGAGCGAGTCGGTGATCAATTCGCTCCGCGGCGTCGACGTGATCGTGATCCAGATCGGGTCCACCACTTGCGGCAAGCCCTACGGCTTCTATCCGGCGGACAATTGCGGGACCACGTACTTCTCCATCCAGTTCAAGGGCGTGAACGCGAAGGGCTTCGGGGACTACTCGGACGGGTTCGTCCCCGCCGGCACGGTGCCGGCGGGGCTGCCTGGTTGCCAGGTCGCGGACGACCTCGACCATGCGCTCGGCGATCCGGCCGAGGCCCGCCTCTCGGCCGCGCTCGGATTCGCGGCTGGGCAGCCCTGCCCCCCGGCCAGCTTCACTCCTGCGAGCCAGCCGAACGCGCTGGCGGCCGAGGGGCGCGGCGACGCGATCGAGTTGAAGTCCCCTTGGCGCCAGAACCGGATCCTCCGGAGATGATCGCTTTGCGCCCGATCCTGGCGGTCTGGGCGGGGGCCAGCGCTCTGCTCTCGGCCGGCGCTTGCCGGGCGGCGCCAGTCCGGCGGGAGCTGCCGGCGGTGGTGGAAAAGCCCAGCCCGCGGAGCCGCGCCGAGATCGCGGGCGCGGTGAGCGCAGCGTTGGGCGGCGCTCCGGTGAGGCTGGCTGACGACGTGTTCACCAGGGAGAGCACGCTCGTGATCGAGCGGGAGCGGCGCCTCGATCCGAGCGGCTTGCCCGCGCAGGGTCGCGAGAGGGGTGCGCCGGCGCGGTTCCGCCTGGTGAAGATCGGCGGGGAGTGCGTGCTCGTCCACGACGCCAGCGGGCAGCGGTTCGTCCTGCAGGAAACGAGCTGCTCAGCCATTTGACCCACGGCTTCTTTTCAGGGGAAGGGTCGGGCGCAGCAGCGGGCGCGGAACTCGACTCGCGCGCGAGCGGTGCTTCTTCGAATGCCGCGCGGTCGTTCGAGCAGCACGCGAGATGTAACGCAGCGCGTCCCGTCCCGGGACGGGACGCGGTCGCTTGCTGCAGAGCCGCCGTGGCACTCATTTGGATCGACGTTACCGCCGCTGCCTTCGACAAACTCCCCCTGGAAAGCAAGGGAGACAATGGTCGTTCGTGCTCGGACGCCGAATGCGCACCGATCATGTTCGAACCAGACACGCCTCGCGTGAGACGAGAAGTGATTGATGATGAGAGCTCGCTCCCCCCTCGACCCCCCAACAGCTCACGGTCGACGCAACCGGAGGGGGTGCTCTTCGACCGAGCGCAAGCGGCCACCGGCGATCTCCAGGGCGAAGTAGCCTTCGTGGCCGAGCCGGGTGGAGGAGCCGGCGCAGATCACCGCGGGCGCCTCGCCGTGGACGAATCGGTCGTGGATGTGGCCGCACAAGATCGCCTGGGCCCCGCCGCGGCGCGCGGCGGCGAGCAGGTCCTTCGCGCCGCCCAAGGCGTGCCACGGCCGGTCGCGCCGTCCGCCGCGGAGCAGGGGCGTGTGGTGGACGGCGATCAACTTGCACAGGCCGCGCAGCGCGGGCGCCGCCAGGGTGGCTTCCAGCGCGTCGAGTTGCGCGCGGCCCACCCGGCCGCGGGCCACCACCGGCCAGCAGAGCGGACCCGCCGAGTCGAGCAGGACCAGCGCCGCCTCGCCGACGAGCCGCACGCGCAGCGGCCCGGGGAGATCGCTCCGCGACTGCTCGGGGAAGTGCTCCTCGAACAAGCGGGACGGCGCGCCGCGCCAGGGATAGCGGTCGTGATTCCCCGGAAAGACGGTGAACCGGTCCGCGTCCCTGGCGAGCCGCGCCAGCGCGCTGCGCGCGGCGGCGAACTCCTCGGGGTGCCCGAGCTGCGTCAGGTCCCCGGTGCACACGGCGTGGTCGGCGGCCGCCGCGGTCCGCGAGAGCGCCCGCAGCGCCTCCTCGGCGCCGTCGTACTCGCGGCCGCGGCCTTTCCACAGCTCGACCGTGGCGAGCGCCCGCAGCGGCCCCAGCTCGCGCAGCCGGCGCCGGCGCCAGTCGCGGAGCTGGACGTGCACGTCGGAGAAGTGGATCAGCTTCATTCCGGCCGCTCGGCGACGGCCAACAGGCCCAGGCCGCCCAGCGCCTCGTCCAGCTTCAAGACGCGCAGGCCGGCAGTCTGGAGCAAGAGCCGCAGCTCGGCGGCCGAGAAGCGGCCGTAGAAGCTGCTCATCGTGCGCCACAGCAGGGCGGTCACGGCCCATCGCGGGCGGCGCAAGGCGCGGAGCAGCCCCTTTCCCCCCGCCAGCGCGCCGTCCTGCGGCTCGAGCAGCACCGCGCGGCCGCCCCGCCGCAACACCCGGGCAGTCTCCCGTAGCGCGGCGGCGCGGTCGGGCAAGAGATAGAGCACGCTGTGGAAGGTGACCGCGTCGGCGCTTCCGTCGCGCAGGGGCAGCCGGCGCGCATCGCCCCGGATGAGGAGGAGGCGCGGGTCGCGCCGGCGGGCCCGGCCCAGCATCGCGGGAGCGTGGTCGATCCCGACCACCGCCGGCACGGCGTCGCGCAGGTGGGTCGCGGAGTTGCCCGGACCGCAGCCGAGATCGACCACCACGCGGCACGGGAGCGGCAGCTCGGACGCCATCCGGGCGCAGTCCAGCTCCCAGACCGGCTGGCGCGTCACCAGATCGTAGGGAAGCGCGACCGCTTGGAAGAACCGCTCGCTGCGTTGCATGCCTGCAACGCATCCCACAACGTCCGCGCCATGAAAAGCACAGCGCCGCCCTATCCGGCGGCGACTGGGATATGCTCATACGAGCATGGGCCTCCTGGACAAGATCAAGCCGCACGTCCCGACCGTCCGACCGACCGACGTGGCGGTCTCGCCCGACGGCGGCGTCCAGGTCCGCTGGGACGACGGCCAGGAGAGCCGCTTTCCGGCAAGGTGGCTGCGGGCGCGCTGCCCCTGCGCCGGCTGCGTCGACGAGTGGAGCGGTCAGCGCACCGTCGGCGAGGCGCAGGTGAAGGCGGACGTGCAGGCCCAGAACCTGGAGCCCGTCGGCCGGTACGCCGTGCGCATCGACTGGAGCGACGGTCACAACTCGGGCATCTGGTCCTGGGGGTACCTGCTCGAGATGCGCGCGGAGCAGTCCGCCGGGGCCCCGTCGAACTGAACGATCCGTTAAAAAAAAATAATTTTTTTTTGCGGTCCCGGACCGCTTGACCCGGTGCGTCGAGGCGCTTATTCCTCCGCACCCACCCGGAGGACGCCCATGGCAACAAGGCCCGGCCGCCGCGCGGCCATCGTCGCCGGCCTGCGCACCCCGTTCGTGAAGTCCGGCACCGCCTTCAAGGGGCTGACCGCCCTGGACCTGGGGCGGATCGCCGTCTCGGAGCTGGCGCAGCGCTGCGAGCTGCCCGCCAAGGAGATCGACCAGATCCTCTTCGGGGTGGTCATCCCGATCGTGCAGTGGCCGAACATCGCCCGCGAGGTGGGGCTGGCCGCCGGCTTGCCCAAGGACATCGAGGCGTACTCGGTGGCGCGGGCATGCGCCACCAGCCTGCAGGCGCTCACCTCCGCGGCTGACGCCATCGCGACGGGAGAGGTGGATGTGGTGATCGCCGGCGGGGCGGAGGCGATGAGCGACGTGCCCATCACCTACTCGCGCCCTGTCGCGCAGGCCGTGGTGGCGGCGGCGAAGGGCAAGACGCTGGTCGACAAGTTGAAGGCCTTCCGGGAGATCTCCCCCCGCGACTTGCTGCCTGTCCCCCCGGCCATCGCGGAGTACTCCACCGGGTTGTCGATGGGGGAGAGCGCCGAGAAGATGGCCAAGGAGAACGGCATCTCCCGCGAGGCGCAGGACGCCTGGGCGCACAGGTCCCACACCCACGCCGCGCGCGCCTGGGCGGAGGGCGCCTTCCGCAACGAAGTGATGCGGGTCCTGGTGCCGCCGCAGTTCGAGGAAGTGGTGGCCGAGGACAACATCGTCCGCAAGGATTCCCAGCTCGATGCCTACGCAAAGCTCAAGCCCGTCTTCGATCGCAAGTACGGGTCGGTGACGGCGGGCAACTCGTCGCCGCTGACGGACGGGGCCGCGGCGCTGGTGGTGATGGCCGAGGAGAAGGCGCGGGCGCTGGGGATGAAGCCGCTCGGCTTCCTCAAGGAGTACGCGTACGCGGCGGTCGATCCGGCCTGGCAGCTGCTGCAGGCGCCCGCCTTCGCCGTGCCCGACGTGCTGCGCCGGGCGGGCATGCGGGTGCCGGACATCGACCTGTTCGAGATCCACGAGGCCTTCTCCGCCCAGGTCCTCTCCAACCTGCAAGCCTGGGGATCGAAGAAGTTCGCCGACGAGCACCTCGGCGGGGCGGAGCCGATCGGAGAGCCGCCGGCGGAGAAGATCAACCCGAACGGCGGGTCCATCGCGCTCGGGCATCCCTTCGGCGCCACCGGTGCGCGGCTGGTGCACCAGGCCCTGCGCGAGATGTCCGCGCGGGGGCTGGGTACCGCCCTGGTTTCCATCTGCGCCGCCGGCGGTCTGGGCGGGGCCTGCATCCTGACCCGGGAGTAGACATGGCCGCGAAGACTTTCCGGCTGGAGACGCCGGGCGACGGCGTCGGCGTGGTGTGGATGGACGTCCCCGGCGAGCCAATCAACACGCTCCGGGCGGATTTCGAGGACGAGCTGGAACTGCTCTTGCGGCGCGCCGCGGACGATCCGGCGATCACCTCGCTGGTCTTGGCCAGCGGCAAGCCGGACGGATTCATCGCCGGGGCCGACGTGCAGATGCTCCAGCGGGTGAAGATGCGGGAGGAGGCGGAAGCGCTCTCGCGCGGCGGTCAGCAGGCGATGTCGCGGCTCGAGGAGCTGGGGAAGCGCAAGCCGATCGTGGCGGCGATCCACGGCGCGGCCCTGGGCGGCGGACTCGAGGTGGCGCTGGCGTGCTCGTACCGCGTGGCAACCGACGATCGGAAGACGCAGCTCGGCCAGCCGGAGGTGCAGCTGGGGCTCATCCCCGGGGCGGGCGGCACGCAGCGGCTCCCCAGGTTGATCGGGATCGCCGAGGCGCTGGACCTGATCCTGACCGGCAAGTCGGTGCGGGCCTCGAAGGCGCGGCGGCTGGGCCTGGTGGACGAGGTGGTCCCGCTGCCCATCCTTTTGGAGGTTGCGCGCCGGCGAGCGTCGGAGCTGGCCTCCGGCGCCCTGCGGCCGGACCGCTCTCGCGTCCACCTGCGGCAGATCGCCGACCGGGAGGTGCTCCAGACCGTCGCGCTGGAGGAGAACCCGATCGGCCGGCGCATCCTCTTCCATGAGGCGCGCAAGTCGCTGCTCAAGAAGACCCGCGGCCACTACCCCGCGCCGGAGAAGGCCTTGGAGGCGGTGCGCATCGGCATGGAGGAAGGGATCGAGGCCGGCCTCCGCGCCGAGGCGGAGCGGTTCGGCGAGCTGGTGATGAGCGAGGTCTCCCGCAACCTGGTGCAGATCTTCTTCGCCACCACCGCGCTCAAGAAGGACACCGGGGTGGACGACCCGTCGGTCGCGCCCGCCAAGGTGGAAAAGCTGGGGATGATCGGCGCCGGCCTGATGGGCGCGGGGATCGCCGCGGTGACCGCCGACGCCGGCATCCCGGTGCGGCTCCGCGACAAGGACGACGCGGCGCTGGGCCGGGGGCTCCGGCAGATCGCCGGCATCTTCGACGAGCGGGTCAAGCGCCGCCGCCTCACCCGGGCCGAGCGCGACGAGAAGATGGCCCTGGTCACCGCCACCACCGACTGGTCTGGGTTCAAGACCTGCGACGTGGTGGTCGAGGCGGTGTTCGAGGACCTGAAGCTCAAGCAGGACACGCTGGCCGTCGCCGAGCGCGAGGCGCCCACTGCCCGGTTCGCCTCGAACACCTCGTCGATCCCGATCGGGCGGATCGCCGAGCACGCCGCGCGTCCAGGGGACGTGGTCGGCATGCACTTCTTCTCGCCGGTGGACAAGATGCCGCTCCTGGAAGTGGTGCGCGCGCCGCGCACCAGTCCCCAAGCGGTCGCCACGGCGGTGGCGCTGGGCAAGCGGATCGGCAAGACGGTGATCGTGGTGAACGACGGCGTGGGCTTCTACACCAGCCGGATCCTGGCCCCGTACATGAACGAGGCCTCGTGGCTCCTGGTCGACGGGGCGGCGGTCGAGGACATCGACGCGGCGCTGGTCGACTTCGGCTTCCCGGTGGGTCCGATGCAGCTCCTCGACGAGGTCGGGATCGACGTCGGAGGGAAGGTCGCGCACATCATGTCCGACGCGTTCGGCGAGCGGATGAAGCCCCCGGAAGGGTTCGAGCGCGTGGCCCAGGAGGGCCGGCTGGGCCGGAAGGCGAGGAAGGGCTTCTACCTGTACGGGGACGAGAAGGAGAAAGGCCGCAAGGAGGTCGACCGCAGCGTGTACGACCTGCTCCCCGGAGGGCAGAAGCGCAGCTCGCCTCCGCGCGAGGAGATCGCCGAGCGCTGCGTCCTGCAGATGGTGAACGAGGCGGCGCACTGCCTGGGCGAGAAGATCCTGCGCTCGGCGCGCGACGGCGACGTGGGCGCCGTGTTCGGCCTGGGCTGGCCTCCCTTCCGCGGCGGCCCGTTCCGCTACGCCGACTCCCTGGGCGCGGCCGCCGTGGTGGAGCGGCTCAGGGCGTACGAGGGCCGCTTCGGCCTCCGCTTCGCCCCGGCCCCGATGCTGGTCGCTCTCTCGCGCAGCGGCGGGAAGTTCTATGCGGACAAGGCCCGCCCGGCGATCGAGCGCGAGTCCTCGGGCGACCAGGAGCTGCGCGCCCGGTGAAGCCGGGTCAGCCGCCGCGGCGCGGCCGCAGCTCCGCCAACGTGGGCAAGGCGGCGTCCTTCTCGGAGAGGAGCGGGTCGCGGATTGGCCAGGCGATGCCGACCGCGGGGTCGTTCCAGCGGAAACCGATCTCGTCGGAGCGGTCGTAGAAGTCGGTGCACTTGTAGGCGACCTCCGCGAAGTCGCCCAGGACGCAGAAGCCGTGGGCGAAGCCGGGTGGGATGAGCATCTGGCGGAAGTCGTCGGCGGAGAGGGTGGCGCCGGTCCATTTGCCAAAGGTCGGCGAGCCCGGCCGGATGTCCACGGCCACGTCGAAGATCGCGCCCTGCAGGGCCCGGACGAGCTTGCCCTGGGGTTTGCGGAGCTGCGCGTGCATGCCGCGCAGCGCGCCGCGGGTCGAGCGGGACTGGTTGTCCTGGACGAACGAGTGCGGGATCCCAGCCTCGCGGTACTTGCGCTGGTGGAAAGTCTCCAGGAAGTAGCCGCGAGGGTCGTGGAACACGTCGGGCTCGAGAACGAGGACGCCCGGCAGATCGGTATTCAGTATACGCATCGAGGCCGGATCACCTTTCGAATCGGTACCCGTGGCCGCGGACGGTGAGGAAGTGGCGCGGCTGCTCCGGGTCGCGCTCCAGCTTCACCCGCAAGGAGCGGACGAAGTTGTCCACCGTGCGGGGAGTGCCTTCGTACTCCGCGCCCCAGCAGCGGGCCAGGATGTCGTCGCGGCTCAGGGCGCGGCCGCCGGACTGGAGGAAGAGCCGCAGCACCTTGAATTCCTGTGGCGTCACCTCGACGGGCGCGCCGCTGCGGGCCACCGTCTGGGCCCCCAGGTCCGCCTCGATATCCCCGAACTTGATCCGGTCCGCGGCCCGGTCGTCGCGCGGCGGCCGGCGGCGCAGGAGCGCCTCCACCCGGGCGAGCAGCTCGCCCAGGCCGAACGGCTTGGCCAGGTAGTCGTCGGCGCCGAGCTTGAGCCCCAGGATCTTGTCGCCCTCCATGCCCTTGGCGGTGAGCATCAAGACCGGCGTCTGGACTGCGCGGCGCCTCAGCTCCTTGAGCAGCTCGTAGCCGTTGCGGCCGGGGAGCATCACGTCCAGGATGACCAGGTCCACGTCGGGCTTCTGCGCCTCGGCCATACCCCCTTCGCCGTCGTGGGACAGAACCACGTCGTGGCCTTCGCGGCGCAGGTTGAGGCGCAGCCCGAGCGCGATGGCGCGATCGTCCTCGATGACCAACACCCGGGCCACGGCGCGTATGTACCGCACATCGCGGCGCGTCGCCCTACCTGGGTTTGAAGAGCGCCAGCCAGGCGGCGACCGCGATCGCGGCGAGCACGGCAGCGGCCACGAGCAGCGCCACCGGGTCTGGGGCTTCGCGGGTCGCGCTGGTCCCGCTCGGCGCCGGCGCGGTACCCGCCGGCCCCGCTGGTGGGATGGGCGGCGGGCGCGCCTCCCTGGCTGGCCGGCCGTCGCTGGTGTGCCGTTTCGCCACGCCAGCGGGACACTACACCAAGGGCAATCGCCCGCCGCGGCCGGTATAAGGATTGTCGAGATGGCCGGGACTTCCGAGCTGATCGATTTTCGCCGCGCTTTCGTGTGGCTCCTGTGCGGCATGCTGCTGCCCAGCGTCGCCTTGATCGCTTTCGGCGTGGTGGCGGTGGTGAACGAGCGCGTCGCCGTCGAGCGCCGCCTGGAGACGGAGTACAGCGCGCGGCTGCGGGCGCTCGACGGCGACCTGGGCGCCCGGCTCAGCGCGGCCGCCGGAGCGGCCGCCGCCGAGGCGCTGGCGCGCGCCCAGGAAGGCAACCGTGCCCGGGAGCAGCGCGTTGCCGTCGCGCCGCCCGCCCCGGAGCCGCTGCTCATGGGCATCGCGCCGGTGCAGGCGCAGGGCGCGGACCCGATCTTCGCCGAGGCCGTCCGGCGCGCGCAGGCGCTGCCGCCCGGCGGCCATCTGCTCGCCGCCAGCGAGTTGGGCGGAGATCGCCACCTGTTTGCGCTGGTGCGCGTTCCGGGGAGGCCCGAGCCGGGAGTGATGGCGGCGCAGCTCGACCTGGTCGGGCTGGCCGCGGAAGTCCCGCGGCTGGCCACGGCCCGGTTCCCGCGCGAGTCCGCCGCCTTCCGGCTGCTGCCGCCCGCCGAGCACGGCGGCGCCACCATCGCCGCGCTGCGCCGGCTGATCAGCGAGGTCGCGCCCGCCGCCCATACCACCATCGTGGCGCGGCTCCCGCTCCAGCCGCCGCTGGACGGGTTCACGCTGGCGGCGGAGATCTCGGGCGACGACCCCGCGGCCAGCCTCGCCTTCCGCAATCGCACCTGGTACATCACGCTGCTCGCGCTCTTGTACACCGGCATCGGGGTGGGATTCGGCCTCACGCTGCGCGAGATGCGCAGGGCGTACAAGCTGTCCCGCCTCAAGACGGACTTCGTGGCCAACATCTCGCACGAGCTGCGCACGCCGCTCACCAGCGTGCGGCTCTTCGCCGAGACGCTCAAGCAAGGGCGCGCCCAGGGACCCCGCGAGGTGGAGGAATGCCTGGATCTGTTGACCAAGGAGACGCAGCGACTGTCCAGCCTGGTGGAGAAGCTGCTCGACTGGTCCCGGCTGGAGAGCGGCCGCAAGCTGCTCCGCCGCGAGCCCACCGAGGTGCCCGCGCTGCTGGCGCACGTCGCGGACGTCTTCCGGGCCCAGCAACTGGGCGCCACCTACGAGACGCAGATCGAGCCGGACCTTCCCAAGGTGTCCCTGGATCGGGACGCGATGGCCCAGGTGGTGCTCAACCTCCTGCACAACGCGGTCAAGTTCACCGGCCCCGACAAACAGATCCGGCTGCGCGCCCGGCGCAGGGACGGCGGGATCGCCATCGAGGTGGAGGACAACGGGATCGGCGTCCGCGAGAAGGACCGCAAGCGGATCTTCGAGCGCTTCTACCGCGCCGACGACCTGCTCTCCCGCAGCACCGAGGGCACCGGGCTGGGCCTGGCCATCGCCAAGCGACTGGTCGAGGCCCACGGCGGCCGCATCGACGTCGAGACCCGCCCCGGCAGCGGGTCGGTCTTCCGCGTGCAGCTTCCCGCCACCGCTTGAGCGGGACGCATCTTCCTCAAGGCTTCGGGGAAGCCTCCTGGGGATGGCAGCGGCGGAGGAAGCCGCACTCCATCTCCCGGCAAACGGCGGGGTCCACCTTGGGCCAGCCGCCCGTCCGGCGGCCCGATTCCACCGTCCGCGCCGCGGAGAGCAGGCGCCCGCGGATTTCTTCCATCTCGGCGGCGCCGCGGGCCTCGCGGGCGGCGAAGGGCGCGCCGGGCGAGCGGAGGAACACCAGTCCACTGCGGACCGGAAGCGCGGACGCGGTGAAGGCCTGCGCAGCCGCGGCGTACGCGTCTAGCTGGAACCGGTACCGCTGCGCGGGCGCCGCGCGCGACAGCTTGTAGTCGACCACCGTCGCCTCGCCTGCGTCGAGCAGCAGGGCATCGAGCTGCCCGCGCACCACCAGCCCCGGACCCGCCGGGTCCGTGTCGCGCGTCTCCAGCCGCAGCGCGAAGGGCAGCTCGCGGAAGAGCTGCTGGGCGCCCGCCCCAGCCATCCTCCGGGCCAGCGGGGATTCGAGGAACGAGTCGACCGCGTCGACCACGTCGCCGATCTCCGGGGAGTCGGGGTCCTCGCCCTCCAGCTCGACCAGGCGGCGCAGCTCCTTTCGCCGGGCGGCGCGGTCGGCGAGATCCAGCGGGACGAGCTCCAGCAGCTTGTGCGCCAGTGTGCCGCGTTCCGCGGGGTCGGCGGTGCTCGCCTCGGCGGCGCCCCGAGGCCTTTCCTCCAGGCCGAGCTCGTGCAGGAGCTGGTACCTGCGCGCGCAGGCGCTCGCGTCGGCGAGCTGGGTCACGGGCGCGAGGACCGTTCCGTGCGCCTGCGCGCCGGCGCCGGTCTCCGCACGGGCGACCCGCTCCTGGGCGCGCAGCGCGCGCGCTTCCCGAGGGGAGTCCCCCAAAGGCGCAGGCAGCTCGGCTGGGGCCTCGGCACGCACCACCGCGCGCAGCAGCCCGGCATCTGCCTCCACCAGCGCGGCGCCGGCCGGGGAGACGGGCTCGGCCTGTCCGGTGGCTCCGTTGGGGAGGACGCGAATCAGTCCGGCGCACTCGGGCAACGCGCGGTCGATCCACTGGCGCCAGGTCTCGACCTTCGGTGACGACTCCCGGCCGGACAACAGGAGCAGATCGCGCGCGCGCGTCGCGGCGACGTAGAACAGCCGGCGGCCCTGGGCGGCCTCGCGCTCCTTGCGCAGCTCGCGGATCCGAAGCCCGTGCGTGCCCCAGCGCTTCCACCCGGCGCCCCGCACTCTGAGCGCGAGGCCCAGGTCGGGATCGAGCACCACGCCCTCCATCCCGCCCCGAGGCTGCGCGGCGCACTCCGGCACCACGACTACGGGGAACTCCAGCCCCTTCGCCGCGTGCACGGTGAGCAGGCGCACCGCGTGGGGGTCGCTCTCCTCGACCACGAAGGCGTCCGCCTCGCCCGCGTCCTCGTCGGCGAGCCGCCGTACCTGGGCCACGAAGGTGCGCGCGCTCCCGCCGCGCAACTCGTGCTGGCGGGCGAAGGCCAGGAGCTTCTCGATGTTCGCGGCGGCCTGCTCGCCGTAGAGCCCCCCGGCGATGGCGGCCAGGAAATCGCTCTCCGCCAGCGTCGCCTCCAGGAGCGCGGCCGGCCCCAGGCGATCGCACTCGCGCTGGAGCCGGGACAAGAGCAAGAGGACGCGGTCCAGCGCCTCGGCGTCGTCGGGCGCAAGGCCTTCGCGCACCGCCGGATCCCGCAGCGCGCGCAGCCGCAAGCGGTGGCCGCCGTGGCTGGCGAGGAGCACCAGCGCGTCGTCCGAGAGCGGTCCCAGCGGCGAGCGCAAGACCGAGAGCAGGGCCAGGTCGTCGTCCGGGTCCACGGCCAGCGCGATCAGCTGGTGGAGGTCGGTCACCTCGCGCGCCTGGTAGAAGCCGCGGCCCTTGAAGACCAGGTGGGGGATCCGGCGCTTGAGCAGCGCGCGCCGGAACACGTCGACGTTGGTGAACCGGCGCAAGAGGATGGCAATGTCGCCGCCCCGCACCGGACGCGGGCCGCTCTCGTCGTACACCCGCTCCGGAGCGCCGGGCGCGAGGAGCAGGGCGATGCGCCTGGAGACGACTTCCGCCTCGGCCTCGACGCCGGCCCCGAGGACGTCCAGCAGCTCGGCTGCCGGGCCGGATCCGCCCTCCGCGCGGTGGGCGGTCAGGGCGTCCTCCTCGCCGAACGGCGTGTCGAACGGCCGATCTGCCGCGCCCAGGGCCGTGCGGAAGAGGCGGTTGGAGAACTCGACCAGGGGCCGCAGCGAGCGGCGGGAGGTGCGCAGGACGAACCGCTCCGCTCCGTCCCGCAGGGCGCGGGAGGCGAACGCCTGCGCGGAGGCGACGTCAGCCCCGCGGAACTCGTAGATGGACTGCTTGCGGTCGCCGACGACGACCAGCTTTCCGCGGGCAACCGGCCGCGCTCCGGGCAGGCCCGAGCCGGCGGGCGCGCTGCCCTCGCCGTCCTCGACCAGCCACCCGAAGAGCTCCAGCTGGGGCCGGCTGGTGTCCTGGAATTCGTCGATCAAGAGGACGCCCAGCCGCTCCTTCTCCATCCGCCGCACCGCCAGGTTCCCGGCGAGCAGGTCGCGGGTGAGCCGAGTCAGGTCGTCGAAATCGAGCGCCAAGGCGCGCGACTTGTCGGCCCGGTACCGGCGCCGCGCCTCGGCGGCGAGGAGCGCCAGCTCGCGGGAGAGCCGGGCCGAACGAACCTGGGCGTCCGCTTCCAGCAGCGCCTCCAGCGCCTCGCGCGCCGCGCGCATCAGCTCGCCGGTGCGGCCCCCCAGGGTCCGGGGGAGAGCCGGGCGCAGGGGGCGGATCTGCGCCCACGCCTGGGCCAACTCGCCGGGAGGCGCGGCGGCGACCGCGGAGGCCCCGGCGGCGCGGTACTCCTCGATCCCGGAGAGCGCCTTGATCGCGGTGGGACTCGGCGCCCGGCGCAGGCGGGCGGCGCGCAGCTCCGACTCCAGATCGTCGAGGGCCCCGGCGAAGGCGCGGCGCGCCTCGCCCTCCGCCGCCACCGCGTTGCCCGCGTGAAGCGCGGGTGTCGACTCCACTACCTCGGCGACTTCGCGCCCGCACTCGCCCAGGGAGGCGAGCAAGGCCGACAGCTCGTCGGCCAGACCGCGGCCGAAGCGGCCCGAGCCGCGCAGGCCCAGCTCCGCGCAGAGCTTGCGGGCCGCGTCGCGCACCGGCCCCGTTCCTTCCAGCGCCTCCAGGGCGGTGGCCAGGCAAGCATCGGCGCGCAGCTGCCGGGCCTCGACCTCGTCGAGCACGGTGAATTCCGGATCGAGCTCGGCGGCGGCCGCGTGGCGGCGCAGGATCTGGCTGCACAGGCCATGGATGGTGCCGATCTGCGCGGCGGAGAGATCGCGGCGCACCCGCCGCCACAGCGCCGCGGGCGGCGCACCGGAAGCGAAAAGCTCGGGCTCGATGCGCGCCACTTCCTCGGGCGGGCATCCGGCCAGCGCATCGACCCGCTCCCGGATCCGCCCCTTCAGCTCCGCGGCCGCCTTCTCGGTGAAGGTGACCGCCCACAGGCACGCCGCGGGAAGCGGCTCGGCCCTCCCCGCGCCGCCGAGCAGGTGCAGGCAGAGCGTGACCAGGTTGTGCGTCTTGCCCGTCCCCGCGCCGGCCTGGACGACCGCGCTCTCCGCCAGGGCGAACAGGGTGCCCGGCTCAGCCACGGGGCGCCTCGTTCGCAACCGGCGCGGCGCGGGCCGCCGTTCCGCCGTTCTCCTCCGGGTCGGGGGGGAGCGCGACGATGCGGCAGGCAGGCTTCAGCTCGCAGAAATCGCAGCTCAGCGGCTGCACCGGGAAGAGGCCCTGGCGCATCCTGCCGACGCGCGCCCAGACCGCGTCGGCGAGGTTGAGCGGCGGGCCGGGCGAGCGGCGCAGCTCGGCGCGGCGGCCCGGGTCCATCTCCAGCAGCGCTCCGAAGTCGACCGCCCTGGCAGTGGCGTCCCGCAGCGTGGAGGATCGCTCCGCGTCGCGGAGGCTGACGTAGACGGCGTCGACCTCGCTCGCGGGCTCCCGCTGGCGCAAGAGGGCCGCGTACAGGGCGAGCTGGAACTCCGGCGCCAGCAAACCCGCCGGCTGCAGCTTGCGCGAGAGCGACTGCCTGCTGCTCGACTTGTAGTCGATGACCAGCAGCGCGCCGCCCTCGCCGCGGTCGATGCGGTCGACGGCGCCCCGCACGAAGGCGATCTCCGCTCCGGTGGGATCGGGGATGCGGAGCGGCTCCCACGAGTCCGGATAGCCGAACCTGCGCTCGAACTCGATCGGGCGCCCGGCGAGCCGCGTCTCGGCGACGACGATGTCCTGCAGGGTCCGGAGCAGCTCGCCGCGGCGCAGCTCCCAGAGCGCGCGCCGCCCGACGTGCTCCTCGGCGGCGAATGCCTCCAGCTCCTCCGCCGCCACTTCGGTGAGCGTCTCCAGCTCCGCCGGGTCGCCGCACAAAGGCAGGCGCCCCTCCTCGTCGAGCCTGCGGAAGTACGCGTCGAGGCACCGGTGGAGGAGCGAGCCGCGCTCGCGAGCCGCCAGGTCGTCCTCGCCGGGTTCCTCCTGCTCGACTCCGAGAAGCTTGTGCGCCAGGGTCCGGAAACCACAAGTAGCGTGCTCCTCGAGCTGATGGGCCGAAAGCGGCGCGTCGGGTCCGAACCGGAACTTCGGCAGGGCCGCCTGCAGCGCGGCGCCGGAGAGCTTCCCGGAGAAGCGGCCAGGCTCGATCTCGCCGACGAAGGCGCGCAGCCGCTCGCGCTCCGCCGCCGCCGCGCGGGCCACCCGCGACAGGCGCGCCCCCAAAGGCGATCCCGCCACTGCTGCAGTCAGCGCCCAGGCGTCCTCCCGAGGCATCGGCGCAGACACCCGCCAGGCCGGATCCGCCAGCGCTTCCAGCGCGACCCGGGCGAGCAAGTCACCCCGGGATCGGCAGGCGTCAGCGCCAGGCACCGGCGAAAGCGGCGCCGCGCTCCGCCGTTCCTCCTCGGGCGAGAGGCCCAGAGCGCGCACGGTCTCGTCCACGAAGGGAGAGCGCAGCGCCATCCGGCCCCGCGCGTCGGCGCGCGGCCAGAACAGCCACGCTCCGCGCTGCGCCGCGCAGAGGCCGAGGTGGAAGAGGAGAGGCTCCTCGGATTGCCGCGGCGGCAACAAGGCCGCCTCTCCCTCTGCGGGCGGCGCGCGGAAGACGCCCCGCCCGGCTGCCCGGTTCACCGCCCGGCGGTCGTCGTCCGAGAGCAGCGGGTCGATGGGCGGCGGCGCGGGCAATTCCCCATCGACGAGGCCGGCCAGGAGGACGTGGTCGAACCGCCGGCCGGGCAGCTCGCGTAGCTCGAGCAGCTGCACGGCGCCGCCGCGCGCGCCGCCCGAGGGCAGCGAGGCGTCCGCCAGGGCGGCGGCGAGCAACTGCGCCCATTCGACGCGCGAGAAGGTGCGGTCCTCGTCCCCCAACGACGCGGCGGCCCGGGCCAGCGCAGAGCAGGCATCCTCCAGCGCGCGCAGCGCCGACTGGTCGCGGGCAAGCGCGGCCGCGGCGGCACGGGTGAATGCCCCCGTTTCGTCGCTGCCCGGGTCGTGCTCGCCGCGCCTGAGCCTCCCCGGCATTCCCCACCGGTCGAGCAGCTCGAGCAGCGCCGTTCCGTGGTCGCGGAGCGTGGCTCGGTCGGGCAGCGACTGCACCCGCCGCAAGATCGACTGGACGCGGGCCAGCACCTCCTCGACGTCGGCCGCGGCGCGGGCGGCATCCGCCAGCGTGGCCGAGGCGGCGGCCGGGTCCTTGGCCTCTGCCGCGCGGGACCTCGCCCGCGCCTGGATCCGGGCGGCGAGCGCGCGGAGGCGCTCGGAGTACCCGCCGTCCAGCGCATCGTCGCGGACGTGCGCCTCCCGCAGCCAGTGCACCGCGGCCTGCGCTGGCAGGGGGCGGCCGTGGTCGGGCAGCCACAGCAGGCGCGAGCTGAGCACCTGCTCCACGTCCTCGCGAGGGAAGCGCCGCTCGGGCAGTCCCAGGATGCGCAGCGCCAGCTGGAGCGGAGGCGCCGGCAGCGCGGGCCGCCCGCGGCGCTCGCGCCACGGGACGCCCATCCGGTCCAGGGCCGCCGCCAGCTCCTCGGCCGCGCCACCCGCCAGGCTGCGCACCGCGACGGCGATGGAGTCGGGCGGCGTCCCGGCGGCGATCAGGTCGGCGCAGGTCCGCGCCACCTCGCGCGCCTGCGCGGTCGGGGAAGCGCAGGCCCGCAGCGCGACCGGCGCGCCTCGGGCGGGACCCGCTCCGCCGAACAGCGCGTGGAGGAAGCCCGAGAGCCCTCCGCCCTCCGCCGGATCGAACAGCTCCAGCTCGGGCGCCGCCTGGTCCCCGCCGAGCGCCTCGAACGCGCGCAGCGCCGGCTCGACGGCCTCGCGCAGGTCGGGCTGGGCGGACCAGGGCAGCCGGACGCGAACCCGCAGCCGCCCGGCCAGGACCGCCACCATCCGGACGCGCAAAGGTGTCCAGTCGAAGATGGCGTCGAAGGTGATTTCCGGCGCGCTCCGCAGAGGCGCAGGCAGCTCCCCGCCGGCGGCGAGCGCGTCGATGGAGAGGCGGAGGGCGCGGTTCGGGTCGGCCAGGCCGCGGCGGTCGAGCGCGTGGCGGGCGCGCACGAGCAGCGTGGACAGCGGCGCGATCCGCTCCCGCGCCTCTTCTGGGAGGGGCAGCCGCAAGAGCTCGGCGGGCTCGATCAGCCCATGCGCCAGCGCCGCGAGCAGATTTTGCGCGGCGCGGGCGAAACCCGGCTGATCGCGGATGCCCCAGAACGGCCCTTCGCGCGGCGTCTCCTCCCGGCAGACGTCGCGGAAGAGCAGCGAGAGGGCCTCGGGCGAGGCGACCTCGGGACAGGCGCCGGCGGCCCGGGCCTCGCGGACGAGGTCGCGCTCCAGTTGCGCGAGGGTGCTCGCCACCCGGCCGGCGACGAACGGCGCCGCCCGCCGGACGAGGTACTCGTCGACCCGGGCGGCGTCGGGCAGCACGGTCAGGGCGGGCCCGGCCGGCGCCTTCCGCCGGGCGTCGTCGAAGCTGAGCTGGGCCGCCCTGCGCATCGCATCCTCCTACCACGGGGGTCCGACATCCCCGTTTGCTTCCGGGGATGCCGAGGCATTTCAGTGGCCCGCCTGCGCCCTCCCCGAGTATCGTTTCCCTCATGCGCTCCGTCGCGGCCGCGATTTGCCTGGCACTTTGCGGCTGCGACTCCGTGCATGCGCTGTTCGCTCCGCGCGCCCGGACGGCCGCCGCGGCGCCGGAGATCGCCATGGGGCCGTGGCTGCTCGACCCCGCCCCCGGCCAGATCACCGTCGCCTGGACCACCGCCGAGCCCGCCAAGGGGCGGGTCTGGTACCTGGACGATCGGCTGGCGCAGGAGGACGCTCCCCGCACGGATCACCGGGTCACGCTCCGCTCCCTGCCGCAGGACATCGAGGTGCGCTACCGCATCGAAGCCTCGCCGCCGGTGGCGGGCGCCTTCCACACCGAGCCCGGCCCCAAGTCGGCCTTCCGTGTCCTGGTATACGGAGACAACCGCACCAACAACGGCGATCACGCCCTGGTCGCCCGGGCCGCCGTGGCGGAGGGCGCGCGGCTCTTGCTGCACACTGGCGACATGGTGGTCAACGCGGCCGACGAGGAGCTGTGGGATCGCTGGTTCTCCGAGGAAGCGGATCTGCTCTTGCGCGCGCCCTTCGTCCCCACCCTGGGGAACCACGAGATCACCGACAACGGCGTTTCGTACAGCCGCTTCTTCAAGCAGCCGTCCCGCCCCGCCTACCGCTCGCTCGACTACGGGCCCCTGCACCTGGTGGTGCTCGATTCGTTCGAGGTGGCCGCCGGCGCCGATCCGCACATGGGCGCGGTCTCCGACGCCCAACTGGCGTGGGTGGAAGAGGACTTGCGCGGCGTTCCCGAGGACAAGCACGTCTGGGTGCTGGTCCACCAGGGCCCGTTCGCCCATCCCGCGCACATGCGCCCAGGCCATGGCGGGAGCGAGCGGGTCCGCCTCGCCATCCAGGCGGCGGCGCGCCGGCATCCGATCGAGGCGGTGTTCGCCGGACACGAGCACTTCTACGAGCGCGGCGAGGTGGACGGGCTGCGCTACTTCGTCGTGGGCGCTGGCGGCGCGCCGCTGGAAGACCCCGATCCGACGTTCCCCACCGTGGAGGCCGCCCACAAGGCGCTCTCCTTCGTCACGGTGGACGTCTGCGGCTGCCACGTGTCCGGCAAGGCGAAGGACATCGCGGGACGCGTGCTGGATTCCTTCACGCTGTCCAGCTGCAAGGAGCCCTGCGGCGCGCCCGTGGCGGCGAAGGGAGGCGCGCCGTGAGGATCTGCGACCTGCTGCGCTTCGCGGGGGAGCGCGGCGAGCCGGTGTTCTCCTTCGAGTTCTTCCCTCCCAAGACGGACGCGGGCGTGCAGGCGCTGTTCGAGACCGTCCGGCAGCTGCACCCGCTCCAGCCGGCGTTCGTCAGCGTCACCTGGGGAGCGGGAGGCTCGACCCGCGGGCGCACGCTGGAGATGGTGACGCGGATCAAGCGCGAGCTGGAGATCGAGGCGATGGCGCACGTCACCTGCGTCGGCGCCACCCGGGAAGAGCTGAAGGCCGCGGTCGAGACCATCATGGTCGAGGGCATCGACAACGTGCTCGCGCTGCGAGGCGACCCTCCCAAGGGCCAGCCCACCTTCATTCCCGCCGAAGGCGGCCTGCGCTACGCGAACGAGCTGGTGCAGCTCGTGCGCGAGGTGTCGGACGCCAAGGGCCGGCCGCTGTGCATCGGCAGCGCCTGCTATCCGGAGGGCCACGTGGAGACGCGCGACCTCCAAGCCGACTTGCGCAACTGCAAGCGGAAGGTGGACGCGGGCGCGCAGTTCCTCATCACCCAGCTGTTCTTCGACAACCGCTGCTACTTCGACTTCGTCGGGCGGGCGCGGGCCGCGGGGATCGACGTGCCGATCATCCCGGGCATCATGCCCATCACCAACGTGGAGCAGGTGCAGCGCTTCACGGCGATGTGCGGCGCGCACGTCCCGGCGAAGCTGCTCGCCGCCATGAAGGTCCGCAAGGACGATCCCGACGGGGCGCTCCAGCTCGGGGTGGCGCACGCCACCCTGCAGTGCGCGGACCTGCTCCGCCGGGGCGCCCCGGGGATCCATTTCTATACACTGAATAGATCCCCTGCCACCCGGGCCATCCTGGCCGCCTTGCGCGCCGCGGAACCGTGGCTGGACGCGTGACGAGTAACGGGGGGCATCCGCTAGACGTGCCCGAGGAGGTCTGGGCGTGGCTGCGTGGGGATTCGTCCCGGGGCGGGACGCGATGCGTCAATCCTGGGGGTGTGCTCGAGCCTTCGCGTCCAAGAAAAAAAAATTTATTTTTTTTTCGGGGGGTCAGCCGGCCTGCAGCTGTGCCCGCGCGGCCGCGAGCGTGTTCTTCAGCAGATAGGCGATGGTCATCGGCCCTACGCCCCCCGGCACCGGTGTGATCGCCCGCGCCCGCTCAGCCGCCGGGGCGAACTCCACGTCGCCCTTCAGCTTGCCGTCGGGCAGCCGGTTCATGCCCACGTCGATGACCGTCGCGCCGGGCTTGATCCATGCTCCCTTGATCAGCTCCGCCTTGCCGATCGCCGCGACCACCACGTCCGCCCGGCCGACCTCCGCCGCGAGGTCCCGGGTACGCGAATGCGCGATCGTCACCGTGGCGTGCCGCTCCAGCAAGAGGAGCGCCATCGGCTTCCCCACGATCAGCGACCGTCCCACCACCAGGGCCCGGGCTCCCTGCAGCTGTGTCCCTGCCTCGTCCAGCAGGTGGATGCATCCCGCCGGAGTACAGGGCCGCAGGCCCGGGCGGCCCATGGTGAGCGCCGCCACGTTGCGCGGGCCGAAGCCGTCCACGTCCTTCTCGGGCGCCACCAGGTCGATCACCCGGTGGGGGTCGATCTGCTTGGGGAGCGGGAGCTGCACCAGGATGCCGTGGACGCGGCGGTCGGCATTCAGCCGCGAGACGAGGCCGAGCAGGTCCTCTTGCGAAGTGCGCTCCGGCAGGGCGTGCTCGAACGACTCGATCCCGACCTCCCTGCACGCCTTGATCTTGTTGCGCACGTAGATCACCGACGCGGGATCCTCTCCCACCCGGACCGCCGCCAGCCCCGGCGGCATGCCGGCGCGGGCGACCAGCTCCTTGACGGCCTCCGCGACCTCGGCCCGTACCCGCGCGGCGATCGCCTTCCCGTCGATGATCATATGGCAGGCCTCCGGTCTCCATTCTAGAACGTCCCCATGACTCCACGGACCGTATTCATCACCGGCGCCTCGAGCGGCCTGGGCCGCGGCCTGGCGCTGCACTACGCAAGGGCGGGCGCCGCCGTGCACGCCGTCGCGCGGCGCAAGGCCGAGCTGGATTCGCTGGCCGCCGAGGCGCCCGAGGGGCGCGTCCTGCCGGTCGTCCTCGACGTGACCGACTCCGAGAAGCTGGTCGCGGCGATCCACCGCGCCGAGGCGGCGGACGAGGGCGCTCTCGATCTGGTGATCGCCAACGCCGGGGTCGGCGCCACCACCAACGCGCGGAAGATGGACTGGACGGCTGTGAAGAGGACCTTCGAGGTGAACACGACCGCCGCGGCGGTGACCATCGCCGCCGCCTTGCCGGCCATGGTCGCCCGCGACGCGGGACACGTGGTCGCGGTCTCCAGCCTGGCCGCCTTCCGGGGCATGCCGGGCCATGCGGCGTACTGCGCCTCCAAGGCGGCCCTGCACGTCTTCATGGAGAGCCTGCGGGTCGATCTGCGCGGCACCGGCGTGCAGGCGACGACGATCTACCCGGGGTTCGTCAAGACTGAAATGACTGCGAAAAACAAGTTCCCCATGCCGTTTCTGATGGAGCTGGACGACGCCGTGCGGGTGATGGCCCGGGGCATCGAGAAGGGGAAGGCGACGATCGCGTATCCCCTTCCGTTGGTCGCCATGGTGCGCTCCCTGGGCGCGCTCCCGCGCGCCGTGTACGAGCCGATCGCCGGACGTTCGCGGATGTCCTGATCGGACCTGCCGGGCAGGCAGGCGGCCGCACGCCCTGGCTCCGGACCGGCTTGCGCCCGCGCCCGGAGGAGAGCAAGTTGAGCCTGCGCTCGAGAGGCGCCACGGGGGCCGTATGTCGTTCCCACGGGTCGTTGCAGCGCTGCTGTGCCTGGCTGCGGGCGCGGCGTGGGCAGATGCGCAACAGGCGCAGCCACAGAATTCAGCCGGGAAGCAGCCGCAGCCCGATCCGGCGGCGAAGATCAAAGTGGAGCAGCGGGAGACGCGCACGCTCCAACTCGGCGGCGGCAGCTACATCCGCTACGAAGTGATGCCGGGCGACGACGAGCAGCCTCCGGGCGAGCTGGTGGTGATGCACATGGAGACGCCGCCGCCAGCCGCGACGCAGCAGCCGGAGGCGGCGCCCGACGACCAGGCCGGCTCTCGCGCGCGCGCCGCGGTGCGGGCGGCCCAGCAGCGCCGCGCCGTCTGCGACGACCTGCGCATGCAGCTCGCCGCGCGGCTGCTCGAGCTGCGGGGAGTGCAGGTCGATCCGGACGTGGCCCTGTGGGTGACGCGCAACCTCTACATCACCGGCGACGGAATCCCCGCGGTGCAAGTGTTCGCGGACCCGCTGTTCTTCTCGGCGATGCAGACCGACACCACCGCGCGCGGCCTCGCGGTCGACCTGGCGCACTGCGAGCAGGCGGTGGTCCACCGCGGGTAGCGGCGGTCAAGACGCCTCGAAGGACTGGAGGACCTGATCGCGCAGCCGGGGGGCCGCGCGCGACGGGTCCGCGCCCGCAGGCTCGGCGCGGGCGGCGCGCAGCACCTCGTCGAGCGCCCCGGCGAATCCCTCGGGCGCGGGACCGGATTGCTCCCGGAGCGGCAGCTCCGCCTCTCCACGCAGGCGCTGCAGCGCCAGCGCGCGGAGCGCGTCGCTGGCGCGCAGCGCGGTGGGGGCGATTCCGGCTGCCTCCGCCCGGGGACCGAGCTCCACGGGGGACAACCCCAGCGCGCGCAGGAGCGCGACGACGCTCTCGGCCTCGTCCAGCAGCCGATCCGCCTCGGCCACCTCCGCCGAGGTGGCGAGGGCGCGGCGGCGGCCGGGCGCCGACGGATCGGGCCATGCCGGGCGCTTGCGCTGCAGGGCTTCCACCACCTGCGCCAGAGGGGGGTCGAGCAGGGTGACGTTCTGCGCCTGCGGCAGCCGCGCGGACTGGGCGATGCGGCGCGCTCGCGATTGCAGCCGGTAGGGCTCGGCCAGTCCCGCCTGGAAGATCTCCCGGCTCGGGCGCTTCGCGAGGGCCGCGGCCGCGCGGTCCGCATCGCCGCCCGAGAGCGTCTCCAAACCGAGCGCGAGGGTGGCTCGCGCATCGCCCAGGGCGGCGCGCACGTCTTCCGGCTCGTCCATCGAGACGCCCGAGGCGACCAGGGCGGCGTTGAGGGCGTAGACGAGGCCCTCCTCGGCGCGGTCGCGGGCGGCGGCGTCGAGGCGGGAGAGCGCGGATTCGAGAAGGCTCGGGGGCGGCTCGTTCCTTGCGGTCAGGGAGGTCGAGGGCGAGGGAGAGGGAGAGGGAGAGGTCGAGGTCGGGGCCGGGGTCGAGGGAGAGGGTGAGGGAGAGGGTGAAGTCGAGGCAGAGGGCGAGCTTGGGGGCCGCGCTGGCCGTGCATAGAACGCCAGCGCTTCGTCCAGGTCGGGGAAGCCGAGGTCGCGCAGGCGGCCGTCGCGCCAGCGGCGGGCGGTCTCCTCCAACTCGGTCGGCACCTCCCAGCGGAGCGACTCGAGGAGCCGGGTCGTCCCCAACACGTCCTCCGCGTACAGGTCGTCGAGGAGCTGCTTCAGGGTCCCGAACTCGCCTCCCTCCGGGAGGAACTCGACCAGGTAGCGTCCCTCGGGCGTGTGGAAGGTGCGCCCCGGGTCCGCGACGGCCGGCTCGGTCTCCTCTTGAAGGTCGTGCACCCGCATGGCCTTGCGCAGCACCAACGAGCGCATCTCCGGATCGAGCAGCGCCAGCTTGTCCAGGTAGCGCCGCCACGCCCGGTCTGCGTTTCCGCCTCCCTCGCGCGCCAGGTGCAGCCAGCGCAGCACGGCGCGCGGGTCCGGGCCCTCGTCGCGGCGCGGCCAGGCGCCCAGGTCGACGAAGTGGCGGAACTGCTCGGGCGAGGCCAGCGCCACCACCTCGGCGGCGTCCTCCGGGCCGACTTCCAGGACGGCGAGGTACAGCTCGTGCGGGGGGATCGACTGGACCAGCGCCTCCGGATCGGGCGCGGAGAGCAGGAGGTGGACCTTCTCCTGGCCGTGCGCCGCCTGGAGCGCCTGCCGCGCCGCGCGCGGATCGAGGAGCGCCGAGCCGTTTCCAGTGCTCATCGGGCCTCCCGGCCCGGGCTACGCCGCCTTGGCGACCTTGCCGGCCTTGAGGCACCGCGTGCAGACGCGGAGGTGCACCCGGCGGCCGCCCACCACCGCGTGGACGCGCTGCAGGTTGGGCAGGGTGCGCTTCTTCGTCTTGTTGTTCGCGTGGCTCACCTGGTTGCCGGTGAGTGGACCCTTGCCGCACACGTCGCACTTGAAAGCCATCTGTCCTCTTCAGCTCCGGAAAGGAATCGCTCAACCTACCCGGGAATTCCGGCCTGTCAAGTCGCCGAGACCTGCTTGCGGCCGCTCAGGTCCAGCGCCTGCGTCGCGCAGGCGCGCGCAGCCAGGATCGACCCTTCCAACCCGAATCCCGGGTAGACCTCGCGGGAGGCGAACAGCACCCGTTCGTGCGCCGCCGAGACGGGCCGCAACCCGATCGGCTCGGAGTGCAGCCCCTCGTGCGGCTTGAGAATCCTCTGGCCGTGCAGCGGATCCAGATCGGCGGACTCGTGCACCACGTGCCGATCGAAGAAGGGCAGCACTGGATCCAGCGCTTTTCGCACCGACGCGAGCAGCGCCGCCGCGTCGGAGAATCCAGCCTCGACGATGCGTCCCACGGTGAGCAAGCGCTCGCCCGCTGCCTCGCCGCGGGCGCGGCGGGCCGGCACCGCCGAAATGACCAGCGGGCCCACCGGGTCCCCGAGCAGCAGGGCCGCTTCCTCCAGCGCCTGAGGCAGCCCCTCGGTGCGGACCACGAAGTGCGCCAGCGCCTCCTTGCGCTCGATGGTCAGCTCCGCTTCTTCCACGACGGCCCGCTCGGACCGGCCGCCGCCGTCGCACAGCTCCCTCACGGTCTGGGGCGGGCAGGCGAGCACGACCAGGTTCACCTGCACCTCGGCGCCGGCCAGGTCGAACATGGCCGATTTGCGGCTCAGGCGCAGCCTCGAGCAGCTCTCGTTGGTGAGGTGCGCGCCGGCGGTCTCCGCCTTCGTCCTGAGCAGATCCGCCAGCTGCGCCGCCCCGCCCCAGAGGCGCAGAGGCGCGCGGAACAGGGCAGCTGCCTCGCGGGCGGTGGCCTCCGGCGCGGTGTCGCCCACCAGCGAGGCCGCGAAAGGAGCCAGCGCGTGCAGCGCCTCCCCGACGAGGCCTTGCGGCACCTCCGGGGGAGGGTTGGGCAGGATCTTCCGCAGCTTTCGCCGCTCGAAGAACCCGCGCGCGGGCAGCGGAGGGGGCTCGCCCACGAACGGGTCCCAAGCGCGGCCGAGCTGCTCCAACGACTCCAGGGCGGCTTCCGCGGCGCCGGCCTCCTCGCCCAGCTCGCGGCGAAGCTCGGCTCGGCGCCGGAGCTGATCGGAGGGCAGCGAGAGGCGCAGCTCTTCGCCGAGCAGCTGGAAGGCGCCCGTGGCGGTCCCCGCGGACTGGCGCTGCAGATCCGCGGCCAGGCCCAGCTCGTCGAGCGCGAAGATGCTGCCGGAGAGCTGCCGCAGCGGCGGGATCATCGGATGCGCGGCGGGGAGCAGCCAGCCTTCGCTGTCGCGCGCCACTCCGGCTTGCAAGAGCGGAACCATCAGGACGCGCAGCCCGCGCTTGGCGAGGAGCGCCGCCGCGGCCGCGCCGCCGATGTCGGGGCCGATGATGGCCACGTCGTAGACGCGCCGCTGCAGGGGCTTGTCGGGGAGGGTCGGGACGCGGCGGGACGCGAAGGGGCTGGGAGGAGGGCGGCTGGCGCCGGGAGGAGTAGGGATGCCGGATCGGGTCGCGGTGGGGGGCTCGCGGGGGACTGGGAACGAGGAAGAGGGGGAGGTCGAGGGCGAGGTGGTGGACGGCTGGCCGGGTGTCCCGTTGTTTTCTTTCGGATCGGTCACGGCTCCACCGGAGGTGAAGAAAACGTCCGCGCGGGGTCGCCTTGGGGGGCGGAGACGCGCACGCGCCGAGCCTCGACTGCGATACGGCCCTCGGCGACCAGCTGGATGGCGCGCGGGTAGATGCGATGCTCCTGCGAGAGGATGCGGGCCGCGAGCGACTCCTCCGTGTCGCCCTCCAGCACCGGGACCGCTGCCTGGATGACGATGGGCCCGCTGTCGGTGGCCTCGTCCACGAAGTGCACGGTGCATCCCGACACGCGCACGCCCGCCCGGAGCGCCTGCCGCACGCCGTGCATCCCGGAGAAGGCGGGCAGGAGCGAGGGGTGGATGTTCAGCACGCGCTGGGGAAAGGCGGACAGGAGCACGGGCGTGACGATGCGCATGAACCCCGCCAGGCACACCAGCTCCACTCCCCGGGAGCGCAGCTCGGACACCAGGCGGGCGTCGTAGTCCTCCCGCCGCGCGTGCTCCTGGTGCGGCAGGAGCACCGACGGGACTCGCGCCTCGGCGGCCCGCTGCAGCGCCCGCGCTCCCGGGACGTTGCAGATCACCACCGCGACCTCGGCCGGGATGCTTTTCTTTGCGCAGGCGTCCAGGATCGACTGCAGATTGGACCCCGTTCCGGAAGCGAGGACGCCCAGTCGCACGGGACGCGCCATCAGCGGAAGACCACCTCGGGCTCGGCCAGCCCCGGGGCGGCCTCGATCGTGCCGATCTCCCAGGCTGGTTGCCCGCGCGCCTGCAGCAAGTCGCGCGCCGCGGCGGCGTCCTCGCGGCGCACCACGGCGCACATGCCCACGCCGCAGTTGAAGGTGCGGAACATCTCCGCATCGTCGATCTTCCCCGTCCGCTGCAGCAGCTCGAAGACGCGCGGCCGGGGCCAGCTCGCCTGGCGAAGGACGGCCCGGTGCCCGGCGGGCAGCACCCGGGGGAGGTTCCCCGGCAGCCCTCCCCCGGTGACGTGCGCGAAGGCGTGGACGTCGACCGCGGCCCGCAGCCCCAGGCAATCCTTCACGTAGATCCGGGTGGGCTCGAGCAAGAGGTCGAGCAGCTCGCCCGCCGGGCGGTCGCCGAAGACCTTCCGCGCCAGCGAGTAGCCGTTCGAGTGCAGGCCGCTCGAGGCGAGCCCCAGCACCGCATCGCCGGCGCGCACGCGCGATCCGTCGAGGATGCGAGACTTCTCCACCACGCCTACGCAGAAGCCCGCCAGGTCGTACTCGCCCTCGGCGTAGAAGCCGGGCAGCTCCGCGGTCTCCCCGCCGATCAGCGCGCAACCGGCGCGCAGGCAGCCCTCCGCGATGCCGGCGATCACGCGCTCGGCCTGCTCTGCGCGCAGGCGGCTGGTGGCGAAGTAGTCGAGGAAGACGACCGGCTCGGCGCCGCAGACCACCACGTCGTTGGCGCTCATGGCGACGAGATCGATGCCCACCGTCTCGTGCCGGCCGCTGCCGAACGCCAGCTTCAGCTTGGTGCCGACTCCGTCCGTGCCGGCGACGAGCACCGGCTCGCGGTAGCCTTTCGGCACCTCGAACAGCCCGCCGAACCCGCCGATCCCCGCCAGTACCTCCGGCCGCATCGTCCGGCGGGCGTGGGGCTTGATGCGCTCGACCAGCGCGTCGCCCTCCTCGATGTCCACGCCGGCGTCGCGGTAGCTGAAACCCATGGCGGGGCGCACCTTAGATGGATCCGGCCCGGCGTGCCAGCGCAACCAGCGCCCGTGAAAGAACGGCCCCGCGGAGCGGCACGCTCCGCGGGGCCTTTGGCGCTCAGTCGTCGTCGCGGGCGCCGGTCCGGGTGATCTTCCAGATCACGCCGGTCTTGGGGATCTGCACGAGCGGGCCGTCTTTCGGGCCGATGAACTTGCTCTTCGGGTCCGACTGGCCGAAGTCCCGCACCGCGCCGTAGTCGACGAGGTACAGTGCCCCGTCGGGGCCGAACTGGACCTGGAGCGGCCGGTTGATGCCGTGGATGATCCGCTTGGCGGTCGAGGCCGCGAAGGCCTGGTCCTCCGGATCGGTGCAGGCCGCGCCGCCGTCGGGCGTGTGCCCCTGGTTCTCAGCCTTGCAATTGAAGGAGAAGCGCGCGAGCGACAGCGTGAGCGGTTCGCCGCGCCGGCTGAAGTTCACCAGCTGGATGTCGTGCCCCTCCTCCGGCTCGCCGTTCCCGCGCGAGAAGCCGAAGTCGCCCTCGCGGGCCACCAGCGCCGCCCCCTTCTTCACGACGCCGCCCGCGAAGGAGTCGGGCGCGAAGTCCGGGCCGACCACCGCCACGTCGGCGGGCTCGCTCGCGAGCGGGCCGATCGGCGGCTGCGGGAGGAAGGCGAGCACGTGGCGGACCGGCGTGTCCTCCGCGATCACGCGAGCCGCAGGCTGCAGATCGTCGCCGGGGCCGCCCTGGGGGTTGAAGACCGCCTGCGTCGAGTCGAGGTCGCCGAACCGATCCGGCCAACCGTGGTGGTCGGGCGTGCCGTCGCGATTCATCTGCGCGAGTTGCAGGCGGTCCGGCGCGTTGTTCGTCGGGCGTGCGCCGCGCTCGTCCTCGCCGTTCTCCGTCACGAAGAGGCCGCCTTGGAGGGCATGGTCTTCGGGAGCGAAACGCAGGCCAAACGGGTTGCGGTAGCCCCAGGAGAACGGCTCGACGGTGTCCTCGGGGTGGTTGGTGTGGATCCTTGCCCGCAGGATCGCGCCGGTGCACATGCCGGGCTTGGTCGCATCCTCGAATGCCCGCACCCGCTGGCCGGGGCGCTTCACGCCGTGATTCGAGTACCCGCTGGTGAAGTGCCCGTCCCCGGAGTCGAAGACGTTGTCGCTCAGCGTGATGTCTTGGCAGGCGACGTCGTGCTGGTTGCCGCCGTTGCCATTGTCGTGGCCAGTCACGCCCGAGTTCGTCGCCGAGCCCTGCGACCAATAGACGAACCCGTCCTTGACGACGATGAGCTCAGTCGGGTGGTCGCCGGTCGGCAGGCCGCTGATGAATGGGTTCACCGTGGCAGCAGAAAAGTTGTTAGCGAGGTCGATTGTGACGACGCGGGACGTGTTGTTCCCTCCGCCTTTGCCCGCGGCGGCGCCGCGCGCGCCCTGGTTGGAGTCGGTGCCGAACAGGGTGCCGCCCTCGAACCCGTGCTCGAAAGCGAGGCCGATGGCGGGCCCGTCGACCTGGAAGCTGGGGCGCCCCGCCGCGTTCGGTTTGCCGAGCGGGCCTGCGACCTTGTTGCCATTCTGGTCGAAGACGATCAGGTCTGGCGTGAAGGGATTGGTGGCAGACGTCGGACCGGCCGGGCCACCGACACCAGGACCATCATTGTCGTTGCACTGGTTGCCGGCGGGCAGGCCCTTGCCAGACTCGATGACGAAGACCTTGAAGTGCTCTCTGTCGCCCCGGAAGGCGATACCAGTGGGGAAGTTCAGGTCCTTGGCGAAGACCGACACCTGGAAGCCTTTCGGCAAGACGATGTCTTCGCCATGACCCGGGTCGTAGAAGACCGTCTCGACGGGGCAGTTCGGGTTGCTGCGGGTCTGGGCGGACGCGGCGCCCGATGCCATTGCGAAGGCGAACGCCACGACCGCGGCCCCAGCCGGGCTGCCGCACCGCGATACCATGAACATGATCGTTTCTCCCTTCCTTGCTCCCCCCTTGCTTGCGGCCACCAGGAACCGCGTCGCGCGCGCGGCGCGGTCTTGCAGGAACTTCCCTGCGCCACCCCCTCTCGTGAAGGAATTTCCGCGACCGGCTCGCGCCTGGTACTGTCTTCCCTGTGGTGGGTTGCCGGACGGCGGGTCTTGCGCTTCCTCGAAAGCGTCCCTTTCCGTACCTGAACGCACATGTGGCGCGATAAGCGTTATCCGTCAAGCCGTCCTGCGTCGGACGCCTAGCACATCGCGTCAGCGGTCAGCGGCGAGTTGGCTTGATAGTCTGCGCGTGCGAGTTTCCGAATCGCTGCGCGAGAGCTTCGCGCGAGACGATCCCTCGCGTTTTCTCGCCGCCCGCTGCGCGGAGATGGTCTGCGAGCCGCCGCCGAAGCGCGGTATGGACCGTTCGAGATGCAGTACAAATGGTTTGGGATTTCCTACTTTTGCCTACAATGTCGCAAAATTGACCGCGCTCGCGGGCGCCTGATACGACTGACCGGCCGGATCGTAGTGATCCGCCGCGGTGTAGCCGCGCGCGGGAACCGCCGTTGACCCCGGAGGCGGAACGAGAGGGGACATGGCAGGAGAGGACCAACTCTTCCAGCGCTTCGGCCGCGAGTTCCCCAAGGGGCACGTCCTGTTCCGCGAAGGCGAACCGGGCAGGGAGATGTTCGTCGTCCAATCCGGCAAGGTGAACATCACCAAGAAGGTGCGCGAGACGGAGAAGATCCTCGCCACCCTGGGCACCGGCGAGTTCTTCGGCGAGATGGCCATCTTGAACAACAAGCCCCGCTCGGCCGGCGCGGTGATGGCCGAGCACGGCAAGCTCCTGGTGATCGATCCCCGCACGTTCGAGGCGATGATCCGCGGCAACGTGGAGATCGCCGTCCGGCTGATCAAGAAGCTCTCCGATCGCCTGCAGGAAGCCGACGAGCAGATCGAGAACCTCCTCCTCAAGGATCCCGCCAGCCGCGTGGTCCACTTCCTCCTCTCCAGCGCGAAGCGCGGGCGCGACACGCCCCAGGGGAAGCTCGTCTCCCTCAACGCAGCCGATCTGCACGGCCGGATGGGTCTCTCGGTCGAGGCCGTGCAGGAGGCGCTGGACAAGCTCGCCAAGGCGCGCATCGTGCTGCTCCAGCCCGACGGCCTGGTGGTCCCCGACCTGGGCAAGATGCAAAAGTATCTGGAGTTCCTGGAGATGAAGGAACGGTTCGGGGACACCTGAATGAACCTGCGCGTCCTCGGCTGCCACGGCGGCGAGCTGCCCAAGCACCGCACGACGTGTTTCCTCGTCGACAGGAAGCTGTGCGTGGACGGCGGCGCGATCACCTCCGTGCTTCCGCTCGAGGAGATCCTCGAGATCGACGACATCTTCCTCACCCACAGCCATTTCGATCACATGAAGGACGTGCCGCTCATGACCGACGTTCTGGCCGGGCGGCGGAACAAACCGGTGGTGGTCCACGGTCCCGCCGAGACGATGGAGGCGATGGACAAGGACGTCTTCAACAACCGGGTCTGGCCCGATTTCCGCGTCATCCCCTCGGCGGAGAACCCCGTGCTCGCGTTCGAGGAGATGCCCATCCGCCAGACGGTGACGTGCCAGGGCTACCGGATCCGGGCCATCCCCGTGCACCACCCGGTCTATTCGGTCGGGTACATCTTCGAGTCGAAGAGCGGAGCAGTCGCTTTCTCGGGGGATACCGGGCCCACCGACGAGCTGTGGCGGGTCCTGAACGCCACGCCGAACCTCAAGGGGCTATTCCTGGAGGTCTCCTTCCCCAGCCACATGCAGTGGTTGGCGGACGTCTCCGGGCACCTCACGCCGCGGACCGTGGTGACCGAGCTGGAGAAGCTCGATCGGCGCGGAGCCCGCGTCTACCTGTACCACCTCAAGCCCAGCTTCATCGACGAGGTGAAGCAGGAGATCGCCGCGCTCCGCCGCGACTACTTGCAGATCTGCGAGCTCGACGACGTCTATACGTTCTAGGTGATGTTCAACAAGCAAACCATCTTCGCGTGCTGCGCGCTTTTCGCGGTGATCTCCTCGGGTGCCGCCGCGCAACAGGGGAGCGCCGGGGCGCAGGCGTCCGCGCCGTCGGCGCCGTCCCCGTCCCAGCAGCGCAACGTCCAGCTCCAGCAAGAACAGACCAACGCCGCCGCCGCGGTCGCCGCCGGCGCGGGCGCCGTGATCGTCTCGCAGCAGATGGACTCGCAGGACCCGTTCGCCTTCCCGGCGCCCAGCCCGCGGGCGCGGCAATGGCTCGGATACGCCTCCCCCTCCACCATCCTCATCCTGGGCGTGGCGCTGGTGGTCATGGCCGCGTTCGTCGGGCGCTTCGCCCCCAAGAAGCGGCGCCGCATCCGGCGCGCGACCATCCTGGTGATGCTCTACGTGACCACCTTCGCGCTGGCCGCGGTGCTCCACTGGGTCAACGCCGAAGGTTGGGCGCGCCGCGTGTGGTTCTTGGCCGATCTCTTCGAAGTCCTGGTGGTCATCGACCTGGTGGCCATCCTGCTCTTCGACCTCGTCCTGCTCGCGCTGCGGATCGAGATCGCCAACATCGTCCACGACCTGGCGCTCGGCGCGGCCTACATCCTGGCGTTCATCGGGATGCTGCACCGCAGCGGCGTGCAGCTCTCCGGGATCATCGCCACCAGCGCCGTGGTCACCGTGGTGCTCGGCCTTTCCCTCCAGGCGACGCTGGGCAACGTGCTGGGCGGAATCGCGCTGCAGCTCGACGACTCGATCCACGTGGGCGACTGGCTCCAACTCCCCAGCGGGCAGCAGGGGAAGGTGAAGGCGATCCGCTGGCGGCACACGGTGGTGGAGACGCGCAACTGGGACACGGTGATCGTCCCCAACTCCGTGCTCTTGAACGAGAACATCCTCATCCTCGGCGAGCGGGAGGACCAGCCCACCCAGCACCGGATGTGGGTCTACTTCAACGTCGACTTCCGCTACTCGCCGGAGGAGGTCATCAACGTCGTCGAGGACGCGCTGCAGTCGACGCCCATCCCCGGCGTGGCCGCCTTCCCGCCGCCCAACGTCATCTGCGTCGACTTCGCCCGGCAGGGCGGCGAGAGCTTCGCGAACTACGCGGTGCGCTACTGGCTCACCGACCTGGCCCAGGACGACCCCACCTCCAGCGCGGTGCGGGTGCGCGCGTACGTGGCGCTCAAGCGCGCCAACATCCCTCTCGCCCTGCCGGGGACCGCGGTGTTCGTCTCGCACGACGACCCCGAGCACCGCGAGCGCAAGCAGGCGCGGGAGATGGCCCACCGGGTGGCGGCGCTGGAGCAGATCGAGATGCTCTCCTCGCTGTCCAGCGACGAGCGCGTGCAGCTGGCCACCTTCATGCGCCACGCTCCCTTCGGCCGCGGCGAGGTGATCACCCGCCAGAACGCCACCGCTCACTGGCTGTACGTGCTCACCAAGGGCGAGGTGGAGGTGAAGGTCCGTGCGGACAACGGGGCGGAGAAGCTGGTCACCCGGATGTCGGCGCCGAACGTCTTCGGCGAGATGGGCGTGGTCACCGGCGAGCCGCGCACCGCTTCGGTGATCGCCGCCGGCGAAGTCGAGTGCTACCGCGTGGACAAGGAGGCGTTCCAGCGGGTGCTCAAGCAGCGTCCCCAGATCGCCGAGAGCGTCTCCAACGTGATGGCCCGCCGCCGGGTGGAGCTGGCCGCGGTGCGCGAGGGTCTCAACGCCGATCAGAAGAGGGCCCGCGTCCGGGAGGAGAAGAGCCGCATCCTCGAGTCGCTGCAGACCTTCTTCGGGCTCCAGGACGACAAGCTGAACTGATCCGGCCTCGAGGCCGTGCTAGAACGCCCGCGATGGCCTGGTACCACAAGGTTCCCGCGCCCAAGCTGCCGGCGCAGGACAAGCGCGCGCGGCTCGAAGGCCTGTGGATCAAGTGCGACGGGTGCGGCGAGATCATCTACAAGCAGGAGGTCGAGCGGAACCTCGAGGTGTGCCCGAAGTGCGGCGAGCACTTCGAGCTGCCGGTGCGGCGCCGGCTCGACCTGGTGCTCGACCCGGGCAGCTTCGTCGAGCACGACCTGGGGCTCGAGTCGACCGATCCGCTCCAGTTCACCGATTCGAAGAGGTACCGGGATCGCATCCGCGCTGCCGCCAAGGGCGCCGGCGAGACCGAGGCGTTCGTGAGCGGCCTCGGCCGGCTCTCCGGCCGCGAGGTCTCGATCGGCGCGTTCCACTTCGGGTTCATGGGCGGCTCGATGGGCTCGGTGGTGGGGGAGAAGGTCGCCCGGATCTTCGAGCGGGCCACCGAGCGCCGCATCCCGGCCATCATCTTCTCCGCCTCGGGCGGCGCGAGGATGCAGGAGGCGATCTTCTCCCTGATGCAGATGGCGAAGTGCAGCGCCGCGCTGGCGCGTTTCCGGCACGTGCGCCGGCCGTACATCAGCGTGTTGCTCGACCCGACCACCGGAGGCGTGGCGGCCTCCTTCGCCTTCCAGGGCGACGTGATCCTGGCCGAGCCGCGGGCGCTGATCGGATTCGCCGGCCCGCGGGTGATCGAGCAGACGCTGCGGCAGAAGCTGCCGGAGGGGTTCCAGCGAAGCGAGTTCTTGCTGGGGCACGGGATGATCGACGCCATCGTGGAGCGCAAGGACCTGCGCGAGCGGCTGGCGCAGCTGCTCGGCCTGCTCAGCTGATGGCGCTCTCCTTCGAAGAGCTGAAGCAGCTGCTCTTCCGGCGCAGCAACTTCGGCATGAAGCTGGGCCTCGAGCGGATGCGCGAGGCGCTTTCGCTCTTGGGCCAGCCGCACCTCGCCTTCCCGGTGTTGCACGTCGCCGGAAGCAACGGAAAGGGGTCCACCTGCGCATTCGCGGAAGCGGCGCTGCGCGCCGCCGGGCTGCGCACGGGCCTCTACACCTCGCCGCACCTCTTCCACTTCTGCGAGCGGATCCGGGTGGCGGGCGAGCCCGTTTCCGAGGAGCGGGCCGCGGGGCTCCTGGAGGAGATCGTCCGGCGCGTTCCGTGGGCGCTGCGCGACGAGGGGCTCACCTTCTTCGAGCTCGCCACCCTGATGGGTTTCCTCGCTTTCGCGCAGGAGCGCGTGCAGTTGGCCGTCGTCGAGGTGGGTCTGGGAGGGCGGCTGGACGCGACCAACGTGGCCCGTCCGCTGGCCTGCGCGGTGGCCCCCATCGCGCTCGAGCACACCCGATGGCTGGGGGACACCTTGGCCCAGGTGGCGGCGGAGAAGGCCGGAATTCTCAAGAAGGGTGCTCCGGCGGTGAGCGCCGGCCAGCCCCGCGCGGCGTCCGAGGTCCTGCAGGCCAAGGCGGACGAGCTGGGCATCCCGCTGTGGCGGCCGGGGCGGGACTACGTCTACGAGAGCAGCGACGTCAGGCCCTTCTGCTACGAGGGTCCAGGCGGGTTTCGCGTCGCGCTGGACGCGGAGGAGGGGGTGGTCGGGGAAAGCGAGGTCGGGGGGGCGGGGTCGAGGTCGGGGGGGCTAGCGCTCCAGGGTCACCACCAGCGGGGGAACGCGGCGCTGGCGTGCGCCCTCCTGCAGGCGGCGGCGGGGAGGGGTCTGCCGGTCGGGCCCGAGCATGCCCGGGCGGGGCTACGGTCCGCGCGGTGGCCGGGTCGCCTGGAGACGGTGGCGCACCGGCCGCTGGTGCTGCTGGACGGCGCGCACAATCCGCACGCCGCGCGGGCGCTGGCGCACGCGCTGCCGGGACTGGCCGGGGGACGGCCGGTGCAGCTCGTCTTCGCCGCGATGAGCGACAAAGACCACGTGGCCATGCTGCGCGAGCTGCTGCCGATCGCCGGCCGGATGCACCTGTGTGCGGTCGACTCTCCGCGCGCGGCAGCGCCGGAACAGCTCGCCGAGGTGGCCCGCGAGCTGGGAGCGGAGTTCGCCGCGTACCGGAGCGTGGGCGAGGCCCTGCAGGCCGCGCGGGCGGAGTCCGGTCCGGACGGGTGCGTCGTCTGCTGCGGGTCGCTCTACCTCGCCGCCGAGGTAGCGGTCGCCTTGGGGGGGCGCCCGGCCGGTCGGATGCCGAGCGAGCGGTTGTGAACGTTTTTGCCGTGCCTGGAGCGAGCCCCTAGATTCTTCGGGGGGCCCGAGGAGGGCCCCGCGGGAACTGCCGGCCCTGGCCGCCGGCCAGGAACATGCACAGGCTTCGCGACCCCCACCCCCCGCCGCTCGACCAGATCGAGTTCAAGTCTCTGTATCGCAAGGAGATTTACGACGCGCGCACCCGGGATGGGTGGGTGCTGCAGGTCTCCCGGTACCGGCCGCTCGAGCAGGAGTGGGAGCAGCCCATCCTGGGCGAGCCGCTGCTGCTGGTCCCCGGGTGGTCGCAGAACCGGCACGCATTCACCTGCGCGACGTTCGTGAAGCGGCTCTTGGTGTCGGGCGCGGATTGCCACATCGCCGAGCTGCGCGGCCATGGCCGCAGCTCGCGGGAGCTGCAGATCGAGCTGTGCGGGAAGGAGCGCCGCCCGCTCCCCCGCGACCTCGACTGGGAATGGGACCTGGACAGCTACCTGCTCGAGGACGTGCCCGCCGCCGTGCAGGCGGTCAAGGCGCGCACCCACCGGGACAAGGTCGTCTACCTGGGGAACAGCATGGGGGGCATGCTCGGCTACGGCTACGCGGGCAGCCACCGCGACCTGGCGGGGCTGGTCACGATCGGCGCTCCCAGCGATCTCGGCCGCGGATTCTTGCTCATGCGGGCCGCGGCGCTGTTCGGGCCGGCCATGCTGGGTCCGCTGATCGACGCCCTCTGCGCCGCCGCCACGGGTCTCGAATCGGCCAGGCACGGGGCGGCGCACGCGCTGCGGCGCTTCCAGGCCGGCTTCCTCCACCGGGTCGCGGACGCGATCGCGCCGGCGGGCGGGGCGCGGCGCGGGGTGCGCTTCAGCCACGTGCCGGTGGACGCCATCCTGCGCCAGCTGGCGCGGGTCTCCACCCCCGGCAACCTGCGCCGCTACGAGTTGGTCGCGCGCCACTTCGGTTCCCTGCTCAACCCCGCCCGCGTCACGGCCGAGGAGTTCCGCTGGCTGCTGAGCGAAGGAGGGGAGAAGGAGCCCCGAAGGGTGGTGGAGCAGTTCGCGCGGTGGATCCGGCGCGACGAGATGAAGTGCTATCGGACGGGATACGACTACAAGGCGCACTTCAAGGAGATCGACTGCCCCATGGCCGTGCTGTTCGGCGACCTGGACAAGATCGCCTCCGCCAAGAGCACCAGCAGCATCTACCGCAAGGCGCGCAGCGAGTACTTCCTTTGGCGACCGGTGAAGGACAACTCCCACCTCGAGCTCACCGCGGGCTCCGACTTGCGGCAGATCTGCGAGGACGTGACGAACCTGGTGGAATTCGCCGCGCGCCGTGAACGCACCCGCCGGGCGGCGGGGCGCGCAAGCAGCTGACTTCCAAAGGTTCCTGCCGGTTGCTTGGGACGGCGGAAGGCGCGTGCTAGCGTCCTCTCTCTAGTGCGCACCGCGTCCGCCATCGCGCTGCTGGCCACCGCCGCGGCCGGCGCGGGGGGCGGGAAGCTTCTGTCGGTGCGCCCGGTGGCCAATCCCGACGCGACGCTGGTGCAGCTCGAGGCGGACCAGCCGCTGAGCTTCACCACGCTGAAGCTTCTGGGTCCCCCCCGCGTGGTCGTCGATCTGGCAGAGACGGAGGTAGGAGAAGCGGCGGCGGAGCAGGAAGTGGAAGACGGGGCGGTACGCCGTATCGCGGTGGCCGCCGCGGGGGCGCACACTACGCGCATCGTGATCGAGCTGACCGCGGACGTGGACTTCGACGTGCGGGCGAGCGGCACCAAGGTCGAAGTAAGGGTGCCCCGACCGGCGATTGCGACTGCGACAGCGACGGCGACTGCGACACCGACAACGACACCGACCGCGACAACGACAACGACACCGAACGGGACCGGGCCCGTGACCCCGACCGTGGCCGTGACCCCGACCGTGGCCGTGACCCCGACCGTGGCCGTGACCCCGACCGTGGCCGTGACCCCGGCCGTGGCCGTGACCCCGACCGTGGCCGTGACCCCGACCGTGACCCCGACCCCGACCGTGACCGTGACCCCGACCGTGACCCCAACCCCGACCGTGACCGTGACCCCAACCCCGACCGTGACCCCAAAGCGGTCCGAGATTGCGGAGCTTCGTGAGCGGGCCGAGCTGCCTACGGTGTCGCTGGTGGGGTCGCAGCGTTCCGGGGTCCCGCCTCCCCCCGCGAGGCCGGCGGCGAAGACGCATGCCTCGATCACGGGGATCGGGTTCAGGCCGCAGGATGGGGGAGAGGTGATCCTGCGCAGTGACCGGCCACTGGAGTATGGGGTCTCTTCGTCGGATCGCGCCGTGCTCATCCACTTGCCCAATGCAGCGATTCCGGTGGCCAACAACCGGCGGCCGCTGGACACCCGGGTCTTCGGCGGGACCGTCCAGCGCGTGGTCCCGCAGCAGGTCAAGGGCGGGACCGAGGTCCGCATCGAGCTTCGCGAGCCCGCCGAGGTCCATCTGAACCAGACGGGATCGCTCCTGACCGTGTCGTTCACTCCCGGTAGCTGATAGCACCCGCGGCCGAAGGCGCCGCGACTGCCGACGATGAGGAGACGCCCCGCCATCGCCGCCCTCTTCCTGTGCGCAGCGAGCTCGCCTGCCCGCCCGCAGGCCGGGAACGCCGCGATACCTCAGGAGCAGGAGGTCGAGCTGACCGCCGACCGCATCGTCTACGACTGGGTGCAGCGCAAGCTGCTGCTGGACGGACACGTCGTCGCCGCGCGGGGACCCGCGATCTTGCGGTCCGCGCGCGGGTCGCTCGACCGCCGCACCGGGATCCTCCGCCTGGAAGGCGGCGTGCTGGCCGTCCAGGGGCGCCAGGTGCTGGTGGCGGAATCGGCGGTGGTGGACCTCGAATCGCGCTCGGCCGACCTGGGGAGCGCGACGATGTTCCTGAAGGACCGCACGGCGCCGCCGCCGAGCCTCTTGACCGATCGCGGAGCGGTCCGCGCCGCCGGCAAGAACGCGATGATCCTCACCGGCAAGCGGATCCGGAGACTGCCCTCCGGCGCGCTGCTGGCGGAAGACGTGACGATGACTCCCTGCGACTGCGCAGGCGAGCCGGACTTCGAGCTGACCTCGCCGGCAGTGGAGATCCAGGACGACCGTGCGCGGCTGAGCAGCCCGCACCTGGGGCTTCTGGGGGCATCGATCCCGCTCTTGCTGCCGCTCTCCCTCCCGTTGACGGAGCGCCAATCGGGCCTTCTTTTTCCCCCCTTCGGGTACTCGGCGATCACGGGATTCGGCACCGAGGTCCCTCTGTTCCTTACCCTGGGCCGGAGCTTCGACACGACGGTCGCGCCCGGCTTCTTCACGGGCAGCGGCGGCCACACGACCGCGGCTCCCGCCTCACGAGGGGTAGTCGGTCCGCGTCTCGGGCTGCAGTTCCGATACGCACCGGTCGAGCGCACCGGGGGCCAGATCGACATCGATCTGGTGCGGGACTTCAAGCAGCGCGACTCGCCCGGCGGCCCGAACCCAGGGGTGGACTACACGGCAGCCGGGGCGCCGGTCGCCGGCGAGCTCCCGAGCGCGCCCGGCCGGGGATACGACGGCTTCCGCGGCGTGCTTCGCTTCTCGCATCGGACGGAAGCCCCGGGGACCCTCGTGGCGGCCCAGGGGAGCCTCGCCACCGACAGCATGTACCTGCAGGACACCGAGGTCCGGGAGCTGGACCGGTTCCTGGACGCGCTGCGGACCGACGCCGGGGCCGTTCGGACCCAAGGACCGGCCGCGGCAGGAATCGACGCCACGCTGCTCTTCGACGTCCGGACAGGCAACAACAACCCGGACAGCCCGGACCGGCGGTTGTTCGGGGCGGAGCGTCGAGCGACCCTCCAGAGGCTGCCCAGCGCTTTCGGACAGCTCGCTCCCGCGCGGGTCGGTCCGTTCGCGCTCTCGGCAGAGCTGAGCGCAACCCGCTTCGCGCCGTTCACCGCGCTCGATCCCCGCGAGCGCGACACCGGTTTCGGGCCAACCGATCTCAACGCCGGCGCCGCCAACCAGGCCGTCACGGTGGCCGATCCCCTGGGCCTGGGACGGGCGCGTGCCGTGCGATTCGATGCTTCTCCCCACCTTTCCTGGAGCGCTTCCGGCTTGCCGGTGCTTCTCGCCGTCGATCTGGGCGCGCGCGCCGACGCCTGGCTGTTCGACGACGATCCGGGGCGGAACCGCCAGCGCCTCTACGGCATTGCCTCGGCGCGGGCGGGGCTCTCCCTTTCTCGTCCCTGGGGCGCGCTCCTGCACACCGTCGAGCCGGAGGCGGAGCTCCGGTGGATCACCCACGCCCTCAGCTCGGGCGGACCGTCCATCGGCGATCCATTCGATGCCGGAGGGCCTGGTTTCGCGTCCGCTCCAGAGGCCGCGCAGCAGGGGCTTGCCCCGGGCCTCGCGACTCGCGCGGACCTGAAGCAGAACGTGCCGCCCGTGCAGGTCGTGGGCGTGCCGGCGGCCCGGAGACCCTACGACGAGGTGGACGGAGCCGCTCCGGGGGACGGAGAGACGCTCGCCTCGCTCAGGGTCGGGCAATCGCTCTGGCTCCGTCCGGCCGCAGGGCGCGCCCCCGGGCGCCTCGTGACCTTGAACCTCCAGCAGAACTTCGTCCTGCGAGCAGGCGACCAGGGATTCCGCGTCGGAGAGAGCGGCGCTGGCCTGGGTTTCGGCTGGGGGCCGTTCGGGTTGTCGGGCGCGCTGCAGTTCGATTGGAGCCTGCGGTCGGTGACGCTGCTGACGGGAAACTTGGGCGCGCGCGACGCGCGCGGCGACGAGGCGCACGGCGGACTGTCGCTGCAGCGAGGCGCGGCCTCCGAGCGCATCCGGGGCGGGATCGACGAGCTGTTCGCGGCCGCGCGCGTCGCCTCCGACCCAGGCGATCTGTTCGGATCCGCGGGCTTCGGCGGCTCGGCCGCCCTTCCCTTGAAGCGGCAAGGGCTGCGGTTCTCCTACGACGCTTCCCACCTCCTGTCGGTAGGAGATGTGCCGCCTGGCTCGGCCGACTGGACGCACAACCTGGGGCTGCTCTACGAGCCACCCTGTCGCTGCGCCGCCATCAAGGTCTACGCGAGCTTCCCCTTCCACGGCGGCAAGCTCCTCAAGTCGCCGTCCATCGGGTTCCTGCTCGATTTGAAGTCCCTGGGGTCGTTCGGGCTCTCGTCGACTTGAAAAGATGCGTCGCATTTGCGACATTTTTTGCAGCGGACAAATCGTTCGATTACGAGTGGATTTCTGCTCCGGTTTCACTCAGCGTGTCTGGAACAGCAATGGCGGTTCCCGTACGTAGCGCGCGCCAACGTGGTCAGCGGAGGCGGGAGGGCCTGCGGGACGCGATGGGTCAGGCGAGCGTGGTCAAGGAAGTCGGTCGCAAGATCCGCCAGTTGCGGGTCGCGCGCGTGGGTCCCAAGCTGACCCAGGAAGAGCTGAGCGAGCGGGCGCGCATCAGCGTCTCGTTCCTCTCCATGATCGAGCGGGGTGAGCGGGCGCCCCATCTGGAGACCCTGTCCAAGATCGCCGGGGCACTCGAAGTTCCGCTGGCGGCGTTGTTCGACGACCAGGGCGATGACTCGCTGGACCCGATGTACCGGCCGCTCATCGAAGCGTGCCGCAAATGCAACCTGGGGAAACGGGACGTGGACCGGCTGGTTTCGGTCGTCCGGACGATGTTCGCCTGAAGCCCCGCGGCTTGACGAGCCGCGGGCGTCCCGGCACGGTGGGTCGCCGTGGCCGAGTTGCGGGAGGAGCGTCGCAGTGCGGCTCTTTGGCTGACCCTGGACCGGCCCGCGCAGCGCAACGCGCTCACGCCGGACCTGATCGCCGATCTGCGCCGAGCGCTGGGACGGGCCGACGCGGATCCCGAAACGCGCGTCGTCTGCCTCACCGGGTCGGGCGAACAGGCCTTTTGCGCCGGCGCCGACCTGGGCAGCCTTTCGTCCGGGGCGGGCGAGACGGCCGCGCGGGAAGCGAGGCTCGCGTATGCCGGGCTGCTCCTGGACCTGGCCCGCCTGGGCAAGCCGGTGGTCGCCTGCGTGAACGCCTCGGCGTACGCGGGCGGCCTCGGGCTCGTCGCCGCGTGCGATTTCGCCGTCGCGGCCGACGACGCTCGCTTCGGTACGCCGGAGATCGATGTCGGCTTGTTCCCCTACATGGCGCTGGCGCCGCTGCAGCGGGTCGTCGGCAGGCGGGCGGCGTTGGACCTCGCCCTGACCGGCCGGCGCATCGACGCCCAGGAGGCCGTGCGCATCGGATTGCTCAACGCGGCCGTCCCGCGCGGGCAGCTGGCCGGTCGCGTGGACGAGATGTGCGTCGTGCTGGCCAGCAAGAGCGCCGCCGTGCTCCGGCTGGGGCGGCAAGCCTTCTACTCCACGCAGGACCTCCCCTACGAGGAGCAGCTGGAGGCCCTCGCCGGAGAGCTCGCCCGCAACGCCCTCCTCGAAGATGCCGCGGAGGGAGTGGCCGCCTTCCTGGAGAAGCGCCGGCCGGAGTGGAAAGGGAGGTAGCCGTGCAGGACAAGGTGATCGTCACCTGCGCGCTGACGGGCGTCCTGGCCACGCGCGAGCAATGTCCGTGGGTTCCCTATACGCCCGTCGAGATCGCCGAAGAAGCCCGCCGCGCATACGAAGCGGGCGCCGCCGTCGTGCACATCCATGGACGCACCGACGAGGGCGGGCCCACCTACGAGCCGTCCGTGTTCGCCGCCATCCGGCGCGAGATCGAGGCCCGCTGCCCGGTGATCCTGAACTTCTCCACGGGAGGAATCGGCTCGATGGAGGGGCGCGTCGCGCACATCCGCGAGGTGAAGCCCGCGGTGGGCGCGCTCAACATGGGCTCGATGAACTACGCGAAGTACTCCGCGCGCCGGAAGGAGTTCGTCTTCGACTTCGTCTTCGAGAACACCTTCAAGGACATCTCCTACCTCCTGCGCGTGATGAAGCAGGCGGGGGTGAAGCCCGAGCTGGAATGCTTCGACGTCGGCCACACGGGCAGCATCTGGCCGCTCATCGACCAGGGGCTGTTGAAGCGCCCGCTGCAGTTCAGCTTCATCATGGGCGTCCTGGGCGGGATCCGCGCCAGCGCCGAAAACCTGGCGGTGCAGGCGCGCGAGGCGCCGCCCGATTCCACCTGGGAGGTCGTCGGTATCTCGCACGAGCAGTGGAGCATGGTGGGCGCCGCCCTGGCGCTGGGTGGCAACGTGCGCGTCGGGCTGGAGGACAACTTCTACCTGGACTCCCAGGGCGCGCAGATGGCGAAGTCGAACGGCGAGCTGGTCGACAAGGCGGTGCGGATGGCGCGCGACGCCGGCCGGGAGCCGGCCACGGTCGCGGAGGCCCGCGCGATGCTCTCGCTGGAGGCGCCTTGGTAGTCGCGGTCGCCTTGATCCTGGATCTGGTGCTCGCGGGGGGCCGGGTCGTCGACGGCACCGGCGCTCCCTGGTTCCGGTCCGACGTGGGCATTCGGGGCGACCGCATCGCCGCGGTCGGCGATCTGTCCCGCGTGGAGGCGCGCCGGCGCATCGACCTGCGCGACCGCATGGTGGCGCCCGGCTTCATCGACCTGCTCGGCCAGTCGGAGCGCTTCCTGCTGGCCGACGACCGGGTGGAGTCGAAGGTCCGCCAGGGCATCACCAGCGAGATCACCGGCGAGGGCGAGTCGATCGCTCCCACCACTCCGCGGCTGCTCCAGGAGGTGAAGCCGTTCGACGATCGCTACGGCATCCGGGCCGACTGGCGCGATCTATCCGGCTACTTCCGGCGATTCCGCGCGACCATCAACCTGGGGACCTTCGTCGGCGCCGCCACCGCGCGCGAGATGGTGCTCGGGTTCGGCGACGGAAAGCCTGCGCCCGCCCAGCTGGGAGAGATGGAGAAGATCGTGGCCCGCGCGATGGAGCAGGGTGCGCTGGGCATCTCCAGCGCGCTCATCTACCCGCCCGGTTCGTACGCCCGGACCCCGGAGCTGGTGGCCCTCGCCAAGGTGGCCGCCCGCCATGGCGGCGTCTACGCGTCGCACGTCCGGGGAGAGGCGGAGACGCTGTTCGCTGCCTTGGACGAGGCCATCGCCATCGGCCGCGAGGCGCGGATCCCGGTCGAGGTCTGGCACCTCAAGGTGGCGGGCCGCAACTCGTGGGGCCGCATGAAGGAGGTCCTGGCGCGCATCGAAGAGGCGCGCGCCGCGGGCGTGGACATCTCCGCCGACGTGTACCCGTACGACGCCGCGCGGAACGGCCTGGACGCGAACGTGCCCGAGTGGGCGCACGAGGGCGGCGTGGACGCGATGATCGCCCGGTTCCAGGATCCGGCGGCGCGCGCCCGGATCCAGAAGGAGCTGTGGCACGGCGGGCTGGGCGCGGAGATGCCCGACGGCATCCTGGTCGCCGCGGTGGTGAACCCGGCGCTGGAGAAGTACGTCGGGCAACGCCTCGACGAGATCGCGAAGTCGATGGGCAAGACGCCCGAGGACGCGCTCTTGGAGCTGGTCGCGGCCGACCGCGCGCAGACGGAAGTGGTCCGCTTCGTGATGAGCGAAGACGACGTCCGGCTCGCCCTGCAGAGGCCCTGGGTGGCGATCTGCACCGACGATCCAGGCCAATCCACCGACGGGCCCTTCGCGAAGCGCAGGGGGCATCCGCGCGGGTTCGGTTCGGCTCCGCGACTGATCGGCCACTACGCCCGCGACCTGGGGCTCTTCCCGATCGAGGAGGCGGTCCGCAAGATGACCTCGCTGCCCGCGCGGCGCATGCGCCTCTTGGACCGGGGCGTGCTGCGGCCCGGGATGGCGGCGGACCTGGTCGTCTTCGACCCGGCCAAGGTGATCGACCGCGCGACCTACGCGGATCCTTCCCGGTATCCGGAGGGCATCGACACGGTGATCGTGAACGGAAAGGTCGTCCTCGACGAAGGCAAGCTGACCGCCGAGAGACCCGGCCGGCCCCTGCGCCGCTAAGCCAGCCGCCGCCGGATAGGGCGGCGCTGTGTTTTGGAACAGCCGGTCTTGACACAACGCGGCGCGGACCCTACTCACGGCCTCGCAACCCCGGAGGCCGCCGTGAAGAAGATCCGCCTGCTCACACCCGGACCAACACCCGTTCCTGAGCGGGTCTCGCTGCGGATGGCGCAGCCCATCGTCCACCACCGTTCGCCGGAGTTCGAAGAGGTGTTCGCGCGCTGCCGGGAGGGCCTCGCCTGGCTGTTCCAGACCAGGCAGGACGTGGTCCAGTTCGCCGCCAGCGGGACCGGCGCGATGGAGGCGTCGCTGGTCAACTTCCTCCGGCGCGGCGACGAGGCCATTGTGGTCGACGCCGGCAAGTTCGGCGAGCGCTGGGGCAAGCTGGCCAAGAGCTACGGCGTCCAGGCGATCACCCTCAAGGTCGAGTGGGGCAGCCCCGTCGACCCCGGCAAGGTGAAGGCCGCGCTGGAAGAACATCCCAACGCGAAGGCAGTGCTCGTGCAGGCCAACGAGTCCTCGACCGGCGTCGCCCACCCCGTGCAGAAGCTGGCGCAGATCACCCGGAGCCATCCGGCCATCCTGGTGGTGGACGCGATCAGCGCTCTGGGCGCCTTCGACCTGCCCTTCGATGTCTGGGGGATCGACGTGATGGTCTCGGGCTCCCAGAAGGCGCTGGGATTGCCGCCCGGGCTGTCCTTCCTCGCCGCCAGCGAGAAGGCCTGGAAGCTGAACGAGACCGCCGACCTGCCCCGCTTCTACTTCGACTTGAAGCGCGAGCGGGACAACCAGCGGAAGAACCAGACCGCTTGGACCCCCGCCATCTCGCTGGTGGAGGGGCTCGACGAGTCGCTCAAGATGCTCCGCGAGGAGGGGCTGCGGGCCTGCTTCGTCCGCCACGAACGGCTCGCCCGGGGCGCCCGCGCCGGGATGCAGGCGCTTGGCTTGCAGCTCTACTCGAAGGCGCCCAGCGCGGCGATGACCACCGTGGTCGCGCCGGAGGGCATCGATTCCGAGAAGCTGGTGAAGCACCTCTTCCAGCAGTACGGGATCAAGCTGGTCGGGGGACAGGACGCGGCGAAGGGGAAGATCTTCCGCATCGCCCACCTGGGCTATTTCGACGACTTCGACATGCTGGTGGTGGTCGGCGCGGTGGAGCGCGGGCTGAAGGACCTGGGCGCCAAGGTGCAGCTCGGCAAGGGCCTGGCGGCGGCGCAGTCGGCGATGGCCGAGGGGCTCCTTCCCGCCGGGTCCGAGTCGCGGGGAGGATAAGGGCCGCCATGCGCATCCTGATCAGCGACGACCTGCCTCCCGAGGCGAAGGCGATCCTGGAGCGCATCCCCGGAGCCCAGGTGGACGTGCGCGTGGGCCTGGGGGCCCAGGAGCTTCGCGAGATCATCGGCGGCTACGAGGGCCTCGCGGTCCGCAGCGCGACCAAGGTGACCAAGGAGGTCCTGGACCCGGCGCAGAAGCTCCGGGTGATCGGCCGGGCGGGCACCGGCGTGGACAACATCGACCTCGCGGCCGCCTCGAGGCGCGGGGTGGTGGTGATGAACGCGCCGGGCGGGAACAGCGTCTCGGTCGCCGAGCACACCCTCGCGCTCCTGCTCGCGCTGGCGCGGCAGGTCGCGGATGCATCGCAGAGCACCCGCGGAGGCAAGTGGGAGAAGAAGAAGTTCGCCTCCGGCCGCGAGCTTCTGGGCAAGACGCTCGGGGTGATCGGCACCGGAAGCATCGGGGGGTTGGTCGTCCGGCGGGCGCAGGCTTTCGGGATGAAGGTGCTGGGCTACGACCCGTTCCTGGCGGCCGAGGCCGCGGAGAAGCTGGGCATCGAGCTGGTGGACCTCTCGGAGCTCTGGAAGCGATCCGACGCCGTCACCCTCCACGTCCCGCTCACCGAGCAGACGAAGAACATGGTGGGCGGCGCGCAGATCGCGCAGATGAAGCCCGGCGCGCTGCTGGTGAACTGCGCCCGGGGCGGCCTGGTCGACGAGAAGGCGCTCGCTCGCGCTTTGAAGGCCGGCAAGCTGGGCGGGGCCGCGCTCGACGTCTTCGAAGAGGAGCCGCCCCCGGCGGACCATCCGCTGTTCTCCTGCCCCAATTTCATCGGCACTCCGCACCTGGGCGGGTCGACCGAGGACGCGCAGCAGAACGTCGCCACCATCGTTTGCGAGGCGATGGTCGACTACCTGACCACCGGCACCATCCGCAACGCGGTCAACGTCCCCAGCGTGTCGGGGGAGGTCCTGGAGCGCCTGGGGCCCTTCCTCAGGCTCTGCGAGAAGATGGGCGCGCTCAGCGGCCAGCTGGCGCTGGAAGGAGAGACCTCGGCCGCCCCTGAGCAGATCGAGATCGCCTACGCCGGGGAGGTGGCGGAGCAGCCGACCGCGCCGCTCACGGCGGCCGTGCTGAAGGGCGTCCTGGGCACCTTCCTGGCGGAGCCGATCAACGAAGTGAGCGCGCCGGCGCTGGCCAAGGAGCGCGGACTCTCGGTCACCCAGGTGAAGAGCAACGAGACGCCCGACTTCGCCAGCCTGGTGACCGTCCGGCTGCGCTCGAAGGCCGGAGTCACCGAGGTGGCGGGCACCATCATCGGCAAGCGCGAGCCGCGGGTGGTGCGCGTCAACGAGTTCGAGGTCGAGGCCGCGCCGCAGGGCACCGTGCTGGTGATGGTGAACCAGGACAAGCCGGGCGTGATCGGCAACGTGGGCCGCACCCTGGGCGAAGCCCAGGTGAACATCGCCCAGTTCGCGCTCGCCCGCGAGGCGGAGACCGGGCGGGCGCTGGCGCTGGTGAATATCGACGGGACGGCCAGCGCCGAGACCCTGGAGCGGCTGCGCAAGCTGCCGCACGTGCTGCAGGTGCGGCAAGTCGTCTTGTAGTGGTACTTGAAAACGCATGTCCAACGTCGTCATCGTCGGCGCTCAATGGGGTGACGAGGGGAAGGGGAAGGTCGTCGACCTCTTCACCTCGTGGGCCGACGTGGTGGTGCGCTTTCAAGGCGGAGCGAACGCCGGCCACACGCTGGTGGTGGGCGGGGTCAAGACGGTGCTGCACCTGGTGCCGAGCGGCGTCTTGCACGCCGGCAAGCGGTGCTTCATCGGGAACGGCGTGGTGGTCGATCCGGAAGCGCTGGACGACGAGATCGACCTGCTCCGCAGCCGCGGCCTGCTCGGCGATCCCTCCCAGCTGGTGGTGAGCGAGAACGCCCACGTCATCCTGCCCTACCACAAGCGCATCGACGTGGGCCGCGAGCAGAAGACCGGTCGCACCAAGATCGGCACCACCGGCCGGGGCATCGGCCCCTGCTACGAGGACAAGGTGGCGCGGCGGGGCATCCGCATGCGGGACCTGCTCAAGCGCCACGCGCTGCGGGACCGGCTGGCGGAGCGGCTCGACGAGGCGAACGCGCAGATCCGCGCGCTGGGCGGCGAGCCGGTCGAGCTGGAGAAGGTGCATTCCTGGGCCGCCGGGCTGGGCGAGAAGCTGGCCCCGTACATCGGCGACGCCAGCGAGAAGCTGGCCCACGAAGTGGAGCGGGGCAAGGCGGTGCTGTTCGAGGGCGCGCAGGGCACGCTTCTCGACGTCGATCATGGGACGTATCCGTTCGTGACCAGCAGCAACACCGTCGCGGGGAACGCGCCGGTCGGGGCAGGGCTGGGCCCGACCGCGATCGATTCGGTGATCGGCATCAGCAAGGCGTACACGACCCGCGTGGGCAACGGTCCGCTGCCCACCGAGCTGCACGACGAAGCCGGCGATCGCCTGCGCACCGTCGGCGTGGAGTACGGCGCCACCACCGGGCGGCCGCGCCGCTGCGGCTGGTTCGACGCGCTGGTCCTGCGCTACGCGGCGCGCGTCAACGGCCTCTCGGGGCTGGCCATCACCAAGCTCGACGTGTTGACCGGCTTCGAAAAGCTGCAGATCGCCGTCGGCTACAAGCTGGCCGACGGCAAGGTCGTCCAGGAGTTCCCCTCCGATCCCGAGCTGCTCGAGCAGGCGCAGCCCGTGTACGAGGAGCTGCCCGGGTGGAAGGAGCCGATCGCGGACGTGCGCGAGTACAAGGAGCTCCCGGAGAACGCCCGCAGGTACGTGGAGCGCGTCGAGGACCTGGTCAGGGTGGAGGCCATCGCCGTCTCGGTGGGTGCCGAGCGGGCGCAGACGATCGTTCGGAAGAATCCGTTCCGGCACGTATAGTCCCCACCGGGGCCGTGGCGCTACGCTTCGAAGGCGCAGCGGGCAGGAGGACGTCGTGACGGAAGCGATCATCGTCGATGCAGTGCGGACGGCGCGCGGCAAGCGCAAGGGAGCGGTGTCGGAGCTCCACCCGGTCGATCTGCTGGCGCAGACGCTCACGGCGTCGCTGCTCCACGCGGGCTTGAACCCCCACGACGTGGACGACGTCATCATGGGGTGCGTCACCCAGGTCGGGGAGCAGGGCCTGAACATCGCGCGCGGCGCGGTATTGGCGGCGGGGCTGCCGGTCGAGGTGCCCGGCACGACGGTCAATCGCTTCTGCGGCTCGGGGTTGCAGGCGGTGAACTTCGGGGCCCAGGCAGTGCTCTCGGGCGCCTCGCAGCTGGTGGTGGCGGGCGGGGTGGAGCACATGACCCGGGTGCCGATGGGCTCCGACGCGGTGGGCGGCGAGGGACCGGTTTCGCCCGGTCTCGAGCAGCACTGGCCCGGCCTGGTGCCGCAGGGCCTGTCCGCCGAGATGATCGCCGCGAAGTGGGGCTACTCGCGCGAGAAGCTGGACGAGTTCGCCGTGCAGTCGCAGCGCAAGGCGGTGGACGCGATCGAGAAGGGCCTCTTCGCCAAGGAGATCGTGCCCCTCAAGCTCTCGGGCGGCCGCAGCTTCGACCGCGACGAGCACGCTCGGCCGGGCACCACGGTGGAGGGACTGGCCAAGCTCCAGCCGTCCTTCAAGGAAGGCGGCCTGCTCCACGCGGGCAACAGCTCCGGCATCGTGGACGGCGCGGCTGCGGTGGTCATCGCCTCGAAGGGCCGGGCGCGCAGCCTGGGGCTCAAGCCGCGGGCCCGCATCGTCTCCATGGCGGTGGCGGGCTCCGATCCGGTGCTGATGCTGACCGGCCCCATTCCGTCGACTCGCAAGGCCCTGGCGCAGGCGGACCTGAAGGTGAGCGACATCGACCTGTTCGAGATCAACGAGGCCTTCGCGCCGGTGCCGCTGGTGGTCGCAGAGGAGCTGGGCATTCCGCTGGAGAAGGTGAACGTGAACGGCGGCGCCATCGCGCTGGGGCACCCGCTGGGCGCCACCGGCGCCATGCTCCTCGCCACCGCCCTGCACGAGTTGGAGCGCACCGGACAGCGCCGGGCCCTGATCACCCTCTGCATCGGCTACGGGATGGGGATTTCCACCATCATCGACCGCCGGTTCGACTGAGCCCGGGTACGCGTGGAGACGGGAATCCTGTTGCGCGGGGTCGTCGACCAGGACCTCCCGCTCTTCTTCGAGCACCAGAGCGACCCCGAAGCGAGCCGGATGGCTGCGTTTCCCATCCGCGATCCTGAAGCGTTCACAGCCCACTGGACACGCATCCGCCGCGACGAGACCGTCATCACCAGGACGATCCTTCGAGATGGCGCCGTCGTGGGCTACGTGGGGAGCTTCACGCGATCCGGGGAGCGTCTCCTTGCCTACTGGATCGGCCGCGACTGGTGGGGCCGCGGGATCGCGACGCAGGCGCTCACCACTTTCTTGGAGCACGACCGCACACGCCCGCTGCGCGCGCGGGTCGCTCGTCACAATGTCGCGTCGATCCGCGTGCTCGAGAAGCGCGGATTCCTCCTTTGCGGCTCGCAAATGGACGGCGACGTGGAGGAGCTCGTCTTCGAGCTGAAGTAGCGATCGCCGCGACCAGGACAAATCGACGCTGGGTCTCTGTTGCTTTCCAGGGGACGGGGTCCAGGAGAGAGAGGGAACCGGCAACGGGAGTCCGGTTGGCACGTCAGGAAGACGGCAACGTGACTTCCGCGGCTCCCAATTTTGACGCCGCGCGAAGAGCACCGGCGCGCGATCGCGCCGCTTGCCGAGAAGACGTACCGGGTAGAGTTCACCGCGAATAAGGAGCTTCACGACAAGCTGCGAGTGGCGCAGGACCTGCTCCGGCACCGTATTCCGGATGGAGACCTGGCCTGCATCGTCGACAGGGCTCTCGACTTGCTGATCGCAGACGTCAAGAAGAAGCGGTTCGCGGTCGGCCGGAAATCTCGCCAGGCGTCGACCGCGGCTATGCACAAGGAGGCGTCATGCCGCCACATCCCGGATGCGATCAAGCGTGAGGTTTACGAGCGCGATCGCGGGCGCTGCACGTTCGAAGATGAGCGCGGGCGCCGGTGCGGGGCGACTTGCAACCTGGAGTTCGATCACCTCGATGGATTTGCTCTCACGCGTGTGCACGATGTGGACCGCATCACGCTCCGCTGCCGCCCGCACAACCAGCACGGAGCAGAGAAGATCTACGGGCGCGCGTTCATGGAGCGAGCACGATCGGTACGAGTCTCGAGTTGTTCCAGGACGGGACGCGGCGCGTCAGTCGGGACCACCGGACAATTGGACCTGCTCGAGCACCGAACATCTTCGGCGCCGGGATGCCCAGGCCTGCGTTAGCGCCGAGTTGCCGCCTCTGAAAAGCAACGGAGACCGCCCGGCGCTCTCGCTACGACGTGGGGTTCGCGAACCACGCTGGTCGAAATCCGGGGGGCGAGAAGTGAGCAATCATGAGGTTTCGGGGACGGGACGCGATGCGTCAGACGAGAAGCGATGTCCCGCGATAGCGTCCGCTCCGTCGCCCAAAAAATAGAGCGTTCGCGGCGGCGGCTGTATCGTCGAAACATGCGGATTGGTATGCGACTCGCACTTACTTTGTGCGCACTGGGGCTCGCCGTCGGGACGCCGGCCGCGGCGGCGACGAAGAGCACCGGGGCGGCGAAGAAGAGCCGGGCCGCGCAGATGAGGGAGCGCGGTCTGGCCGCCATCGCCGCCGGGCGAGAGGACGAGGCGCTGGAGGACTTCGGTCTCGCGGTGGAGGCGGACCCCAACGAGCAGGTATCGCACCACGAGATCGGGAAGATCCTCTTCCGCCGCGGGCAGGTGCCCGACGCGATCGGGCACTTCCGGACCGCGGTGCGCCTGGCGCCGAAGGACGCGTCGGCCTGGTACAACCTCGCCTTCGCCCAGCGGACCGCGCAGAAGTACCCGGACGCGGCCGAGTCCTATCGCCGGTATGCCGCGCTCTCTCCCGACGATCCGGACGCGTACTACGGGCTCGCCGAGTGCCTGCGGCAGTCGGGCCAGGCGCGCCGCGCGATCGACGCGTACAAGCAATACCTGGAGAAGGAGAAGCGCCCCAGCGAGCAGAAGTGGGTGCAGCGGGCGAATGAGCGGATCGCGGAGCTGCAGCCGCAGGCGGAGCTGGAGGAGCAAGCTGCCGCGGCTTTGGGGGCGACAGCGACAGCGACAGCGGCGGCGACTGCGACACCGACAACGACACCGACAGCGACACCGACACCGACGGGGGAGGCGGGGGGGGCGCGCACGATCGTGCACGGTGCAAACGAGGCAGCCCCGGCAGCGGGGAGGATCGCCGTGGCGGCGCCGGTGGATGTCGCGGCGAAGATCGCCGAAGGGGACAGCGCGCTGGCGGCGAAGGATTTCCGGATGGCCCTGTACGCGTACCAGGACGCGATCATGGCCGATCCGAAGAACGTGCCGGCGCGGGTGAAGGCAGGGCAGGTCTACGCGAAGATGGGGCACGACCCGGAGGCCATCGAGCAGTGGAACCGGGCCGTCGCCCTGGACCCGGGGAATGCCGAGGCGCAAGAGGGGCTCGGAGCGGCGTTCGCCCGGCGCGAGCTGCGCAAGCCCCAGCCCCAAGGGACCACGGTCGTCACCGTGGCCCCGTCCCCCGCGCCGGCCGCCGAGCAGATGCCCGCTCCGCCGCCGGCCCCGGTCGCCTCGGTGCCAGCGGCCCCGCAGGGAGACGAGGCGTCCGCGAGGCGCCACTACTCCGCCGGCGTGGCCCTCATCCACGACCGCAAGTACGACGCCGCCGTGGCCGAGCTGGACCAGGCGATCGCGCAGCGGCCCGCTTACGCGAACGCGCTGATCGCTCGCGGCTCGGCACGGATCAGCCTGGGCCGGTTCCAGGAGGCCGCCCAGGACTACGCGGCTGCGCGCGCGGCCGATCCGTCGCTCGCCGCCCCGCTCTTCGGCCTGGCGGAGGCGTACCGGCAGCTGGGGCAGACTCCCAAGGCGATCGAGTTGTATCGCGCATTTGCCGACAGCAGCGCACCCGACGCGCAACCCAACCTGAAATCCTATGCCCGGCAGACGGCCGAGTCGCTGTCGCGCAAGTGACAGTCCGCCGCAGGTCCGCAAAAGTACTGACCCGTAGAGTTGCGGTCCGCAGCACCCGAGCCTAACTATTCAGGCCCTGCCACGAACGGCTTGATCCCCTGCTGGGGTCCCGGTAGAGACCGGCTCGCCGATGTCCGAAAAGACTCCACCATCTCGCCGGCGGACCGCTGCGAAGGGCCGTGACCAGGGATCCGCGCGCAACGGCGTGGATCCGTCGCCCCGGGCCGCCCTCGAGGACGAGCCGCAGGAGACACTCGGGGGTGAAGAGCGGGCGGAGGAGGCGAGGGAGATCGAGCATGGCTCCCCTGCTCCCGCTCCTCAGGACGGAAACCTCCACCACGAGGCGCCGGCGCATCCGGGCGTGCCGCTCGCGCCGCCCGGCATCGTCCCCGAGTCGGACGTCCGCACGCACAGCCCGGCGGCGGCGGCGCCCCCCCGGGAGCACGGCCTCGTGGAGGAGCTGGGGGAGCTGCCCTGGACCTACGGGGACGGCCGGCTGGTGGTGCTGATCCGCGACCCGCAGACCGTCTACGTCTACTGGGACCTCTCGCAGCAGCAGATCGAGCAGGCCTTCGGAGGCCTCGGCAGCGCCCGCGCCAGCCTGAAGCTGTGGAACGCCCGGGGCAACGACCTGGTCCGCGAGATCGAGGTGCACCTCGAGTCGCGCGGCTGGTACGTCCGCGAGCTGCCCAGTGCGCTGGAGATTCGCGTCGAGCTGTGGGCCCTGGGCGAGCGCGGGGCCCGGATGCTCCGCGCTGCGCGGCCGATCAAGCTGCCGCCCTCGCAGCCGAGCGACGTGCTCGACGAAGTGTACGCCACCCTCCCGCTCGGCTCCGCGCTGCGCGGCGATCCGGTCGCCGGCGGCCGGCCGCTGGCGTGGAAGTCCGGCGGCGCGCCTCCGGGCTGGGAGCGGCGCATGCAGCCGCGCTACGCGACCACCAGCCGCACCGGCGGCGTGGTGCCGTGGAGCGGCACCGTGCAGAAGAAGAAGGACGACGAGCCTTGACCCGCGGCGTCCTCTCCATCGTCTTGCACGCGCACCTGCCGTACGTGCGCCACCCGGAGTACCCCGAGTTCCTCGAGGAGGACTGGCTCTACGAGGCGATCACCGAGACGTACTTGCCGCTCCTGGAGGTGTTCGACCGCTGCGTCGACGACGGCGTCCCCTTCCGCATCACGCTGACCTTGACGCCGCCGCTGGTGGGCATGCTGCGCGACGAGCTTCTCCTCTCGCGTTACGCCCAGCGGCTCGACTCGCTCTGCGAGCTGACCGACAAGGAAGTGCACCGCCTGCGCAACGATCCGCAGTTCAGTCCGCTGGCACGGCACTACCGCGAGCGCCTCTACCACCTGCGGCGCCTGTTCCACGACCGGTACAAGCGCGACCTGGTCGGCGCCTTCAAGCGGCTCCAGGATCACGGCGCGCTGGAGATCCTCACCTGCGGCGCGACCCACGGGTTCTTGCCGCTGATGGTGCACCCCGAGGCGACCCGCGCGCAGATCCGGGTCGCCGCCGCGCACTACCGGATGCACTTCGGGCGGGATCCGAGGGGCATCTGGCTGCCGGAGTGCGGCTATGCGCCCGGCATCGACCGCTACCTGGCGGAGGAGAACATCCGCTTCTTCTTCGTCGATTCGCACGCCCTCGCCAACGCGGCGCCGCGCCCCCGGCGGGGCGTCTACGCCCCGGTCTACACGCCCAGCGGCGTGGCGGCCTTCGCCCGCGATCCCGAGAGCTCCATGCAGGTGTGGAGCGCCGAGTACGGCTATCCTGGCGATGCCGACTACCGCGAGTTCTACCGGGACGTCGGCTACGACGCCGACTGGGAATACATCCGCCCCAACATCCAGGCCACCGGCGCGCGGAAGAACGTCGGCATCAAGTACTACAAGATCACCGGCAACAAGGTGCCGCTCGACCAGAAGCAGCCCTACGATCCGGAGGCGGCGCTCCGCAAGGCCGACCTGCACGCCGGCAATTTCCTCTTCAACCGCACCAAGCAGGTCGAGTACCTGCGCCAGGCGTTCGGGGAGGGACCGCCCCCCATCGTGATCAGCCCCTACGACGCCGAGCTGTACGGGCACTGGTGGTACGAGGGGCCGGCCTTCATCGACTTGCTCATCCGCAAGTCGGCCTTCGACCAGGACGTGCTGCAGATGCTCTCGCCCATCGACTACCTGGCCATGTACCCGGAGCAGCAGGTGTCCCAGCCGCCCCTGTCCAGCTGGGGCGCGGGCGGCTACGCGGGGGTGTGGCTCGATGAGTCGAACGATTGGATCTACCGGTACCTGCACAAGGCGGCGGATCGGATGATCGAGCTGGCCCGGTCCTTCCACGATGCGTCCGGCGTGCAGCGCAGGGCGCTCAACCAGGCGGCGCGCGAGCTGCTGCTCGCGCAGTCGAGCGATTGGGCGTTCATCATCAAGACCGGCACCATGGTCGACTACGCAGTGCGCAGGACCCGGGAGCACCTGCTTCGCTTCACGCGGCTGTACGACCAGATCAAGGGCGACCAGGTGGACGAGCCCTGGCTCGGCCAGGTGGAGTCGCGCGACAACCTGTTCCCGGAGATCGACTACCGGGTCTATCGCCCGCAGGCCTGAGAAAAAGAGTCGCGCAATGCACAGATTCCTTCCCGCCCCGGGAAGGAAGCCGCCGTGCGTGTAGCGCTCGTTTCCACGCCCTTCGTGCCCGTCCCCCCGCCCCGCTACGGCGGAACCGAGTTGGTCGTCGCCGAGCTGGCACAGGTCCTGCGCCGCCGCGGAGCGGAGGTGGTGGTGTACGCGACCGGCGACTCGCGGCTGGGCGGCATCGAGGTCCGGTCGTACTTCCCGTCCGCCCAGTGGCCGCCGAACGCGGACGTGGATGCGACCCACGCCGCCTGGTCGCTCCGCGACATCGGACGCGACCCGCGCGGATTCGACGTGGTGCACTTGCACAGCGTCGCGGCGGTCGAGCTGTCCCGGCTGTGCCCATACCCGGCGGTCGCCACCGTGCACCACGACCGTCGCGAGAGGCTCTCTCGCATCTACCGCGCCAACCCGCAGGTCAAGCTGGTGGCGATCAGCGGCAGCCAGGCGAACCGGGAGGCCGCCCCCGTCGCCGCGGTCGTGCACCACGGCCTCTCGGTGGAGCGCTTTCCCTTCCTGCCCGAGCAGGGCTACCTGCTCTACCTGGGCCGCTACTCGCGCGAGAAGGGACCGCACCTCGCCATCGAGCTGGCGGCGCGCGCCGGGATGCCGCTGGTCATGGCCGGCGAGCCGCACGAGGCGGACTACTACCGCGAGCAGGTCCTGCCGCTGATCCGCCGGCACGGCGTGCTCGAGGTGGGTCCGGCGGGAGGCGCGCGCAAGGCGAATCTGTTGGCGCGGGCGCGGGCCCTGATCTTCCCCATCCAGTGGGACGAGCCGTTCGGCCTGGTGATGATCGAGGCCCAGCTCTCGGGCGTGCCGGTGCTCGCGCTCCGCCGCGGGAGCGTGCCGGAAGTGGTCGAGGACGGCGTCACCGGGCTGACGGCGGACGACCCCTGCGAGCTGATCCCGGCCGCCCGCGTGGCCGACAAGCTGTTCGACCGGGCGCGCATCCGCGCGCTGGCGCGCGAGCGCTGGTCCGCCGGGCGGATGACGTCCCAGTACCTCGGGCTGTACCGCCAGGCGGCGGTCGAGAGGATCGCGGCCGCGGACGCCGGGTTCGCGGGGTAGACGTGGCCGAGCGGACGCTGACCACGATCGCCGCCGGCGAGCTCCTCGGATACGACGACCTGACCGAGCTGCCCGAGTCGACGGGCACCGAGAAGCTGGTCTTGAAGCGCGGCAACCTGTTCGCGGTCACCGGCCGGCTGGGCGACATCTCCCCGCCCGGGGCACGCGACCAGGGGGCCTATTTCGAGGACACCCGGTTCCTGAGCAAGCTCAAGCTGATCGTCGCCGGCGGGCCGCCGGTGGTGCTCTCCACGCAGGGCAGCTCCGAGTACACCTCCCAGATCGACCTGACGGTGACCTCCACCATGTTCGGCGGGCTCTTCGCGGACCCGGTGAACTTCCTCCACTTGCGGCGCGAGCAGCTGATGGACGACCAGTTCGTCGAGCGGCTCACCCTCACCAACTTCCTGGTGCACGAGGTGGACTACTGGATCGAGTACGAGTTCGCCGCCGACTTCGCCGACCAGTTCGAGGTCCGCGGCGCGCGCCGGCGCGAGCGCGGGTCCTACTTCCGGCCGCAGGTCAGCCGCGACCGGGTGGTGTTCGCCTACCAGGGACGGGATGGCGTCATCTACCGGTCGGAGGTGTTCTTCCCGGTCCGCGCGCCGCAGCAGCTCGACGCGGGCCAGGCGCGCTTCAGCTTCCACCTGGGGCCCAACGAGCGCGACCAGCTCGAGCTGCACGCGATTCCCTCGCTGCACGCGCTGCGCTCCGGGGTCTCGGTGCGCGAGTCGGCCGACGCTGCACGCAGCAAGGAGTTCCGCCCCGCCGCGCTCCTCACCGAGCTGCCCGACGGTGGCTGGCGGTATCCGGGCAGCGATCAGGAATCGGATCCTCCTCCGCCCCGCCGCTACGAGGAGAGGCTCTCCCGCGCCCGCGCCGCCTACCGCGCCTGGGCGGAGAGCTCGACGCAGGTGACGAGCGGCGAAGAAGCCTTCAACTGGTCCCTGGAGCAGTCAGTGGCGGACCTCAAGGCGCTCAACATCTTCTGGGAAGGCAGGCGGGTGATCTCCGCCGGCATCCCCTGGTACGCCTCGCCCTTCGGGCGCGATGCGCTGATCACGGGTTTCCAGGCGCTGCCGGTCAACCCGGAAGTGGCGCGCGACGCGCTCTTCTTCCTGGCCGCCCACCAGGGGAAGCGCGTCGACGACTTCCGCGAGGAGGAGCCCGGCAAGATCCTCCACGAGATCCGCCGCGGGGAGTTGGCCCGCGCGGGGGAAGTGCCTCACACGCCCTACTACGGCAGCGTCGACTCGACGCCCCTCTTCGTCATCCTCTACTCGGAGTATCTGCAGTGGACCGACGATCGCGCGACTGCCGATCGGCTCCTCCCGGTGGCGGAGGCGGCCCTGCGCTGGATCGACGAGTACGGCGACAAGGACGGCGACGGCTTCGTGGAGTACCAGCGGAAGAGCCCTCAGGGCCTGACGAACCAGGGTTGGAAGGACTCCCGCGACGGGATCCCTCACGCGGACGGCACGCCGGCGAAGCCGCCGATCGCGCTGGTCGAGGTGCAGGGCTACTGCGTCGACGCGCGCAGGCGCATGGCGCGCATCTACCGGCAGCTCGGCCGGCGCGAGGACGCCGCCCGGTGCACGCGCAGGGCCATCCAGCTGGCCCGGCGGATCGACGAGGCGTTCTGGGACGAGCGCACCGGCACCTACGTCCTGGCCCTCGACGGAGACAAGAAACAGGTGCGCAGCATCGCGTCCAACATGGGGCACCTGCTCTGGTCGCGAGCCATCCCCGACGCCAAGGCGCGGCGCGTGGCCCGGGCGCTGCTCTCAGCGGAAGGGTTCAACGGATGGGGCATCCGCAGTCTGGCGCGGGGGCAGAAGGCGTACAACCCGCTGAGCTACCACAACGGGACCGTCTGGCCGCACGACAACTCCCTCATCGCCATGGGCTTGTCCCACTACGGGATGCAGCGGCAGGCGCTGCAGATCCTGAGCGGCGCCAGCGACGCCGCCCGCGGGTTCCGCCACTACCGCCTGCCCGAGCTGTTTTGCGGGATGGATCGAGGCGATCAGGATCAACCCGTCAGCTACCCGGTGTCGTGCTCGCCCCAGGCGTGGTCCTCCGGAGCGCTGTTCCTCATGCTGCGCGCCTGCCTGGGGCTCTATCCGGACGGGCCGCGCCGCACGCTCAAGATCGTCAATCCACAGCTGCCGGAGTGGGCGAGCGAGCTCACCCTGCGCGGGATGCGCATCGCGAACTCGCGCGTGTCGTTGCACTTCACCCGGACCGGCCAGGGCTGCTTCGCCGCCGTCACCGAGACGAACGGAGACCCGCTCGCGCTACGCATCGAGGTCGGGGCGGGGAACCCCCAGGCGTGAGCCCGAAAAAAAAAATTTATTTTTTTTCGGGTCGGGAGCACGGACCGGCGCTTCTTTCGGGATGGGGAAGAGCGGTGCAGCGGATGGGAACCGCGGTTCCTTGCGCGAGCGGTCGAAGTCAGGCGGCCTGGCGCAACGGTTGGACGGGGGCGAACGGGCGGCGGATCACCTCCGACACCCGGCCCCAGGCCTTGCGGCCGGTCTCGGTGCGGGAGAAGGCCCTGAGCACGGCGACCCCGAACAGGGCGAGGAGACCTCCGGGGAGGATCACGGCCGCGAGCACCACAACAATTCGGCGAGTCACGCGGCTAGATTGTGCACGAGCGGTGCCAGGTGCGAATCGCGCTACGCACCTCGGCGCATGTTAGAAGCGGGCCATGAGCGCGGTCGCGCTGGCCAGCGTGCAGGACGTCGAAGCCCGTTTGCGCTCGGCCGGTTACCTGCCTTCGCCCGAGATCGCCACCAGCGTCTTCCTCGCCGACCGGCTGGAGAAGCCCGTGCTGGTGGAAGGTCCGGCCGGCGTGGGCAAGACCGAGCTGGCCCGCGCCTTCGCCGCCGCGACCGGGCGCAAGCTCGTCCGCCTGCAGTGCTACGAGGGGCTCGACGAGGCGAAGGCGCTCTACGAATGGGAGTACGCCAAGCAGCTCCTCTACACCCAGCTGCTCAAGGACAAGATCGCGGAGACCATCGCCGGCGCCGGCACGCTCAGGGAGGCGGCCGACCGCGTCGCGGGCTCCGAGGACTTGTTCTTCAGCGAGCGCTTCCTCTTGCCGCGGCCGGTGCTGGCCGCGATCCGGAGCCCCGATCCGGCGTTGCTCCTGGTCGACGAGATCGACAAGGCCGACCCCGAGTTCGAGGCGTTCCTGCTGGAGGTGCTGGCCGACTTCGCCGTGACGGTCCCGGAGATCGGCACCGTGAGCGCGCTGCATACGCCTCGGGTGGTGCTCACCTCGAACGCAGCGCGGGAGCTGTCCGACGCGCTCAAGCGGCGCTGCCTGCACCTGTACATCGACTTCCCTTCGGCCCAGCGGGAGCTGGAGATCGTCCGCGAGCGCGTGCCGGGCGTGGCCGATCAGCTGGCCCGCAAGGTGGTCGCCGCGGTGCAGGCGATCCGCAAGCTCGACCTGAAGAAGCTCCCCTCCATCGCGGAGACGCTGGACTGGATCCGCGCACTCTTGCTGCTCAACGCCCCTACCCTCGACCCGCAGCTGGTCTCCGACACGCTGTCCACCCTCCTCAAGTACGAGGCGGACATCGCCAAGGCCCGCGAGCACGTCGGCTACATCGCCTCCGCCGAGCTGCCCGCCACGGTCCGTTAGGCCGACCGTCGAGTCATGGATGCAGGTTGGCTAGAGCGGCCTGGTATCGAGAATCTCTGTGGCGGGCCTGCTGGGCGGGCCCTCCTCGCGCAGGAAGGACCGCAAAGGCTCGCCCTTCGACTTGTCGGGCGTGGAATCGAACGCCGCCGCCGCGGCCAGGATCGCAAGCGTCACCGCCACCATGCCGGCCTCCCCCTTGTGCCCGCTCTACTGCACGGGCGTGCAACCCGGCGCGAACGTGCGCACCGCCGCCGGTGGGGGCAACCGCGGGCTGCGGCCGGTGCCGGATCGTGGACGCTACGATGCGGCGCGGGCGGGCGCCTGCGGGGCGGCGACCCGGTTGCGGCCGCCGTGTTTCGCTTCGTACAGAGCGGCGTCCGCCTTCTCGATCAGCGCCGCCACGTCGGTGGCCTCGTGCCCGAAGCCCGCCACTCCCACCGAGACGGTCACCCGCACGGGACCTGCGCCGGCGGGCGCCGGGAGAGGCGTGGCCGCCACCGCGCGCCGCAGTTTCTCGGCCACCTCGATGGCTTCCTCGCGGGCGATGCGCGGCAGCACCACCACGAACTCGTCGCCGCCGTAGCGGGCCACCATGTCGACCTTGCGCACGTTGCGCTGCAGCGCCACCGCGATGCCGCGCAGCACCGAGTCGCCCACGGTGTGGCCGTTTGCGTCGTTGACCTGCTTGAAGAAGTCGAGGTCCATCATCAGGACGGTCAGCTCGTCACCGAAGCGCAGGCTGCGCGACAGCTCCTGCTCGAGGCGCGAGAACAGGTAACGCCGATTGGGGATGCCGGTGAGGGAGTCCGTGTACGACATCTCGCGGGTCTGCTGGTACAGGCGGGCGTTGGCGATCGCCAGCCCGGCCTGCGCGGAGATCGCCTCCGCCAGCCGGATCTCCTGCGGCGAGAACCCGTCAACGGCCGGCCGGTTCAGGTTCATGACTCCCACGATGCGGCCCTTGGCGCGCAGCGGGACGCAGAGGAAGGATCCGGTCGTCCGCCGCACTCCCTTGTAGTGCAGGTAGTGCGGATCCCGCTGCACGTCGGGGATGTAGATGGTCTTCCCTTGCGCGGCCGCCGCGCCGCTCACGCCTTCGCCGAGGCGGAAGCGCATCCCGCGGGCTTGGGCGAGGCCCTGGCCGGCGACGGCCTCGATCACCAACTGGTGGGTGGCCTCGTCGAGGAGCAGGGCGCAGAACTCGTCCACGTGCAGCGCGGCGCAGACCAGCCGGCCCAGCTGCTCGAGCTGCTCCGGCAGGTCCAGCGTGCCGGTGAGCGCCTTGGACACGTCGAGCAAGAGCTCCATCTCGCGGACGTGCGCGGCGAGGCGGGCGTTCACCGCGCTCAGCTCGCGCTGCAGGTTCAGCTCGCGACCCATGGTCTCCAAGGACCGCTCGGTCTCGATCTCGTGCGCCGCCATGTCGGTCACGCGGGCCAGCATCGTGTTGAAGGAGCGGGCCAGCCGGCCCAGCTCGTCGTCGCCGGTCACCTTGGCGCGCACCAGGATCTCGCCCATCTCGGCGCGGGCCATGGTGGCACCCAGGTGCTGCGCCGGCTTGATCAGGAACTTGCGGGAGGTGATGGCGACCGCGATTCCGGCGAACGTCAGGGTCAAGAGGCAGCCGATGACCGCGCCTTGCTCGAGCAGGCGGAAGGCAAGAACCGTGTCCGTCCGGGCCACTTCCTCGGTGTAGGCAATCAGCGCACCCAGGCCCACCAACAGGACGACCGCCGAGGGGATCGCCGAAGCCAGGATGAGCTTCAGCGCAATGGAGCGGCGGATGCGGGAAAGCACAGTTCGATTCTACCATCCGCTTCGCGCCGCGCCGTGAGCGACGCCGAAAACGTTGCAGATCATGCTTCAGGAAAAGTTGCGCGCGACGCTGCCCGGGCTGAGTCTCGCGGCGGTGTTCAGGGTCCTGATCACGCTGCTTGTCTTCGCGTTTCCGGCGGCGGCCGAGGAGATCCGGATCGAGCTCTCGCGCGGCAGGCCGGCCGCGCGCCTCGACGGCCCCGGGGCGCGGATGACCCAGGGCGGACGGTCCCTGGAGGCCTCAGGGCCCAGGCACGAGCTGGCGGCCCTCGGAGGCAACCTGCTTCTCGACGGGCGCAAGCTGGAGGGCGAGGAGCCTCTCCTGGTGCAGCCCGGCACGGGGAGGCTGCGGGTGAATGGGCGGCTCGTGCCCGGCCGGTTGGAAGCGTGGGCCGATCCGCGCGGCCTCTTCCTGGTCAACGTCCTGGAGCTGGAGGACTACGTAGCGGCGGTGGTCGCGAGCGAGGTCCCCAAGGACTGGCCGGACGCCGCTCTCGAGGCCCAGGCGGTGGCGGCCCGCACCTTCGCGGTGGCGCAGAAGATCGCCCAGGGACCGGCGGCGCGGTCGCACCTGGGCTCCTCGGTGCTGGACCAGGTGTACGCGGGCGCGGCGCATCCGGAAAGCGGAGCGATCCGGGCGGCGCACGCCACCGCCGGCGAAGTGCTCACCTACGGCGCGGCGCCGATCGCCGCCTACTTCAGCGCCTCGTGCGGCGGGCGGAGCGAGACCGGGGAGGACGCGTTCAATCTCGCCTCGGGCAGCACGCCCTACCTGATCTCCGAGCAGGACGACGCGGATCCGGGCCGCGCCTGGGTGGTGCGCAAGCCGCTTTCAGAGATCACGGCCGAGCTGCGGCAGGCGGGCCGGGTGCTGGCAGAGGTCACTTCGCTGAGCATCTCCGCGCGCACGGGCAGCGGCCGCGCGCGCACGCTGCGCATCGACACGCCTTCGGGAGCGCGCACCCTGGCCGCCGTCGAGCTGCGGCAGATCCTCGGGTACGAAGCGTTGCCGTCGCTCCTCTTCGAGGTGTCGGTGCAGGGGGACGCCGCGGTGTTCAGAGGACGCGGCAACGGCCATGGAGTCGGCCTGTGTCAGTGGGGAGCCCGGGCCCGCGCCCTGCGGGGCGATTCGTACCGGGAGATCCTCGCCCACTACTATCCGGGCTCCGAGGTCCGCCGGATGTATTGACGGAGCTCGTCGACCGGCTTTCCTTCCGCGGCGCTCCGCTCCCGAAGGTAGAGGACGGCGCTGCCGAAGACGGGCAGCGGCAGGACGGCGGCCGCGACGGCAGCGTCGAGCAGCCCATGCGCGAGGATGGCGCCGTCCGTGAGCAGCCGCCCCAAGCCCTGGGTGAGGACCACCACCAGCGCGGCGGTTCCGAGGATCAGCGCGAGCTGCTGCGGCCACGCCCGTTTGATCAGCTCCCAGGACCTTTGCAAGGCGGGGAACCCGGAAATGCCTTCCGCCACCGCCACGGCGCCCGCCAGGCTGAACGCGAAGGCCACGAACAAGCCGGGGAGCGCGCAGGCGACGAGCCCCAGCGCGATCAGCGCCAGCGCCGCCGCCGCGGTGCCGCTCAAGGCGGGGAAGCGCGCCGCCACGGCCGCCCAAGCGGCGGAGGGCCGGGAGGCGCCCGCGGCCACCTGGAGCAGGGCTGCCTGGGCGAGAAACATCGCGCCCATCATGACCAGCGAGGCGACGAGGATTCCCGCGGCCAGGGCGAGAGACACCGGCGGGAGGCGCGGAGCCGCCGGGCCGCTCGCCTCGCGCAGCACGTCGCGCCGCGCCTCGGCGGGCGCGTCCGGCGGCAGCTCACGGCCCCGCGCCGCCGCCGCATCCGCTTGCGTGGACCCTCCCTCCGCCTGCGCGCTCGCCTGCGCGGCCGCGAGGAAGACGATGCCGCCCGCCAGGAAGTACGCGGGAAGCAGCGCCAGGGCCGCGGTGAGGAAGATCGCGCCCGCGCGGCCGCGCGCCATCGCCGCAGCGTCCGAGACCAGGCCCATCCCGCTTTTCTACGGCATCTGGGGCGAGAGCGCTTCCCGCGGCGCCGGCGCGCCTTCCAGGAGGCGCCGGTAGACCGCGCCGTAGCCCTCCGCCATCCGCCAAAGGGTCAGCTCCGCCTCGACGCGCGCCCGGCCGCGGCGGCCCATTCCGGCGGCGCGCTCCCGGTCGCCGAGAAGCTCGGCCAGCTTGTCGGCCAGGGAGGGCGGATCGCCGGAGGGGACGAGCAGACCGTTTTCCCCCGGCCGGACCAGCTCGGGGTTTCCGCCCACGGCGGTGGCGACGATCGGCAGCCGGGCGGCCATCGCCTCCATCAGGGCGTTGGAGAGCCCCTCGGCGCTCGAGCACAGGCAGGCAGCGTGGGACCGGGCCAGGATGGCGGGCACGTCGAGACGGTGCCCGAGGAGGAACACGCGGCCGCCCAGACCCAGCTCGCCGATCCGCTTCTGGAGGTGCTCGCGCTCCGGACCCTCGCCCGCGCAGAGGAACTTCAACCGGGGGAGCCTGGCGGAAAGGAGCGCGGCGGCCTCGACCAGCGTGCGGTGGCCCTTGACCGGCCAGAGGTTGCCGATCACGGCGACCGGCATGTCGTCCGGCTCCAGCGGGAGCGGCGCCTGCAGCGGCTGCGAAGCGAGCCGATCGAAGCGGGGAAGGTCGATCCCGTTGCGCACCACCACCACGCGCTCCGGTCTGCAGCCCTCCTCGCGGATGCAGACCTCGCGCACCGCCTCGGCGTTGGCGACCACCACGTCGGCGTGTCGCGCGTTCCATTTCTCGACCCGGCGGTGCCATCTGCCGAATCCCTCGCGCAGGTGGCCGAGGTCGACGCGGCTGACGATCACGCTCGCGCCGGCCAGCCGGCCCGCCGCCTGCGCGATCAGATTCGTGTTGAAGTCGGTGGCATGGACGATGCGCACCCGCTGCTCCCGGATCAGAGCGGCCACGCGCGCGACCTGCTCGAGGGTGTTCGCCCGCGCCATCGATCCCCGGAGCGGGAAGAGCACCGGCTCGTGTCCGAGCGCGCGCACCTGGTCGAGCATCGGGCCCGACAGCTCCAGGCAGCCGACCACCGCGGCGAACCCGGGCGGGTGCAGGCGTAGCCGCTCCACGAACTGCCGCTCGGCCCCACCGATCCAGAACCGGTTCACCAGGTGCAGCACCGGCACATCCATGCTTCCGCAACCTGCTCATTGCCACACCGCCCGGCGACCCCCTCCCCAACCAACCGACCCCTGCCGCGCCGCGCCATCCGCCCGCTGGAAAGGCTCAAAACGTTTCACGCAGAGGGCGCGGAGGAGAAGGAGAGCGCGGAGGAACTTGTTTTTCAAAAAACGAGGTTCTCCCTCTCCTCCCCTCCTCCGCGTGAAACGCTCTAGGCATGCTAGAGGGACGGAGTGGACGTAGCGGAGTTTGATTACGAGTTGCCGGCGGAGTTGATTGCGCAGGAGCCGCTGCCGGAGAGGGATGCCTCGCGACTTCTGGTGTTGCCCAGGGAGCAGGGGGAGCCGCAGCACAGGATGGTGAGGGAGCTGCCTGGGCTTCTGCGAGAGGGGGACGTCCTGGTGGTGAACGATGCCCGGGTCATCCCGGCTCGGCTGCGCGGGCGCAAGGAAGGGACGGGCGGGAAGGTGGAGGTCCTGCTGGTCGAGCCGCTGGGCGGGACGGACTGGCTCGCGCTGGCCCAATCGAGCAAGCCGCTGCGCGCCGGCGCGGCGATCGAAGCGCATGGAGCCCGCCTCGAGGTGGTGGAAGCGCGCGGAGAGGGCGAGCTCGTCGTGCGCCTGCCGTGGGGCGGCGAGGAGCTGTGGCGTTACCTCGACGATGCCGGCGAGATGCCTCTCCCGCCGTACATCGAGCGCCCCGTGCGCCCCGACGATCGCGAGCGTTACCAGACCATCTTCGCGCGCGAGCGGGGAGCAGTCGCGGCGCCCACCGCGGGGCTGCACTTCACGCCGCGGCTCCTCGAAGAGCTGCGAGGCCGGGGTGTCCAAGTGGCGCCGATCACGCTCCACGTCGGTCCGGGCACTTTCCTGCCGGTGCGCGCGCGGAGGGTCGAGGACCACCGGATGCACCGCGAGCGCTACCACGTCCCGGCCGCCACCGCGCAGGCCGTCGGCTCCGCCCGCGGACGGATCGTCGCGGCCGGCACCACGGCGCTGAGGACGCTCGAGGCGGCCCACGACGGCGAGGCGCTCCGCGCCGGGCCCGGATCGACCGACCTCTTCATCACTCCCGGCTACCGCTTTCGCGCCGTCCAGGGCCTCCTGACGAACTTCCACCTTCCCCGGAGCACGCTCTTCATGCTGGTCTCCGCGTTCGCCGGTCTGGCCCGCGTCCGGGCGGCGTACCGGGAGGCCGTGGCGCAAAGGTACCGCTTCTTCTCGTACGGCGACGCGATGCTGATCCTGTAAGGACCGCGGCGATGCTCTCCTTCAAGGTCACCCACCAGGACGGCGCCGCCCGCCGCGGCGTGCTCGAGCTGCCCCACGGCCGCGTCGACACGCCGCAGTTCATGCCCGTGGGGACCGCCGGCTCGGTGAAGGCGATCGCGCCCGACGACCTCTCCAGCATCGGCGTCCAGATCGTGCTGGGCAACACCTACCACTTGCTGCTCCGCCCGGGGCCTGAACTGGTCGCCGAGATGGGCGGGCTTCACCGCTTCATGAGCTGGCCAGGGCCGATCCTCACCGACTCGGGCGGGTTCCAGGTCTACTCGCTGGCCGAGCAGCGCAAGATCACCGACGAGGGCGCGCTCTTCCGCAGCCACCTGGACGGCAAGAGGCACCTGCTCACGCCGGAGCTGGCGGTGCAGGTGCAGCGGCAGCTCGGCCCGGACGTCCTGATGTGCCTCGACGAGTGCCCGCCGTCGCAGGCCTCCCGCAAGGAGCACGAGGAGGCGGTGGCGCGCACCACGCGATGGGCGGCACGCTGCAAGGAGGAGTGGCGGAAGGATCCGGGCGGGGAGCTGTTCGGGATCGTCCAGGGAGGGCTCGACCGGGACCTGCGCGAGCGGCACGCCGCGGAGATCGCCGCCCTGGGGCTGCCGGGCAACGCGCTGGGGGGCTTCTCCGTCGGCGAGGATCCGGCCCGGATGTGGGAAGGCGTGGCCCACGCCGCGCCGCTCTTGCCCGCGGACAAGCCGCGCTACCTGATGGGCGTCGGCACGCCGGAGGACCTGCTGCGCTGCGTGCTCGCGGGCGTCGACCTGTTCGACTGCGTGCTGCCCACGCGCGTCGCGCGCAACGGCCTGCTCTTCACCCGGCGGGGGCGCCTGCAGATCAAGGCGGCGCGCTACGCGAGAGATCCGGGTCCCGCCGACCCGGAGTGCCGCTGCTATACCTGCCGGACCTTCTCACGCGCCTACCTGCGCCACCTGTTCGCGGCGCAGGAGCTGCTCGCGTTCCGGCTGAACACGCTGCACAACCTCACCTTCTACATGGACCTCATGGCCGGGCTGCGATCGGCGATCGAGGCGGGTGGGGCACGCAACTACATGGACAGACTTTTGGAGTCTTTTCGGGAGGGTCCGGACTGAGATTGCACTTGAGGTGCCTCTTGCGCCAGCCGCCGGGCGGCACGTTCACCTTCCTGCGCGGGCCCGCGGGGATGGTGCCGCCGGCGTTCCCGCCGCAGAACATGCAGCGGCTGATGATGGACTCGCTGCAAAAGCTGGACGAAACCGGCCGGCTCGCGGGTTGAAGCAGTCGCCCGCCTCTGTTAGAAGGGCCCGCTTTCGCAAAGGAGTCCGCCGTGCTTTCGCTGCTCATCGCCCAGGCCGAGGCGCCTGCCCAGTCCCCGCTCGCCGGGCCGGGGAACATGCTCTTCCTGGTGGCGATCTTCTTCGGGATCTTCTACTTCATGATCATCCGCCCCCAGCAGAAGCAGCAGAAGACGCACAAGGCCTATCTCGAGGCGCTCAAGAAAGGCGACGAGGTGGTCACCAACGGGGGCCTGATCGGCCGGATCGCCGGCGTGCAGGGGGACGTCCTCACGCTGGAGATCGCGAACAACGTGCGCGTCCGGGTGCTCAAGGACCAGGTGAACCGGCCCTTCGTGGTGAAGGAGGCTCCCGCCCCGGCCGCCGAGGACGTGGCGAAGAAGTAGCGGAGGAGCCGGCGACGGGCGGAGGCCGCAGGCCGCAGCATGGGAGAACCGATGGATCGCTCCTGGTATTGGAAAGCCGGCCTGATCGTGGCCGTGACCCTCTCGGCGCTCTACGCCCTGGTCCCTTCCTGGACCTACTTCCGGCTGCCGCCCGACCAGCGCAACGAGTCCGGCGTGTTCGAGAAGGCCCGGCCGAAGTGGGCGCCCGGGCGCCACTTGAACCTGGGCCTCGACCTGCAGGGGGGCATCCACCTGGTGATGGACGTCGAAGTGGCGCGCGCCGTCCGTGAGAAGGCCGTGCGCCGCGCCGAGGAGCTGTCCGCAGACCTCGACCGGCACGGCATCAAAGGTGTCGATGTCAAGGGCGACCCCGACACCGGGATCGTGACCACAACCGGACAAGGAGACGCGCTCGCCCAGGCGAAGGCCCGCTTCTCCGACGACTACCCGGACATGTACATCCGGCGCACCGGCTCCACCTCCTTCGAGCTGGCGATGAAGGACGACGCGGTCAAGCAGCTCAAGGAGAGCGCGGTCGACCAGGCGGTGAAGGCGATCCGCAACCGCGTCGACAAGTGGGGCGTGTCCGAGCCGACCATCGCAAAGCGGGGCGAGTCCGCCATCCTGGTGCAGCTCCCCGGCTACTCCAACCCGGAGAAAGCCAAGGAGCTCTTGGGCAAGACGGCGCAGCTGGAGTTCAAGATCGTCGACGACGAGGACCGCAGCCTGACCCAGCTGAAGGACCTTCCCGAGGGAATCACGCTGGACTGGGACCGCTACGAAGGCGCGGGCGGGGCCCTGGTCACCTCTCCCTTCCTGCGCTCGAAGGACGGCGTCGAGCTGCGCAAATTCGTGCAGGGCAAGGCCCCTCCCGGCAAGGAGTTCGGGATCCAGAAGGTCGAGGAGCGCCTCGCCCGCGAGACCTACTACCGGACCTTCCTCCTCGACAAGAAGGCGGGAATGACCGGCGAGTACATCACCGATGCCCGGGTCGCCTTCGACAACTCTCCGGGCGAGGGAAACCGGCCGTACGTGCAGGTCAGCTTCAACCGGACCGGCGCGGACCTCTTCGAGAAGCTCACCACGGCCAACGTGAAGAAGCGGATGGCGATCGTGCTGGACGACTCGGTGGACTCGGCCCCCATCATCCAGGGACCCATCCCGGGCGGGGTGTGCTCCATCCACCTGGGCGGCCTCAAGCCCATCAACGAGATCCTGCAGGAGGCGAGGGACCTCGCGCTGGTCCTCAAGTCGGGAGCGCTGCCCGCGCCGGTGCGCATCCTCGAGGAGCGTTCGGTGGGCGCCTCGCTCGGACCGGAGCTGATCAAGCGCGGATCGCTGGCGGCGTTCTGGGGCTTGGTCGCCGTGCTGCTCTTCATGGCCGTCTACTACCGCTTCAGCGGCGTGGTGGCGGACGTGGCCCTGGTCCTGAACGGCATCGTGGTGCTGGCGGTGATGGCGCTGCTCGATTCGACGCTCACGCTGCCGGGGATCGCGGGGTTCGTCCTCACCCTGGGCATGGCGGTGGACGCCAACGTGCTCATCAACGAGCGCATCCGGGAGGAGATGACGCAGGGCCGCTCGCTCGCCTCCGCCGTGCAGACGGGCTACGAAAAGGTGTTCTGGACCATCTTCGACGGCCACGTGACCGCGCTGGTCGCCGGGTTCGTCATCCGCGCCTACGGCTCGGGGCCGGTGCGAGGATTCGCGACGACCCTCATCATCGGCCTCTTGGCCTCGATGTTCACCTCCATCGTGGTGACCCGCGCCATCGTCGAGTGGTTCGTCGGCCACGGCAAGCTGCACAAGGCCTTCAGCGTCTAGGGAACCGCCATGCAGATGAAGTACTTCGAACTGATCAAGCCCGGCACGAATCACGACTTCGTCAAGTACCGCCGCGTGGCGGTGACGTTCTCGCTGATCGTGAACGCGCTGATCCTGATCGGCGCGATCGTCTGGCCTCGCTTGAACTACGGCGTCGACTTCGCCGGCGGCACCGAGCTGCAGGTCAAGTTCGACAAGGAAGTGGCCGCGGGAGACGTGCGCGAGGTGGTCAGCCAGGCGGGGTTCGGCGAGCCCACCGTCCAGGAGTACGGCAACAAGCGGGACAACCAGTTCCTCATCCGGGTGGAGCGCATCGCCCTGCTCACCCCCGAGGCGGCCGCCAAGCTGAAGCAGGAGGTCGCCCAGGACCTGGCGCAGGCGCAGCTCACCAGCTTCCATTTCGACCCCGAGGTCGGCGACAAGCTCGACTTCCTCTTCAAGAAGCCGGTCGATCCAGCCGCTCTGCGAGCGGCGGTGGAGAAGGCCGGCGTGCAGACCAAGGAAGTGCGCGCGCTGACCTCGCGCGAGTCGCAGGACCAGGAGTACACGGTCATCGCGCAGGGCCCAGGCGACAAGATCGGGCAGCTCTTGCGTGACAAGTTCGGCAAGGACTCGGTCGACGTGGTGCGCACCGAGTACGTCGGCCCGCAGGTCGGCAAGCAGCTGCGCAACGACGGGATCCTGGCCGTGATCTACGCGATCGGCATGATCCTCATCTACGTCGGGTTCCGCTTCGACTTCCGCTTCTCGCCCGGCGTGGTGATCGCGCTCATCCACGATGCCATCGTCACCCTGGGGTACTTCCTGGTGACGCGGCACGAGTTCAACCTGACCTCGGTCACCGTGATCCTCACCGTGGTCGGCTACTCGGTGAACGACACCATCGTCATCTACGACCGCATCCGGGAGAACGCTAAGAAGTTCAAAGGCATGCCACTGCGCGACCTGATCAACCGCAGCATCAACGAGATGCTGGGGCGCACCATCCTCACCTCGGGCGCAACGGCGCTGTCGCTCCTCGGGCTCATCGTGTACGGCGTAGGGACCATCCAGGACTTCGCCCTGGCGATGCTGGTGGGGATCATCTCCGGCACGTATTCGACCTGGTACATCGCCAGCCCGATGACCATCTGGCTGGAGGAGCACATGGCCCAGCGGAAGGCGATCGAGGCGGCCAAGCCGAAGGTCAAGCCGGCGGCGAAGCCGCCGCAGCAGGCCGCGGCCAGGTAGCGGGCTTCTAGCGCCGGGTCGGGGGCCGGGTGGGGGACAGCTCGACGATCTGGATGTCCTCGTGAGTCGGGTCGACCCGGTACACGACGCGCCAGCGTTTCACCTCGATCTGCAAGAGCGAGTCTCTCATCGAAGTCCAGAACGGGCTCGAGGCCGGCACCGTGCCCAGCGCCTCGGCGATCTGCTCCATCGTCTTCTGGATCTCGACGCGCGCGACGCCGGGGACCTTCGCCAGGTCGACGCGAAAGTGGACTGAGTACGTCACGCGCAATCCATTGTCCGAGGCGTTACGTAGACCGAAACAGGGTGGACACGTGAGGAGATTCCCGCAAGCGCCAGCTACCTGCTTTTGCGCACCTCGGTGACGCGGAGCGTCTCCCCGTCGAGCGTATAGAAGAACGACCAGCCGCTCACCACCAGGCAGAGACGGCCCACTTGAACGGAGGCCCAGAACGGGCTGTCTGCCGGGATTCCGCTCAGTCCTTCCGCGATCTCCTCGAACCGCGAGCGAGCCTCGTGGCGCACTGCCTCAGGCGCCGGTGCCACCGCCGGGTCGACCATGATGACGTGGTGACTCATGGCAGCTCCCAGGGCGGCGCTCGGGCGGCGCGCCCGGGCTCAGGCCGAGGCGGAGCCGAGCCGCTCGACGTACTGGTCCACGCGCTGGCGGAACCGATCGTCGGCGTCGAGGAACTGCACCCCGATCCCGGGGATCGTGCCCTGCTCGGCGGCCTCCTCCGGCGTCACCCGGTGCATGACCAGGCCGCTGGTGATCGCCGGCGCGCCGCCGTCGGGCAGCTCCAGCTGCACGGTGATCACCTCGTCGATCTGGGGAGGGGAGCTGGTTTGGATGAACACGCCGCCGCGGCTGATGTTCTGCGAGTGCTCGCGGACGAACTCGCGGGCGGTGCGGAAGCGGACCGTGAACTGGGTGTGGAAGCGCTGGAACCCGCGCGGTGCGCGCAGCTCGCGCGCCCTGCGCGCCTTGTCGGCGACCAGCGCGGTGATCCGTTCACGCGCGGCGATGTCGATGGCGGTGAACTGCACCCAGAAGCCGGAGGGGACCGGCCGATCGCGCGTCGAGGCGGCCACCACGCCGACGGCCACCTCGGGTTTGGAATTGCCGGGCAGGTACAGAGCGAGGGAGACGCGGGCGCCGACGCGCGGAGGCACCAGGGATCGCACCGCGATCCCTTCGCCGGAGAGGCCCCGCGAGGTCGTCTGGATGGCGGCCCCCTCCGAGACATACCGGACGGGGAAAACCATCGGCGCCGCTTCCATCCGCGCTCCTTTCAAAGCCCTCTTCAGTTCATACGGCAAGCCGCGGGCAGGTGCTGCTTTTGTCCGGGTCGCTGCAGGCTGGCGGGCTCCGTGCATGTGTGCGTCAGGCCTGCACCGGCCGGCGCCCGGCGGGCTGGATGTCCGGCCCGGGGGCAACGCGGCGCCGTGCCGGTGTGGGCGATTCTTCGAGTCGTTTCGCGCTCTCGCGCGCTGCGGCTCGAAATCAAGCCCGCACCGGCCGGGAACCTGGCCACCGGGACGCTATCGGCCTGCACTGCGTGTGCGCCGGCAGCGCAGCGCGGGGACCGCGCTGGAGCGCGCCACCCACAGGGGTGCACGATCAGTTTGAGGCCGCGCGAGCACGGCGACTCGGCGGCACGCTGGTGATTCCACGTCCGAGGAAGGATTGACCTGCGTCTCGATCTGCTTTCCCCGCCCCGCTTCTGTACAGGTCGGGTCGGGGGATC